>FWPV01000419.1_pt1 | contig 135179 bp, 123 predicted proteins | sample 2228371 | NCBI WGS metagenome assembly FWPV01 (sample SAMEA103939776, study PRJEB20133) | metagenome | reverse complement strand
TTCGCTTGAGCTTGGCTTCTGTCACATCTGCGATTGTTAAGGTGCTCTCCCCTCAGAACGCAAACCGCCGACTTTCCCTCTCGTCGGCGGTAAACGGACACCAGAACTGTACGAGATGTCTTTCGCTCAGCAACAGGTTCGGGTCCGCTTACCTCCTTGGGGCTCTTTTGTTAAGCAGGTGGTATCCCTGCACGTCACTATCATAACATGATTCCAACCCGGATGCAAGAGCAAATCGGGGCCAAAATTTGAGGTTTGTTAATGTACAAGATGAATGGCTGACCGGCCTGAATTGTGCCGAAACCCGGCGGGCGTGTTATGATCTGCCTCCCGGCGGTGCTCAGCAGCCGGATGGTAATGGAAGGCATCCGGGGTTAGATGGTTGTGGACTCTGCAATTTTGCGGGCTATACTACAAGTCGCGTACACCATCAGCGCGCTCGGGCTGGCGGTAGTTGGCCTGAACGCACTGATCCTTTCGCTGACCTACCTGGCACACCACCGGGATCGGCTTGATCCTCCGCCGCCAATTGAAGGCGATGATTGGCCCCCGTTGCTGGTACAGCTCCCGATCTACAACGAGCGTTACGTAGTGCAGCGGCTAGTCACAGCAGCGACCCTGCTGGACTACCCGCGCGACAGGCTGACGGTGCAGTTGCTCGACGACTCCACTGATGACACTGCGGTCATCGCTGCCACAGCCGTTGAGGAGGCGCGGACGAGGGGGGTGAAGATCGAACATATCCGACGCAGTGACCGCACCGGGTTTAAAGCGGGTGCCCTGGCCGCAGGGCTGACGCAGTCGGACGCCCCTCTGATCGCCATCTTCGATGCCGACTTCGTGCCCGCGCCCGATTTCCTGAAGCGGCTGGTCCCTTACTTCATGGCCGATGAACGGCTGGGCATGGTACAGGCACGCTGGGCGCATCTGAATGACGGCTGCAGCCCCCTGACACGCGCCCAGGCGCTGGCGCTGGACTCCCATTTTGCCATTGAGCAGACAGCCCGGCACCGGGCTGGGCTGTTCATGAACTTCTCAGGCACGGCAGGCATCTGGCGGCGGGCCTGTATTGAGGAGAGTGGGGGGTGGCAGCATGACACGTTGTCTGAGGACATTGATCTGAGCTACCGTGCCCAGCTCCTGGGCTGGCGGTTCCTCTACCTGCCGGAGGTGGGCGTACCTGCAGAAATCCCGCCGCTGATGATGGGCTTCAAACGGCAGCAGGCGCGCTGGGCTACTGGCACAGTGCAGTGTCTGCGCAAGCTGGGAGGCCATGTGCTGCGCGCACCGATCAGCCCGTGGAAGAGACTGCAGGCGATGATCCATCTGGGCGGCTATCTGATCCACCCGCTCATGCTGATCACCCTGCTACTCTCGCTGCCCCTGCTGCTGCTGGACGGCATCGAGGCGTTGCCCCTGGCCGGTCTGGGGGCCGCGATGTTCGGGCCGCCGCTGCAAACTTTCTTGGCCCAGCGATCGCTGTATCGTGACCCATGGCGCAGACTGCTGGTCTTCCCGCTGCTCATGCTGCTGGGGGCCGGCATCGCTGTGAGCAACAGCCGTGCGGTGCTGCGCGGGCTGAGCGGGCGCCCGCAGGATTTCTGTCGGACACCCAAGTTCCAGGCCAGCCAGCGCAGCAGCGGCTGGGCCGCCAGCGCCTATGCCTTGCCGGTCGATGGAGATACCTGGGTGGAGCTGGGACTTGCAGCCTATGCCGCCTTCACAGCGGCGATCGCGCTGCGGGTCGCTCCTGCACTGTTCCCTTTCATGACGTTGTATGCACTGGGACTGACCTATGTGGCGCTGACGAGCATCCGGCAGAGCCGAGCATCGCGGCGTGCAGGGGCGAAGGGCCGGCCGCTGGCGCTGTCTGACCGCGCTTCGGGATCGTGAGATGGGCGTGGATTGTCAGCGCGGGGGCTGTGCATTATACTTATTGGCCACAGTACCCGGCACATCAGGTGGATGGTGAGCCCCGGATATGCCATACGAATCGATCAGCCAAAACACAATTACCTGGGTTAACATCACGCATCCAACGCCTGCTGACCTTGAGCGGCTGCACCAGGAATATCCGCACTTTCACCCACTCGATCTGGAGGATTGCCTGAGCCGGATCGAGCGCCCCAAGATCGACGAGTACGATACCTACCTCTTCATCGTGATGCAGTTCCCGGTATGGGACGCCGTGCGGCGTATCTCGCGGCCCAGCGAGGTGGATTTCTTCCTCGGCTCAGGGTACCTGATCACAGTCCATGACGGCGACCTCAAGCCGCTTAACAACCTGTTCGGGCAGTGCCGCGACGATCAGCAGGCGCGTGAGCGTTATATGTCAAATGGGGCGAGCCGCCTTTTCCACACTGCGATCGATCACCTGGTGGACTATATCTTCCCGATCCTGTACAAGGTGGATGCGAATATCCACGAGATAGAAGAAAGGCTGTTCTCTGAGAACGCACGGGAGACGATCCAGAACATCGCCATTGTGCGGCGTGATATCATTGCTCTGCGGCGCATCATCAAGCCGCAGGTGCTGATTGTGCACAACCTGGAGCAGATTGACCGGCCCTTCATCCGCGAGGACCTCGACATTTACTTCGGCGATATCCTGGACCACCTGCAGAAGGCACGCGACATCGTGGAGGACAATGCCGAGATGATCGCTAGCCTGGCTGACACCAACAACGCCCTGACATCCTACCGGATCAACGAGGTGATGCGCATCTTGGCTGTGATCTCGGTGATCATGCTGCCCCTGACACTGATCGCAGGATTGTTCGGGATGAACGTTCCGCTCCCGCTGCGCGACCACCCTGTCTCCTTCTGGCTCACGCTGGGGATGATGCTGGTCATCTCTTTCATGATGCTCGTTTATTTCAGATATCGCCGCTGGTTATGAAATCACAAAGAGAAAGCAAAGAGCGTCAGCGACAGCCCGTTTTGCCTCCCGCGTTGATCGTTGACAACAGCAGAAGCCTTGCCAGGCTTCAGGATGAGCTGAGTAGCATCAGGCGGCTGGCCGTGGATACCGAGTCCAACAGCCTGTATGCCTATCGCGAGCGCGTCTGCCTGATCCAGATCTCAACTGACGGGGCTGACTATCTGGTCGACCCAATCGAGCTGGAGAAAAAGGGTGGTCTGGACTTCATCGGCGAGATGCTGGCTGACCCCCATATCGAGGTGGTGATGCACGCCGCTGAGTACGATGTGATGTGCCTGCGGCGCGACTTCGGGATCGAGCTGGCCAACCTGTTCGATACGATGGTGGCAGCCCGCATCCTGGGATGGGAGAAGGTGGGGCTGGCCGATGTGCTGCAGGAGCACTTTGGTGTCACGTTAGACAAACGCCACCAGCTTGCTGACTGGGGACGCCGCCCACTCCCTGAGGCGATGCTGAGCTACGCTCAGATGGACACCCGCTACCTGCTGCCGTTGCGCGACAAAATGCATGCAATGCTTGCTGCAGGAGGACATCTCGAAGAAGCCCACGAACTGTTCGAGGAGGTGTGCCGTGCGGAGTGGGGGCGGGGCGAGTTTGACCCGATGGGGTTCTGGCGCATCAACGGGGCGGCTCGGCTGGACGGGCGCACCGCTGCCATCCTGCAAGAGCTATACATTTTCCGGGAGGAGCAGGCACAGCGGCGCGATCTGCCAGTGTTCAAGATACTGGGCGATGCCACACTGGTCGCGATTGCCGGGATGGCACCTGCTTCCCTGGACGAACTGGGGCAGATCAAAGGGATGTCGCGAGGGCAGGTTCGTCGGTATGGCAACGGCATCCTGAAAGCCGTTGAGCGCGGGCGTAACGCACCCCCTCCAGAGCGCCCGCGCGATAATGGACACCGCCCTGACGAGCTGACCGTGCGTCGGTATGACCTGCTGCACACCTGGCGCAAGGAGCGCGCCGCTGCACGGGGGGTCGCCTCAGATGTGGTGCTGTCCCGGGATACTCTGTGGGAGCTGGCCCGGCTGGCCCCTACCACCCCTGAGCAGCTTGAACAGGTGCTGTCCCTCGGCCCGTGGCGGCGCAAAACCTACGGTGATGAGATATTGCGCGTGCTGGCCAGCGCGCAATGAGCGATAGCTTTACTGAAGGGGGTGCAGCTATGAAGATCACGTTCCACGGCGCGGCCCGCACGGTGACTGGCTCGCAGCACCTGATCGAGGTGAATGGAAAGCGCATCCTGCTTGACTGCGGCCTGTATCAGGGCAAGCGTGACGAGGCCCGGACGCGCAACCGCACCCTGCCGTTTGACCCCGCCAGCTTGGACGCAGTGGTGCTATCCCACGCGCACATCGATCACTCCGGTAACATCCCCAACCTGGTGAAGAACGGCTTTGACGGTGACATCTTCTGCACAGCAGCCACACGCGATCTGTGTGCGGCCATGCTGCGTGACAGCGGGCATATCCAGGAGCGCGATGCGGAGTACGTCAGCAAGAAGCGCAAACGCAGGGGGGATCCGCCGGTCGAGCCGATCTACACCGAGGAAGACGCACTGCGGTCGCTCGATTACCTGCTGGGAATCCGATACGAACGCCCGCGTGAGCTGGTCTCCGGCGTCTATGTGACGCTGTATGATGCAGGGCATATGCTTGGCTCTGCAATCATCGCACTGGACATCGAGGATCATGAAGCCAGGCGGGATTTGCGGCTGGTGTTCTCCGGGGATATCGGGCCGCGCGGCACGCCCATCCTGCGCGATCCGGTGTACCTGAAGGAGGCCGACGTGCTGATCATGGAGAGCACTTACGGGGGCCGTCATCATCCGCCAATTGAGGAATCGACCCGGGAACTTGAGAAGATCATCCTGCGCACCTACCGGCGCGGCGGGAAAGTGATCATCCCGGCCTTTGCAGTAGGCCGCACACAGCAGATTGTGTATGCCCTCAATCAGCTCATCCATGCACGGGATATCCCGCCGCTGCCCGTCTTTGTGGACAGCCCGCTGGCCGTTAACGTGACGGATATCTTCCGCCTGCACCCGGAGGCGTTCGACGAGGAGGCCATGCGGTATATGGCGTATGAAGACCCGGACGGTGACCTGTTCGGGTTCAGCTCACTACGTTATATCCGCCAGGTATCAGAGTCCAAAGAACTGAACTTCCTGCGCGAGCCGTGCGTGATCATCAGCGCGTCGGGTATGATCGAGCACGGGCGCATCCTGCACCATGTGAAGAACAACATCGAGGATAAACGCAACACCATCCTGATCGTAGGGTGGCAGGCCCCGGATACGCTGGGGCGCTATCTGGTGGAGGGCAAATCGCCGGTACGCATCTTCGGTGAGGAATACAAGGTGAAGGCCGAGATAGAAGTGCTGAACGGGTTCAGCGGTCATGCCGATCATGACGGGCTGCTGGAGTGGGCAGGCCATTTCAACCGGCGCCCCGAGCATGTCTTCCTGGTACACGGCGAGCCGGAGGCCGCCGCCGATCTGGCCGGGGGCCTCACGAGCGACCTTGGCTATAAGAAGGTATACATCCCGGAACTTCACCAGTCATTTGACGTATAGATCATAGATATCATCACCAGACCGGGAAGGTGCACAATGGCATACGACAGATGGCAGTACTGTCAGGTTGAGGTCGGCGCCAACAACAACGGGGTGCTACGGCAGTTCTTCACCGACCGCACGCCGGTCGAGATGCAGCTCTACCAGAACTGGCCCGCCATGCTGGCCAAGCTGGGCGAGCAGGGCTGGGAGCTGGTCAGCGCAGTGCCGGGTGGGATCGGCAAAAGCTCAATGGTCTATGTGTTTAAGCGCCTGATGAGCGGAGGCGTGGTGGCAACGGTGCCGGCGCCCGGCGCCCAGACGAGCAGCCCGCCGCAGCCAACTTATGGCACCGATGCCCGGTCAAAGGAGGATGACCGGGGCTTCGAACCGCTGCGCGGGCTGTAGAATGTAACACTCACGAATCAAAGTGCCCGCCATCTCATAACATGGCGGGCACTTTGTTCATCCAGGCGCTTATGACTCGATGATCTCAACCGTGATCAGCTGGTCGCCGGGGCCAGAGGCGGTTCGGGGGTCACGCTCTCTGATCTTGAACAACACATCGAGTGAGGCCTTATCCTCCACCTTGCCGAACACGGCGTGCTTGCCATTGAGCCAGTCGGTGGCAACATGGGTGATGAAGAACTGGCTGCCGTTGGTATTGGGGCCTGCGTTGGCCATCGAGAGCACGCCCGGCCCGTCATGCTTCAGCCGCAGCGCAGAGGCCTCATCGTTAAAGCGGTAGCCCGGCCCACCGGTGCCGGTGCCGGTGGGGTCACCGCCCTGGACCATGAAATCGCGGATGACGCGGTGGAATGTGGTGCCGTTGTAGAACCCCTCGCGGGCCAGAAAGACGAAGTTGTTGACCGTCTGCGGGGCCTGATCGGCGAACAACCGTACACGGATGTCGCCGTGCTCGGTCTTGAAGATCGCTGTGTACCGCCGGGTAGGGTCGATCACCACCGCCGGGGGGCTGCTGTACTGCTTGGCCATGTCTATCTCCTTAGGCTAAGGTGCAAACGCACCGCTCATCGTTTATCCCCATCCGGGTCGTAGGCCAGGACAGGGGCCAGCCAGTGCTCGGCGGTAGTGATATTCCATCCTTTGCGCCGGGCGTAGTCCTCCACCTGATCGCGCCCAATGCGCCCGATACCGAAGTAGGCCGCCTGCGGATGCCAGAAGTAGTAGCCGCTGACCGACGCCGCCGGGCGCATGGCGAATGTCTCTGTCAGGCTCATCCGTGCGTGATGTTCCGCATCCAGCACCCGGAACAGCTCTCCCTTCTCGGTGTGATCCGGGCAGGCCGGGTATCCGGGGGCGGGGCGGATGCCCTGATAAGCCTCGGCGATCAGCGCGTCGTTGTCGAGCTGTTCATCAGGCGCATAGCCCCAGAACTCAGTGCGCACCCGCTGGTGCAGGCGCTCGGCGAACGCTTCTGCCAGCCGGTCAGCAAGGGCCTTTGCCAGGATGGCATGATAGTCATCATGCTGCGCCTCATAGGCGGCGACCATCTCATCCAGCCCAATGCCTGCTGTGATGGCGAACATGCCGATGTAATCCGTGAGGCCTGCCTCAGCAGGCGCGACGAAGTCGGCCAGGCTCAGGTTGGGCCGCCCCGGCGGGCGCTCCATCTGCTGGCGCAGCGTATGGATCGTTGTCAGAAGGCCGCCACCATCGGCGGAGTATACCTCGATATCGTCACCGATGCGGCGGGCAGGGAACAGCCCGATCACGCCGCGGGCCGTCAGCCGCTTTTCAGCGATGATGTCGGCCAGCATGGCCTGCGCATCACGGAACAGCCCGGCGGCCTGCTGACCTACGACCGGGTCATCGAGGATGGCGGGGTAGGTCCCGGCCAGCTCCCAGGCATGGAAGAACGGCGTCCAGTCGATGAAGCAGGCGATCTCCTCCAGGCTGTAGCTCTCAAAGACCTGCACGCCGGGGACGCGCGGCACAGGTGGGGTGACGCCCGACCAGTCGATGCGCAGGGCATTGCGGCGGGCCTCCTCCAGCGGGATAGGGCGATAGCTCGCCTGCTTGCCGGCATGCCTCTCCCGGATGGTGGCATATTCGGCCTCCACCTCTGCAGCAAAGATAGCACGTGTCTCAGGATTGAGCAGGCTGGCCGTGATGCCCACCGCCCGTGAGGCATCGACCACGTGAACCACCGGCCCGCCACTGTACTCCGGCGCGATCTTGACCGCTGTGTGCACCTTCGAGGTGGTGGCCCCGCCGATCAGCAGAGGGATGGTGAACCCCTCACGCTGCATCTCGCGGGCCACGCTGCGCATCTCCTCCAGGGAGGGGGTGATCAGACCGCTCAGGCCGATGATATCGACATCTTGCTGGCGGGCTGTGTCAAGCAGACGGGTAGACGGCACCATCACGCCCAGGTCGATCACCTCGTAGCCGTTGCACTGGAGCACCACCCCTACGATGTTCTTGCCGATGTCGTGGACATCTCCCTTAACGGTGGCCAGCAGAATCTTGCCGTTCGGGCTGGTCCTGCCGGTCTGCTGCTGCTGTGCCTCGATGTAGGGCACCAGATGGGCGACGGCCTGCTTCATCACACGGGCGCTCTTGACTACCTGGGGTAGGAACATCTTCCCGGAGCCGAACAGATCGCCGACTTGGTTCATGCCGTCCATCAGCGGCCCCTCGATCACCAGCAGCGGGTCACCCAGCTTGAGGCGGGCTTCCTCGGTATCCTGCACCACATACTCACTGATACCGTTGACCAGGGCGTATTTGAGTCGTTCCTCAACCGGGGCCTCACGCCAGCGCAGGTCAGCCTGCTTCTGGGCCTGCCCCCCCTTGACCGTCTCGGCCAGCTCGACAAGTCGCTCGGTAGCATCCGGCCTGCGGTTGAACAGCACATCTTCCACGCGCTCCAGCAGGTCCGGGTCAAGGTCTTCGTAGATGGCAAGCTGCCCGGCATTGACGATCGCCATGTCCATGCCAGCCTGAACAGCGTGGTAGAGGAAAGCCGAGTGCATGGCCTCACGCACGGCATCATTGCCCCGGAACGAAAAGGAGAGGTTGCTCACCCCGCCGCTGACCAGCGCGTGAGGCAGGCTGGCCTTGATCCAGCGGGTAGCTTCCATGTAGGCCCTGGCATATTCGTTGTGTTCCTCGATGCCGGTGGCGACGGCGAAGATGTTGGGGTCGAAAATGATGTCCTCCGCCGGGAAGCCGATCTCCTCGGTGAGGATGCGGTACGCTCGCTCACACACCGCGATCTTGCGCTCAAATGTGTCGGCCTGGCCCTGCTCGTCAAATGCCATCACTACCACCGCCGCGCCATAGCGACGCGCCAGCCGGGCGTGCTTCTTGAACTCCTCCTCGCCCTCCTTGAGGCTGATCGAGTTAATCACCGACTTGCCCTGCACGCAGCGCAGCCCGGCCTCAATCACCTCCCAGCGTGAGGAGTCGAGCATGATGGGCACGCGGGCGATGTCCGGCTCCGAGGCGATCAGGTTGAGGAACTTCGTCATAGCTGCCACAGCATCGAGCATGCCCTCATCCATGTTGATGTCGATCATCTGGGCGCCGTTCTCGACCTGCTGACGGGCGACGCTGAGCGCCTCCTCGTACTCGCCGTTCAGGATCAGCCGGGCGAAGCGGCGCGAGCCGGTGACATTGGTGCGCTCGCCGATGTTGACGAAGGTGATATGGCGGCCAATGTTGAGCGGCTCCAGCCCGCTGAGGCGGCACATCGGCTCGATGATGGGAATCTCGCGGCGCGGCAGGCCCTGCACCATCCCGGCGATTGCGCGGATATGGGCAGGGGTGGTGCCGCAGCAGCCGCCCACCACGTTGACAAAGCCGCTGCTGGCGTACTCGCGTAGCACCTGCGCCATGTAAGCGGGCGTTTCATCGTACTCACCAAACGCGTTAGGCAGGCCCGCGTTGGGGTACACGCTGACGTAAGCGTCGGCGATGCGCGACAGCTCCTCCAGATAGGGGCGCATCTCGCGGGAGCCAAGCGCGCAGTTCAGGCCGACGATGAGCGGCTCGGCGTGCCGGATCGAGTTCCAGAAGGCCTCGGTTGTCTGGCCGGATAGGGTGCGCCCGCTGGCGTCGGTGATGGTGCCGGAGATCATGATCGGAAGCCGCACGCCGCGATCATCAAAGGCTGAGAGCACGCCGAAAATGGCAGCTTTAGCGTTGAGGGTGTCGAAGATGGTCTCGATCAGGATCAGATCAGCCCCGCCGTCGATCAACCCACGTGCGGCCTCGGCGTAGGCGTCGGCAAGCTGCTGGAAGGTGACGTTGCGAAAGCCGGGGTCATTGACATCAGGCGAGATGGAGGCGGTGCGGTTAGTGGGGCCGAGCGCACCGGCCACAAAGCGCGGCTTTTCAGGGGTGGCGCGCGACGCGGCATCTGCGGCCTCACGGGCCAGCCGAGCAGCGGCCAGATTCATCTCGTAGGCCAGATGCGCCAAGTGGTAGTCTGACTGCGAGATAGCATTGGCGTTGAAGGTGTTGGTCTCGATGATATCAGCACCGGCCTCCAGATAGGCGTCGTGGATGGCACGGATGATATGGGGCTGCGTGAGGTTTAGCAGATCGTTGTTGCCGCGCACATCGTGAGGATGGTCAGCAAAACGCTCGCCGCGGAAGTCCCCTTCGGCCAGGCGATAGCTCTGGATCATGGTGCCCATCGCGCCATCAAGGATGAGGATGCGCCCGGCAAGCTGCGCCTTGAGAAGCTCGGTTCGATCCACAGTGTCTCCTTTTCTGCCAGACGGTCAGGTCAAAAAGAAAACCCCTCAGGGTGTGAGAGGTGCAGCGTGAATGACCCCTCATCTTCCAGGTGGTGGCCGCCGTCGCGCGCGATCTACCACCTGCCGGAATTGGCACCTGCAGCGCGAGCCGCGGTTGCCGAGGCTTCACAGGGCCGGTCCCTCCACCTCTCTGGATGAGCTGACAGCATCTTTATTTATGTTAAAATGTGGTCAGAGTCTATATCGTCGAGTGATCCCTGTCAACCTCTTACCTGGCACCTGGAACCTGCGCGGTACTCAAAAGCAACCTGAGGCAAAGATGAACATCAATGTTCGCCCTGTCACATCACGTCGTGAGAAGCGCCTGTTGCTGACCTTTCCGTGGCGCATTTATCGAGACGATCCGCTGTGGATACCCCCCCTGCTGCCACGCCTGGCGGAACGACTCGACCCGGCGCGAAACCCGGTGATCGCCGGTGGGAAGGTGGCGGCGTTTATCGCCTGGCGTGGGTCTGAGCCGGTGGGCACGGTTGTGGTGGGCATCGACGAGGAGCGCAACCGTACCTGGGACGAGGATAATGCGCTGTTCGGGTTCTTCGAATGCATAGAGGACTATGCCGTCGCCGAGGCGCTGTTCGACACTGCTGTGCAGTGGACACGCCACCAGGGGAAATCACGGCTGTGGGGTCCCTGGATGCTGGACTATGAGGACAGCCATGGCTTCCTGATCGCCGGGTGGGACCACAAGCCCGCCGTGATGTGCGCGCACACACGGCCCTATTACGCCGCATTCGCCGAACAGTACGGCATGGTCAAGGCACGTCGGGATAGCCTGGCATTCCTGGCCGAGGTCCCGGAGGACGGCTCCGACCCGATCCCGGAGAAGCTGCGGCGCGTGGTTGCTAAGCTGGCCGAGCGGTCGCGTGTTACCGTGCGCCGCGCCGATTTCAGCCGCTGGGATGAGGAGCTGAAGCTGGCCGTCGATGTGCTGAACCGGGGGCTGGCCGTGCTGGGCGACACACGCGGCTTCTGGAACCTGGGCCGTATGGCCGCCCATGCGCAGGCGCTGCGCCCGGTCCTCGATCCCGCGCTGGTGTTGATCGCTGAGGTAGAGGGCTACCCGGTGGGCTGGGTGATGGGGATGCCTGACCTGAACGAGGCGATCGCCGCCGCCGATGGGATGAGGCACTTCTGGCGCGCACCGTGGCTGTGGCTGGCTATGAAACGCCGGCCCAGCGGGGCCAGCTTCAAGAGCATCGCTGTAGATCCCGAGTACTGGAACCGGGGCATCGATGCGCTGCTGATACACACCCTGGCCACCAACGTGCTGGCACGAGGCTACACCCGGCTCGATATGTCGCTGACCGGTGAGGATAATCCGATGACTCCCCGCCTGGCGACGCGGCTGGGCGCACGCGAATATAAACGATACCGTATCTATGCGCTGGACCTGTGATCTACCCGCCGCTGCTTGTGGCTCTTCAGGGCCTATGCTACGCTTAGGCATCAGCGTGTATGGGGTGAAATCCTGGCCGGGGCCAGGTAGTGGTTGATGGCTGCTAACAGTTCGGTGAACAGGGGGGCACATGGACGAGCAAGGCCATGTTCTGGTCATTGGGGGCGCAAACCTGGACATGATCGGCCAGCCTGATGCGCCGCTGGCCGCCGGCACCTCGACACCGGGGCGTATTCGTACCAGCCTGGGTGGGGTGGCACGCAACATTGCGCAGAATCTGGCGCAGCTTGAAGTGCAAACCGTGCTGCTCACAGCCGTTGGTGATGACGAGGCGGGCTCAAGCATCCTGGGACGCGCTGCAGGCAGCGGCATCGACATCAGTGAGGCACTGGTGATCGAGGGGCAGCGCAGCGGGGCTTATATGGGGTTCCTCGCTGCAGATGGGGCGCTCGATGCGGCGATCTATGACATGAAGATCATGGCCGCGCTAACACCATCCTACTTCTTGCAGCGCCGTCATCTGTTTGAGCATGCGCGGATGGTGGCGATGGATGCCAACGTGATGCCAGATGCAATCGCCACCATTGTCAAACTATGCAGGGAATATAGCGTGCCGATCTGCGCCGATCCAACCTCGGCGGGCCTGGCAAGCCGATTTGTCCCCCATCTGCCGCACCTCCTGATGATCTCGCCCAACCCGCGCGAGGCCGCCGCACTGTGCAATGACGTGTTTGATGAGAGCGACACCGACGCAGCCCTTCAGGCCGCACGCCACCTGGTCACCCTGGGGGTGGGGGTGGCGGTGATCACGCTGGGGGAGCATGGGGTCGTCTATGCCGACTCAGATACGGCGGGGAAAATCCCGGCCATCAAGACAGAGGTCGTCGATCCAACGGGGGCCGGAGATGCGATGACGGCGGCCATCATCTTCGGGCTGCTGGAGGATATTCCGCTGGATGAATGCATTCGGCTGGGTGTGACGGCGGCCACGCTCACGCTGCGCACCCGTGAGACTGTCCGCTCTGACCTGAGCGTTGACCTGTTGTATGATGAGCTGGTGATCTGAGGAAAGGCAGGCTGCCATGGTGCCATCGCGTTATCTGCAGATATCGGCCGGGGTTATTGCCGCACTGGATGAGGGCCGTCCGGTGGTCGCCCTGGAGTCAACTGTCATCACCCACGGGTTACCGCGCCCGCAGAACCTGGAGACGGCGCGCCTGTGTGAACAGGCTGTGCGTGAGGAGGGGGCCGTCCCGGCCACGATCGGCATTATCGAGGGGCAGATCGTCGTGGGGTTGGACGATGCCCAGCTCGAGCTGCTGGCCCTGACCGACGGCGTGCGGAAGGTATCACGGCGCGACTTCGGGCTGGCGCTGGCCCGCAGGGAACACGGTGCCACGACCGTCGCGGGAACGATGTTTGCCGCCCACCTGGCGGGGATCAAGGTCTTTGCCACAGGGGGCATTGGCGGGGTGCACCGCGGGGATGCCTGGGATGTCTCGGCAGACCTTCAGGAACTGGGCCGTACCCCTGTGGCGGTGGTGTGCGCCGGGGCCAAGTCGATCCTGGACATCCCGCGCACACTCGAATATCTGGAAACAATGGGGGTGCCAGTGCTCGGCTACCAGACCGACACTTTCCCGGCCTTTTATGCCAGCAGTAGCGGGCTGCCGGTCGATGCGCGGGTGGATACCCCGGAGGAGGTGGCGACGATCCTGTGCGCGGCGTGGAGCACCGGTCACAGCGGTGGCGTGCTGATCGCGGCCCCACCCCCCCCGCATCTGGCATTGCCGGCGGAGGAGATGGAGCATGCTGTACAGAACGCGCTGCGGGCCGCCGAGTCTGCCGGGGTGAGCGGCAAGGCGCTGACGCCGTTCCTGCTGGGGCAGATCAGCAAGGAGACCACCGGCCGCAGCCTGCTGGTGAACATTGGCCTGCTCGAACAGAACGCGCGCATCGCCGCCAGGGTGGCCATCGAGCTGGCGCGGCTGCGCATACTACAGTGAAGCTGTGGGGGAAGAAGCAGCGAGGCGGCTCCGGATGGGGCCGCCTCGTTTTGTTTCGAGGGCATCGGCTAAAACAGGTTGATGGCCAGCGGGAAAATCCGGTTGAGCACCAGCCCCAGGATCAGCGCGCCGCCCGCCGCCCGCGTCATGCGGAAGGCTACCGAGACATACCACAGCGGCCATACGGGATAATTCTCCGGCGGCTCGGCGGGGCGGGGGCGGTTAAGTAGCGCCATGGTCTCGATGTACAGCGGGATGGAGAGCACCACCAGCAGCGCCCAGACCCCCACGTAGCCCGTCAGCACCAGGCCGATGACGATGGGATAAAACAGTGTGATCAGGGCCTGGGTGAGGCGCAGGGCAGGCTTCTCCCCCAGCAGCACCGGTAGCGTGTGGATACCCTTCGGGCGGTCCTTCTCGATCTTGTCGATGTGCTTGCCCATTAGCACCGCCGTGACGATCAGCGCGTAAGGCAGGGTTGCGATCAGAGCCCAGAGGGGCAGCGTGCCGGTGGCGACGTAATAGGTACCGCCGGTCATCAGTGGCCCCCAGATGATCAGCACACTTGGCTCCCCCAGCCCGATGCGCTTGAGACGGATCGGCGGCACGGTGTAGAACACGCTGATGAACAATCCGGCCAGCGCGAAGGCGATCACCAGCGGGCCAACCGTCAGGGCCAGATAGACCATGATCGCCAGGTCGATCAGGTTGATCAGCAAGATGCCGATGATCACATCGCGCCGTGTGGCTAGCCCCGAAAGCAATGGATGAGGCGCATACTGTGCACGGACGTAATCCTCGGAAGAGTCCAGGCCGACGGCCAGGTCGAAGTAGTCGTTGATCAGGTTGTTAGAGGCATGGGCCAGGGTGATACCCAGCACTGCGAGCAGCGCATATCCCGGCTGAAAGGTGGGGCTGCCAGCAGCCAGCAGCAGGCCAATCAGCCCTGAGAAGAACGTCATTGAGAACACGCAGGCCCTGGTGAGCACCAGCCACTTTGTCACGCCATCCATGCGTGTGCTGTGGCAGTTGCAGGTCAGAATAGCCTCTTTCCAGTTGGAGAGCAGCTCGCCCACCGTCAGGCGCTCTGGCTCCCGTCGCACCCCGTCAACCATGTGTTGTATTGTCTCCGTGTTGCTGTAAAGTATGCTAAAAAATGGGCGTACAGTGTTACTGTAGCGAGATCGGCACCGGATTGCGAAAAAACGGCAGCATGGTTATTCGCCACTGTTGAGGATGCGGCGGTAGACGCGGCAATTGTACCCAATATACCGCTGACATGCGGCGGGGACATCCACCTGCGGGGGGGAGCCTAACTCGCTCAGCATGCGTGCGATATGGCACAGCGGCAGCCCCATGACGTTGGCGAAACAGTGGTCGAAATCTCGGGCGGGGCTGAAAACAGGGTGCTGGATGCCGTAGGCCCCGGCCTTGTCAAACGGGTCGCCGCTGGCGATGTAGTTCGCGATCTCGCTGTCGGTGTAGGCGCGCATGTGCACGGGGCTGGCAGCTACCTGAGTCAGCGAGCGGTGGGTGGCGGAGTCGAACAACGTCACAGCGGTGAGCACCCGATGCGTCCGGCCGCGCAGCGCACGCAGCATGGCAGCAGCGTGATCCGCATCCAGCGGCTTCTCAAGGATCGTGTCACCGTCCACCACAATAGTGTCAGCAGCCAGGATCAGCGCATCAGAGCCGGCGAGAGGAACTGCTGCCTGCGCCTTCTCGATACTGAGGCGGCGGGCATACTCCTCCGGTAGCTCACCGGGATGTGGGCGCTCATCGACCTCAGGGGCTGCCACGCGGAAAGGATGTGCGACGAGCGCGAACAGCTCGCGGCGGCGCGGTGAGCGTGATGCAAGCACAAAATCCATTACGGGTTTACCCCCTGTCGCAAACGCTGCGCCGCTGAGTATACCAGCCAGCGGCCCATCGAGGCAGCCCGTTTTTGTAACTGCCCTGCATCGCAGTAGAATACGCCCAGGCAAAGTGAGCAGAGGAGTGCCATGGTCGATCAGAGCAAGCAGGTTCCGCAGGCGCCGCTTCACGAATACGGTGAGCAGTACTTTGAATCATATAACTACGCCGACCGCCCGCTGGGGCGCTTTAGCATGTACTGGTTTGCCCGCCGCTATTATGCGGGCCTGACCCGGCGCTTTGCCCCGCACCCCGGGCGCACGGGCCGCCTGCTGGAGATGGGCTGTGGCCTGGGGCATCTACTGGGCCTGCTCAGCCGGGATTTCGAGACGGTGGGGTTTGACATCACCCCCTACGCCGCCCGGCAGACACATCGCAACGCGCCCGGGACTGCGGTGCTGGTGGCCTCAGCAGATCATCTGGAGGTGTTTGCCGACGGCGCGTTTGATGTGGTGATCGCCCTGCACCTGCTGGAACACGTGGTCAACCCGCCGGCGGCGATCCGTAACGTACATCGTATCCTGGCAGACGGCGGGCTGTTCCTGTATGCCACCCCCAACCCGATCTACGCACTACGCCCCCTGAAAAAGCCCGACTTGATCCCCGATGCTATCGCCAAAGACCCCACTCACATCAACGTACATCCGCCAGATACCTGGCGGCAGTGGAGTGAGGAGAGCGGTTTCCACATCCTGCGTATGTTTGGCGATGGGCTGTGGGATGTGCCTTACCTGCCGCTGATCCCGAAGGCGGTGCAGTTCGCGCTGTTCGGATTTCCCAGCCTGATCCAGGTGCTGACCGGTACCACACTGATCCCCATGTCGCTGGGGGTGAACCTGGTGGTGATTGCGCGCAAAGAGGGGGCGGCGTGAACGATGCGGCGCGGGCCGGTTTGATCGTCCTTGCCGCCGCTGCTGCGCTGCTGCTGGCAGCCACTCTGATCCGCCGCCTGCTGCTGCACACCCGCCGCAACTTCTTCACCAACAGGGTAGTGATCCTCACCGGCGCGTCACGCGGCATCGGGCGCGAACTGGCGCATCTGCTGGCGCGGCATGGGGCCCGGTTGGTTCTGGCAGCCCGCAGCATCGAGCAGCTTGAGCAGGTGGCCGCCGAGTGCCGCGCCGTGCGGCCCGATGTGAAGCTACTGATCCAGCCCACCGATGTGACCAACGAGGAAGACCTGCAGAATCTGGTGGGCGCGGCGCTGGCCTCATTTGACACCATCGACATTCTCATTAACAATGCGGGGGTGATCCGTGGGGGCGATTTCATCCACGACGGCCCGGCAGCCTTCACCGGTCAGATAGCAGTGAACCTGCTGGCCCCGATGCGGCTGGCGCAGATCGCCGCGCCCCCCCTGATCGCCGGGGGGCATGGGGTGATCGTCAACATGGCCTCGGTGCTGGGGCGCCACACCATGCCCTTCTTCACTGCCTACTCGGCCAGTAAGAGCGGGCTGATCGCTTTCGGGGAGGGCCTGCGCCGTGAGCTGCGGAGTCGGGGGGTGCACGTGCTGACAGTGATCGCGGGGTTCACAGATACCGCTATGGTGCACGGCACGGAGGGGATACTGCGGCGTTACGGCGTGCGGATCATGCCTGCCGGATATGCCGCTCGCCGGATCGTCGAGGCGATGATGCTGGGGCGGCGCGAGATCAACCTGTTCGGCATCGAATGGCTGGCGATTGCGATCGACGCCGTATCACCGGCCCTGGCCGACTGGTTGTGGGGCGTACTGGCCCCGCCAAACCTGGCTCAGATCGCTGCTGCCCAGCACACCGAAGGGCCGCCCGGCGGACAGGCCGAGGGGAGATAAAAGCGGAGCGTGTGCGAGTCACACGGGAAGGAGTGGGACATGGCCGATCAACCATGCAAGGCAAGCATCAGGGGAGTGCCTGACAAGCCATTTATCACCGAGATATGGGTTCAGGCCAGGCCGGCGGCCAGCAGCCCGATCCTGTTCAGCGTCACAGTGGGGTTGCGTGAGGTGCAGGTGCTGGGTGTAGCCCCGGATGAGGCGGGCAACCGCTTCCAGGGCCGGGTTTATCAGTGGTTCAAGCTGGGCTTCCCTGACGGCCGCGTGGGCTGGGTGCGCGAGGATTTCCTGAACATCGAGGGGAACTGTTCGCGGCTGGGCTACGGGGTGCTGTCAGAGCCAACGTACGCGTTCTCGCTCACGCGCAAAAAGGCAGGCGAGCCTCCTGCCGCGGAGGGGGTCTCACCGGTGCGTGAGATCAAGGGGGAGCCGCTGGTCGCCACCATCACCGGCATCTCCTCGATGGCGGTGGTAAACGTCCGGATAGGCCCTTCGACCACCTACCAGCCTCCGGCTTTCACGGTTAAGAAGGGGATCAGCGGGGTGAAGGTACTGGAGGTGCGACCCGATGAGAAGGGGGCATCCTCAGGCGGTAAGGTGTTCCAGTGGTTCAAGCTGGAATTCCCGGATGGCCGCGCGGGCTGGTGCCGAGACGATGTGATATCGATCCAGGGGGATGGGCGCCCCTTCGGTTATGACCTGATCCAGGCCCCGATCTTGGCCTTCACGCTGACGCGTGTGGTCGAGAGCGGAACCGCAGCGGTCACACCGGCGCACTGCATAGGGCGGGTGGTCTCGCCCGTGCCTGCCCGTGTGCGCAGCGGCCCCAACGTCACCCATTCGATCCTGACGCAGATGCAGCCCGGCACCGAGGTTGAAATACGCGGTGTGAGGGAACAGGACGACGGTGGGCCGTACCGCTGGGTGCGCGTGCAGTTCGGCGGGCACGAGGGGTGGTCGCGCTCAGACAACTTTGTCTTCACCGGGGAGTGCGGCGACCTGAGCCTGCCTGTGCCGGGCGATGACCTGTACCCTGCTCCGATGAAAACCTACCGCTGGGTGCGGGGCTTCACTGGCTCGGATGGTCACCGTGGCTGGGACCTGGCCTTCGACATCGGCACGCCGGTTTACTGCGGGCCGAAAGGGGGGGTAGTGGTACGCCGCCACCTGTGCACCAAATGCACGCCGGATAAGCCAAGCACAACCGATCACGGCCTGCCACTCTCCGACCCTCAGGTGTTCGCTGACGCCGCATGGGGATGGGGATTTGGCCATCATGTGATTATGCGCTACCTGCACGACCAACTCCCGGCTTCCACCCAGCGGAAGCTCGCTGCGGCCAGCCTGCCGGGCTGGCATCTGTACGTAACTTACGCACACCTGAATAGCATTGAGGTGGACCTTAACCAGCAGCTCACCGGGGAGACGGTGATCGGGACGCTGGGCAACACCGGCAACTCCACCGGCCCGCACCTTCATATCGAGGTACGTGCTTGGAACGATGTGCGCCTGGGACCATGGCTGAGGACCCGGCTCCTCGAGCCAGATATCCTGTTCCGGCGCTGAGGACGCTCACACGGCCAGACGCACTAATACCGGGCAGTGTCGCTAGGTGGCCTGCCCGGCTGTGTCGCCTGCCGCCAGCCAGCGGCTGATGAGCAGGTGGGTGCTCTTGAATGCCAGCTCCTCCGGCGGCGGGATCTCGTCCGGGCCAAAGAAGCGCGCCTCCACCACGTCATCGGAGGCAGTGAGCTGCCCACCGGTGATGCAGGCCTCAAACAAGATGACGATTGTGGCCTTCGGGTCATCGGGGTGTTCAGGCCCCAGGATATCAATCAGCCCGGTGATGGCCACTTGCAGGCCGGTTTCCTCCAGCACCTCGCGCACGGCTGCCTCACGTGGGTCTTCGCCCCGGTCGATATACCCGGCGGGCAAGGCCCATTTACCCGGCTCAGGTTCTACGCCGCGGCGTACCATCAGTAGCCTGCCATCCTGCGTGATAAACACGACGGCGGCCACCTTGGGGTCTGAAAAGTGGACAAAGCCGCAGGCCCGGCACAGCCGCCGCACCCTGCCCGCATATTCCCCATCTTCGAGGGGCCTGCCGCAGCGAGGGCAGTACTTCATCTCGTCAGGCAGGGGCATCGTGCCTACCTGCGGCGCAGCAGCAGGCCCACAGCCAGGACAGCGAACCCCAGCCCCAGAATGCCAAGCCCAATGGTCGTCAGCGTGCGAACAGACATGCGAGCAGGCTGCAGGGCCGGCTCCTCACCGGGCAGCTTCGTGGCGACGGCCTCCTGCGGTGGCGTGCCCTCATCGGCGGCATACTCCTCCGGCACCGCCCGCTGGTCAGGGCTGGGCAGCGGCTGAGGAGCTTCCTCGGCTGCGGCCTCCTCCTCGGCGGGGGCCGGGGCCATCGCAGCGGGCTCGGCCAGCTCGGCAGCGGCAGTAGGCTCAAGCGTGCCCTGCGGGGCAGCCTCCAGTGCGCCGATCTCCGGCTCGGGGGGGGCCTCAGAGGCCAGGGCGGCCTCGTCCGCCATCGCGTTTTCCTCCGCCGCACCGGCAGCCTCCAGCATCGGCTCGGCCTGCGGGGCCTCGGCGGCCATCGGCGCCATGACACCACCAAGCCCGGCAGACGTCAGGAAAGCACCGGCGAACATCAAGAGGGAGAGCAGCAGCGCTACCCCCGCAGCAACGGGGCGCAGCACGCCTGCCGACAGCAGATCAAACAGGCCGGACCGCACAGGACGCCCGTAAACGGCGGGGTCAAGGGTGAAGCTGCGAGGCACCGGCACACGCTCGGCCATGCGCAGCAGGGCGATCGTAGCTCGCAGTGCCTCCAGCTCCCGACGCAGCGACGGGTCTGTGCTGAGACGACGCTCAAGCGCCTCCCGCTCGGCGGCGCTTAAGGCGCCATCGAGGTAGGCGTTCAGCAGGATCAGATCACGTTCGCTCAGGGAGTTGGCCATCGGCATTTTCTTGTCTTCAACTTGCCACGCTCAAGCGTGTGCAGTGCCTTCATCACTAAGACGGTAGGTATCTGGCAAAAGTTCCCTGAAACCCTGCAAGCAATCACGTAACCTGCCGCGTGCGCGGCTGAGCCGTGATTTAACCGTTCCCAGTGCAACACCCACAACAGCCGCGATCTCGTTGTAGTCAAACCCCTCGATATCCGAGAGCACCGCGATGGTGCGCTGATCCTCCGGAAGACCCTGCAGACACTCCATAATCGCGGCTTGCAGGTCCATACGCTGAGCATATCCTTCAGGGCTTTCCATCTGGCTGGCCAGCCTGAGATCGGCAGAGGTGTCTTCCACGTAGAGTGCCTCAAGTGAGGCCTGCGGGCGGCGCTTGCGGCGGCGCAGCTCGTCGTAGCAGGCGTTGGTGACGATGCGCAGCAGCCACGACTTGAACGACCCGCCGCGGAAGGTGCGGATGGCCCGGTAGGCGGAGATAAACGCCTCCTGCGTGGCATCGGCGGCAGAGGGGCTATCTCCCATGATGCGGTATGCTACGTTAAACGCCTGCTCCTGGTAATGTAAGACCAGGGTGTTATAGGCATCTACGTCCCCTCGCTGGGCGGATTGGATAAGCGCTGCTTCGTCCATAATTTGGCCGGACCCGGCATCCAGTACAAGCTACTAGAAGGATTCTTTGTTGACGCTGCTGCCCTGTTGTCGTATACTTGCAGCAAAAGGCCGGAGTGGCGGAACAGGCAGACGCGCACGACTCAAAATCGTGTACCCTAAAGGTGTGTGGGTTCGATTCCCACCTCCGGCACTGGCAACCTCACACAAGCCGGGGCAGCCCCCGGCTTGTGCTGCAATAGGTAGCTTGCGTACTATACCAGAATTGATGGGTTTGAGCGAGATCATATCGGGGCAACACTGTGCAGCGCGTTCTTTCGGGGGTACTAATCGGCGTGGGGCTGGGTGCCCTGATCGGTGTGCTGATCGGCTGGCTGGTCCCCGTGCAGGATGTCAGCGCGGGCTTCAGCGACCTGCACCCTGCCTATAAGTTGGAGTACACGATCATGGTCGGTGCCGCCTATGCTGTCGACGGCGACTGGGACCTGGCACAGGCACGTCTGGGCCGGCTGGCTGAACCTGACCCGGCGGTCTACCTTGTACAGGTTACCGAGCAGGCCATCAGCGAAGGGCGCCGGCCCGACGATATCCGCCACCTGGTGCGCATGGCGGAACGGTTCGGCTACACCACCCCGGCGATGATCCCCTATCTATCCCCACAGGGTGATGGGTCCTAGCTATGCGCTACCGGCAGGGCTTCCCCTGGGTGCCGTTCCTGATCGGCCTGCTGCTGGGCGCAGCCGCTGGATTGTATTATGCCTGGGTGATGAACCCCGTCACACTCGTGAACATCGCCCCGCATCAGCTCACCGAGCAGGACCGCGAGGCCTACATCCTGCTGGTCGGGGAGTCCTACCTGCTCGATCGGGATCTGGACCGTGCGCGTGCACGTCTTGACCTGCTGCGAGACCGGGACATCGCCCAGACGGTGGCCGTTCAGGCCGATTCGGCGTTTTTGCGCGGTGCGAGGCCGGAGGAAGTACGGGCGTTGACTGCCCTGGCCGAAGCACTGGGGGCGGTCCCGCTGGCCGCCGATGTTTTCTCAAGCACAATTGTGGCGCAGATGCCAGCTCAGCAGACCCCCGGTACTCCCACAGCCACCTTTGAGGCCATCCCCACGCCAACGCCCCCCGCCGGGTTTGACAGCGAGCCAACCCCGCTGGCACCGTTGCCCACCCCCACCTCACTGCTGGATTCAGGCACAACCTTCGAGCTGGTGTCACGCGATGTGCAGTGCCCGGACAGCAGCACCGCTGGCCTGCTGCAGGTCATCGTGAACGATTGGGGGGGCGGTGGCATCCCCGGCGTGGAGGTGCTGGTGCAGTGGCAGGGCGGGGAAGACCGCTTCTTCACAGGCCTTAAGCCGGAATATGGCTCCGGTTATGCCGACCTGCAGATGGCTCCTGACCGGCTGTATATCGTGACGCTGGTGGGGCTGTCAGACCCGGTGCTGGGTATTGACTCAACGGCGTGTGTCTCTGCGTCCGGCAGAGTGACGATCCCCACTTATCGGCTGGTGTTTGGCCCTGCCGATTAACCCTCCCTGCACACACTATGATGAGAGCGCCTGAACCAGCTCCCTGAGCGCGGTGGTATAGTCCAGGGCAAAGTCGAAGCGTGGGCTGCGGCGCAGGGTATCGGGTATGTCGCAGGGGGCGATCTGAGCAACAACCACGGCCTTACGCTGGCCTTTGAAGATCTCCCAGCTCTGGCGGGCACGCTCGTCGTCGAGCGCCGCGCCGGAGAGAATCACCACCATGTGGCTGCATTCCTCCAGGCCGGGATTGTGGCCGGTGGCCCAGGCGACTTCATCAGGCCTGGTGTTGGGGTCAAACCAGGTGGGGATGCCGGTGCGCTCCAGGTCTTCGGCCAGCCGGGTGGCGAAGTAGATATCCCCCGCAGTGTAGTTGATGAACGCTCCGCACTTTGGCTGCAGCGGGCCTGCGCGGCGGGTGGATTCGGCGATGCGTCGCAGACGCTTCATGTTGGGTGCGGGAGCCTGCGCATGAGCAGCAGTGCGCCCCATGCGGAAGACGGTCGAGCCGCACATATCGCACTCACCGCGCATGCCAGGAGCGCCGCGCCGCGTCCATACCGGAGTGGGGTTGAGCATCATCACGCGCTCGCGGCAGCGCACGCAGTAAGCCTCGATCTCGATCTCATCGTCGTCATGGTCATTGGTGGGATGATCAGGGTGATCGTCCATGAGGCTCCCTCGCGTGTTCTTAGCTGGCTTGCCCCGAGTCTAATAGAGCGGCGCGTCAGAATCAAATCGCGGCGGGGCAGAAAGGGAAGCCTGCGGTATAGACTTTCCCCGTGCATCGTGTTACACTGCCGGGCATGGACGACCTCACCCTGATGCCAGACACCGAACCGTTTTATCTGTGTGGCGGCGAGATCGGCTGCTTGCTGGTGCACGGGCTGACCGGCTCTCCTGCGTCGATGCGCTGGCTGGGGCAGTACCTGAACGGGCAGGGACACACTGTCTACTGTCCGCGCCTGGCCGGGCATGGCACAACCCCCACCGATCTGGTGGGTATTCGCTGGCAGGAATGGTATTACGACGTGCTGGCCGCCTACCACCTGCTGCGTGCGCAGTGCCGCCGCGTCTTCGTGCTGGGGCTGTCAATGGGCGGGGCGCTGACGCTGCTGTTCGCCTCACGGCAGCCAGTGGACGGCTTCGTCACCTATTCCGCGCCAGCCTGCATCGATAACCCTCTGCTGCCGTTTCTGCCACTGATCAGGCCGTTCAAGAAGACACTGCGCAAACGTCACCTGCCCCCGCCCGGTCAGGATTTCTTCCAGCAGTATGTAAAGGCGGAACAGCGGCGCCTGGGTGAGCCAGAGACTGGTGAGCCGGGGTACGATGTATGGATCACCACGGCGGTGATCGAGATCAGCCGGATGCTGGAGCAGATGCGCGAGGGGCTGCCCTCGATCCGGGCGCCGGGCCTGATGTTTCACTCACGCATCGACCGCACCGTGCCGTTCGATCACCTCGCCATGAACTTCGAGCGGGTGGGCAGCCCGGACAAACAGATGGTGGTGCTGGAACGCAGCGAGCATGTGATCACTCGGCACCTTGAGCGTGACCTGGTGTTTGAAAAAACGACACAGTTCATCACAGTACACAGCTGATGTTCAAGGACCTGGGGCCTAAGAACCAACGGATCATGCTGGCCCTTGTCATCTGGGGGCTGGGCGAAGGGCTGTGGCTGAATCTCAGGCAACTTTACCTGGCCGAGCTGGGGGCGGCCCCCGATCAGGTGGGGGTGGCGCTGGCCGTCGAGGGTATTATGCGGGCCGTGCTGCCCATCCCCGCGGGGTATCTGGCCGACCGCGCGGGGCCGTATCGCCTGATGGTGCTCTCGTGGGCGCTGGGCACCGTTGGCCCGGCGCTGATGGCACTGGCCCCTGACTGGCGGCTGGTGATCCCCGGCATGGTGATCTATGGGATGTCGGCCTTCGCCGTCCCGGCGATGAATTCCTATGTGCTGCTCAGCCTGCCGGATCAGTCGCTACCGGGCATCGGTGACCGGGCAGTGACCTCCGTTTTTGCCAGCTTCTATACCGGGCTGATCATCTCCCCCTGGATCGGGGGGGTGATCGCTAATGCTACCAGCATCCAGGTCAGCCTGTGGGTGGGGCTGGCCCTGTTCGTGATCTCCACGCTGGTGATGCTGACCGCCGGAGGTGTGGCCCCTCCGGCTTTGGAAAGCCGTGGCCAGCCTCGCCGCCTGCTGCACAACCGCCTGTTCATCGGCATCAGCATTTATTACATGTTCGCGCTGTTTTCGGTGCAGGTGGGGTTCCCGCTGGCGCCTAATTTCGTGCATGAGGTGCGCGGCTTCTCGTTGGCCGACATCGGGCTGTTGCTGTCGATCATGTCAATCGGGACGGTGCTGCTGAGTGTGGGGCTGGGGCGCGCCAATCCGCGCTGGAACTTCGCAGCGGCGCTGGGGGTGGCCTGGCTGGCACTGGTAGGCCTGTGGAGTCTTTCAAATTTTGCCGGGGTGGCAGTAGCCTTCCTGGCTCTGGGTGGTGTGGCTGTAACACGCACCCTGGGCACGGCGGGGATCGCACGGGTGGTGGGGCCACAGAACCGGGCGCTGGCGTTTGGCGTCTTTGAGACACTTTCTTCGATGCAGATCGCCCTGGCCGCCTGGGCTGCGGGTGGGCTTTACAGCCTGACCCCAACCCATACCCTGCCGTTCATCGCAGGTATCATCCTGGCTCCCCTGGCGATCACGATCTGGTTTGCGGCGCGGCTGGGGCAAGCCTCGACGGCGCCAACTCTGATGAGTGTGCCAGAGCCAACGACGCCGGGTGATTAAGAGGGCGTAAATCACCTTCTACAAAAACAGGAGGAGCAATGGCCATCATTGAGAACGGTTGGGGCTTAGACCTGATCCTGTGGTTTCAATCCTGGCGCACCCCCCTGATGGAGTCGTTCTTCCTGCCCTTCCACTTCTTGGGCAGCGAGACGTTTTACCTGCTGGTGATACCCCTGATCTACTGGTGCATCGACGCGGCATTCGGGCGGCGGGTGAGCGTGGTGTTCCTGCTCTCCGCATGGTCAAACGGTTGGCTGAAGCACGCGTGGGGGCGTCCGCGCCCGTTTGAGGTCTCCGCTGCAGTGCGCAATGTGGTCGAAGAGACCAGCCGGGGCATCCCCAGCGGGCACGCCCAGCACACAACTGCGCTGTTCGGCACCATCGCCGTACAGGTTCGTAAGGGGTGGGTGACAGCGATCATCGTGCTGTACGTGCTGCTGATGGGCGTGAGCCGGATGGTGCTGGGCGTCCACTTCCCGCAGGATGTGATGGGCGGGTGGGTGTTCGGCCTGCTGCTGGTGATCGCCTATGTGCTGGCCGAACACCCGCTGACGACATGGCTGAGCGCCCGCAGCCTGAACGTCCAGCTTGCGCTGGCGCTGGGTGTGGGCGTGCTGGCCCTGGTGATCTTCCCCGGCCTGTACCCCGGTGCACCCCCCGCCGACATCGAAGGAGCGGTCTCGGCAGCGGGGACGCTGCTCGGCGCACTGCTGGGCATGCCGCTGGAGCTGCGCTATGTGCGATTTGACGCGCGCGGCCCACTGTGGAAGCGCGTTGCACGGCTGGCGCTGGGGCTGGCGGTGGCCTTCGCACTGCGCTTCGGGCTGGGGGCGCTGTTCGCAGAGCTGGAGCCCGCGGTGATGTTCCGCGTGATCCGCTACGGGCTGATCGGCCTGTGGATGGTGCTGCTGGCCCCGTGGTCCTTCGTGAAGATAGGTCTGGCCGATCAACAGGCGGAGCAGGGCAAATGATCTCTCGAACCGTCTCCTATGTGCTGCTGGCCGCGATCGTGCTGGGTTTCCTGATCGTAGGTGTGCTGTACGCCATCAACACCCCGCCATGGCAGTCGCCCGACGAGCCGGCGCATTACAACTACATCGCCCAGGTAGCAGGGCGCGGCTGCTGCCCGGTGATCGAGCCGGGTGACTGGGACGCTGCGTATCTGGAGGAGTTGAAGGCCGCCCAGTTCCCTGAGGGGGCGGCGCTGGGTGGGATTGAGTATGAGGATCATCAGCCGCCGCTGTATTACCTGATCGGGTCGCTGGTGTACCGCTTCAGCGGCGGCAGCCTGACTGCTTTGCGGATCATGTCGCTGGGTTTCGGGGTCGGGGCTGTGCTGGCTGCCTATGTTGCAATGGTGCGGCTGTTCCCGACGCGGCCCGTGCTGGCGCTGACGGCGGCGGCTTTTGTGGCCTTCCTGCCGCAGAACGTGGCGATTATGGCGAGCGTGAACAATGACAGCCTGGCCAACATGCTGGTGGGTATCATCCTGGTAGTGGCGATTACCTACCTGGGCAACCCGATCACGCGGGGCGGCGATGGGGTTGAGCAGCCTTACGATGTGTCCAGCCGCCCGCATGCGGCGGCGCTGGGCGGCCTGCTGGGGGTGGCAATTTTGACCAAGCTCACAATCTATTTCGTAGCAGGGGTGATCCTGCTGGCGGTGATCCTGCGCTGGCGCTATGAAGGACACAACCGGCGCTGGCTGCTCGGCCAGCTCCTGTGGGCCGCGGGGATGGCCGCGTTGATCGGCGGGGTCTGGCCGATCCGCAACGCGCTGGTGTACGGCTGGCCCGACCTGCTGGCCCAGGCTGCCCATGAGGAGGTGGTGGTGGGCCAGCTCCGCACCGCGGATTACCTGACAGAGGTCGGCACCGGCGGCTATGTGCGGGCGCTGCTGCAGACGACCTATCACAGCTTCTGGGGGCAGTTCGGCTGGATGGGCGTGCCGATGCCGCCGCGCGTATACGCTGTGACAGGGGTCTTCACAGTCATGATCGTGATCGGGCTGTTCTTCTGGCGCAAGGATCTGCCCCTCGCCGACCGGCAGCGCGGGGGCCTGTTGGTGATGCTCGCCACGCTGATCCTGGTGGTGGCTGCTTTCGCATACTACAACCTCAGCTTCGTGCAGTTCCAGGGGCGCTACCTGTTTCCGGCACTGATCCCGATGGGCCTTGGCGTGGCGCTGGGGGGCCAGGGGTGGGCGTCGCTGCTGGCACGCCGGATCGGCAGCGACCGTGTGGCGGCGGCCCTGCACTGGGTTCCGCTGGCGCTGGTAGCCTGGATGCCCGTGCTGACGGTCGTAGCGCTGTTCCGTTACGTCATCCCGAACCTCGGATGAGGGGCGGCCATGCCCGCCGACCTGTATGAAGTGGAGCTCTTGCCCGGCCTGAAGTCCTTTGTAAAGGAGGAGCTGTGCAGGCGCTTCGGTGAACAAGCTGTGTCGTTGCCGACCGCACGCGATGACAGCCTCGCCTTTCGCTATCACGGCGACCCCATCCGGCTGCTGGACCTGCGAACGGCGGTGGCCGTCTATCGTGTGCTGGCCTTTGCAGTACCGCGGCCACGCGCTCTGCTGGGCCATGAGCACCTGAAGCGGCTGCTGGCCGCTATCGAGGTGGTGCGGGGGATGCACCCGTCCGGCGCATTTACCACGTTTCGCTTCAGCGCTGCAGGCAGCGACTCTGCCGTGTTTGCGCGGCTGGCCACTGCGCTGGAGACGCACACCGGCCTGGCACACCGGCCCGCCGAGGCCGATCTGCTGATCCGGGTGCGGGTGGCGGCCCTGCATCCCGATGGATGGGAGGCCCTGCTGCGGCTCTCGCCGCGCCCGCTGGCAGCACGGGCATGGCGCCGGTGCGACATGGAAGGCGCGCTCAACGCCACCATCGCCGCGGCGATGGTCGAGCTGACGCAGCCTGCAGAGACAGATCGGTTCCTCAACCTCATGTGCGGCTCCGGCACGCTGCTGATCGAGCGGGCGGCACGCGGCCCGGCTCAGGCCATCGTCGGTGGTGACAATGATGGGGGGGCGCTGGCCTGCGCGCGTCAGAATGTCGAGGCGGCCGGACTGCTGGACCGGATCACGCTGCGTTGGATGGATGCTGCGGCCTCGGGGGAGCCGCACGCCACCTATGATGCGATCTGTATCGACCCCCCCTGGGGGCAGCTTGTGGGGGGTGGCGAGGACCTGGCCGGGCTGTACCGCGCCGTGCTGACGGAGGCCGCACGCCTCGCCACGCATCAAGCGCGGCTGGTGATCATCACCCATGCGTTGCGCATGCTGGAGGCCGTGCTGCGCGATGTGGAGCACCTGTGGGCGAAGGAGCAGTCCCTCCAGGTTTATCAGGGCGGACTGCATCCGCGTATCACGGTTTTGCGGCGGCGTCCATAAGAGGGGACACAACATGAGCGATGCGCTGAGGGGAAAAGTGGCGATCGTGGTGGGGGCTGGACGCGGTCTGGGGGCCGACATGGCACGGACGCTGGCCGGGGCCGGGGCCGCGGTGGGGGTCTTCGACCTGAACCCGGACCGCGCTGACCGGGTGACGGCGGCGATCGGCGAGGGCGGCGGACAAGCTATCAGCCTGCAGGGCAGCATCGCCAACAGGTTTCAGGTAGCGGCGATGATCGAGCAGACACGGGCCCAGCTCGGCGGGCTTGACATCCTGGTGCAGAACGCCCATGCCCAGCCGCAGGTCGCCGCGCTGACAATGGACGAATGGGACCTGCGCCGTACCGTGGAGGTCAACCTGATCGGCAGCTACTTCTGCGGCCAGCTTGCCGGGCGGGTGATGGCTGAGCAGGGCAGAGGCGCGATCATCTTCCTGTACCGGCCTTATGAGCAGTGGGTCGATAAGCCCGGCTATTCCGCCTTCGCGGCCAGCCAGGCCAGCCTGCCAGCCCTGGCACGATCGTTCGCGGCGGAGCTGGGCGCGGCGGGAGTGATAGTTCAGGCGGTACCGGTCACCGAATCGCATGCCAGGACGATCGAGACGGTGATGGGGATCATCACCGCCCGGCGTTAGGCCGGGCGGCAAACAGAGGACAGGGCGGCGAGACGCCGGCGCTACCCGCCGCTTTTCTCAACCACGCTCAGGTTGTCAAAGGCGGCCTGAAACCCGCCGAAGTGTGAGCTTTCCCCCACCAGGCCAACCAGCCCCTCGTTATAAGTGAGGTTGGTCACCTGGCTGACGGCCGTGCCGTTCACCGCGAAGTTGAGTTGTCCATCATTCAGTTCAACGCGCAGGTAGTTGGTCGCACCGCCGGTTCGGATCGCATAAGCCAGCGTGAAGCCCCCGATCAGCGACTCCTGCCTCTGGCAACCTTCCTCGCAGTAGCCGATGTCGTAGCGCCCATCACCGGTGATCATGCAGTAAATAAAGGAGCCTACATCGCTGGAGCCGAGCAGCAGCAGCCCGTAGGCGCTGGCCTCAGCACCGCTGATCAGGGCTGCCTCCACCTCGTAGACGCCATCGCCAAAGCTGCGCTGCTGGTGAGTCCAGGCCAGTGTATCCGGCCGGGTGACGGTGAGCAGATAGCGCCCATCGACGATCTGCCCCTCACTGGCGCTGCCGCCGCCCACCAGCCAGCCCGTCGGGTCGTCGAACCCCGTGAAGTATGGCCCCTCGGCGGTGATGACGATCACAGTGGGGCGCGGCGGGATGGTGGGCTCAGTGGGAATGCAGCCCGCCACACCAAACATCACAGCGAGGGCCAGCGTAAGGTTAACTCCCATCGCCCGCAGCGTACTGGCGGAGATCGTCATGGCTGCCCGGTCGCTCCGCCTTCGAGCGCCTCGGCGACCAGCACCGCCAGATCGGTCACCTGGATCGAGTCGGTGATGCCCCGGGACTGCGCCGCCGAGGACAGCATGATGGTGCAGAATGGGCAGGCGTTGGCCACCGTCTGCGTGCCGGTCGCGACGATCTCATCCAGGCGGATCTCATTCACCGGGCGTTCCTGGTGCGTCTCGAACCACACCTGAGCGCCCCCGCCGCCGCAGCACAGGCCGCGGTCACGGCTGCGAGCCATCTCAACCACGCTGACCCCCTCAATCGCGGTGAGCGCCGAACGGGGGTCATCGTAGATGCCGTTGTAGCGGCCCAGGTAGCACGAATCGTGAAAAGTCAGCGAGCGAGGGATCGACCTGGCGAGTTTCAGGTGGCCTTCAGCGATCAGCCGGGCGATGAAGGTGCTGTGGTGCACCACGTCATAATGGCCGCCAAACTGAGGATACTCGTTCTTGAAGGTGTTGAAACAGTGTGGGCAGTGGGTAACCAATGTGCTGAACTCGTACTGGTCGAACACAGCGATGTTGGAATGGGCCGCCTCCTGGTATAGATACTCGTTGCCGGCGCGGCGCGCCCACTCGCAGTTGCAGCGCTCCTCCTCGCCCAGCACGGCGTAATCGATGCCGGCGGCCTCGAAGATGCGGATCATGGCGCGGGTGGTCTTCTGGCTCTCGGGGTCATAGGAGCCGGCGCATCCCACCCAGTACAGCACGTCGGCCTTCTTCTTGCTGGCCATCACCGGCACGCTCAGGCCATCGGCCCACTGCATGCGCGACCCGCGCGGGTTGCCCCAGGGGTTCCCGGCGCGCTCGGCCTGCGTCATGGCCACGGCCAGCAGATCGGGCACCTGACCCTCGGTCAGCACCATGTAGCGGCGCATGTCTACGATCGAGTCAACGTGCTCGATCAGCACGGGGCACTCGTGCACACAAGCGCGGCAGGTGGTGCAGGCCCACAGCGCATCCTCGCTGATGATGGCGTGGGTCAGGGGATAGTCACCCTGCCTGCCGTCCAGCAGATCGGGACCATAGCGATCCAGCCCGGCGCGAATGTCCAGGATGACGCGCTTGGGGTTGAGCGACGTGCCTGCCATGTGTGCGGGGCATGCTTCCTGACAGCGTCCGCATTCGGTGCAGGCGTCGCCGTCCATGAGCTGCATCCAGGTGAGATCGGTAAGCTGGCCGACGCCGAAGCGCTCAGCTTCCTCGTCCTCAAGGTTCAGGGGAGCGAGGGCGCCGGGGTGCCTGAAGGACGAGAAGAAGATGTTGAGCGGGGAGTAAATGATGTGCTTGAGCGGCAGATCGAGGAAGACCATGTAAATCAGCGCCGTTAGGCCGATGTGGAACAGCCAGGCCGCGATGTGCGCCGAGCGCAGGAATGCCTCGGAGGGATTGAGGGCGAGCAGCGCCTTGCTTAGGGTGAACCCGGCGAACGACCAGGTGGCCCACTCCGGCTGAACCACCGCCAGGCGCAGGGTCTCGATGGTGAGGCCGCTCAACAGGTCGATCAGCAGAATCCACAGCATGGCCTGAAAGCCGGCATTGTAGGTCAGGATGTCGGGTCTGGTGCCGATCCGGCGCGCCAGCGCCAGCACCAGCGCGATGATGGCCAGCACGGTGAAGAAATCGAGCACGGCCTCAAAGATCAGGTAAAAGGGGCCTTTTAGAAAGGTGGAGCCCAGGAAAATCCGGGTGAAATCGTATTCGATGAACACCAGGGTGGTGCCGATCAGCAGGAAGATGAACGCGATAAACAGTGAGAGGTGGAAGATGCCCGCGTAGGTTTTTCGGGCGATCTTAACCTGTGCCCCGGCGAATTTGACCACTCGCCCCAGCCGCGGCACCAGGCGATCGACCTGAACGGTACCCTGGCCCTTGAGCCAGATACGGCTGCGCAGCCAGAACTTGCCGATCAGGAGCGCAATCCCCAGAAAGTTAGTCACATAGAGCAGGATCACAGCCCATTCAGGGATATTCCACAGCGTGTCGCGGAAGGGTTGCATGTACGGGACTCCTGGAAACAGGGTTCACATTCTGTGGTAAATTGACGATGAGCCTGTGGTGCCGCAGAGCGGTGCGCGGCAAGCGCCACCAAGCGCCCGGCGAAGGCACGACCAGTGTATCAGGTGTATGGGGAATTGACAATTGAAAGCCTGACGCAAAAACCGCCAGGTGATTGACGCGGTCCCTGCCGATGATACAATGAGGAGAGCCTACCATCTTCAACTGCAAGCCAACCGGGGAACCGCATGACAAAGACGCAGGCATACCGCTTTTTGCTGCTGGAATCAGACCTGAGCGGCGCCTGGTTCTTCCAGGCAGCCCGCCAGTTCTGGCTGCGCTTTCGCCCGATCGTCACCGTCGACCCTGCCCTGCTGTCGATCGTGCCGGAGGAGGCGGACCTGACGGTGATCGTCATCGCGCGGTCGGCCAGCGCTGCCGATCTGCTGACTCAGGTTCGGGCACTGACAGGACATAGAGCCCGCATCGACCTGGTGCAGGCCGATGACCTGCCACTGGCCGAGGTGATCCTGAACACGCGGGCGATTTCGGGGCAGATGCTGGGAGACTGAGAGGCAACACTGTGATGAACCTGCGCCAGTATCGATGGTTCCAGAATCCGCGTGGGCTGCAGAATGACGGTCCCTTCCGGCCCTTTTACCCGGACCGCTATACGGTGCCGCGCCTGGGCTGGGCCAGCTTGCAGGCAGGCGCGGATGAATACGTCGATGCAGTGGCCCGCCTGGTGGCTCAGCAAGTGATGCCGGTAGTACGCATTACCCGCGAGCATATGGCAGGCACCTGCCCGCCGGATGAATGGTGGGATTACTACCAGCACTATATCCAGGCAGGCTGCCTGTGGTTTGAGCTGTACAACGAGCCAAATCTGGACCATGAATGGCCGGTGGACAGCCCGGCCCTGCCGCTCAACTGGGTGGGGGAGGAGCGCTGTATCCGCCCGCTGATGGATCACTGGCTGGAGTGGGCAGAGGGCATCATCGAGCTGGGCGGGTATCCTGCCTTCCCGGCGATGGCCGATACCACCGTTGAGCGCCAGGCCACGATCATGTGGCTTGACGCCTGCCTCTACTACCTCAGAGATATGCGCGCCGAACGCTTCCGCCGCGTGATCGTCAGCGGCCTGTGGCTGGCGACACACCCAAATGTGCTCAATCACTTCTATCAGGAGCCGCCCGGCGGCCCCTCCTACGCGGCACGACCTTATTACCAGCAGCGTGCCGACGAAGACGGCTGGCATTTCGAATACCCGTACGACCCCCTAACCCAGCGCCTGGACCCGGGCCGCACCTCCCTGGGAGGGACTGAGACCAGCCCGGTCGGCGATCCATTTGGCCTGACTGCCACTGGAGATGCCTTTCAGCGGCTGCTCAAGAGGCACTTCAACGCCGGACCGGTGCCGGTGCTGGGAACGGCAGGGGGCATCCGCCCGCCACGCCCCGGTGACGCGCCGCTGCAGCCCGACCGGCATTACCCGCCATACTCCCACGAGAACTACGGCGAGGCTTTGCTGGGGATGTGGCGCTGGATCGCCCGGCAAGGGCCGCCCTGGTTCTTCGGGATGATCGTCACCGGGGAGCGTAGTTACTACGAGCGCCCCGGCGGCCCCTCGCCCCTGATCACACGACTGGCAGCCGAAGCACCCGTTCTCAAGCACGTGCCTGACATCCCTGTAAGCGGAGAGCCCGCCGGGGGATGGGAGGATGAGATGCCCCTTGCCCCGCCGATGGAGGTGTCAGTGGTCGAGCCGCCTCCGATCGTCGAGGTGCGCCCCTCAGCCGCATGGTCAGTAGTGGAGGAGCCGCTCGTCTCCGGTAGCATGGTGGAAGAACACAATATGACTGATGCCGAACTGGATGAGCCATTTATATCCATCTCTGCGATCGAGGTCGAGGAGCCGCCCGCCCCCCGGGAGGAGGGGCCGCCAAGACTGAATAGTCCATCCCCGCGCCACGAAGATTGTGAGCCGCTGCTCAGACGGGCGGCTGCCAGCGCTGCGCCCGCCGTTGCCAGGGCAGCCTCAGCGCCGGTCGAGCAGTCCACGCCCTCAGAAGGCGATCTGCCGGGAGGACATGCCGCTCGTGCCGCCGTCACCGCAGATGACGCTGACCTGCACTGGCTGATCATGGCCCCTGATGTGCCCGCCGAGTGGTGGCTTGCAGCCGGGCGGCGGTACTGGGATGCCTTCCACCCGACGATCATCACCAGTCCGACCCTGGCGCGCCTGGTACCTCCCGGCAAAAAGCTGGCGCTGACGCTGATCGTAACGGAGCGGTCACGGGCAGGGGTCGAACATGCGCTGCTCCGGGCGCGGCCCGATGTGTACTACGATCTGATCGTGGCAGGCTCGGCCTCTGACCTGCGCGACGAGCTGGACCGACGTGCCTATGAAGGGTGGCGCTTTGGTTGAGGAGATACGCCGGGCGGGGGCGGGCAGCCCACATACCCCCCATCACATCCGGTCCGCAGGCACGAATGGTGCTTTGGCGGGGGCAGTGGTGATCCTGCTGGTGGCTTTCGCGCTGCGCCTCTACCGGCTGGAGAACAGCTCGGTGTGGTGGGATGAGGGATTCACCGCCTGGATCGCCTCGCTGCCGACCCGCACCATGTTATTCGAGACGGCGATCGATGTGCATCCCCCGCTGTATTACGCGATCCTGCACGGCTGGATGGGGCTGGCAGGCCGCGAGGAGTTTGCCCTGCGACTGCCCTCGGCCTTTGCCGGGCTGGTGGCGGTAGCTGTCGGGTATCGGCTGGCCAGAGATCTGGGCGGCAAACAGGCAGCCGCGGCAGCGGGGCTGCTGATCGCCCTGTCGCGGCTGCAGGTGGGTGGATCGCAGGAGATGCGGATGCACATCCTCTCTGCCCTGCTGGCGCTGCTGACCGCCTGGCTGACCTGGCGGTTGTTCCAGGTGAAACGTGACACCTGGCGGCTGGCCGTGTTACTCGCGCTCGGCACGGCTGCAGGGCTGCTGACGGTTTATCTGTTCGCTGTGGTAGTGCTGGCGCTCAACCTGAGCGCCGTCTATGCCTTTGTTGTCTCACGTCATAGGCTCAAGCTGGCCGCGGCGTGGGGGATATCGCAGGCGGGGGCGCTGTTGATGGTGCTGCCCTGGCTGCTGTATACCACGCAGACCACGCCTTTTGCAGGGGCACGCGAAGCGCTCGACGCGCTGTTCGTGGGGAAAGTCTACCTCAGTTCGCTGCTGCTGGGATTCGCTCTCGACCTGGATCACTATCTGCCGCTGCTGGCGGCTTTCCTGATCGTGCTGGCGGCTGCCATTGTGTCCACCTATGCAAACCGTGAGAAGCGCCCGGCCTGGGCCATGCTCACCATCGCGGCGGCGCTGCCCCCGCTGCTGATCTATATGCTGTATACCCTGCCGCGTGCCGAACGCTTCAACAGCCCGGCACCGGCCCCGCGCTATTTCCTGATCCTCTCGGGGCTGGTGTATGTGCTGGTCGGATGGGGTGCGGCGGCGCTGGAGCGTCGCAGGCGGCGGAGCGGTTCGGTCATCCTGGCGGGGGTGCTGGGTGTGTTTGTGTGGAGCCTGCCCGGCTACTACCAGGGCCGTCATTTCGGCGATGAGTACATCTCACCGCTGGCGGTGGTTGAAGCGCTCCGGGGGCCGGGCGATGTGCTGCTGCTGCATGATGATGTGGACTGGCCGGTGTTCGCTTATCACTATGGGCGGCTGGCCGATTTCACGATCAAGAACGCCCTGCCGGTGCGCGACGAGGCCGACGCGGCGGCGCGGTTGGACCCGATCGTCGAGGGAGCCGGTGGGGTGTGGGTAGTGCAGAATCGCCATTCAGAGGTAACCGATCCGCAGAATCATATCATCGGGTGGCTGCAGAGCCGCTGCACAGCAGCCCGGCGCTACAGCTTCCCGGAAGCTTCGCTGTGGTTTTTCGCCCTGGACCCCCTGCGGAGCAGTCAGGTGCTGGGCAACGAGGCCGCACGCTGGCCAGCAGGATTCGAGCCCCGGGAGGCCCCGATCGCGGAGGGGGTCGCCCTGGCCGGGTATGTCCAGCCTGAGCCGGAGGTTTGGGCGGGCGGGTTGTTCACCGTGGGGCTGGGCTGGCGGGCCGAAGGTCACGAGACGGCCGGGCAGTGGTGGGTAGCCGTCAAACTTCTGGCAGCGGACGGTGTTGAGCTGTCCTCGGCGCTGTTCCCCCTCAGTGTGACCGGGCAGGCCCGGCAGTATTATGCGCCTGTACAGGTTTACGTTCCCCCCGACACAGCGGGCGGTCTGGCGCAGATCGTCTTTGTGGCGGGGGAGACCTGGCAACCGCTGGGCACAGTACACATTCGCCCGCGCCACGGGGCGCTGGAGTCGGCGACCATCCCCGAAAGCGCCACCACGCTGGATATCCGCTATGGGCAGGCGATCGTGCTGCGGGCGGCGGGGCTGCCCGACGTCTCATCGGTGCGCCCGGGGGATCAGCTCCCATTGACACTGTATTGGAGCAGCAGCGCGCCGGTGCTGGAACGCTATAAGGTCTTTGTGCATCTGGCGGGGGACGAGAACAACCCGGCGTCCGGGACTTACATCTGGGGGCAGCAGGATCAGGAGCCGCGCGGCGGTCTGGCCCCTACCACAGGCTGGCTGCCGGGGCAGGTGATTGCGGATGAGTATCTGATCCCGGTGCAGAGAGACGCCCCGCCGGGCCGTTATCGGCTGCAGGTGGGGCTGTATCTGCCACTTGAGCAGCGCCGCCTGGAGGCTGCAGCAATTGATGGTACCCCGCTTGGCAATGCCGTAACGATCATGGAGCTGGAGATAGGATACTGAGAGGGAAGCAGATGACATCCTTAGAGGAGGAGCTGGGCCGTGTGTTCACGGCAAAGAAGCTCACACTGGCTGTCGCTGAGAGCTGCACAGGTGGTCTGCTGGCGGCGCGTATCACCAGCGTGCCGGGTAGCTCGGCCTACCTGGTTGGTGGAGTGGTGAGTTATGCCAACGAGGCCAAAGAAATTCTGCTGGGTGTTCCCCATGAGGTGCTGGTGGAGCACGGCGCGGTGAGCGCAGCAGTGGCCACGGAGATGGCTTATTGTATTCGCGAGCGGCTGATGGTAGACGTTGGCATCAGCATCACCGGGATCGCCGGGCCAACGGGCGGCACGCCGGAGAAGCCGGTGGGGCTGGTATGGATCGGGCTGTGCGACAGGCTGGGCGTGCAGGCGCTGCGGTATCTGTGGGATGGCGACCGGGAGAGCAACCGGCAGCGGTCGGTTGATCAGGCACTGCGCATCCTGCTGGAATGGGCTGTCAGCCGCTGACGCATATGCTAAATGAAGCTCCTACCACGCAAAGGTGGTAGGAGCTCTCTACGACAGCCGTCACATTTTTGATGAGTGGTCTTTCCGCTGTGGTGAAGCCTCCAGCTTCACCTCACCTAAGCATTTTTTGATTTGCCTGTGCCACATCATCATGTGACAGCTATGTATGCAGTTTCTGATCTCATCGTAAGACAATCGAGGGCGGGAATGCAGTGACAATTGTCATATCAGATCGATGACTTTTGTCACATGCGACAATATCGGACCGGGTCAGTCGCCTATCAGTGGCGGCCTGTCACAGCCCGATGGCGATCGCCTCGATCTCTACCAGCCCACCCATCGGCAGGCCCTTCACTGCGATGGTGGAGCGGGCAGGATACGGCTCCCCGATCAACTCACCGTAGACCTCATTCATAGCCTTGAAATCCGCCATGTCAGCCAGAAAGACGGTGGTCTTAACGACCTGGCTGAGGTCGCTGCCTGCGGCCTCAAGTACGGCCTTGAGGTTTAGCAGGGCGCGGCGGGTCTGGGCCTGGATGCCCTCGGCGAGCTGCCCGGTCTCAGGGTCCAGTCCAAGTTGGCCGGCACAGAACACGAAACCGCCCGCCGCGATCGCCTGCGAATAGGGGCCAAGTGCCTTCGGGGCGTGGTCGCTGTGGACTCTCTGCTTCATGAGCTGTACTCCTTAGCTTATCAGGTGGGTTAGCGATGCGTTGTATGTGAATGACCATGTGGCACCCCGATCCTAATCCGCAACGCGGCCAGAGACAAGTCACACCCCACAGGCCCCAACCCTTAATTTGGCGGCCCTGCCAAGCAGGACTATACTGGGCCGCATGTCAGAACCGACCACAGAGTACGTCGAACCACAGCATGATGGAATGGGTGTCCGCTCGCTGAGCGGGGGGCAGATCGCCCGGGCAGCGGGGGTGCTGGTGCTCGGCTTTGTGTTGAGCCGCGTCCTGGGGCTGGTGCGGGATGCCGTGATCGCCAGCATCTTCGGCAACGGATTCGAGTTCGATGCTTATGCGACAGCCCTGCAGCCGCCGGATACGCTGTTTTTCGTGGTGGCGGGCGGCGCGCTGGGGTCGGCGTTTATTCCCACTTTCACAGCCTACCTGCAAAAGGAACGGGCCGCAGAGGCCTGGCGCATGGCAGGCGGTGTGATCACCCTGATTGCCCTGGTGGTGGCGGTGCTGGCCGCACTGTTCGCCCTGTTCGCCCGTCCCATCATCGTGTATGTGCTGGCCCCCGACTTCCCTGCCGAGAAGCAGATGCTGGCGGCCAACCTGATGCAGATCATGATGCTCGCCCCCGTGATCTTCAGCATCAGTGGGCTGTTCATGGCAGTATTGAATTCGCATCAGCGGTTTCTGCTGCCCGCCCTGGCCCCCGCGCTCTACAATCTGGGTATCATCCTGGGCGCGATCTTCCTGACACCAACGATGGGCATCTACGGGCTGGCCTGGGGCGTGGTGGGCGGTGCACTGCTGCATCTGCTGGTGCAGATACCGGGGCTGATGGGCTTGCGTATGCAGTACCGCCCCTCACTGGACGTGTCCCATCCCGGTGTACGTGAGGTGCTGCGGCTGATGGGGCCGCGCGTGCTGGGGTTGGCGATCGTGCAGATCAACTTCTGGGTGAACATCCGGCTGGCCTCCGGGATGGTGGAGGGCAGTGTGGGCGCGCTGCGCCGCGCCTGGGTGGTGCTGCTGCTGCCGCAGGGGATCATCGCGCAATCGGTGGCCAATGCGGTGTTCCCCACCTTCTCAATTCATTACGCCCGGCGCGAGACGGAGAAGCTGCAAAGCGCGCTGGGGCAGGTGCTGCGAGCCGTGCTGTTCCTATCGCTGCCCTCGACGGTGGGGCTGGTGATGCTGCGGCTCCCGATCGTACAGGTGTTATACGAGCGCAACGCCTTCACGCTTGAGGACAGCCGGGCGACTGCCTGGGCGCTGCTGTTCTATGGGCTGGGGCTGATGGCGCACTCGCTGGTTGAGATCGTGACGCGGGCCTTCTACGCCATGCATGACACCCGCACGCCGGTGCTGGTGGGCGGCGCGGCGATGGCCCTCAACGTGGCCTTTAGTCTGCTGTTGATCCAGGTGATGGGGGAGCCGGGCAGCCTGATCCGGGGGCCGTTCGCCGGGCTGGCGCTGGCCAACACGCTGGCAACCACATTGGAAGGCGTGGCCCTGCTGATCCTGATCCGCCCGCGCGTGGGTGGGCTTGAGGAGCGGCGGCTGGGGCTGAGCCTGCTACGGGCAGGGGTGGCCAGCGCCGCAATGGGGCTGGTGCTGTGGCTGCTGGCCCCCACCATCGAGGCGTTGGGAGTGTACCTGGGCACTCTGCTCGGCGTTGCTGCAGGGGGGATCGTCTTCTGGGGGATCGCCTGGGTCTCAGGAAGCGAGGAGGCCCGGCTGTTCACCGGCTTTGTGCTGCGCTGGCTGGGCCGCTCCGCTTAGCGCAGCAGCGGCTGCAGCCCGAACTTCCACAGGAGCATCACCATGATGCCGAATACCACCCCACCGATCACCTCGCGATAAGTGTGGCCGAGCACCTCGCGCAGCCGTGTCTCGTTGATAGGGTGGCCTTCCAGCAGCTCGGCGATCATCAGGTTGATAATGCGGGCATGGGTCCCGGCCTCGCGGCGCACGTTGGCGGCGTCATACATCACAATGACGGCCAGCACTACCGAGATGGCAAAGGTGGCTGAGCCAAATCCCTGCTCAATCCCCACGCCAGCCGCCAGGGCGGAGACCATCGCCGTGTGGGAACTGGGCATCCCACCGGTCTCGGCGAGGTGCCGCCAGCTAAACTTACCGGTGCGCTTCCAGTAGGTGAACGGCTTGAGGAACTGGGCCAGTGAGCTGGTGACAATCGACAGCCACAGAACGTCGTTGGTGAACAACTGGCGCAGGATATCGAGCATGCTTATCCCTCGAGTGGAAAGGGTGACGGGGGGTCTGTGGGGGGACCCTCGATCTGCTCGAGCTTGAGTTCGGCCTCGGCGAGGATCTGCTCACAGCGAGCGGCCAGCACCTGACCGCGCTCGAAGAGGGACAGCATCTCCTCAAGCATGAGCTGGCCGGACTCGAGGCGCTCAACGATCGATTCCAGCTCGGCGAACGCTTCCTCAAAGGTCAGGGGGGCATCACTCATTATCTACCTTGCTTTCCTCAACATACACCCACAGATGGCCGCGCTGGAGGCGAACTCGCAGGCGATCAGCAGGCTGCACCCCGGCGGCATCGTGAACGACACGGCCATCCGGGGTGGTGACGATGGCATACCCGCGCGACAGGGCAGCGAGTGGCCCGGCGCTCTCCAACGCACGCCGTATCCCGTCCAGCCGGGCACGCTGAAGCTGAATGTGAGCCAATGCCGCACGCTCCGCGCGCCCCAGCAGGACATCGGTCTGCTGGTGGGCACCCCGAATGGTTGAGCGCGGAGACATACGGGCCAGGTGTGCTCTGAGATCGTGCAGTCTGCGCTGCCTGGATCGGACCGCGTCATCCACCGCCGCACTGATACGATCGCGCAGCCCGGTGATGTGGGCACGCAGATCAGCATCAGTGATCGACGTGGCCAGCTCGGCGGCAGCGGATGGGGTTGGGGCGCGCAGATCGGCGGCGAGGTCGGTGAGGGTGAAATCGATCTCATGGCCAACGCCTGAGATCACCGGGATAGCGCTGCCAGCTACAGCCCGCACAACCCGCTCGTCGTTGAAGCACCACAGGTCCTCCAGCGATCCGCCGCCGCGCACGATCAGGATCACATCGATATCGGGGCGCCGGTTAAGGGCCTGGAGCGCGGTGACGATCTGTGGCGGGGCCTGATCGCCTTGCACAGGCGTTGGAGCCAGCACCAGCCGCACCAGGGGGGCGCGGCGGCTGAGCACGTTCAGCACGTCCTGAAAGGCCGCCGTACTGGGCGAAGTCACGATGCCGATGGTGCGCGGGCGGGCCGGGATGGGGCGTTTGCGCTGTTCCTCGAACAGGCCCTCGGCATGCAACTGCTGCTTGAGCGCCTCAAGCTGCGCATAAAGGTCGCCGACACCGGCCAGCCTGAGCATGCGGCAGTATAACTGATACTGACCGCCCTGCTCGTATACGCTGATGTAGCCGCGCGCAATCACCCGGTCGCCATCACGGGGGCGGGCGCGCAGGACCTGGACATCGCTGGCCCACATCACGCAGTGAAGCTGGGCGCCGCTGTCCTTGAGGGTGAAATAGGCGTGCCCTGAAGAGGGTATGCGGAAGTTCGAGATCTCGCCCTCCACCTCAAGGTCCTGGAGGCGGTAGTCCGTCTCGATAAGCTGGCGGATGTAGCGCGTCAGATCACGTACAGCCCAGGGCTTCTCATTCATGCAGAATAGCTTATCACGCTCAATGAGGGTGTCAAAAAAGGCATGGGCCGCTGTTGGGGGGCGGGATATCTGGCTATAATGCACAATGATTGAACTCTGCCCGGAAAGGATCGAGGGAATATGCGTCAACTGTGGGGTTTGCTTCTAACTGCTGTGCTCCTGCTTACGCTGGCTGGCTGCGGGGGCGCCCCAGCAGGCGAGGGAGGCGATACAGGCGGCAGTGGCGGTGACCCGGCCAACGGCGAGCAGGTCTTCAACACCGGCGGCACCAGCGGGATCCCGTGCGCCTCGTGCCATACACTCAACGGCACTGACCTGGTGGGGCCGACTATGCAGGGCATTAGCACAATCGCTGGCGAGCGGGTCAGCGGTCAGTCAGCCGAAGAGTACCTGCGGGAGTCGATCGTCAATCCCTCACGGTATGTGGTGGAGGGGTACGACGATATCATGAACAAGGACTACGGCACACGACTCAGCGAGCAGGAGATCGCCGATCTGATCGCCTTCCTGCTGACACAGTGATGCCCTTTGGCCCGGCGAAGACGCCCTGCGCGGTCAGGGCGTTTTTGCTACCCGATCCCCGCGGCATGGCCAGTTGTGCCGTGGGGCCAGTGGGGCCATAATGTGGGGCAGATGGGGCGCCAGCCGGGGCGATCAGGGATCGAGGCAGGCAGGGCTGACCGAGGAGGACTGGTGGCCAACTACCATTTATCAGCGAAAGACATTATGCAGGTGGAGATCGCAACCATCCTGGCCGACGCCACCGTGCAGGATGCCGCCCAGATCATGCGGCGCGAGGGGGTGCGCAGCCTGGTGGTGCTGCCGCGTGATGCCAGTGACCCACCGGGGATTGTCACCTATACCGATATCGTCTACAAGGTGCTGGCCGAGGGGCGTTCCTCGCAGCAAACCTATGTGTTCGAGATCATGACCAAGCCTGCCGTGACAATTCCGCCAACCATGAAGGTGAAGTACATCGCCCGTCTGTTTCGCCAGGTGAACATTGGCCACGCCCCGGTGATCGACGGCGGCAGGCTGCTGGGTATTGTATCGATGACCGACTTGATCACCGAGGTCGTCACGGAATCCGCCTGAGCGTACCCCGGAGGGATGAGGATATGATAGACCTTTCAACTGTAACCTGGGACCAGGTGCTGTGGGTTTTTGTGCTGTGTGCGGGCAGTGCGGTGGCAATCGCCATCGCACTGCTGGCGATGGCGGCCAGGCAGATCAAGCAGATCGACATCCCGGAGGACGCCGACTTTTTCGAGACGCTACAGCGGGTGCCGATCACGGTGCCACTGGCGCTTGACCTGCTCGACCTGGCGTTTGACTTCTTCGCTGCGCCAATTGCATGGGTGATCCTGGAGCTACTGGGGCTGCGCTCACTGCAGATGATCACCGTGTTCGAGGGCCTGATCCCCGGCACACAGCTGATCCCGACGATGACGGCCGCCTGGGTCATTGCCCGCATCATGCCGCGCAAAGAACGCGAAACGCCGCTGCGCACAGCGCTGCGCGATTACCAGCGCGAGCAGCTCGGCAGCGCCCGGCTGAGAAGCTACAGTCTGCAGGATGAGCACCGTAGCCGTCCGCTGCTGGCGCCCGGCCCCACTGGTGACATCGTGGATGGCGACTATTTTGAGGAAGACCTCGATGAGCCTCCGCCGGACTATTACGACGAGGAGATCGAGGAGGACCTGCGCAGCGAAGAGGATGAGTGGTAGCTCAGTCTGCGCGGCGGCGGCCCTGGGTAAGCAGGTCTTTCACGCGGCTGGTGAGGGTGTTAGGCAAATAGGGCTTGGTCAGGTAACCGTCGGCACCCAGCGCAAGGCCCTTGCTGATTGTGTCGGGATCAGCCAGTGCCGAGAGGATCAACACCGGCATCGCGTCATAGTGTGAGTTTGCACGGAGTTGGCGCAGGATGTCAAACCCATCGATGTCGGGCAGCATCAGGTCGAGGATGAGGAGATCAAACGTCTGCTCCTGGAGCAGCGCGAGGCCGGAAGACCCGGTATCGGTGGTGGTGGGCGACAGCCCGATCCGCCGGAGCATCTTCTCCAGCAGGATCAGCAGGTCAGGGTCATCATCGATAACCAGGATGCGAAACCCCGAAGACGATGTGTCGGTCACGGGTGTATCCCTCCGGGCGATCAATGCCCCTCAGCAGAGATATTAGCCAGCTCAGGCGGCGGCGGAACAGGCAGCGCGTCGATGGGGGTGTCCTTGAACAGCCTGCCCACCTCAGGCATCATAATGGGAAGATCATCAATGATCGGGTACTTATATCCCGATTCGGGGCTGACCAGCCAGCAGCCGTGCACAAGCTCCAGAGTGCCCGTGCCTCCGGTCTCTGTGACGGCAACAGGGCAGCGCAGCAGCGACAGAAGAGCAGTAGTAGGCATATCCTCTCCAATGGTCAGGGATGGTAGTCAGCCCAGAGTATATTATGTGCCAGGTACAACGTCAAGCACGCAAGACATGCCGGATGCCGCGGGGAAGTTGATCGTCAACCGGCATGGAACGGCCACCCCTATGTGGTATAATCACACTCAAGCCAAATTTGCGCCGGTGTCTTATACTCGTCTGTATGATGGCTGCCAGTGGAGGTAGCGGGAGTTGAACATGGTCAGGGTAGAGGTCGACAGCATTCGTGTGAACTTGATGTCCCAGGACAGAGTAGTTGTCTTGCGCGAAGTTGACTCGGAGCGCTACCTCCCGATCTGGATTGGAACGTTTGAGGCGGAAGCGATTCGGATCGAGCTTTCCGGCGCGCCGGTGCCGAGGCCGTTGACGCACGATTTGCTGAAATCGGTTATCATTCAGATGGGCGGCGAGGTGGAACACATCGTTGTGAACGAGCTGCGCAACGATGTGTATTATGCCACCATCCGCATCAAGATGGGGGATAAGATACTGGACATTGACTCACGCCCCAGTGATTCAATCGCGCTGGCTGTGCGGCTCAAGGTCCCGATCTATGTGGCCGACAGCGTGATGGAGCGCGCCGCCATTCGCCCGGAGGAGGAAGTGGCCCCCACCAGCGAAGCAGAGTCCGCCCCCAGGAATCAGCCGGAGCCGGGAGCAGACGAGGGTGACGACGACCTGAGCCTGTTCAGCGACTTCCTTGAGTCGCTTGACCTGGACGATCTGGATGAGTGAGCCCCTCGCCACCTTCCACAGGCAAATCCGAGGCGAGTTCTGTCAGCGGGGCGTATGCGCCCCGCTGGTGCATCCTGCTGGATAGTTTGTATTTGGTAGCAATCCGACGGCAGCAGCCATGACAGTTTCATCGAATGGGTTCGACTCAGATCAGCTTGCCCCGCACAGCATTGAAGCGGAGGAGGCGGTGCTGGGGGCCATCCTGATCAACCAGGAGGCCCTCTACGATGTGATCTCCTTTCTGGAGCCAGATGACTTCTTCATTGTCCGGCATGCCTGGATCTGGGAGGCGATGCTCAAAATTCACGAGCGGCGCGATCCCCTTGACTACCTGACGCTGACCAGTGAGCTGGAGCAGTCTGGCCGCCTGGCTGAGATCGGGGGCGCAGCCTATCTGCTGAACCTGATCAACAAGACGCCCTCCGCTCTCAATGTGGAGGGCTATGGTCGGATCGTGGAGCGGATGTCGCTGCGGCGACGGCTGATCGAGGCTGCTGGCAAGATCGCCCGTGTGGCCCATTCTGATGAAACCGACATTGACGAAGTGGTAGGGCAGGCGGAGCGGGCTATCTTTGAAGTGACCGAGCGCCGCCTGACCAATGAGCTGATCCCCCTGAGCCAGGCAGTCAGCCAGTATTTCGATCACATCCAGTACCTGGCCAATCACCATGAGGAGATCATGGGGGTTCCCACCGGGTTCATCGACCTGGACCGGCTGCTGGGGGGGATGCAGAAGTCAGACCTGCTGATTGTGGCGGCGCGGCCCGGCATGGGCAAATCAAGCTGGCTCAATAGCGTGCTGATGAACGCCGCGCGGCAGGGGTCGCGCGTGGCACTGTTCAGCCTGGAGATGGGCAAGGAGCAGCTTGTCCAGCGGTTCATTAGCGGCGAGACCAACATTCCCTCACATCGGCTGCGTCAAGGCCATCTGGACGAGCGCGACTGGAACGCCTTTGTCGCGGCGACACAGCGCCTGAGCGAGCTGCCTATCTTCCTGGATGACACCCCCGCCCTGGGCACTCACGATCTACGCACAAAGGCCCGCCGCTTGCATCTGGAATACGGGCTGGACCTGATCATGATCGATTATCTGCAGCTGATGACCACCCCTTATCGCTCCGAAAACCGCGTTCAGGAAATCTCGTACATCTCGCGCTCGTTGAAACAGCTTGCCCGTGAGTTGAATGTGCCGGTGGTCGCAGCAGCCCAGCTATCGCGCGCGGTTGAGCAGCGCACCGACAAGCGCCCCCAGCTCTCCGACCTGCGCGAATCGGGCAGCATCGAGCAGGATAGCGATGTTGTGATGTTCATCTATCGTGAGGCCTATTACAACCCTGAGACACCCGAGGGCAACCGTGCCGAGATCATCATCGCCAAACACCGCAACGGCCCCACCGGCAAAGTCGATCTGGTGTTTATTCCTGAGCTAACCCAGTTCCGCAGCGCGGCAACGCGCCGTGTGGACTTGGATGATCTGCCCTGATTGGCAGGCAGGTGGATAGATGAAAGGTTTCAGCGGCTTCCCGGCAAAAGGACGACTTGCACGTCTGCCCGTCTTGTTCTTCAGCGATCTGCTGCCGCAGATCGACTCGCTGGCCGAGCTCAAGGTGACGCTGTACTGCTTCTGGCGGCTGCAGCAGCGCGAAAGTGGGCTTTATCTGCGCGAGCATGACATCCGCCGTGATGAGGTGTTCATGCAGGGGCTGGCGGCCCAGCATGATGAGCGCGAGGCCGCCTTGAAAGATGGTCTTGAGCGCGCCGTGGCGCGCGGCACGCTGCTCCAGGTGAGAGTGGAGATCAACGGGGTGGTAGAAAATCTATACTTTGTGAACACTGCGCGGGGGCGTGCAGCAGTCAAGGGTATCGAGGAGAGCAGGTGGCAGCCTGATATCGAGCCATTACGCCCTTATCATCCCGTGGTTGAGCGCCCCACCATCTACACACTCTACGAGCAGAACATCGGCCCGCTGACGCCGCTGATAGCCGATCACCTGCGCGAGATCGAGGAAACCTACCCGCAGGACTGGATCGAGGATGCAATCGCCATTGCCGTCAGGCGGGGGGTGCGGCGCCTCACCTACGTTGAGGCTGTGCTGAAACGCTGGCAGGCGGAAGGCCGCAGCCCGGAAGACAGCAGCGGGGATGCGCGGCGCTTCATCAGCGGCAAGTACGGCGATGAGATCGAGCACTGAGATGAGCGGCATGGGCAGAAACTACGGCCTGGGCGACCCTGATTGCCCGCTGTGCGGCGGGCTGGGATATATCCGATATGACGTGCCAGAGGGACACCCTCACTTTGGCCGGATATTCGACTGCGAATGCCGCCAGGCCCGTGTCGATGCGGAGCGTATCGCCTGGCTGCGGCGCATTGGCGGGCTGGACAGCCTGGCCGATAAGACCTTCGAGTCCTTCAACCCCGAAGGTGTGGGGCTTTTGCCCCAGCATCGTGAGAACCTGCGTATGGCCTACGAGCGCGCGCTGACCTATGCTCAGAATCCGATGGGCTGGCTGATCATCCAGGGCGGCTATGGCTGCGGCAAGACGCATCTGGCGGCGGCCATCGCCAACCGACAGATCGCTGCCGGGAACAAGGTGATCTTCATCACTGTGCCCGACCTGCTTGATCATCTGCGCACAGCTTTCTCGCCCGACGCTGCGGACGAGGGCAGCTTCATCAGCCGCTTTGAGGAAGTACGCCATGTGCCGCTGCTGATCCTTGATGATCTGGGGATTGAAAGCCCCACTCCCTGGGCAGTTGAAAAGCTGTACCAGATCCTCAACCATCGCTACAATTCACGGCTGCCCACCGTGATCACCACTAATCACAGCCTTGAGGAAATGCAGGTTCGGCTGCGCTCGCGGCTGCAGGATCAGGACGTGAGCAGTGTGATCGTCATTACCGCCCCGGATTACCGGCGCGGGGGCGTGGCGGCCAGCCAGAGCGACCTCAACTCCCTGGGGCTGTACGCCCACCTGACATTCGACCGCTTTGATGCGCGCTCCGATCTGCCTCGTCCGGAGCGTGACAACCTGCGGCGCGCCCTCACCCTGGCCAGGGAATTCGCCGCCAGCCCGGAAGGCTGGCTGATCCTGATGGGGGATTACGGCTGCGGCAAAACCCACCTGGCCGCTGCAATCGCCAACATGCGGGCCTCGATGGGAGAGGCGGTGCTGTTTGTAACCGTCCCCGATCTGCTGGATCATCTGCGGGCCGCCTACGCGCCTGGTAGCGATATATCATACGACAAACGCTTCCTGGAGATCAGATCGGCCCCACTGCTGGTGCTGGACGATCTGGGGACCGAATCGGCGACGTCGTGGGCCCGTGAGAAGCTGTACCAGATTTTCAACTACCGCTATACCTCGCGGCTACCCACTGTGATCACCACCGCGCAGAAGCTGGAGGCGCTCGACCCCCGGCTGGCGATCCGGATGCGCGATAAGCGGCTGTGCCGCCTCTTCGCCATCCTGGCCCCGGCCTACCTGGGCGAACGGCAGGAGTAGCAGGCTCCAGCCCGTAAGGAATCGTGGGGCGGCCCCGTCAGTGATGCATGAGTCGTGCATACACTGATGACCAGAGGATGGTGACGATGATCAGACGTTTATTTCTGTGGCTGCCGCTGCTGCTGGCGACGATCTTATTGAGCGCCTGTGCAGGCCCCCCGCAGGCTGCGCCCGTCGAAGAGGTGGTCCCCATCGCCGTAGGGGGCAGCGATCCGACACAGGCTCCCTCAGCGCAGGAGGAGCCGGCGTCGGGCCAGCCCACACCGCCCCCAACCGAATCCGCCGAGCAGTCTGCAGAACCCGCGGCAGAGATAGTGCCAGAAGCAACCTATGTCTCACACCGGGCAGCCCCGGCCCCACCCGATACCTTTGTGGCTGACTCGGCGCAGTTCGTGGCCGCCACCGGCAGGCCGCAGCTCCTTGAGTTCTTTACGTACTGGTGACCTACCTGCCAATCGATAAGGCCCATGGTTCATGGGCTAGAAGCAGAGTACTGGGGCAGGGTTGATTTCATCTACCTCGACCGCGAAGCCCCGGCAAACCTGAATGTGGTGCAGCAGTACGGGATTCGCTATCAGCCCGTCTTTATCTTGATCGAGCCCAACGGGACGATTATCGGGCAGTGGAACGGCGCTCCCGGTGAGCGCACGCTGCGCGAAGCTCTCGATTTATACCTTGCCTCACAGGGCGGTTAACGCCGCAGCCCAGCCGCATGACCGGCCCGGCGAAATCGATCGCCGGGCTTTTTTGATCTCCTGGCTTGAGGTTAAATCAAGTGAGGTAATCGCCCCACCATCACGCTACAATCAGGAACAAGACCGCTTGTTCAAAACGATGTGTGGAGAACTATGTTGAGGCGATTGCTACCATTGATGCTTGTAATGATATCTTTGCTGCTCGTCACGGGCTGTGTCCAGCAGGGGGCGGCTGACATCGGCGAGCCGGGGCCACGCCCTGATGCGCCGGCGGGTGAGGAGTATCGCGAGGATCATCCCGGCCATGTGGCAGCCACTGGCAGGCCGCAGCTGATCGAGTTCTTCTCGTACAATTGACCGGTCTGCCGGAGCATGAAGCCCATCGTGCATGGGCTAGAGGCAGAATACTGGGAGCGGGTGGATTTTGTCTACCTGAACCATGAAGCCCCGATCAACCGTGATGCGATGCGCACCTATGGGTTCCGCTGGCGCCCTTATTTCGTGTTTGTAGACGCAGAGGGGAATGTGATCCAGACCTGGTTTGGCGCAGTGGAACCGGATGACTTCCGGGCGGCCTTTGACGCCCATTTCGCAGAGGTGGAGGGCTAAGGCCCATCGGTGCGAAAACGAACAGGCCCCGGATTTGGGGCCTGTTGGATTCCTGCAGAGAGAGGGATACGGCTACTCATCAGCCTCGTCCTCGTCGTCGAGGGCGTCGAAGTCCTCGTCGTCTTCGTCAAAATCACTCCTGATCGGCTGACCATCAGGCCCCAGCACGCCACGTGGCTTGCTGCCGCCCTCGTGCGGGCCGATCACCCCGCGCTCTTCCATGATGTCGATCAGGCGGGCGGCGCGGGTGTATCCGATGCGCAGATGACGCTGGAGCAGCGAGATCGAGGCCTTGCCCATATCGCGCACCAGCTCAACCGCCTCATCGAACAGGTCATCGTCAACATCGTCACTCTCCTCATCGCTGAGCAGGGCTTTTTGCTGACCGGCGGGCAGCCCGCTCACACCCGGTGAGCCGTCCGATGGCATAGACGTTCCGCCGGTCATGGCCAGCCGGTCAAGGCGGGTGACGTTGGGCTGGATGCCGCGCTCGGCGGCCTGCTCACGCCAGAACTGTACGATCCTGTCGATCTCCTCGTCGGCCACGTAGACGCCCTGCATGCGGATGGGCTGTGGAGCATCCGGGGCCTGGAACAGCATATCGCCGCGCCCAAGGAGCTTCTCGGCACCCGGCATGTCCAGGATGACGCGCGAGTCAACGCCGGTCGCCACAGCGAAGGCGATGCGCGATGGAAAGTTGGCCTTGATCAGGCCAGTGACCACATCGACACTGGGGCGCTGGGTGCTGATGATGATGTGGATGCCGGTGGCGCGTGCCATCTGCGCCAGCCGCGTGATAACGCGCTCAGTCTCATCCGGGGCGAGCATCATCAGGTCCGCCAGCTCATCTACAATCACCAGAATGTAGGGCAGCTTCTCAGCATCCTCGATCTGGCCGCGCTCAACCCGGGCATTATAGTCGGTGATATTGCGGGCGCCGACCATGGCAAAGCGGCGGTAGCGGTCGTCCATCTCGCGCTGGACCCACTTCAGAACCCCCACGATGCGCTCCAATTCAGTGACGACGGGGGCCATCAGGTGCGGGATGCCATTGTAATTGGTCAGCTCCACACGCTTGGGGTCCACCATGATCATCTTCAGCTCATCCGGGGTGTGAGTCATTAGCATAGTGCAGATGATGCCGTTGACACACACCGACTTACCGGAGCCAGTGGTCCCTGCAATCAACAGATGCGGCATCGACGGCAGGTCAGCTACAATGGGTTGGCCGGAGACATCCTGACCCAGCGCCAGCTTGAGCGGCGCCTTCAGGTTGCGGAACTCCGGCGTATCCATCACGTCGCGCAACCCCACGAGGCTCGGCTCCGCGTTGGGCACCTCGATGCCCACATACCCTTTGCCGGGTACGGGGGCCTCGATGCGAATGGTAGGCGCAGCCAGTACCAGGGCCAGGTCGTCGGCCAGGGCGCTGATCTTGCCTACCTTAACCTTAATACGCTTGCCAGCGCGTCCGTCGATGTAGTCCGGCTCGACGCCAAACTGGGTGATGACAGGGCCGTGATTGACCTCAACCACGCGCCCCGGCGCACCGAAGCTGGAGAGCGTCTGCTCGATGATCTCTGCGCGCTGGCGCAGCTCCTCATCGCTGATCGACTTGGGCGCAGGTGGGTTCAGTAGGTCAATTGTCGGAAGCCGCCAGGACGGGGCCGGGGGGGTAGCCTCCTCGATTCGGGGAGGGGTGCCGGGCCGGGCCGGACTCCCCGCAGGGCGTGGCGGCACCGATGGGGGCGCGGACTGCGGGGCAGGCTGCGGCGCAGGGCGCGGCGGCTGCGATCCGCCGGTTGACGGGGGCGGGGATGCAGGCCGCACACCGGGGCCTGGCTGCGGCAGACGCGGCGCAGCGGAAGGGCCGCTCCCCCCGGGCGCCAGGCCAGGGCGCGGAGGATTGGGGCCGCCCTGCGGCAGGCCCGGTTCCGGTGTCGAGAGTGGCCTGTCAGGCGGAGCCGCCGCGGCCTCATCACCGCCGGGCTGAGGTGTGGCAGGCTTGCGCTCCTCCACCAGCTCGCGGATGATGCGGGCGGATGGCGGCTCACTGTCAGGCTTGGCCTGCGGTGCTGCCTCCGGCGGAATTGACCCCGCAGGGGCGGGCCTATCCTCATCATCGGAATCGCCGTCATCCTCACCCTCACCTTTGTCCATGTGCTCCTTACCGGTGGGGTGGGACGGGGGCGCGACCGACGGGCCGGGGCCGGATGGCCTCAGTGAGCTGGGCGGCAGCGGCCCAAAGGGCCTGGCGATGCTGCCCGTGCCGCCGGTGCCCAGGCGTGAATCAAGGTCAATGGGGCCACCAGGCCCCGCCCCGGGATCGGGCTCCTCGTCGCCGTCGCCGCCTGGTGTCACCGGGCGAGAGGGCCGCGGCAGCCCGCCGGGGCGCAGCAGATTGGGCTCAGCCTGTTCGTCCTCCTCTTCATCCTCATCCCCGGCAGGCGGGACGGGGGGACGCGCTTCGCGCAGCGGCGATCTGCCGGGTAACGGCCCTGTACCAGGCCCCCCTGCTCCGGGCCGTGTTGGCGCACCGGGCGGGCCGGATGAACCGCCGGGCGCAGGTCCGCCTGTTGTGGTTGCTGGCCCTGTCGGGGGGCCGGGTGGCCCGCCGGGGCGGGTGCCCGGCGAGGGGGGCTGTACATTGGGCCGTGGTGGGGCGCCTGTCGATGATCCCTCAGAGCGCTGTATACCTGAGCCGGGTCGGGGTGGAACCATCGGGCCTGCGGGTGATGGGGGAGCACCGGGACGCGGCTGCGGACCTCCTATGGGACGCGAGACAGATGGATCGCCCGCATCCGCTGCGGGCGCACCGGGATGCGCAGGCGAACCTGACAATCCTGCCGGCCCCCTGGAACGCCCCGTCTCACCGGCGGCTGGAGCGGTTGGCTCGGCGTCACCGGGGCCGCGCCCGGTGACAACGGAAGGACGCCCGTGCAGCGGCTGCCCCCCGGCTGGCTGGGCAGGAGGCGGCGCACCTGCCGCCCGTCCGCTGGAGGGGCTGGCTGCCGCGGGTTGCTCCGAGCCGGGCTGGGCGGCCTGCGCCGCAGAAGGCCGCTGGGCGGGGCGGGTGCGAGACGGACCAGCCGGGGCAGTTGTCGCGGATCGTCGGTCGCGCATCCAGTCGATGCTGCCGCGAATGCCGTTTATCACATCGCCCAGGCTCAGGCTGGCGGCTAGCATGCTGCCCGCCACCAGCACGACAATGGCGATCAGGAAGGTTGCTGCCGCCCCCAGCAGGTTGGAGATAGTGGTGGTGAAGAACGCGCCGAGGTATCCCCCGCCGTGACCACAGCGTGCCAGGTCGTAGCTATCGAGATAGGCTTGCTGCAAGACCCAGCCCTGATCGATGTAGGACTGCGGTCTGGCCGGACAGGCAACCGCAGCGTCCCAGATCAGCGTTTCAGTGTATCCCGGATAGCTGGGGTCCTGATAGGCCGGGTTCACGTATACCGGGCCGGTAGGGCCGAAGGCCACCAGTGTGGCATGGACCAGCGTCAGCAGCCCCACAAATGCCAGCACCACCCCGATGATGCGCAGTGGCTCGACCGGCGGGAGCTGATCGCCGAAGTGGCGCCAGAGCAGCCAGACACCAACCGCGCCGATCCCCACCGGCACCACATAGGCGCCCCAGCCAAAGAACTGATACAGCAAACGCAGCCAACTTCGCACGATCAGGCCCGGCGAGCTTGACAGATAACTCACCAGCGTGATCAGGGCGGCGATGATCAGGAAAATTCCCAGGATGTCCAGTTTGGTATCGAGGGACAGCCACTCATCCGCTTGACTGCGGGACTTCTTTTGGCTGCGCGGCTTGGTTGTGGCTCCACCCAGCTGCTGGGAACCTCCACGCCCTCGCGTGGGTGACCCTGTGCCGGGCGCACTCACCCCGCCGGGCAGCACACCGGGCGCAGCCGTCGAGCCACGGCCGGTGCCGCCGCTGAGGCCGCCGGGCATGGTTGAGGCGCTGGAGCCGGGACGCGGCGGGCTCTGCGGGCTGGGACGCCCTGACGGCGGGCCTCCTGTACGCCCCGGCGATCCGCCACCCGGGCCACCTGTGCGTGTGGGCGATCCACCGCCGGGACGACCCACGCCGCCGGGCAGACCGCCGCCTGAGCGTGACGGCGGCGAGCCGGGCGATCCACCACCCGGGCCTCCTGTACGCCCCGGCGATCCACCACCCGGGCCGCCTGTGCGCGTGGGCGGTTCGCCGCTGGGACGACCCACGCCGCCGGGCAGACCGCCGCCTGAGCGTGACGGCGGTGAGCCGGGCGATCCACCGCCCGGGCCGCCTGTGCGCATGGGCGGTTCGCCGCTGGGACGACCCACGCCGCCGGGCAGACCGCCGCCTGAGCGTGACGGCGGTGAGCCGGGCGATCCACCGCCGGGACCACTCAGCCCACCGGGCAGGGGGCTACCCGGGCGCGGCGAAGATGGCGGGCCGGATGGCGCGCCGGGGCGTGCAGGTGATCCACCGCCGGGACCACTCAGCCCACCGGGCAGGGGGCTACCCGGGCGCGGCGAAGATGGCGGGCCGGATGGCGTGCCGGGGCGTGCAGGCGATCCACTGCCGGGACCGCCAACCCCGGTGCGTGATCCGCCCGGCAGGCTGCCGGGACGTGGCAGTCCGCTGCCAGGTCCTCCTGGCCGGCCAGGCGGCTCAGACGTGCGAGAACCCGAGCCAGAAGGCTGACCCAGCGGATCGCGGCCCATGGTTGGGCCGGGGGGTGCGCTGGGCCGCGGCCCCGCCCCTGAAGCCGGCGGCGCGCCGGGTCTGCTCGTCCCACCGGCCCCACCCGGACGGGCGCCCGCGGACTGATCTTGATCACCACTGCTGCCCCGCAGAGACGAGGGCAGTCGTGAGCTCAGGCCACCCAGCAGCCCGCCGCCAGATGAGCTGCTTTCCTCCTCCGAGGGGCCACGGCGTCCTGGCAGCCGTGAGCTCAGGCCACCCAGCAGCCCGCCGCCAGATGAGCCGCTTTCCTCCTCTGAGGGGCCACGGCGTCCTGGCAGCCGTGAGCTCAGGCCACCCAGCAGCCCGCCGCCTGACTCTTCCGGGGTGGAGCCGGGAGAATCCTGCCCCTGCCGCCTTCTGGCGAAGGGGTTCAGGCGTGATAGCCCGCCTTCCTGCTCCTCATCATCATTGTTCTGTGGGCCGCGTCCACCGGGGCCGCCTCGATTTCTGCTACTTCCCATCAGCTTCTTCCCACTTTTAACCTGGCTCACGGAGTGACTAAAGGGGGTACCGTCAAAGATCGCCGGGCGTGTTTGGAACTGTCACCAATGTGACTCCATATTAGCACAAACGAGCGCCAATGACCAGATACCCTCTGTCATCGATTAGCAGTCGTTGATACAGATCAGGACTCCTGTTATTATGGTTTAAGCTGCTTCGCTGGCAAATTCGCCACCTGGCAGCACCGCCGCCCATCTCACAGGGCGAGTCATGTTCGATCGGCGGTGCTCTGTGCAAAAGGTGGCTATCAAACTGAGAGGTCCTGAGTCAAGATGAAAACGAAGGCTGTCTGGATAGTCACCTCCGTGCTGGCCATCATGCTTACAGGCTGCGCGTTGTTCGCGCCGCAGGAAGCCGATCTGGTCGGTGATGTCACCCCCACACGGCCGGTGACCCTGCCGACGGCCACGCTGCCGATCTTGGCCCCTACCCTTCCCCCTGCATCCGAGGAAACGGCTTCACCGCCGCCAGAGGAACAGACTGCGGCTGCGCCCACCCCCCTGCCTGAGCCCACTCAAATCGCTCCGCCAACCGGTGAGGCGGAAACCCCGCTGGTACCGAACATCGATGTTGGTAGTGGGCCGGGTATCTCGCTTTCAGAGCAGCTCGGTCAGCCGGGCGAGACCGTTGTGGTGATAGGCTCCGGGTTCCCGCCCTTGCGGCGAGTGACTCTGCACTGGGGGCCTGTCGAAGGGCCACTGGGGCCACTTGCTGCTGAAACCGTAGCCGATGCGGAGGGCAGTTTTGAGATATCGCTGGTTGTGCCCGAATCCGCTCAGTGGCCCGGCGGCAGCGCCGATGAGCTGGAGTCGATCCAGCTTCGGGCTAAATCCGAGACGTGGGCTGACACCGAGTACTTCTGGACAAACTTCCGCTATGTGATCCGCTTCAACCCCGTCAGCAGCCTGGTGCTGCCCTATACCAATACCGATTACGGGTATCAGGTGACGGTACCTAACGGCTGGACATGGAGCTGGGAGGAGGACGACACCAGCAATGTGCGTTTCACCGGCGTGGGCATGGGGCGGGGCTTTGTCCGGGTGCTGAGCGGTACCACCGTCTCGGCGGCCATCCAGACGGTGATGGCAGCTGAGGCGCCGGGGCAGAGCTATACCACGGGCAGCGCTGCCTACGGGGCATATCCCGGCACCCAGGCGACCGCGGCGAACGGCTTGACGGTGGTCTTCATCGAACGGGGTGGGCGCGTGTATGCGCTAAGCTTCACAGACGACAATGGCCAGTTCTTCGCGGCGGTGATCGCCTCGTTCATCCTATCCTGAGCAAGCAGCAAGGCGTCTATAACATTAAGAAGAGCCGCCCATCTTGTCGAGGGGCGGCTCTTTTGAACGGAGATAAGCCGGTGCGTTATGTGATCAGGGTGCCCACCTCTTCACCCAGCACGGCTCGCTCCAGGGCACCCTCTTCCCACAGATTCAGGACGATGATCGGGAGCTGGTTATCCATGCAGAGGGACATGGCCGTACTGTCCATTACGCGCAGGCGCTGGTTGAGTACCTCAATGAAGCTGATGCGATCGTACTTGCGAGCGTCGGGGTTGGTCTTGGGGTCAGCATCATAAACTCCGTCGACCTTGGTCGCCTTGATCAGCACGTCGGCGTTGATTTCCATACCGCGCAGTGCCGCTGCGCTGTCGGTGGTAAAGTAGGGGTTGCCTGTTCCGCCCCCCATGATGACCACCCGTCCCTTCTCAAGGTGACGGATGGCGCGCAGCCGGATATACGGCTCGGCCACTGCGCGCATCTCGATTGCCGTCTGGACGCGGGTCACGATGCCCTGACGCTCCAACGCATCCTGGAGGGCCATCGCGTTCATCACTGTGGCGATCATGCCCATGTAATCGGCGGTAGCCCGATCCATCCCGGCCTCCATGCCGATCTGCCCGCGCCACAGATTGCCCGCACCGATGACAACGGCGATCTCGACACCATGCTGCTTAACGCGCTTGATCAACCCGGCGATCCATTCGGCCCGACGAGGGTCGATGCCGAAATCGTTCTCGCCCGAAAGCGCTTCACCCCCCAGCTTGAGCAAGATGCGATGATATTTAGGTGCCCCTGTGGGCTTGTCTATCACAGCCTCATCCCCCTGTCTGTTGGCCCAACTTCAGAAAAAAGGGGATTAGAGACCTCTCTAATCCCCCTCATGAGCAGCTATCCCTCTCCGCCGTCGTCGCCCAGTGCAAAGCGAGCAAACCGCCTGATGACGATATTCTCTTTGATCTCGGCGATGGTCTGGTTCACCAGGTCGCCCACAAGGATGTCCTCATCTTTAACAAACGGCTGGCTGAGCAGACAGACCTCAGCAAACCACTTGTTGAGTTTGCCCTCGACGATCTTCTCAACGATGTTCGCCGGCTTGCCCTGGGCTTCCTCGGCGAACTCCCTGCGCTTCGCCTCGACTTCATCGGCAGGGACGGCCTCCGGGCTGATATAGCGTGGGTTGGCAAAGGCGATGTGCAGCGCGATATCGCGGGCAAACCGCTGGAATTGATCGGTGTTGGCCACGAAGTCCGTCTCGCAGTTCACCTCGACCATGACGCCCACGCGCCCGCCGGGGTGCGTGTAGGTCTCGATCTTGCCTTCATGGGCCTCGCGATCGGCCTTCTTTTTGACAGTAGCCAGGCCCTTCTCAGCCAGGTAAGCCTTGGCTTTCTCGAAGTCGCCCCCATTCTCCTCAAGCGCCTTCTTGCAGTCCAGCACAGCCGCGCCGGTCGCTTCACGAAGCTCTTTAACCATTTGTGCGGTGATTGTCATCTGATATTCCTTACTCAATCCATTCAAGCACTCTGTCCAATCAAACCGGCGTACCGGCCTCAGTCTTCTTCGTCCTCGTCGCTGAGGTCTTCCTCATCCTCAATGCTCGGAATAACAGGCGCTTTCGGGCGGCGCGAGGAAGGCTTAGGCTCATCGCCAAAGACCAGTTCCTCGCTTCTCAGCTTGGCGATCACCGACTCGCCCAGGAACATCTCATCGCCAGTTTCCTCACCCCTGCCAAGCTCGAGGTCGGGAATCCCTAGATCCAGGCCTTCCATTTCCTCTTTGTCACGCATGTTTATGCCCTCGATCACCGCATCGGCAATGACACCGGTGATCAGCTTGATGGCCCGGATGGCGTCATCGTTGGAGGGGATCACATAGTCGATCAGGTCCGGATCGCAGTTAGTGTCTACCATCGCGACAATCGGGATGTTGAGGATATTGGCCTCACGCACTGCTGTGTGCTCACGGCGGATGTCTACAATGTAAAGCAGATCGGGCAGCCCCTGCATATTGCGGATGCCGCCCAGCCGCATGTTGAGGCCCTCGATCTCGCGCGTGAGGACCAGGGCTTCTTTCTTTGTGAGAAGGTCAAACTCACCGCGATCACGGCGCGCCTCAAGGTTCTTGAGGTAGTCAATACGCTGACGAATGGTGCGCCAGTTGGTCAGGGTGCCACCCAGCCAGCGCTGGTTGACGTATGGCATACCGCAGCGCTCAGCTTCGCGGGCGATGGTATCCTGCGCCTGGCGCTTAGACCCGACAAACAGCACGGAGCCGCCATCTGCGACGATGTCACGGACTTCACCGTAAACCTCACGCACTGCCTGAAGAGTCTGCTGAAGGTCAAGGATGTGGATGCCGTTGCGCTCTGCAAAGATGTAGGGTTTCATCTTTGCATTCCATTTGCGCGTGCGGTGGCCAAAGTGAACGCCCGTCTCAAGCAGGGCCTTCATTGTGATATTGGGAGCCATGGTTGTTCCTTTCGTTTTGTTCTTCCGCCGCCTTCGCATCTGCCAGGAGCCTGACAAATGCCCGGCACGACCGGGCAGATCAGGCGGCGTGTATACTCCGCACCGTTGTGCGGGAGCCTGCTGGCCGATCACGCGCCATGCGAGTCCGCAGCAGGCCGAGCGAATTATAGCGTACAGGTGCGAAAACTTCAAAGACCCCGTTTGTGTTACCTCCCTCCAGGTACAATTCATTATCCAGCCTGTTGGCATCGCGCCAAAGGCGTGCTACTGTTAGCAGTGCCCGCAGGGCATGTCCGCCCCAAAGGGGCAATATGGAGAGGGATATGAGACAGCCAACCGGAATGCGCGCATTTCTTGTCATCTGGATCGGGCAGTTTGTCTCACTGCTGGGCACCACGATGACCCAGTTTGCGCTCACCATCTGGGCTTGGCAGATCACCGGGGAGGCGACAGCGCTGGCCCTGGTCGGCTTCTTCGCATTCGCACCTGAGGTGCTCATCAGCCCCCTGGCCGGTGCTCTGGTCGACCGCATGAACCGTAAGCTGGTCATGATGCTCAGCGACCTGGCCGCAGGGCTGGCATCCACAGCGATCCTGATGCTGTACCTGACAGGCCGCCTTGAGATATGGCATCTGTACATCGCCGGGGCGTTCGCCGGCATATTCCAATCTTTCCAGTTCCCGGCCTATTCCGCCGCTATCTCGCTCATGGTGCCCAGAGAGCAGTATGTACGCGCCAACGGCCTGATCGGGCTGGCCGGATCTGCGTCCCAGATCGCTGCCCCTGCGCTCGCTGCCATCCTGCTCGGCTTCACCGATCTCTCCACCCTGCTCCTCATCGACATCGCCACCTTCCTGGTTGCCATCGGCTGCCTGCTGGCCGTCTTTGTGCCGCAGCCCGCCGAGACCGAGGCCGGGCGCGCCGGGCGCGGCACTCTGTGGCAGGAATCGCTCTACGGCTTCCGGTATATCTTGCAGCGCCCCAGTCTGCTGGGCCTCCAGCTTGTCTTTTTCTCCATTAACCTCACGGCCACCCTGTCGATGACGTTGATGGCCCCTATGATCCTGGCGCGCAGCGGCGACAATGAGCTGGCGCTTGGCGCGGTGCAGTCCGCCCTGGGTATCGGCGGGGTGGTTGGCGGGCTGTTGATCAGTGCCTGGGGTGGGCCAAAACGCAGGGTGCATGGAGTGCTGCTCGGCATGGCGGCCAGCAGTCTCCTGGGCGAGGTCATCCTCGGCCTGGGCCGCGCGGTGGTGTTGTGGGCGGTTGGGGCGTTCTTTGTCATGTTTTTCATCCCGCTGATCAACGGCTCCAATCAGGCCATCTGGCAGGCTAAAGTGGCCCCCGATGTCCAAGGGCGGGTGTTCGCCACCCGGCGGCTGATCGCTCAGATCACTGCCCCGCTGGCCATGTTGCTAGCTGGCCCGCTGGCTGACTATGTATTTGAGCCTGCCATGCTGCCCGGCGGCGGGTTGGCGAGTCTGTTCGGCAGGTTGGTGGGCATGGGCAGGGGAGCCGGGATGGGGCTGATGTTCCTGCTGACCGGTGTGCTTGGTATCCTGATCGGGCTGGGGGGCTATCTGTTCCCTGCGGTTCGTGATGCGGAGGATATCCTGCCCGACCACGAGGGTGAGATCGTGCAGCCGGTGCCCCGCCCCTCCGAGGTGTAGCACCATGCTACAAACCTTTGAAGGGCCTGGCACGGAGGGATACACTCCATCTAGCTGATCTGTAAACACAAGGTGCGAACGAAGATGCTCAGGACACGTAAATGGATGTGGCTGGCCGCTGTGCTCGCGCTTGGTCTGGCTGGCTGCGCAGCATTCGGCGCGGGGGGCGATGAGGAGCAGACCCCTTTGCCAACCATCGACCCTGCCCTGCTGACGGTCACGCCGGTTCCCACTTCTACCCCCCTGCCGACCTTCACCCCATTCCCCACCGCTGAGCGGCTTCCAACTCGCACGCCCATCCCCACCTTTGCGCCGCCCTATGCTCGAGACGATCAGGCTGCACCGCAGGAGATCATCACCCCCACGGCCCTGCCCGCTGCCCGCCCGGCCCCGACAGAGGGGCCATCGCCCACCCCCTTGCCTCCGCAGGGGCGGCAGGCTGTAGGTGAGCTGGCGCCCGATCTGGCTCCCATCCTGACCATCATCGACACCGGCGCGACCTGCGATCCGGCGGGCCAGCATGCCCTGGTGCAGGTCGGTGTGACCAACCGCGGCAATACCCCTGCTGAGAACTTCACGGTGGAGTGGTCGCTTGGCTGGGAGGATCCGTTCGAGGGTGAGGTGCGTCGTGAGTTCGTGGCCCGGCAGGAGTGGGGCCTGCAGTGGGCGGTTTACTTTGTCAACGAGTATGTCTTTGTCCCCTGCGAGGAGACCACGACCTACAGAGCCTATGTGTGGGTTGATATAGGCGATGACGTTGCCGAGTTTTACGAGGACAACAACTTCGCCGAGGCTGTTTATACCATCGTGAAGACGCCTTAACGGCGTCTGCGAGCCGTTACCCTTTTAGCGCGGCAAGTGCCTCTGCGACGGTAGCGTGTACAGGGAACAGCATATCATAGCCTGCTATCTGAATGAGCTGCATCACCCGGTCGTTGGGGGCTGCCAGATGCAGGGTGCTGCCGCGCTCGTGCACCAGCCGGGCAGCCACCAGCATCAGGCGCAGCCCGTAACTCGACATATACTCCAGACTGTCCAGGTTGACGATCACCGGCCCTTCGCCAGCGATCAGCCTGCGGAACTGATCCTCGACTTCCATCGTACCCGGCGCATCCAGTATCCCGCTCAGGTTGATCTGGCGCCCGCCGCCGTCCAGGTCCTCAGATGAAAGGGTGACTCTCATAGCCTGCTCCGTTATGCACATGACTCTGCTGCAAGTATAACCCGCCCGGCTATAATAGGCCTACCAGTGACCGGGGTATTCCTTTGCCGCCTTTGACGGGGTTTAACTGTTGACGCAGGAAACGGTCGGGGCAGCCGAAGGTCGCTCGTCCTTCTCCCTCAAGGCGACGGGCTGTAAGCAGGTGCGGCGTTGACCTCTCCGAAGCCCTATCGCCCTGAGGGAGAGGGGGCGAAGCCGAGCGCAGCGAGGCTTGGGGGTGAGGGCAGCCGCGGAGCCCGCATTCTAAAGTTAAAGTTCATCAAGGGGCAGGATAGCCCTTGACCGCGCTGATACGCAGATCGGTCAGAGGGGGTCAACAGCATCAGGATTGCAAGCCATGTCAACTCAGCCTGTTTACCGCTTGATGCTCTGTGCTGCCCTGGCAGCGCTGACTCTGTGCGCCTGCGCCTCACCCGGGGGTACACCGCCCCCGCTGGATCGGTCCGCTGCTGGCGCACTGAGCGCCACCTCTGTCCTCGACCCCACCTGGCAGTCCCCCGCGCTTCCGACAGACCCGGCTCAGGAAGAGGCCACACCAGCCCGCGTGGTGGTGCAGGCACCCGATCAGGCTCTGCTGCTCATCTCCCCTGACGCGCGCGCCGAGCTGCTCGCTTCACCGGGCTTTGAGGTCCTGCCGGGAGCGGCCCCATCCGGCGCTGATCTGCCCCTGTTTGTGCTTGCTCCCTTGGAGTCTCGGCGCACTGCCCCGGTCTATGAGGTGCGCGGGGGCGATCTGCTCCCCGTAGAGTACATCCAGGGCGAGCAGATCACAGGGCTGGCCATTGGCCCTGCAGATGGGTCAGGGATGGCCCGTATTGCCTGGGGCACCCTGTCTGGTGGCGACCCGATCGCCTCGCGACTGCTCACTGCCTACACCAATGGCACCGATATCCGCCTGCTGCGCGAGGTCGCCTCCTCGGAAGAGCTGACCGAACTGATCCCCCTGCACTGGTCCGATGATGGAAGGGTGCTCTATTACGCCGAGCGCGCCGCTGGGCCGGGCGGCTACAGGCTGTTTGAGGGCTATACTGCCTTTCACGCTTATGATCTGGCTGCTTCATCCAGCCGGCTGCTGTTGCCATCCGGGCTGCTGGAGGGGGCGGTCATGTGCCTGGACTCGCTCGCTCCCGGCGCTGGTCGCATCGCCCATCACTGTGAGGGGGTCGGGGTGATCGATCTGGCGGGCGGCGCATCGACCGCCATCCAGTTCCCCGCAGAGATACAGCCTGGCCAGGTGGGCAGCATCCATTTTAGCCCCGATGGAGGCCGCTTGGCCTTCGCGGCGGCGCTCGGCAGGGGCGATGACCTCTCCACCGAGCAGGGCTGGGTGCTGGTCTCTGACGGTCTATCCGGGACGGCCAGAGTCGTGGCGGCCAGCCTGTCGGGCAGCTATTACGAGGTATTGGGCTGGCTGGATGATGAGACGCTTGCTCTCCAGCTCTGGAGCACGGTTGATACAATGCACAGTGTGTGGGCGGTGCCGGCGGCGGGGGGTGATCTTGTCTTTCTTTATGCCGGGCGCGCCGTGGCGATCCTGAGGTGATTTTGTGCACCGTGATTGACAGCCGCTGTGTGATGCCGCTATACTCTTGCTGACTATGAGAACACTGCCTATCACCACCACCTATCATCACCATCATCATATTGCCAGCGGTTAACCCGGTGGTGCAGATGGTGCTGCGTTGAGATAACGCTGCTGTAGTAAAAGCCAGAAGCCCCCGGATCACCGGGGCTTTTTTGTACCTGCTCATGGAGTGATGCCGACCATGTTCTCAGCCCCTCACGAAGTACGCATGGCCCTGCCCAGCAAGGGCCACATGGAGCTGGCCACACTGGAGTTCCTGGAAGGGTGCGGGATGCGTGTCAACAAGACCAACCCGCGCCAGTACAGCGCCCGCATCCCAGCCCTGCCGCAGGTGCTGGTGCTGTTTCAACGGGCCTGGGATATCCCGCGCAGCGTGGCCGCCGGGGATGTTGACCTGGGCATCACCGGCTATGACGCCCTGGCCGAGACGCTGGACCCCGCTCAACGCGAGGTGGTGCTGATCCACGAGGCCCTCGGCTACGGCGCCTGCGATCTGGTGGTAGCTGTGCCTGCCGACTGGCGCGACGTGACTGGCATGGCAGCCCTGGCAGTGCGTGCCCGGCAGGTCGGTGGCCTGCGCGCTGCCACTAAATACCCCAACGCTGCCCGCCGATTTCTCGATCAGCACCGCCTTGAGGGGGTCGAGATCGTCAGCTCGGATGGTGCGCTTGAGGCCGCCCCCGCTATCGGCTACGCCGATTTCATCATTGATATCACCGAGACGGGCACCACCCTGCGCGAGAACAACCTTAAGACCCTGGAGGATGGCACCCTTATCCGCTCGCAGGCCGTGCTGATCGGCAGCCGCCATGCGCTGGAGAGCCGCCCCGATGTGCTGTCCGTCACCTGCCACCTGCTTGAGTTCGTCGAGGCCCACCTGCGCGCGCGCGGCCAGTATCTGGTTTTTGCTAACATGCGCGGCGAATCCCGCGAGGAGATCGCGGCCCGCATCTTCGCCCAGACTGACCTGGGCGGCCTGCAGGGGCCGACCATCGCTCCCATTATCAGCCAGGATACCCGCAACGGCTGGTGGGCAATCAACATCGTTGTCTCAGCCGATAGACTTTACAGCGCCATTCAGCAGATCAGGGCGATCGGCGGCAGCGGCGTGGTTGCCACCCCCGCCGCCTATATCTTCGAGGAACGCCCGGAGCGTTATCAGCGGCTGCTCGCCGAGCTGGAAAAGGAGTGAGAGAGGAGATGTCTGAGATATTCCGCATCTATGAGCTGGATGAGGCCCGCCGCACTATTCTGAGGCGCGTCCCCCTTGACGAGTTCGAGGTCACCGCGAGCGTTAAGCAGGGGATTGCAGATGTTTTCGGGGAGAGGCTGTCGCCTGAGGAGGCTGTCCGCCGCATTGTGGGGGATGTGCGGTCTCGCGGGGACACTGCCCTGCTGGAGTGGACCGAGCGCATCGACCGCGCGCGGCTGTCGGCGCTGGCCGTCACCGCCCGTGAGATCAGCGCAGCAGTGGCCGCCATCCCACCGGAGGTGCTTGATGCCCTGCGCCTGGCCGCCGATCGCATCCGGGCCTTCTATCAACGGCAGCCGCTCACCTCATGGATCAGCGCCGGGGCTGAGGGCTTGCTGGGGCAGGTGATCCTGCCGGTCGATCGGGTAGGGGTCTACGTGCCGGGCGGCACCGCCCCGCTGCCCTCCTCCCTGCTGATGAGCGTCATCCCGGCTCAGGTGGCCGGGGTGAAAGAGATCATTGTCTGCACCCCGCCGGGCCGCGACGGAAGCCTGCCGGATGTGATTCTTGCTGCTGCGCACGTCGCCGGGATCGAGCGTGTCTTCAAGCTGGGTGGTGCACAGGCTATCGCTGCCATGGCCTACGGCACTGAGAGCATCCCCCGTGTTGACAAGATCGTGGGGCCGGGCAATCTGTTCGTCACGCTCGCCAAGCGCCAGGTCTACGGTGCTGTTGGCATCGACGGCCTGATCGGCCCCACCGAGACCCTGATCATCGCCGACGACAGTGCCACCCCGGCCACCGTCGCCGCCGATCTGCTGGCTCAGGCTGAGCATGATGTGCTGGCCCAGGCGCTCCTCATCACCCCTCACCGCGATCTGGCCCGCCGTGTGGCCGAGGAGCTGGAGGCCCAGACGGCGCGCCTGACCCGTCAGGCCATCATCCGCGAATCTCTGCGTCACCGCGGTGGGGCCGTGATCGTGCCCGACCTGCAGACGGCCTTCGCTGTCGCCAATGAATACGCCGCCGAGCATCTCCAGCTCTCCGTGCGTGACCCGCATGGCTGGCTGGGTGAGGTGCGTCATGCCGGAGCTGTTTTCCTGGGCGAGCACTCCTGCGAGGTCTTCGGTGACTATATCGCCGGACCGAGTCACAGCCTGCCCACCGGTGGCACGGCGCGCTTCTCCTCCGGTCTGAACGTGCTGGATTTCGTCAAGGTCACCGGTGTGATCGGTCTCAGGCCTGAGCCTGCCTCCCGCCTCAGTGAGCCGGCGGCGCTGCTGGCCTCTGCCGAGAAACTGACCGCTCACGCCGCTGCTGCCCGCGCCCGGGGGAACAGCCGATGAGCGCCGAGCCTGTCCAATTCGGCCCCATAACGGCGGCTGATGTGGTGGCGCTGGTGCGGCCCGACATCGCTCGCATGCAGCCCTACACACCCATCCTGCCCTTTGAGGTGCTCAGCGAGCAGCTCGGCAGGCCCGCTGACCAGATCATCAAGCTCGACGCCAACGAGAACCCCTACGGGCCATCTCCGCGGGCGCTGGCCGCCCTGCGCGAGATCGCCGACCGCATCCCCATCTACCCCGACCCCGAGTCACGGGCGCTGCGGGCTGTGCTGGCCAGACACCTCGGTATCGACATGGCCCACATCCTGATCGGTGCCGGTGCTGACGAGCTGATCGACCTGATCATCCGGCTGTTCATACGCCCCGGTGATGCCATCATTGACTGCCCCCCGACGTTTGGCATGTATGCTTTCGATGCCGGGCTGTCCGGCGCGCGGGTCATCGCCGTGCCGCGCCGCCCCGATTTCTCCCTTGACCTGCCCGGCATCGAGCGGGCTGTGCGCGAGTCTCAGGCCCGGCTGCTCTTCCTGGCCTCGCCCAACAACCCTGATGGCGGTTTGCTGCCCGCTGCCGATCTCCACCGCCTGCTGCGGCTGCCGCTGATCGTGATCCTCGACGAGGCTTATATAGACTTCAGCGGGGCGGAGAGTGCCATCGCACACGTGCCTCAGGCCTCCAACCTGATCGTGCTGCGCACCTTCAGCAAGTGGGCCGGGCTGGCCGGGCTGCGCGTGGGTTATGGGGTCTTCCCCCTGCCCCTCATGGAGCATCTGTGGAAGATCAAGCAGCCCTACAACCTCAACGTGGCCGCCGAGGCTGCCGCGCGTGCCTCGCTGGAGGACATCGAAACGCTGCGCGCCAACGCCGCCCGCATCGCCGCCGAGCGTGACCGCCTGATCGACTCCCTGCGGGCGTTTCCCTATCTGGAGCCGCACCCCAGCCGGAGCAACTTCGTGCTGTGCCGGGTCATCGGCATAGACGCACGCGGGCTTAAGGCCAGGCTGGCCGCTGAGTTCGGTATTCTTGTCCGCCATTTCAATAAGCCGGGCCTTGACGATCACATCCGCATCTCGGCGGGCAGGCCAGAGCATACCGACGCGCTGCTGGCCGCGCTGCATGCCATACATAAAGGGGGCTGACATGGGGCTGATGAGCGAGCCGCGCCTTGCTCGTATCACGCGTGAGACGGCGGAGACGCGTATCGACCTCACGCTCAATCTCGACGGGGTCGGGCGGGCCGAGATCGATACTGGCGTCGGCTTCTTCGACCACATGCTGCATCACGTCGCTGTACATGGGCTGTTCGATCTCACCGTCAAAGCCTCCGGCGACCTGCACATCGACGCCCATCACACCATCGAGGATGTCGCCATCGTGCTGGGGCAGGCGCTGGCTCAGGCGCTGGGCGAGCGTAAGGGCATCGCACGCATGGGCCACGCCTATGTGCCGATGGATGAGGCGCTGGCCCGCGTGGTCGTTGACCTGAGCGGCAGGCCCTACGTGGTATTCGCCGCCGATTTCGGCACGCCGCTGCTGGGGACTATGCCCACCTCGCTGGTTGAGCACGTCTTCGAGTCGATCGCCCTCAATGGCAGGCTTAACCTGCATGCTCATGTGCTCTACGGCCGTGATGATCACCACAAGGTTGAGGCGCTGTTTAAGGCGCTGGGGCGCGCGCTTGATGTCGCCTCCCGCCTGGACGACCGCCGCGCGGGCGTGCCCAGCACCAAGGGGACCCTGACCGCATGAGCAGGCTGATCCTGGTGCGCCACGCCGCGCCGCAGGTCGACCGCAGTGCCCCGGCCCGCACCTGGCCCCTTTCGGCTGAGGGGGTGGACGCTGCGGCGCGCCTCGCTGACCGGCTGGCCGCGTTCACTCCGGCGGTCGTCGCCGCCAGCCCGGAGCCGAAGGCCCGCCAGACCGCCGCGCCGATCGCAGCGCGGGCTGGTCTACCGCTCCGCATCGTCGATGATCTGTGCGAGCACCAGCGTGAGACGGTCCCTTACTTTGTGACACGTGCAGCCTTCGAGACGCTGGTCGCGGCCTTCTTTGCTATGCCGGATCGACTGGTCTTTGGCGATGAAACGGCAGCAGGGGCGCTGGCCCGCTTTGATGCTGCTGTGCTGGGGCTGCTGCACCCCATGCCTGCCGGTGATGCTGTCCTCGTGACGCATGGCACCGTGATCGCCCTGTTCGCCGCCCATCACCTGCGCGTCGACCCGTTCCCGTTCTGGGAGCAGCTCACCACGCCCTGGTACGGGGTGTTCAGCCTGCCTGATCTGCGCCTGCTGGAGATAGGGGATTTCAGATGATAGACCCGATGACGCTGGACCGCATCCGCGGTTGCGTGGTGGGGGCCGCTGTGGGTGATGCCCTGGGCATGCCCCTTGAGTTCGGCCCGAAGCGGTCCCCCAACAACCTGGTGCGTGACATGCTGCCCGGCAGGCTGCCCGCGGGGAGCTTCACCGATGACACCGAGATGGCGCTGGCCCTGGCCGAGAGCCTGCTGGCCCACCGCCCCCTCGACGCTGCCGACCTGGCCGCCCGTTTTGTGGAGTGGTATCGTACCGACCCACCCGATGTGGGCATCCACACCGGGGCGGTGCTGTCCCGCATCGATGTAGGCGATCCCTGGGATGAGGCCGTTGAGGCGGCCCAGAAGGCCAATCCCGACTCGGCCAGCAACGGCTCGCTGATGCGCGCCTGGCCGGTCGCGGTGGCCCACTGGGATAACCTGGATGATCTGCTGGTCGACAGCTGGCAGCAGAGCCGCGTCACCCATCCCCACCCCGACTGCCTGACCGCCTGCGCCTTCAGCAATGCGATCATCTACCACCTGCTGCATGGCGCCCCGCCTGAGACCGCCGTCATCCTCGCGTCCTCCATTGTGCGCACCTCTGACGCGTTCTGGGAGGTGATCAGGGCCGCGCCCTATCGTGACCGCGCCGATCTGCAGAACTCCGGCTGGGTGCGTCACACGCTGGAGAGCGCCCTGTGGGCGCTGCTCAACACGCGTTCGTTCGAGGAGGCGCTGATCCAGGCCGCCAACCTGGGGGCTGATGCCGACACGGCGGCGGCGGTCACCGGCGCGCTGGCCGGGGCCTGCTACGGCCTGCAGGCCATTCCGGAGCGCTGGCGCTTGGCCCTGCGCGGCGCATGGCCGCCCCGGGGCGGCACGCTCTGGACGGTCGACAGCTTCATTAGCCTGGCCGATCGGCTGGCCATGCCGGGGGCCGCGGGCTGATCGCTGGAGTTAGAGGGGGGAAAGGCATGATCGCGATTGTCGATTATGGGGCGGGTAATCTGCGCAGTGTACGCAACGCCTTCGCCTATCTGGGTGCGCAGACGGTCACCGTCAGCAGCCCCGAAGGGCTTGACGGCGCCGATCAGATCGTCCTGCCCGGCGTGGGCGCCTTCGGCGCGGGTATCGCCGCCCTGCGTGCCGCGGGCTTCGAGGGGCCGATCAAGGAACTTGTTGGCCGGGGGGTACCGCTGCTGGGCATCTGCCTGGGGATGCAGTATCTGTTCGAGAGCAGTGACGAGATGGGGACGCATCGCGGCCTGGGCCTGTTGCCCGGTCGGGTGACGCGCTTCCCGGCGGACGACGAGCGCATGGCCGGGTTGAAGGTGCCTCACATGGGCTGGAACCGCCTGTCTATCCGGCACGACAGCCCCCTGGTTGCCGGGCTGCCCGATGGGGGATATGCCTACTTCGTCCATTCCTATTATGTTGAAGCCGCCGACCCCGACGATGTGATCGCGGTCACGCGCTACGGCATCGACTTTGCCGCCGTGGTGGGCCGCGCTAATATCTTTGGCATCCAGCCGCACCCGGAGAAAAGCCAGAAGGTCGGACTGCATATCCTCAGGAGTTTCATCCAGATGGGGGGTGCGCGGTGATCGTCTACCCGGCCATTGACCTGCGCGGCGGGCGTGTGGTGCGCCTGGTTCAGGGTGATCCCGCGCGCCAGACCGTCCACGCGGATGACCCCCTCGCTGCCGCGCGGCGTTGGCAGGCGGCGAGGGCGGCCTGGCTGCACGTGGTCAACCTGGATGGCGCGCTGGGTGAGGCCGCGCTCAACCTGGAGACCCTCTCCCGGCTGGCCGCGCTGGGCCTGCCAATCCAGTTTGGCGGCGGGCTGCGCTCGCTGGATGATGCCGCCCGGGCGCTTGACGCCGGGGCCGCCCGCGTCATCCTCGGCACGCTGGCCATCCGCCAGCCCGATCTGGCAGGGGAGGCCGTGCGGCGTTTTGGCGTCGAGGCGGTGGCGGTGGCGCTTGACGCGCGTGACGGCCTGATCGCTATCGAGGGCTGGCAGACGCAGAGCGCGCACACCCCGGTCGAGCTGGGCCGGCACTTCGCCGCTGCCGGGGTCAAACACGCCCTCTACACCGACATCGGGCGCGATGGACGCCTGATCGGCGTCGACGTTGAGGGCACGGCGCGTCTGGCCCGCGAGACCGGCCTGAGCGTCATCGCCTCCGGCGGGGTGGCCACGCTTAATGACATCCGGCGGCTCCGTGCATCCGGGGCTGGTATTGCCGGGGTGGTTATTGGCCGGGCGCTGTATGAGGGGGCTTTCACACTGGAGGAGGCCCTGGCGGCTTGCGCCAGTGGTGATTGATTATCTCTGTACTGTTGAGAGGGAGCTATGAGCGCTCAGGACACCCCCATTTATAATAGACCCGCTGAACTCCTGCAGCATCTGATCCGTTTTGATACCACCAACCCGCCGGGGAATGAAAGCCCCTGTGTGCTGTACATCAAGGGGCTGCTTGAGGAGGCGGGCATCGCCACCACCCTGCTGGCGCTCGATGAGAACCGCCCTAACCTGATCGCGCGCCTCAAAGGGCGCGGAGACGCCCCACCCCTGCTGCTTTATGGGCATGTTGACGTAGTGACCACTGAGAACCAGCAGTGGACTCACCCCCCCTTCGCGGCGGAGGTCCACGACGGTTTCATCTGGGGTCGCGGCGCGCTCGATATGAAGGGCGCGGTTGCCATGATGGTCAGTGCCTTTCTGCACGCCCACGCGGAGGGCCTTGAACCGCCCGGTGACGTGATCCTGGCCATTGTGGTCGACGAGGAAACCCTTGGCCATTATGGGATGGGCTTTTTAGTCGACCAGCATCCTGACGTCTTCGCGGGGGTGCGCCATGCCCTCGGTGAGTTCGGCGGTTTCACCATGCACAGCGGTGGCAGGCGCTTCTACCCCATCATGGTGGCCGAGAAGCAGGTCTGCTGGCTGCGTGTGGTGCTGCACGGCCCCGGCGGCCATGGCTCGATGCCGGTTCGCGACGGCGCGATGGCCCGCATGGCCGAGGTCGTCCGGCGCCTTGACAGCAGACCGCTGCCCGTCCATATCACCCCGGTGGCCCGCGCCATGTTTGAGACGCTCGCCGGGGCGCTTCCCTTCCCCCAGAGTGTCGTGCTGCGCGGTCTGCTCAACCCTGCCCTGACCGATCGCGTGCTGGGCGTCATGGGTGAGCAGGGCCGCCTGTTCCACCCCCTGCTCCACAACACGGTCAGCCCCACCGGAGTGTCCGGCAGCAGCAAGATCAACGTCATCCCCGGTGAGGTCACCCTCGAGCTGGACGGCCGTATCCTGCCCGGCCTCACAAAAGACGACCTGCTGCTCGAGATGCACCGGGTCATCGGCATGGAGCTGGATTACGAGGTGGTTGATTACTGCGAGTATCCCATGCAGCCCGACATGTCGCTGTTTGACACCCTGGGCGGCATCCTGCGCGAGATGGACCCGGAGGGCATCCCCATGCCGCTGCTGCTTTCCAGCGTGACCGATGGCCGCTTCCTGGCACGGCTGGGCATCCAGACTTACGGGTTCACGCCCATGCAGATCCCGCCCGATTTCGCCTTCACCGCGATGGTGCACGCTGCCGATGAGCGCATCCCCGTTGAGGCCGTCGGCTTCGGCGCGGAGGCCATCTACCGCGCGCTGGGGCGCTTCGATCGGGTGAGCTGACCATCGGGCCAGTTGGACGACAAGGAGCAGACATGCTGGCAAAACGCATCATCCCCTGCCTCGACGTCAGCGCCGGGCGCGTGGTGAAGGGGATCAACTTCGTCGACCTGCGCGATGCCGGCGACCCGGTGGAGCATGCCAGGGTGTACGACGCCGAGGGCGCCGACGAGCTGATCTTCCTCGACATCACCGCCACCCATGAGGGGCGCGAGACCATGCTTGATGTGGTCCGCCGCGTCGCCGATGCCATCTTCATCCCCTTTGGCGTGGGGGGCGGCATCCGCTCCGTGGAGGACATGCGCGATACGCTGCTGGCGGGGGCCGACAAGACCGCCATCAACAGCGCCGCTGTGCGTGATCCGGCGCTGATCACCGCCGGGGCCGAGCGTTTCGGCAGCCAGTGTGTCGTCGTCGCCATCGACGCCCGGTGGGACGGCCAGAGGTACGAGGTGGTTATCAATGGCGGGCGCATCCCCACCGGCCTCGATGCGGTCGAATGGGCGCGCGAGGTCGAGCGGCGCGGCGCGGGCGAGATACTGCTCACCAGCATGGACCGTGACGGCACACGGGCGGGCTATGATCTGGACCTGACTCGGGCAGTAGCCGAGGCGGTCACCATCCCTGTGATCGCCTCAGGCGGAGCGGGGACGCCTGAGCACTTCTATGAGGTGCTCACCGCGGGCAAAGCCGATGCGGCGCTGGCGGCCAGCCTGTTCCACTTCCGTGAGCTGTCCATCGGCGCGCTCAAGGAGTACCTTGCCGGGCGCGGCGTCACCGTCCGGCCCATCGAGGAGACCTATCTTGACTGACGACATCGTGATCAACTGGAACCCGCAGGGGCTGGTGCCCGCTATCGTACAGGATGCCGCCAGCGGCCAGGTGCTGATGCTGGCCTGGATGAATGCCGAGGCGCTCCAGGCTACCCTGCAGACCGGGCAGACACACTTCTGGTCGCGCAGCCGTCGCGAGCTGTGGCACAAGGGCGCCACCAGCGGCAACACGCAGCAGGTGGTTGAGCTCCTGGTGGACTGCGACGGCGACACTCTGCTGGTGAAGGTGAACCCCGCCGGCCCGGCCTGCCATACCGGAGCGGTGAGCTGCTTCTATTCCAGCTTCTACCGGGCCATCCCGCAGCCCCCCGACGATCAGCTTTCGCTCTGGGATGATGCTGCTTTATGAACACCCTTCAGCGCATCTTCGACGTCATCAAAGACCGTCAGGCCCACCCGCGCGAAGGCTCCTACACCGCCCACCTGTTTGAGAAAGGCTCCAACGAGATCGCCAAGAAGGTGGGTGAGGAGGCTGTTGAGGTGGTGCTCGCTGCCGCGGCCCAGGGCCGTGAGCGTCTGACTGCCGAGGTGGCCGATCTGGCCTATCATGTGCTGGTGCTCCTTGCCGCCCATGATCTTACGCCGGGGGATATTGCCGCCGAGCTGGAGGCACGTTTTGGCGGGCACCACCTGAAGGAGGGCGAATGACCATCCTGAACCTGCTGGGCGCGGCCCTGACAGGCTATCTGCTGGGTAGCATCCCCACCGGCGTGCTGATGGCCCGGCTGTTCGGCTGGCCCGACCCCCGCACGCACGGCAGCGGACACACCGGCGCCACCAACGTCTCGCGCGCTGCGGGGCTGCCTGCGCTGATACTGGTCATGACGCTTGACCTGCTCAAGGGGGCCGGGGCCGTCCTGCTGGCCACCACCGTATTCAAAGAGCCGTGGGCTGTGCCCCTTGCCGGTGTTGCGGCGGCGGTCGGCCACAACTGGCCTGTGTGGACTGGCTTCAAGGGCGGCATGGGGCTGGCCGTCTCGGCGGGGGCCGTGCTCACCCAGATGCCGTTGGCCGTGGCTATCACGGGGGCGATGTGGCTGCTGCTCAGACCGCTGATCCGCCACTCCCCGCGCACCACTATTGCCTCCTGTGTCACCGTCCCTCTGACGCTGATCCTGCTGCGTGCCGCCCCCCCGATCTTCGCCCTGGGCACGGGGGCCGCTGCTGTCATCGCGCTCCGCACGCTCAGGGATTGGAACCGGGTCTATGAGAAGAAGCAGCCGGAGGGGGCCGCATGACCGATCGGACACTGCTACTGTTTGACGTAGACGGTGTGCTGCTCTATCCGCGCGGCTACAAGGAGGCGCTGCGCGCGGCGCTCAACGTCTTCGCCGATCAGATGGCCCTTCCTCCGGTTGACCTCACCTACGAGGAGATCGCTGTCTTTGAGGCCGCCGGCATGACCAACGAGTGGCTCTCCGGTGCGATGTGCCTGGCGGCGCTGCTGATGGCGGCTGCCGGTGAGCATGGCGAGCTGGCCCGCGACACTGTTGATGAGACCCTCCAGGCGATTGCCCGGGCGGACCGACGTGTTGACCGCCCCGACTTCGTCGCCCTCACCCGTGACGTGCTGGCGACTGCGCCGGAGGGCATCCACACCTCTGCGCCGATCCGCGCCGTGCTGGGCTGCCGGGCTGCGCCGCCCCTTCAGCCGCTGCTCGATGAGATCCTCAACGACATCCGCCCCCCGGCCCCTTTTGCCCATATCTTCCAGCACTTCACACTGGGCGATCGGCGTTTCGCCGAGACCTATGGCGAGCCCCCCCGCTTCCGCTCCGAGAGCTACCTGGCCACCTTCGATCATCCCAACCTGAGCAAATCGGGCCGGGCTTGTCTGGAGCAAGGCGCAGCCGAGGGGGCCTACGGGCTGGCCATCTACACCGCGCGCCCCAGCCTGCCGCCTGCCGATCTGGACCCTATCTCGCTGGCTGTGGTGGACTGGACCGAACATCCGCCGGAGGGCGATCTGGCTGCTGACCTGCTGGGCTTCGCCCGCCGCCCCCCGCTGATCGCCGGCGGCCGTATGACCTGGCTTGCCATGCGCCATGGGCAGCATCCCGGTGCGTACATCAAGCCGTCGCCAGTGCATGCACTGGCCACTATCGCGGCGGCCCACTGCGGCGCGGAGCAAATCGCGCTGGAGGCGGCGCTCGCGCTGGCGCGGGATGGTTGTCTCTCCGGCCCGCTCGCCGATCTGCGCGGCATGACCGTGCAAGCGGTGGTCTTTGAGGACTCGGCAGGCGGCATCCAGGGGATGCAGGGGGCCGCGCACCTGCTGCGTGAGGCCGGGCTGGCCGTCACCGTTGAGGGCGTTGGCGTTGCCCCGGAGCCGAGCAAACAGGCGGCGTTGCGCCGGGTTGCCCACCGTGTCGAGGCCGATCTCAACGCTGCGCTGCTGCCCTACCTGCCCTGCCTGTAACTGCCGCCACCCCTGCTACCTGCTCGTTGACTCACAACCGTGCGTTGTGGTATGATTCCCTGCAACTGAATGAGCCTTTCGCAAAGGCTGTGATGGAGACGAGTAGGCAGGTCGGCGGCGTCACAGCAAGCCCGGGGTGATGCGAGCCGGGCATGCTTCCCCTGTTGAAAATCCCTCCAGAGCTGCAGGCTGAACGGCGGAACGCCCGCCCACTAAGCTGTGCCGGGATCGCCCCCCGTTACCACGGCGCGGCTATCAGAGTGTAGCTGAACAAGTGCCGGGCATTCTGCCTGTCCGGAAGCGGGGTGGTACCGCGGGAGTGATGCGCTCTCGTCCCTCAGGGATGTGGAGCGCTTGTTTTATTCGAGCCGGGTTCTGTAAAGCGGGTGAGACATATGACTGAGCTGCTCTACCAGACCGACAGTTACATCGCCGAATTCGAGGCCGTCGTCACTGGCGTGGACGCTGGAAGCCGGGCGGTCATCCTGAATCGCACGGCGTTTTATCCGGGCGGCGGCGGCCAGCCTGCCGACTGTGGCCTGCTGGTCATCGATGGCGTGCAGTACCGCGTTGCTCAGGCCCGCAAGATAGGCCCTGATGTCCTGCATATTGTGGAGGGGGAGACACTGCCCCCTGTGGGCGCAGCCGTCACCGGTGTGCTGGAGTGGGAGCGCCGTTATCAATTGATGCGTACCCACACAGCGATGCATATCCTGTGCGGGGTGGTATGGCGCGATTATGGGGCACTGGTCACCGGCGGCAGCATGGAGCCCCTCCAGGGCCGCATGGACTTTGAATTCGAGACGATGCGCCAGGAGCTGGTCAGGGAGATCGAGGATAGGATCAACGCCGAGGTGGCCAACGCCCGCGAGGTACGGGTCGCCATCCTGCCGCGCGAGGTCGCGTTCCAGATACCTGACCTGATCCGCACCAAGATCAACCTGCTGCCGGAAGGTATCAGTGAGGTGCGCACCGTTGAGATCGTCGGCCTTGACCTGCAGGCAGACGGGGGGACCCATGTGCGCAGCACCGCAGAGGTGGGCCGTCTGCGCATCACCGACTACAAGAGCAAGGGCAAGATCAACAAGCGCATCTATGTGGAGGTGGAAGCCTGATGCAAATGTTGCATGAGCTTCACCCGCGCGAGAAGAAGGTCTGCCGTGGGGAATATCGCTGCCTGGTCGGGGGCCTTGAGATCGACTACGCCGAGTCCTGGCTGGTCACTCGCCTGCCCAACGGCCAGCAGGTCATCCGCGCCGAGGTGCGCGGTGATTCGGGCGGGGAGCAGGCCCATCTGCTGACTCACATGGTGCGGGATGCTGATGAGCTACCGACCTGGCTCCGCATGCGCTACGGCCGCGGGGCGCTGGGCGGTGCGGTGCAGTACACGTTCCGGCCTGCCACTGTCCAGATCGCCCGGCAGACATGGGGGCTCCGCCCCTGGCAGGAGGTGGTCGATATCGCGGAGGGATACGAGATCGATTATCCCCCCATCATCGGGCGGGATTATGTATGGCGGGCTTATCCGCCTAACGAGCAGATGGAGGTGCGCTCACTGCCCGTCTTCAGCCCCGACCTGTGGACTGATGAGGCCCGCCTGCTGACAGGTCGCACGCTGCGCTACAATGTGCGCCTTGAGCCGGACAGCGGCTGCGTGGTGCCTGCTGGCCAGTTCCGTCATGCCGAACATTTCAAGCTGACCCTGAGCGACGGCGAACGGGCCGAGGCCTGGTACGACGAGGAAGGTGTTCCGCTGCGCTGGCTGTACCCTGATAAAGACTATGACTTCGTCCTGACAGTCTATGAGCGGTTTGAGTAGACGGGAGCGTCTATGCCTGACCTGCACCAACAGATGAGCCGGTTGAGCGCCCAGGTGAATAAGCTGGAGAGCAGACTGGGCGACGTAGCCGGGGAGCTGGCCGATCTGCGGGCGGCCTATGGCCCTTTCCTTTCCCGCTATCAGCAGGAGGTCATCCCGCCGCATGAGACGCTTGTCCAGCGCAGGCGCGAGATAGCCGACCTGGAGACTATGCTGGGCAGCCGCAGGGCCATGGACTCGCGTGAGATCGAGACACCGCTCACCCGGCTCACCCGGCTTACCCAGCCCACCGTCCAGGAGCAGTATGACCGCATCTGGGGGGATAAAAAAGGCCAGCAGAATGCCGATCCACTAAGGGCTTTGCCGCCTGCCTCCCCCCGTCTCAGGCAGCTCTACGGGGAGGCAATAGCGCGGCTACATCCTAATCTGGTGCAGGGAGCACTTATGCAGCAGCGCGGCCCAGCTCTGCTGGCACGTGCCACGCAGGCCTATGTGCGCCGCGATGAGATATCGCTGCAGGGCATCGTCGACTCGCTGCGCGATCGAGGCTTGGCCCCTATGATCGTCGACCAAGCCGCTGTCAGCCAGATGAGCGATCGTGTCATCGCACTGGAGACACTCATCTCGGCCATGGAGGGCGAGTCGGCTGAGCTACGCTACGGCGACCTCGCCCGGCTCAAAACCCGCGCCGACCGCGCAGCCGCCGAGGGGCGCGATCTCCTCAGAGAGCTGGTCAGGCAGATCGCACAGGAGATTGAGCAGGCCGACCAGGAGATAGCCCGGCTCAAGGGGATGCTGTGAGCCGGGGCTTAACTTTGGATACAGTGAGGAGGTGATCATATGGTGTCAGGGCGTCCTGCGCCTTGCTCAATTCCGGGGTTTTGCCGGGGAGATATGTAAGTTGCTGAGTAGATGTGCCCGGTAAAATCCTGTGTGAATTGAGTGGAGGAATTATGTTTAAGCCTGTTTCACCACGAGTCAATGTGCAAAATGTCGAGCTGGCCCAGCTTGAGTTCTGGCGTGAGCGTGACATCATGAAGCGCACCATGACCGAGCGCGCGCACGGGCCACGCTACGTGTTCTATGAGGGGCCACCTACAGCCAATGGACGGCCCGGCACTCATCACGTGCTGGCCCGGGCCTTCAAAGACCTGTTCCCACGGTATAAGACCATGCGCGGTTATTACGTGCTGCGCAAGGCCGGATGGGATACTCACGGCCTGCCCGTCGAGATCGAGGTCGAGAAGGAGCTTGGCATCGAGCACAAGTGGCAGATCGAGGAATACGGCATTGCCGAGTTTAACAAACGCTGTCAAGAGAGCGTGCTGCGCTATCTGGAAGACTGGGAGGAGCTGACCGACCGCATCGCCTTCTGGGTGGACATGGATGAGGCGTACATCACCTTCAAGAACGAGTACATCCAGAGCGTGTGGTGGATCCTGCGCCAGTTTTGGGATAAGGGGTTGATCTACCGGGGGCATAAGGTCGTCCCTTACTGCCCGCGCTGCGGCACGCCGCTTTCTAGCCATGAGGTGAACCAGGGCTACAAAGATGATGTCCCTGATCCCTCCGTCTTTGTGCGTTTTAGGCTGCGCGATGAGGCGGATACCTCTTTCTTGGTCTGGACCACCACGCCCTGGACTTTGCCGGGCAACGTGGCGCTTGCTGTTGGTGAGAAGGTGGACTATGTGAAGGTCGTTGGCAGGGGCGCAGACGGGAAGACTGAGTACCTGATCCTGGCCCGCGACCTGCTGGAGTATGCTCTGGGTGAGCATAAGGAGCATTACCAGGTTGTCGCTGAGATGAAGGGGCGCGATCTGGTGGGCAGGCGCTACGAGCCGCTGTATACCTTCCTGCCGGTGGAGCAGGATTACGCCTATGTGGTCAGCGGCTCCTTCGTCAGCACCGAGGAAGGCACTGGCATCGTCCACATTGCCCCGGCCTTTGGCGCCGACGATCTGGACGTGGGTGTCAAATACGGGCTGCCGGTGCTTCAGACGGTTGAGCTGGACGGCACATTCTGTGCGAAGGTCACGCCCTGGGCCGGGATGATGGTCAAGGAAGCTGACCCACACATCATCGATGAGCTGAATGCGCGCGGCCTGCTGTTCCGTCACGGCACCTACTATCATACCTACCCCTTCTGCTGGCGCTGCGATACGCCTCTGCTTTACTACGCGCGCCCCACATGGTACATCCGCACCACCGCCCGACTCAACGAGCTGGTTGAACTCAACCGCACCATCAACTGGGTGCCGGGGCATATCCGCGATGGACGCTTTGGCAACTGGCTGGAGACCAATGTTGACTGGGCGCTGGGGCGCGAACGCTACTGGGGTACGCCGCTGCCAGTGTGGGTCTGCGACAATCCACATTGTGAGCATCAGCACTGCGTGGGCAGTGTCGCCGAGCTGGGCGAGCTGACCGGCAGAGACATGTCCGATCTTGAGCTGCACCGCCCCTATGTGGACGAGGTTACATGGCCCTGCCGCGAGTGCGGCTCTGGCACGATGCGCCGCGTCCCGGAGCTGATTGACGTCTGGTTCGACTCCGGCGCGATGCCGCTCGCCCAGTGGGGCTATCCCTTCCAGAATCAGGAGCTGTTCAATGAGCAGTTCCCGGCGGACTTCATCTGCGAGGCTATCGATCAGACGCGCGGCTGGTTCTACTCGCTGCACGCCATCAGCACGCTGCTGTTCAACCAGGTCTCGTTCAAGAACGTGATCTGCCTGGGCCTGATCCTCGATGAGGAAGGCAAGAAGATGTCCAAGAGCCGCGGCAATGCGGTCGACCCCTGGGACGTGATTGAGCTGTTCGGGGCCGACATCTTCCGCTGGTACATGTACACGGCAGGGCCGCCCGGTGAGCCAAAGCGCTTCTCGCTGGAGCTGGTGGGGCAGTCGTTCCGCCTGTTCTGGCTGACGCTGTGGAATACCTACAGTTTCTTCGTGACCTACGCCAACCTGGATGAATTCGACCCGCGCCGTGTGGAGGTTCCGGTTGAGCGACGTAGCCCGCTTGACCGCTGGATACTGTCTGAGCTGAACGCGCTGGTGGTTGCGGTTACCGAGGCTTTTGAGACCTACGACGTGCCCAATGCCACCCGGCCCATCGAGCGCTTTGTGGACAACCTTAGCAACTGGTATCTGCGCCGCTCACGCCGCCGCTTCTGGAAGGGCGAGAGCGACGAGGATAAGACGGCAGCCTACTTGACGCTTTATGAATGTCTGACGACCGTCAGCAAGCTGCTGGCCCCCTCCATGCCGTTCCTGGCTGAAGAAATGTACCGTAATCTGGTGACCAGCGTAGATGCGAACGTCGCGGAGAGCGTACATCTGGCCACCTGGCCTGAGGCCAACCATGCTCTGATCGACGAGGTGCTTAACGAGGAGATGCGAGCCGTGATGCGGTTGGTCAGCCTGGGGCACGCCGCGCGCAACAACGCGCAGATCAAGGTGCGTCAGCCGCTGGCCGAGGTGGCCTTCTCGCTGCCGCCGGAGCAGGCCGGGCTGGTCAATGCCTATGCCGGCCTGATCGCCGATGAGCTGAATGTCAAACGCGTCAGGGTGCTGGAGGATACCGGGGAGCTGGTGACATACACTCTCCACCCCCAGCATCGGCTGCTGGGGCCTCGTCTGGGCAAGAGCCTCTCCGCAGTGCAAAAAGCGCTGCAGGGCGATGGCGCCGCCGCTTACGCCCGTATGCTGCTGGCAGGTCAGAGCATCACCGTCAGTGTGGAGGATGAGACGGTTGAGCTGACCCCGGAGGAGATTAAAGTGCGCAGTACCCCCCTCGAGGGGTATGCTGTTGCTGAGGAAGGACCTTTCCTGGCGCTGCTCGACACCCGCATCACCCCTGATCTGGCGGAGGAGGGCCTGGCCCGCGAGTTCATCCGCCGTGTTCAGGTGCTGCGCCGTGATGCCAACTTCAACGTAGATGATCGCATCGTCACCACATACCATGCATCTGAGGGGCTGGCCGGCGCGGTTGAGCGCTTCGCCGATCTGATCCGGCAGGAGACCCTGTCTGACACCCTGGTAGCCGTCCCTGAGCCTACCGGTGAGAAAGTTGACTCTTTCGAGTTCGATGGTGAAACGCTGATGCTGGGCGTGGCGCGCAGGCGCTGAGCCATCAGGTAACTGGTGAGGGGGGCGGCTGCCCGGTTGGGTGGCCGCCCTTTTTTGTTAGCGTGGGCACTTCCGCTGTGGGCGGTTGGGGCTGGCAGCGCTTCCCATGACGTCGATCTGGTATAATCAATCGATGGCGGGACTGTCCTGCCGCCGATTGTAGTGATGGTGAGGATGCTGTGGAAGAACCCCGGATCGTTGAGATGACAGCCAGACAGGGGGGCGAGCGGCTGGATAAATTCCTTGCGGCTGGACTGGAAGGAGTAAGCCGCACCGAGGTTCAGCGTCTGATCAAAGAGGCGCAGGTACTGGTCAATGGGGCTGAGGCCCGGCCCTCTTATCGGCTTGAAACCGGTGACATCGTCCGGGTGACCCTTCCCCACAGGCCCGGTGACGCCATTCGCCCTCAAGACATCCCGTTGGAGGTCCTCTACGAGGACGCCGATCTGGTGGCCGTGAACAAGCCGTCCGGTATGGTGGTTCATCCGGCCCACGGCAGCCGTGAGGACACGCTGGTCAACGCGGCGCTGTGGCACTGGCCAGAGATGGCCGCTGTGGGTGGCCCTGATCGCGCTGGTGTTGTCCACCGGCTCGACAAAGAGACCTCCGGTGTGATCCTGCTCGCCAGGACGCCGGAGGCGCTGGCTGCTTTACAGGCGCAGTTTAAGGCACGCACCATCATCAAACAATATCTGGCGCTTGTCGAGAGGATCCCGGCAAGCCGCGCCGGGGTGATCGAAGCCCCTATCGGGCGTGACCCCCGCCAGCGTAAGCGCATGGCGGTTATCCACGAGGGCCGCCCCTCGCTCACCCGTTATGATGTGATTGAGGTGTTCGACGAACACGCCCTTCTCACAGTCGAGCCGAAGACGGGGCGCACCCATCAAATCCGCGTGCACCTGGCCTGGCTCGGCCACCCGGTGGTGGGTGATCGGGTTTATGGCTTCCGGCGGCAGCGTCTCACGATCAGGCGCATGTTTCTGCATGCCGCCGCGCTGGCGGTCATCTCGCCCTCAACTGGTGAGTGCCTGCGCTTCGATGCACCTCTGCCCTCTGACCTGGCAGAGGTGCTTGACCGGCTGCGCAGCGCGCGTGCCGATCAGTGGGTAGAATAATAGCAGCAAGGTTCATCAAGGTAAAGGCCTCTCCCGTGTCCCGACCATCGCGCAACCGCGTCACCCCCCTCGCCCGCGGAACATCATCACAACAGCAGGCGGAGTGGCATCAGCGCCACGCCGGACCTCTCGATCTGGAGGTGGAGGCCCCTCATGTGCTGGCCTACCTCGACGCCATCCGCGCCGTGCAGCCCTTTGACAATGCCGCGTATAACGCCGTCGTCCGGCGTATGGCCCGCGAGGGACGCCCCCAGATCGACAAGGCGCGGCTGCGCCGGGCCTATCTGGAGCTGGTCGAGTACGGCGTAATCGAGCGTGATGAGGCTCTTCTTGCCCGCCTGACGACCAAGCCTGTCCGCACCCACAGCGGTGTGGCCCCGGTCACCGTCCTGACGAAGCCCTACCCCTGCCCCGGTCAGTGCATCTTCTGCCCCACCGATGTGCGCATGCCCAAGAGCTACCTCAGCGACGAGCCGGGCGCGATGCGCGCGCTGCGTCTGGAGTTCGACCCCTATGTGCAGGTGGCCGAGCGCATCCGGGCGCTGGCGCACATCGGTCACCCTACTGACAAGATCGAGCTGCTGGTACTGGGCGGCACCTGGTCGAGCTACCCCCCCGATTACCGCGATTGGTTCATCCGGCGCTGCTTTGATGCCCTGAACGGCGTCGAGTCTGCCGCTATCGAGGAGGCGCACCGCCTCAACGAGACAGCCCCTCACCGCTGCGTGGGGCTGGTGATCGAGACCCGCCCCGACCATGTGACACCGCAGGAGGTCCATGACCTGCGGAGGCTGGGGGTCACCCGGGTACAGCTTGGCGTGCAGTCGCTCGATGACCGCATCCTGATGCTGAACAGGCGCGGCCACACTGTCGAGGCCGTGCGCCGTGCCATGACACTGCTGCGCGGGGCCGGGTTCAAGGTCGCCCTCCACTGGATGCCCAACCTGCTGGGAGCTACCCCTGAGTCTGACCTGGAGGACTTCCGCCGCCTGTGGGATGACTCTGCCCTGCGCCCCGACGAGCTGAAGATCTACCCCACCGGGCTGCTGCGCGGCACCGAGCTGTATGATCGCTATCTGCGCGGGGAATATGCCCCCTACACCGAAGAGGCACTGACCGATTTGCTGGTTTCCGTCAAGCAGATCATCCCCCCCTACTGCCGACTGAACCGCCTCATGCGTGACATCCCCGCCCCCGACATCGCCGCCGGGGTCACGGCCTCCAATCTGCGCCAGGTTGTGCAGGATCGGCTTAACCGGGCGGGCACGCCCTGCCGCTGCATCCGCTGTCGCGAGGTGCGCCGCGAGGCGCTTGACCCCGCCCAGGTGACGATCCAGGCCCTGCGCTACGCCACCGCCCATAGCGAGGAGGTCTTCCTCGGCGCCGTTACCCCGCACGATCGACTGGCCGGGTTCCTGCGGCTCTCGCTGCCTGCGCAGCCTGCGCCGCTTGCCGAGATCGATGGCCATGCCCTCATCCGCCAGGTGCAGGTGTACGGTCCTGTGGTGGCGCTCGATGAGGAGCCAGGGATGCGCGCCCAGCATCAAGGGCTGGGCGCCCACCTGATCGCTGTGGCGCGGGATGCCGCCCGTGGCGCGGGCTTCCGCCGCTGGTCGGTGATCGCTGCGGCGGGCACGCGCGATTACTATCGGCGGCATGGCTTTGAGCTGGGCGATCTGTACATGAGCGCCGCGTTGTAAGGAGGTTGTATGGATGCCGACCGCCTGTCCGTGGAGTCGATCCGGGCGTCGCTGGCCTCCGCCGATGCCGGACCGTTCGGTGCGGTGCTCCATTACCACCAGCGCATCGGCTCCACGAATGACCTGGCCCGTGAGCTGGCCGAGGCGGGTGCGCCGGAGGGCACGCTGGTCATAGCCGATGAACAGACCGCCGGGCGAGGGCGCCTTCAGCGCGTGTGGACCGCGCCGCCGGGGTCCAGCCTGCTCATGTCGCTCATCTTCCGCCCGCAGCTAGCGCCGGGACGCGCGTACCGCCTGATCATGGTGTGCGGGCTGGCCATCGCCGCAGCGGTCGAGGCCCTGCTGCCGCTGGCGGTGCAGGTTAAGTGGCCCAACGATCTGCACATCGAGGGCCGCAAATTCACCGGCATCTTGCCTGAGAGCGCCATCTCCGGTGACTGCCTGAGCTGGGTGATCGTCGGCATGGGCGTCAACGTCAACCAGGTTTTCACCCCCGCCGATCCGCTCCACTCGACCGCCATCAGCCTGCGCATGGCCGCCGGTCGCCCGGTCGATCGGCTGACGCTGCTGGCCGCCATCATGGGGCAGGTTAACCACTGGCAGCAGCAAATCGCCTCGCCGCTGCTGGCGGAGGCCTGGCAGACCCGCTGTTCGACGCTGGGGCAGCGCATCCGCGTCGATACGCCGGGCGGCACGATGACCGGCCTGGCCCGTGACCTCGACGAGGACGGCGCGCTGTGGCTGGTGGATGACGCCGGGCAGTGTCATCACCTCACGGTTGGTGAGGCCACCATCCTTAAGGACAGTTTTTGACGATCGCAGTGCAAGCTGATAAAATCCTCTGTGCTTAGGCCCCCTTCGTCTAGAGGCCCAGGACGTGGCCCTCTCAAGGCCAAAACGGGGGTTCGAATCCCCCAGGGGGCACCATCCTGCCGCCCGGCTCAGTGAGCCGGGCGCTTTTTTCATTTGCTGCATCCATTCTTTTTAGCCGCCACCGGACTTATGAATTTCCGGTTTGAATGCACGTGCAAATCTTTATCCGGTTGGTGGGTGACAGTATACTTGGTAGTAAGGATTATCGAGCCGCAGGGCAAAGGCCTTAAAGGCGCTGATCATTCTTCTATTTCGGGCCACCCCCTTTTCCGCAAAAGACTGCTGTGCCGGCCGGCAGGCTGATAAGACCGTCATTCCTAAGGCTCTGGTGCGCTGTGATTTGGTTGCCGCCGGATAAGCTGGGGTGGTGAATGCTGTGGGCTGGGGTAAAGATGAACTCGTTCAGGCGCTCACTGGCGGTTGTTGCTGTTGCGCTTCTTGTTCTCACCGGATGTCAAGCCATTTTCCCCGGGCTGACGAAAGCGACTTTGACCCCTCTTGAGGAGCAGCCCTACAGACTGACCTACAACACTGTGATCGATGGCAGCCCGGTCCGGCGGCTGTTGATGATCACCTCTGCCGACCCCACCGAACTGGAATCCTACGAGTACATTCTCCAGCGCAATAGTTACCTTGCCCAGATCATCGCCTCACACTGGGAGGTGACCGTCAATCTCATCCAGGTGGATGAGTATGTCGAGGGGATGATCAACGACTATGACGCGCTCTTCCTGATCGAGGATCAGGATAAGATGCCTCTTGTGATCATGGATGACATTGTCAGCGCCCGCGATAAGGAGATCATCTTCGCCGGATACGGCTCCAGCAGCATGGTATCGCACGTCGTCGGTGCGCTGTGGACGCCGGAAAGCGAGGCGGCGCTGACGGCTGTCCCTCCTCAGGCGGTCAGTGTTACCTACAAAGGCCTCGATTTCCGGGCGACTGAACTGGATGTCCGCGGCGTCTTCCCCGTGCTCAACACCGGGGATGAGATCGATATCGATGTGCTGGCCACCTATGACGACGCGCAGGGCAGCGCCCATCCCCTGATCGTAGACATTGATGAGCGGTATCTCATCATGATGTTTGAGATGCCCAGCTACTACTCGCCCGACGACTTCAGTCTGGTCTTCCTCGATACCCTGCACAACGCCCTCGGCCATCACGAGCCAACCCGTGTGGCTCTGGTCAGGCTGGAGGATGTCAACCCCTACGTTTACCGCAGCACCGCCAGGCTCCGCGACGCCTACGAATATCTCAAAGAAGAGCAAATCCCCTTCCACATCGCGCTGATAGCTCGCTACATCTACCCTGAGCGGGGCATTGACCTGGAGACCCACGAAGCCCGTCGCTATCTCCGCTATCTTAACCGTATGGTTGGCGAGGGCCTGGGGGTCATTGTAACGCATGGCTATACCCATCAGGTGACGGGCATCAGCGGTATCGATTACGAATACTGGGACGGCGAAGCCGATCAGCCCCTTGCAAACGATAGTGAGGAATATGTCCTGAGCACCCTTGAAAGTGCCCAGGGCGAGATGGCCTATCTCAAGCTCCCCATCCCTGACATCTTCGAGACCCCGCATTACGCATTAAGCGCGCTGGATAACCGTGTAATCAACCGCTACTACCCGCTGCGCTACGAACATATCCCTGAAGTCGGCAGCTTGCCCTTTGTGGCCAGTATTGACGACCGGATTTACTTCCCCACCAATATGGGCTATGTGGCCACCTGGACCGATCTCGAGCCGCAGGAGAAGGCCGATCTGCTTGCCCGCCTCTCGACGTTTGAGGACCCTGTTGCCTCGTTCTTCTGGCATCCCTGGCGCGAGGCCGCTGAGCTTGAGTATCTGGTCGAGATGGTGCGTGGAGAGGGATATCAGTTCGCCAGCGTCTACGATCTGGTCGAGCCGGGAGATGGGGCCGGTTACCATCAGATAGTTGCATTTCGTGAGAGCTTTAAGCCGGCCCGGTTTGCTCTGACCAACGCCATCATCGACATCCTGCTGGCTGTTGTATACATCGGGTTTTTCTCGGGTAGCGTGGTCTACCTCATCAACGTGGTTCGCATCCACCGTTACTACAGGAAGATCAACCAGCTCGATATCAGCCTGGACGAGGTGCGGGCGCTGGCCACGGAGCAGGGCCGCGAGCTCCCCAACCTGGGCATTATTGTGCCTGCCCGCAACGAAGGCTACGTGATCGGCAACACGATCAGACGGCTGGTGGCCATGGAGTACCCCAAGGAGCACTACCGCGTCTACATTATTGTAGATGAGCGCGAGCTTGATGATGACGTCGAGGTGTTCACCCGGGATGTGGCCAACGAGCTGGCCCTCCAGGTGCGTCAGGAGACGGGCATCGACCTGATCAAGGTCGTTGAGGTGCCCAAGTGGTACAGCGGCGAATTCGGCAACCTGAGGTACTCTGAGAGGAAATCGACCAAAGGTCGTGCGCTCAACTTCGCGCTTGAAACGCTCTCGCAATCGCCTGAGTGGGAGAGCCTGGAGATGTTCGGTATCCTGGACGCCGACGGGCGGCTCCATCCAAAGGTCCTCACCGAGATCGCCTATTATCGGCTCAAAGATGGGGCCAAGATTCTGCAGGGCTCTGTCTTCCAGGTCTCCAATTATAGCAATGTCTCGATCGTCGGAGTGGTCGCCGGGCTGGAGCTGGCCATCCATCATCTCACCGTACTGCCTGCCCGCATGGCAAGGAAGAAAGTGCAGTTCCTGGCGGGTACCAATTACTTCATTGACAAAGATATGATGCTTGACGTGGCGGGCTGGAACCAGACCTCGCTGGTTGAGGACGCAGACCTGGCGCTGCGCATCTACGTCATGGAGGGGGCCATCGCACAGTGGATCCGCAGCCCTGAGCTGGAACAGTCTCCACCCAACTTCTCCGTCTATCGACGGCAGCGTGAGCGTTGGGCGCGCGGACATCTGCTTCTCCTGAGGGAGATCAGAGAGGTCAACATCCCCTGGCGTGACAAGGTGTCATTCTACTTCAAAGTGTTTATGTCGCAGTTCCGCTTTCTGATCGATGTGGGCCTGATCACGCTTTCACTGATCATGATATCGGTGGGGGCCTTCGCCTATCTCAGCCCAGCGCTCAAGTGGTTTTCACTTTTCCTGGCAGTCATGTCCATCTTCATCATGGACATTTACGGCCTCATGTACAGGCGTCTTGCTGACTATATCAACCCGCAGATGAGCTTCGGGCATAAAGTTGTCCAGTCGCTCAAACTGTTCTCGTATTTCCCCATCGTGATCTTCGTGCAAGCAGTCCCGCGGGCCATCGCTCTGTGGAACTACCTGTTTGGGCGGGAGGCCGCCTGGTACAAAACGGAACGAACCAAGGAGGCTGTGGTCGAGAATGCCCGTCAGCCAGGGCGCTGAGGGTGCGCAGCCAGCAGCCCCGGATACCAGCAGGGATAGGAGAAACGGGAGTTGTCCATGGGGTTTCAACAATTTACCAGGCGTGATGCGATCCGCATTATCGTGGTGGTGATGCTGCTGGCGGTGCTGCTGGTCGGGGGTGCATCCAGGATTGAGGCATTTGTTCGCTCGATACTCCCCCGGCCTGCCACGGAGGCCTTTCCCGCCTTAACGCCGGCGTCTCTCATCCCATCCACCCTCACCCCCACCTTCACTCCCACTCGCCCTCCGACGATCACCCCCACCTCTACAACGACGCCGACGCCAGCGCCGATCCCCACATCCTCGTTCGTGGCGGGTGAATTTCTCTCCTTCTGGAACGAGTTCGATTCATCCGATCCCGTGCGGGGTGACTGGTATATGTTCCCCGGCGTCAGTGTGAATGAAAGCCTGCTCACCATACAGGGCAATCAGAACTGGGACGGTGTTTATGGCAACCTGCATCTGGTTGATGGCCAGACCATCCTCGTTCAGTTTCGCTATCGGGGCGGCTCCGGGATTCACCTGGCCGTTGAGACGGGCGAATGGCGGACTGATAGTTACAAATCATGGGGGGTTGGGGCCGAGGAGAGCCAGTTCTCGCCGGCTATCAGCGAGGGGCTGATCGAACGGTCGACGTGGTTCTCGGGCAACCTGCAGCCGGCACCTGATCGCTGGTATGTTTTAATGCTGCACATTGGCGGGGAGCAGCCGTTTGTGGCTCGCCTCTGGGATTTCGAGAAACCCGCTCTTTTCCTTGAGGCCCAGCTTGATATGGATGAGGCCTGGGCCGGTCTGACGTGGGCCCCTGTGTTCGCGGTTGGCCCGTATGGCATGCTCGAGATCGCACGTTATGAAGAGCTGATGCCGTGACGTGGCCAATGCTAATGGTCTGAATGGGTGTGAAACAAACATGTCCGATCGTGAGAAAGACGGCCTGAGGAAGTTCCTCACGCGCAAAAAATCGGCAGAGACGACCAAGCTGTACGCTGAATCAGTCAGCGAGCCAGGCGAGGTAATCGACTATGTCCGTGTGCCGCACCCGGGCGATTTCCGCGGTGAACGACCTGTCTGGCGAGTGCAGCTTGCTGTTCTCAACGCCAATCCTCCCCAGAGCCTCTGGCTGGAGATCAACGACGAGATCATCCTGGGGGTGGCAAAGGATCAGGATAATGTCGTTGATCTGACGCCGTACAACGCTCGCACACTGGGGGTTTCGCGCCACCATCTCCTGCTGCGGCCTACCGAGACAAACCTGTTTGTGCTTGACCTCAACAGTACCAATGGCACTCGCAGAAACGGTATCGCTGTTGGGTCAGCAGTGCCGCAGCTTCTGCACAGTGGCGATATCCTCTCTCTGGGGAATTTGCTGCTGGGGGTTAACATCGTTGTTGGTCCCACCGACTGGGCGGCAAGGCTGGGTGATGAGCGCGACATCGCCAATGCCCTTGAACAGCTGGCGACCGCCATCACCTCTCAGTTGAAGCTGGACACTGTGTTCCATCGCATTCTGGAAATGATCATCAGCTTTACCCACGCCGATGGTGCCGCCATGTGGCTGGTGGATGAGAAGACCGGCGATCTGCACCTCAGGGCCGAGAAGGGGCTGGGCGGCTCGCAGTCCTCGTTGGTCAAGATCCCGGCTGACGGCGACTACTATCTCACCAAGGTGATCGAGATTTGCAGGCCCATGCGGGCCTATCAGAAGTCACCAGCCGAGAAGGTAAAAGTCAAAACCGGTTGCCTGGTCAGCTCTGCCCTCTTTGTGCCTCTGGCGGTTGGCGAGAGCGCCATCGGCGTCATCGCTGCCATTCATCATAGAGAGGGCAAGGATTTCTCCCGGCTGGAGGAAAAGCGCCTGATCACCATCAGCCGTTTTGCTGTGATCGCCATCCAGAACTCCCGCGAATATGAGGCCACTAACCGCGCGCTGGCGGAGCGGGTGGACGAGCTTGCCGCTATCAACAACCTCTCACGCGATCTCTCAGCAGCCCTCGACCTGACCGGGGTTTATGATGTGATCCGCAGCCATCTCACAAAGCGCTGGCAGGTTGAGCATATCGGGCTGTGGATATTCAATGAGAGCAAAAAGCTGCTCGAGCCGTTTCCCATACCCACCTTCCACAGGGCTTACCATCTCGGTGAGGGTCTCATCGGTGGGGTTGCGCAGGAGATGGAGGCTCGCCTTGGACGGGATATAGAGGTCCGTTCAGCTTCGGCGGCGGAGGCTCACAGCAAAGATGCGACTTTGCAGTTCGTGGCGCATGCCACAGCCGCTGTCCCACTTGTCATGAAGAACAAGATCATCGGGGTGGTGGCCGCCTTCAGCAAGAAGCCCAGCTGCTTTGACGACGACGACCTGAAGTTGATGCAGGCCTTCGCGCATCCTATCGCTGCGGCAGTTCAGAACGTCCAGTTTGTTGCCCAGATTGAGCAGCACTGGGAAACTGTCCTGGCCACCGTTAATATGCTGCCCCACCCCTTGGTGATCGTAGATCGTCAGGGCGAGCTGGTCGTGTCCAACAAGGCTGCAGAGAAGTTCCTCGCCGATGTGCGGCTTCAGGCGGCTCCTCCGGGCCAGACAGGTACTGCCTCAAAGCCCCTCGTCGACCTGCTGGAAGGGCTTTCAGAGAGCAGATGGAAAACCCGCAAGATCAGAGTTGGCGGTAAAACCTATCTGGTTACGGTGGAGGATGCGTCCTGGGTGGGCACCATCATCCTGATACAGGATGCTGGCCTGATCGAGTCTGCTGATTGGCAGGAGCCGACTGTCGATTGACCGATCGCATAAGATGCATGTAATGGGCTTGAAGTCACCGCCCCAGCAAGCGGGAGGTGTCTTTATCCGGCGAAAGGGCCGACGATGCCATATGTGCTAGCGGCGGCAGACCCCAACTGCGTAGAGTGGATACCACGTCTCAGGGCCGATCTGACGCTCTCTGGTGTTGAGGTTCGCACCGACTCCACTATGTTTGAGATCGGCAGCGTCGAGTGGCGATACTCCCTGGAGGCTGACATCGAGGGGGCTGTCTGCTTCATCTTCTTTGCATCGCTCAAATGCGGTGACGGCACGAACCTTGCCCGCGCCGCCGATCTGGCCAGCCCCTATCATACGCCCTTCATCCCTGTGATGGCCTGTGAAGACCACTATGTAGGCGCGCTGCGCTGTGTTTTCGGTATGCTGCCGGGAAGCAGGAAATCGAAACGAGCCTCCATCCGATATGTCCCCCGTGCGCTCTGGCGTGGGGTTATGGGCGTTGTTGCTGCTGCCCTCATCCTGCTCCTGCTGATTGCACTGGCTGGAGCCATGCTGGCCGGGGTGTTTGGCCAAACTGCCCGAGAGATGCTTGGCACGGCGCTGATCGATGTGACGGATTACACTCTGCCGGGTGTCGCTCGTTATGTTAAGGGACGCGTTCTCTTTGAAGATGATTTCGAATCGGGCACCATGGAGGGCTGGGACGCCGATGATGACTGGGAGGTGATTCAAGACCCTGAGTCCCGCAGTTTAGTCTTGCAGGGCACCGGCCGTTACTGGGCCCGGGCACTTGCTGGCAGTACCGCCTGGCGCAACTACTCAGTTGAGGCCAGCGTTCGCGTTGTTGAGTATAACAACCCGCCCTATGGAACCGGCTTCGGAATACTGCTCTACGAGGATGCGCCGGGCAACTGTGACACCGCCTTCTATCTATGGCGGCCCTCCATTGATTACGCCATCCTCGCCCGTGCCGATGATGGCCCGGCAGATGGCTGTGGCCAGTTTGTCGAGCTTGACCTGGTGCCCTTCATGCTGCCCATTGGCGAATGGCTGACGGTTCGAGTGGATGTGTTCGGCAGCACGATCCACTGCTACGTGAATGACGATCTCATCGCATCAGCTGTTGTGCTCGATTACCTTTACAGTGGGCGCATCGGGTTCCAGGTGCCACCCGGCAATGTTGTCTGGTTCGATGATGTCCGGGTGACCAGCCTCAACGTCGTTCACTGACTCACTGGCACACCGCGAGAACATCCTCGCTACCTGATCAGACCCCTGTGACGCCTCCGTGCTCCGGGCTGATGCTGATAGTGCTACACCGCTTTGCACAGTTTGGTGCGCCCCCCATGACGATCGTCGTGACAATTCCTCCTTTACATCAGGCGCTCCGCCAGGATCCCCGCGATGTACTCCGCAGCGTGCCCATCCCCAAACGGTGAGATGGCGTTGGCCATCGCCGCGTAAGCCTGCGGGCTGTGCAGCAGCTCCTCACACGCTTTGACGATCGCCGCCGTCTCGGTGCCCACCAGCCGCGCGACACCTGCCTCCACTGCCTCCGGGCGCTCGGTGGTGCGGCGCATCACCAGCACTGGCTTGCCCAACGCCGGGGCTTCCTCCTGCAGCCCACCTGAGTCGGTGATCACCAGGTAGGCACGTGCCATCAGGTGCGCGAAATCCGGGTAGGCCAGCGGCTCGATCAGATGCACGCGCTCGGCGTCTCCCAGGATGCGATACACCGGTTCCTGCACGTTCGGGTTGAGGTGCACGGGGTAGATCAGCCGCGCGGTGGGGTTGCGCTCTGCGATCTGCTTGAGCGCTAAACAGATCGCCTCAAAGTCTGGCCCAAAGCTCTCGCGCCGGTGGGCCGTCACCAGGATCAGACGCTCATCCGCCTGGTCAAGCGGGATGCCCGCCGCGGTCAGCGCGGCAAGCTGGTGCGGCTGCGCCACCGTCCAGCGCAGCGCGTCGATGACTGTGTTGCCCGTCAGGTAGATCGTCTCCGGGCGCGTCCCTTCCGCCAGCAGCGCAGCCCGCGCCGTCTGCGTCGGTGCGAAGTGATAGGTGGTCACCACCGAGATCAGCCGCCGGTTCACCTCCTCCGGGAACGGATTATAGATGTCATGTGTGCGTAGCCCGGCCTCCACGTGCCCCACCGGGATGCGCCGGTAGAACCCGGCCAGCGCCGTCACCATCGCAGTGGTGGTATCGCCCTGGCACAGCACCACGTCCGGCGTCACCTCATCGATCACCGCGCTGATCCCTTGCAGGGCGCGTGCTGTCAGCCCCTCCAGTGTCTGGTTGGGCTGCATCAGGTTCAGGTCATAATCCGGCGTAATGTGAAACCAGTCCAGCACCTGGTCGAGCATCTCGCGGTGCTGGGCGGTCACGCAGGTCACTACGTCGATTTTCCCGGCGTCTTGTAATGCCCGGATCACCGGGGCCATTTTGACGGCTTCAGGGCGCGTGCCGAATACCAGCAAGGCAGTGGGCATGAGCGAACCTTTCTGTGTTATAGAATCTCGGGCGGCTCAGCGGGCTTGCGCCCCACCACAGCGCGGATATGCTCGCCGGGGCCGTATTCGTCAACGACGATCACCTCCAGCCCTGCGGCCTGCATCAAGGTTGGCTGATCGTATAAGAAGTCCCCCATTCGTTCCCACAGTCGGGCCCAGAAGACCCCGGCCCGGTTCTCGCGTGAAGGTAGGCCAATGTCGATGAGGACGACCCGACCACCCGGAGCGAGCACACGGGCTATCTCACGCAGCACAATGTCTGCATCGGGCATGCCAGAGACGGCGAATGTGCTGATCACGGCATCGAAGCAGTCTGCCGGGAAAGGCAGCGCATAGGCGGTGCCGCACACGATTAGACTGTCCAACCCGGCGCGATCAAGCCTGTGTCGGGTGAAGCGGCACATCCCCCGGGCGAGGTCGAGCCCTGCGCAGCGATCGGCGCGGCGGGCTAGCCCCAGGTGCAGACGCCCCGGCCCAAACCCGATCTCCAGCATGCTTCCGCCGGTCTGCAGATAATCCAGCCCCTTGCGCACCAGCTGCCACCAGTATCCGAATGTTAACAGATCGATGGCATTATAAAGCGCGGGCAGTCGGTCATACAACCAGTGGTTGAAAAACCGCAGCCAGCGATAATGCTGTGCTGGGTGTTGAGAGGTCGGCATCGCTTGATCTTTGTGATATCAGCCGTCTGTTTCCAGCCAACGCCGGGCGGCGTCAACCCGCTCCCGGATGGGCGGATGTGAGTGCAGCAGCCACACCACCCAAGGCCCCGGATCAGCATCGGCCAGGTTCTGGTTGGCCAGCCGGGTCATCGCATCGATGAAGGCCTGCGGCTTGCCGGTTGACTGCACGGCATAGCTGTCGGCCAGGCGCTCGCGCCAGCGCGACACCGCGTTGCCGGGCGGCATGGTGGCCAGCCCGACGGCCCCCATCACCAGCGCCAGGAGCGGCAGCCCTGCCGGGTCGGCGGCGCTCGTCAGCCAGCCGCGCGAAACTGCCCCGGCCAGGGCCAGATGTGCCCCCAGGAAGGTCAGCAGGGTCAGCACGCTGTCGATCGCGATCAGCAGGGGGATGTCACGGTGAACGTGGTGGCCAAGCTCGTGGGCCAGCACCGTCTCGATCTCATCGGGCGTGAACTCATCCAGCAGGGTATCGCCCAGCACGATGCGCCGGGTGGCGCCCAGCCCCATTAGGGCCGCGTTGGCGCTGCGTGTGCGCGAACTCATGTCAAAGCGAAACACGCCCTGCACGTGCGTCCCGGCCTGTTCTGCCAGGGCGATCAGCCGCTCGGACAGGTCGTGATCATCCAACGGGGTGAAGCGGTAGAACAGGGGGGCGATCAGGATGGGGGCAAGTGTGGAAAGTGCCACGGTGAAGAACAGCATCACCCCGCCCGCATACAGCCACCACAGTGCAGGGGCCAGCCGGATCAGGCCGTAGACCACCTGCACAACAAGCAGTCCCAGCACACCGCCAAGCACAACGCCTTTGATCTGATCGCTCACCCAGCCGGACAGGCTCTGCGTGCTCTGGCCATAGCGATGCGGCAGCACGTAGCCGCTGTAATACGCCAGCGGCAGCCCGATCAGGGCATAGGGCAGGGCCAGAGCTGTCGCCATGATCAGCAGGGCCAGCGCCGGGCTGGAGGTGAGCAGCAGCGCCCAATCGCGCACCAGCACATTCAGGCCGAAGGTCAGCCACGCCAGCAGATACAGCCCGCCCAGCACCAGATCAAGCAGGGAGAGCCGCCGCCGGATACGGGCATACTCACGGGCCTGTTGCTGGCGCTCTGCATCTAGTATGACCTGCCCGTCACTCTCTGCCATGTGCTGTGCCCTGTCTGTCCGGTTTGTGGTCATCTGCCCGGATGCGGTAAAGGTCGGGGCGGCGGAAGGGGGCCAGCGCCAGAACCAGCATATGCTCATAGGCTGCCTGGCGGTCGATCAGCCCATTGGTCAGGATGCCTACTGCTCCCGGTCCCTGCTTGGTATTATGTGCCCCCGCCAGCCTGTCTATTGCGGTGCCCAGTTCGTGCCCTGCGCGCACGGCAGCCGCCACCGCAGGGGGCAGCAGCACACTCACCCCGCCGCCGATGCCCATCGTACCGTCTCTACCCACAACGGCGCACCAGGCACAGGTCATCAGGCCCTGGGCAGTCTCGAATACGCCGCCCTCAAAGCCAACACCAAGATCGGCCGGGCCGTCGCTCAGGGCAGCCCGTAGCGCGGCCTGCGCGCGGTTCACCGCACCCTGCCGCGTTTCCTCGTTCCCCCAGGGCTGGGCTGCCACACCGGACTCAACCTCAATACCGCTTACGGAGAGATCGACCGTGATCCGGCCAAAGACCGCGCGGGCCGCTTCAACCTTCACCGGGTTTGTAGACCCCACCACGATTTTCATGCGCGGGATTGTATCGGATAGCTGCCTGTGGTACAAACGCCTCAGCACAGGATATCATGCTGAGGGAGAGCCTGATATGTACGTGGACGCGGTCACGGTGGCGGCGCTGGCCGATGAGCTGGGCAAACGGCTGGCCGGAGGACGGGTGCAGTCCATTGTGGAGATCGACGCGCTGTCGCTGGGCTTTGAGGTCTACGCCGGGCGGCAGCGCCACTACCTGCTGATCACCGCCCGGCCTGAGGGTGCGCGCTGCCAGCTCGTGTCGGATCGGCTGCGCCGTGGCACAACACATCCCTCACCGCTGGGGCTGCAGCTCCGCAAGTACGTGGATGGCTCGCGCCTGAACGCCATCACCCAGCCGCTCTGGGAGCGCATTCTGTACTTCGACTTCTCCGGCGATCACGGTGAGGTGCGCCTGATCGTTGAGATGATGGACCGGCGCAGCAATATCATCCTGACGACTGGCGGTGATGTGATGGAGGCGATCAAGCGCATTGGCCCTGACCGGAATCGCTATCGTGTTACACTGCCGGGCAAGCCCTATGAGCCGCCACCGCAGCAGCGCAAGGACTTCCCGGAGGCGGTGTCACCGGCCATGCTGGTCGGGTATCTGCGGCAGGCCGGGGATGCGCCCGTCTGGCGAGCGCTGGTCGATCACATTGCCGGGATCAGCCCGTTGTTCGCGCGCCAGATCGTCTTCGAGGCCTGCGGAGACACCGAGGCCCCCTCCTTTGATGTCTCCGGCGAACTGGTTTACGCATCCTTCTCGCGGCTGATCGGGGATATTCACGGGAAGCGCTGGCTGCCCAGTGTGGTGCCGGCCCCGGAAGGGGCGGGATATGTGGCGTTCGCCGCGTATAAACTAAGCCAGTTCGAGAACTGGGAGCCTGCTGAGAGCATCAGCGGCGCTATGGCGACTTACTTTGGCGCACCGGTGGGTATCGAGGCATATGAGCCTGCGAAAGAGCGGGTGCGCGGGCAGCTTGAAGCAGCCCTTGATCGCACCAGGCGGCGGCTGGCCGCGCTGCAACGCCAGATCGTGGATCAGGAGGAGATCGAGCTGCTGCGCAAGAAGGGCGAGCTGCTGTACGCTTACGGCCCCACCCTCGAGCCGGGGCAGTTGGTGCTGCGCGCCGAGTACGACCTGGACGGCCCGCCCATCGAGGTTGAGATCGACCCTGCCCTGACGCCGGTTGAGAACGCCCAGCAGTACTTCGCTCGTTACGAGAAGGCCAAGCGTGCCCGTGCCGATGTGCCAGCGATGATCGAGCGGGTACGGCAGGAGCTTGTTTATCTGGAGCAGATCGCCACCGATCTGGACCTGGCGGAGAACTGGCCGGAGATCGACGCTGTGCGCGAGGCCCTCCAGGCCGGCGGATACTGGCAGGGGGCACGCATCAAAGGCCCGGCAGGGGGGAAGCCCGGCCTGAGACGCTTCACAGTGGAGGGCTATGTGATCTTTGTTGGGCGTAACGCGGCGCAGAATCATGCCCTGGTCACCGAGAAGGCCGGACGTGATGATCTGTGGCTGCATGCCCGCGGCATCCCCGGCAGCCACGTGATCATCCGTAGTGACGGGCGCCCGATCCCTGAGCACGTGATCCGCTATGCGGCGCAGCTTGCAGCCTACTACTCAGCGGCCCGGGGAGAGGCCAGTGTTGAGGTCGATGTGACAAAGCGCCGCCATGTCAGGCTGGTGAAGGGCGGCAAACCGGGGATGGTCACCTACCGGGGCGAGCGCACGCTGGCCGTCAGGGCTGAGAAGCCCTAGCACGTGCCGCGCTGTACCCGGCCTCCACGCGAGGGATGATCGCCGACCAGTCGTAGTGCTCGCGCACCAGGCGGCGAGCGTTTGCTGCCAGCTCCTGCCGCGCGCACTCATCGGCCAGCAGATCGAGCACCGCGCTGGCGAACTCCCCGGCAGTGTCGGCCAGCCGCAGATGAACGCCGTCCTGCACCGCCAGCCCTTCGGCGCCGATGTGAGTGCTGACTACGGGGCTGCCCATCGCCATCGCCTCCAGCAGCTTGAAACGCGTGCCGCTGCCCATGCGCAGCGGGGCCACATAAACATCCGCTGCAGCGATATAGGGTTGCACATCCGGCACATAGCCGGTGAGCGTTACATCGGGTCGTCCGCGTAGCACATCGAGCCGGGGGTGAGGCTGCTGGCCAACAACGATCAGATGGGCATCCGGCTGCCGGGCCTGAACCAGCGGCAGAATTGCCCGGGCAAACCACAACACAGCATCGACGTTCGGCCTGTAATCCATCTTGCCGGTGAAAACCAGGGCCGGGTGCGGCAGCTCCGCGGGGGGCGGCAAGACCTCATATCTTGCAGTGGTGATCGCGTTGGGCACCACCGTGATCGGCGTCCGGTGCGGCAGGCGCGCCAGCAGTGCAGCGTCCACCTCTGAACAGGCGAAGACATGGGCAGAGGCCCGACACAACAGCGTCTCAAGCCGACGCAGCCGCCGTGCCTGAATCAGCGAATAGGCCGCCAGAGGCAGGCGCGTCGGGCTGCGCAGGTCCTGCAGGGCGATGCGCCGCTGGAGCTCATACTCGGCATTCAGCGCGTCGTAGATCAGGGCTGCATGGGGAGCATGCTGCCGGATGGTGGACAGGTACCCGGCCATCTCGATATCAAGATGGATCACGTCGAAGGCCTTCTGGCGCAGCAGACGCTCCAGCTCTTCATCATATCGATCGGACCAGAAACGCCGGGCCAGGTCAGCGTGCCCGGCCAGCAGGTCGCGCAGGCGCTGCCCGGTTGCGCGTACAGGCATCGGGATGGTGCGTACGTCGTCACAGAAAGCTGCCAGCGGGGTTTGTTCAACGGGCGGCTGCTCCGGGCCGCTGAATGTGAGCAGACTGACCGTACAGCCGCGTTCCGCCAACCCTTTGATCAGGCCGAAATTGCGCAGCGCCCCACCCTGATGGGGGGGATAGGGCAGGTGGGGGATGAGAAACAGCACACGATAAGCCATCATGCCTCTAGCACCTGACGATAGATCGCCAGCGTCTCTCTGGCGGTTCTTGACCACTGGAACAGGGCGGCCCGTTCCAGACCGCGTCCTCTCAGATCGGCAGCGGTCTCCCCATCGAGCAGCACACGCCGGAGGCCATCGGCGATGCTGTCAGCATCGCCGGGGTCGATTAGGATGCCTGCGTCGCCAACCACCTCTGGTAGCGAGGAGCAGTTCGACACGACCACTGGCACGCCGCAGGCCATTGCCTCCAGCGGAGGGAACCCGAATCCTTCGTAGAAGGAGGGGAGGCAGAACACAGCCGCGCCGTTGTACAGGGCAGGCAGGTCCTCGGCGGTGAACTCATGCAGCCAGCGGGTATGCCCTGCCAGGCCCAGATCGTCATGGATGCGGAAGATGTCCTCATACAGCCAGCCCTTGCTGCCCACTAGCACCAGCTGTGGCAGATCGGGCAGGTCGGCACGCAGCCGGGCGTAGGCATGCAGCAGCCCGGTGATGTTTTTGCGCGGCTCAATGGTGCCCACAAACAGGATATAGCCGGGCGTCAGGTCAAAGCGTGCCAGCGTCTCACGGATGTCACCCTGTTGCAGTGGCCGGAACCGCGCATGAACCCCCAGCGGGATGGCAGTCACTCGATCGGAGGACACGCTCAGCAGGTCAATGATCTCGGCTCGGATCGCCTGACTGTCGGTCAGGATGTGATCGGCGCGGCAGGCTGCCTTGTGGATATGCCCGGCGTAGTAGGCCAGGCTCTCGGCGGTCATATATTGTGGGTAGCGCAGGAAGGTCAGGTCATGAACTGAGATCACCTGCCTGAATCCTGTGCTGAGGGGGGGGATGTAGTCCGGGCTGTGCAGCAGATCGAGCCGATGTGGCAGCAGCTCAGCGGCCAGTGCCAGCCGTTCCAGCGGGTGATGGGCCGGGGTCCAGCACGTGATCCGCCTCTGGGTGGGGGCGGCCGTCAGGTTACGTGGGTCGCGGCGGCTGTGCAGGATCAGATAGTGGTTTTGCGAATCTAATCTGGCTATTTCGTCGATGATCTGGTAGATATATTGTGTAATGCCGCCCTGCTGGTAGTAAGCGAGCCGGGCATCGAGGCCAATGCGGTACATAAGGCTCCTGATGGGTGATGATGGCAGGCCATGTACAGGGCAGATCATAGACTTTGCGTAGTGAAAGTGTCAATAGACAGGTGGCTTAATCTGCGGTACACTAGCAGCCTGATATGGGGATAGGCGCGAAAGCAGTCGCTCTGTCCCCTTTTTATTCACTCCCCGAATCGGGGGATGCCATTATCCCGGTTAACTCTGATTATCAAACGGAAAGGTTGTAACAGTTTATGAAGAATATCGCAGTGATCGGCGTGGGCTATGTGGGGCTTGTGACAGGCGCCTGCTTCGCTGATCTGGGCAACAGGGTAGTTGCGCTGGATATCAATCCGGAGAAGATTGACAAGCTGCTCAAAGGGCATATGCCCATCTATGAGCCGGGGTTGGCAGAGGTAGTGGAGCGTAATGTCGCCGCCGGTCGTCTCTCGTTCACCACCAGCTATGAGGAGGCACTGGAAGACGCCGAGTTTGTCTTTATCTGTGTGGGCACGCCATCGGGTGTGGACGGCGAGGCCGATCTGCAATACGTGCGCCAGGCGGCGGAGAGTATCGCCAAGGTGATGAAACACGAGCTGATCATCATCAACAAATCCACCGTGCCGGTCGGCACGGGTGACTGGGTGGCAGAGATCGTGGCTGGTGCTCAGCCGAACAAAATCAAATTCTCGGTGGTCTCATGCCCTGAGTTTCTGCGCGAGGGGTCGGCACTGGTAGACTTCATGAACCCTGATCGCACCGTGCTGGGGTCGCTGGACCCGGAAGCGGCTGAGAAAGTAGCCCAGCTCCACCTGCCACTACGAGCGCCCATCGTGGTCACCGATCTGCGCACGGCGGAGATGATCAAGTACGCCTCCAACGCATTTCTCGCTACTAAGATCTCGTTCATCAACGAGATCGCCAACATCTGCGAGGCGCTGGGCGCTGATGTGAAGGAAGTGGCAGTTGGCATGGGCCTTGACAAACGCATCGGCCCACGCTTCCTGGATGCGGGTGTGGGTTACGGCGGGTCGTGCTTCCCCAAAGATGTGCTGGCATTGAAGTACATGGCCGAAGACAAGGGGAAACATCCTCAGCTTCTGGAGGCTGTGATCGAGATCAACAACTTCCAGCGGGCGCAGGTGATCACCAAGCTCAAGGAGACACTGGGCGATCTGCGTGGCAAGACGATCGGCCTGCTGGGGCTGGCATTCAAACCTAACACCGACGACATGCGGGAGGCACCCTCCATCACCATCTCTGAGATGCTGGCAGCGGAGGGGGCCCATGTGAGGGGCTACGACCCGGTGGCGATGGAAGTGGCCGCTACTGTGATGAACATCACCCTGTGCCGGAATGCCTATGAGGTGGCTGAGGGCTGTGATGCTATCGTGGTGGTAACGGACTGGAATGAGTTCAAGCAGCTCGATATGCTCCGTATCAAGGAGTCAATGCGTCAGCCGGTGCTGATCGATGGTCGTAACATCTATGACCCGGATGAGATGAAGGAGAAAGGGTTCATCTACCGGGGCTTTGGGCGCGGCTACAACGACCGACGACTTAACAGAGAATAGCACACAACTTACCGGAGGGGTCTTTGAACCAGGATGGTGTGATTAAGAAGCGGCTGCCCAACGGCCTCAAGGTGCTCATTCGCGAAGTGCACCACGCACCGGTTGCCACGTTCTGGATGTGGTACCATGTGGGCAGCCGCAACGAGCTGCCCGGCCAGACCGGCATCTCACACTGGGTGGAGCACATGCAGTTTAAGGGCACCCCCAAATACCCGGAGAGTGTGCTGGATAAGCTTATCTCGCGCCAGGGTGGCTACTGGAATGCGATGACCTTCTATGACTGGACCGCCTACTACGAAGTGATGCCTGCCGACCAGATCGGCCTGGCACTTGACCTTGAGGCGGATCGCATGGTTAACTCGATCTACGACCCGGATGAGGTCGAATCTGAGCGTATGGTGATCCTCTCGGAGCGCAGTGGCTCTGAGAACTCACCTTCGTGGCTGCTATATGAGGAGATGCTCGGTGTCGCCTTCCGGGTGCACCCATACCGCACACCTGTCATCGGTGAACGGGTGGACCTGGAAGCGATCACGCGGGACGATCTCTACAACCACTACCGCCGCTGCTATGTGCCCAGCAATGCCACCGCCGTGCTGGTTGGCGATATCGATGTTGATCTGGCGTTTCAGCAGATCGAAGAGCTGTTCGGTGGCATCCCTGCCGGAGAGCCGCTGCCGGATGTGAGGCGCCCCGAGCCGCCCCAGTACGGGGAGCGGCGAATCCGCCTGGAGCGTGAGGGCTCGACGGCCTACGTGAGCATCGCTTACCGGGGATATGAGATCACCCATCCTGATTTCTTTGCCCTCTCGGTGATTGACAGCATCCTGGCGGGGGCGTCCAGCCTGAACTTTATGAGCACAGCGTACACTTCCAACAAGACCTCCCGCCTGTACAGGGCGCTGGTGGAAACGGAGCTTGCCGCCAGCGTCGGCGGCGGGCTGATCGCCACCATCGACCCGTATCTGTACAACGTGGTGGCGGTGGTGCGCCAGGGGCGTACTCCGGAGGAGGTGGAGGCAGCCCTCAACACGGAGTTTGCCCGCCTGGCCTCCGGCGATATCTCCCAAGAGGAGTTTGAGAAGGCCCGCAAGCAAGCCAAGGCACTTTTTGCCTACGACAGCGAGAGCGTCTCAAGCCAGGGGTTCTGGCTGGGTTTTGCCGAGACCGTCGTGGGAGATTACGAGTGGTTTGGCAATTACCTTGACCGCCTGATGGCTGTCACACTCGACGACGTGCGGCGCGTGGCGGCGGATGTCTTCCAGCCCCGGCGGCGCACCGTTGGCTGGTTTGTGCCGCAGGGAAACGGAGCGTCGGAGGGTGAGCTTGATGGCTGAACAGGCTGTACATCGGCGTTCGCTTCCAGGCCCTGATGACACCCTGCGTGTCGAGCTGGACAACGGGATTGTTGTGCTGGCACGCGAGAACTTCAGCAGCCCTGCAGTGGTTGTGGACGGTTACCTGCGCGGCGGCGCGCTGCTGGAGCCGTCTGAAAAGGCTGGCCTGGCCGGATTCCACAGCGCCCTGCTGACGCGCGGTACGCGGCGGCATACCTTCTCCGAGCTGTTCGAGGAGATCGAGAGCAACGGGGCCAGCCTGAACGTGGACAGCGGCTCCCACACGTACAGCTTCGGGGCTAAAAGCCTGGCCGAAGACCTGCCGCGGATGATGGGGCTGCTGGCTGAGGTGCTGCGTGAGCCAACCTTCCCCGCCGATCATGTGGAGAAGGTGCGCGGGCAGATCCTCACCGGCCTGAAGATGCGCGAGGACAGCACCCGCCAGATGGCGTCACTGGCGTTCTACGAACTGGCCTATCGCGGCCATCCATATGCGATCAGCTCCAGCGGCTACATTGAGACGGTATCTGCCATCACTCGTGACGATCTGGTTGACTTTCACCGCAACCTGGGTCCGCGCGGCGCGATCATCGCCGTGGTGGGGGCAGTTAAGCCTGAAGAGGCGGTGCGCATTGTTGAGCAGACGTTTGGGGACTGGCAGAACCCGGAGCAGCCAGAGCCCCCGCTCGCCCCTGATGCCGCACCGATCGACGACGTGCGTGAGAAACGCGTCCTCATGCCCGGCAAATCTCAGTCCGATCTGATCCTGGGGGTGGTTGGGCCGAGGCGCAGCGCCCCTGACTATCAGGCGGCACGGATGGCGAATAGCATCCTGGGTGTCTTTGGCATGTATGGCCGCCTGGGCGATGTCGTCCGCCAGCAGCAAGGGCTGGCCTACTATTCCTACAGCCGCCTTTCCGGCGGTCTTGGCCCTGGCCCCTGGGAAGTAGTGGCAGGGGTGTCGCCTGAGAAGGTCGACCTGGCCGTTGGGCTGATCCGCGATGAGATCAGGCGGCTGCTCGATGAGCCAGTCAGCGCTGAGGAGCTGGCGGATAACAAATCCTTCTTTAAGGGCCAGCTTGTGCTGGGGCTCGAGACGAATGAAGGAGTCTCAAGCAGCGTCCTGGCGATGGAGCTGTATGGCTTGGGCCTGGACTACCTGCAAAAGTACGCAGACCTGATCGACTCGATCACGGTCGAGGATGTGCAGGCAGCAGCACGCCGTTACCTGAATCCGGACGCTTACGCCCTGGCAGTGGCCGGACCCGCCGCTCGCTGAGACAGAAGTCCGTGGCCGGACATACTGAGTTGAGGACCGGCGTAGATATTATCTCCGTGGAGCGCGTGCGGAAGGCGGCCCTGCGTCATGGCGAACGGTTCTACCGGCGTTTCTTCACCGAGGATGAACGCCAGGGCTGCGGCGAGCGATATGCTTCGCTGGCCGCCCGCATCGCTGCCAAAGAGGCAGTTGCCAAGGCACTGGGCACGGGCATAGGCGATGTGCGCTGGGTTGAGATCGAGGTGATCACCGGTGAACGCGGGCGGCCAGAGCTGCATCTGCATGGGGCGGCGGCAGAGCTTGCTGCTCGCATGGGGCTGACGCACTGGTCGCTGAGCCTGTCCCACACCGAGACAGAGGCCATCGCCTTTGTGGTAGCACTGGGCGACTGACATCGCAGCAGGCCATAAGCCGGGGCGCGGGGTGAGCGCCCCGGTCTGTTTTTAGGTGCCGGATCATACCTCGTTGACGAAGGCGAAGATCATAGGGCGGCGCTTGGTTTCCCCGTAGAAATAGCGTTCGAGCCGCCGCTGGATGTTGAACCGCAGGTCGCGTGCTGAACTGCTACCGCTGCTGTGCACCACCTCGGCGATCACCACCTGTGCTCCTTCGAGTAAGTCCTGTGATTCGCGCTGGTAAACAAACCCGCGTGAGATGATCTCCGGTTCACCGATGATCTCGCGGGTATCGCGGGTAAGGGTCAGATTGATGAGCACAAACCCGCTCTGCCCAAGCTGTTCGCGATCGCGCATCACAGTGGGACCAATGTCGCCCACCACCGAGCCATCGACAAACACGTAGCCGCCGGGAACCCGTTCCCCCACCTCCATGCTGTCGGCTGTTAGGGTCAGGACGGTGCCGTTCTCCACCACAGCGATATTCTCACGTGGGATGCCCAGCTCCATCGCCAGCTTGCTGTGCATATGCAGGTGGTGCAGTTCACCATGAATGGGCAGGAAGAAGCGCGGGCGCACCAGGTTGATCAGCAGTTTAAGCTCCTCGCGGGCCGCATGCCCCGAGACGTGCACCGGGGCAACGGGATCGTACAGCACCTCGGCGCCGCGCTGGATCAGCTTGTTGATGGTGCGGTTAACCCCCTCTTCATTGCCCGGGATAGGGTGCGAAGACATGATCACCGTGTCAAACGGCTCCACCTCGATCTGCTTGTGCTGGCCGGTGGCGATTCGGCTCAACCCGGCCCCTGGCTCCCCCTGGGTGCCGGTGGTCATGATCACGATCCGGTCATTGGGGAGCTTCTCGGCCTGCCCCCACTCGATCAACAGAGAGTCGGGGATGTCAAGATACCCCAGTTCACGAGCCATCTTGATGTTCTCGACCATGCTGGTACCGCTGATCACCATCTTCTTGCCATAGCGGTCAGCAGCATTGGCCACCTGCTGAATGCGCGAGATCAGCGAGGCAAAAGTGCCAATGATAATGCGCCCTTTGGCTTCGCGGAACACATCATCAAACGCCGCGTCGATCACGGTCTCAGAAGGGGTCCAGCCGGCACGGTCGGCATTAGTGCTGTCGGACATCAACAGCAGCACGCCGCGTCGGGCGAACTCGGCCAACTTCCCGAAGTCAGGGGGCCAGCCATCCACCGGCGTGTGATCGAATTTGAAATCGCCGGTATGCACGATCAGGCCAACGGGGGTGGTGATCCCCAGCCCCACCGAGTCGGGGATGCTGTGGCACACATGGTACAGCTCTACGCTGAAAGGCCCAGCCTCAATAGTGTCCCCTGCCTGCACAGTGCGCAGCAGGTTCACGCACTCGTGCCGCTTCCCACGCCTGAGTTTGACGTCCAGCAGTCCTACCGTCAGCGAGGTGGCGTAGATCGGGGCGTATACGTGCTCCATCAAATGGGCGATGGCGCCGGTGTGATCCTCGTGCCCGTGCGTGATGAACACAGCCCGGACCGTGTCCATCCGATCCATGATCGCGCTGTAGTCCGGGATGATGTAATCAACGCCGAGCATGTCGTTTTCGGGGAACATAATCCCCGCGTCGATGATGATCGAGTCCACCGAGGTACCGCTGTTGTACTCGATATACATCATATTCTTACCGATCTCGCCCAGGCCGCCTAATGGGATAATGCGTAGCTTGCCAGAGCCAGATCCGTCGTTTTGTTGTTGGTTGGATTTTCGTCCCACTCGTACAAAAACCTCCTGAGAAATGACCTCAGTTGCTCATTTCAGTCGTTCAATATGCAAAAATGGGGGCGGGTCGATTGCTCGAGCCCCCAGTATGTTCAGTTTATCGGGTTAGGTGCCAGCGTCTGGAAGTCTACCGATATTAGTGGATCGGATGGTCCTTCACTGACCCATCGCCACCGGAGTCTAGCACAAAAGCCGATCATCAGCAATATTCGCTGCACACGGGGCCTGCAGGATGCCCCCGATTATCACTCGATAGGCAGCCTCTATCATATCAGAACAACGCTCTAAACGCAGGTTTGTCGGCTGCTGCGCGCTTTATGCTAAGCATATCTCGGCCCCGTTAAGACAACCTTAAGGCCTGCCGATCCCGGGCTGCACCATAGGGATGTGATTCAATGATACTATATAGTTGTACGATATCAGAGTGAATGGCCTGCCCGGTACTGAAGAGGCGGGCTGACAGGGAGGGGTGCTCGATGAGTGACACATCAGGGCCGCGCAGGCCGCTGGCAGGGGATGTGCCGGTGGCGAGTCTGATCGATCCGCTGGTGCGTGAGGGCGAGCTTTATGAGCGGCTAGAGAACGGCAGCGTGCGCTGCTGGGCATGCGGGCACCGCTGCAGGATCACAGCGGGAGCGCGCGGCATCTGCCAGGTGCGCTATAACCTGGATGGCAGGCTGCTCGTCCCGTTCGGCTATGTGGCTGCGCTTCAATGCGACCCTACCGAGAAGAAACCGTTCTTTCACGTTTACCCTGGCTCAGACACGCTGACGTTTGGTATGCTGGGCTGTGACTTCCACTGTCCTTACTGCCAGAACTGGGATATCTCGCAGGCGCTGCGCGACGCGAACGCAGGACGTCCTGTTACCCGTGTGACAGCGGATGAGCTGGTGCAGATGGCACGCCGCAGCCGCGCCCGCTGCATCGCCAGCTCCTATAACGAGCCGCTGATCACCTCCGAATGGGCAATGGCTGTGTTCAAAGAAGCGGCTCCTGCCGGGTTCACCTGCCTGTATGTATCGAACGGCAATGCCACACGTGAGGTGCTGGAGTATATCCGCCCCCACACCACCGGCTTCAAAGTCGACCTGAAAACCATGCAGGATCGGAACTACCGCTCACTGGGCGGGGTGCTGAACACCGTATTGGATGGCATCCGTATGGCGCACGAGATGGGATTCTGGGTGGAGATCGTCACGCTGCTGGTGCCCGGCTTCAACGACGCAGAGGCTGAACTGCGGGAGGCTGCCCGCTTCATCTGCTCCGTCTCGCCCGATATCCCCTGGCATGTGACGGCCTTCCACAAGGATTACCGGATGACCGATCCGGCGAACACACAGGCCCATCAGCTGATCCACGCTGCCGAGATCGGGCTGGAGGAGGGGCTGCACTACGTTTACGCCGGCAACATGCCGGGCCGCACCGGGTGGTTCGAGAACACTTACTGCCCATCGTGCGGGCACATGCTGATCGAGCGCTTTGCCTATGTGATCCTGGATTACCAGATCACACCGCAGGGTACCTGCCCGCGCTGTAAGACGACTATCGCGGGCCTGTGGCCTGCGTCGAAGGATGAGGTGCGGCTGGGCTCTGCGGCGGATTTGTTCTCTCGGGGGCCGCGTCCGGTACGCTGAAATGGGGATCGGTGTGCCGCCTGACAGCATCTCGGCTGAGGGGCCTGTCAGGTTGTGCGATCCCGGGTCTGTGCGATAATATGGCCCCTGTCGATTGCGAGGAGGGGCTAAAGGGCTCGATGAGGCGGGTGCGCGCGGCAGGCAGTCTGTTCAAAGAGGCATTTCAGGAATGGGTCTGGGACCGGGCCTCCCAGCTTGGGGCGGCCATCGCTTTTTACATGGCGCTTTCCCTGGCCCCCCTGATCATTTTCGCTATCTCTCTGGCAGGGCTGTTCTTCAGCGAGGATGCCGCGCGCGCCGAGCTGCTGGGGCAGTTTCAGGAGATGGCTGGCCCAACGATCACTGACACCGTCGAGGCTGTCTTAAGGCAGATCAACCTACCGCGGCGGGGACTGAGCGCTACGGCTATCGGCGGTTCCATCCTGATCTTCAGTGCATCAGGCGTTTTCTGGCAGGTTAAGCGCTCGCTCAATACGGTCTGGGAGATACGGCGCAAGCCGGACAACGGCCTGCAGGGTATCTGGGAATACCTCAAGGGCCGCCTGATAGCCTTCGTGATGGTCTTTGGGGCGGGCTCGCTGCTGCTGCTCTCTATGGCGGTGGATATGCTGCTCTCGCTCAGCCGCCGCATTCTCATCGATCTGTTCCCCAACCTGATCAGCGAAGCGCGACTGCTAGCCGGCATTCACGGGGTCAAGTTCCTGATCTCGTTCCTCATGATCACGGCGGTGTTCGCCACCCTGTTTAAGGTGCTGCCTGATGCCCGTGTTGCCTGGCGCGACAGCTGGGTTGGGGCCACTGTGACCTCTTTGTTGATCTCGCCGGGCAACCTGTTGATCGGTTACTACCTGAGCAAGACCACTATCACCTCAACCTACGGGGCGGCTGGCTCTCTGCTGGCGTTTCTGATCTGGGTATACTACTCGGCCCAGGTGTTTTTCTACGGGGCCGAGTTCACCCAGGTGTACGCCCGTCGGTATGGCTCTGGCATTGTGCCAAGCAGCGACGCCGAGTCTTTTGCACGCGACGAAGTGACCGCTGCACCCCTGCTTGTCAGCACACAACAGTCCCTGCCGATCGAAAAGCCTGCTCAGGCCAGCCCCACCAGGCCAGCGAGGTATGTCCGGTGGCTTAAGCGTGGGGGCCTGGCCGCTACCGCCCTGGCCCTGCTGGTGGGGCTTTTCTACGGCATGCGCCGTACCAGCGCAGAGGACAAGCGCACGCTGTGATCTAACCCTCCATCTTATTGTTCGTATGGTACGGGCGCACCACCAGCCGCAACCCACGGGCAGCCGTCACTTCTACCTCAGTATTCTCAGGTACGTGCTGGCGCCCTTCCGCCTCGGCCTGCCAGCGTTCACCCCATACCAGCACCGTGCCCACCGGGTCAAGTGCCCTGATGACACGCCCCACCTGCCCGATCAGCCCCTCATACCCGGTGGTGACCTTGAGCCGCTGTGCCCGCATCACCATCACCGCGAAGAAGGCAAACAGCCCGCCCAGCAGCAGCGACTGTACAATCAGCAGCGGGATGGAGAGGCGGCCAAATGGCGCGATCTCCGGCGTGTTGAACAGGATCACCGCCCCAACAACCAGGCTGGCCACTGCCGCCGCTGATAGTACGCCGGTGGTCGGGGTAGTTACCTCCAGCACGAACAGCACCACGGCCAGCACCACGAAGACCATCCCCAGCCAGTTGACCGGCAGCACGCCCAGCCCGTAGAGCGCCAGCCCGGTGCAGATCGCCCCCAGTGCCCCCGCGACCCATCCGCCGGGCGTCCTGATCTCGATGATGATCAGCAATGGGCCGATCGCCAGCAGCAGCGAGACGATATTCGGGTCGGTGACGATCAGCAGAATGTTCTCCAGAGGTGTCATCTCAATGGGGAAAAGGCTCACATCCTGCGTGTTGAGCACACGTGTGCGGCCCTGTACCTCAACCTGGAAGCCGTTCAGTTTGTCGAGCAGATCGTTCACGTCTGTGGCGATGAAATCGACAAGCCCTGCCTCGGCGGCCTCCTGGAAGCTGGCCGCCCGTGCGTCTACTACCGCATCGTTAGCCAACTGGACGGCGGCCTCTCCGCGCCTGCTGGCCAGCGCCCGTGCCTCCGCGCTGATGAACTCCTCAGCTTTCTGCTGTGCGGTGGAGGGCAGATCGCTACCGCTGGCGTCGATCGGGCTGCTGGCCCCGATGGCTGTATCGGGGGCCATCGCTGCCACATGTCCGGCCAGCACGATCAGCAGGCCAGCCGAAGCCGCTTTAGAGCCGGGCGGCCCCACATATACGATTACCGGAACGTCACTGTTGCGGATGGCCTGGATGATCTCAAAGGTCACGTTGACTGCGCCGCCGGGCGTGTTCAAAACCAGGATCACGGCCTCCGCATTGCGGCTGTCGGCCTCCTCGATGCCGCGCGCGATGTAGCCTGCCAGGGGGGGGATGACCGCGCCGCTGGCCTCCAGCAGCACCACCTCACGCGCCGGGATGTCTGCGCGCACGGTCTCAATGGGTGCTGCCACGCCCAACATCACTCCGATGAAAACGACGAGCAGCAGGCTGGTATATGCGCGCCACTTCTTCATCATCTTACCTGTCCTCACCTCTATACCACATCGTCACCACTCTCTATACATACTGTATCGCCCCCGCGCCCGGTGTCAATCTGAAAGGGGCGATTCGCCCGTGCAACCCGGCAGGGCCAGCTGCGTAATATTCTGTGAGATGTGACGTAAAGGCGATTACAGAAGGAAGAGTTTTCATGAGTTTAGGCCGTGCGATCCTGTGCATCATCTTCCCGCCCCTGGCCGTGATTGACCGGGGTTGTGGAACCGTTCTGATCGTTCTGCTGCTCACACTGGCGGGATGGGTGCCGGGGGCCATCGCCGCCCTGCTGCTTAACTATCAGGCCGCCAACCGTTAGACTGGCTCCCGCACACAGAACGTAGAGAACCAGCCGCCTCACGAGGCGGCTGGTTGCTTTTTAACAACAGCTATGCGCAACTTGCGCAGGCCACCGCCTCAGCATATTATGTCAGCCACCCCACGTGATCAAACGCCGCCTTGAGGAGGGCCGGGTGAGCATTATTGTCTTTGGCAGCATCAATATGGATCTGACAGCTTACGTCCCACGCTTGCCACGCCCCGGTGAGACCCTGTTCGGGCACTCATTCATCACGGCGCCGGGAGGCAAGGGGGCGAACCAGGCTGTCGCAGCTGCCCGGCTGGGTGGTAAGGTCCATTTTGTGGGCAGAGTGGGTGATGACGCCTTTGGCCATGAGGTGCTGGCCCTGGTCGGGGAGCAGGGAATCGATATGTCGGCGGTTATGGTGAGCGCGGAGGCGCGCACAGCACTGGCCGTGATCGCGGTCGACGACCGGGCCGAGAACGCCATCATCGTCATCTCGGGTGCCAATATGACCCTGGATCAACGCGATGTGGAGCGCTGCATCCCGTTGTTGGATGGCGCCCGCGTTGTGCTGCTTCAGCAAGAGGTCCCCCATGAAGCGAATTTTGCGGTTGCACAGCAGGCCCACCGGCGCGGCATCTCCGTGGTCCTAGACCCCGCCCCGGCCCGGATGCTGCCCGACGTGATGTTTCCCCTGGTGGACTTCATCACCCCCAACGAGCTGGAGGCAGAGGCACTGGTTGGTTTCCGGCCCACTGATGCCAGGTCGGCAGCTCAGGCAGCCCGGATGCTGCGCGATCGGGGGGTGCGCGCTGCCATCATCAAGATGGGCGCTCAGGGGGTCTTTTTTGACTCGCCGGAAGGCGCCGGGTTTGTGCCGGCCTTCCCGGTGAAGGCGGTGGATACTGTCGCTGCCGGGGATGCGTTTAACGGCGGGCTGGCCGTTGCATTGGCACAGGGGTATGACATCCACCAGGCAGTGCGCCGCGGGGCGGCGGCGGGGGCGGTGGCCGTCACCCGGCCCGGCGCAATGCCTGCCATGCCCTATCGCCATGAGGTGGAGCAGCTTTTGAGCGAAGGCACAATTACCACATGAAGCGATTGATCATCGATACTGATCCCGGCATTGATGATGCGCATGCGATCATGATGGCCTTTGCCTGCCCGGAGGCCAGGGTCGAGGCGATCACCACAGTGGCGGGGAATGTGGGAGTCGATCTCACTACAGCCAACGCCTGCAAAGTGCTTGACGCCATTGGCGCGGATGTGCCGGTTTATCGCGGCTGCAGCCGCCCGCTGGTGCTGCGTGCAGCCGAGGACGCCGCAGCCGTTCATGGCAGGGATGGCCTGGGTGATGCGGGTATCCCCCCTTCATCGCGGCAGATCATGGAGGAACACGCGTCAGCAGCGCTGGTCCGGATGGCCCGCGAGAGACCCGGTGAGCTGACCCTGGTCTGCATCGGCCCGCTAACCAATCTGGCGGTGGCGCTCCGGCTGGACCCCGACCTGCCGGGCAGACTCGCCGGGTTGGTTGTGATGGGCGGCGCGGTCTTTGGCCGGGGGAATACAGCGAACATCTCGGCGGAATATAATGTGTACAGCGACCCGGAGGCGGCCTACGTCGTTTTTGAGGAATGGCCGCACCTCACGATGCTCCCATGGGAGACAACCATTGCCTATTCCATTCCAGAGGAGATGTTCAACACCTGGTGCGACATCGGGAGCACCAGGTCGGCGTTCTTCGAGCGCATCTCGCGCAGGATAGTCGACTTCGCCCGCAGCGAGATGGGCGTGCCTGCCCTGTTTGCCCCGGATGCCCTGGCGGTGGCGGCGGCGGTGAACCCGGCGATTGTCACACGTGCCGAGACACATCCCGTGATGGTTGAGCTGCAGGGGCGCCATACACGGGGTCAAACAACCGTCGACTGGGACAATGTGAGCGGCAGACCGTCTACCGTCTCGCTGGTTCTGGAGGTCGATTTCCCTCGCTTTTGTGCTATGTTCGAAGCGGGGCTCGTGTAAACCAGCACCTTCCTGATCCCGGCTTGCCAGCCTGCAGACACGGTGGAAATGATGACAGAGATCGATCTTGGTGGAAAATGGTACTACATAACAGAGGATAACCCCGCTTTCGCCACCCCTGAACTGAATCACCAGGGCTGGCCCCAGATGAACATCCCGCAGAACTGGTTCCTGGCCGGGCTGGATCACCACGGCGTTGTGTGGTTCCGGCGCTCGTTCACATACAATCCGCGCAAGGGCTACTACGCAACCCTGTGTTTGGACGGTGTTGACTACTTCGCCGATGTTTACCTGAACGGGGTGCATCTGGGGCATCACGAAGGATACTTCGAACCGTTCCGCCTGGATGCCACCGGTCACCTGCGAGAGGGCGATAATATCCTGGCAGTGCGGGTCGAAAGCCCGTTCGAGGAGCCGGGGCCGCAGGGCTGGCATATGCATAAGCGCCTGATCAAAGGGGTGCTCACCCACCATGACTGCCGCCCCGGTGGGGGGTGGTCAGCGGAGCTGGGCCAATCCTATAACACGGGCGGCATCTGGAACAGCGTCCGCCTGGTGCAGCATGGGCCGATCACTATTGAACAGATGATGCTGGAGGCCGATCTTGGTTCGAACCCACCCGTGCTGTATGCAATAGCCCGGATCAAGAACCGGCTGCCACCACGGGTGGCCTTTTACAGCTTGTACTGCTCCCCGGAGAATTTCGACCTGCAGGCTGGATATTCTCAGCAAAATGTGCCCTTTGTCCTGCCGCATGGCGAGTCGCTGCAGATTTTTCCGATGGCCGTGAGTGGCGTGAGGCGCTGGGAGGTGTGGGAGCGCGGCTTCCCCCATCTATACCACGTGACCCTGGACCTGGCCGATATCTCGACAACCCCTCTGGACTCAACCACACAGGTTTTCGGGTTCCGCACGGTGGAGGTCGACGAAGGCTACCGCTGGCAGGTGAACGGCAGGTCTTTCTTCCCGCGCGGCAGCAACTATATCGCCTCTCAATGGCTCTCCGAGACGATCTGCCCGGAGGTGGCAGCGGCTGAGAGCCACCCGTTCCCTGCGCCCAAACATGCACCCCCTCTTCCCGATGGCATGTCGTGGTTCGAGCGTGATGTGGCGCTGATGAAGCAAGCCAACCTGAACACCGTCCGTGTGCATGCCCATGTGCTGCCTTCGCAGTTCTACGAGGCCTGCGACCGGGCTGGTCTGCTGGTGTGGCAGGATTTCCCTCTGCAGTGGGGCTATACGGATACCCCTGAGTTTCATGCCGAGGCTGAGCGCCAGATCATTGCAATGGTAAACCTGCTCTACAGTCACCCCAGTATTGCAGTGTGGTGCTGCCACAATGAAAGCCCCTGGGATGCATCCTGGATGGCTGAGGAGACAGGTGGTGACCACGATCCCGATCACAACCGGGCGCTGGATGCCCGCCTGGAGCAGGTGGTGCGGGACCTTGACACCGGGCGATATGTTCACCGCAACTCCGGCACCGGCGATGGCCACGCCTATCCGGGCTGGTATTACGGCCACTGGCGTGATTACATTGGCATCCCCGGAGCGCCCTTCCCCACCGAGTATGGCACACAGGGCCTGCCCGTTTACGAGACCCTGACGCAGATGCTCGGCCATCTCGGACCTGACGCCGGATATGCCGATCTGGTGCGCTTCTATACCTGGATGAGTTCTCTGGATGGGTACCGGGATTTGCGGGGCGTTCCACCTTTGGAAGAGACCCCGGCGGAGCTGCATCACGCACGTAAAATATGGATGGCCTGGCGTTTTCACAACTTTCAGCCATCGGAGACGTTTGAGAAGAACGGCATCCCGCCGGGCGAGTCGCTGGTCGATCTGATCGCTGCCAGCCAGAATTATCAGGCGTGGGTAATCCAGTACGCCACAGAATGTTATCGCCGTCGCAAGGGCAAAGGGATCACCGGGCTGTTCCAGTTCATGCTGGTCGATCCGTGGCCGGCCATAACGTGGTCGGTGCTTGACTACTGGCGCGTGCCCAAGCCCGCGTTCGAGGCGCTGCGCCGCGCCATGCAGCCCATCCTCCCCAGCCTGAACATCATCCGGGAGCTGCAGGCAGGCAGGCCGCTGGAAGCTGATCTGGTGGTGGTCAATGATCTCCTCCAGCACTATCCGGGGGCTGTGGTCAGCTGGTCTCTGACGACAGAAGGCGGAGAGGAGATGGCCGCTGACTCAGTTGCCGTCGATGTCCCGGCTGATGGGGTGTCGCCCGGACAGGTTGTCGCGATCCCTTCGCTGGCCGATGGACGTTATCGGTTAACGCTTACGCTGCATGGGGCGGAAGGGGCGCTGCTTGGAGAGAACTGTTACGAGCTGGTCGTAGAGAGACAGTCACTATGATGACGGGGAAGGCGACGCAGCTGTGGGGAGGGTGTGATGGCAGCAGCCCTGGATGCCTGGCTGCGGCAGATCGACGAGATAGCTCTTGAGTGGGAGTACCTGCGCAGCCCCTGGGAGCCTGGTGGCTTTCAGGCGGCCCGCCCGGACAGGGAGGCTATCGCCAGGTCACTGCAGGTCGCCTATGATCTGCAAACCCGCCTGCGCCGCCTGAAGCGTGAACTTAACGCCGCACTGCTGGCGCTGGCCGGGCAGCAGCCGGGGCGGGGCGGGGGGCGGCTGACCCATGAGTCACTGCAGGTCTATCGTCAGAACCTGCGCCGCCACCAGGTTGTGCTCGCGGACATCGATGCGTTGTTCAGTGCCATAGAGGCATTTGTTGTGCCGCTCGAGCAGCAGGCTGGCAAGGTGACATATATCTATGCACTCTCAGACCCCGACACGGGTGAGGTGCGCTATGTGGGCAAGACCGAAGACCCGCGCAAGCGGCTGGGGGAGCATCTGAGCAGCCCCACCAATGATGACATGCGGGCCTGGCTCGATGCACTTAAGGCGCATGGGCAGCAGCCTGTCATGGAGATACTGGAAGTCGTGACAGATGGGAACTGGGCTCAGCGCGAGGCGCGCCAGATTTGGCGCTTCAGGCAGATGGGGTATGATTTGCTCAACCGGGACGGCCCCTGATCTGCCGGCGACCTCCGGCTGTTCTGCTCAGGGCAAAGCTTTCTCAAGACCCTGTGCCAGCACTGCGGAACGCTCTCCTCTTGCACTGATGGTGATGGCCCGGCGATCATCCCCTTGATCGCTCAGCTCAACCCAGAGAACATCATGGGGGAGCATCCCGACGATTCGCTCCGGCCACTCGATCACCACGATATCCTCCCCATCCAGGATGTCCTCAAGCCCGGCGGTTTGGGCGTCAACCGGGCCGGACATGCGATAGCAGTCAACGTGGTAGAACGTCTCTGCCCGGCGGGGATGATGGTAGACGTTGATCAGGGCGAATGTCGGGCTGGTGGCACGTTCCGATGCACCCCAGCCGCGCGCCAGGCCGTGCACCAGGCGGGTTTTGCCCACCCCAAGCGGCCCAGAGAGACAGATCACATCACCTGCCGCAAGCAGGCGGCCAAGCATCTCACCCAGATGCTCGGTCTGCTGCGGTGAGATAGAGAGGATCGTCACGGTGTCTTTGCCTGCGCACATGTGCGACTTTCATCCCTCATGGGTGGGCCTGTGGCTCGACCGGGCCGTTTCTTAGGCAGTTCTATGATTATACTGACTTATGGGCGTTGACGCCTGAATTAGCGGCGCGTTATACTCTGGTCGGCGGGCCTTTCCAGAAGGTTGGAGTGTCCGGTCACCATAACTGCATATTGATCCCCTGTTGAGCTTCAATAAGGATGAGACTAAGAGGTTAGCATGACAGAGCAAAGCGCTGCACAGGCAAAAGGGCTTGAGGGAGTCGTTGTCGCACAGACTCAGAAGAGCAAGGTCGAGGGGGATATTGGCAGGCTTCAGTACCATGGATATAACATCATGGACCTGGCCGCCCACGCTCGTTTTGAGGAGGTGGTCTTTCTGCTTTGGCATGATAAGCTGCCTACTCAGGCCGAGCTGGATTCGTTCCATGCCACGCTGGCGCAGCGCTATGAGCTGGAGCCCGGCATCCTGAGCATGATGAAGAGCTACCCAAAGGATGCCCACCCCATGGCCGTCCTGCGCACTGCTGTGTCCACCATGGGGCTGTTCGACCCTGAGGCAGAAGATAACAGCCCGGAGGTTAATTACCGCAAAGCCGTCAGGCTGACGGCTGCGATGCCCACCATTGTTGCCGCATGGGAGCGCATCCGCCACGGGGCAGAGCCGCTTGCTCCACGCAAAGACCTGTGGTTGGCCGAGAACTTCCTGTACATGTTGAAAGGCCAGGAACCCACCCTGGCGGAGTCGAAGGCCATTGACAGCTTCCTGGTGCTGCTGGCTGATCACGGGATGAATGCCTCAACGTTCTCCGCCCGTGTCACCACCAGCACCCTGTCGGATATGTATTCGGCGATTACCACCGCTATCGGGACCCTGAAGGGCTCCGCGCATGGCGGTGCCAACCAGCGGGCGATGGAGCAGTTCATCGAGATCGGCAGCCCCGACAACGTCGATGCCTGGTTTGATAAAGCGATGGCCGAAGGGAAGCGCATCATGGGTATTGGGCACCGCGTCTACAAGGCCGAGGACCCGCGCGCAAAGTTCCTGCGCTCGGCGGCGAAGGAGCTTGCCACGGGTGAGGCCAAGGCCTGGTATGAGATCGCCTACCGCCTCGAGCAGCGTGCCCGTAGCCATGAGTACTTCATTGAGCGCAACCTGCATGCCAATGTTGATTACTACTCCGCGATTGTCCTGTATCAGGTTGGCATCCCGGTTGATCAGTTCACCCCGCTGTTCGCCATGAGCCGCATCGCTGGATGGTCCGCTCACATCTTCGAGCAGTGGGCAGATAACCGCCTGATCCGCCCGCGCGGTGAGTATATTGGGCCGGTTGGTCTGGAGTGGGTTCCCATCGAGAAGCGCGGCTGAGTCTGAGATAAGCCCCGTATATTCGCAAGCGCCTGCGGCCCCTCCCGCGGGCGCTTTTTGCTCGGTTTGCTATGGCCAGCATTTCGCAGATGAGTGGAACATGCTGGCGCTACCTGATATAATAGGTCATTCGAACCGTTGTTCTATCCTGATACAGGTGGGGGCCTATGTCGCAGTTTCAATTGGTCTCTGAATTCAAGCCCACCGGTGATCAGCCGGAGGCCATCCGTGCGCTGGTTGAGGGTCTGGAACGGGGATATCGCCACCAAACCCTGCTTGGGGCTACTGGCACGGGGAAGACCTTTGTCATGGCGAACCTGGTGGCGGCTGTCAACCGTCCAACCCTGGTGCTGGCCCACAACAAGACGCTCGCCGCGCAGCTCTACTCGGAGTTTCGGGCGTTTTTCCCGCACAATGCCGTCGAGTACTTTGTCTCATATTATGACTACTATCAGCCTGAGGCCTACGTGCCCACCCATGATCTGTATATCGAGAAGGAGGCGACAATCAATGAGGAGATTGACCGGCTGCGCCTGGCCGCCACTGCGGCCCTGCTGAGCCGCCGCGATGTCCTGATCGTGGCTTCGGTCTCCTGCATCTACGGCATCGGTGATCCCACTGCCTGGCAGAAGTCAACCATTCACTTGGAACGCGGGATGACGATCCGGCGCAATACTATCCTGCGCCACCTGGCCCGCATTCAGTACAATCGCAATGACGTTGAGCTGCAGCGTGGGAGCTTTCGCGTGCGGGGGGACACACTGGAGATCATGCCCGGCTACAGCGAGCAGGTTTACCGCATCGGCCTGTGGGGAGATGAGATCGAGCGTATTACGCAGGTAGATGGGCTGACGGGTGAGGTGATCGCTGACCTGGAGGAGATGACTATCTTCCCGGCCAAACAGTTCATCGCTGAGGGAGACACGCTCCAAGATGCCATCCGGGATATTGAGCAGGAGCTGGAGGAGCGGCTGGCTTACTATGCCGTCGAGGATCGCCGGCTGGAGGCGCAGCGTCTCGAGCAGCGCACCCGCTATGACCTGGAGATGTTGCGCGAGGTGGGCTACTGTGCTGGCATCGAGAACTACTCGCGCCATCTGGACCGCCGACCGCCGGGCAGTGCGCCGTGGACGCTGCTCGATTACTTCCCCCAGGATTTCCTGCTCATCGTCGACGAGTCACATATGACCATCCCTCAGGTACGAGGGATGTGGCGCGGCGATCGCAGCCGGAAGGAAACGCTGGTTGAGTATGGGTTCCGGCTGCCCAGCGCGATCGATAACCGCCCACTCTCGTTTGAGGAGTTCAACGAGCGCATCAATCAGGTGATCTACACCAGCGCCACCCCCGGTCCCTACGAGCTCGAGCACTCCGAGCAAATCGTCGAGCAGATCATCCGCCCCACCGGGCTGGTTGATCCGCTGGTTGTGGTGAGGCCGGTTGAGGGCCAGGTGGACGACCTGGTCAGCGAGATCAGGAAGCGCATAGAGCGCGGCCAGCGCACGCTGGTTACGACACTGACCAAGCGCATGGCGGAGAAACTCGCTGACTACCTCATGGAGATGGAGATCAAGGTCCACTACCTGCACAGCGAGGTGGAAACCATCCAGCGGATCGAGATCCTGCGAGACCTGCGGCTTGGTGTGTATGATGTGGTGGTGGGTATCAACCTGCTGCGGGAGGGATTGGACCTGCCGGAAGTCTCGCTGGTGGCCATCCTGGATGCTGACAAGCAGGGCTTTCTGCGCTCCGATACGGCGCTGATCCAGACGATCGGCCGTGCGGCGCGGCATGTCGAGGGCACCGTGATCATGTACGCCGAGAAGGTCACTGACGCGATGCAGGCGGCCATCGACGAGACCAACCGGCGCCGCGCCAAGCAGATCGCCTACAACGAGGCACATGGTATCGAGCCGCAAAGCATCGTGAAAGCAGTTCATGACCTGACCGAACGTGTCAAGACACAGACCGCTGCGGCGGCAGGCATCCCCACGGCTGCTGAGCTGCCTGGCGATGAGCTGGAGCGCCTGATCAGGCAGCTTGAGGATCAGATGAAGGCTGCTGCCGCCGAGCTGGAGTTTGAGAAGGCCGCCCTGCTGCGAGACCAGATATTTGAGTTGCGCGAGATACTGGCCCTGCAACGCACCGGCCGCCGTGAGGTCCCCATCTGGGAGCAGGACCGCCTGATCCCGGTGGCCGGCTTCGACGAGACGGACGAGTAGCCTGCCGTGCATATCAGCCCGATCGGGTGACGGCTCCCCGATCCGACCGGGGCGAGTCTCATCGGGGATGCGGTTAATGGGCCGCGCCCCCTGGAAACACCTTCAACGATTCGATAGCCTCATAACTGCATAGTGTTGTAAGGGGAGAAGGCGCCGATGCCGCACAGTACACATGGCACCGTTGTTTTGATGGGTTCCGGGGAGATGTCCTCCAGCATGGTTGAGACCCACAAATACGCTATGGGGCTAGTTGAAGGGCCGATCCGTGCGGTTTTCATCGATACCCCGGCAGGCTTCCAGCTTAACACTGACCTGCTTGGGCAGAGGGCTGTTGAGTACTTCGCCCAGAGCCTGAACACCCCACTCAAGATCGTCTCGTACAAACACGCGGCCCACGCTTCAGCCGATGAGACACAGGCGGCCGTCACAGCCCTGCATGAGGCCTCCTATATCTTCGCCGGGCCGGGCAGCCCAACCTATGCGCTGCGCGTCTGGCAGGGGTCCCCCCTGCCAGATGCCATGGCTGAGACACTTGCTCGCGGCGGATGTCTGGCCTTCGCCAGTGCGGCAGCGTTGACCCTGGGCCGCTTCACCATCCCGGTGTATGAGGTCTACAAAGTTGGCGAAGCTCCTCGCTGGGTCAGTGGCCTGAATATCCTGGGGCATAGCGGCCTTGATGTGGCGGTGGTGCCTCACTGGAACAACACCAGCGGAGGCGATCATGACACCCGCTTCTGTTTTATGGGCGAGCCGCGCTGGCGAGACCTGGAGAGCCAGCTTCCGCCCTCCACAGCGGTGCTCGGTATTGACGAGCACACGGCGTGTGTGCTGCGCATCGATCAGAACGTTTGCGAGGTGCGCGGTGGTGGCCGGGTCACGGTGCGCCGCGCTGGTCAAGAGCAGACCTTCGGGCCGGGTGATTCCTTCAGCCTGGATCTGCTTCGCCCGGCGCCGGGTCAAGCTCGTGAACGTGCAGCTTCTGCCCCTTACAGTCAGATTGACGCGCCGGACTGGGCCTCGATCCGCGCACGGCATGATGCGCTCTTTGTTCCAGGGCCGCCTGCGCGTGAGCCGCTGACTGCGTATGTCTATGACCTGCTGGGGATTTTGTCGACGGCCTGTGCGGAAGGCGACCACGTGACCTACCGCCAGGCCGAAGATGCCCTGCGCCAAGCGCTGATCTATCTGCTGACAGCTATACATACAGCCCTCCCTGATGTCGATGGGCTGATCAGCCCTTATGTCGATCTACTGCTGACACTGCGGGCGGACATGCGTGCCCGCAAGCAATGGGATCAGGCCGATGCAGTACGCGATGGGCTGAAAGCGCTGGGGATCACCGTTCAGGATGGGCCAGACGGCTTCACCTGGCAGCGCGAGTAGCGCCCGGCCAGGGTTGCGAAAACACCCGAATCGGATGAAACTCAGGGTAAGACTCGCTTGAGATCCCTCTGCGCTGTGAGGTCGCCATGAGCGAAGCAAAGGTCAAGACCCTCTTTGCCACTGACATCGAGAATCCGTTTCAAATTGACCCGGCCCTGGCAGAGGCACCTGACATCGATCTGATCGGGGCTGTCGCGTCGGCATCCGATCTGATCCGGCTTGCACGCCAGTATCGACCGGATGTGATCGTGCTCGATTACGATATGGTCGATCTGGATGCTGCCGACTCCACACGCGCTATCCTGCGGGAGAACGATCGTGTTCAGGTCATCATGGTGTCAGTGGTGGGAGATGCCGAGGATATCCGCCATGCGATGAGGGCCGGCGCACGCGACTATCTGACCAAGCCGCTGGCCGAGGGGGAGCTGGTGGAGACCATCCGCTGGCTGATGCGTGAGCGCCGCGATTATGTGCGCATGCAGTCGTTTGTGAAACAGCTTCGTAAAGCCTATCAGGCCCTGTTCACCGATGATAAGCCTGTGCCCGATAAGGTGGTCGTCTTTCTGGAGCAGCAGGTCGCTGAGCATCCTGAAGACCGCCTGGCCCAGGAAACGCTGGCCGTCGTCTATGCCCGCAACCGTGATTGGGGCCGTTTACTACCCCTGGCACAGCGCCTGGCCGGTGAATAAAAAGGGGAGAGGCCGCCCGGCCCCTCCCTTCTCCTTGCCCTCTCAAGGGCACGGCTTACACCTTGAACTGGCCGTCTTTGTAGAACAGCTCACCATCGACGGTGATCTCGCCACCAGAACGCATGTCACAGATCATATCCCAGTGTACCGCCGAGCGATTCTTTGATCCGGTGTTGGGATAGCCCGCGCCAACTGCCATGTGAATCGTCCCGCCGATCTTCTCATCGAACAGGATATTGCGGGTGAACTGCTGGATGCCCTCGCTGGTGCCGATGGCGAACTCCCCCAGATAGCGAGCGCCGGGGTCGGTGTCCAGCACGCTGTTGAGGAATTCCTCCCCTTTGCGTGCGGTAGCCTTGACGACCCTGCCGTCCTCAAAGGTCAGCTCGACACCCTCGACTTCCCGGCTGTTGTAGATGGCTGGATAGGTGAAGCGCACCCATCCATTGACCGACTCCTCTACCGGGCCGGTGTAAATCTCACCATCGGGGAAGTTACGCTTTCCATCCGCGTTGATGAAGGTGCGGTCTTTGATCGAGAGGGTGATGTCCACATGCTCGCCGCACACATGGACGCGGTCCTTGCCCTTGAGCCAGTCGATCAGCCGCTGCTGCTCGGCGGATTTCTGGCGCCAGTAAGCCACCGGGTCATCCAGGTGGACCATCGCGGCTCCATAGACGAAGTCCTCGTACTCGCTGAGGCTCATCTCGGCGTCCTGTGCCGCGGCCTGGGTGGGATACTGGGTCAGAGTCCAGCGCAGCGCGCCGCTGGCCTGCCGCTCCATGAAGGTGTCCATAATGGGCTGCTGGGCCTTGCGCACGCGGGCCATGCGGGCCGGGTCAGCATTGGACAGGGCCTTAGTGTTAACCGGGGCCCGGATCGCCATGCGCACGTCGATGTTGGCCATCAGCCACTGAAACACCGGATCGGTGTAGTCGAGCTGAGCCTCGCTGCCATACTGTAGCAGGATTTCCTCGGCGCCGGTGGGGGCCATGCGGAACACGGCGTTGCCGCCCGCTTTCAGTACCTCGCGGTAGATCGCCAGGCCAAGCGGCTCCGCGACAGGCTCGTAAAGATGGATCATCACGAGGTCACCGGGCTTGATCTCAACTGAGTAGTTCACCAGTATCCTGGCAACCTTGTCGACACGTGGGTCCATAGTGATATTCTCTCCGCTGAATCGAATAAGGTGATTCACCCCTTTTGGTTGGCGGGGTGGCCGATCAGGACAGCAGGTGCAGCATGCGGGACTATAGCACAAAATAAGGGCGAGCATCAACACGCCGGCTGGTATGCGGCAAATGAGATCGGGCTCACCTGACAAATCCTGTTACAATAAGATTGGCGTAAGCTTGATATGTGAGCCTGCGGCGGGCCGCCGTCGGCCCTGATGCAGCCTGACCCGGAAGGAAGGGTATCATGCGTTTCACACGTGAAGCGATCGAGCAACGTGAGCGCGAGACATTGGCCCCGTATGGCATGAAGAGCGCCGACTCGCGCGGGCGCGAGCACCCTGAGGATGAACCTCTATATCGCACGGCATTTCAACGCGACCGCGACCGCATCCTGCACACCACCGCTTTCCGACGGCTGGAGTATAAGACACAGGTCTTTGTCAATCACGAAGGGGATTATTTCCGCACCCGGCTGACACACACGCTGGAGGTGGCCCAGATTGGGCGCACCATCGCCCGCCAGCTTGGTGCCAATGAGGACCTGATCGAGACGATCTGCCTGGCACATGACCTGGGGCATTCACCGTTTGGCCATTCCGGGGAGTATGTCCTGAAGGAGTTGATGAGGGATCACGGCGGCTTTGATCACAACCAGCAGACGCTGCGCATCGTCACCCGGCTTGAAAAGCGCTATAAGGAGTTCCCCGGGCTCAATCTCACCTATGAGACCCGCGAAGGGATCGTCAAACATGAGACCGAGTATGATGTGTCGGCGGTGGCCCCGCAGTACGAGCCGGGCAGGCGGGCCAGTCTGGAGGCCCAGATCGCCAATGTGGCCGACGAGCTCGCCTATACTGCACACGATCTAGATGACGGGCTGTACGCAGGGCTGATCGAGCCGGGGCAGCTCAGGGACGTGGAGCTGTGGAACCTGGTGCGCGAGCAGCTTGGTCTCACCGGCCAGAGCGTCGACGAACTGGCGCGGCATCGCATTATCCGCCGCCTGATCGGGGTGTTGGTGCGCGATGTCTGTATGGCCACCGAGGATCGCCTGCGGCTGGCCACCCCGCAGTCGGTGGAAGACCTGCAACGCCTGCAGTATAACGTGATCGGGCACACAGACGAAATGACTCGCATGGTGCGCCAGCTCAAGGACTTCCTGTACGAGAACATGTACAATCACTACCGGGTAGTGCGTATGGCTAAGAAGGCAGAACGCATCCTCATCGAACTGTTCAATGCTTACCTGCGCGAGCCAAAGCAGCTTCCAGACTCGGTCAAGCGCCGCTGGCGGGAGGATGGCGACTCGCTGGAGCGCATCATTTGTGACTATATCGCAGGCATGACCGACCGCTACGCCCTGCAGGAATATGAAAAGCTTTTCGACCCATTCGCGCGCCCGTAGGTTATACGACCTTGACAGCTGCGCGATTTTGCGTAATCCTATCGGCCTGACCACCATCCAGGAGCCGGGGCGTTGAGCGAGCGACAGTACTGGCTGGGGTTCAACCTGGTGAAGGGCGTGGGGCCGGCTCGTGTGGCGCGGCTGCTGGAGGTGTTCGGCTCATTGCGCGAAGCGTGGCATGCCAGCACCTCTGTGTTGGCAGGGGCAGGGCTGGATCAGCGGACGCTGGAGGGTTTTGAGCAAACTCGCCGGAATCTGGACCTGGGGGCCGAGATGGCCCGGCTGGATCGCCTGGGGATTGCCTTGCTCACCTGGGATGACCCTGAATACCCGGCATTGCTGTCCCAGCTCCGCCTGATCGATCAGGCCCCACCTGTGCTCTACCTGCGCGGTACCCTGCTTGAGATGGACGAATGGGCGGTCACCGTGGTGGGCACGCGTTCGGTGTCGGCTTACGGGCGGCAGGTGACCCATCAGCTTGCAACAGATATGGCGGCGGCTGGTCTGACGATCGTCAGCGGACTGGCGCGCGGCGTGGATGCGGTGGCCCATCAGGCGGCGCTTGAAGCTGGTGGTCGCACTATCGCCGTGCTGCCCTGTGGGCTTGATCAAATCTATCCTCCAGAGCATCGCGGTTTGGCAGCTCGCATCATGCACAGCGGGGCGTTGATCAGCATCTTTCCGCTGGGCACAATGGCTGATGCACACAAGTTCCCGATCCGCAATCGGGTAATGAGTGGGCTGGGCCGCGGGGTACTGGTGACCGAGGCGGGGGATAAAAGCGGTGCGCTGCTGACGGCGGGGTATGCGCTTGAGCAGGGGCGTGAGGTGTTCGCCGTGCCGGGCAACATCACCACCCGCAGCAGCATGGGGGTCAACCGCCTGATTCAGGATGGTGCTCACCCGGTGCTGTCGGCACAGGATGTCTTCGAGGTGCTCAAGCTGGAGCATGTGGCGCAATACGCCGCAGCCCGTGAGGAGCTACCCGATCTCTCGGCAGATGAGCGCCGAGTGCTGGAATGTCTATCTGCTGACCCCCGGCATGTTGACGAGCTGTGCCGCGTGTGTGCCCTGCCGGTGAGCCAGGTGACTGGCGCCCTGACCTTGCTGGCTCTGAAGGGGATGATCCGGGAGGTGGGGGTGATGACCTATGTACGCTGCTGAGGAGGGATTCAACGGTGACCGGTAATGCCTATACGATGATCATGGCCGGTGGGGCCGGGACGCGCCTGTGGCCGCTCAGCCGTCAAGGGCGGCCCAAGCCGCTGCTTCCCCTGGTCGACAGTGAACGGTCAATGTTCCAGATTGCCGTTGATCGTTTGGCCCCGCTGTTCCCTCCGGAGCGCATCCTGGTGGTGGCTAACTCGCAGCTATCTGAGCATCTCCGGCGCCAGGCACCGTCCATTCCGGCGGAGAACTTTATCAGCGAACCGATGGGGCGCGATACAGCTCCTGCTGTGGGGCTGGGGGCGGTGCATATCCGCCACCGCGATCCAGATGCTGTGATGGCTGTGCTCACTGCCGACCATCATATCGCCGACGAGGACCGTTTTCGCAGGGTGCTGGAGGCTGCCTGTCGGGCTGCAACCGGAGGAACGATCGTGACGCTGGGCATCACACCGTCCTTCCCGGCCACCGGCTTCGGCTATATCGAGCGAGGGGAGCTGATCCAGCGCATCGAGGGCATTGAGGTATATCGATTGAACCGCTTTGTTGAGAAACCCCACATCGATCGTGCCCGCGAGATGGTATCCGACCCGCGTTACAGCTGGAACAGCGGGATGTTCATCTGGCCGGTCAGGCGAGTGATGGCGGAGTTCGCGCAGCATGCGCCGGACATCCACGCCGATCTGGAGCGCATCGCCGCGCAGATCGGCACGGCGGGCTATGATGACACGCTGCAGATGATCTGGCCGCACATCCGACGTATCTCGGTTGATTTTGCGCTGATGGAGCATGTGAAGGAGAATGTCAGCGTTATCCCGGTCGAGATGGGGTGGAGCGATATCGGCGATTTCGGTACGCTCTATAAGGTCCTCTCCGGAGGCGATGGTAAGAAAAATGTGGCCTCTGGCCATCATAAACCTGTGCTGATTGACAGTGAGGGGAGTTTCATCTACAGCGATCGGCTGGTTGCTGTGCTGGGCGTCCATGATCTGGTGATAGTTGACACAGATGATGTGCTGCTGGTCTGCCCCCGCGATCGGGTCCAGGACGTGAAGCTGCTGGTTGAGGAGCTAAAAAAGGAACAGCGAGACGAATACTTATGAGTGAAGACCTGCTGGCATACTGTGTGAGGTGTAAAACTCAACGGCCTGTGGCGAACCCCAGGCCGGTTTTCACCCGTGCGGCCCGGCCTGCCACTGAGGGCGAGTGCCCGGTGTGTGGCACAACACTGTATCGCATGGGGGCTACTGTAGCCCATGAGAACCTGACTCCCCCCGCCCCGGCACCTGTGAAGAAGACAGCGTCGACGGGTGGTAAGAAGGGGAGCAAGGTGGTCGGCAAAAGGACGCGTAAAGCGGGCAGGGACACGACACCTACCCGTCAGGCGGGCAGTAAAACGCGCGAACCGGACGGCGAGGCCCGGCGGCATGGCAGGTTGGTGATTGTTGAGTCTCCAGCCAAGGCCCGCACCATCGAGCACTATCTGGGCAAGGATTACCGTGTGCGGGCCTCAGTGGGCCACGTGCGGGATCTGCTTAAGTCGCAGCTCTCAGTGGATGTGAAGCAGGACTTCGCCCCGCGCTACCGCGTGCCCAACGACAAGCGCGAGGTGGTCAAAGAATTGAAGGCTGCCGCTGCCCGTGCTAAGGAGATATATCTTGCGACCGACCCCGATCGTGAGGGAGAGGCCATCGCCTGGCATTTGATCCATGCTGCCGAAATCGACGAGACGCGCGTGCGACGGGTGGTGTTCTATGAGATTACCAAACCCGCGGTGCAGGCTGCTTTCGAGAACCCGCGCAGCATCGATATGAACCTGGTCAATGCCCAGCAGGCCCGTCGCGTGCTTGATCGACTGGTGGGGTACGAGTTAAGTCCACTACTGTGGAAGAAGGTCCGCCCCCGCCTTTCTGCAGGCCGTGTCCAGTCGGTCGCTGTGCGGCTGATCGTGGAACGTGAGCGCGAGATTCAGGAGTTCGTCCCTGAGGAATACTGGACGATCGATGCTGATCTGGCACGTCAGCTTGAGCGTGACCTGCCCGATCGGCTCAGCTTCCGTGCGCGCCTGGTGCGCATTCATGGCGAGGATGCACGCATCCCCAGTGAAGAAGCGGTACGGCCCATCCTTGCTGATCTGCAGCAGGCGGAGTATGTGGTCAACAAGGTGCAGCGCGGTCAGCGGTCGCGCAGGCCGCTGCCTCCCTTCACTACCAGCACCATGCAGCAGGAAGCCTCGCGCCGCCTGGGGTTCACCGCCCGCCGCACGATGCGGGTCGCCCAGCAGCTCTATGAGGGTGTGGACATTGGTAACGGCGGGGCAGTGGGCCTGATCACCTACATCCGCACCGACAGCACCAATGTGGCAGCCCAGGCGCAACAGGAGGCCCGCGAATATGTGCTGCGAGAGCTTGGCGAGAAATACCTGCCGGAGACCCCGCCCGTGTATGGCAGGGCGTCGAAGACTGCCCAGGAAGCCCACGAGTCGATCCGGCCAACCAGCGTTGAGCGCACACCGTCCTCGCTGAAGCCCTGTCTTACCCGTGACCAGTACCGCCTGTATCGGATGGTCTGGCTGCGGTTTATGGCCAGCCAGATGGCTGACGCGATCTACGACACCATCCGCGTAGATGTTCGGGCGGGCGTGCCGGGGCAGCATGATGGGGCCAGGCCCTATGAGCTACGCGCGTCGGGATCATCGCTGCGCTTCCCCGGGTTTCTGGCGATCTACGGCGCGGCAGCATCTGAGATCGATGAGGAGGCCAGCGAGATCGAGCAGATGTTCCCGGATCTGCAGGACGACGATCTGCTTGATCTGCTGGCCCTGATCCCGGAGCAGCGCTTCACACAGCCGCCCTCTCGTTACACCGAGGCTGCGCTGGTTAAGACGCTGGAGGAATATGGCATCGGTCGTCCCAGCACTTACGCGCCGATCCTGAACACCATCCAGCAGCGCGGATATGTACAGCGCGACGGTAAGATGCTGGTGCCCACCGAAATTGGCGTGGTGGTCAACGATCTGTTGGTTGAGCATTTCCCGGAGATCGTTGATGTGGGCTTCACCGCGACCATGGAAGCCGATCTGGACCAGATCGCCGAGGGCGAGAAAGAATGGGTCCCTGTGGTGCGCAAGTTCTATGAGCCGTTCAAGGCGGAGGTGGACTGGGCGCGCAAGAATGTCCCGAATGTAACGCTGGGCACTGAGGAGGTCGGGCGCGAGTGCCCGCGCTGCGGCAGGCCGCTTGTGATCCGCCATGGCCGCTATGGCAAGTTCATTGGCTGCTCGGATTTCCCCACCTGCCGCTATACTGAGCCGTGGCTGGACCGTATCGGTGTGACCTGCCCTCAGTGTGGGGAGGGCGAGATCGTGCGTCGCAGAACGCGTAAGGGGCGCGCCTTTTATGGGTGTACCAACTATCCGGACTGTGACTTCACCAGCTGGAAACGCCCGCTGGCCACTCCCTGCCCGCAGTGTGGCGGCCTGCTGACCGTGTTCAGCCCGGAGGCGGCTCGCTGCACCGTCTGCCAGGCCGAAGTGCGCTATGATCTGCTGCCTCAGGAACAGCTAAGCGAAGAAGAACGGTCTGCTGCCGGATAAGGACGGTACCTGTGATAGGGTTTGGCAGGTGGATGGACCTGACTTGTATGGATATGCGGTTAGAGTACAATAAGCGTTAGCAAGCTGGTCGCTAATTATCCCTTTATCGCTCAGGAACCTGTGCATCCCCTGTTGGCGCAGGTCCCCGTGGCAGTCATACAGGAGAGGGTCAGGCTGTGATGACCGAGCAACTGTTCAAACTAGCACCTGTCTTTGTTCTGCTCGCCGTGTTGATCCTCGCAGCCGCATTGGGGGCAGCTTGGAATGCGGGGACGGTGCAGATCACCAACACCGGACTCTGGCAACTTGAGCCGAGCTACCAGGGGATCTATGTTCAGGCCGTAGCTGACGCCTATGCGCTGGACAAGAATGCCGCCACTGCCGCGCAGCGGCTCTCTTTCCTCTGCCAGCAGGACGGCGGGATCAACCGGGCTTTTGAGCAGGCTGCTGCCTTTTATGGCGCTGACCCCACCAAAGCTGATAACCTCAGCCAGCTCCGCAGGCTGCTCGACGAGGGCCGCGTTCAGCAGAACACAGATGTGCAGGTATGCAACTTCCGCCCCATTGATGCAACAGCAGGGCTGATGCGCATCCTTGCCCCGCTGCTGCTGGTTCTGATGGGGGTGGGAATCGTTGGCTACGGGGTTCTTCGGGTGATCCGCAGCAGTGAGGAGGAGGCGCTGATCCCCGGCAGGCTGCGTGGCATTGCAGCGCCGCGTGAAGCGGAGAAACAGGAGAAGCCGCAGCCGGCCCCGACCGCTGCTGAAACACCTGCTGCACCTGCGGCAGCAGCCGCTCCGGCAGCCAAAGCTGAGGAGTCAACAGCGCCGCCGGCTGAACGTTCACGCGCTGGCCGGGCAGGCTTTGGCATAGGGCTGCCGTTTGTTGGCCGCAAGCCTGAGGAAGAAGAGACGCTCCGCAGCCCGGCGGCCCGTGGCGCCGCCATCTCAGCCCAGGCCGAGAAGACCGACTATGAGGTGCTGGGCTACGAGACCCCCATCGTGCAGTTCATGACTACCTATCTGCACGGCGATGAGCTGTACGATGACTCGTTCAGCATCGAGGCTGCTTCGGGTGAGTTCCTGGGCGAGTGCGGGGTGGGTATCTCAGAGACTCTTGCCCCGGATGATGGCAAGCTGGTCACTGCTTTTGAGCTGTGGCTGTTTGACAAGAACGATATCCGTACGGTGACCAAAGTGCTGATGAGCGAATACGCGTACCATGACGACGCGATCCGCGCCAAATTGGCGCCAAAGGGTGAGGCCGTGCTGGCCCAGCCCGGCGGCAGGATGATCTTGGAGACGGCCACCCTGCGGGTGCAGGCGCGTATTGTCGATCTCGCTTATGGCACCGGCCCGCAGCCACCGAACAGCTATTTCAGCCGTGTTACTATTGAGCTGGCCGCCTGGAAACGGGATGATCGCAGCGCGGGTGGCGGTGCGCCGCCACCTCCTACCGGCAGTCGTGTGCCGCCGCAGTCGCTGGGGCGCAGCTGATCCGGCCTTCTGGCAGGGTGAAACACCGGCCCGATCCAGGACATCTGATCGGGCCGGTGTGCTGTGGGCGATGTCGGCTGCGTTCACAGCACGTCAAGCACTTTGAAGTTGATAGGGCCAGCAGGTGCCATGATGGTGACTGTGTCGCCTTTCTTTTTGCCGAGCAGGGCACGCCCCAGCGGCGATTCGTCGGAGATCTTCCCCCTGCGCGGGTCAGCCTCAACCTTGCCAACCAGCATAAATGTCTCCGGCTGGCCTTCGCCATCCTCCTGCACCACGATCCGACTGCCCAGGACGATGACTCCATTGGGCTTGGCAGCCTCGTCGATAATGACTGATCCTCGGATCATCTCTTGGAGATGGAGAATGCGCCCTTCAAGAAAGCCCTGCGCCTCCTTCGCCGCGATGTAATCGGCGTTCTCAGAGAGATCGCCCATCGCGATCGCGGCTTTGAGGCGTGCAGCCAGCGCGGGGCGCTCCACCTTGATGCAGTGCTCAAGCTCCTTACGCAGTTCCTCCAGGGCTGCTCTGGTCATCGGGTAGGTATTGCTGTCTGCCATAGCTCGTCCTCTTCAATTACAACCATTCTATCTTACAGTTAGATCAGGCCATCCAGCAGATGAACTGTGATGACTCCTGCCTGTACGTCGACTCTCTTGATCACTTCGGGGATGGCCGGCAGCAGTATCTCCCGCCCATCAGGGGTTGTGACGATGTAGACATCATTAGCCCCCGTCTCAAGGTACCCTGTAAATATGCCTAGCTCCTCGCCGGTGTCAGTGATAACAGGCAGATTCTGGAGCTGGAACAGATAGTATTCCCCTTCCTCCAGCGGCACCGCATCCTGCAGGCGGATGTGTACCATCTGGCTGCGCAGCTCCTCTGCCTGATCCCGGCTGGTGATGCCCTTGAACTGGATGAGCATGCCCGCCGTTCGGTGCCGGCGGATGCGCTCGACCTGGTAGGGGTGATGCTCCTCCCCCACAAACAGCGTCCGGATCTCCAGCAGCCGCTCAGGGTAGTCGGTGATGATCTTCATGGCGATCTCACCGCGTATCCCATGCGGGCGGCTCACACGCCCCACAATTAAAAATTCAGGCTCAGAAGGTTTTTCTGAGCCTGAGCGGGCTTTGACCTTCGGCCCTCTAGGATATCGTCGGCCCAATGGTGTGTCTCTACTCCCCGTCAGACAATCTCTAACGTCACTCGTTTGCCCTGCTTGGCGGCCAGCACCCGCAGCAGGGTGCGCATGGCATTAGCCACACGCCCGTTACGGCCAATCACTCGTCCCATATCATCCGGAGCCACCCGAAGCTCGAGTATCACCGAGGTCGACCCTTCGATCTCAGTGACAACGACCTGCGAGGGGTCATCCACCAGCGACTTTGCGATGTACTCGATCAGCTCCTTCATTTTCCGCGCCTCCTCCTGGTAGCGGGTGCCGATAATCATCAGGGACCACAAAAGGGGGTGGATCGGCGCAGGGCAGGGTGATCACGGGATTAGTCGGTATCGGTCTCCGTCACCTCGGCAGTGGCAACTGCTTCGGACTGGGCTTTCTCCTCTACCTTCTTCTTGGGCTGCCGTTTTAGATCATCACGCCTGGTGCGCGGATCGCTTGAAGGGCGCGCCTTGGCCTCGGCCTCGGCTTCGGCCAGCAAGGTATCCAGCGGTTCACCGCTCTGCAGCCGCTCATGGCGCTTAATAGTTCCCACCTTTTCAAGTATACGCCGAACGGCATCACTTGGCTGCGCACCATTGCTCAGCCAGTGCAGTGCCCGCGCCTCATCAATCACCATGGTGGGCGGCTCAGTCCGCGGGTTGTAGTATCCGATCTTCTCGATGAAGCGCCCATCGCGCGGGCTGCGGCTGTCCGCCACGACAATACGGTAACTCGGCTGATTCTTCGAACCAACACGACGTAGTCTGATACGAACCATGCTAAGAAATCGCTCCTTTAAGTTGGTCTTGATGATGGCTACCGGAACAACCCGCGCATATCAGATGCCCGTGGCTGTTTCGACAGTTTCTTCATGGCCTTTTTGATCTGCTCAAATTGTTTGATCAACTGATTCACGTCGCGAACCTCAGTGCCACTGCCGGCGGCGATGCGCCTGCGACGGCTGGCATTCAGGATCTGAGGCCTGGCGCGTTCATCAGGCGTCATTGAATTGATTATAGCCTCAACACGCCTGAGTTGTCTATCAACGTCTTCCTGATCCACCTGGCGGGCGTACTGCCCCATCCCCGGGATCATCTCAAGCATCTGGGCCAGCGGCCCCATTCGCTTCACCTGCAGAAGCTGTTTGCGGAAGTCCTCCAGGGTGAAGGTGGCGGTGCGCAGCTTTTGCTGCATTTCCAGGGCTTCATCCTGTTCGATCTCAAGGGCCTCGGCTCGCTCGATCAGGGTCAGCACGTCGCCCATCCCCAGGATACGGCTGGCGAGCCGGTCGGGGTGGAACAGCTCCAGCCCGTCGATCTTCTCGCTCGTCCCCAGGAACTTGATCGGGACGCCCGTCACCTCGCGCATGGAGATGGCCGCACCGCCGCGGGCGTCACCGTCGACTTTGGTCAGGATCAGCCCGGTGATCCCCACCTGATCTTTGAAACCCTGTGCGATGTTGACAGCCTCCTGGCCAGTCATAGCATCCGCCACCAGCAGGACTTCTTTGGGCTTTACGCGGTCGCGGATCGCTGCGACCTCTTTCATCATTGCCTGGTCAATCTGGAGCCGCCCTGCAGTGTCAATGATAACCACGCTGGCCCCTGCCCGCGCCGCAGCCTGGACGCCGTTGGCGGCGATATCTGGTGGGTTGCCCCGTGTGCCCTCGCTGTATACCGGGATGTCAAGCTGCTCCCCCAGCGTCTTGATCTGATCGACTGCCGCCGGGCGGTAGATGTCTGCTGCCACCAGATAGGGGCGGTGCCCCTCCCCCCGCAGATACAGTGCCAGCTTGGCCGCCGTTGTTGTTTTGCCGGAACCCTGCAGGCCCACCAGCATGATCACATGCGGGGTATTGCCGCTCAGGTTAAGGCGGCCCGCCTGCCCCAGGGTCTTGACCAGCTCCTGATGCACGATCTTGATCACCTGCTGGCCCGGTGTGAGGCTGCGCTGGACCTCCGCACCTACAGCCCGCTCGCGCACACGCCCCACGAATGAACGGACAACGCTGTAGTGGACGTCCGCTTCCAGCAGCGCAAGGCGCACTTCACGCATGGCTGCCTTAACGTCGTCCTCGCTCAGCTTGCCGTGCCGCCGCAGGTCTTTAAAGATGTCCTGGAGCCTGTTACTGAGGCTGTCAAAAATGGGCATGCTGTATCTACAACTGCGCTCAGCTAACCGTCAGCAAGTCGTTAATTTTAGAGACTCGTATTCGATTTCGCAAAAAACGGCCCCTTCTATTATGATGGGGGCCGTTTCGTCATCCGTAAAAATGGACTGGGGCCTTATTCAAATTGGATAGCCCCTGAATTCGATGCGCCGGTTTCACTGGGGTGGGTGGCCCAGCGAAACTGCATCAGGTTCATGTGCTCGATCAGGAGGCGGCGCCCCAGGTCAATATCACCGACCTCGATCGCATCAACCATGCGGGTATGGTATTCCCATACGGTGCGATGATACGACAGCTCACGATACAGGTTCAGCCCGAACGCCTCGTAAGCCTCCCAGAAGGCCTCCAGAATCCCCAGCACAAAGAGGTTGTCCAGGTGCGAGAAAATAGTGAGATGGAAAGCGCGATGCTCTTTGGCTGGCACCTGCACCGGGTCAGCCTGCAGCATATTGAAGGCAGCAGCGATCAGCTCGCGCAGCCTGCCGATGTCTGCCGCGTTGAGCTGCCCTGTCGCTTCGTCCCAGAACTGGATCTCCAGCGCCTTGCGCAGCTCTCGCAGGTGGGTGAAGTGAGCCTCATCCAGCCCGATTGCAAACAGGGCTCCCAGGGTGACCACCGGTGCAAAGCTGTAGGGGGCAACTCGTGTGCCACGCCCCGGTTTGATCTCCACAAACCCAAGTGCACGTGCCACCTCCAGCGATTCGCGCACCTTGGCCACACTGACATCCATTGTCTGGCTGATGCTCTGGATCGTTGGCAGCCTGTCACCGGGGCCGTATCCGTTCTCAAGGATGTAGCGCAGGATATCGGATTGGACTGCGTCAAGCCGCAAGGGGGCACTCTCCTGAATAAGATCAGATTGATCTGATGAACTGCATGCTGATTGTATACAACTTGCCCGATGGCGTCAACGCGACGCACCTCATCCTCCCCGGATGGTGCAGCGGTTATATCGCCATATAGGTTCTCATATCTTGTAGTACGGGAACCTACCCCCTCGCGGCGGGCTCGGGGGACGGGCGGCAGCAAAGCTGCACACCCTTAGATTCCCGTACTATGCGATATG
>FWPV01000418.1_pt1 | contig 135947 bp, 107 predicted proteins | sample 2228371 | NCBI WGS metagenome assembly FWPV01 (sample SAMEA103939776, study PRJEB20133) | metagenome | reverse complement strand
AGCTACGAGCTGCGCCTACGCAGATGCGCCGGGCTCATCGTAGGTGCGACTCGCAGCCGCACGCTCTCGGTGGAACGCAAGGCCTTGAAGAATGCGAGGAAGCGCAGCTACGAATAGAGTGATGGAGATTTCAAAAGGAACAAGAATGTATGAGCGAGTTGGAAAACAGACTCAACCAAATCGTCGAACGCGTGGACGCCATTCGGGGGCGTCTTTGACATCCCCGGCAAAGTGAACCGCATCCAGGAGCTGGAGCAGCGCAGCCAACAGCCCGACTTCTGGGATGATCCGCAGAACGCCCAAAAGATCATGCAGGAGCTGAGCGCGCTGCGCGACAAGGTGGAAGTTTGGGAGGGGCTGGCGCGTCGCGCCCACGACGCGCTCGAGCTCTACCAGATGGCCGAGGACGACCCGGCCATGTTGACCGAGCTGGAAGCGGAGGCGGACGCGTTAGAAAAGGAACTCGACGAGCGCGAGTTCACGCTGGCGCTCAGCGGCCCCTACGACAGCGGTTCGGCGATCCTCAGCATTCACGCCGGCGCCGGCGGCACCGAAGCGCAGGACTGGGCGCAAATGCTGCTGCGCATGTACCTGCGCTGGGCGGAGAAACATGGCTTCAAAACCTTTATCACCGACGAGACCGAAGGCGAAGAGGCGGGCATCAAGAGCGTGACCGTCGAGGTCAACGGCCCCAACGCCTACGGCCTGCTCAAAGCGGAAAAGGGTGTGCACCGGCTCGTGCGCCTCAGCCCCTTCGACGCCAACAACCGCCGCCACACCAGCTTCGCCAAGGTCGAGGTGATGCCGGTGCTGGACGAAGACATCGAAATCCAGATCGACCCCAAAGACATCGAAGTGGAGGTCTTTCTCAGCAGCGGCGCCGGCGGCCAGAACGTGCAGAAAAACCAGACGGCCGTGCGCATTCGTCACCTGCCGACCGGCATCGTCGTCACCTCGCAGAATGAGCGCAGCCAGACGCAGAACCGCGAGATGGCGATGCGCGTGCTGCGCGGCAAGCTCTACGAGCTGGAACAAGAAAGGCTGGCGGCGGAGAAAGCCAGGCTCAAGGGCAAGGTGGACGACGCCAACTTCGGCAGCCAGATTCGCAGCTATGTGTTGCATCCGTACCAGTTGGTCAAAGACCTGCGCACCGGCGTGGAGACGGGCAACACAACCGCCGTGCTCGACGGCGAGATCGATATGTTCATCGAGGCGTGGCTGAAGAGCAATTTGCAAGACGTTGCGTAAAGCCCAGGGATGCAGATGGCGTTGGCGGAAAGGCGAACGCGCCTGCGCTTCAACGCCATCTGCGCTATGGCCAGGCTAACGTTTGGAAGCGTCTGAATCCTGCCCTTCAGGTTCATTGAGATCGACCAACAGATTTTCGTCATCCAGATTCATTTGCTCTTGATGCTGGACATCTACACCTTGCCTCGTCGCCAGTCCGGCCTCATCTGACGCTTCCACCTCAACGTCTGAGACGTCCACGCGCTGAATGGATTTAACGACCAGCAACTGTTTCACCAGCCGTTCTAGCTGATGGGAAGTCAAGGGTCGAGTGAGATCGACGCGCAAGATTGCAGTTTCGCCGGCCGAAGGCAACATCGTCGCGCGTTTGACCGGCGCCCCCAGCCGGTCGAGTGCGGTCAGCGCCTTGCCAACTGCGCGATGGTTGTCTTTCAGGTGGAGCTTGAGCATATTGACTGCATGATTGCGGCCAAGCCTGGCTTCCACGCGTTCCAGAACAACCAATGTGAACAAAATGAGCAACGTCGTCGCCGTCGCCAACCCGGCCATCCCCACCCCAACGGCAATGCCAATTCCCGCCACGCCCCAAATGCTGGCGGCCGTAGTCAGGCCGCGCACTGTTGAGCCATGGCGCAGGATTGCACCGGCGCCGAGAAAGCCGATGCCCGAAACCACGTAGCTGGCCACCCGCATCGGGTCGCGCACGCCCATATCGGGTAGGGCGTACGCGCCGGCCATGGTCATCAAACAGGCGCCCAGTCCCACCAGAATATGCGGACGAAAGCCGCTGGCGCGCTCATGTTGCGAGCGTTCCCATCCGATCAGGCCGCACAGCAACAGCACCACCAACAGGCGTCCGACGAGGATCGAATCAAAGGGGCCGACGATCTCCCCAGAAGTTTGCGCTATTCTTAAGGCGAAGTCTTTTCCAAGCCGGTTGAGTGCATCCGTAAACACTTCGTAATTCATGGCACACCTCGACGGTGGACGGTCAAATCAGCTTCCTGCTTCATCAAAATGATTGCGCCAGAATGGCGACCGTGGTTCATCTTTCACGCTTTGGACATTTTCATAGCCTTGAGCCATCGCAGCAAGTCCGTGCGTCGCCGCATGTCTGTGCGCTTCATATGATCGATCCATGTCCATGCAATGCGCGGACCGGCCAAAACAAGCATGCGGCGCCACGTCCGTTGCAGCGCGTTGTCACAAAATTCAGGAACTCGCCCCTGCAGCCGGCGTAGGGCGACGACGCATCGGTCCATACCCTGCTGCTCGAGATCGGCGAGGTGCAACAGCAGGTCACGCTTATGCGGCTCCGCCGCGATCGTCGCCAGGTCTCGATAGAGCTGATTGAAAAACTTTCTGTGACAATACACTTGCTCGACATAGGCGATGAGACGCGTCCGAACTGCGTGCACCCGTTGTAAGCGATCGCTGCACCCTCGCGCATCCTGATTGTAGTCGCTGCACATGCATCACCTTCCGGTTGTCGCTGCATTCCATCTTTCCTGGTGGAGGTCGCAAGCGTGGTTTGCGACCTCCACCCGCTCCTTCACTGTCAAACAGCGAGCAAGAAGTTCACCAAGGAAAAGTAAAGCGCCAGACCTGTAAAATCCTTGATGGTGGTGATAAAAGGATCGGCTCCCGGCGCATGGTCGAAGCCCAGCTTCGTCAGTGTATAGGGCAGCAAAAAGCCCAGGAAGGTGGCCAATGTCACGACGGCGCAAATCGAAACGCCAACCGCAATGCCGATCTGTGGAAACCCATTGGGGATTCCTTGCCACTGCCAGGCGATCACTCCAGTAACGACCCCGAGAAGGAGCCCCATCACCAGGCCGATGCCCACCTCGCGGCGCACATGCCACCAGAATTTTGCCAGGTCGATATGCCCCAACGCCAGACCGCGCGCAAAGATGGTCGTGGATTGCGTGCCGACGTTGCCGCCCATATCCATGACCAACGGAATAAAGACAGCCGCAGCCAGGATCGTGGCCAGCACCTCCTCGAACTGGTCGATCAGGCCGCCGGTCACCAGGCCGCCGGCGACGGTGACCAGCAAGAATACGATGCGCACAGAGACGGCGTACAGGATCGGGCCGCGGGTGAGCTTTTCGCTATGGATGATGTCGCGTTGGCGTCGCACATCCACGATGCCTGCCATCTGGTACATCGTCTCAGAGGCCTCTTCTTCCAACACATCGATCACATCGTCAAAGGAGACTGCGCCGACCAGACGACCTTCTCCGTCGACGACGGGCAAAGCGACCAGGTCATACTGTTTCAGCAAACGCGCCGCGACGGTGCGTTTTTCCGACGCTCGCACGAAGACATCTGAACCTTCGAGCAACGTCTCGATCTTTGCATCCGGCTCCGCTCGCACAAGCCTGGTGAGCGAGACAACCCCCTTGTAATAGCGTTTCTCGTCAATGACGAAGATCACGCGCAGCTCATCGTCTTCCAAATTGGAGGAACGAAGCACGGCAAGCGCCTCTCGCACCGTGTTGTGGCTGCGCACGGCGAGATAGCGCGGATTCATGATCCGGCCCACACTCTCCGGCGGATAGTTCAGCAGCACATTTACAGATTCTCGCGCTTCGGGGCTGAGCGCAGCCAGCAGACGTTTTGTGACCTTGGCGGGCAACTCATCGAACAGGTGCACGCGCAGGTCCGGATCGAGCTTCTCGAACAGTTGCACCGCCTCCGGATCGGCCATCGCCTGCACCAGGTCGGTTTGCTGGGTGGTGTCCAACCGCTCGAACACGTCGATGGCGCGATCTTTGTCCAGCAATCGAAAGAGCAAGATACGCTGCGCCGAAGGAAGCTCCTGCATCAATTTGATCACCTCATGGACGGACCAGCTCGCCTGCTGCTCCTTGATCGTATTCAACTCCCCGTTGTTCAACAGCTTCTGCAAATTGAGCTTTTCCTTCAAAGGATGGTTCAGGTTGGCCATGATGGTCTGTTCCTTTCCGTTCTGTAAAGTCATTCCCGCTATTCACCCTGTTGATTGGCGCCTGGCCGCTTTTTTCCCGAAAGGAGGCGCGTCAACGCCAGGACAAACGTCCTCCGCTCTTGCAGAGCGCATGGACGCCGGCAAGGTTCTCCCCGGCGAAGAGAGCGACCAACGCCGGGGAAAGCGACGCACATCACTTCAAGTGCGGCGATAGTGCAGAGCGTGCGCGCTCCGCGTTTCACGTCACCGGCTGCAGCCGCCGGTCGCCAGTGTGCAAGAGCGTCCCACCAACTGCCTGCACGGAGTGATCTGGACGCGCTCGCAAAGAATGAGGCTGTTCAGTTGTTCGGAAATGAGGCTGAGCGATGGCGTGCGGTTGCATCGGCGCAACTGCGAGCTTCTCCCAGCGAGCTGTGAGACGTCCATGCTCGTTCAACACCCACTTCATCTTCAGCATGTTCCACCTCCCGAGATTGACACCATGAAAGTCTCTCGCATCGTCTTCTTGCATCGAGGTCTAGACTACTTTCTGTGTCTTGCATGACGTCTCACCCCCTTTCCTCGCAGCTTGCGCCCTGAGCGCCTGTTCGGCGTCGCAGAAGCAATGAAAAAAGAAGACAGCCCACGAGAGGCTGTCTTCACACCTATCCATCAAATACAGGACAAATTTTTCCTGCATAGGCGCCTCTCGTTGAGCTTTGGCACTGGCTGACGTAGATTCTCTCTTGCATCGAAAGAGGATCAGCTGCTTTATGCCAAACCTTAAGCCGATTTGGCCTGTTCTACCCATTGGCGTCTTTCGACGTTTCCGGGCAGCAGCCTGTGTTCAACCAGGAGCCTCACCTAACGGCTATTCAATTTTCGCAACCCTTATAATCGGTCTTCCGATCTTTGTCAAAATGGAGGAACAATTAATTCACATGGCCGCCGATTCTCTTGCTCTTCACATTTTGCGCCTTTCTCTTGGAGGCTGTTATGCACTTTAAAGCAGTGAACATGATACGCTCATCATGACTCAAAATTCATCACACGCTCTAGGCGCGCTCGATCACCACACCGGCGGCTCGTCGTCTTCGCGCAAGATTGCCTCAATCGCCGCCAGCTCCTCCGGCGTAAACGTGAGATTTTTGACCGCCGCCGCGTTGTCTTCAATCTGGCTGACCTTGCTGGCGCCCACTAACGCCGAGGTCATCTGAGGATGGCGCAACACCCAGGCGATCGCCATTTGCGCTAACGTCTGACCGCGCGCCTCGGCGATCTGATTCAACCGTCGGGCCAGCTCGATGCGCTTTGCGCTGACTTCATTCGCCTTTAAGAAGCCATGAGGCTTGGCCGCGCGCGAATCGGGCGGGATGGCGCCCGCCAGATATTTGTTCGTCAGGAGTCCCTGCGCCAGCGGCGAGAAAGCAATGCATCCGATGCCCAGCTCGCCAAGCGTGTCCAACAGGCCATCTTCCACCCAACGGTTGAACATGCTGTAGGCGGGTTGATGGATCAGGCAAGGCGTGCCCAGGCTGCGCAAGATGGCTGCAGCCTCGCGCGTCTGCTCGGGCGAATAGGTCGAGATGCCGACGTAGAGCGCGCGACCCGAACGGACGGCGTAATCGAGCGCCATCATCGTCTCTTCCATTGGGGTGTTGGGGTCAGGCCGATGGCTGTAGAAGATGTCAACATACTCCAACCCCATGCGTTTGAGGCTCTGATCGAGGCTGGCGATCAGATACTTGCGCGACCCCCATTCTCCATAAGGGCCGGGCCACATATAGTAGCCCGCCTTGGTGGAGATAATCAGTTCATCGCGATAAGGTCGCAAATCTTGCGCCAGAATGCGCCCGAAGTTCTCCTCCGCCGATCCGGGAGGCGGGCCGTAATTGTTGGCGAGATCGAAATGGGTGATGCCCAGATCGAAGGCGCGCAGCACCATGGCGCGAGCGTTCTCATACACATCGACGCCGCCAAAATTGTGCCACAGTCCCAGGGAAACAGCCGGCAGCAACAGGCCGCTGCGCCCCGTGCGGCGATAGACCATCCGACCATCGTAACGTTGCGCATCTGCTTGATACACCATAAGTTCTCCTCAATTCACGATAAGGCGTTCCATAAAAAGAACTTTGTTCAAGAATCCATCCACCATCATCGATGAACGATCACCAGCGTGCCCGGGTTGGATTCATCCAACACATGCCAGCCAGGGCCGACCGTCGGCGTCGTCCAGTCCCAGAGCCATTTGGCGTCGCTGTTGGTCATGTTGATGCAGCCGCGGCTCATGGGCGTCCCGAAATTGTTGTGCCAGTACGCGCCGTGGAAGGCATAGTCCCGATAGAAATACTGCACCCACTGCACGTTGGGAAGGTAATAGTAATCCCCCGCCGCTCGACTGCCGCCCTGCATGACCTGCGAGGAGACCTTCGCCCAAATGCGGAAGACGCCGGTGACGGTGGGCGTTTTCGCCTTGCCCGATGAAATGACAAAGCGCTTGATGAGCTTGTTGCCTTCCCAGGCGTAGGCGCGCTGATGGTCGAGATCGACGGAGATCCACTTGCCTTCGGTGGGGACGACCGGATAGAGGGGCACGCCGTTGGCGCCCATCGGCGCGGCGGCGAAGAGTTCGGCGAGGGAAGGCGGCGGCACAATCAGACGCTGACCGGCTTTGACCTGCCTGGCGTCGGCAATTTTGTTCAGCTCCAGGATGCGGCGGAGCGACGTCCCATAGTCCCTGGCAATCGAGGCCGGCGTCTCGCCCTCTCGGACGACGTGGACATAGGACCTGCCCGACAGCGGAACCATGTTCCTGGCCGTGAAGATCGGCGCAGCGCCATCGTTGACGGGAACGCGCAGCGCCTCGCCCGGCAGCAGCGGTGCGGAGGGTGAACGCAGGTTCATTTCCGCCAGGTGCGCCGGCGTGGTGTGAAACCGGGCGGCGACGCTAGAGAGCGTGTCGCCCGGCAGCGCAAAATAGATGCGCGTGTTTTCAAGGCCTAACGTAATCGATGGCTGTGGGCTTGACCCTTGCAATGAAGCGCGCCCTACGCCGCTGCCCGCTGCGTGCGACGGCACCGCCAGCCGCTGACCAACCCGAATCAACTCCGGATTTTGAATGCCGTTGAGGCGCATGAGCGTGTTGACGTCGGTGCCATAGCGCCGGGCGATGGCAGTCAACGTCTCGCCGGGGGCCACGACATGGACGTCGGTCGTCTGCGCCGCTGCAAAACGCGTCGTTGCGCCGATGGATAGGACAAGACAAAGAACCATCCAGAAAAGTCGCCGTTGCACCGACTTGACGATTGCGCCACGATAGTTGCTCAATTTTCTCTGCGTCCTCCGAGCCTCTCGGGATGAAAACTCGTCACTGCTCTCCATTTATGTCAACCGTCCCTCGGCGTACCGGCGCCGCAGCTCCTTTTTGTCGAACTTGCCCACGCTGGTCTTGGGCACCTCATCGATGAAGACGATCCGCTCTGGAATCCAGAACTTGGCGACGCGCGTGGCGAGGTAAGCCTGCAGCTCCTCCGCCGTCAGATCCCATCCCTCCTTCGTGCGCACCACGCACGCCAGCGGCCGCTCCGACCACTTTTCATCGGGGATGGCAATCACCGCCGCCTCGAGCACCTTCGGGTGATCGATGATGGCGTTTTCCAGCTCCACGGTGGAAATCCACTCACCGCCGCTCTTGACCAGGTCTTTGGTGCGGTCGGTGATAGTCATGTAGCCGTCCGGCGAAATCGTTGCGACGTCGCCGGTGCGGAACCAGCCATCGGCGGTCATGTAGTCCGGCGTCGGCTCGCGCTTGAAGTACTGCCGGATGATCCAGGGGCCGCGCACCTGCAGCTCGCCCATCGTCTTGCCGTCCCAGGGCAGCTCTCGCCCCACCTCGTCGACGATGCGCATCTCCACGCCCAGCACCGGATACCCCTGTTTGGCCTTGATGTCCCAACGCGCCTCATCGTCGAGCGCCTCGTGGGCCTTAAGCGGGATCGACACGGTCCCAAGCGGCGACATTTCGGTCATGCCCCATGCGTGCAGGACGTTGACGCCCAACTCGCTTTCGTAGGCTTTGATGAGCGAACGCGGCATCGCCGAGCCGCCGACGACCAGCGCGCGGATGCAGGAGATGTCGCGAGGGTTCTGCTTCAGCTCATGGTAGAGGCCGTTCCAGATGGTCGGCACGCCGGCCGCAATGGTGACGCGCTCGTTGGCGATCAGGTCGGCCAGGGCCTGCGGCCGCAGATGCGGGCCGGGCAGAACGATGTCGGCGCCCGACGCCACGCACGCGTAGGGCAAGCCCCAGGCCATGGCGTGAAATTGCGGCACGACCGGCAGCACCACGTCCGACTCGCGCACGCCCAATGCATTGGCGGCGTTCTCCCCCATGGTGTGCAGGAACATCGAGCGATGCGAGTAGAGCGCGCCTTTGGGCTCGCCCGTCGTGCCGCTGGTGTAGCACATCCACATCGCCATGTTTTCGTCGGTGCTGCGCCAGGCGAAGTCCTCGTCGCTCTCTTCGATCAAATCCTCGTAGAAAAGCGCATTGGGCAAGGCGTCCTTCGCCTCGCGCGGGGCGTTGAAGAGGACGTACATTTGAACGCCGGGCGTCTGCGGCGCCACCTTCTGGTAGAGGGGAAGCAGCGTCCCGTCGACAAAGATAATTTTATCCTCGGCGTGATTGACAATGTAGGCGAGCTGGTCAGGGAACAAGCGGATGTTCAGCGTATGGCAGACCGCCCCGGCGCCCGGCGCCGCATAGTACAGCTCCAGGTGCTGATAGTTGTTCCATGCGAAGGTGCCGATGCGGTCGCCCGGCTCGACGCCGAGCTTCACCAACGCCTTGGCCAGCCGCTTCGAGCGACGGTAGAGGTCGGCGTAGGTGTAACGGAAGAGCGAGCCATCCGGCTGCATCGTCGTGATGCGCTTGTGGGCGTAGAGACGATTGCCGTGCTCCAGGATTTTATCGATGGTCAGCTGCCAGTTCATCATCAGACCGTTCATCGCACCCCTCCCGAAGGTCAGCGTCCTCTGCAAATCCCTGACGACATCCCAGAACCGCCGTCACAGATCCACCGTCAAATATTGGCGCAGGTACGCCAGGCTCTGGGTGAGCGAGGCCTTGCGCAGCTCAAGCGAACCTTCGTAGGCGCGGTCCTCCACCTCCACCGCCACCGGCCCCGCGTAGCCGACGTCGGTCAGCACCGAGAAGAACTTGCCCCAATCCACATCGCCCAGGCCGGGCAGTTTGGGCGTATGATAGTGGTTGGGGAAGGCGAGGATGCCGACCTGGTCAAGCTTGTGTCGATCGATGCGCGCATCCTTGGCGTGAATGTGGAACAGACGATCCTTGAACTCGCGCATCGGCGCCAGGTAGTCCATATGTTGCCAAATCATATGCGAAGGATCGTAGTTCAGGCCAAAATTTTTGCTGGGGATATCCTCGAACATGCGACGCCAGATGGCGGGCGAGTGCGCCAGATTCTTGCCGCCGGGCCATTCATCGCGCGTGAAGAGCATGGGGCAATTTTCAATGGCGATCTTGACGCCGTTGTCCTCCGCAAAGGCAATCAGCGGCTTCCAGGTGCTGAGGAAGCGCGGCCAGTTTTCATCGACCGATTTGGTCCAATCGCGGCCGATGAAGGTGTTGACGACCGGGACGTTGAGCAAGCTCGCCGCCTTGATGACGGCCTTGATGTGCTCGACGTAAACCTGCGCCTCCGTCTCGTCCGGCGCCAGCGGGTTCGGATAGTACCCCAGCCCGCTGATGCTGACGTTGTATTGCGCCATGAGGTCCTTCACCCTGGCTGCGTCGTCAGCGGTGAAGCCGACGACGTCGATGTGGGTCACGCCAGCGTAGCGGCGCTCGGCCTTGCCTTTGGGCCAGCACATCAGCTCGACGCAGCCATAGCCCGTCTCGGCGGCGAAGGCCACCACTTCCTCCAGCGAGAGATCCGGCAAAATCGCACTGACAAATCCAAGTTTCATTGGCGCCTCCTGGGTGGTAATCCCTATACGAAAAATGCACTCTGCAATGTTTCGTGTGTTGTGTGGTGCGTGTTTCGTGTGTTGCGCGGCGCATGACGCCCCACGCAACGCTCTTACTCTCCAACTTTCACCCAGCGCTGCTCGTCGTGGCTGCGCAGGATCGCTTCGCAGAGCAAAATCTCCTTGTGGCCCTCTTCAAAGGTGGGGAAGAAGGGCGCTGCGCTGAAGTCGCCGGCGGCGATGTAGTCGTAGAACGCGCGGAAACACATCTTGAAGGAATCGGGGTACCCTTCGTTGTGGCCGCCGGGATAGTCGATGTAGCGCGCCACCGATGGGTCCATCAGGCTGGGGTCTTTGAAAAGATGTTCGTTGGGCTGATTGCGGTGGCCGATCCAGAGCTCGTTCGGGCGCTCGCCGTCGAACCAGATGGCGTGCTGCGTGCCTGCGATCTCGTAGCGCAGACAGTTCTTGCGGCCCGCCGTCAGCTGCGAAACCCACAGCACCCCCCGCGCGCCGTTGTTGAAGCGCAGCAGCACTGCGCCCATGTCCTCGGTCTCAATCGGGATCGCCTCCGTCTCCTGGTGAACGACCGTCTTGGCGCTGAACGTCTCCACCTCTCCCTTGGGCCGATAGCGCGTGGGGAAGACGGTGCGCAGGTCGGCGAAGACCTCGACGATCTCCAGGCCAGTGATCGTCTGCACCAGGTCCATCCAGTGCGTGCCGATGTCGGCGACCGCGCGCAGCCGGCCCCCCTCGGAAGCCAGCACGCGCCAGTTGTAATCCGTCGGGTAAAGCAGCCAGTCCTGCACGTAGTTGCCGAAGATGGAGACGACCTCGCCGATCTGCCCGGAGCGCACGCGCGCCCGCGCCTCGAGGCTGGTTGGATAGAAGCGGTAGTTGTAGTTGACGCCCGCCGCCAGCTTGACCGATTTCGCCAGCTCGACCAGTTCCGCCGACTCACGCGAGTTCATGGTCAGCGGCTTCTCGCAAAGCACATGTTTGCCCGCCAGCAAAGCTGCTTTCGCCGTCTCGTAGTGCCAGCGGTTCGGCGTGGTGATGTGCACCGCCTGCACGTCGTCATCGGCCAAAATTTCGTCGAAAGAGGCGTAGGCTTTGGGGATGCCATGCGCAGCGGCGAAGCGCTGCGATTTTTCGGGTGAAGAGCCGAGCACGCCCACCACGCGCACACCGAGACGCCGCAGCGCCTCCGTATGCGCCGGCCCCATGAAGCCTGTGCCGGTGATGGCAACGCCGATATCGTACATGGTTCGCTCCTCCTTCGATGGTTGAAATGCGGTTCATCGTCCTCAAGCTCAGGGAGATTCAGCGCTGGTGTGTGTAGGATTTTCAGAGATACTGTAGACCAAGCGATTGAAGCTTGTCAACTGAGGGTCGAGGGATGGTCGAGAACTTCCTCCATCCCTATGCGCAAATGACAGTTCGCCGCCGGAGCGTGTAAAATACAAAGACGAAATCTTGATTCCCAACCCGCACAGCGAACAAAGCGCAAGACGCATCATCTGCACCAGGGAGAGACTGATTATGACGCTGTTCACCGGTTTTCGCCCGCCCATCGCCTTTCACACCAACATTTTGACAATTTTCCCAGGCTTTCAACCGTGGAGCCTGCCCAAGCTGGCGCGCTGGGCGGTGGAAAACGGCTTCGACGGGTTGGAGGTCGGCCCCGCCGTGCCCCTCAAGGCCGCCGACTTCGCCGAAGCGCGCCGCATCGGCGCGCAGATTTTCTGCCTCACCTATGGCCGCAACGTGCTGGCGGGCGACCCAGAGGAGCGCGCCCTGCATCAGCGCAACGTGCTCGAGCGCGTGCGCTTCGCCGGCGACGAAGGGATTCCGCTGGTCGTGCTGGCGACGGGACGCATCCCGGGCAAAAGCTTGCGCGCCAACCTGCCCGACGTGATCGAATGGTTCGCCGGGCAAGTGCTGCCGTTGGCGCGGTCGGGCAACGTCACCATCGCCGTGGAGAATTGCCCCGCCGTCGGCAATATCGCCACCAGCCCGGCCATGTGGCTGGAGCTTTTCGACAAAGCGCTGCCGGAGCTGACGCTGGCCTTCGACCCCAGCCATCTCGTCTGGCAGTTCATCGACCCCTACGCCGCCCTGCACGAATATGCGTCTCGCGTGCGCCATGTGCACGTCAAGGACGCGCTCGTCGACCGGACGAGACTGGCCCGCGAGGGCGTCGACGGCGAAGGTTGGTGGCGCTACACGCTGCCCGGCTGGGGAGAGCTGAACTGGGCGCGCATCCTCGCCGAGCTGCGCCGCGTCCAATACCCCGGCTGCCTGAGCATCGAACATGAAGACGCCGCCTGGGATCGCAGCGAGGGGGAAATCCTGCAATCTTTACTGCTCAGCAAGCGCTATCTCGAACAATATCTTGCCGATCCGGTCGAAGTGCCTGCCGTTGAGGCGGTGGCGCCGGAGCGCGTGGCGGGCGTCAAACCTATTTGAATCGAGGAGCTAAACACCATGGCCACCAAACTACGAGTGGGATTTATCGGCGCCGGGCGCATGGGCGCCGTGCACGCCAGCATGATCGCCGATGAGCCGGACGTGCAGATCGTCGCCGCAGCCGACATCGACCCTGCAAGGGCGGAGGCGTTCGTGCAAAAATGGGGTGGCCGCGCCTTCACCGACCACCGCTCCATGTTAGAAGCAACGCCGCTCGACGCCGTCTACATCTGCACGCCCACGCGAGCGCACACGAACATCGGCCTGGACTGCCTGGAGCACGGCGTTGCGCTGTACGTCGAAAAGCCGCTCGACCTCGACCTGCGCCGCGCCCGGCGCTTTGTGGAGAAGGCCGAAGCGTGCGACGCGCTGGCCATGACCGGCTTTCACTGGCGCTACACCGAGGCTTATCGCCGCGCAGAGGAGATGTTGGACGGCGCAGCGATTGCGCTGGTCAACCTGCGCTGGTACTGGACGCGGCCGCCGATCCGCTGGATGTGGGATCGCAGCGAGGCCGGAGGGCAGATCGTCGATCAAAACATTCACCTGATCGACGTCGGCGCGGCGCTGGCGGGCGGGGTGAAGACGGTCTACGCCGCGTACAACGAACGGCAGGCCAACCACGAGCCGGAGTTCCACAACTGGGATGGCTATGCGTTGACCTTGCACTTTGGGCGCGGGGCAGTGGGCGTCTGCGCAGGCACCTATGCGCTCTTTCCGGAGATTCAGCTGGCGCCGACTGCGGACTTCGCCGTGCGCGATTGTCTGGTGCGCATCACCGACAAACAGGTGCAGCGCTACACCCCAACCGGCGTCGAAAGCTGGCCCAACACCGAGCCGCCGCATCGCGCCATCAACCGCGCCTTCATCGCCGCCGTGCGCACAGGCGACCGCTCGCCGGTGCGCACCACCCTGCGCGATGGGCTGATGACGACGGCGACGGTGCTGGCGGCCAACCGTTCGGCGCAGACGGGCAAGCCCATCGACGTGGCGGCGTTTCTGGAGGAGGAGAGCGCATGAGGAGAGAGGCAATGGAGCCGCTGACCGTGGCGATGGCGGCGATCGCGCGGCCTACGTTCGACGTTTCACTGGCGCAGTCGGTCGCCGACAAGCGATAGAGCGGCTGGAACGCAGCGGGCTGTGCGTGGTGGGAACCCGCACCTCTTTGATCATGGACGCCGACGGCGCAGCGCAGATGCAAGACGCGCTGCGCAGCCTGGAGTGCGATCTCCTCATCCTGTTGCAGGCCAGTTTCGCCGACAGCAGCATGGCGGCGGCGCTGGCCGAGATGGCGTCGGCGCGGCGCATTCCCGTGTTGCTGTGGGCGGCGCCGGAGGCGCGCACGGGCGGCAGGCTGCGCCTCAACAGCCTCTGTGGCGTCAACCTGGCGGGCCATGCGCTGACGTTGCGCCGCATTCCTTACGACTATGTGCTGGCGCCTCCCGACGACCCGGCGGCGCTCACCAAGATCATCACGCTGGCGCGCGCCGGACGAGCTTTGCGCACGCTCAACGGCGCCGTCATCGGGCTGGTCGGAGAACACCCCGCCGGTTTTGACACCTGCGCCTACGACGCCGACGACCTCCAGGCTCTGTTCGGCGTGCGCGTGGAGCGGATCGCCCTCAACGAGGTGCTGCAGGAATCCGCCGCTGCGCCGGCGGCGGAGCGCGAACGATTCGTGACGCGCGTCGCCGCCGCTGCGGCGAATCTGCATGCGCTGGATGCAACGGCGGTGCGCGGCACGGCGGGCGTCTACGTTGCGCTGCGGCGCCGCGTTGAGGCCGGGGGACTTTCCGGCGTGGCGGTGCGCTGTTGGCCGGAATTTTTCACGGAGCTAGGCTGCGCGGCCTGCGGCGCCATGAGCGTTCTCAGCGATGAGCGCTGCCCAGCCAGCTGCGAAGCGGACGTCAACGGCACGGTCACGTCGCTGCTGCTTCAGGCGTTGAGCGGCGAACCCGCCTTCATCGCCGACTTGGTCTCGATCGAGGCGTCCGGCGACAGCGGCGTGTTCTGGCACTGCGGCCTGGCGCCGGTGAGCATGGCCGACCCCGAGGCGGAGGTGTTGGGCGCAATCCACAGCAACCGCAAACTGCCGCTGCTCTTTGAATTCCCGCTGAAGCCGGGCCGCGTCACCCTGGCGCGGCTCCACCGCAGACCCGTCGAGACCTCCGGCGCAGGCGCATCCGACGACGCCAGGAAAAGCTACAGCTATGCGCTTGTGATCGGCGGCGGGGAGATGCTGCGCGCAGAAAAGAGTTTCTCGGGCACGAGCGGCGTCATTCGTTTCGACCGCCCGGCCACAGAAGTCTTCGACGCGATCATGCGCATCGGGCTGGAACATCATGTCAGCCTGACGTACGGAGACCATCGCGAGGCGCTGCGCCATGCGGCGCGGGCGGCGGGAGTTCCGGTGGTGGAGCTGACCTGATCCTGACGCCAAAAACAATTGCCATTTATTTGCACGCCGTTCCTGGATGAGGAACAGGAGACAGTCACCGCAACATTGGCGCTCAAGATAAGCAAAAACAGACCTCTGCGCTACAATGTGTGAAGGGCAGCGCACAACCCCTGTCTAAATTGGGACGCAAGCCGATAAAAATCAATTCGGTGCGTAATCGCTGAAACTGATTTGCACATGACCTCTGAGCGGAGGAGCGACGATGGACAAACGCATTGAGGCGACGATTCACGGGCGCGTGCAAGGCGTCGCCTTTCGTTACTATACGAACAACCAGGCGAAGCTGCTCGGCCTGCGCGGCTGGGTGGCCAACCGCCCTGACGGCACCGTGCGCGTGGTGGCCGAAGGACCGGAGGCCAATCTACGCAAATTCGCAGCGTGGCTACACGAAGGGCCGCCCGCCGCACGCGTCGATTTCGTCGACCTCCACTGGCTGGACGCGACAGGAGAATTTCGCGATTTCACGATTCGAGGATAACGTCATGACCCACTCCACCTTTTGCCCGGCGCCGATTCATTTGGCGCTCTACGCCTGCTGCATGGCGCTGCTGGTGACAGGCTGCCGACCGATCACCCCGCCGCCTGCTCCATCGGCGCCTGTCGTGGAGACGGTGGAGCAAGGCGACCAGGTGAGCATTTTCGTCGAAGAGAAGGGCGTTCGCATCGACGTCCACAGCGAACGCGGCATCGGCGCTGCGCAGGTGCGCTTCCCAGGCCCGATCGGCTCGCCGATCGTGGTGGCTTTCCACCTGCAAGGGTTGGAGCAGGCGGTCTTCGACAACGGCGAACGACGGCTGGAGATCTCAGTCTCCAGCCAAGACCCTTCCACGGTTTTGCAGTCTCTGGTCACCCAACAGGGCGTCCTCCCCCTCAGCGAAGGCGACCCTTTCTGGGCGCGCGTCGAAATCGTCGCCGAAAACAGCGACCTTCCCACCATTCCATTGCGACAAGGGCGCATCGAAGTCACGCTGCCCTCTGGCTTCCTCGACGCGCGACATCCTGTGCTCTCGCTGCGTTGGATCGATTTCTACCGCTGAACCTTGCCCTGAAGCCATTCGGTTGACGCGACGCGCAACGTCGACGGCTGAACGCTGTGCAAAAGCGCAAGCCGGCGGCTGAAACGCTCCAGCCGCCGCAAAGTCTCCGGAACTTCGCCTCATTGACGAACGTCTTATGTAGTGACAGCGTTCATTTGATCGATCCAAAAAACGGTGAGCCTATGAAAAACCAATGGAATCGCCTGATCTCTGGCCGCGTGAGCAGCCTGGCCGTCAAGATAGCGCGCCTGCGATTGGCATCGCTGGCGGGTCTCTTTTTGCTGGCTGCGATGCTCAGCGGCTGTGTGATTCGCCCGATTGCGGCCGGCCCACTGGAGCAGGCGCCGCTGCCTTCCGACCAGGGGCCGATCATTGCCATTGCTCCGATTGCGGCGGCCTCCGGCGAGACGGTCTCGGTCTCCGGCGCCGGCTGGGAGCCAAACGAAGTTGTGTTCGTCAACCTGGAAGGCGTTCAGGACGGAGAACCTGTGCAGGCGACGCTGGTCAGCGGCTCCACCGACGCCGACGGTCGCTTTTTCCTGGTCTTTGTGACGCCGCTGGATTTCTTCTGGCGAGACGTGAGCGACCTTCAGGTGGTGGCGCGTTCGCTGCGCGGGGATCGCTCGGCCGCCGCGCCCTTCGAGCTGCTGGTGCGCGAGATGACGGCCACGCCCCCGCCCACGCCGACGCCCTCTCCAACCGTCCCTTCCGCCACTGCGACGCGCGACGTGCAAGACCTTGGCTACGGCGTTGCGACGGTCTCCAGCCGCGGGCTGAACATGCGCGCCGGCCCTGGCGTGGTTTACCCGGTCATCCGCACGTTGACCTACGGCACGCGCATCGGCGTGCTCGGACAGGATGCGACGGGAACGTGGCTCTTCGGTCAACTGTGGGACGGCACGCGTGGCTGGGTCTCGCGCGCCTTCACCGACTATCTCGGCTCGCCGCCGGTGGTGGCCGCACCCCCTGCGCCGACGCTTCCGCCCTCGGCGACGCCGACGCGCACGCCCGTCCCGACGCCGACGCCGCCGGCAGGGCTGGCCTGGCGCGGCGAATATTATGACAACCCGTCGCTGCAGGGCGCGCCGCGCCTCGTGCGTCACGACCCTGCCGTCCATTTCAACTGGGGCTTCGGCGCACCGGCGCCCGGCCTTCCGGCCACAGGCTTCTCGGTGCGTTGGTCGCGTCCGCTCTACTTCGCCGCCGGAACGTATCGCTTCTTCGGCGAGAGCGATGGCGGCGTGCGCATCTGGGTGGACAACCGCCTGGTGCTCGATCAGTGGGGCGGCGTCGCCGGCGCCTATAGCACCGACGTATGGCTCGAGCAAGGCTCCTACACGATCTACATCGACTATGGCCAGCGCCGTCAGCCTGCCTACATGACCTTCGGCTGGACGCGGCTGGAACCGACGCCTCCACCCTCCTTCCCAGAGTGGCGCGGAGAGTACTTCAACAACCGCCATCTCTCCGGCGCGCCGGTGCATGTGCGCAACGATCGCGCCATCGACTTCAACTGGACGAACGTTGCGCCTGCGCCTGGGCTGGGGACGGTGGAATATTCGGTGCGCTGGTCGCGCACGCTCGAGTTCGCCCGCGGGGATTACCGCTTCTACGTGCGCTCCGACGACGGCGTGCGCGTCTACATCGACGGTCAGCGCATCATCGACGAGTGGCGCGATATGAGCGGCGCCACCACCTACACCGCCGACCGTCGCCTGGACGGGCGCCATCACATCGTGGTCGAGTACTATCAGAACCGGGGTGCAGCCTTCATCACCTTCTGGTGGGAGCGCCTCCCCGCCACGGCCACGCCCACGCGCACGCCGACGCCCACCCGCACCCCCACGCCGCCGCCCACGCCCAATCCTTTCGCCGACGCCAATCCTTCCTCCGGACCGGTCGGCGAACAGGTGACGGTGAGCTTCGGCGGCTTCCCGCCCAACACGGCGGTCAATCTCTATCTCGGCGCCTACGTACGCGCCGCCGAGGCGGCCGGCGCCACAGTCTACGCTAGCGGCAGCAGCGACCGCTTCGGCAACGGCAGCCTGCGCTTCACAGTGCCGACCGCCTGGCCGGATGGCAGCCCGGTGTCGCCAGGCAAGCTGGCGCTGCTGGTGGCGACTGCAGATTTCCGCGTCAGCGCCGCCGCCGACTTCGATGTGACGCAGCCGCGGCCCACCGCGGCGCCGAATCCTTACGTCGAGGTCAATCCCAATTCCGGCGGCCCCGGCACGCAGGTTACAGTGCGCGGCGGCGGCTTCCCGGCCAATCGCGCCATCAACCTCTACCTGGGCAGCGTGGTGCGCGCCAGCGCGCTCAGCGCCGCGCCGCCGATTCAGAGCGCCACAAGCGACGCCAACGGCAATTTCACCGCCGCGCTGACGATGCCAGAACGCTGGTCAGACGGCAGCCCCATCCCCACCGGCAAGCTGGTCATCCTGGCGGCGACGGGCGATTTCGCTGCGCAGGCCACGGCCACCTTTGACTTCTTTGCAACGCCGGCCAATCCGTCGATCAACCTGGCGCCCGCCGCCGGTCCTGCAGGCACGCGCGTCGTCGCATCCGGCGGCGGCTTCCCGGCCAATGCAGCGGTGGCGGTCTACCTGGCGCCGCTCGATGCGTCGATAGGCGACGGCGCGCGGGTGGCGTACGTCTCTGGCCAGACGGACAGCACCGGTCGCTACTCGCTCATCTTCACCATGCCGGCGACCTGGCCGGACGGCGGCGCCATCACGCAGGAGCGCATTGTGGTCACCGTGGCGACGCCCGACTTCAGCGTCTCGGTGAGCAGCGTCTTCGCTTATCAGGTGGCAGCGCCGACGGCGACGCCCACCTTCACGCCGACGCCGACCAGCACGCCGCCCGCTTCGCCGACGCCGACGCCCAACCCCTACGCGCAGGTCAGCCCGGGCTCCGGTCAGCCCGGCGTGACGGTGACGGTCAGCGGCGGCGGCTTCCCACCCAACACCATGCTCTACGCGCACCTCGTGCGGCTGGATGGCTCGGTGGGCGAAGGAGACAGCTACGTGCGCTACGCCTCGGCGCCGAGCGACGCTCAAGGCAACTTCCTGATGAGCTTCGTCATGCCGGCCACCTGGCCCAACGGCGCAGTGATCGCGACGCAGCGGCTGGTGATTCTGGTGGCGACCGACGACTTCAGCGCGCAGGCGGGCGTCACCTTCAACTTCGAGCAGCTGCGAGCTTCCGGCGAAGCGCCGGCGGACGCACCAAACGCAACGCCGAGTCCACCGGAGGAGCCTGGGGGCGGGGGCGGCTGAATCAGACGTCTCCGCCGGTAAAAGGTGGGGAGCAGCGCAATTGCCTGCGCCGGGCGCTGGGTGAATGTAAAATTTCCGCCGCCATCTGCCAGGAAGCTTGCAAGCTTCCTGGCAGATGATTGTTATGCTGGGCTTAAAATCCGCAGCGAGCTTGTGAAAAGCTACGTCCTCTGCGCTACAAAACTATGCTATAATTTTGATCGGTGCTTGCTCGCTTGTTTCCTTTTTTGGGATGGGGTCTCATTTTGAGATGTCTTCGTCTCATTTTGAGATGTCTTCTGCGGGATGCGGCGCGTTCAACACGATGATGGCGTTTTGTGTCCAGAGGTCCGTTGATTTGATGCGAGGAGGCGCACGATGAAAATCCCCTTTCTCGGGAAACCCAGTCAGAATTTTGCAGATGATCGCCTGCAGGCGGCTGCACGCGAAGCGCTGGCGGTGGATCCGATGATTCCCGATGCCGATATTTTTACTGTGGAAAGCATGAAGGGCGTGATTCACCTGCGCGGCGTTGTCCACAGCGAAGCGGAGAAACAGCGCATCGAAACCGTGATCACGAATGCCTTGCAGACAAAGGGGCTAAAGTTTGACCGGATTGTCAATGAATTGCGCGTTGCGAATTAAATCGCAAATCAATGCAAAGCAAGGTGATGCGAAGCGAGACTCGATTCAAACCTGCTTACATGGCGCTCTATCGAAGCGGTGAGCTCCACGCACGGGCGCGGGAAGCGGTGGCGGGGTTGGCGCAGTGCCGCGTCTGCCCGCGAGACTGCGCAGTCGACCGGCTTGCGGACAAAACGGGCGTCTGCAAGACCGGCCGTTATGCGCGGGTGAGCAGCTACTTCCCGCACTTCGGGGAGGAAGACTGCCTGCGCGGGTGGCGCGGCAGCGGAACGATCTTCTTCGCCTGGTGCAATTTGCGCTGCGTCTTCTGTCAGAACTTCGAGATCAGCCAGGAAGGCGTGGGCGTGGAGACGTCGCCGGAGCGGTTGGCGGCCATGATGCTCGAGCTGCAGGCGCAAGGCGTCCACAACATCAACCTGGTGACGCCGGAGCACGTCGTTCCTCAGGTGTTGGAGGCGTTGGTCATCGCCGCCGAACGGGGATTGCGGCTGCCGATCGTCTACAACACCTCGGCCTACGATTCGCCGGAAAGCCTGCGCCTGCTCGACGGCGTCGTGGACATTTACATGCCGGACTTCAAGTTCTGGACTCCTCAGCTTGCACAACGCTATCTGAAGGCGAAAGACTATCCGGAGGCGGCGCGCCGGGCCATCCTGGAAATGCATCGGCAGGTCGGCGACCTGGTCATCGATGAGCATGGTCTGGCGCAACGCGGGCTGTTGCTGCGCCATCTCGTCATGCCGGGGTTTCTGGAGGAAACCAAGGCCATCCTGCGCTTTGTGGCGGAAGAAGTGTCGCCCAACACGTACGTGAATCTCATGGATCAGTACTACCCGGCCGGTCGCGTCGACGCCCAGCATTACGCCGAGTTGAATCGACGTCTGACGCGCAGCGAATATGCAGAGGCGATTGCTTACGCGCAAACGTTGGGCCTGACGCGACTTGACCGGCGCCGCAGCCTGCATTGGCTCGGCGTTCACTGAGGACGGACGGCGTGGCGGCGTGCGGCGCGCCATGCCTCGATCTGGCGACGCGTTTGCGCCCAATCGGAATGCACGACGCCCGTCATGCCCAGTTTGCGAGCCGCCTCGACATTTTCCTCCAGGTCATCGATATAGAGAATTCGCTGGGCAGGGACGTTGAGCAGCTCCATCGCCAGCTCAAAAATCTCTGGGTCCGGCTTGCACATCCCGACTTCATTGCTCATCATCACCAGATCGAACTCCTTCAGCTCCGGCGCATGGTCGTCGAGCCAGGCGACGTGGAGGGCGTTGGTGTTGCTGATGACGCCGATCGCCAGTTCACCTTCTTGCCGTAAACTCACGGCGTAGGCCAGTGCGGCGTCGTCGCGCGCAAGGCCGCTGCAGAACGCCTCTGCGAATTGTTCCAGGCTGCGCTCGGCGCCAAAGCGTTCATTGAACAGGTCAACCACCTCTTCAGGCTCAATCCGCCCCAACCCGAACGCGCGTGCGATCTCCTGGTAGAGGTGGAGAACCTTCTCGGCGTCGACGCCGTAGAGCGCCGCCAGCGCAGACAGGGTGCGCTTGTGATCGTAGTGCACAAGCACGTTGCCCAGGTCAAAGAGGATCGAATCCATGTTCGTAGCTTCCACAAAAAGACTCCTGGCCTTCCATGCGTCACGAGATAATGGAATCGGCGCTAGCCAACGAAGGCGAATCGGGCTGCAGCGCCTCCGGGATTGTCGCTCAGGTGAGGGCCTTGCAGCAAAAAGCTGAAGCGCTTGCAGTTTTGCATGAACTCGAATCCTGAGCTACCATCGAACGCGGGCGTTCCTGTGAATCTGCGCGCATGAACGCTGGGGCCGTTGCGCAGACGCTTGAGGAGCCTACCATGAAGCTCGCCTTCTCTCTGTTCACCCTCTTGACTCGATCACTTGCGCCGGCGCTTTTGGTGTTCGCCCTGTTGTCCACTCCGGCGACAGCGCAATCGGAGAATCCAATCGATCCCGTCGACCTCGAGACGTTCATGGATGGCCTGATGGCCGCCCACCTGGAGAGCCATCACATTCCAGGCGCAGCACTGGCCATCGTGCAAGGGGACAGCGTCCTTTTAGCCAAGGGCTACGGTTATGCAGACCTGAAAGCCCGCACGTCGGTCGATCCTGAGCGCACCCTCTTTCGCCCCGGCTCGACGTCGAAACTGGTGACCTGGACGGCCGTCATGCAACTGGTCGAACAGGGCAGGCTGGACCTGAACGCCGACGTCAACGCCTATCTGGACTTTCCGATCCCGGCCACTTTCCCGGAGCCGATCACCCTTGCGCACCTGTTGGCGCACACGCCCGGCTTTGAAGACATCGGCGAGGGGCTTTTCGTGCTCTCCGCGGAGGAGTTGCTTACGCTGGAGGCGTATCTCAAGCGGCACCTGCCGGCGCGCGTCTTTCCACCTGGACAGGTGAGCGCCTATTCCAACTATGGGACGGCGCTGGCGGGATATATCGTGCAGCGCGTCACGGGCGAACCTTTTGAAAGCTACGTAGAGAAGCACATCTTTGAGCCGTTGGGAATGACCGCCAGCACCTTTCGACAGCCGTTGCCGGCGCAACTGGCGCCTCATCTCGCCGGCGGTTATTTCTATGACAATGGCGTCTATCGCACCGGCGGCTTCGAGTTTATCTCCGCCACGCCTGCGGGCGCTATGAGTGCGCCTGCAGGCGACATGGCGCGTTTCATGATGGCCCACCTGCAGAACGGCCGTCTCGGCGATGCGCGCATCCTCCAGGAAGAGACTGCGCAACGGATGCACAGCCAGCTCTTCACGCCCGATCCTCGCCTGGATGGAATGGCGCACGGCTTCATGACAATGACGGTGAACGGACGGCGCATCCTCCATCATGCCGGCGACACGCCTCTCTTTCATACGGGGTTATTTCTCGTTCCAGAGGAAGGAGTGGGGCTATACGTCTCCTACAATGCGCTTGGCGGCGCCCTGGTGCGCGATGCACTCTTTCGCGCATTCATGGATCGGTACTTCCCGGCCTCGTTTACGCCTGTGAATCCACCGGCGGACGCAGCGCAGCGCGCCGCCCAGTACCTCGGTGAATATCATGCTGCGCGCGCAAACTACACCACGATCGAAAAAGTTCTTCAACTGCTTCAGCCGACGCTCGTCCAGCTCACAGACGAGGGAACAGTGCGGGTTTTTATGGGTGGAAGGACGGAGACCTACGCCGAGATCGAGCCTGGATTCTTTCGCCATTCTGAACGTCAGGACAGGCTTCTTTTTCAAAAGGACGCCGCCGGTCGCATCTGGCTGCACTTCAACGACTTCACGCCCTTCACTTCTTATAAGGCGCCCTGGTACGCGACCTTCTCCTTTACAGCGCCCCTGGTCGGCGGCGCCCTGTTGATGACGCTGCTATCCATATTCGGTTGGGTGGTCGCCTTTGCAGCCCGCCGGGGGACAGGGCGAGCTTCATTTGCAGCCGGCCTGGCGCGTTGGACGGCGGGGCTTTTCGGCGTTGCGCTGACGGCGTTTCTGCTTATGCTTGTGGGTGTACTGGGGGACATTCATCCCGACTATGGCGTGCCCAGAATCTTTTTTGGCGAGCCGCCGCTGCTTTCCGCCCTGCTTCTGCTGCCCACGGCGATCGCACTGTTTGCGCTCGGCATGGCGTTTTTCACCGTCCTGAGCTGGCTGAGGCGCTACTGGGGCTGGTTCAGCCGCCTGCATTACACCGTGCTCACGCTGCTTGCTCTAGGTGTGGTCTGGGTGCTGTGGCACTGGAATTTCCTGACTTTCATGCTGTAGCGGACGCTTTCGCATTCCACCCTGAAGTTCACCCCCCCAATAGACCGGCTGGTGAAAGGGCGCGTCGTTTCACCCAGCGGCTACGGCAATGAGGAGAACGATCAGAAAGCCCAGTAAGCCGATGAGTGCGATGGAGAGAGCAACGAGGAGATGGGAATGAGGCTGGACGCGAGTGTGGAACGCAGTCTTGGGATCTTCAACAGACGATGATTCGATCCTGTCCTGTGAGAAGAGCCGTCGGAAGAGCTGCATGGAGACACCCTCCTGATATAAAAATCTTCGCCGTCGTCCCAAACCCAGTATAGGTTGACCGGTCAGGAGCGTCAACCGACGAATCCCCTACAGGATTGCCGCGGCTCCAGGTGGAATGCCGTGCATGGGAACCGCGCAAATGTCGTAAGAACCGTGGGGAGCTTCGCTCGCCAATTTGTCTGAGTGCGTCGTCTAACTGCTGCCTGGGTTGCAGCAGATCAAGGCGCCCCAATTTGTTTGCAGGAAGCGTCCAAGTCATGTATGCTTTATCGAGAAGCGAGATTTCTGAGCGACCAAAACACCCGGAAATCTCTTCACCAGATTCAAAAAATGAACGCAGCCCGCGCCGGCGCGAACTGCATCCAATCCTCTGAGTCGATGTCGACTCGCACTTCTTTCGAGGATCACGAACAAGACGAGAGAACACATCGTGCCTGCTCTTGCGCTTAGTCTGGTCATACTCTTTGTTTCTGCACCGATCTTCTGGCTCCTGAAACCTCATCGCTCTCTATGGTTCGCCTGGCTCAGCGCCCTGCCGCCTGCTGCAATCACCGTGTGGCAGGCGTTGCAGCTGCCCACAGTCGCTCAGGGCAATTTCATTGCAGAACGTTATGCGTGGGCGCCTACGCTGGGCCTGGAGCTTGCCCTGCGTCTGGATGGGCTGGCGCTCTTTTTCGGCCTGATCATCACCGGCGTCGGCGCCTGCATCGCCTTCTACACCGCCTATTATTTCGAGGGCGAGCCGAGACAGGGCTTTTTCTACCTGGTGCTCTATGGCTTCATGGCGAGCATGTTGGGCTTGGTGTGGGCCGATGATCTCCTGACGCTCTTCATTTTCTGGGAAGGCACGAGCATCACAAGCTATCTGTTGATCGCTTTCAAAAGCGACTACAAAGGCGCCACCGAAGGCGCTCGCCGCGCCTTGATCGTCACGACGGCCGGCGGCCTGGCGATGCTGGCCGGCATGGTGTTGCTAGGGCTGCACGTCGGCTCGTTCAATATCAGTGAAATTCTGGCCGCTCCCGACATCGCCGCTGCATCCATCACGCCGGTCGCCCTGGTCTTGATTTTCCTGGGCGCCTTCACCAAATCGGCGCAGTTTCCCTTCCAGTTCTGGTTGCCGGGGGCGATGGCGGCGCCGACGCCCGCCAGCGCGTATCTCCATTCGGCGACGATGGTGAAAGCGGGCGTCTTTCTGCTGGCGCGGCTGCACCCGGCCTTCAGCGAGCTGCCGCTCTGGTTCTGGACGCTCTTCCTGGTCGGCGGTTTCACGATGGTGCTCGGCGGCGTCAGCGCCATTCGCTACACCGACATGAAGGCGCTGCTCGCCTATGCCACCGTCGCCGTGTTGGGCACGCTGGTGATGTTGCTGGCCTTCCGCGAGAAATACGCCTATGAAGCGTTCGTCGTCACCGTGCTGGCGCATGCGCTTTACAAAGCGCCGCTCTTCCTCAGCGCCGGCATCGTCGACCATGCAATGGGCACGCGCGACCTGCGCAGGCTGGCCAACCTGGCGCGCGCCATGCCGCTCGTGGCGGCGACGGTGGTGCTGGCCGCGCTTTCGATGTCCGGCGTGATCCCGACGATGGGGTTCCTGGCCAAGGAGCTGATGTTGGAGCAAGGCTTTCAACGGCTGGAGCATGGCGATGGTCTCGTCGGCGGGCTGATGTACGCAGCCTCGGTGTTGGCTGCGCTCTTTATGGTGGGCGCCATCGTGACGCTGGCGTGGGAAGCCTTTTTCCGTCGTCAGGCGGATGAACATCCCGCGCATCTGCATCATGCGCCTTCGCCGGGGTTTGTTGCGCCGGCGCTGCTCTTGACGCTCCTGGGAACCGTCGGTGCGTTTTTTGCAGGCGCGTATGAGAACCTGCTCTTTGCGCCCGCCATTACAGCAATTGCTGGAGAGCCGACGACGCTCCAGTTGAAATTGTGGCACGGGCTAACGCCGGTTTTCCTGACCAGCCTGGCCGCAATTGCGGTGGGCGTTGGAGTCTTCGCCCTCCGCAACCGCGTGCGTCGAGCGTTCGCGGCTGCGCCGGAGAAATTCAGCTCGCTGGCCGTCTATGACGCCACCATCGACGCCATCTATCATTTCGCCTACCGGCTCACTACGGTGATCCAGGGCAGCCCGATGGCGCCGCAGGTCAGCGTCACATTGCTGGCGGGGGTGGCGGTGGTGGTCTATGCGCTTTTCTTCCCTACAGCGCGCACCAGCGTTTTGCTCGACTCGCTGGAGATTCCGAGCATCGCCGAATGGTTGATCTTTGCGCTCGCCATCCTGGGCGCGCTGGCGACGGTGCGCGCCCGCTCTCGCCTGAGCGCCATCATCTCGCTGGGCGTCGTCGGGATCACCGTCACCATCTTTTTTATCGTCTTTGGCGCCCCCGATCTGGCGTTGACGCAGCTGCTGATCGAGGTGCTGACCGTCATCCTGCTGGTGCTCGTCTTTTTCCGCGTGCGCCCCGATCCCTTTGTCGAGGACGACCGACGCCGGGCGTTTCGACTGTTTGTGGCCATCGCCATGGGCTTTTTCGGCTTCACCGTGGTCATGGTCAACCATGTGACGCAGATTGGGGAGAGCATCAGCCCCTATTTCCTGGAAAAATCCTATTCGCTCGGCAAAGGCACCAATGTCGTCAACGTCATTTTGGTGGACTTCCGCGGCTACGATACGCTGGGGGAGATCACCGTGTTGGGGCTGGCGGCGCTCGGCGGCTACGCCCTGCTGCGCAGCCCGCAAATTCACAAACTGCGTCGGCGCATCGTCGCCGCACGCAGCGCCGGCGAGGACGGCGCGCAACCGGTTTCTCCCATGAAGCATGAGGCGACGGAGGTCGGACATGATTGAGATCTACCTGCGCCTGGTCGATAAAATTTTGACGCCCGTCATCTTCCTGATCGCCATCTTTCTCTTCCTGCGCGGCCATGACATGCCTGGCGGCGGCTTTATCGCCGGACTGGTGGCGGCCTCGGCCATCGAATTGACAATCCTGGCGAGAGGCGCGCAGGCCACGCGCGACCGCTACGGCCCATGGGCGGTTCCACTGGCCGGCGCCGGTCTGACCATTGCAGTGGGCGCGGCGCTGTTGGGCATGTACAACGGCGGCTTCTTCCGCAGCATCTGGCTCGAATTCTCCATGGCCGGAGAAAAGCTCAAATTTGGAACGCCGCAGCTGTTCGACCTGGGCGTGATGTTCGTCGTGGTGGGCATGGCGATCACCTACCTGTTGCGACTGGGCGAAGCCGCCGAAGCCGCCGTGACAGAGCAAACGCGGCTTGAAAGACAGAGGGAGGATCGTCACCGATGACAGCATTCATGCTGGCGCTGCTGGTCGGCGTCCTGTTTGCCTGCGGCGCCTACCTGGTCTTGCAACGCGGACAGATCAAACTGATTCTAGGGTTGGGGTTGTTCACCCACGCCGTCAACCTTGCCCTCTTCGGCACCAGCGCCTTAACCCGCGGCGCACCGCCGATCGTGCCTGAAGAAATGGGGGGCGCCCCGCAAGGCGCCGACGTGTTGTTCGCCAGCTATGCAGATCCATTGCCGCAGGCGCTGATTCTGACGGCGATCGTGATCAGCTTCGGCGTCACCGCCTTCATCGTGGCGCTTGTCTATCGCCGCGACGCCCTCACCGGCAGCGACCTGGCGCCGGGTGAGCTGGCGACGGTGGTCAACACCTCCGACCCCTTTGCGGAATTTACGCTGCGCATGAAGCTGCCCGATGCAGCTGACGATTACGACATCCTTCAGTACGAGTTGGACGAAGTGTACGATCACCCTGAAGCAGAACGAGAGGTCGCGCGCGAATGAGCCTCCATCCGACCGTGATCACCCTGCCTGTGGCCATCCCCCTGCTTTTGGGAGCGGTGGGAATGTTCCTGCAATTCATGCAATTCCCTCGGCGGCTCCAGATTCAGCAAACGCTGGTGGGCGTCGGCGTCCTCGTCAATCTGGCGGTGACCGTCTTTCTGCTGGTTTTTGTCTTGAACGGCGAGCCGGTGGCCTACCAGATGGGGCTTTGGACGCCGCCTTTCGGCATCACCGTGTATCTGGACGCTCTCAGCGCGATCATGCTGGTGATGGTGGCGCTGCTCAGCGTTCTGATCTTTCCCTTCGCCCTGGCGACCATCGACTCCGAACGAGCCCAGCTCGGCTTTTTCCCGATGATGCTCTTTTTGCTGATGGGAGCGAACGGCGCATTTCTGACGGGCGATCTCTTCAACCTGTACGTCTTTTATGAAGTGATGCTGATGGCCAGCTTTGTGCTGCTGACCGTCGGCGGCACGCCCAGCCAGCTCAACGGCGGCATCCGCTATGTTGTGCTCAACCTGGTCGGCTCGATGATGCTGCTGTTGGCGGCGGGCGTGACCTATGGGACGCTCGGCACGCTCAACATGGCGCACATCGCCGTGCGCATGAACGACGCCCCCTACCTGGTGCAGGCGATGATCGCCGGACTGCTGTTGATCGCCTTTGGCGCCAAGGCCGCCGTCTTTCCGGTCTTCTTCTGGCTGCCCAGCAGCTATCACACGCCCCATCCGGCCGTGACCGCCCTTTTCAGCGGCGTGCTGACCAAGGTCGGCATGTATTCGATGTATCGCGTCTTCCCGCTTTTCTTCCCATGGCTGCTCAATCAATGGCAGCCGCTGTTGATGACGATCGCCGGGCTGACGATGGTGGTCGGCGTGTTGGGCGCCTTCGCCCAGCCGACGATCCGCCGCCTGCTCAGCTTTCACATCATCAGCCAGATCGGCTACATGGTGATGGGGTTGGCCGTCGCCATGACGCCGAACCCGTATGGAATTGGCTTTGGCCTGGCGCTGGCGATCCTGTTCCTGGTGCACAATCAGATCGTCAAAACGGCGCTCTTGCTCGGCGGCGGCGCCGTTGAGCTGGAGATGGGCACGGGGAAACTGAATGAACTCGGAGGATTGGTTCGACTCAAACCCTTGCAGGCGACCGTCTTCTTTATCGCCGCCTTTTCATTGGCCGGCTTCCCGCCCACCAGCGGGTTTATCGGCAAATTGGGGCTGCTGGAAGTCACCTTTTCCGCCGGTCAGTGGGCGATCGCGGGCGTGAGCGTCTTCGTGAGCCTATTGACAACCATGAGCATGATCCGGCTCTGGCAGTACATCTTCTGGGGAAAGCCGCATCGACAGCCGCTCACGCAGCGGCGGCAGACGGCGCCCAATTATGCGTGGATGACGGTGGCGCCCGTGATCGCGTTGGTTGCGCTCAGTCTGACGCTAGGATTGGTTGCACAGCCTGCGCTTGACATGGTGCAGACGGCGGCGAATCAGGCCATCGATCGCGCCGCCTATGTGAAGGCGGTTGGCCCCACGTTGACCGAACAAGACCTCCGCATCGCGCCGCCGGAGTGGGGACTGACCGCTGCATCGCAGGCGACGGAGCTGGCAGGGAGGTGATGCATGCACACGCGCAACATCTTTTTGATGAACCTCATCCTGGCGATTTCCTGGAGCGCGCTTCAGGAGAGCGTCGACATCGCCACCTTGACGACCGGATTTGTGCTTGGCTTTCTGGTGCTCTCTGTGATCTATCGGGGCTACGCCGGCACCATTCTGGGCATCTTTGGCTACGTGCTCTTTATGATCTGGAGCATCGTCGTCGCCAGCGTGCAGGTCGCCGGCTACGTGTTGTCGCCGGATCCGAAACTCGACCAGGGCATCGTTGAGATCCCGCTCGACGTGCGCAGCGACCTGGAGACGGCCATTCTCGCCAGCTCGATCACGCTCACGCCGGGCACCATCAGCATCCATGTGGGCCGCAACCCCGAGGGGCAACGCGTGCTGTATGTGCACAACCTGGTCATGGGAGACCCTTCGGAAGTGCGGCGGAAGATCAAGCACGATTTTGAGCGGCGCATTTTGCGCGTTACGCGCGGAGGAGTCATTGCATGACGCTCGATTTCTGGCTGGAAGTGTTGCTGGCCATCATGGCGTTTTCCTTGATGATCTGTTTTGTGCGGCTCTATCTCGGCCCCAACCCCCCCAACCGCACCGTGGCTTTTGACACCATCACGAGTCACGCCATCGGCATCTTTGCCCTGCTGGCCATGCGCAGCAAGGCGGCTGCGCTGCTCGACGCGGCCATCGTCACCGCAGTGCTCGGCTTTGTCGGCACGGTCATGCTGGCGCGCTATATTGAACAGTCCAACCTGCAGGATTGGGAGTCGGACGAGGAATAGGCGTTATGTCGCTGCTGGAAATTTTTGTGGTCTTATTGAGCGCCTTCGGCGTCTTTTTCATGCTGGTCTCCGCCATCGGCATCGTGCGTCTGCCCGACGTCTTCTCGCGCATGCACGCCGGCGGGAAAGCTTCTACGGTCGGCATCAGCGCCATGTTGCTGGCGGCCGGGTTTTACTTTTTCGAGGAATTCCTCTTCTATCGCATGATTTTGCTCATCGCTTTGCTCTTTGCGACGCTCCCGATCGCCACCTCCGCCATGTCGCGCGCCGCCTACCGCACCGGGCCGGTGAAGCGCAAACATCTCAACTATGACGACATGGCGAAGGACGCAAGCGACCAGTGATTGTCAACCGGCTCCCGTTCATCCGGCAGTCAGCTTTCATTAGGTGAAAGATCATGTCCTACGATTTTGATCGCGTCATTGAACGCCGAGGCACGGACAGCGCCAAATGGGGCTATTTCCCGGAAGATGTGCTCCCCATGTGGGTGGCCGACATGGACTTCGCCTCGCCCCAGCCCATTATCGACGCTTTGGCCCGTCGCGTGGAGCATGGCGTTTTCGGCTACGGCCTCGAATCCCAGCCGCTGAAACGCGCCCTCGTCGAGCGCATGATGCGGCTCTACGGATGGGAGATTCGGCCAGAAGAAATCTTGTTTCTTCCCGGTTTGGTCAGCGGCTTGAACGTCGTCAGCCGCGCCATCGGCGATCGAGGCGACGGCGTCCTGATCAACACGCCGGTCTACGGGCCATTTTTGACGGCGCCCATCAACCAGCATCGCACACTGCAATCCGCTCCGCTGCGGGTGCGTTCAATCGGGCGTCGTCTCCATTACGAGCTGAACATGGAAGGGCTGGCTGAGGCGATCCAGCCGCAGACGAGGCTTTTTCTGCTCTGCAACCCCCACAATCCGGTCGGACGCGCCTACACGCGCGAGGAGCTGAGCGAGATCGCCGCCTTTTGCGAGGCGCACGACCTGGTGATCTGCTCCGACGAAATTCACTGCGACCTGCTGCTGGACGACACGCGCCACATTCCGATCGCCAGCCTGGCGCCGGAGATTGCCCAACGCACGATCACCCTGATGGCGCCGAGCAAGACCTTCAACATCCCTGGGCTGGGCGCCAGCTTCGCCATCATTCAGAATTCAACGCTGCGCAAGCAGGTGGAGGGAGCGATGGCGGGCATCACTCCCCACGTCAATATTCTGGGCATGGCGGCGGCCGAGGCAGCGTACACCCAGTGCGACCCGTGGCTCGAGGCGCTGCGCAGCTATCTCACGGCCAACCGCAATTTCGCCGTCGCATTCCTTGAACAACATCTTCCCAACGTCCGGTTCACCTGCCCAGAGGCCACCTATTTGCTCTGGGTGGACTTGCGCGAAGTCGTCGACGGCGGCAAACCCGCCGACTTCCTCCTGCGCAAGGCGAAGCTGGCCGTCAACGACGGCGCATGGTTCGGCGAAGGAGGAGAAGGTTTTGTGCGGCTCAACTTCGGCTGCCCGCGTCGCACCCTGGAGGAAGGGCTGCAACGCATGGCGGCGGCGCTGAATGGAGCATCCGACTGATTTCCATCCGGTGAACGACCGACGACGCACACGAGCTGGATACGCGCTGGTGGCAGCCGCTGCTGCGCTGGCGCTCTACTGGGGGACGTCGCCCTGGCCTGACACGCCCGACGGCCTCTTTCACCTGCATCGCGTGCGCGCCCTGGCCGAGGCGCTGCAGATGGGCGTCCTTTTGCCCCGTTGGTTTCCCGATTTCGCCTTTGGCTACGGCTATCCGGTGCTCCATTACTATGCGCCGGCGTTCTACTATCTCCCTGCGCTTTTACATCTCACAGGTGTAGACCTGCTCACTGCCACGCGGCTGGCGCTGGCGCTCTGGTTCGGCGCTTCGGCGTTGTCCATGATCGCGTTGCTGCGCTGCTGGGCCCGCCCGACCGTCGCCATCGCAGGAACTGTGCTCTATCTGGCCTTTCCCTATCGCCTGTATGATCTCTTCGTGCGCGGGGCCTTGCCGGAGTTCGCCGCCTTTTTCTGGCTGCCGTTGATTGCGTTTGCGAGTTTTCGACTGGGACAATTCGCCGCTGTGGAGGGCGCCGCAGGCGAGTTTTGGGCGTTGTTGCGTCGCCTCCTGTCCAGCCGATGGTTTACGCTTGCGGCGTTGGCCTGGGCCGGCCTCGTCCTGACGCACAACCTGACGGCTCTCATGGCGGTCCTGGCGGCTCTCGGCTGCGCCCTTCTTCTCCCGCTCTCAGGCTCTCCCCCTCTCCCGCTCTCAGGCTCTCCTCCTCTCCCGCTCTCAGGCTCTCCCCCTCTCCCGCTCTCAGGCTCTCCTCCTCTCCCGCTCTCGGTCTCTCCCCCTCTCCCGCTCTCTCATCACCCAAGCAGCCGTTTTGCGCTGACGCCGGTGATCCTCCTGCCGCTCGTATTCGGTCTGGCGCTGAGTGCGTTTCATCTGGCGCCTTCGCTGCTGGAGGCCGACTGGGTGGGATTGGGCGCTGCGCCCGCGGGCGAGGGCTTCCGCAGCCATTTCGCCGGCTGGGCGACGTTGGCGAGCGATGCAGCGGTGTATCGATACCCGACGGCGGCGGAGCCGACCGTCCCTCTCCCCGGTTATTTGTTCGCGCTCCTGGCCATAGCTCTGCTGGCGATGCTTTTCTGGCGCACTTCGCCGTTGCGGCCTCATCTTGCGCTCGCCGTGGCGCTCAGCGTCATGACAATTTTTCTGATGACCTCCGCCAGCGCCGGCCTCTGGTCCTGGTTGGCCTCGACGCTGGGAAAGTTGCAATTCCCGTGGCGCTGGCAGACAATTCTGGCATTGGCGTTTGCATGCATGGCCGCCACATTGCTCGAGGCGGCGACGCGCCGTCTGCCGGAGAGGCGCGCCGATCCTTTTGCCGGCGCAGTCAGCGGGTTGCTGGCAATTTATAGCGTCGTCTACGCTGTCGCCGGGTTGGCACCGACGCCTGCACCATTTGTTGCGAATGAATTGACCCGTGAACAGATGTGGCGGTTCGACGCCGAGCACGGGCAGGTGGGCGCCACGTGGACGGGAGAATTTCTACCGCGCTGGGTGAAGGAAGAGCGATGGGCGGTCGGCCGGCCGCCGACGTCGCCGGAGCCCGACGCAGCGGCTGCTGCATTCACGGCCACGCCTGAAGAACAGGGGTATCTACACGGGGCGTGGCGCATCCACGCAGACGCGCCGTTGACATTGCGATTTTCCCGTTTTTACTTTCCAGCCTGGCAGGTGTTCGTGGACGGCGTTGCAACTCCAGCCTATCCTGACGGCGCTTTAGGGCTGTTGGCCGTCGATCTCGATGCAGGCGAGCCGCGCGTCGAGGTGCGCTTGGCGCCGACGCCTGCGCTCTGGCTTGGCCTTCTGCTCAGCGCCGTTGCGCTCAGCGCTCTTCTTCTCTTCCCCGCTCTCCCCCTCTCCCGCTCTCCTACGCTCCCACTCTCCCGGTCTTTTGCCCTTCGTCTGGCGCTTGCTGCGCTTGTCGTGCTTGCGCTGTTCGTGGTCAACCTGAATCTGACGGAAAGAGCCGTCCATCCATCGCCGGTAGGCGCAGATTACGGCTCGGTGCGGCTGGAGGCGGCCATGCTCGGCGCCATGCAACCTGGTCGCCTGCTCGATGTGCGTCTATTCTGGTCGATTCAGCAGCCGGAGCAGCCGTTGACCGCATTTATTCACGTGGTAAACGCTGAAGGGCAAATGGCGGCGCAAAAAGACGAGCCATTAGCGGGTGCGTTCACGCCGTTCGAGCGGTGGCGCAGCGGCCAGCTTTTGGACTTTACGCACCACGTCTGGTTGCCCGATGATCTCCCGGCGGGCATTTACACAATCTACGCCGGTTTGTATCCGCCCGGTCAGCCGGATGCGCCGTTGCAGCCGTTGAATCGAAGGGAGGCGCGGCTGGAGCTGGGGCGGCTGGAGGTGAAACCATGAGTCGGGGGCGGATGCGCTGGCTGGCGACGCTGCTGGTGATGGCGCATTTTGCGCTGGCGCTCCATTACAGCATCTGGAATCCGGCCGGCGAAGCGCCCGACGAGGCGGATCACTGGGCCTATGTAGTTTATCTGGCGAGGGAGCGCAGCCTGCCCGAAGGGCCGCAGGTGACGCAGGGCAAGCATCCGCCGCTGGCTCACATCGGCGCGGCTGCGCTGGCCTCGCTGGCGGAGCCGGCGTTTGACTTTCTACGCGCCAATCCCGACGTCCAGATTCAGCCTGAGGCGAATTGGTCGCCCAACTTTTTCATCCACACGCAGCGAGAGGCTTTTCCCTGGAGCGGGAGCGTGCTCGCTTTTCACCTGGCGCGGCTGTGGTCGGTTCTGATGAGCACAGCCACGGTCGCCGCAGTCTATGCGCTGGCGAACGCCGCCTGGCCGCGGCAGCCCGGCCTGGCGTTGACGGCGATGGGCGTGGCGGCCTTTCTGCCGGAGCTTGCTTTCCTCGGCGGCGCCGTGAGCAACGACAGCACGGCTGCGTTCTTTGGGACGTTGTCGCTGTGGGGCGCGCTGGTCATTTTTCGCGCCAGCGCGGCCAATGCGCAGCGACGTCTGCATCGGGCCCTTGGCGGAACGGCGCTGGCGCTGGGGTTGGGTCTTCTCGCCAAGGCCAGCACGGCGGCCCTGTGGCCCGCAGTTGCGATGGCTATCTTCCTCGGCGCACTCTGCGCCCATCACAGAGAGACGACGAGGGTGGGATGGAAGACAGCCTGGGATGCGGCGCTAACTTCATGGCGGCGCTGGCTGCTGCACGGCGCCCTCGTTTTTGCGTCGGCGCTTGTCATTGCCAGCCCCTGGCTGTGGCGCAACTGGCGACTTTACGGCGATCCAACAGGCATGGCGCTGGTGCGCCAGACCGTGGACCTGCGCACGACGCCGTGGACGTGGGCGGATACGGCCTGGCTGTTGAAGGGGTGGTTTTTGTCGTTTTGGGGCAAGTTCGGCGGCGCCGGCCACATTCCGATGGCCGATTGGGTGTATGCGCTGCTCGCTGCATTGACGGCGCTCAGTCTGCTGGGCTATCTGCACGGCTGGAAGGCGCGCGCGCCGGACGAGCGCGTTGCATTGGCCGTGCTGGCGACGGCGCTGTTCGGCGCAGCGTTCGGCGTCTGGCGATATTCGCTGGTGGCGCTGGGCACCGACCAGGGGCGACTGCTCTTTCCGGCCCTCGGCGCCATCGTCGTGTTGTGGGTGGAAGGATTGCAACGCTGGGCGTTTTTCAGGCGTGCATTGGCGGCCGCTGCGCTGCTTGTGTTCCTCGCAGGGCTGAGCGTGTACGGACTTGTCGGCGTGATTTTGCCCGCTATGGCGCCGCCGAAGCCGGTTGAATGGACGCCGCGCCTACACCAGGTTAAGCCGCTCGATTTCGGCGAGCTGTCTCTGGTGGACTGGTCCTTAGGCGAGGAGGTTGTCCTGTATTGGCGTAGCAACCGCGCGCCGACGCAGGACTGGCGCACGACGTTGCGCGTGGTGGCCGAGGATGGCAGCCTGGCGTGGGAGTGGCGACGGTCGCCCGGCTATGGGCGGTGGAGCACCGACCGCTGGCCGGAAGGCGTCGTGGTCGAAGACCGCTATAGGATCCGCTGGCCGGCATGGGCGGGGCCGGGGCGCTATCTGGTCGAAGTAGGTTTGCAGGTGTACGACGGCGAATACGCAACGCCGCTGCAAGCGGGCCAGACGATCGCCGCGCCGTTTGCGCCGCTAGGGTGGATAGAGCGATGATCCACAATTTTTAAGGAGCTTTGGTTTCCGGTAAATAGAAGTCAAGCAGCCCCTTGAGGCAGTGATGCGCATCGATCTTCTTGGGTAAATGGGGCAGAACTGAGTTCTTTATGTTTTTGTCAACTACATTGTGAACTGCCAATTGCTGTTTGTCATCTCTTTCTCGTTGTCGTGTGACGTTTAGCGGAAACTAAAAGGGTAGTCGATCCTGAGGTTCTGGACTTTCAACATAAGAAATTCACCTTGAGTTTAGCCTGGCCACAATGACCAGGTATATAAGGAAGCGCTGCGACGAGCAGCGCCTACACAGATTCCCAAAAGATTTTGTTAAAGACCTTCAAGAGTCATGGCTCCAACGGAATCGCCCTCAACTTTTGATCTAGCTCATGCAGCGCAATCTCGTCCAACGCCTGGGTGTGGGCGTTGATCGTCCGCAGCGACACGCGCAACGCCAGATTGAAATTCGGGCTTTGATCGATCCCCGGCAGATAAGAAAGAATCAACTGCCTGCATTCCGGATTGCTCCAGCACACCTCCAGGGGAACATCCACACTGTAGCAGGTCGCTTCTGGAGTTGCCATTGTCGCAGGCAACTCTCGATCAGAAGCGAACCCGCCAAAACGATTTTCTAACCAGGCAATGCACAGATCGATCCAGCGGGCGACGTCTCGGTTGACCATCTGTTTGAGACCGCTCGATGTATGAGGTTTTGCCAGGGACAGACCATGCGCGCCTTCTTGAAAGATGTGCACTTCAAAGGGAACGCCCGCCCGCTCGAGCGCCGAGACGAATTCGAGCGAATGACGCACCGGCACAAGCGCGTCGTCAGCGGTCGTGAAGAGAAAGGTTGGCGGCGTCTGTGCGTCCACTTTCTGTTCCAGCGAAGGGATCGGCGCAGGCAGCAGATCGGCCAGGTCATCAAGGATCAGAGGGTACGCCAGGATCAGCGCGTTGGGGCGAATGCGCCCTATGGTTCCAAGCGCAGCAGCCAGATGCCCTCCCGCCGAGAAACCGCACACGGCCACTTTGTCGGGGATGACGCCCCAGGCTCCGGCATTGGTGCGGATGCGCTCGAGCGCTGCTTCGGCGTCTTGGAGCGGCTTGGGAAAGGCCGCATGCTCATTGAGCGAATAACGCAACACGAAGGCGTGGTAGCCTTGCGACAGAAAGGCCATTGCGACCGGCTCGGCTTCGCGATCTGAACAGAAGCGATACGCACCTCCAGGAAAGATCAACACCGCCGGCCGCACCCTTGCATTCGGCATCTCTGGCGAGGCGTCGAGCAGATAGGTGGTCAACGTGACATTCGGGTTGCTCTGCAACATAAGGGTCTCGGTTTTCATCGATTGGCTCCTTTCGCAAAGGTTTACTCGGTCACCCGGATGGTCGCCTCGGCCGGCTCCAGCCCATCGCCGCTGACGCGTATCGTCATCTCGCCCGCTTCTCCTCCCTGCACCACCGCCAACGCTCTGCCATAGTAGGTGGTGTAGCTGCCGCTGTCGAAGCGCTCTTCGGTGCAGGGATTGGCGCTGCCAAAGCCCAGCAGCTTGCCACCTTCGACGTGGACGGTGAGTTTGCGGTCGTCGTTGCTCTCCACGACGCCGTTTTCCCCGACGAGTTCGACGTTGACATAGAGCAGTTCGCCGACCTGGATGGCGGATTCTTCGGGCTTGAGCGCAAGGCGCGTCTTGCCGGTTGCGGAAACCAGCTCGCTTTCGGAGAGTTTGCGCCCATTGCGATCATAGGCGACCGCCTTGAGAACGCCAGGAGCGTATCGAGTCTTGTACATGGCCTGAAAGGCTTTGATTTTCTTCTTGCCCAGCGACTTCCCGTTGAGAAAGAGCTCGACAGCATGGGCGTCGGCGTACACTTCGATTTCCGCTTTCTTGCCTTCGCAATGTTTCCACGACCAGCTAGACAGTGCATTCGTGCCGCGCCAGATGGCTTTGGTGACGCGTTGACCGGAGCGATTGACGGGGCGCACTCCAATATATGGGCGCTTCTCTACGCCCCACACCACGGCGGCGTATTTCCCGGCTGCATCCACGTTGCCCAGGATGTCTACTGCGCCGCACCCGGCGAGCAGCCAGGGGTAAGGCTTGTGGAAACCGGTCCTATCGTAAGCCCACGCGCCGAGACCCGCCTCCCCCAGATAGTCCCATGCTGTCCACATGAAATCGCCGACGAGATAGGGAAGCTGTTTGACCATCTCCCAATTTTTGGCGATGTCTTGCGTAAAAGTCTCGCTGCCGTAGATGACTCTGTTGGGGTGCTTCTTCCCCTCCAGCTTATAGCGACCGGAGGCGTAGTTGTAGCCGGCGATATCCAATGCATCCAGACACGGACTGGTCACCCGATCGACGGCGTCTGAGCGGGTCATGTTGTTCATACGGGTGCCGATCACGGAAACGAGCATGTTGAAGAACAGGCTTCCCGAAGCGCTCTGCTTTTTCTTTTTAGAGATTTCGTCTTCGCCGGCCAGGCCGCCCCCTTCTTTGTAGATGCCCTTGCCTTTACTGGCCAGATGAATCATCATCAGGTTGACGCCGGCCGTCACCGCGCGATTGCGATCCAGGCGGTGAAAATAGTCCACCATCTCCCGTGTTAGCTGAACGCCTCGTTCCTGATATGGCTCTGACATTTCGTTGCCGATGGAATACATGATGACCGAAGGGTGGTTAAAATCCTTTTCGACCATCGCCTTGAGGTCTTCCAAATGCCAGTCATCGAAATCAGAAGCGTAGTCATATTTGTTTTTGTGCATATACCACATATCAAAGGCTTCATCGATGACGTACATGCCATAGCGGTCACACGCCTCCAGCAGCGCTTTCGAGGCGGGGTTGTGGGCGCTGCGAATGGCGTTAAAGCCCAGCCCCTTCAAAATGCGAATGCGGCGTTCTTCGGCTTTAGCATAAGAGCAAGCGCCGAGGACGCCGTTGTCGTGGTGGATGCAGCCCCCGCGCAGCAACGTCTCCTGGCCATTGATGAACAAACCTTGGGGGCTCCATTCCACCTTGCGGACGCCGAAGCGCTCAATCACCTCGTCCACGATCTCGCCATGGTGGTCTCGCAACGTCACGCGACAACGATAAAGGTGAGGCGTTTCCGCCGACCAGAGCCTGGCGTTGGGAATGTCGATTTGGGCCGCTGCACCCTCTCCGCGCGCAATGACAGTGTCGCCATCGAGAATCTCGACTGCAAGCTCGCCGCCAGTGGCGCGAGTTTCCACCAGGATTCTGGCGGGCGCATAGGAGAGGGTGGAGACCTTCACGCCGTCTAGCTCAATGTGCATCCGGTTCAAGACGTGCAGATACACCGGACGATAGACGCCGCTGCCTGAATACCAGCGGCTGTTCGGCATTTGGGAATTATCCGCCACCACGCGGATCGTGTTTTCTGCTCCATACTGCAAAAAGGAATCTGCGTGAACGAAGAACCGAGAATACCCATAGGGCCTGCCTCCGGCCTCCTGCCCGTTCAGATACACTTTGCTGTTTCTGTAGACGCCCTCAAATTCAAAGATGACGCACTTGTCCCGCCAGTCGACCGGCGCCAGGAAGGTCTTTTCGTACACATAAACGCCGCCGACGAAGAAGCCCACTGCGCTGCCGCCTGGGCTGTCAGGATCGCGCGCATCGTGGAGCATAGCATCATGCGGCAAATCCACGATCTGCACGCCGGCTCTGCCTTCTTTGCAAAAACGCCACTGCCGGTTGAAGTCTTGTTTTCTCATGCCGTGAACTTTCCCCTATTTTTGAGACGCTGCTGAAAGCGCATCGACGTTCGTCCTGTTTTCCGGATCGGTTTCTTTGACCACGACACGCACGCGCGCCAGGTTCTGAATGCGAGTGAACGACGTGTTGGATTCTCCGTCTCTTTGCGCTGTGGCGCGCAGAGTTGTGAAGTAAACGCCAGGCTGATCGAAAACATGGGTGGCGTGGAGCGCAAGGCGGGAACGATTTGCGTTTCCACCATTCAATTGCTCGGCTACGGGATAATCGCCTCTGCCTTCGAAGTCCCATTCTGCACCTATTATGAATCCGACGGGTGTTTCAATCACCGCCGTAAACTCCACCTCTTCGCCCACATGCACATCCGCGCGCAAGCCTCCGTTCGCCAGCAGCGTCACCACCGGCTGAATGCCTCTGCGCTCTGCAGCGGTTGGCGGCACGATCACTTGCCCATCCACCACTTGATAATTCGTGCTGGCGGGAGGCTCCACCCCTTTTTCAACCCAGGCGCTTAAGTCGCGGAGCGCCTGTTGCAAAACTCCCAGGTAACTCACGGTCCGAGTCGGATCTGCCTGCCAGGCGGTGTCGCTATGCAGGGCGCGATCGGTGAACCACAGGCGAAAGCGCTCGTTGAGGCGTTCGCCCAAATGGCTTTCCACGCGGACGCGATACCAATCCGCCTGCCAGGGGAACGCTTCACGATCCCACAGGGACGCGACAACGATCATCTTTCCCTGGAATTTGCCGCTGGGCGCAACTCCTGAAGCAGACTGGGTGAAAAGAGGTCCCAGTAGCAAAGGGCGTTGTGGATAAATGGGGTTGCCATTCGGGTCGCGGAATTGATTCCACACGGGATATTCGTCGCCGGGCGGCGTCTGATGGCGATGATATGTTTGCGCAGCCAGAAAGTTTGAGTTATCCACCTGGACTTCATCGCCGCACTCAATGGCGGCTAAAACCTCCAGATCGGCCGGACCAAGAATGACGACATCCCTTGCAATCTCCGTCAGTTGGAGGGTCTTCCCTGCCGCTGAACCAGAGAGGATGACAAGATCGCCGCCGAAGAAGTTTATTTCCGGCAGTGCATCTTCCAAGCGAAATGCGACCGACCTGGTTCCTTTTGCTCGTCCCATGCTCTTCCAGGCGGAATCCGCCACGCCGCGGTCGGCCGGTGAAATTGGCAGGATGAGCCCCAAGCGATCTGCTTCACTTTCTGTGATGATGTCTCTAATCCTGCTTCTGTGTTGAATGCGAGCTTTCCGCAAGGACTCCGGTGGGTTGGCGCCCAGATAGCCGGGAATATTCCAGAAGTCATGCTCAAAATAGGTGGGATCCGCCTTAACTATCGCCGGGTAGAGCACGATGAAGGCATGCACCCCCATCGTTCGATATCCAAACCAGGATTGAGGCGGGAAACCCATGCGCGTGACTTCTCGAAGCGCTTCCTGCTCCTCTGCGTTCAGGCCAGCATACATATCACCGCTCCCGCCAGGCTCCAGCGCGTCCACGATTTGTGGGAATTTATCCCATAAAACGCGCATGGCGTGCATGCGCACACAAAAGACGTTCGGAATGGCCATGGGCGAGCCGATGACGTATGGGACGGCGCCGTCCCATACGCCTACAGTATTTTCGAGTCCTCCGATTGTGCGGAAGGCGCCGCCGCTTCCTCCAAAGGCGTACCCGTAGGGACGGTGAGGGCCATAGATGCGCGCAGCGACAGCTCGCGAAAATTGAGCGACTGCTGCATTGGCGCGATAGGCGCCGATGGTCGGGTCGATTCCCGAACCCGGTGCACCTGCGCCCGCCTTCCCTCCTCCGTTTGTTTCAACAAAATAGGCCCCGCTGCTTATTGCAAAGCCAATCTTGTCTTCTTCTCCGCTGGCTCCTTGCGAAAGCGTTTCACTGAGCGGCACCGGCGTGATGTACTGAAAAAAACGCCCTTCGTACTGCTTCTCAGGAGGAAAGTAGAAGGAGAAGCGAGTGTCGGTCTCTTCAAAGCCGCCATGAATATAACGATGACGAACAGGCTCCTCACGCCATTCATCGATATCTATATACGGACGCTGAAACAACGGATCGCTCGGCTGATAATTTGACATTTGCATCTGAATTCACTCCTCAACCCGATGAAATTGACGTGCGTCATTGTTGCGCGTGGAGCTGCGCCTCGGCTTCCTCGCAGCTGGCTTGCCCCAGATTGGCTTTGATCATGACCGCGATTTGCCTACGGTCGATTTTGACCAGCATGAAAATGAGCGCCGCCAACCCAAAGCCTAATGCCGGGAAGAGATATGCGGTGTTCCATAGACCTTCTAGGGCGCGAGGCGTCTGTAGTCCGATGCCCTGTTCATTGAGTCTGGCAAGCTCCTCAAAGGAATTCGCCTGGACGCTGACAAATCCATAGGCGCTGAGGATCAGAAGCGCCACAGATGTAGACAAGGAGCCCACAAGTTTTTGTACAAAGCTGTGGATGGAAAAGATGATGCCAACGCGTTCGGTGTTTGTGCGATATTTTGCCATTTCCGCCATATCAGGCAGGAGTACAGCAGCGGAGATTGTCGCATCGACGCCGATCATAAGCAGGTAAGTGGTCAGGAAAGTGGAGACAAAAGTAGAGGCGGCGGCGTGCGAGCCGGCGCCAAGAAAATAGCTGAGCTTTTCAAGCTTGGGGATGATCCAATCCTGTCGTTTTTGCACTGGAGCATCCTGCGCCAACGTTGTAATTGCAGCCGTCGTTGCCTGTGCGATAGGTTCTGTGTGGTTCACGTTTTCCTCTGTTCACACTTTTATCCCCTTCCCAAAAGCTCAGAACTTCCAGGAAGGGGGAGAGCTCAAAGCGCCTATTCTTGCAAGGATGCTAAACCTGCGGCGCCCGTTCCGCCGTCGACATTTTCCACCCGCGCTTGTGAAGTGAAGGCGCGATCGCCCATCACTTCGACCACCTCGCCGGTGATCTCGAATTCGCCGCGCAGCCGAATGTCATCCGAGCCGGCGCCGACCATCACGTCAACAGCGCCAGGCTCGACCACGAAGCGCATTTCATGGTTGTAAAAGCCAAGCTGGCGCATCTCCACGGTGAAGGTCACCGTGCAGCGTTCGCCCGGTGCCAGGCTGATCCGCTTGAACCCGGCCAGCTCCTGCACCGGCCGCGTGACGCGCGCCAGACGGTCGCGCAGGTAAAGTTGCACCACTTCGTCGCCGGCCCGCTCGCCGACGTTGGTCACGTCACAGGCGATCTCAACCTGCCCGCGGCTGTCCACCTGCGCAGGATGGATGCGCAGGTCGCTATACTCGAAGCGGGTGTAGCTCAGGCCATGCCCAAAAGCGTAGAGCGGCGTGTTCGGGATGTCCGTGTACTGACTGAGCGTGTTCTCCTCCGGCCGTTGATAGCCGCTGCCCATCTTGTGGTAGTGGTAGATGGGAATCTGGCCTTCGCTGCGTGGGATGGTGACCGGAAGTTTGCCACCGGGGTTGATCTCACCCCAGAGTGCGGCGGCGATAGCCGGGCCGCCTTCCTGGCCTGGATACCACGCTTCGAGGATGGCGGAGACATGTTCGGCGGCCCAGTTGACCGCCAGCGGCCGTCCGTTGATCAGCACCAGCGCCGTCGGCGTTCCCGTCGCCCACACCGCCTCCAACAGTTGCTGCTGCACGCTGGGCAGCGCCAGCGACGCACGATCTTTACCCTCGCCGGTGGTCCCGTTCAGCATGGAGGAGCGGTCGCCCAAGACGACGATAGCGGCGTCGGCGCCCTTGGCGGCTTCAACCGCGGCGGCGAAGCCCTCCGTCGAGGGAGCGGTGAGGTCGCAACCCTGTGCATAGACGACCTCGACGCCCGGCCCAAGAAGCTGTTGGATGGCTTCGCGCACGCTGACCGCCGGATACATCGCTTTGATCGCCGCCTCGAGGTCTTCCACCGCCTGAAGATCGGCCACGGCTTCTTTCATCGCCTGCATCTCCGCCTCGTCCATCTGAGAGCGCCGAGCGTCGTCGGAAGGAAGGCCGAGGGAGACAACCGTCTCAGGGTTGCGCATGATCTCGCGCATCAGCTCAAGAATGGGCGGGAAGGTGTACCACCCGAAAAAGGCGCGCATGCTGTCGGCGTGCGGACCGATCACGGCGACGCGCTTGAGGTCTTTACGCAGCGGCAGCAGCCCGTCGTTTTTAAGCAGCACCAACGACTTCGCCGCAAGTTGCTGCGAGAGGCGGCGAGGCTCCGGGTCCGAGAAGAGGGTTGCAACCTGGTCGAACTGCGCATAGGGCTGTTCAAAAAGGCCGAGCCGGAACTTCCAGGTCAGTGTGCGGCGCACCGCCTGGTCGATCAGCGCCATCTCCACTCGGCCTGCGCGCACGGCTTGCACCAGGTTCGGGTACGCCTCTGGATTGGGCAACTCGACGTCGAGACCGGCCTCCAGCGCCTGAATGGCGGCCTCCTCCAGGTCGGCGGCGACATGGAACTGCGTGAGCAAGCGGCGAACGGCGAAATAATCTGAGACGACAAAGCCATCGAAGCCCATTTTGCTGCGCAGCAGATCGGTGAGCACGTCTTTAGAGGCGACGCAGGGGACGCCGTTGATCTCGGAGTAGGAGTTCATGATGGAAGCCAGACCCGCCTCGCGGATGGCCGCCTCGAAGGGACGGGCGAAACATTCGTACAGCTCACGCTCGCCGAGGTGGGTGGCCGCACAGTTGAGGCCGCCCTCGCTGAGGCCATAGCCCAAGAAGTGTTTGCCGGTGGCGATCACGCCTTCACGCCAGTCCGCTCCTTGCAAGCCGCGCACAAAGGCGATGCTCATGGCGCTGCACAGATAGGGATCTTCGCCATAGGTTTCGTGAACGCGTCCCCAACGCGCGTCGCGGGCGACGTCCATCACTGGCGAAAGCGCCTGCCGCATTCCAGCGGCGACCATCTGCTGGCGGATGACGTCGGCCATCTGCTCGACCAGCTTCGGCTCCCATGCGGCGCTTAGGCCGATGGCGGTGGGAAAGTTGATCGCCTGCGGCGCCACCAGGCCATTGAGCGCCTCGTTGTGGAAAATGGCCGGGATGCCCAACCGCGTCTGCTCCACCAGATAGCGTTGAATCTGATTGAGCCCCTCCACGGTTCGTCTGATTTGCACTCCACCCATCGCGCCGACGCCGGAAATCTGGCCGATGCCGTGGGGGAGCATCGCCTGCATCCTGGCTTGATTGACGTCTTGCGGCCCCCAAAAGGCGAGAGGCATAAGGCCGCAAAGTTGCGCCACCTTTTCTTCGAGCGTCATCTGGCTCAACAGGTCTGCGACGCGCTGTTCAATGGGGAGGGTGGGGTCTTTATACTTCATTGCACTTCTCTCCTTTCCACATATAGATTCACTTCGCCGGTGACGCCGGAAAGCGAAATGATTTCTCCAAAGGTGAATCCCATCATCGAGCCTTCTGCGCCGACCTGCCGCTCCAGAGTGGTCGCAACTTCGATGCGCAGCCGATTTTCGCCGGGCGCCGCCAGGTTGGAGATGTCGAAGCGAAACGGCGGCGCGATCTGGACGCCGGCGCTCCATCCGTTCACGAAGACCTCGACGCCTTCGTGCGCATCTGTGATCTCCAGCACGACCTTGCCCCCTGCCTCGAGGTGAAAGTCGGTTTCATAGCGCACGAATCCCGAAAAGCGCGGGGCTTCTTCGGCGAGGCGATCGGGCAGATCCACCGCCTGCGGCTCTCCGAACCGGGGATATTCGATCCCTGCGCAGAGGCTGCGCATCCAGCCCTTGCGCAGCGGAATTTTTTGCCCTGTGCACGTCACCGGTTCCTGCAGCTCCTCTGGCGGCGTGCGGTCGAAGAGAATGAGCAGGCTCTTCAGCGGTTCGATTTCCACCTGAACCGCTGTTTTGTCCGGTTGGCTTGCATCTGGCTGCACGCAAAGGCGCTCGAGGCGGTTGTCCCAGGCGTTGTATGCGTAGCAAGGGCCTGCGCTCGGCAGCCGCACCGTTCCTCGATATGGCGTCGCTCCTTCGTTGACAAGGCAATAGAGTTCACCGCCGTCCTCATAGCGGTAGCGGAGATAGCGAAGCCAAGGAGAGGGAGGCGAGAACGAGATGTCCGCAATGCCCTTTTCATCGAGCCATGCAACGAGTTCATGCAGGGGGACGACGTCGCACGCTTGCAGCTTCGCCAGCAACTCGCGTTCGCGCTCAGGATCGTCGCCGTTGCACAGCCCTTCGGGCAGAGAGTCAATGAACGCCACCGGGAAGCCGGCCTCGCGCAGCTCGAGGGCGCCGCGGGCAAACGCCTCGGTGATAAACTGGGCTGTCGGCACGACCAACGCTCGATACTCCTGCGCGTGGACGCGCAGTCCAGGCCTGATCGCCGTGCGATAGCGCTCGCGCTCCAGGAAGACGTCTTGGGGAACGATGTCGAAATCGATCTGGCGTTCGGTGAGCAGCCGCGCCGGCTTTTGCATGAGCATGCAGCGGCCGGTCCATTCCGCCTCGGCGTGATAGAGAAGGGCGACAGGGGCGATGCGACGGCCGCCATTGAGCAGTTCGCAGACCCGGTTCATGTACGCCATCAGATGACCGAAATGGCGGTATTGCGCATCGTGGCCGCCGGCGTAAAAATGCGGCGGACAGTCAGGATCGGGAAATTCCTTCGGGCTGAAAGCGTGAGGAACGAAATGATTGATCCCGCGCACCAGGCAATGGTCGGTCAGGTATTTTTGCAGGCGCACGCCTGCGCCCCAGCCATAGGCGCCGAAGATCTCGCATAAGGCCCGACCGCGCTTGATGGGATCGATGGCTGCGTGCGATGCGCCGAGTTTGGCGAGCACGAAATGGAAGAACTCGTGATCCATGGGCGGCACCACGCCGCCGACGCCGATCCGGTCTTCGCCCTGGGGCATCACCTGTCGGGCGATCAAGTCCACGCCGGCCATGTGCTGGCCGGAGAGTCCGCGGAAGAAATGGCCCAGGCTGGAGCCGGTCCGCGCATGCTGGTTGCTGTCTTCGATGATATGGCCGATGTATTCGACGCCGTGCGCTTCGCACCATTGCCGGATCTGTTGAGAGAAACACGTCTCCACCAGACGGGTCACCGCGTCCATATAGGCGTATCGAACCCGTGCGGTCGTCGCTGCGTCGGCCTCGTTTTCCCACAGAAGGGGCAGCAGTCGTGGATATCCCTCCCCTAGCGACTGCGCCAGCCGCTGCTCCAGCGCACGGCTCCAGGGCAGGTCTTGGTCTACGCCGAGCACGTTGCCGAAAGCATACAAATGGCCGTTGCCCAGCTCTGGCTCATCGGAAAAGAAGCCGGCGATCGTTTTGCCAAAGTCGGCGGCGTAGCGCGCGTAATGAGGTTCGTACACTGCGTCGATCAGCACGCGACAGGACTCGGCGTCCAGCATGTTGATGTAATCGCGGCGTGCGCCAAAGTTACGGGAAAGATGCAGGATGTAAAGACGCCACTTCCCCGCCGGCGGCGTCCATTCCAGGGCGTCTTCGATCACGCGATCCGACAGGTCGAGCATTTCGACGGCGGCGTTGCCATCCAGGCGCGCCGCAAAGACCCCAAGCAGCCGGTCGTCCGTGAAGATGCGCTGCGGGGCCGTTCTGCCCGATTGGAGGAGTAGACGTTCGAGCTCCGTCGGCTCGGGAGGAGACGGCCGGCGCAGCCTGTCCGGATCAATTGCCACCTTCGAGCCGGGCGCACAGTCGATGGTTTGACAAACGATGCTCTGACGGTGGAGCCGGGCGGGCGCATTGCGCAGCGCGCCGTTGGCGTAGCCGGTCGGGAAATGGGCGTCGTCCAGAATCCAGACTTTCATGCCTCGTTTGCGGGCTTCGTCGAGGATGATGTCCATATCGCGCCACCACAGCGGGCCGGCAAAGTCGGGATGGGGGCGGCTTTCCACGCATACGGCGCGGATGTTGGCGTTGTAGATGGCGGCCATGTATTCGCGCAGCGTGGCTTCGTCCTCGCCGTGCTGCCAGAAGAACGGCAGAAGATAGTTGTCTCCCTGGTTCGCCAGGAGCTTTTGGATCTGGATGTTCATCTTTGCCTCTGGTGGAAATCAGCCTTTAACTGCGCCGAGCGCAATGCCCTTGGCGAAATACTTTTGGAAGAACGGATACGCCAGCAGGATGGGCAAGATGGCGACCACCACGATCGCCATGCGGATGGTGGCGCTGGGCAGGCTTCTCAAGTCCACGTTGCCGAGCTTGGAAGCGTTGCTGGCGAGAAACGTGATATTTTGGTTGATCTGGTTGAGCAACAGTTGAATGGTGTACAGCTCTGGCTTCGTGATGTAGTACAGGCCGTTGATCCAGTCGTTCCAGTAGGTGATGGCGGTCAGCAAGCCCACCGTCGCCAGGATCGGCGTGGAGAGCGGCGCCACGATCCGGAAGAAAATGTGGAAGAGATTGGCGCCGTCCATCTCCGCAGCTTCAAATAGCTCGGCGGGCACGTTGTGGCGGATGTACGCCATCACGAGGATGACGGTGAACGCATTCATCAGCAAATTGGGCACGATCAGCCCAAAGAGCGTATTGCGCACCTGCAAAATGCGGGTGTAGACATAGTAAGTCGGCACGATGCCGCCGTTGAAGAGCATCGTCACCAACAGCAAGATTAGAATCACCTTCAGGCCAGGCACGCCCTTCTGCAAAAGGCCGAAGGCGAACATGGAGGTGATCAGCAGCGAGACGGTGGTCCCGATGACCGTCACGAGAACAGTCACGCCGTAGGCGCGGCCGATCTGTCCCCATTCTGCAAGGATGTATTCATACGCCGCCAGGCTAAAGGCGGGCGAAATCAAGCTGTAGCCGTTGGCGATGACGCTCCTTTCCTCCGTGACCGAAGCCGAGATCAACAGGACGAACGGCAGAACCGTCAACACGGTCAGGGACGCCAAAACAATGTGCGCCGTCGCTTTCCAGGCGAAGTTTTCTTTGCGCATACTCTGATTCATCTTCGATGCTCCCTTTAGAATAACGCATGCTCCGGGCTGATTTTCTTGATCACTGCGTTGGCCGCGATCACCAGAATGAAGCCGACGATCGATTGATACAGGCCGGCCGCAGCGGACATGCCGAAGTTGTTCTGCGTCATCAGCGCATTGTAGACATAGACGTCGATCGTTTGCGTCACGTCGTAAAGCAGGCCGGAGTTTCGAGGCAGCTGGTAGAACAGCCCGAAGTCGGAGTAAAACATCCGGCTCATGTTCAGGATGACCATAATGATGACGACCGGCTTCAGCGACGGCAACGTGATGTGGCGGATCTGCTGCCACTTGGAGGCGCCGTCCACCTTCGCCGCGTCAAAATATTCGGGATTGATGCTGAGGATCGACGACAGATAGACGATGATGCCGAAGCCGATCCCCTTCCACATGTTGGCGAGCACCAGAATGAACGGCCAGTATTTTGGCTCCTGGTAGAAGGCGATCGGCTGATTGACGCCCAAAAGCGGCAGAATCGTTTTGTTGATAAAACCGGTTTCGGTGCTGAGCAGGGCGAACACCAGATAACTGACGACCACCCACGACATCAACATCGGCAAAAGGATCAGCGTCTGGTAGACGCGGGCGATCTTCTGTTCGTGCAGCTCGAACATCAGGATGGCGAGCGAGACGCCCACCACGATGCCCAGCACGATAAACACTACGTTGTAGAGAATGGTGTTGCGCGTGATGATCCAGGCGTCGCCGGAGGCGAAGAGAAACCGGAAATTCTCCAGGCCGTTCCAGGGGCTGCCAAAGATGCCCAGCCGGAAATCGATGCGTTTGAACGCCATGAGGATGCCGACCATAGGCAGGTAATTGTTGAAGAACAGATAGACCAGCCCCGGCAGCAACAGCAAGTAGGTCGCCGTGATCTTCGACCAGTTGCGACGCCGCCTGGCGACCGCCGTCTTTCTCAGCAGCGTAGTTTCGGAAGAAACCAACGATTGGCTCGACATGTGCATTTCCTTGTTCGATAAGCCTTCCGCCGGTTGGAAATCCGGCGCTTGCCTGGCGAGTCCGGCTCAAGTTTTTTTCACAAGAACATCCGGCAATCCTCGTAGGTGCGACTCAAAGCCGCACATTCTCGGCGGACCACAAGGTCTCAGACGAATTCGAGCAAGCGCAGCGACAAGTTGCGCTTACCAAGTGCGCCTCCGGCCAAACGCACCCGCCGGAGGCGCACCCTGTAGGTCGCGCCTAACGCGAGGCCAACCACGCATCGAACTGCGCCTGATTGGCGGCGATCACCTCGTCGATGCCGGCGGCCTTGAGCTCGGCGTTCATCTTCTCCAGCGTGCCCCTGACGTCGGCGACGCTGCCTGTTAACAGTGCGACGTTGTACTTGTTCACCACCGCATCAATGGCGATGATCTGGTTGGTGTAGCCGGTGGGGTCGAACATATAGCCTACAGCTTTGGTCGGATTTTTCATATTGGCGGCGGTGTATTCGTCGGTGAAGCGCCTGGTGGCCCTCACGTCCCACTGGTATTCGTAGCGGCGGTCGCCGTAGAGACCATAGGTCACGTAATAGCCGCTGTTCTGGCCGTTCACCCCTTCAGGGAAGGCAATGACCTGCTCCACGTCCGTCTTGACGAAATGCTTGCCTTCGATGCCCCAGAGCAGCATGTTCGCCAGCTCATGGTCGGCGTACATCAGGTCCAGGAATTTGACGGCGGCCTCCGGCGACTTGGCGGTGATGGGCACGCTCCAGTTGGCGGATCCGTTCGGCGACAAGGAGGGATAATAGTTGATGCTGGTCGGCATGCCCACCGATTCAAAACCGGACGATGCTTTGGTGGTTGTCGTCTGCACAGGCTCCATGACCATGGGGTAGGCGGCGCAGACGCCAGCGTTCGTCTGCTCGGCCAGCGTGGCGGTGGTCGTGGCGGCGTCAGGCGGGATGTAGCCGGCCTCGTACCATTCGCGCATCTTCAGAACAAAATCTTCATACTCCTGGCTCGCCCAGAGGTTGACGATCTGGGTGCTCTCCAGGCCGATCAACACGCCGGAGGAGGCGCTCGCTCCTAGACTATCGATTGGGAAAGGCGGCAGGAAAAGAATGTTGGGGTTGACGCAGACCGGATACATGTCGGGATATTTGGCTTTGACTGCGCCGAAAAGTTCGCCCATCTCGTCGAGGGTGTAAATCTCTTTTTCCGGAATCTGGAACTCCGTCACCCAATCCTTATTCACGATGAAACCGGTCTGGACGCCATAGGTGGCATTGACCGGCGCGACGCCGTAGACCTCTCCGCGCACCGTCGCCGTCTGGAGGATCGGAAACTCCTGGCTCAGCCCCATGATCGTCGGCGCGTGCTGCGCCAGCAGCTCATCCAGCGGGTTGAGCAGGCCGGCGTCCACGTAGGGGACGATGTTTTGGAAAGGAATGACCATCAGGTCGATCCGCTCGCCGCTGGAGAGAAGGACGTGATACTTGCCGGTGAACGCCTCGAAAATGGGCAGAGGATAATACTCGATCTCGGCGTTGATCCGATCGCGGATCCGCCGGTTGATGGCGTCCACCACGAGCTGCATGTCGGCGGGCGGCGCGCCGCCGTGCAGATAGGTCATGATCACTTTTTCGGGCTGGCCGGTCGCAGCGGATTGGTCCGATGGTGCGCCGGTGGGGGCGCCAGGGGCGCAGGCTGCTGCGCTCAGGACAAGCGCCAATGCCGCGATCGCAAGCAAAACTCTCTTCATGGCTGACTCCTTTTTTCTGTCGTGTGTGTGATTCGGGATTGCTGACTGCCAGGCAATGTTTTTCTGTTTTCCGTGTTGCGCGCTACGCGTCGGAATCTTCTACGCAACACGCTCCACGCAGCCTCGCGCTGTTAACATATCAACCTGGAAACCGGTGAACGGATCGTACAGCAGAAGGGGAAGGGTGTATATAGCCGGAAGCGATGAACAAGCTTCACAAATCCGATTACTTGCGATATTGTTGCGCGTATTCCCGCGGCGTCATTCCGTAATGCTTGCGGAACATCTTCACGAAGTAGGGGTAGTTGGCGTAGCCCACCTTCTCGGCGATCGTTGTGATCGTCAACGGCGTATGTTGGATCAGCTCGCCGGCGAGGAACATGCGCTGCTCGGCGATGTACTGGATGATCGTCTTGCCGTAACGCTTTTTGAAGGAGCGGGTCAGGTGATCGGCGCTGACGTAAAATCGGTCGGCAAGCTCCTCGACCGTCAACGCAGCATCGATATGCGCCAGGATGTATTGGGCCACCTGCTCGGCGAGGCTCGTCCTGCCGGCGCTCTCCTCGACGGGCGCAACGATGTGCGCATACTGTTCGCCGACCTCTTGCAAGAGCGCCTGTCGACGCCGTGCTTTGACTTCGATGATGGCCTTGCCCAGCACCTCAAGCAGCGCCTCCGATGTGGCCGGTTTCATGACGTAATCGAGACATTGCAGCTTGACCGCCTGCCGCGCAAAGTCGAAGCGGTCATGGCAGCTCAAAATGATGTTGACGGTGTCCGGCGAGTGCTCCCTGGCCCATTCGATCAGGTCGAGCCCGCTGCCCATCGGCATTTCAATGTCGCACAGCAGCACGTCGATGCGTCTGGCCTCGAAGAGTTCAACCGCCTGGGCGAAGCTGTTGGCCGTAAGCACCTCCTTGAATTCCAGCTTGTCCCATGCAACGCCGTCCAGAATCCCCTGGATGGCGTATTTCTCGTCATCGACAATCAACAGGTTCATGCGTTCCTCTCCATGCCCAACGTGGAGGTCGTTGCCGATGCTCCGGCGCCCTCAGAGCGGTTTCTCACGATCGGCAATACGATGCGCACCTGCGTTCCTTCGCCAAGGACGCTGGCGATCGTCAGGCTGGCGCGGTCGCCGTAAAAATAGCGGAGACGTCGCCGGCAATTCCAGACGCCGATGCGTCGGCCGGTTTTGTTTTCGATGATCTCGCCGTTCGCCAGTTTTTCCAGAATCTCCGGGGCGATGCCGCTGCCCGTGTCCGAAACGGTGATCACCATGGCGTCGCCTTGCCTGCGCACCTCGATCGCCACCTCGATGACGTCGCCCAATTTTAACCCGTGCTTGATGCTATTTTCAACGAAATTCTGGATCAGCAGCGGCGGCGTAAGCGCATCTTCCAGCCCTTCATCGATGGCATAGGAGACGGTGAACGCGTCGGGGAAACGAATTTTCTGAACTTCCAGATAGTTTTGGACGAAGCTCATCTCGGCCGCCAGCGGAACCAGGTCCCCATTCTGCCGCAAGGCGTAGCGGAAATAGTCGGCCAGGCGTCGCACATATTCCAGGATGACCGGATAATTTTTCGACTGCGCCAGGCTATAGATCATGTTGAGCGAGTTAAGGATAAGGTGGGGGTTGATCTGAAGGCGCAGGTTCTCCCATTCGATCTGCAATCGTTCAATTTCATTTTCATAGGACTGAATGGTGAGCAAGTCGATCTGGGCGACCATGCGGTTGAACGACTCGTACAGATACTGGAATTCGTCAGTGTTCGCCTGAACGGTCACCTGATGTTGCAGATTTCCGGTCTCGACCTCATGCATGGCGTCCGCCAGCACTTTGATCGGCTTGAGCGCGAGCTGCCGAATCGTCAGCCAGGTGAGCGGAATAATCAGGAAACTGAGGAAGGCGACAACTTGAAGAATGCGGTTGGTCAGCGGGATTCTGGCCGCCAGACTGTTTGCATCCAACACGCGCACCAGGCGATAGTCCATGCGTTCAGATGAAGCAGCGATGACGTCGGCTGCCCTGCGCTCCCCAAGCATTACACTCAAGGGGCGGCTTACGTCATTTGCAACGCTCACGACCTCGCCGTCGGCCATCATGGCGACCAGCGGATGGCCTGCGTCATCCGTCAGAAAAAACTGTTCGCCTTCGGAGGCGCGCAGATTGGAGGCGCCGGACAGCAAATCGCGCGCGTCGAGCAAGAAGGCGAATGTATAGGCCCTGTTCGGATAGTTCTTTAGCAAAAACGTGCGGCGTCCGGCCGTGACGACGACATAGCGGTTCGCCGAGCGCTGCAAGAGGTTCGGATCTGCGCAGAGCGCCTTGATGGCTTGAATCGTCGCGGCGTCATAGTTAGCGCCGGCCAGCGACTGACCAAACGCCACTGCAACTTCGCCAGAGGGATTGTGCTTTAGGCACGCAACAATGGCCAGGTCTAGCCGTTCTCGAACGCGGCGCAAGTCGTCGTACAGCCGGATGCGCAAGATGCTCGGATCGTCCGGGGAAGCGCCCAGGGCGAGCTCGAAGATGTTGGCGGCGATAAAGGCCATCGCCTCCTCCTCGATATCTTGCAGCTCGGCGTCGATCCGCAACATGTGGGTGGTCAACTCATTGCGATAGGATTCGCGCAGCCGGGATTGGAAGTCGGTGATGCTGATGCGCGTCAGGACCACCGCCAGGATGTTGACCGGAATAATGGCGAGGCTGATCAAAAAGATCAGCCTCACCGCCAGCCCTCTGCTCTGTCCGACCAACCCCTTCACCATGGGCGCAACCGGCGTTATTCCATGACGCGCAGCTCGGCGTGGAGAGACGCCTGCGAGTCGCCGCCTGCCCATAGATCGAAAGTGGCCGCGTCTTGCACCCATTCGCCTGCGCTTGTGCTCCAGTAGCCAAGCTCATCGGGGCCGAGGTGAAAAGTCACCGTCTTTGTTTCACCCGGCTCGAGAGTGACCCGCTTGAACCCCTTCAACTCGCGCATCGGGCGCGAGTCGCTCCCCGCCCGTTGATGGATGTAGAGCTGCACCACCTCGTCGCCGGCGACGGAGCCGGTGTTCGTCACGTTCACGGTGACGATGGCAACCTCTCCCACCTTAATCTCGGGTTTATTCACAGTCAGGTTGTCGAACGCAAAAGTCGTGTAGCTCAGGCCATATCCAAAGGGAAAGAGCGGCGTGGGCGGTCCATCCCAGTAACGAGCGCTGTACATGCGGCTGCCCTCCGGCACGTGCGTGATGTTGCGCGCGTAGTAGAGTGGTTCGTGGCTGCCTGCGCGCGGGAAGGTGACCGGCAGCTTGCCGCCCGGATTCACATCGCCGAACAAGACATCGGCAACGGCGCGGCCGCCTTCCGAACCTGGGTGCCACGCCTCCAGGATCGCCGGGACGTGCTCTGCAGCCCAATTGATGCTCAGCGGACGCCCGTTGACAAGCACAAGCGCCACAGGCTTGCCGAGCGCAACCACCGCCTTCAGCAGCTCCTCTTGGCGGCCGGGCAAGTCGAGCGAGGCGCGCGAGGCTGCTTCGCCGGACATATTGGCGGTTTCTCCCAGCGCCATGATGACGACATCAGCATTGCGGGCCGTTTCCACAGCTGCTTGGAAGGCGGCTTCCGCCTCCTCAGGCGTCTGTGGAGCCGGACGCGGCGCACCGGAGAAGGTCTCCATCAAGGCGTCGAACGGTGATGGATAATCGCGGCGAATTTCAGGGCCAGAAGCATGGGTCACATGCGCATGCGGCAACTTCTCGCGGATGCCCTGAAGGATGGTGACCGCTGCAGGCTGATGGCCAAAGACCAGCCAAGGTCCTTCGAGCGCCTCCATCGAGTCGGCCACCGGGCCAATCACGGCCACGTTTTGCAAAGATTTGGAAAGCGGCAGGAGGTTGCCTTCGTTGCGCAACAACACCATGCAGCGCTGGGCTGCTCGGCGCGCCTCTTCTCGATGCTCCGGTCGGGAAAGGATCTCCTCCAGCCGAGACTCATCTACATAGGGGTTCTCGAACAACCCCATGCGAATTTTGATGGCTAAGATCGGGCGCACCAGGGCGTCAATGTCGGCTTCGGCAATGGCGCCGCTCCGCACCAGCTCCGCACCATGTTGCAGATACGTGGCCGAGGCCATGTCCATATTTAAGCCGGCGCGCAGCGCGCGTAGCGCCGCATCGCGGGCGTTATATGCAAAGCCTTGCGTTACGAGGTTGGCGACCGCAAAGGCATCGCTGACGACGAAGCCCTCGAACCCCCATTCCTCTCGCAGAACGTCGTGAAGCAGCCACCGGTTGGCGCTTGCCGGCACGTTGTTCAAATCCATGTATGCGCTCATGAACGTGCCAACGCCAGCCTTCAACGCAGCCTGGAAGGGCGGGAAATAGACGTTGCGCAGCAGCGTCTCGGGCAGATAGACGGGATCGTAATCGCGACCGCCATCCGCTGCGCCATAGCCGGCAAAGTGTTTTGCGCATGCCAACATGCGGTCAGGCGCGCCGAGCGACTCGCCTTGGAAGCCGCGCACCTGCGCCGCCGCCATCGCAGCGCCCAGGTAAGGGTCTTCACCTGCGCCCTCGACAATGCGCCCCCAACGAGCGTCGCGGGCGATGTCGATCATGGGGGCAAACGTCCAGTGGATGCCGGCGGCCCGCGCCTCGCGCGCCGCAATTGCCTGCGCCCGTTCAGGGACGTCAGGGTCCCAGGAGGCGGCCATCGCCAGCGGCGTAGGGAAAATGGTGCGATAGCCGTGGATGACGTCCAGGGCAAAGAGCAGTGGGATTTTGGAGGGGCTCTCCTCGACCGCAATTTTTTGCAACGCATTGAAGCGCTTGGGGTCATTCAGCCACAGCACCGACCCGGCGCCCCCCCGGCGCACGATCTCCTCCGGCTCCAGCCCAGGGATAAAGTCGCCGATTCCGCCGATCTGCGTGAGCTGGCCGATCTTTTCCTCGAGGCTCATGCGCTCCAGGAGCTTTTCGACCTGCGCCGCAATGTCCGCGTCAAACAATCTGGGCGCGTTTGTCTCGACGTTGTGAGAGTTGTTCACATTTACACTCCTCTTTTTCATCAAATGGGGATTGATTCAGCTTGAATTATACACAGAGACGCCATGAAGCAGGGCGGGTGCTAGAGAAATTCTACAGGAACGGTGGGCGAGCGTGTATTAACAAAAACGATGAAGAGGGTGCACAAAACAGACAAATGAGCTGTGGAAAACCATCGTGGTAAAGAGTCTCAAGTCGACTTTATTGAATGAGTTGCAGATATGTGTCGCAGACGCAAAATAGAATGCACTTTCGCCTAATGATACAATATCCCCATGAACGAAGTTGAGAAACGCCCGTATGAGCGACTTGTTCGCGTCGCTTTCTCCCACTCCAAGCGAGCGGCGCGACGCCTGGGTGAACGTCTCCTGTTTCGCGATCTCCCCGGCAGAAACCATCGGAGGTTTTCGGCTTGGGCGCGTTGATTGCAGTCATCGGCAACACCGCAGTCGGCAAGACGACGCTGGTCGAGCGCCTGAAGCAGGTGGCGCCGTTTGCCACCGGCCTGGAGCAGCACGCCGAGCGCCCTTTTCAGCGCCTGCTGGTCGAAGACTTAAGGGCGGGGCAAGGGCGCCGATATGCGCTCGCCAATCAGATCGACTATCTCCTCCTGCGCGCAGAACAGGAGCTGGCGATCCGCAGCCGGCCAGGGATCGGGTTGGTCGACGGGGGACTGGACGAAGATTTTTACGTCTTTACGCTCGGCTTTCACGCCCTCGGCATACTGGACGCCGCCGAATTTGCGCTGTGTGAGCGTTTCTATCGCTTCGCACGCGCCCTCCAACCTGAACCTGACCTTTACATTCTATTGCAAGCGCCGCTAGAGCTGCTTGCGGAGCGCATGAAGCGGCGAGCGCGCCCCATCGAAATCGCCTCCATCGACAGCCTGCCGGTGCTCCAACAACAGCTCGAGACATGGGTGCAGGGCATTGCGCCGCAGCGTCTGATCGTGCTCGACGCCTCCACGCCGACGCTGCTGGCGTTGCCAAACATCCAACAAGTGCTGAAGACGATCGAGCAGCGCTTGAGCGTTCTCACCGAATGAAATTTGCAGCATCAAAAGCGTCTAAAAAATTCCGACTCCGAACCTTATCCGGCGCCATCCGAATAAGGCTGTCATCGCTCCTGCAACAGCACCGGCAACTTGAATCCACTCTTACCGACGTTTTCCCGGAGCAGCAGTACGCTCTTTGCCATGAACAAATTGCGCTTTGCGTTTGTCTGGGTGGGGATATTGTTCCTGGCGGCGTTCAGCGCACCGCATGTCACGTTCCCCGAGACGCATCGGCCGTTGCTTGGCATGCACGTCGCCCAGGGAGACGCCGCCCATCTGCTGGCCGCACGCAAGGCCGGCGCCGATTTCGTCGTCGTTGTCTTCTCCTGGCGCGACATCGAGCCGACGCCGAATTATTTTTACTGGGAGGTCCCAGATGCAGCGCTGCGCGCCGCCGCCTTTGCAGGCGTCGAGGTCGTCGCCCGGCTGGATCGCGCGCCCGACTGGGCGCTCGACGACGCGTCGCCGACGCCTTGGGATCTCGACGCTTACGCCGCATTCGTGCGACGCGTCGTCCAACGTTACGGCGAAAAGCTTGCGGGCGTCATTCTCTGGAACGAACCAAACCTTGCGCTCGAATGGCAGGGAGAGCGACCGGACGCCGCCGCCTACGCCGCGATGCTGGCGCACATCTACCCCGTCGTCAAGGAGACTGCTCCGCATCTGCCGGTGGCGGCCGCCGGACTGGCCTTTACGCTCGGAGACGGGGCGAACGCAATCAATGACCTGGACTACCTGCGCGAACTGTATGCCGCCGGAGCCGGCGCCTCTTTCGACGCGCTGGCGGCTCACCCTTATGGCTTCGGTCAGCCGCCGGAGCAAGCGCCAGCGCTGGATCGCCTCAATTTCCGCCGTCTGGAGCTGCATCGCAGCCTCATGGAGGCGAACGACGATGACCACAAGCCCATCTGGGTCACCGAAATGGGCTGGCGCACTTCCGCGCCCGATCCCGCCGACCGGTGGCAGGTGGTGACCCCTGCGCAACAGCGGGAATATACGCTCGCCGCCATCGAATTCGCCGCCGGCTATCCCTGGCTGGAGCGCATGGCCTTTTGGGAGCTGACCGCCGCCGAAGACGGCTATGGCTATGCGCTCTGGCAGGGCGAAGGCCGCACCACGCCCGCCTACGATGCGCTGGTGGAGCGTCACGAAGCGCGCAGGGTGGCAGATGCAAACGAAGGCGCATCGGCGGCGCCTGAGGGAATTTCTCACAACGAAGCGCCTCCTTCGGCCTATTTTTGCGCCGCCGTCAATCCGTGCCGCGTCGTCGAAATTTTGGCCCCCGACGTCATCATTCGGTTAGGCGACCGCGGGGAGCTCCATCCCCATTGGGTGCATCTCTATGAAGGCGGCGAACGCTTCAGCCCCGCCTGGGAAGGAGAATTTTTCGTCGACGCAGCAGCGGCGGGGCGGCGGCAGACGCTCGTGCTCGAGACCATGCAGATCGACCAGCCGACCAACGAGGTGTGGATCAACGGCCGATGGATTGCCCGGCTGCCGGCGCGCACGCGCCCCGACCCGACCAGCACCTGGGCTACAGCGCGCATCGCCCTGCCTGCAGAGACCGTGCAGCCAGGTCGCAACACGATCCGCATCGTCAGCGGGATGCGCAATCCGGCGCGTAGTTTCCGCTGGTGGCGCTGGGAAAATTTTCAGTTTCGTCATGTGCGTCTGGAGTCTTTCTCGAACGAGGCCGACTTCCCTGCATCCACTTTTGCGCCGATGTGGCGTCCACTGCCCTCTCCACCGGGCTGGGGAGAGCCGATGCGCGTGCGCGTCTTCAATGCACAGGAGATAGAAGGGCCAACCGTCTGGCTGACGGAGAATCGCAACGGTCAGCTCTGGCGAGGCGCAGCGACCTCGACCGGAACGCTCTCGCTTTCCCCTGTGACGCCTGTGCACGCCGAACGGCTCGTCGTCGATGTAGCCGTCGACGACGAGTTCACGCTCGCAGCCACGAACCGCGGCCTCTTCTGGAGGCGGGGCGAAGCGGACTGGGCGCCTGCCGCCGCCCCGTCCGTTTACGCGCATGTGGTGATGAAAACGGACGCCGGTTGGTGCGCCGGCCTGGAGGGACGCGGCCTCTGGTGCGCAGACGAGCCGACGGGGCGCTGGCGTTTGCTGGGGCTTGCCGGCCTCTCCGTGTTTGACCTCGCGATCTCTGAAGAAAGGTGGTTTGCAGCGACCGACGCCGGCGTCTATCTACGCGCGGCTGCGAGCTGGCGACGGTTGCCCTCGCTGCCCGTCGCGGAACGGAGCGCCGCCGACGCCAACTATGTTCCCCGCCTCTTTCTCGGCGCTCAGGGGGAGCTTGTCGCTCGCAGCGACGGCAGGCTGCTGCGATGGGACGAAGGCTCAAATCGGTGGGCGCCCTTTGGTCCGGAACAATTGCAGGGGCGTCTGTACGCCGTGCTCGACTGCTGCAAAAGCGGCGCGCAGATAGCGGGCAGCCGCACCGGCCTGTGGCGACTCGAAGCGAAGGGCGAATGGCGTCGCGTCGACGGTGGGTTGTTCGACTATCTGGAGTTCACCGAAGGGGTGCGCGTCGGGCGCCACATGCTCTGGACGACAACCAACGGCGCATTCCTCGCCGAAGTCGACGCTGCGCTTGACCTTCAGACAAACTGGCGCACAGTGGAGGGGCTGCCGACGACGGTCACTGCACTGGTGATCGATCCCAAAGACGCCATGCGCTGGCTTGCAGGCACGCCGGTGGGCGTCTATCGCAGCGAGGATGCAGGCGCCAGCTGGCGAGCGGTCAGCCCGCCCTGGATCGTCTGGGACATGACCCTGGATGCGGACGGTCGCCTTTTGGTCGCCACAAGCGGCGCCGTCGTTTTCACCGACGACGCCTTCGCCGCCGACGTGCGCTGGCGTGCCGCGCAAGGGTTGGAGGGCGTGACGTTTTTCACCGTCAGTCCCGACCCCAATGCGCCGGAGCGCTTCTGGGCCGGAACCTGGGGCAACGACATCGGCGTCAGCCTCGACGGCGGCGAGACGATCGAGCGACTCGGCGCAGGGTTGGAGACGCTCAGCATTCTGTCGATTTTACGGCATCCGGCGCCCGGTCAATTTACGGTCGGCGCTATCGAAGGACTTTTCCGCAGCGATGACGGCGGCGCAAGTTGGTTCAAGCTGCCCGGCGCGCTCTCCTCGCAGACGATCTACGCCCTGATGCAAACCGACAACGGCGCGTTGTGGGCAGGCGCAGCCGACGGCCTGTGGCGCAGCCCAGACTACGGCGCAACCTGGGAACGGCTCGAGTCCATTCCCTCGACGACGGTGATACGACTAGGCAAGGCCGCAACCCCAAACGGCTCGCTGCTTTGGGCGGGCGGCGAGCGGGCCGGCTTCTGGTGGAGCCAGGATGGCGGCGCTTCCTGGAGTTTCGCCGGATTGGCGGGGCGGAGCGTCTATGCGCTGGCATGGGCAGATGGACGTTTTATCGCAGCAACGGATGACGGTCTGTTTGAAGCTGCTCCATAGCAAGACCCCCTTATCCCCCTTGTTCCCCAGCCTCGTCCCTTTGACGCCGGAGATGAATGCGCAGAGGTGGAGAAACCTTTTCTCGATTTTCTCCGTAGTGGAATTCAAACATTTTGTATTGCATTCCATCTTGGGAAGGATGCGCGCTGTGGAACAACCGATCATCTCCGCAAACTCGGTGCAAAAATGGTTTCGCAACGGCAAGGTCGAAGTGCATGCGCTGCGCGGGGTGGACATCGCCGTGCAGCCCGGGGAAATGGTCGCCATTATGGGGCCTTCCGGCTGTGGCAAGACGACGTTGCTGAACTGTCTCTCCGGCCTGGATGAATTCGACGACGGGGAAGTTTACATCGAGGGGGTGCGTCTTTCTGCAATGAACGACAGAGAGCGCACGCGCCACCGCGCGCAACGGATGGGTTTTATTTTTCAAACCTACAACCTGCTGCCTGTGATCACGGCGGTCGAAAACGTCGAGCTGCCCCTGCTCGTCGCGGGCATGCGTCCAAGCGCCGCGCGCAAACGCGCGCTGGAGGCGTTGGAGCAAGTTGGACTGGCCAACCGTGCACACCATCGCCCGGCGGAACTCTCCGGCGGAGAACGCCAACGGGTGACCGTGGCGCGCGCCCTCGTCAACAACCCGGCGATCGTCTGGGCGGATGAACCGACCGGCTCGCTCGACAGTAAAACTGCCGACGAGATCGTGACGCTCATGCGCGCACTCAACCAAGCGCGTGGACAGACCTTCGTCGTCGTCACCCACGACCCCGACGTCGCTGCTGCATGCAACCGCATCATTCATATGCGAGACGGACGGATCGTCTATGCTTGAAAATCTTTCCCTCCAGGTGATTGCGTTGTTGGTGGGCGGCGTCACCGCCATCCTGCTCTATCTGGCCTTTTTGTGGCTGCGCAACCCCGTGTTGATGAAGATCGGACTGCGCAACATGCTGCGACGCCCCACACAGTCGGCGCTGATTATCATCGGCCTGACGCTCAGCACAATCATCGTAGTGAGCGCACTGGGCGTCGGCGACACGCTGCGCTACTCGATTCAAAAACAGGCCATCGCAGCGTATGGCGAGGTCGATGAAATTATTGCACCGCCGTTGCTCTCGATGCTGGCGAACATGGCCAATCCAAACGTCGATCCAGCGCAGGCGCAGCAGACGCAGCAGACGCTCGAAGGGTTGATGGAGGGTGGACTGAGCAGCGTGCTGGCTTTGGCGCAGGGCGGCCTGCCGAGCATCGACGAAGATCGGCTGGCGCGGCTGCGCGCGGCCGCAGCCGAAGAACCGCTGATCGACGACGTGGCCGGCGCCATTGTCTTCCCAACCATCGTTCGCAACGTCACCACCGGGCAAAGCGAGCCGTTCGGGTTCATTTTCGCCGTCGATGACGACTACGCCTCCGGCTTCGGTCTTTCCAGCGTGGAAGGCGAGAAGTTGACGATGGGGATGCTCCAGCCTGGGGTGGGCAACATCTTCCTCCAGGCCGGCAATCTCTTCTCCCTCGTCCCGGCGCTGACGGAGCAGTTCGGCGAGCTGCAGGCGTCGGCGCCGATCTCCGCCACGCTCGACGATCTGGATGCACTCCAGGCGCTGGCCGGACTGGGTGCGCTCTTCACCGTCGTCGATGCGGAGGCGTTGCCCGATCTCGATATTCGTCTTGACACGTTGGACGCCCTGGGCGTCGATACGACGCCGCTGCGTGCGCTTGGCCGAGACAGCCTGACGCTGCGCGAGCTTGCTGTTCTGTTGCAGAGCGCGCAGGCGATCGAGGCAGCTTCCGGCGAGGCGACGACGACTCTCTCAATTCCGTTGACGGGCGTCATCACCGCCACACAGCCGCTCACCGGCAGCGCCGCAACACTGGAAGTCGATCCTTCTCGTCTAAACCTGACGGGCGCCCTGAGCGCGTCCTTAAACGACTTCGCCGCCGACCTGTTGCGCGCCGTCAATCTTAATACGCTCGGCTACGAACTGGACAACCTCCTTGGACGATTTGGGCTGCAGTTGCGTCAGGGTGAACTCTATCTCAACCGCCTGGGAGCGGAGCGCCTCCGTGCGCGCACCGGCGATCTGCTCGAAATCTACATCGGCCCGCTGCCCGTGCGCTATCGGGTGCGCGCCGTCGTCGATCAGGCCGGCCCGCTGAGCGCGCTGACGCCGGTGGTGATGCTCCGGCTGGATGAAGCGCAGCAGCTTCTGTTCATGCCCGACAAGGTTAATTCGGTGCTTGTCTCCAACCAGGGGGACGCAATGACAGGCATGCAACACACCGAAGTGGTGAGCAGACGACTGCGCTTGCTCGCCCTCGACGATGACGCAGTCGCCGCCATCGCCGCCATGCTCGCCCGCCCGGATGTGCGCACCCGGTTGACGCAGTTGAGCGCCGATCTGCCTGAGGCCGGAGCGGTGCGCCTGGAGGACGCAGAAGAGCTGCCGCCGCTGCTGGCCGGCGTTCTGGAAAGCGTATTGAGCGCCTTCCAGATTGAACAGATGACGCGGCAAGACGTCGAGGCGCTGCTGTCCGCCGGCGAAGCGGGCGTCGATACGCCTGCCTTGCGCCAGCTGCTTGCGTCTCCCACGGTGCGGGAATGGCTGCTGACGCTCGATCTGCCCGACGAGGTGCGTCGAGAGTTCGCCACCGCCGTCGCCAACCTCAATCAATTTGAGCAGATCGAACCGCTCAACAAGGCCACCATTGTAGCGGCGGCCACCGTCGGCGGCGGCCTCTTTGCTTCGCTCTTCAGCGTCTTTGGCTCTCTCTCGATTCTGGTGGCGCTGCTGTTGATCGTGCTGATTTTCGTCATGCTCGCCGCCGAGCGTCGGACGGAGATCGGCGTCGCGCGCGCCATCGGCGTGCAACGCAGCCAAATCGTGCAGAGTTTTATGGCCGAGGGGATGGTCTACAACCTCGCGGCTGCTGCACTCGGCGTGCTGCTCGGCGTCGGCGTCACCTTCGCCATGACTCAGTTCATCGGCCAGCTTTTCAACGACATGACGGGCGTGATCAACGCACAGGTCGGCGGCATCTTCGCCGTCAGCTTCGCCATCTCCTGGCAGTCGATCGTGGTGGCCTACTGCGTCGGTGTACTCATCACCTGGCTTGCCATGACCCTCGCTTCCTGGCGAGTGACGCGCATGAACATCGCAACCGCCATCCGCGACCTGCCGGATGAAGCGGAGGCGCGCCGCCGCTCCTGGTCAGGGGTCATCTGGCGTTGGCTCTGGCCTATCGCTGCGCTGGGCCTGGGCGTTTATCTGTTGGCGCTGGCGCTAAACGTCCAATCGCTCAGCTTGACCCTGATCGCCGTGACGCTCTTGCTCTATGCGCTCGCCGTGTTCGCAGGCAGACTGCTGGAATTGACGCCTGTTCGCAACGAAGCCGGCTATCGCTTCGTCTATACGCTCCTCGGAGCAGGCTTGCTGGTCATCTGGTCGCCTCGCTGGAGCGCCCTGGCGTCGCAGTGGCTGCCCGAACGCTTCCCCTGGGACCCGGCGCAGGCGCCCACGGTCTTCACCTTCGGTGGGCCGTTGATTATCGTCGGCGCCATTTTGGTCATTATGTTCAACGCCGATCTCCTCAGCGGCCTTGTCAGCGCCATTTTGGGCTTTGCGCCGTCGCTGCGCCCCGTGCTGCGCACCGCCATCGCCTATCCGCTCAGCAACCGTTTCCGCACCGGCATGACCATGGTGCTCTTCGCCATGATCATGGCGACCGTGGTGGTGATGGCGGTGGTGATTCACACTACGCAGTCGTTGACGCAGCTGGATGAGCGCCAGACCGCCGGCTTCGAGATCGAAGTCTCACCGACGCTGCTCAGCTTTTTCAACCCCGTCGAGCACTTTCCGACTGCGCTCGCTTCCCTCAGGAACGATCCTCTACTGGAGCGAATTGCCGCCGTCGGTCTGGTGACCGAACAGTGGATGGAAGGCAAGGTGGCGGGCGAGAGCGGTGGATTTCGCCGCACGAGCATGGCGGGCGTCAATGAAGGATACATCGAATCGGCGCAGCAGGTCTATCGCCTGCGCAGCCGGGCGGCGGGCTATGAAGACGACGCCGCCGTGTGGGAGGCGCTGGCGACGCGCGACGACGTCGTGATTGCGCGGCCGCATCTCTTCGACGCAGCGCCGGCCTTTCCCTTTGCGCCGTCCGATCTGCCTGATGAAGAGGCTCCAGAGACGATTTTTCAGGTCGAATCGGGTGAGGCTTCGGTGCGCGTCGAGCGCCGCAACCGATTTCCGTTGCTGCTGCGTCTGGAGGAGAGCCAGGGAGAGGTCCTCCCCGACATCTTTCTGACGCTGGCGACCGATGGCGCCGACGGCGTGCGTCGCGAGCACACCGTGCAGGTGATCGGTGTGCTCGCCGAAGACGCCAATCTCGTTTCATCGACGCTGATCGGGAGTGAAACGACGCTGCGCCATCTGCGCAGCATCCCAGTGACAGGAGACCGCATTTACGTGAAAGCGAAGCCTGGCGAAGATGCGCGTTCGGTCGCCGCCGCCATCGAAGCTGCGTTTGTTTCAAGCGGTCTCGACGCCGTCACGCTCGCCGACCAGTACGCGCAACGCCAACGGCTGACCGGCGGCGCGCTGCAACTGTTGCAGGGTTTCATGGCGCTGGGACTCCTCGTTGGCATTGCAGCGTTGGGCGTCATCTCGACGCGTTCGGTCTATGAGCGTCGTCAGCAGGTGGGCATGTTGCGCGCCCTGGGCTACCAACGCGGCATGGTGGGGCTGAATTTTCTGATCGAGTCCAGCTTTGTGTCGCTCACAGGGCTGGCCATCGGTGTGCTCACCGGCGTCGTGCTGGGGGATAACCTGGTGCTTTCTTTCTTCCCGCAGATTACAGAAGAAGCGGTCGGGGCGCCATGGTCACAGATTGGGTTGATGGCGCTGACCGCTTATCTGTTTTCGCTGTTGACCACGCTTGCGCCGGCCTGGCAGGCCTCGCGCGTCCACCCGGCCGAAGCGCTCCGCTATGAATGAACTTCTGTGCAATCTGCGGTTTCCTCACGACCGCAGATTGCACAGAAAAGCGATCAAGCCGTGCATCTGAACTACGGCGCTCCTTTCTGAATCATAGGCAACATGACAAACCCCGGATCGGGCGGCGTCGGCGTCGGCGTGACGCCGGGCGGCAGCGTCGGCGTCGGCGTCGGATAGATGATCGGCGCGTTCTCGCCGAAGACCAGGCCTAGCTTAAACGGCGTGAGGTCCGAGTTGCGGCTGCGCGCGTGATACCAGAGGTAGATGCTGCCGTCGGGATTGAGCACGGCGGAAGGATAGAAGACGCGGTTGAAGTCCCAGGAACCGGCCGGCGAGCCTGTGACGAGAGGATTGTTGGGGTCTTTGGTCCATGTCTTGCCGCCGTCGGTGGACCAGGCGCGGCCGATGCCGGTGCGCGTCTGATCCAAATTGCTGCCCTGGTAGAACATCATCAGTGAACCATCGTTCAGACGAATCACGGAGGGAGAGGCCACCTCGCCTTCATCCCATGCACCGGGGCCGCCAACGGACAGCACCGGCTCGGCGTGTTGCGCACCCGGTTTGATGTAGCGCGTCCAGGTGACGCCGTCATTGGAGTAGGCGTAGCCGATCTGGTTGCCCGAGAATGCGCCGCCGAACCCTGCATACCACATGTGGTACTTTCCATCGAACTTGAGCACGTCGGGCGAGAAGATGCTGTAGCCGTCGAAATCATCGGCATAACCGGAGGATTCAAACACAAGCCCCGCCTCATTGCCTTGGCTGTTGTATTTTTCCCAGTGAATGCCGTCGGTCGAGGTGGCGTACCCGATGCCGAATCCGGAGAAATAGCTGGCGTACCCCGCATACCACATCTTCCAAATGCGCTCTTCCTTGTCGTAGATCACCGAAGGAGCGTTGATGCGCTCATAATCCCAGTAGCCAAAGCTCCCGCTGCGGATCACCGGATTGCCGACATAGCGCGACCAGGTGATGCCGTCTTTCGAGGTGGCGAATCCGATGTCCTTGCTGTTGCGGGTGAACGACGTGCCTGAATACCACATGCGATATTCGTCGTCGTTGCGGTCCGGTGTGTTTTTGTCGAAGTACATTACGTGCACGGCGTAGACGTTGAAATCGTCCCAGCTGCCCGGCGCGCCGTAAAAGAGGATCGGATTGCCGGCGTATTTCGTCCAATTGCCGGCCTCCATATTGGAAAGAGCGACGCCGAGCGGCGCGGCGAGAAGCAGCAGCGTGATCGCAAGCGCAAGAAAGACGCGTTTCATGAAAGCCTCCAGAGCCCAACGATAGACGCAGCGGTCTGACGCCTGAAAATTCCTGCAAGTTGACGTCTGGAGATCACGCTATCACGTTCGCATGCCCTGCGTCAGCGTCAGTTTGTCTGAAAAATGCGATTACACTATGGGATGATTGACCGATGGACGCCATGGAGAAAAGCCGCTTCCTGTGCGCGACAAATTGCCAGCCTGGCGCACCCATGTTATCATTGAGGTTGTGCATTCATTCTGTCGACGAGGAGAGGTCGCATAGCCTGGTCGAGTGCGCCCGTCTCGAAAACGGGTAGGGCTAACCACCCTCGAGGGTTCAAATCCCTCCCTCTCCGCCACATCAAGAAAAGGCTTCGGGAGCTGTTTCCGAAGCCTTTCGTCTAAATAACTCCATTACGCAGAAGATGCTCGCTCTTTTGGCGCAACCGGATGTCTCCGATCGCTCGCTTTGGTTCCCTGCCCCTTGCTTCCTTTCGCCACCGGTCTGGCGATCAGACGCCTGAAATATCACCACAAAGGCGCGAAGACGCCAAGAAATACGCAAGGAATACGAGGATTTGCATCTTTTCCTCTCTTATGAGTGTCCTTTGCGCCTTGGCGTCTTTGTGGTGATTATGGCGGATTCCCTCGCCTGAACTACGGGTCGCCGGAATCCTTTCTGAAATTCCCTCCACCCCCTGAAAGGAGACATTTTCCGCGAAGGCGTCATCGAACTGCGCAACGTAAGCAAATAATCTGTTGCGCGACGCCGCTATGGAGCAGAGGATTCAACTGCGATGTTCGGCAAGTAGAGCCGCTGCACCTCTCCCTGCACGTAAAGCACAGGCGCTTCCAGGACGACGTCAGGCAAGGCGGCGGCTTCGATGCGAACCCTCGCCGTATAGACGCCGTCCTCCAGCGGCGTTTCGGAGAGCGCCACCGACAGCAGCTCCCGGTCCGCCTCGGAGACGCGCGTCAGCTGCAGCCAGGCGGCGTCGGTCGATGCACTCCATACGAAGCCTGCGCGTTGCTCGCCCAGTTGCACCACACCTGTGACCACGGCGGTTTCAAAAAGCGAACCCAGATAGAAGCGGTCGGGCGTCAGCGACAGGGTGAGCCTGCTCTCCTGCGTAGGCTCGGCGGTCGGCGTCGGCGTTGCATCCGGCTCGGGCGTTGTTGTCGGTTCGGGCGTCGGCGTTTCCGGGCTGCTGATGCGCACGCAGCTCCCGAGCTCGATGCGGTCGAGGAAGCTCCACATCTGCGAGCCTGCGCCGTCGTTGTAGACGTTGAAGTAAACGACGAGCGTCCGCCCCCGGTAGGCGCTGAGGTCGAAGACGCGCTCGCGCCACGTCTCGTCGCCTGCGGCGAAGCTGCGCGTCAGCCGCGCCACGAAGCCATAGTTGCTGTTGAGCAGCAGCGCCTCGCGATAGTCGGCGTTGTCGGCCGCGCCGTAGGTGCGCTCCATGTAGCGGAGCAGCACCGGCGTTTCGGCGTCGGCGGGAATGGTGATGCGCTGAAAGACCGTCGAGTAGGCGCGGCGGTTGGCGAAGCCCGTCGGAATGCCGAGCTGGACGGCGCGTGCGCCGCTGTAGACGGTGGTCGCCGTATAGCGCGCCGGGAAAGGCGTCGAGCCGAACTGCCAGCCGCCGCTGCCCTCGAAGTCGCCGTTGAGCAGGATGGAGGCGCAAGCATCGGGTCGGGTCGTCGGCGTCGCCGGAGGAGGGAGGGTGGGCGAGGGCGTCGCCGTAGGCGTCGGCGCACCAGGCGGGCCTTCCAATGCGTAGCCCGCCAGCTCCGCCACCGTCGCCAGCGCCACGCGGGCGATGCGCGCCACATAGTCGTAATCGACTTGCGTGGCAACGTCTCCGGCGGTGTGATAGTTGGGATTGCGGTCTCTGGGGCGGGCGTCGTCAAAGAAATTCTCAATGACCAGGAACGAGGCGTAGTCGTTGTCCCAGAAGGGCGAATGATCGGAGAAACGGCTGGCGGTTGTCGTTTTGCGCTCAAAGTTCAGGCCGAGGCCGTAGCGCCCGTTGCGCTCCAGAAAGTGGTCGGCCAGCGCGTTGGATTTGGGGCCGCGCCCGGTGTGGATTTCCACAACGCGGTCGCCGTCGCCGTCCCAGCCGATCATGTCGAGGTTAATGAAGCCGAGCACCTGTTCTCCGGCCCGACGCAATGCCCCTGCGTAGACTTTGCTGCCCCACTGCCCTTGCTCTTCGCCGGTGAAGTGGATGAAACGCACCGTCAGCGCAGGACGATAGGCGGCGAGCAGGCGTGCGATCACCAGCGTCGCCGCCGTGCCCGTGGCGTTGTCATCCGCTCCCGGCGCGCTGGAATACGGCGCGTTCGACATCGAATCGAGATGGCCGCCGACCAACAGCACGCGCTCCGGCTGCGTTGAACCGCGCACCTCGGCCACCACATTCCGCCCGCTGTATTGACCATAGCTCCAGGGAGCGTAGCGCACGTTCAATCCCAAACGTTGATAGTATTCATAGACAAATTGCTCTGCATCGCGCAGGCGGCCGGCGAACGTGTATCGCGTGTGAATGGTCACGGCGCCGCCGCCGACCGGCGCAGGCGTATGCCCACTGAGCTGGCTCACCAGGGTCTGAAGCTCCGCAGGCGTAACTTGAGCAAGCAAGGCGGCGACCGCCGGATCGATTGCAGTCGCCTGCGCAGCGGCGATGGCCGGCGGCGCCTCATCGACGTACAGCGGAGCCGCAGTCAACAAAGAGACGGGAACGCCTTGAGGCGGAAGGGTCTCCAGCAGCGTCAGCTCATGGTCTGCGTCCGTCGCCACAAGCAGGTGCGCCTCACTGCGCCACAGCAGACGGCCAACGCCGGCGGCCAGCTCTGCGGCGCGCGGGGCCGTCGCATCGGCGATGTAGTAGATGGCGCCGGCGGTGTCTGCATCGACGATCTGCACATCCAGGCCGGCGCTCGCCAGGAGAGCGGCGTCCTCCAGGCTGCCGCTGGCCACCCACCGGTCTGCAGACGGCGCATCCAGGCGGGCGTGCACGACCGTCGTCGGCGGCAACAGCGCAGGCGGGGTTTCACCCTCCGCCCGGATGAGGAAGAGCGCCGGGCCAAACGGAGCGGTGAGCAGAGCATCGTCCTGTCCATACGTGTTCGGGCTGCCGACCGTCGTTGTCGTCAAGACGACGAGCAAGAGGAAGATCAGGAGCCGTCTTGCGCTACGCGTGGGGTTTCGTCTGGAGGCGGTGTGCATGCGCCGTTTTCCCTTGAATGTCCTGCTGTTTTGAGATCGCTCGGCTTCTCCTCTTCTCTTGACGCAAAAACGGCTGAAAAGTAACGAACGGCGCCCGATCGGCGCTCAATCGCAAGGCAACTGCAAGGATGCAGGGTTGCAGAAAAATCGAAATCTCGTTAGGATCAGGCAGGAATTTGACCAGGGACGACAGCGCGCCGTGATCCTGACAACCCTTCGTTTGTTCGAAATGGATGCATGGGAATGAGCGAACTGGTGGGGCCGGGCCGTTTCGCCGTTGAGCGCCCTTTGCGCCACGCACTCGGCTTGTTGCTGTTGGCGGCGGCGATTGCGCTCCTGCCCTTGCCTGAACTGACCGGCCTCCTCCTTGCAGCCGGCGCCGTCGCGCTTGTCCTGCGCTGGCCCTGGCTGATCTGGCTGCCGCTTGCGGTGTTTGTGCCGTTCACAAGCGGCCTGCGACTTGGCGTCGCCAGCGTCACCGACTTGCTGCTGGCGGCGGGAGTGGCGCTGTGGTTTTTCGACGGCGCGCGACGCCGCACGCTGTCCTTGCGCTGGTCGCCGGTGAGCAGCCTCGCCGGCGTCTTTGCTGCAACGCTCTTTGTTTCACTGTTTTTCGCCGTAGATTTAGGCGAAGGCGTGAGCGAAGTGATAAAATGGCTGCAATTGCCGGTGCTGTTGCTCGTTGCGCCGACGATGCTGACGGCGGAGCGAAGCAGATGGCTGGCGGCTGCACTCGTTCTCGGCGCATGCGTGCAGGCAATTCTTGGACTTTATCAATTTATCTTTCAAGTCGGCCCCGAGCATTTCATCATTCTGGGCCGTTTTATGCGGGCCAGCGGCGCTTTTGACCAACCCAACCCGTTCGGCGGCTTTCTCGGCCTCGCCTTGCCGATGGCGCTGAGCCTGGCGATCTGGGCGTGGGGGGAGGCGGCGCGTTGCAAGGAGCAACGCTGGCGACAAATTGTCTGGGCGTTGTTTTACACCGCAGCCGCCGGCCTGATTGCACTCGGCGTGCTGGCGAGCTGGAGCCGCGGGGCGTGGTTTGGCGCTTTTGCAGGGGCATTGGCGGTGGCGGTGCTGCGCAGCCGCAGGGCGGCGCTGATCTCCGCCTTCAGCGCCTTGTTGCTGGCCATCTGGCTGGCGCTGGGCGCATTTTCCCCGGCGATGTTGCCGAAGCCGCTGACCGATCGCCTCGCCGATCTCCCTGCGTACTTTGGCCTGACCGATGTATTGGTGCAGCCGGTCACCGATGAAAACTTCGCCGTGGTGGAGCGCCTGGCGCACTGGGTGGCGGCGCAGCGCATGTGGGAGCGCTCGCCCTGGTTCGGCGTCGGCGCCGGCAATTACGCTGCGGTCTATCCCGAGGTGCGCCTGCCGCGCTGGGAGGATCCGCTCGGCCATGCACACAACATCTACCTGAACATGCTGGCCGAAACAGGACTGCTCGGATTCGCCGTCTTTCTGGCGCTGTGGGGCGCGGTCGTGGCGTGGAGCTGGCGGCGCTCCCGTGCTGTTTCACCGGTCGACAGCCAACAGCGTTGGCGGGCGGCGGTGGCGGTCGGCGTTTTGGGGTTGGTCGCCCATCTCGCAGTGCACAACCTGGTGGATAACCTCTTTGTGCGCGGCATTTTAGTGTATATTGGCCTTTGGTTGACGATTCTTCATACCGATTAGATTTTTTGGTTTCATGCCAGGTTTTATTCGAGGGCTTCCATTGAACGCATTGCATTCTCTTCCCCTCAGCGACTCCAATCGTCGCGAAGTCAAGCGCTTCATCAAGTTCGCCATGGTCGGAACCGCCGGCATGGTCACTCATATGACCCTTTTCAATATTTTGATGCTGGGGCTGCGTCTCGACCCGCGGCTAGCCAATGCGGTTGGCTTCGTTGCGGCCGTAGTGCAAAATTTCACCCTCAATCGACGCTGGACGTTTCCCGAAAGTCGCAGCCGCGAGGCGGGTCTTCAGCTCGGGCAGTTTGCCATCGTCAGCGTGATCGGCCTCATGATCAACTCCGCCGTCTTCTGGGCCGTCAGCCACGGGTTGGAAACATTTTGGGCGACGCTGATCGCCGATCCGACGCTGGCGCACGCCATCAACAACAACTTTGCGTTGGCGACGGCGATCGGCGTCGTGCTCTTCTGGAACTTCACTGCCAATCGCCTTTGGACCTTCCGCACGCGCGCGTGAGAGGTGGGTTTGACGGTCATTGCGGTCGATTACACCCCCGCAGTTCGTCAACAGGCAGGCATTGGGCGCATCGTACGCGGCCAGATCGAGGCGGTGGTCCGCCTGAATCCTGGCTATGATCTACGCCTTTTTGTCGCCGGACCGGTGAACGCAGCGCAGCGCAGCGGGGCGCCCCTGCCGCTGCACGCCACTCCCATCAGCGAACGCAACCTGGTGCGCATCTGGCATCGGTTAGACATCGGCTTGCCGCGCGTGGAGTGGTTCACCGGCGGGCCGCTCGACCTTTTTCACGCCACGGATTTCGTGCTTGCGCCGACGCGCGCGCGGCGCAAACTGTTGACCATCCACGATCTCGCCTTTCTGTTTTACCCGGACGCTGCACTGCCCAGCTTGCATCACTACCTGAATGTGGTCGTCCCGCGCAGCGTGCGCCGCGCCGATGGAATTATTGCGGATAGCCATCATACGGCGCGCGACCTGACCGAGCAGTGGGGCGTGCCGCCCGAACGCATTACGGTCGTGCAAGGCGGCGTCGATCACAGCCATTTTCGTCCCGTGCGCGACTTGCAACGACAGCGCCAGGTGCGCGAACGCTACGCCATCGGCGACCGCCCTTTTATTCTCGCCTTGAGTCGCCTCGAGCCGCGCAAGAATTTCACCAGGTTGATCGAGGCCTTCGCCCTGGCGAGAGCGGAGGCGAATCTCCCGCATCGGTTGGTGATCGCAGGGAGCAAAGGCTGGCTGTACGAGGCGATCTTTCGTCGCGTCGAGGAGCTGAGGCTGCGCGAGCATGTGCATTTCCCCGGTTTCATAGACGACGCTGACCTGCCCGCCCTCTACAGCGCGGCTGAATTTTTCGCGTATCCATCGCTCTACGAGGGCTTTGGCCTACCCATCGTCGAGGCGCTGGCGTGCGGAACGCCGGTGCTGACAGGCGACAACTCCTGCCTGCCGGAGGCGGGCGGCCCCGGCGCGCTCTATGTCAAGGCGGAGGAGGTGCACAGCATCGCCGAGGGCTTGGCGCGCCTGGCGACGGACGAGGCGCTGCGCCGTCAGCTTCGCGAGGCCGGCCTTCAGCATGCCGCGCATTTCACCTGGGAGCGCAGCGCCCGGCGCTTGCTGGAAGCCTATGAACGTTTCCTGGCAATGTGATTGAAATTTGAGGAGAGATGAAGCTTGAGCACGCTTGAAAACCCGCTTGCGCCTCGTTCACCCGAAGAATCGGCGCTCACGATGACGATGTTCATGCAACCGGAGCACTCCAACAGCCTGGGCAACGTCCATGGCGGGGTGATTCTGAAGCTTTGCGACGAATGCGGCGGCATCATCGCCAGCCGCCATGCGCGACGGCCGGCCGTCACCGTGACCGTCGACCGCGTCACCTTTCTGCGTCCGGTGCTGTTGGGGCGGCTGGTGCTGGTGCATGGACGCATCACCTGGGTGGGGCGCACCAGCATCGAGGTGGAGCTGCGCGTGGAGGCCGAGCATCTGTTGACCGGCGAGCGCGTGCACACCAACAGCGCCTACTTCGTCTATGTGGCCCTCGGCGATGACCGTCGCCCGACGCTGGTGCCGCCGCTGCTGCTGGAGACCGAAGAGGATCGCCGTCGCTTCGCCGAGGGCGAGGCGCGGCATCGACAGCGGCTGTTGGAAGCGGGACGCAGCGCATGAGCACAGCGCCGCCTCAACGCCCTGACGCCGGGTTGACATCCCTCGAGAGGCTGCTGCGCTGGCTGTGGCCGACTGCGTTGCTGTTGGCTTTCCTCGGCTACACAGGCCCTTGGGTCGATCACAAGGCGGCCGGCCTGGTGATCACAGGGCTGGATTTGGGCGAGTACGTCAAGTTCCTCGCGCCCATCCGCCGCGGCGAGCTGTCGCTCTGGCGCGAAGGATTCTATCTGCCGCTGCTGGCGATCAGCCTGACCGCCAGTTTGATCGCCTTTCGGGCGGAGCTGCGCTACGGTTGGCCGATGCGAGCGCTTCTGCTGGCGCTGGCGGTCGTGGCTGCGCTCAACCTTCTGCCGCCGGCCTGGACGCCTCAGCGCATGTTGACCGCAGAGTTTCGGCAGCAGGCGGCGGCGCTGGCGGCCTCTCTGCTGGCGATGGCGTTCAGCCCGTTGTTGGCCTTGCTTCCACGCCGGATCGTCGGCCTCTTCATCGGGCTGTTGAGCATTGCGGCGGCGCTGCTTCCGATGCAGCAATTCTTCGCCGTCCTGCCCGCCATCAGCGCGCTCTACAATCGGCCCCAAGCGCCGGGCTGGGGCATGGTTCTCTGCGCGATCGGCCTGTGGACGTTGGCTGCGACGGCGCTGGGATGGACCTGGAAACGCACCATAAAATAGAGAGGAAGCATCGATGCTTTTCGGAATGATGAACAACCCGCGCGCACCGATCTTAACCGAGATCGAGCGCGCCGCCGCCATGGGATTTGACTTTCTGGACCTGACCGTCGAAGCGCCGGGCGCAGCGCCGGAATCGACCGACTGGCAGGCCGTGCGCGCCGCCCTGCACGATCATGGGCTGCGCGTCGTCGTCCATGCGGCGCCCTATTTGCCTTTGAACAGCCCTTCGCCGCTGGTGCGGCAGGCGGCGCTCGATGAACTGCGACGCTGCATCGACGTTGCGCACATCGTGGGCGCTCCGTTTTGCACGACGCACTTCGTCGGCTGGCCGGAGTTTCTCACGGAGGAGATGGGCTATGAATATTACCGCCAGGCCTATCAGCTGCTGATCAAGCACGGCGCCGAGCAGGGCGTGCAGGTGACGCTGGAGAACAGCCCCAACAACAAGCATCAACTCAAATACTTCCGCGAAATTTTCTTCCGCCTGCCGGAGCTGAAGCTGACCTTTGACATCGGTCACGGCAACATCAATACGGCGCGCAGCATGACGCGAGATTACATGTTTGCGCTGGCGGATCGCCTGGTGCACGTCAACATCAGCGACAACGACGGCTCCGCCGACGATCACCTGCCGTTCGGCGCGCCCAAGCAGGGAGGCATCAAATTAAAACATGAGCTGCAGGTTCTTCGCGACTTCCGCTTCGATGGCACGATGACGTTGGAAATCTTCGGCCATGAACGCTGGCTGGTGGCCAGCCGCGAGCTGGTGAAGGAGCGGCTGGCCGAGATCGGGGCGTGATTCGTATTCCGTGTTTCGCTGCGGCTAGCCGCCGTCGGCGGGGTCCTCCCACAGGCTGACGGGCGCCGGCGTCGGCGTGGGAAAGACAAACGTAGACGGTGGGTCGTTCCGCGTCGCTTCCACCGGGGTGGCCTCGGCAGGCGTCGTCTCTCCCGCCATTTGCGCCGGCGCTTCCGGGGGCGTCAGGCTATCGAGATCGGTCTCAAAAACGACAGGCGTCGTGGGGCTGTTTGCTTCCGCAGCGAAGGTGACGCCCGGCGGCAAGGGCGGACAAGCCGTTGGATCTTTTCGATAGGATTCCGCCATGGCCGGCGCGCTCCAGATTCCTTCGACGACGGCGCGCACGCGCGCAGGGTCGGCGATGCGCAACACCGAGGCGCCTTCGGGCGTCGTGTAGTTCTGCAAGTCCTGCAGCGTCAACCCGCTGGCGCGCACGCTGCCTGGGTCAAGCTGGATGCCCCAGGTGAGGAGGTCGAGAATTTCCAGCGGGTTCAAGTCCGTGGAGATCATGTTCTGAAATGCGTTGTAGAGCGGGAAAAAATTGGCCAGCAAATTCGTGCGCAGCATCTGGTTGCGCAGCCCCCACAGAAACTCGCGCTGGCGTTGATTGCGGCCAATGTCGCTTTCTCGATAGCGCAGACGCACGAACCAGTAGGCCGACTCGCCGTCGAGCCACACGTCGCCTGCGGGCAATGCAAAATAGTCCCAACGGTTGGTGGTCAGGTTGAAAATCGGCTCGTAAAACGGACAATCCAGATGAACGGTGACCCCGCCGATCGCATCGACCAGGTCTACGAAGCCGTCCATGCGCACGCGCACATAGTGTTTGGTCGAAATGCCGAGCGTGTTAGCCAGCACCTGCGAAAGCAGCGCCGGCCCCCCGCCTGGATTCATGTTTTCGCCAATATTGTCAACCTGGTTGATGCGCCCCCATCCGTAGCCGGGAATCTGCACGTAAAGATCGCGCGGGACGCTGAACACCGCCACCCGGTTGTTGGCGCGGTCGACGCCGACGATCATGATCGTGTCGGTGCGCCAGCTCGTCCACCCGGGTCGATGATCGGTGCCGAGCAAGAGATAGTTCTCCGTCTGGCTCCAGTTGAAGGCAGGCCCAACCGGCGGATAGGCGGTCGAGAAGCGATCAGGCGCAGGCGGCCCCATCCACAACGCTCCGAGGCCCGCAGCGTCTGCGGTTTCGGAAGACAATGTGCGACTGACAGAAAAAGGGCGAATCGGAGGAGAAGGTGGATTGTAGCTGCGCGCCTCGACGCCGGGCAACGGTTTGTGGCTTCCGGTGATGTCCAGCGGCGGTTTGGGGAGGGCTTCCAGCGCCGCCTTCTGCACCCCGCGCGAGCCTTGAAACACACCGCTCGAGCATGACGTCAGCGCCAACGACAGCGCCAGCACAAGCGAAATGATCTGACTCCGGTCTGACAACATGCAAACCTGACTCCTGATGCAGATGAATCGGAAGAGCGCGCTGCTGTTCCATTCATATGCATACATAAAAATTTGAGCGTTTAGGAGCCCTCAGGCGGCTCTTAAACGCTCATTATACTATAACTTTGACGAAAATCGCCTAACCGGGCGAGCAGTCGATCGAGCCTGCGTCGCGGCCACCTTTGCATCTTTCGTCATCTGTCATGGACAGCGAAATTCGCCATCCTCTGTTTCGTTAAAGAGCGCAGGGCGTTCAAAGACCTTTTGCGCCGCTTCCGCGATCTTCGGCCAGTTGGGATACCACACCCACATTGCGCCGGCGTAACCCGCCCGGATCATGGATGGATCGTTGACCACGAAGCCGTGCACGTCCTCCTTCTGCAGCTCCATCGCCAGGCGCACCAGCTTCACGGCTTCGATCAGATTCAAATCTGTATAGACCGACCCTTGCAGCGCCTGATAGATGGCGGGAATGCGCGGCAGCAGGTTTTCGTTCTGAATCTGCGTGCGCACCGCCCAGATGAAGCGCTGCTGTCTGCGCTCCCGTTCGAGGTCGCCGCCGATGCGCCGGCTGCGCACGTAGCTGAGCGCCTGCCCACCGTTGAGACGATGCACGCCGACGTCCAGCGCCAGCGGCGCCCCGCCCTGGTCGTAGCCGTATGGGTCGTAGAGGGGGCAATCGATCTCGATCTCAAGGCCGCCCATGGCGTCGACCAGCTTCTTGACTGCATCAAATTCGACGCGCACGTAGTGATGGATCGGCACGCCGATCTTCTCCTCGATCACCTGCCCCAGCAATTTGGGGCCGCCGCCGTTCGGCTCGTCTCGCTCGCCGAGATAGTCGATCACGTTGATCTTGTTGCCGCGGCGTCCGGGTATCGCATCCACATAGATGTCGCGAGGCAGCGAGATGACGCCCACGCGCTTGTTGGCGCGATCGACGGCCACGATCATGATCACGTCGGTGCGCCAGTTGGGCATGTTCGGACGCCGATCGCTTCCCAACAGAAGAATATTGGTCGTCTTCAAGAGGGGGTTCGGATCGTCGACCGTGGCTGCGTCTGTTTCCGCCGCCTGCGTTTCTGCGGATGAGGGTGGAGACGACGACGGCGCCGATGAAGAGGAAGGCTGCGTCGTCGGCTGCGCGGATTGCTCCACAGAGGTCAGCACAATGGCCGATGGGGCGTTTTCATGGGCAACGGATGGACTTCCAGGCGCTGCGCTGGCGGTGGCTCCTGAGCAGCCGGGGAGAAGACTCGCCACAAAACATAAGAGCAGAAAAATCGACAGAGATCGGCGCCACAGAAAATTGGGCTGAGCAGATCGATGCATCGTTCCGTCCTCGCTCAACGGTTGTGATTGAACAGGAATGTGGCCCTCCCCGTCGGGTATTACTTTACATCAAGAGCGCGCGTTGCGCAATACGTCGAATAACTGTTCGCATAGACGATAATGCCAGCGATGTCCCCGCCAGAATTCATCCAGAGTGCGATGGCCGGCGCGCTCATAGAGCAACGCCTGATGCACCATCTCCAGCGCATCGGCGTCGTGCACGAGACGCGCTTCCGGGCTGGCGTCTTCAACATATTCCCGCCATAGGCTCGTATAGTCATTGGCGGCGGGCAGCGCTCCTACGATCATGGAGAACGCCTCGTTTTCGGCGCAACGTTTGACATCCGCCCCGATCAACGTTGTGCTGCGTTTGGGGAGATCGGTCACGCGGCTTTCGGCGAGGTCGTGCAATACGGCGAGCGTCAGCGCGCGGCCCACATCCAGCGGACGCTCCAGCCCCTGCGCCTGCCAGTCGGCGTTGAGCGCATCCGCCAACGCCAGCGTGAGCAGTGCAACGCCGGTCGTGTGGTCGGCGATCGATTCGCAAGGGACGACGCCGTTGAGCAGCCAGCCGGTGCGCGGCAGGCGTTTCAGCGCGCAGGCGTGTTCAAGAATGGTCAACAGGGCCGGGATCGGTGGTCTGTCAGGTTCGTGCATGAGCGGAATCAGCCGTGGTGTGCGTCGAGCCAACGACGCAGCTCGATCAGGGCCTGGTTGCCGATGCGAACATGGGTGAATTCGTCGCGGCCGCCGAAGGGGATGCGCACCGTGTGCACGCGTTCGCCGTCGTCGAGCGCCAGCCATGTCTCGCCGGGAATGCGGCCGAAGACGCCTTCCTCTGCGCCGGCGGTTCCCACCAGCGCCAGCCCCAGCGTTGCGCCGCTTTCCGAGCGCAGCCACATGGCAGCCCGGCGCGCCAGCGCCTCGCGCGCCGCCGAGTCGAGTTCCTCCAGTTGCAAGGCGCCCGACAGCTCCGCCGGCGCCTCTTCGGGAGCGACGACGCGCTTGCACAGCGGCGTCTGATCGGGCAGGGCCGTCGCCAGCCGCTCCGCCAGCGCGCCGCGCGTGTTGGTCTCCAGCAACGCCACCGTGACGCCCGCCTGCATCATCCGGCGCGCCAGCATCGTCTCGTAACGCTCCTCCGGATCGGTGGAGTAGATGTACGACCCGACGGCGGCGCGCACCTCCGCCTCAATGGCGTCGAGCATACGTTCGGCCGTTTCCGGGTCGTCGGCGCGGGCGGCGATGCGAATGTCCACCTGGCCGGTTTTGGCTGCGAGGCCGACGGTGGGGTTGCTGCGGCGCATGAGATCGCCGAGCCGTGCGTCGATGGCGCTTTCGCCGATGCCGAAGGTGCGCAGGATGCGCCGCCGGATCACTGCGCCGCCGCCCATGCGGGCGCGCAGATAAGGCAGAACGCTGGCGGTCATCATCGCCTTCATCTCGCGGGGCACGCCGGGCAGCGCAATCACAGCGCAGCGTTCGGTCTCCACGATGAAGCCAGGCGCCGTGCCGACCGGGTTTTCGATCAGAATGGCGCCCGCCGGGATCATCGCCTGCTGGATGTTGTTTTCGGTCATCGTCACGCCGAAGCGGGCGAAACGCTCTTTCAAGGTGGCGAGCGCGCCTTCGTGCAGGACGAGCGGACGGCGCGTGGCATTGGCGACGGCCTGCCGCGTCACGTCATCGACCGTCGGCCCCAGTCCGCCGGTGATGATGGCGACGTCGCTGCGCGTCATCGCCAGTTCGATGACCCCACGCAGCCGCGGCTCGTTGTCGCCGACGGTGGTCTTGTAGTACAGGTTCACGCCGGCCTCGCGCAGCTGCTGGGCGATCCAGACAGCGTTGGTGTCCACGATGTCGCCGAGCAGGATCTCCGTGCCCGACGTGATGATTTCCGCGGCAAGTTCTGGCATCGGCGTCACAACATCAGGGCAGCCTGAGCGCGGATCGATTTGATGCGGTCGGCGATGTCGCGGTTTTCTCGCTCGCGGAACTCCTCTTCTAGCTGCTTGAGCGCCTCGATGAAGTCTCGACTCAGAAGCCGGCGGTTTTCTTCGAGCAGCTTGCGTTGGCTCTTCTGGTCGGGAGCGTTGAGCAGATCGTTGATCAGACGCAGCTCCGGCGACATCTGCTCCTGCATGATTTGGAGCGCAGCGTCGTAGATTTTGCGTAAACGTTGCGCCGCCGCGGTCGCCTTATTCTGCTCGGCGCGCTGAATGTTGGCCGCCAACAGAGCCAGAAACGTTTCGTCGATGAGGTGGGCGTTGGCGCGCAGCGCGGCTTCGACGTCGGTGGCTTCCAGAACGGCCTGCAACGCCTGTTGCGCCTGGGCGGCGGCGTCCTGTTGCAGCGCGCGTTGTTGATCTTGCACCGCCAACACCAGCTCGCGCAATTTCTCCAGATGCTCGCGCGCCTGGGGGTCTGTCGTGCGCTCTAGCCGCTCTGCAATCGCCAGCAGGAACTGATAGTCGAGCAGCGGCGCCAACGCCAGCGCCGCGGAAGCAGCCACGGATTCGCCGTCGGGCTGGTTCCAGGCGTCGAGCAGGATGTTTAACACTTCTTCGCGCGTGGCGTTGGGACGAATGCGCCGCACCGTCTCTTCGACGCGATCTTGCAAGGCTTTCAATTCGCGACCGGTTTCGGTCTTTTCCAGCAGCGCGCGGCGCAACGCCTGCAGCGCCTTCACCCCCTCGCTGTCGCCCTGGCTGCCCGAGAGCATCATCAGGCGATCGAGCAGCGAGAAGAACTGGCGGTCGACCAGCCCTTTGTAGCGTTCCAACGCAATGTTGAGCGCGCCCTCGTCGTCGGCCAGCCGCGCCAGGCTTTGGATGGCGGCCACCTGATCGCGTTGCCTGCGCAGCATCTCCGGCGTGACGCCCTGAAACTCCCAAAGCTTTTCGATGAAACGGTTCCAATCCAGATACTCTTTGGGCTGCAACATATAGCCGCGGCGCGCCTCGGTCGGCAGCTTGCGCATGAGCTTTTGGATCAGGTCGCCGATGATGCGCTGCCGCTGGGCGTCGTCGCCGTTGGTGGGCGGCACGTAGACCCCGAGAAACTCGTGCGCCGGTTCATGCACCATCAACGGCGCGCTGAGGGCGCCGCCGGCGCCGCAGCGCGGGCAAATCGCCATGTTGACCTGCCCGCTCAACAGCGCAGGCCCCAACTCGGGGTTGACGCCCAGATCGATGATGGTAAAAACCGGAATCACATAGACCGTCCCACAGTTTGGGCATTGCACCTGCGCCGCGCTGGGTGGAAAGAGCAAATCCTCACCCGGCGCTCCCGTCCGGCGCCCCGGCTGCGCAGATTCTGGGGCGGCGGAGGTTGTCTCGCCAGAGATGGTTTCAGGGGAGGTCGGCGTTGCGCCGGTTGTCTCAGCGGCTTCGGCTTCCTCGCGGCGTCGCACAAAGCCTTTGGGCAATTCGATGCCGCCGGAAGACGGCTGTTTTTCCTGTCCAGGCAAAAGAATGCCGCTCATAGTCGTTGGTCCTCAGGTTGAATGACAGCCATGCTGCCTGCTCTGTTTGTCGACAATCGCTCCCATTGTATAGCAAATCAGAATTGCGACCAAAGGCGTTGATGGCGAATCCGCTGCGAATTCAGCGTATGGTATACTACTAACAAAAGTTGCGCAGTGGAAGCTGGCAATAGAATTGCAGAGAGGCGGCAAGGACGGCGTGGCTTGCAGGTGCAGGTTTTTGGCGCATCTTCCCGTCACGCTGGAGGCGATGACCTATGCGAGGGTCTTTCATGAGACCTCGTGCGGCTTGCAACCGCATGCGCTCGGCGAGCCGCAAGGTCTTGAGGAATTCAAGCAAGCCGCAGGCTCTTGGCGGATCCAAGAGCCGCAGGAAAATCGACGAAAAGAAAGCGCCATGCACGAGCTGTCTATCGCCTGCAATCTGGTCGAGATCGTCGAAGAGGCGGCGCGCGCCGCCGGCGCCGTGCGAGTCACGCGCGTGCGGCTGCGCCTCGGCGACCTGGCCGGCGTGGTGGAGGACGCGCTGCGCTTCAGCTTCCCGGTGGCGGCGCAGGGCACGCTGGCGGAGGGGGCGGAACTGGCGATCGAGCGCGTGCCTGTGCGGGTGTTTTGCAGTCAGTGCAATGCAGAGCGAACGTTAACGCCGCCTTTTGTCTATCGTTGTCCAGAGTGCGGCGCATCCCGTTTGCGACTTTTGCAGGGTCGTGAGCTTCAGGTGGAGTCGATCGAGATCGAGGAGAATCATGATGAAACCGCGCATCCTAGAGCTGCGCAAAGCAGTGCTCGACAAAAATGACGAGATCGCGCGCACGCTGCGCGCCCGATTTGAGGCGGCCGGCGTCTTCGTCGTCAACCTTGTCTCCAGCCCGGGCGCAGGCAAGACGGCGCTGCTGGAGGAGACGATGCGCAGAATGCTCGAGCGCAACTGGCGCGTGGCGGCCATCGTCGGCGATCTGGCGACGGAGAACGACGCGCGTCGTCTGGCGCGCAGCGGCGCGCCCGTGCGCCAAATCGAAACAGGAGGACTTTGTCACCTGGAGGCAGAACTGGTGGCGCGTCGGCTGGAAGGATGGGCGCTCGAGGAGCTCGACTTCCTGTTCATCGAGAACGTGGGCAACCTGGTCTGTCCATCCGACTATGACCTGGGCGAGGCGTTGCGCGTGGTGTTGCTCTCCACCACCGAAGGCGAGGACAAGCCCAACAAATACCCGCCCATGTTCCACAGCGCCGACGTCGTGGTGTTGACCAAAATGGACCTTGCCGCGGCGACGGACTTCGACTACGCCGGCGCCGTCGCCAATGTTCGGGCGATCGCTCCCCACGCCGCCCTCTTCGAGACCTCGGCGCGCACCGGCGAAGGGATCGAGCGCTGGATTGAGTTCCTGGTGGCGCGACACTGGGAAGCGGCGACTGCGGCGTCGGCTGCGCCGGCTCGTTGACCACAGAATTAAGCAAACATAGGGCGAGGATATCCCAATTGGAACGTTACACCGTCGCATGCGTCCAACAACGGCTGCGACTTCCGGCCACAATCGATGACTATCGCGAAAATCTACGCCGATTCCTGCGCGCAGCGGAAAATAAGCGCGCACGGCTGGTGGTTTTCCCGGAGCTAGGGGGGCTGATGCTGGCGCCGCCGCTGTTGGGCGACTTTCGCGCGAGGTTGCTCAAGCGCGTCGACCGGGGGCGACGACGCAACGCCTCGCTCTGGCAGAAGTTCGTCGGCTCGCTCTCCAGCGGCGCAGCGAACCTGCTGCGGGCCGACTTGCGCCTCAGCCTGGCGGACCTGCTCGACGTCGCCGCGCCGGAGCTGTGGACGCAATATCTTCACCTGTTCGGCGAGCTGGCGCGCGAATCGGCGATGACGATCGTGGCGCCCAGCCTCTACCTGCCCGACCCGTTGGACGGCGTGATCCGCAACCTGACGGGCGTCTTCGGCCCGGATGGCGCGCTGCTCGGCGTCCAGGCCAAGGTGATGCTCTCCGGCGAAGACGAGCGCTACTGCCAGCCCGGCGTCAACTGGCATGTCATCCATACGGAAGTCGGTGCGCTGGGCGTCATCATCGGCGGCGATGCGCTCTTTCCAGAAGTGGGACGACTGCTCGCCTTTCAAGGCGCGGAGGCGCTGATCATCGTCGCAGCCGCGAGCAGCCAGGTGGAGTATAACAAATTGCGCGCCGCCGCTTTGGCTCGCATGCAGGACAATCAGCTCTACACCGCCTGTTCGTTTCTGGTCGGCCCCAATCCTTTCGAGCGTCGCCCCACCACCACTTATGTCGGCAAATCCGCTATCTTTGCGCCGCAGGAGCTGACGCCTCGCCTCAACGGCGTGTTGGTCGAAATGGGCAACGCTGCCAGCGAGGGGGTGCTCACTACGGAATGGGATTTCGCCGAACTGCGCGCCCTGTGGGAAAGCAGCGAGGTGCGCGTCCGCAGCCAGCTCACAGCGGCCCAGGCGCACCAGCTGCTCGCCGCAGTCCATCGCCAGCTGCAGGAGCCTCCGCTGCTCGAAGCGAAACAGCAAGCGCCGCCGAATCCCCCGGCGGAGCATAACGCACCGACGCAGAGGCTCCCCGAGCTCTCCCTGGACGACCTGCCGGTCATCGCCTCCGTCACCAGCCGCTGGCCGCTCCCTCACACAGCGCCGGATTCGCTTCACCCGACGCAGGAGCAAGTCGGCTGGACGATCGTCGGCCCGCCAGCCCCCGCTCCACCTCGTCCGGTGCGCTATGACGAGGAAACCGATGAGATGGACGCGCTCGACGACCAGGAGCCACGCCCACAGTAAGGAAAAAGATTTTACACGGAACACGCACCACGGCATCATCCGATTATCCATTTCATCCCACTATCCACATTGCGGAGTAGGTTCGTATGGTTTTGCGCACTTTGTTCTTTGGTTTGGTTTTGTTTTTTGCAGCCGCCTGCTCGCCGATCGAGGCCAGAACAGGGGGCGCGTCGGTCAATGGCGAGACGCAACGCTTCGCCATGACCTTCATGGCCGGGTACAAGCCGCAGGCCAATTTGCCTTTCGTCGGCGCCTATGTGGCGCAGGAAAAAGGCTTCTTCGACGAAGAAGGGCTTGCCGTGACGATCGAACATTCGCCCGGACGCGGAGAGCACGTGCAGCTGCTCGTCGCCGGCGCCGTGCAGGTGACGACCATGGACGCCGCCACGGTGCTGCAGCGTCGCGCCGAGCCGGGGCTGCCGGTGGTCTCCATCGCCCTGATCGGACAAAAGGGGCAGCAGGCGTTCGCCGCCCTCGCCGATGCAGGTCTCTCGACGCCCAAAGACTGGGAAGGGCGCACGGTCGGCTATAAGGGCGCGCCGCCTCCCGACCTCTTTGCGCTCTTGCATGCGGCCGGCGCCGACCCCGCCAAGGTTGCGCTCGTCAACGTCGGCTTCGACCCGCGCGTGCTCACCGAAGGGCAGGTGGACGTGTATCCACTTTTTAAGTCCAACGAGCCGTTTTTGATCCGAAAATGGGGGTATGATCTGACCTTGTGGGACGCGGCCGACTACGGCGTGCCGACGCTGGGGCTGGCCTACGTATCCAGCGAGGCCTTCATCGAGGAGCATCCGGAGGCGCTGGTGCGTTTTCTGCGCGCGGCGCTGCGCGGCGTCGAGTACGCCGCCGCCAATCCCGAGGAGGCGGTGGAAATTGTGCTTCGCTACGCCGGTCCGGAAACCGATCGAGAACACATGCGCTTTATGCTGGAGACGGAGCTGCGCGACGCCGCAAGCGAGCATGGCTACGGATGGCAGTCGCTGGAGCAGTGGCAAAAGCTGGCGGCGATGCTGGCCGAATATGAAGCGTTGCCGGCCCCTGTGGACGTCGAGTCCGCCTTTACGACCGAAATTTGGGAAATGGCTGTCCGGTGAAGGCAGGTCGAGGAAGAACGCCGCCGCTCCTCGACGATCGATGCTCGACTGGCTGAGTATCCCGAGGCGCCGGGGTCATCGCTGTGAAAATAGATTATCTCGCTCCGCAGGTCATCTACACACGCATCACGCCGCCGCCCTTGCAGCCGCGCATGTTGCGCCGCCCGCGCGTGGTGCAACGGCTCAAACAAGCGTTCGACTATCGGCTGACGCTCTTGCAGGCGGAGGCGGGCTGCGGCAAGAGTACGGCGTTGGCGGAGCTCGCCGCCGAAGCGCAGCCGCTGATCTGGTATGCAGTGAGCGACGAAGACGGCGATCCCGCCGTCTTTCTGCTCCATCTCTGCCATGCGATCCGGCGCGCGCTGCCCGCCATCGCCGCACTGCCGACCTCCGTGATCGAGGGCTGGGACGGTGACCTCGGCCCGCTGCCCTGGCGCGGGGTGTTGGGTCAGGTCGTCAACGCTCTGAGCGCCTCGCTCAATGCGCCGACGCTGCTGGTGGTCGACGATGTGCATCACGTGCTCCACAACAGCGACATGGTTCAGCTGCTGGATCGGCTGGTCAATCTGGCGCCGCCTCACCTGCACATTCTGCTGGCGGGGCGGCCGCCGATTGCCCTGCCCGGCTTGCGCCGCCTGCGCCTGCGCGGGGAAGCGCTCCTGCTTGACCAGCATGCGCTCGCTTTCACCGCATCGGAAATCGCAACCCTCTTCACGGAGCACTATGGCCTGTCTCTCTCTTCTGCGCAGATCGACGCGCTGCTGAACTACACCGAAGGATGGCCGATTGCGCTCCAATTGATCTGGCAGAACTTGCGCGGCCAGGCGCTCGCCCCGCGTGACTGGTCGCCCCATTGGCGGGCGGTCTCACCGGCGGCGCTCTTCGATCTGCTGGCGCAGGAAGTTTTCGCCCGACAACCGGCGGACGTGCAGCACTTTCTGGTCGTGACGGCGACGTTGCGCGAGTTGACGCCCGCCGCCTGCGACGCCTTGCTGCAAGGGGCCTCGCCTGCACAACGCATGTCCGCCGATTCCATGCTGACCTACCTGAAGGAGCGAGAGCTGTTCGTCGTGGAGACGGCCGGCGGCCCGCTGCGCTACCATTACATCTTTCACACTTTTCTGCGCCAACAGGCGTCGCCGGAAGAGCAGCGAAGGTGGCATCGCATCGCCGCCGACCATTTCATCGAGCAGCAGGACATGGAAGGCGCCATCCACCATCTGCTCGAAGCCAAGGCATGGGAGGAGGTGGCGACGCTGCTCGATGTCTACGCGAACCGGCTGGTGACGGCCGGGCGGCTCGACACATTGGCGGCCTACTTCGCCGCTCTGCCCACAGACGTGCTGCACCGGCATCCGATGTTGTTGCTTACGCTGGGCAAGCTCGAACGGCTGCGCAGCCGCTTTGATGAAGCGATGCGTTGGTACAGAGAGGCGGAAGCAGTCTGGCGCGCGTGGGGCCAACCCGATGGCATTGCGCGGGCGCTGCGCGGTCAGGCGCGCGTCTATCTCGACACCATCGACCCCAGCCAGGCCGAACGCCTGCTGGAAGAGGCGGAGCAGCTCAGCGACAGCTACGAGGATCGCGAAGCGCAGATTCGCCTCTTCGAGATGCTCGCCGAAAACAAGCTGAACGCCGGTCGCATCGAGGAGGCGGAGCGTCTGCGCCGTCGCGCCGAAAGCCTGCGGCCAGAGGGCTCCTCCAACGAGGAGCTCCGCTTCCACATGCTGCTGCGCACCGGTCGCCTGCGCGAGGCGCGCGAGGGGCTGGAGGCGCAAGCGCAAGCCGAACAGGCGACGCCGGTGCAGACGCCGCGCGCACACCGCGAGACCCTTCTCTTGCTTGCGCTGGTCTGCGCCTTTCAAGGCGAGGCGGAGCGAGCCTATCAGGCCGCCGTCGAGGGCGTGCGCCGCGGAGAGATGCTGCGCTCTCCGCTCATCACGGCGATGGCGCATATTCGACAGGGGCACGCTCGACAGCTTCTCGGCGTCTATTCCAATCGCGCCGAGGCCTACGCGCTGGCGCGCCAATGCTACGAGAAAGGTGTGGAGTTCAGCCGGATGCTGGCCGTGCCGCGGTTGCGCGTCGAAGCCGGGTGGGGGCTCTGTCGCACCTATGGCTACGCCGGCGACCTGAGCGCTGCCCTGCGGTGTGCAGAAGAGGCGCTGGACATCGCAGAGCATGCCGGCGACCGTTGGAGCGCCAGCATGGTGCGGCTGACGTTGGGCGCCGGCCACGTCCTCGCCGGCGATTTCGTCGGCGCAGAGGCGTGGCTAAGCCGCGCCGTCGCCGGCTTTGAGGCGTGCAGCGACCCGTTCGGGCGTTGCAGCGCCCAACTTTGGCTGGCCCTGTCCTGCTTCCGCCAAAAGCAGTTCGACCGTCTGGCGCAGCTCTTGCCCGAAGTGCTGACGACCTGTCGGGCGAACGGCTATGGGTTCCTCTGGACGCGGCCTACGCTGGTCGGCGCGGCGGATGAGCGCGTCTTCACGCCCTTGCTGTTGATGGCTACGCGCAACGGCTGGGAGTCCGACTACGCCACCTCCCTGCTCGATGCGCTGAACCTTTCCCGAGTCGAGCTGCATCCCGGCTATCAGTTGCGCGTGCAGACGTTAGGCGCCTTCCGCGTCTGGCGCGGGGACGAGCCGATCCCGCCCAACGGCTGGAAACGCAAGCCCGCACGGCTGCTCTTCCAACTTCTGATCACTCACCGCGGAGAGATGTTGGATCGCGAGCAAATCTGTGAGGCGCTCTGGCCCGAGGTGGACCCGGTCACGGCGCAGCAGAACTTCAAATTTGCTCTCAACGCCCTCTATTCCGTCCTGGAGCCGGCGCGCACGGCCGGCGCCGAATCCGCCTACATCGTCCGCGATGGCGCCGCCTACGGCATCCGCCCCTCCGCCGACCTGTGGATCGACGTCGATCAATTTCTCAAAGAGGTGAAGGCGTCCCGCAGCGATCCCGATCGGATGGAGCGGGCGCTGGCCCTGTATCAAGGAGAATATCTGCCCGACGCCCGCTACGAAGCCTGGGCCATCGCCGAACGCGAGCGGCTGGCGATGATCTTTCTGGAAAACGCGGATCGGCTGACCGAGCGCCTGCTCGAAGAGGCGCGCTACGAGGACGCCATTGACCTCTGTCAGCGCATGCTTGCGCAGGACAACTGTTGGGAGCGCGCCTATCGTCACCTGATGATCGCCTATCACGGACTGGGCGACTATGGACAGATCGCGCGCGTCCACCGACGCTGCGTCCAGACGCTGCGCGAGGAGCTGGATGTAGACCCTGCGCCGGAGACGAAGGCGCTCTTCCGCACGCTCAGCGCAAGCGGCTGAAACGTTCGAGCTCCATGCGTGCGTCCTCGCGACGCAGGACGCGCCTGACGAAGTTTCTTCAAACCGCCGCCACCGTCTGTCCCAGGAAATGGTTCAACGGCCCATGGCCCCGCCCCAGACGCAGGGATGCGCCGCTGCGCAGCGCCGCCGTCAGGTAACGCTTGGCCTCGCCCACGGCCTGGATTGCGTCGGCGCCCTTGGCCAGCTCCGCCGCAATGGCGGAGGCCAGCGTGCAGCCGGTGCCGTGTGTGTTGCTCGTCTCGATGCGTGGGGCTCGAAACTCCTCAAAGCGCTGACCGTCGTAGAGAATGTCCACAGCTTCCAGGGCGCCGGGCAGGTGTCCGCCTTTGACGAGCACATAGCGCGGCCCCAACGCATGGATGCGTTGCGCCGCCTTGCGGGCGTCCTCCAGCGTATGGATCTTCATATCGGCCAGAACCTGCGCCTCATGGCGGTTGGGCGTCACCAGGTAGGCGAACGGGAGGAGCTGCTCGATGAGCGCCGTGCGCGCCTCCGGCTCCAGCAACGGGTCGCCGCTCTTGGCCACCATGACCGGATCCACCACCAGCCGTTCGATGCGATAGCGCCTGGCCCGCTCCGCCACCACCTGAATGATGGCGGCGTTGGCCAGCATGCCTGTCTTCCAGGCGTCGGCGCCCAGGTCTTCCATGACGACGTCGATCTGCTGCGCCACGAATTCGGGCGCCACGGGGAAGACGCCGAAGACGCCGACGGTGTTCTGCGCCGTGAGCGCGGTGATAGCGCTCATGCCGTAGACGCCGCGTGCAGCGAAGGCTTTCAGGTCGGCCTGAATCCCTGCGCCGCCGCCGGAGTCTGAACCGGCGATGGTCAACACTTTTTTCATCGGGCGCCTCCTTCTTGTGCGCCGGCCTCCCAGGCCATCTGGAAGAAATCGTACTCGCACTGCATGGCGTAGGCGTAGGCGCCGTGGGCGGCGTCGGGGTCGCGACCGTAGCCATCGACCAGCGACTCCAACCGACGGGCCAATGCCTCAAATTCCTGACCGCTGTAGGCGCGCACCCACGCTGCGTAGGGAGAATCGGCTGCGACGCCTTGTTCGGCCAGGCCTTGCCCCAGATAGGCGTAGAGCCGCATGCAGGGCGCCATCGCCGCAGCAGTCACGCCCACATCTTCGCCCCACGCGGTGGCGAGCAGGAAGTCGGTGTAGCGTCGCGTGGCAGTGGCGGGCGACAGCGCGTGGAGATCGACGCTCCAGCGGGCGGCGTACTGTTCATGCAGCGTCAGTTCCTCGATGACGCCGCCGGCCAGCGCGTGAAAGGCGCGAAAGCCATTCCAGTCCGGCGATTTGGCTGCAGCGATGCAATAGGCGCGAGCGAACGCCTGCAAAAAATAGGCGTCCTGTCCTACGTAAAAGCGGAACGCGTCCGTCGGAAGTGCGCCCGTGGCGATCCCCTGCACAAAGGGATGCCGCAAACACGCTTCGGCGAGGGGTTGGTAGGTCTGCCAGAGGGTTGCGGAGAGCGTCATGTTGGGTTGCTCCTTTTTGACCAACGTTTTCACAAATTTTTCACAAATGAAGTCCGCCAGCGATTGATGGAGTTGAACAAATCACTCTGGGAATCCATAGATGCATCTCGAAGTCGGGCGTTCTTGCTCATCTTGCGCTCCGAGGCTCTGCCGGGACGTCCGGCTGAAAGCCGAACCTACGCTGCAACGCGCGTCACCGCCTACGCCGTGACAGATCGATCTGCATAGAACGAAGCGTGCGCGCAGCCGCCGCCGGGTCCGCAGCGCCCAACACGGCGGAGATGACCGCCACGCCCGCTGCGCCGGCCTGGAGCACCGCAGGCGCGTTCGCCAGCGTCACCCCGCCGACGCCCACCACCGGGATGTTCACCGCCCGCACGATGGCGGCGAGCCGCTCCAGGCCAATCGGCGCTCCGGCGTCGGGTTTAGTGCTCGTGCCAAAGACGTCGCCGACGCCCAAATAGTCGGCGCCAGCTTGCTCCGCTCGCTGCGCCGCCTCCACGCTGTCGGCGGAAACGCCCAGCAGGCGGTCTGGGCCAAGGAGGCGCCGCGCCAGCTCGGGCGGCATGTCGTCGTCGCCGACGTGGACGCCGTCGGCGTCCAGCGCCAGGGCGACATCCACCCGGTCATTAATGATCAAAGGAATGCCGGCGGGGCGGGTCAGGCGCTGCAGCGCGCGCCCAAGCTCCAACAGTTCGCGCGTCGTGGCGCTTTTGTCGCGCAACTGCACCACCGTGGCGCCGCCTTCGATGGCGGCCTGCATCACCGCCAGCAGATCGCGTTCCCCCACCACGCGGCGGTCTGTGATCACGTACACTGACCAGTCGAGGTTGCGTCTCATCGCCGAGTTCTCCCTTCTTGAATGCTTTTCACCAGCCGCTGCACCGCCGTCGCCGGGTCTGCGGCGTGCATGACCTCTCCCATCACCGCCACGCCCGCTGCGCCCGCCTCCATGCACCCGGCTGCGTTTTCTGCAGTGATCCCGCCCAAGGCGATCACCGGGATCGGGGCGGCCTGCGCCACCCGTTGCAACGTCGTCAGCCCGAGAGGCGGGCCATAGCCGGGCTTGCTCTGCGTAGAGAAAATCGGACTGAGCGTGACATAGTCTGCGCCCGCAGCGGCTGCAGCTTCCACTTCGGACTGGGAATGGGCGGAGACGCCGATCCATCGCGCTGCGCCGATCCGCGCTCGGGCGGAGTGCACATCGACGCCCTGAGGGAGATGCACGCCGTGGGCTGCAGCCTCGATCGTCGCCTGTGCATCGGCGCTGACGCTCACCCAGGCCGAGTAGGGACGCGCCAGGTCGAGAATTTCCTTCACCAAGGCGATGAGCGCAGATCGCGGCAGGTCTTTTTCGCGCACCAAAAGCCAGCGACAGCCGCCCGCCAGCGCTTCGGCGACGACGGCGGGCAGCGGGCGACGCGCCATGCGGCGATCGGTGATCACCAGCAAGGGCGGCTCGGGCAGGCTCATAGCTGAATGCGCCCCTCCAGCGGACTGGATGCGCTGGCGTAAAGCCGCCGCGGCATACGACCCGCCTCATAGGCCAGACGGCCCGCCTCCACCGCCAACCGCATGGCGCGCGCCATCTTCACCGGCTCGCGCGCCTGCGCCACGGCGGAGTTGAGGAGCACGCCGTCGCAGCCCATCTCCATCACGATGGCGACATCCGAAGGGACGCCCACCCCGGCGTCGACGATGACCGGCACCCGGCACTGCTCTCGGATGATCTGAAGGTTGTACGGGTTGCGCACGCCCATGCCCGAACCGATCGGCGCGGCGAGCGGCATCACCGCCGCGCAGCCGATGGCCTCCAGCTTCTTGCAGGTCACAGGATCGTCGTTGCAGTAGGGCAGCACGACGAAGCCGTCTGCGACTAATTCCCGCGCCGCCTGCAGCAGTTGCTCGACGTCGGGGAAAAGCGTCTCGTCGTCGCCGATCACCTCCAGTTTGATCCAGTTCGTCCCCAGCGCCTCGCGGGCCAGGTGCGCAGTCAACACGGCGTCGCGCGCCGTGTAACAGCCGGCGGTGTTGGGCAAAATAAAATAGCGATCCTTGAGTAGATCGAAGACGGTTTCGCTCTGGCCACCTAGCGAAACGCGACGGATGGCGACGGTCGCCACCTCGGCGCCGCTGGCCTCCAGGGCGTCCAGCATCACCTGTTGGTTGGGATAGCGGGCGGTGCCCAGAAAAAGCCGCGAGCGAAAGGTGCGACCTGCAATGACGAGCGGCGCAGCCTTCGCCGTCGCTTTCGTCGCTGCCTCTACGGAGGGCGATGATGGGGATTCCACCGATGGGGTCATGACTGTGCCTCCTTTTCCTGTGCAATTCACGAAACTTACCGGTTGCAGTCCTCTGTGCGATCGGTTTTCTAGCCGCCGGCCACCGCCTTCACGATTTCAACCCGGTCATCGGGTTGCAACTGATGTTCCCCCCAGCGACTGCGCGCAATCACCTTGCCGTTGACGGCCACCGCAATCCCGGCGCGGTCCGGCGCAATCCCTTGCATCGCCACCAGCTCGGCGACGGTCTGCGCCCGATACGGCAGACGTTCGCCGTTCACCACGATCGTCATCTCGTTCATCTTTTCACCCCCTTTCATCCTTTCACCTTCCAGCGCTTTTCACTTGGGAGCCGTTTGTTCGCGCCCTCCTCTACCGATGAAACCGTTCGATCCCAAAGCTGCGAATACTTTCCGGCGTCTCTCCGGTCAAGATCAGATGGCTGACGGCGTCCGCCGTGATCGGCGCAAGCAGGATGCCGTTGCGATAGTGGCCGGTGGCGAGGATCAGCCCTTGCACCGACGTCGCGCCCAAGATCGGCGCATCGTCTCGACTCCCTGGCCGCAGACCCGCCCACAGCTCGATGAGGGGCGCCTCGTCGATGCCCGGCAAAAGCTCCCAGGCGCGGCGCAGGAGCTGATAGACGCCGCCTGCTGTCAGCTGAGCGTCGAAGCCCTTCTCCTCCACCGTGGCGCCGACGAGCAGCCGGCCATCCTTGCGTGGAACCAGATAGACGTCCCGCCCCCAGACGACGTGGCGCAGAAGCGGCGCGTTCGGCGGCGTTTGCAGCGCCAACATCTGCCCCTTGACCGGACGCACAGGCGGCTGCGCTTCGGGCGGGAGGCCGGGCAGGGTCGCCGACCAGGCGCCGGCGGCAATGACCACTACGGGAGCGTGCAGCGTCTCGCCCGAAGCCAGACGCACCCCCTGGACTTCACCGTTTCCCACCAGAATTTCGGCCACAGTCGCACGTTCGCGCAGCACCCCTCCTGCGGCCAGAAACGCCTGACGCAGCGCAAGCAGCGCCTGGCGGTTATCCACCTGGTGGTCGTGGGGGCTGTACAGGGCGGCGACGACATGACGGCTCAGATGCGGCTCGCGCTGCCGGGCTGCATCGCCGGAAAGCCAGACCAGCTCCAGGCCCAAACTGCGCTGAAATTCGTACTGAAAGCGCAGCCGTTCGGCCTGATCGCGATCCAAGGCTACGACCAGCGTTCCTTCGGTGCGGTAGCCGACGTCGACGCCGCTCGCTTCTTGCAGTTCGCGGGCGAAGGCAGGCCAGCGGGCATGGCTCTCCAGGAGCAACGGCAAGAGTTTCTCTTCGCCCGGCTCCGCTTCAACGTGGGGCGCGAGCATGCCCGCCGACGCCCAGGTGGCGGCAGGCAGGCTGCCCGGCCCGATCTCGCGTCGCTCAAGCACCGTCACCGGCCGGCCCGCCTGCGCCAGACGCCAGCCGACGCCCAGGCCGCAGACGCCGCCTCCGACAATTAAAATGGAATCGATTGGCTGTTTTGTCATAGGGAATTTCCTTTGTTGCATGAACCGCCATGAGCCAGCGCCTGCGGCTACGAGCCGCAGCTCCGGTTGTGCGCGGAGGTCACGCCTCCGCCGCGACATGCGGAGCCGACAGGAGCGTCTGGCCAAGGGCCTGCGGCTACGAGCCGCAGCTCCGGTTGTGCGCGGAGGTCATCGCCTCCGCCGCGACCGATCTTGTAGAGCCGGTGGGGGAGCTTGAGAGTGGAGGCGGGGGGCGTTCGGCTCGCAGCGATGCGGCCGATCAAAAACGCCACCCCGCAGGGTGGCGTCGCCTTGTTTCAAAGCGAATCCGTTTCCCTGCGCTGGCATTACCCAGATCAGGTTCATAGGGTCGACCGCAAAAGCGGTCCTCTCAGCCTGTCCTCAGGCTCCCCTAACGGGCCCAGATCGAAAGTTTAAACTGTCTCAAGGTGCATTCATAAGGCCGTCAGCCTTCTTCCTTTGCGGCGAACCGGCCTCTTGTTCATGATGAAATTTTATCGGCGGGCAGGCCGCCTGTCAAAAACGTTTCATCGGCTAACGTTTCCATCGGCTCATGTTCACAACGGCTCCATTCAAAAAGGGGCGCGTCCGTCGCCGGTCGCGCGGACGCCGATTTTGTAAAATTGCTGTAAAATTTTTGCGTATTCATTCAAATTCACATGAAATTTTCATTTTTCTTCTCATTTCTGGTGCTATAATGCCCGCAAAGGCGCTTTCTGAGCCGGAAAGCATGTTCTTTTCGTCATTCGCCCATGAACGCGACAGACGACAATTCGATCCGCGGCCGGCGAGGTCGTTTTCCCTGGCTTGTCCCTTTCCTCCACTGGGTGACGCCGGCGCTGCTGGGCGTTTTTATCACACTTGCGGCGTTGTGGCTGCATGGTCGGCTCTTTCCGCCGCCCGAGCCGCTTTCTTTGCAGGACGTCAATGAAAGCGTCGTGCAGGCGATGGCCTCCGCAACGCCGCCGCCTGCGTATTCTGCGTATGTGTACGAAGTGATCCGCCCCTCTCTTGTGCTGGTGCAAACGGAGCGCACCGAAGCACGCAACGCAGAGGAGCGCACCGAAGCGGAGCACATCGGAGGCATCGGCAGCGGCATCGTGATCGACCTCAGCGGCAACGTGCTCACCAGCCTCCACGTCGTGACCAATTCGCTTGCCATCACGCTGACCTTCGCCGATGGCTTTCGCTCGCCTGCAGCGATCCTCGAGGCTCGACCGGAGCTGGACATCGCCCTGCTTGCGCCGCTGCTTCCACCCACCTTGATCGCGCCGGCCGTCCTGGGCAACCCGCGCGCCATGCGCGTGGGCGACGAAGCATACGTCGTCGGCCATCCCCTGGGCCTCTACGCCTCAATGAGCGCCGGCGTCATCTCCGGCTTCGACCGCACCTTTCGACCTCCAGACGGCGGCCCGCGGCTGGAGGGGTTAATTCAATTTGACGCGGCGGTGAATCCGGGCAATTCGGGTGGACCGTTGTTGAACCGCAACGGCCATGTGATCGGCGTCGTCACCGGCCTGGCCAATCCTACGGACCAGAATGTCTTCATCGGCATCGGATTTGCCGTGCCGATTACGCTGGCGGCGGGCGGCGGTGGAGAAATTCCTCCCTATTAGCTTCGTCGCACAGGCGCAGCCATTCTATGAAGGAGAAACGCAATGTCCTCTTCACCTCCCACCGACGGTAAAAAGAATCTTCTCATCGAGCAGTTGCTCTACGAAGTGAAGAAAATCATCGTCGGCCAGGATCATCTGCTGGAGCGATTGATTGTAGCGTTGCTGGCGCGTGGTCACATCCTGGTGGAAGGCGTGCCGGGCTTGGCCAAGACGATGGCGATCAAGACGCTGGCCCAGGCGATCGGCGGAGAGTTTAAACGCATTCAGTTCACGCCTGATCTGGTGCCTGCAGACCTGGTCGGCACGCGCATCTACAATCAGAAGACCGGGGATTTTCAGACTTCGTTAGGGCCGGTCTTCGCGAATTTGCTCCTGGCCGACGAGATCAACCGGGCGCCGGCCAAAGTGCAGAGCGCGCTTCTGGAAGTGATGCAGGAGCGACAGGTCACCATCGGCCGCGAGACCTATCCGGCGCCGCAGCCTTTTTTGGTGTTGGCCACCCAGAACCCCATCGAAATCGAGGGCACCTATCCCTTGCCGGAGGCGCAGGTGGATCGCTTCATGCTTAAGGTGTTGGTGGGCTATCCCTCGTTCACCGAGGAGTTCGTCATTGTAGAGCGCATGACCGCTGCGCTTCCGCAGGTGCAGCGCGTGCTGACGACCGATCAATTGATGGCGCTTCAGCGCGAGGTCGACGAGGTGTACGTCGATCCGGCGCTCATCGAATATGTGGTGCAGATCGTCAACGCCACCCGCTTCCCACAACAGGTGGGACTGAAGGACCTGGCCCGCTACATCACCTTTGGCGCCAGCCCTCGCGCCTCGATCAACCTGATTTTGACGGCGCGGGCGCTGGCCTACATGCGCGGGCGAGCCTACGCCCTGCCACAGGACGTGTTGGATATGGCCCACGATGTGATCCGCCATCGTCTCGTGCTCTCTTACGAGGCGCTCTCCGACAACGTGAGCGCAGACGACCTGTTAAATCAGATTTTGGCCCGCATTCCTCAGCCGGAGGCTGCCACCTATGAACCCAGGACGTATGAGCCGGTCAGACGTCGAGGCGGGCCGTAGCCTTGCAGCGGAAGAAGCGCGCGGCGTTGGCGCGCCGGAGCAACTTCTCTATCGTCTGGAGTGGCATGTCATTCGCCGCCTGGACGGCCTTTTGCAAGGTGACTACCGCACGCTTTTTTACGGCTATGGCGTGGACCTGGCCGATCTGCGCGAGTACCAGCCAGGGGATGACATTCGTTACATCGACTGGAACGTCACCGCGCGCATGGATGCGCCCTATGTGCGTCAGTATCACGAAGACCGCGAGCTGACGGCCTGGTTTCTGTTGGACTTAAGCCCCTCGATGGATTTCGGGCTATGGAGTCGGCAGAAGCGCAACGCCTTGATCGATTTCGTCGCCACCGTCGCCCGCCTGCTGACCCGCCACGGCAATCGAGTTGGCGCGATTCTATACGGCGATCGCGTCCAGCAGCGCATTCCCGCCGGCGGCGGCCGTCTGCAAGTGCTGCGGCTGATCAACGAGTTGCTGAAACAGCCCAGGTTGCCCGCCGCGCCTTTCACCGACCTTTCTGTGTTGCTGACCAATGCGCTCACCGTCATCAAGCAGCGCTCGTTGCTCTTCGTCGTTTCGGACTTTATCAGCGCGGCAGGATGGGAGCGTCCGCTCAAGCTGCTGAGCCGCCGCCATGAAGTGTTGGCGATCCGCCTTTGGGACCCGTGCGAGCGGGAGCTGCCGGACATCGGTCTGATCGTTTTGCAGGACGCAGAGACAGGGGAGCAGGTGACGGTGGACACAAGCGACCGGCGGTTTCGGGAAGCCTATCAGGCGCTCGCCCGTCAGCGCGAGGCGGAGCTGGCCGAGCTCTTCCGCCGCGCGGACGTCGAGCCGCTTGCGCTTTCCACGCAGGAGGATTTGGCGCAGGCGATCGTGCGTTTTGCGGCGCTGCGCAAGCAGAGACGGCGCCACCGTTGACTTGAAAGAACGATCCTCATGAGTTTTCTCTGGCCCTACGCCTTGCTGAGTCTGCTGGCGACGCCGTTGCTGGTGTTGGGCTACCTGCGCGCACAACGGCGCCGCGAACAACTGCTGGCCGCGCGCGGCGCGCTGGGACTGGTGCAGAACGCGGCCGGACAAGCGCCTGGCTGGCGACGGCATCTTCCTTATGCGCTTTTGCTGGTGGGCGTGATCCTGCTCTGCCTGGCGCTGGCGCGGCCGGAAGCGCAACTGCGTCTTCCCCACATCGAAGGCGTCGTGCTGCTGGCCTTCGATGTGTCGGGCAGCATGGCCGCAGAAGACCTCAAGCCCAATCGCATGGAGGCGGCGCGTATGGCCGCCATGGAGTTCGTCGGGCGGCAGCCGCCCGGCGTGCAGGTGGGCGTGGTGGCGTTCAGCGAAAGCGGCTTCACCGTGCAGCCGCCGACCACCGACCGCGCGGCGGTGTTGGCCACGTTGCAACGCCTCCAGCCGGAACGCGGCACTTCGCTGGCTTCCGGCATTCTCACTGCGCTCAACACAATCTTCGCCACGCCGGAACCCAGCGGCGCCGTCTACAGCAATCTCACGCCGACGCCCACTCCGACGCCGACGCCTGCGCCGCCGGGCAGCTATGCGTCCGCCGCCATCGTGCTGCTCAGCGACGGCGAAAACACGGCCCCACCCGATCCTCTGGAGGCGGCGCAGATTGCGGCCGATCGAGGCGTGCGCATTTACACCGTCGGCGTCGGCAGCCCCGCGGGCGTCAACATCGTGATCGACGGTCTCACCTATCATACGCGGCTCGACGAGGCCATGCTCCAGACGATTGCGGAAATGACGGCGGGCGCGTACTACAACGCCCAGACCGAGGAGGAATTAAGCGCTATCTACGAAGCGCTCGAGCTGGAGCTTGTCGTCAAGCCGCAGCGCACTGAAATCACGGCGCTGTTCGCCGGCGTCGCCATGCTGTTCATTTTGAGCGGAGGTTTCCTGTCGATGTTATGGTTTGGACGGGCGCTATAAATTGAGGTGACGTTACGCGCGCCCCGGAGGAAGAGGGAGGTGAAAGATGACGGTGCTCTGGCCGGGGTTTCTGGCGCTGTTGGCGCTGATTCCGCTGGCGATCTATGGATATTGGTGGATGTTGCGACGCAGACGACACTTCACGGTGCGCTTTTCCAGCCTGTCGCTGTTAAAGCCGGCCTTGCCGAAACAGTCGCGCTGGCGGCGTCATCTTCCCTTCGCTTTGCTGTTGACCGCCGTCGCCTGTCTGGTCCTCGCCATGAGCCGTCCGGTGGCCGTCGTCGCCATGCCCACCAATCAGACGACCATCCTTCTGGCCATCGACGTCTCGCGCAGCATGTGCTCCACCGATATTCCCCCGAATCGATTTCAGGCCGCCAAAAGCGCAGCCATCGAATTCATCGAAAGCCAGCCGCCGGGCGCGCAGATCGGGGTGGTGGCCTTCGCCGGCTTTGCGGAGATGGTGCATCCTCCGACCGCCGACAAGCGGGTGTTGCGCGACGTCATCCAGAGTTTACTGACCGGACGCCGCACGGCGGTGGGCAGCGCGATCCTGGAATCGCTCGACGCCATCGCCGAGGTGGACCCAAACGTTGCGCCTTCTCAGCGCCGCAGCAGCGATCCGGCGCCCACGCCCGTCGCGCCCGGCGCCTATGCACCCAGCATCATCGTGCTGCTCACCGACGGCGCCAGCAACGCCGGGCCGCCGCCGTTGGAGGCTGCACAACAGGCGGTGGAACGCGGCGTGCGCGTCTACACCATCGGCTTCGGCACTGCGCAGGGCGGACGGATGGATTGCGGCCCCTTCGACGGCTATGAACCGTTCTTTGGCGGCGGGATGGGCTTTGGCGGCGGGGGCGGCGGCTTCCGTCGCGGCATCGACGAAGAGACGCTCATCGCCATCGCCGAGATGACCGGCGGTGAATACTATTCGGCGGAGAGCGCCGCCGAGTTGCACAACGCCTTCTTCGATCTGCCCACCCACCTGATCACCCGCTATGAAACGACCGAGATCAGCGCCTTCTTCGCCGGCGCAGGCGCCCTTCTGAGCATCCTGGCGGCGGCGTTGTCGCTACGCTGGAATCCGGTGTGAAGGGCGCTCAACTTTATCCGAGCAGCGTGGCGGCGTCGTACAGGTTGAACGCATCGACGTAGCGCTCGATCGACCGCGCCACCGACTCCACCACGTAGGCGTGCGGATCCGCCTGCACGAGAGCAAGATGCGCATAGAGCTGCTCGCGCGCAGCGACGACCTTCGGCGCAGTCCAGACGTAGCGCGCGCCGGTCTGCACCAGCCAGCGTCGGCGCGCAGGCGTCAGCTCGGCGAAGGGTTTGCCGATCTCGTCGGGCTGCAGCCACTTCCGCCAGCGGCCGGAGGCGACCACCGCCTCCTCCAACGCCGCCAGAAAACAGGCGGACTGCAATTTCCGGTTAGCGCACAACCGCTGCTCCCGTTGCTCCAGCGCTTCTAACGCCTCGAACTCAACGGCTGTAAACTCCGGACCGACGTTGGCGCCGCCCATGCCCACCCTGGGATAGTCGGCGGGGTTTTCGACCCAGTCGGTGTAGTGGCCTTTCAACAGCGCGCCGGTGGGGCGCACGATCTCGGTCAGCCGTTGCGCGGCAGCCGGATCGAAAAAGGTCGTATGCAGATCGGTGCCGACCTGCGCCACGACGAAGGCAGGCCAGGCGTGCAGCAGCGAGCGTCGCTCCAGCGCCGCCTTCAACAGGTCGAGGAAGGCGACGAAATTGTCGAAATTCACCAGCCCGCCGTGCACCTCTTCGGTGCCGACTTCGTAGGCGACCGGCGGCAGGTTCAGCCGTCGCCGCTCCTGTTCCGCATGCTCGATCAGCTCGACCGTGCGCTCGACCACGACCGGAACGGACGGCGCTTCTCCTGGCGGCAGCGTGCGATCCACGGTGGGGTCGATGTGGAGCAGCGCATAGCCGGCCTCCAGGCAGGCGGTGAGGCTGAGCTTCACCTCATGCATGGCCTGGTGAAGCGGCAATTTTTCCAGTGTGTGGCGATCTTTGAGCCACGGCCCGCCGTGATCCAGGCAGGGATAGAGCGGCGCGGTGCAGCCATAGCGCACGGCGCAGCGTTTCATCTCGGCGACGAATTGCGCAGGCGTCCAGCCGGTGTAGCCGCCGTCGCGGTCCACCTGGTTGAGCGTGGCGGCGAAGAGCATCGGCGCATGACAGCGCGCCGCGACTTTCACCGCGGCCTCCAGCACCGCCGCCGAGTTGGGACAGACGGCCAGCAGCGTCAGCGGAAGCTGTTCGCGTTCGCGCAGTTCGATCAAGCGTCGGACGGTCTGTTGAAGATTGGGCGTCATAAAGCGTCTTCTCTATTGGGTGTAAATTTAGATATAGATTGATATAGATGCAAGATGAGCGTTTTTGATATCAGCCGTGAAGATGAGTTCGTGCAAAAAGTCGAACTTTCAGAAAGTCCAGCGCAATCAGAGTGGCGGCGATGCTTAGGAGCAAAGCCAGCGCCACCCAGAAAGGAATCGGCGCCATGAAGAGGCCTAGCGTGGTTAGCGCCATGCTGACCAAGATGACGACGATGGAAACGGCTATCATCGTAACGCTGGGACGCGAGCGCCAAAAATGTTGCTGCTCTCGCAGCAGATAGATGATGCCCTGGCCGATGAAAACAAGCGCAAGAAACGAAACTGTCTGCTGTTGCGCCAGAGAAAGGCGGAGGAGATGTTGCCCGACGGCATAAAACGCCATCAGCAAGAGAAGCAGCGGCAACGCCAATGCCAGAGCAGGCGCCGCCATCGCCGCAACGCGCCACCGATTGGGCCGGTCGGAGGCGCGCACGCGATCGCTGGTGATGGCGATGGTGGCGAAATCATTGGCGAACATCAGCAACACCACCAACAGCGGCGTAATGACCATGTTTCCGGTCAGAAACAATCCCAGGCTCAAGAAGAGGCCAAGCAGGATGGTTTTGACGATTTTGTTGAGGGTGTAGGTCAACATCCGTTGATAAATCTGTCGGCTCACTTCAACAGCGGAGCGAATATTTGCCAGTCCCGGCGTTGTGAGGATGAGGCTGGCGGCCGCTTTGGCGACGTCGGTGGCGTTGGCGACGGCGATGCCCACCTGCGCCTGATGCAGTGCAGGCGCGTCGTTGACGCCATCTCCGGTCATGCCGACGATGTGTCCCTGTTTTTGGATCGTCTGGACGATGTCGAATTTATGCTCGGGCAGCACTTCGGCGAAGACGTCGCACTCCGACCATGCTTTCGCAGCCGTCGCCAGGGTTTGCGGGGTGCAGGCGCGGTCGCCAAGCCCGACCTGTCTCGCCACCGCCTGCGCCGTCGGCAATCCATCGCCGGTGATCATGATGACGCGGACGCCCCAGTCCTGCAGCTGTTTGATCAACGCGCCGGAATCCTGGCGCGGCGGATCCTGCAGCGAAAGCAAGCCGCTCATCTGTAAATTTTGTCCATCTCCATGCGCCACGCCGAGCACGCGATAGCCCTGGGCCGCCAGCCGATCGAATTCCGCCTCCAGAGAGGAGGGTGGATTTTGGCAGATCGCTGCAACGGCGTGCGGGGCGCCCTTGACGACATGAAGCGTTCCCGCCTCGAGTTGATAGTACGCTTCTGAGCGTTTCGTTTCAGGATCGAAAGGCAAGAACTGCGTGCGTTTGGTGAAGTCCGGCGACGCCTCTTGCGCCTGGGCGCGCTGCAAGATCGCAGCATCGATCGGGTCTTCGGTGGCGGGATCGCTTGCCATGGCGGCGAATTTGAGCAGCTCCTCCGGGCTGAGCGAGCCGTAGGGATGGAGATCGACGACGCTGAGGCGATTTTCGGTGATGGTTCCCGTCTTATCGGTGCAGAGCACATCCATGCCGGCGGCTTCTTCGATGGCGGTCAGGTTGGTGACCAGGACGCCTTGTCGGGAGAGCTCCTGGGATCCCAATGCCGTTGCGATGGTGAACGTCGCCGGCAAGGCCACCGGCACGGCGGCCACCAGTAAAATCAAAGCAAAGGGTAAAGCGTCTACGAGCGGCGTCTGCCGCCACAACGCATAGGCCAGAATAGCCGCCGCCAGGAAGACCGAAAAGATGATCAATGTTCTGGTGACTGCAAACACCACCTGTTCGAGATTGCTCTGGACATGGGCCTTGCGCACCAGCTCGGCGGTGCGTCCAAAGCGGGTGTGCACGCCGGTGGCGGTGACGACGGCGTTGGCTTCTCCATGTTTGACCACTGCCCCTGCATAAGCCGTTGCGCCGGCGGAAACCTGCACCGGCATCGATTCACCGGTCAGGGCGGATTGATCGATGAGGAGATCACCGTCCACAAGCTTCACATCCGCCGGCAACAGGTCGCCCATGCGAATGTGGATCAGATCATCGGGAACCAGCTGCTCCGCCGGCAGGACGGTCCACTGCCCATCGCGGCGAACGCGCGCCGTCACTTGGAGATTCTGGCGCAGCATGCTCAAGGCATCGGCGGAGCGCTTTTCTTGAATCGAACTGACGATGCTGTTGAAGAGAACGAGCACGGCGATAATGATGGCTTCGGCGATTTTGCCCAGAAAAAGCTGCAAGAGGATGATCACTTCAAGCAACCAGGGGATCGGCCCCCAAAAGTGTTTGAGAAAGTTGAGCACCGGATGGGGCTTGGTTTCCGGGATCGCATTGGGGCCATATTGCTTCAACCGTGCGGCGGCGTCCGCGCTTGTCAGGCCGTCAAGGGTCTGATTCGATTCCATCTTTTTACCCTTTCTTATTGTTTCGAGATGGTTTCGATATTATCCGATGACAGAAACGACTTCTCCTATCCAATCAAGCGCGCCAGCATGAATGCAACCATGGCGGCCACCCCACCCACCAACACGGTCTGCGCCGCCGACCGAAACGGATGGATGCCGGTGAAGCGGCCTTTCACATAGCCAAAAACCAACAACGCCAACATTGTGACGCCAACGGAGGCCGGCAAGGCTTCCCGGATGCTCGGAAGCAAAATGTAGGGGGAAAGCGGGATCAAACCGCCCGCTATGTAAGAGAGCGCAATGGTGAGGGCGCTGCGCGTGGCGCGGCGCGGTTCGGGTTTCTCCAGGCCGAGTTCATAGCGCATCATGAAATCGACCCATTTGTCGCGGTCCTGGCTCAGCGCATCGACGATTGGCCGAAGTTCAGCTTCGCTTAAGCCGTATTCGCGAAAGATCTGCGCGACCTCCTCCTTTTCGGCGTCGGGCGTTTGCACGGTTTCATCCACCTCTCGCTGGCGCTCTTTCTCGTAGTGCTCCTGGTCGGTGCGAGCCGCCAGGTAGCCGCCCAGCCCCATGGAAATAGCGCCGGCGGCAATCTCCGCCAATCCCGCCGTGACGACGATGTTCGTCGCCGCGCCTGCGCCGGAAATGCCCGCCGCCAGCGCAAAGGGCACGGTGAGACCGTCTGACATGCCGATGACAATATCGCGTACGGTGGCGGTGGCGTTGAAATGATGTTCGATGTGAAGCGTGGCCGGCATCTGTCAACTCCTCTCCTTCCAGGTTCGATAAAACCAATGTTTGACCCACTCCGCAGAGACGACATACAGTGCGATGATGCCGGCGATCCAGGGCAGCGCCGACGCTGGCGGCGGGGCGAACCCGAAAACTGTTGCGAGCGGCGAATAGGGCAAGGCGATGGCGACGACGATGACGAGCGCGCTCACGCCGAGCAGCAGCGGACCAGGGCGACTGCGAAAGAAGGGCAAGCGCGTGCGCAACACAAGGACGACGAGCAGCGCCGAAATCACGGACTCCAAGAACCAGCCGGTCTGGAACGAGGCCTCCGGCAGGCGCAGCCACCAGAGCAAGACGGCGAAGGTCATGTAATCGAAAATCGAGCTTAACGGGCCGAAAATCAGCATAAACCGGCGAATGAAGTCGATGTTCCAACGGTGCGGCGTCTGCACCCATGCATCATCCACATTGTCGGTGGAAATCGTCATCTCGGGCAGATCGGTGAGAAAGTTCAACAACAAGATTTGTTTTGGCAACAGAGGCAAATAGGGCAAGAAGAGCGAGGCGCCGGCCACGCTGAACATGTTTCCAAAATTGGCGCTCACCGCCATAAAGATGTACTTGAGCGTATTGGCGAATGTTTTGCGCCCTTCGACAATTCCTTCCGCCAAAACCGCCAGGTCTTGTTTGAGCAGAACAAAGTCGGCAGCCTCGCGCGCCACATCGACGGCGTTCGCCACGGAGATGCTCACATCGGCGCTGTGCAACGAAGGGGCGTCGTTGATGCCATCGCCCATGTAGCCAACGACATGACGCGTCTTTTTCAAGGCAAGGATGATGCGTTCTTTTTCGTTCGGATCCACTTCGGCGAAGATGTCGGTCTGTTCCGCCTGAACCCAGAGGGCTTCGTCGCGCAGCTGATCCAGGTCGGCGCTGGTCAGAATGACAGGGGCGGACCATCCCAGCGATTCGGCGATGTGACGCGCCGCCAGTTTGTTGTCGCCGGTGATGATCTTCAAACGCACCCCTAACGCTCTCAGCCGATCGATCGTCTCTTTGACGCCGGGTTTGGGCGGATCAAAGAAGAGCAAGAAGCCCAAGAGCGTCAGGTCGGCCTCATCCGAACGGTCATATGCAGTTTTAGGAGGCGCTATCTTTTCAGCCACGCCCAAGACGCGATACCCTTGTGCACTCCACGCCCAATAATTGTTGTGAATGGCCTGCGCGACGGCGGGCGTCAGCGTCGCCTGTGCTTCGGCGTCCATCACGTGCGTGCAAGCCGCCAGGACGCTTTCCAGGGCGCCCTTGCAGATGAGACGCCGCTGGCCCTGCTCTTCCACCACGACGCTCAGCCGCTTACGCGTGAAATCATACGGGATTTCATCAACTTTGACAGCCTCTGCGACAGGCGTCTCCACGGAAGCCAGGATGGCTTCGTCCAAAGGATTGGCGATGCCGGTCTGGAAATGCGCATTGAGCCAGGCGGCGCGGCGCACGCGCTCGGATTCCTCTCCCCGTATATCGTAGGCGTGATCGAGCCGGACGACGCCCAGGGTCAGGGTTCCTGTTTTGTCCGTGCACAAGATGTCCATGCTGCCGAAATTTTCAATGGAGGCGAGCCGGCGCACGATCACGCCGCGTTGCGCCATGCGCTGCGAGCCTCTGGCCAGATTGACGTTGATGATGGCCGGCAGCAGCTGTGGGGTCAAACCTACGGCCAGCGCCACGGAGAAAAGCAGCGAATCCAGGATCGGCTTCTGGAAAAAGACATTCAACGCAAAAATTGCGGCCACCATCACCAGCATGAACTCCGTCAGCAGGTAGCCCAGCCGCCGGATGCCCCGTTCAAACTCCGTTTCCGGCGGACGCAGCGTCAAGCGTTTGGCGATTTGGCCGAACACGGTGCGCGCGCCGGTCTCCACGATCAGCGCTTTGCCGCTGCCGCTGCGCACGCTTGTTCCCATGAAGATGCAGTTGACGCGGTCGGTTAAAGCTGCATCCGCCGGTGCGACGCCGGGTTTCTTCTCCACCGGGAACGTCTCGCCGGTGAGCACCGCCTGATTGACAAAAAGGTCCTTGGCTTCGAGCACGACGCCGTCCGCAGGGATGAGGCTGCCGGCTGAAAGCAGGACTACGTCCCCGGGGACGATGGACTCGATGGAGAGGGTCTGGGGGCGATTGTCGCGCAAGACGGTGGCTTTGGCGTCGACCTGCGCTTTGAGTCGAGCGGCGGCGTTGCCGGCGTTGTATTCCTGGATGAAACTCAGGACGGCGCTGCCGAGCACAATGGCCAGGATGATGATCGCATCGGGCCAGTCCTGTACGAACGCCGAAATCACGGTGGCCACGATCAGGATGATGACAATCGAGCTTTTGAACTGACTCAGGAACAAGACAAGCGGGGTCATCTCCCGCTTTGCGGCGATTGTATTCTTTCCGAAAGACTCCAGGCGACGGAGCGCTTCATCCTGACTCAGCCCGGACGGCGCACTCTGCAGCCGAGTAAAAAGCGATTCCGGCGCTTGCGACCAGTAGGGGTGTTGCGTGTCCTGGGAAATTTCCGACGTCATGAACGATTTCCATCGTCTCTGATTTGCAAACGCATCTGATTTGCAAAGTAAGCTGTCATCTTCCAGACGCGTTCTGGAAGATGACGGCGAATATACGATTAAAACCAGGAGATTGGCAAGCAACGTTTTGGCATTAGTCCCGTTTCCGTCGATACGGCGTCGCAGGTAGTTTCGCCACTTCCTCTTTAGATAGCTTCAAGTAGATGACTTCTTCTTCGATCTTGGCGATCTCTGACACAGGGATGGTGACTTCTTTTGCGCCCCACAGGTGCCCTTCCCGCATGACGAGGTGTGAGATGCGGTTTGTGGCGGGATCCATCAGAAGTTCATCGACCTTGCCAACCGGCCCATCGCTGGCCCGCACCTGGACGCCGCGCCGCATAGAAATTTCACCCGCCGGGACTTGTTCTTCCACGCGTTCAACTTCATAAGGGATCGACATCGCCCCCGGGGCTCCGATAGTTCCGATGTAGTTCGCCGGCCAGTATAAGTAATAACTGCTGGCGCCTGTCGCTCCTTCTTCCAAATCATCGAGCGAGACGAAGCGCTCGATCACAAAATCATCCATGGTTTTCAGCTCCGCCGCAGAGCAGCGCAGCCAGATGCCGTGCGGAGTCGACTCCGTGATCATGCTGACCGGCACCAGCTTTTCCGCATGAGGAAATGCTTTTTCCGCCACAACAATGTGGGTGACTTCTTTATTTTCCGGATTCATGATCAGGCGCGTCGATTTCCCACAAAGCTCCTTCTCACAGAAAACGTCTACATTCAGCGGCAGGTCCATAAGATGCTCCTTTCATGATCTCAATAAGCTAAAAAACTACGGCAATGCTGAGGACTGATGTTCTTCGAGCGTTAGCAAGCCTGTGTGAATGGCAAAAACCCAGGTCGCAATGAGCCCGGATATGCTAACCACAATCATCAACATCAACACAGCGGAGACGCCCAGCGCAGATTGAAGCAACGGCAACGAAAACACCCCCAATGTTGCGCCGACTTTGGCGCTGGCTGCGGCGAAGCCGACGCCCGTTGCGCGCAATTGAGTGGGAAAAAGCTCTGCCGGCAGAATGTAGGTGGTGCTGTTCGGTGATTGGGAAGCGTCCATATCTTTTGCACTTTTCAAGCTTTCTGCGTTCTGGGTAGATACAGAATGAAAGTGGCGCCCTGGCCCGGCGCGCTTTGCACCTGGAGGTCGCCGCCGTGGGCGCGGGCAATCTCAAAGGCGATGGACAGCCCTAGTCCACTGTTGTCGCTGCTGCGCGCCGGATCTGCGCGGTAAAAACGATCGAAAATATGCGGCAAGTGCTCCGGCGGGATGCCTGACCCGGCGTCGGCGATGACGGCCACAGCGTTCTCATCTTGAATCAAAGTTTTGATCGTCAGAGGGCTGCCAGGAGCATACACGATTGCATTGTCGAGCAGATTGGAAAAGAGCTGCAGCAAACGGTCGAAGTCCGCCTCCACCCACAACGGAGACGTGAGATCAAGCCTCAGATCGATTCCTGCCTCGCCAATGCGCGGTGCCATCTGTTCGCACAACGAGGCGATCAATTCGGATAGATCCAGCTTGGTGCGCGTCAACTGCAAACGTCCACTGTCGCTGCGCGCCAACAACAGAAGATCGTTTGTCAGTCGACGCATGCGCTCCACTTCATCGTAGACGGAGGACAGCGTCTGCACATAGGCTTCGGGCGCGCGCGGCTGCGCCAATGCGACTTCAATTTCCCCCATTACGATCGTCAGCGGAGTCCGCAGCTCGTGCGAGGCGTCTGAGACAAAACGGCGCTGCCGCTGGAAAGCGTCGTCCAGTCGCGCCAGCATCTCATCAAAAGTTCGCGCCAGGCGGCCCACCTCATCGTCGGGAAGATTCAATGCCAGCCGTTGACTTAAATCCTGCGCGCTAATCTCCGCCGCTTTGCGTCGGATGGCGTCGATGGGCGCAAGGGTGCGCCCCGCCAGCCAATAGCCGCCGCCGATCCCGGCCCCAAGCATAAACGGCGCCCCCACCAGCAGCAAGAACAGCAGCGCGTTCAACGCCTCTTCGACGCTTTCAAGCGAGCGACCCACCTGCAAATAGGCGACCGTTTGCCCATGAATCCGCACCGGCCAACTGAGCAGACGCAGCGTCTCGCCGGTGATTTGCCGGACGTCGCCTGTCGCCTCGCCGGTCGATTGCGTTGCGTCGCCGGCGACGACGTAGGTGTAGACGCCCCCCTCTGGTTGCAACGTGCTGGTCAAAACGGGCGCGTCAACGGCGCCGATCTGATCCAGAATGCGACCGTCGGGCGCCACCAGACGGATCACGTCCTCGCGCGGGATCGAACGTTGAGCGACAAGGTCGCCTTGCGCAAAGCCAAGACGCCCATCCTCTTGTTCGAGCATTCCCATGAACTGAGCGGCGCTCGCGCGCAGCGCATCGTCCAGGGCGTTCAGCAACTGGATGCGCAAGGTGAAATAGAGATAAGCGCCAAACAGAAGCGTCACCGCCGCCGCAAGGGCGCCGGTCAACAACGCCATGCGCAGACGCAACGTTTTAATCATGGTTGGCGTCCGTCAATCGATAGCCCATGCCGCGCACCGTCTGAATCAATTTCAGGTCGAAAGGATCGTCGATCTTTTTGCGCAAATAGCGAATGTAAACATCCACGACGTTCGATTGATTGTAGAAATCATAGTCCCACACATGTTCGGCGATGATCGTCCTGCTCAGGGTCTGATTGGGATGACGCATCAGGAACTCCAGCAGCGCGAATTCTTTGGCCGTGAGCTCGATCGTGCGCCCTCCGCGCATCGCCTGGTGCGAAACCAGGTCCAAGACGAGAGATCGGCCACTTGCAGCCGCGTCGTCCGCTGCTCGCCGCCGCGGCGTTGCAGCGCTCGCAGCCTGGCCAACAGCTCACGGAAGGCAAAAGGCTTGACCAGGTAATCGTCGGCGCCGGCGTCCAGCCCGGCGACGCGATCCTCGATGTCGTCTTTGGCCGTCAACATTAAAATATTGGCCCGGTTGCCCTCGGCGCGCAGACGACGGCACAGCGTCACCCCATCCAACTTGGGCAACATGATGTCCAGAATGATCAGATCGTATGGGAAGGCCTGCGCCCAGGCCAGGCCTTCCTCGCCGTCCCTCGCCACATCGACGGCGTAAGCGTTTTCCTCCAGGCCGCGCTTCAAAAACGCAGCAATTTTTGGCTCGTCTTCCACCACCAGCACGCGCACCCGTCTCATTCCTCCCTATGGATTCTCCAAAGCACTCACTCTCCTCCGCCGCGCCGGACGCCGCCGACAATGCGACGGCGAGGGTCAGGCCGCTCGCCCTCAACCCTCGCCGTCGCTCATGCAATTCGCCTCGATGCACGCTCACCCGGCTGTGTCTTCCACTCCTGGCGTTTCAGCATGGTCGTCAGGCTGCCCGTCATGTTCTTCCTGAACATTGTCGTGATCCGCCGCCTCGCGCTCCTCTTGGCTATCGTCGGCCTCTTCCAGCTCGGTTTGCTCCTCAGCCGCCGACATCTCCTCGTCGTCCTCGCCGTTCTCTACGAAAAGGATGGCTCCGGTGCCGGCGTCGACCTTGACATCTTTGCCGTTGTTCAGTTCCACGCTGTAGACAAGAGAGCCGTTCTCATTGTCAAGCTCGCTCTTGACGACTTGAGCGCCTGGATGGGCGGCGAGGGCCGCCGCTTCGGCGTCGGCGGCGCTGATCTTCGCCAACGACTGCAGCTGCGCCGCTTCCTCCGCTTCACTCAGTTCCGCTCCCTGTTCCGCAACCGGGATGCTGCCGGTGTACTTCGGCGTCTGCACCTCCGTCTTCGTCTCCAACGGAGCGGCGACGTTCCCGGTCGGCTGTTGACTCGACAAGCGGCCGTTGCTGGCCAGCGCAGTAGCCCCTCCTACACCGCCGAGCAGCAGAAGGGCCGCCGCAGCGCCGACGAACAATTTGTGTTGCATGGTGCTTTTCATGATGGCGCCTCCGATTGACTTGTTTGAAAACTTCTCGACATTCTTCGCTTAGACTCGCCGGCTCGTTCATCGCCAGCTTGTCTATAGCATGGGACGCGCCGATGAGCTTTCGATGAAGTCAATCTGAGATTTTTCTAATCCGCCATCTGCTGCGTTTGAGAGGAGTCCAAATTCATCAACGCCATCGCCTCGGCCAACGTCGGCTGCGACTCTACGCCGCCCGCCGCGCGCGTCGACGCCGAGCCGCAGGCGACGGCGAAGGCCAGGGCGCGCGCCAGCGGCCAGCCGGCCAGATGTCCGTAAACGAAGCCTGCGTTGAAGGAGTCGCCGGCGCCGGTGGCGTCGACGACCTGAACCTTGGGTGCAGAGACCTCGACGACTTGCTGCCCGCGCTGCGCCGCCGCCCCTTCTCCGCCGCGCTTGACCGCCACGATCGGTGTGCGCGCCGCCAGCTGCGCCAGCGCGGTTCGCCAATCCTCGCAGCGTGCGATTGCCTTAAGTTCCGTTTCGTTGGGCAGAAAGATGTCGGCGTGCGCCAGCGCCTCGTCAATGCCGCCCGCCCATTGCTCCGTGGGGTCGTAGTTGGTGTCGAGCGAGACGGTGAGGCCATGCGCCTTCGCCTCGGCGAACAGGCGAGGAATGTGCGGCCGCAGCGCGTTCAGCATGTAAAAGCTGCCCAGATGCAGATGTCGGGCCTGCGCCACGATCTCCATGGCGATGTCGGCGGAGTGCAGCGTGGCCAGCGTGCCGAGATAGGTGAGCATGGCGCGGTCCGCCCCGCGCGAAAGCACGGTGGTGAGACCGGTCTTCACCGTCTGGTCTCGGCGCACGCCGGCGACGTCGATCCCGCGCGCCGTCAAGGCGTCAAGCAGAAAGTCGCCGATGGGGTCGCAGCCCACTTTGCCGACAAAGGCCACGCGCAGCCCCAGTCGCGCGGCGCCGCAGGCGAAGATGGCCGTCGAGCCGCCGACGGTGAGCGTGGCGTCGTCGATCACTTTTTCGACCTGACCGAAGACGGGCGTCACGTCGCCGGAGAGAATCAGGTCGCCGTTGAGGTCGCCGACGGCGACGACGTCAAACTTTTTCATATCCTCCATCCTAAATAAGGGGCCTGCGCCGCCAGCAAATCATCGGCCAGCGCAACGGCCTGATCGATCGAATGCACATAGCCGTCGAGAACCAAAGCCTGCACAAATTTTTCCCGGCTCTGCTCCAGCGCAGCGTCCACGATGGTCTCAACCCACTGATAACGCGTCGCCAGGACGCCGGCCAGCGCCGGCGGCAGCGGCGGCTGCTGCAACGCGCGCACCCCAAACGCATCCGCCAGGGCCGGTCCTTCGACGATGGCGTCTTTGGGCAACGAGGGCGCCTGTCCGGAGTTGGGGAGATTGGCTGAAACCACCATTCCGGCATTGGTGCGCACAGCGCGGATGATGTCCATCACCTGTTCATGTTCGCCGCTGAAACGGGCGAGATAGGTCGGAGGCAGCGGCGCATCCTCCAGCGCGACGGCGCGCATTTCGGCGAAGGCGCGGTCGCCGTCGGCGATGGTTCCCTCAAAGCTGAAGGCGTCAACCCCTAGATGCTTATGCCAGTACGCGCCGTCGCGGAAGAATTGCGGGAAAAATTCGGTCACATGACGGTCCAACGGGGCGGGAAACGCGCCGAACCAGTGCATCAATCGCCAGGAAAAGGGGTGATCTTCCGGCGATTCGTAGGGGCTGTCGCTCGACGGCAGCGGCTCGGGCGGTCGCGCTGCGCGCTCGGCGGCGATCGCGCGCAGCCTCGGCATGGCGTCCTCCTCCCCGACCCACACCTGCGTAAACCAGGTGAGATGGTTGATGCCCGTGGCGATGTAACGCAGCTGCTCCGCCGGCGCATTCAGGACGCGCGCCAGATAGCGCGCCGTCTCCATCACGCCGTGGCAAAGGCCGACGACAGGCGCTCCGGTCGCCTTGTGAATTGCGCGACAGATCGGCGCCATTGGGTTGCTATAGTTGAAAAAGAGCGCATTCGGCGCCAGGTCGAGCACATCGCGCGCAATGGCGACCATGGCGGGAATCATGCGCAACGCACGGGAGGAGCCGCCCGGGCCGACCGTGTCGCCCACGGGAGCGTAAATCCCATAGCGCCGGGGGATGAAAACGTCTTGCTCCCAGGCCCGGCGCCCTCCTACGCCGACGGTGCAGATGACGGCGGTGGCGCCCGGCAACGCTGCGCGGCGATCCGGCGTTGCGCACAGATGCAACGGCGCTCCGGCTGCGTCCGTCATTTTCTGCGCCAGACGCAGGGCAACGCGAAGCGCGTCAGGATTCGGATCGACCAGGATGACTTCGGCCGATTCGCCCAGCCGGATCAGATCTGCAATCAATCCCGCGGTGAAGACTGCGCTCCCCGCGCCGACAAGGACAATGCGTTCGTTCATGAGGGCTCCTGAGCTATTTCATGCCGGTGAGCGCCACCCCGCGCACGATCCAGCGTTGGAAGAAGATATAGACCACCAGAATTGGCAGCAAAACGAGGATCGAAGCCGCCATCGTCAGATCGTAGCGCTGACCGTGCTGGGAAGTGTACCACGTGAGCAGCAACGGCAGCGTGCGCCGCTCGTGCGTGGTGATCACGATCAGGGGCCAGAGATAGTCGTTCCAGGTCGCCATAAAGGTGAAGATGCCCAGCGTCGCCAGCGGCGCGCCGAGGTTCGGCATCACCACGCGGCGATAGAGGGTGAACTCTCCGGCGCCGTCGATGCGGGCGGCGTCCAGGAGATCGTTCGGAAACGTGGAAATGAATTGACGCATCAGGAAAATGCCAAAGGCATCGACCATCGATGGAATGATCAAGCCCCAAAGCGTGTCGATCAGGCGCAGTTGCACCAGGATCAGATAGGCCGGAATCATCACGACCTGGAAGGGGATCATCAATTGCACCAGGATGAAGCCAAAGAGCAGATTTTTGCCGCGGAAGGTGTACTTGGCGAAAATATAGCCTGCCAGCGAGCTGGTGAACAGCGTGATCAGCACGCGGCTGATGGCGACGAAGGCGCTGTTGAAGTAAAAGCGCGCCAGCGGCACCTTGGGGTCGGTGAAGATGGTGCGATAACTGTCAAGCGTCCAGCGCTCCGGGAAGAAGGTCGGCGGGATGCGCACGATCTCGCTGGCCGGCTTGAGTGAAGTCAACAGAATCCAAATAAAAGGCACCAGCGTCACCGCCAGGCCGAGCAACAAGATGGCGTAGACGAGCAGACGTACAAGTGGTCGCGCGCTGCGCCGTCGGTGAGGCGTCTGTTGGGACGAAGAGGCGGCGAGTTGAACGGCGCTCATGGTTCAATACTCCCAGTCGGTGCGCAGGATGCGGAATTGCACCAGCGTCACAATCAACACCATGGCGAACAGGACAAGCGACATCGAGGCTGCCCAGCCCATCGCCTGATAACGAAAGGCATTTTCGTAAATTTCCATCGTCAACGAGCGCGTTTGATTTTGCGGGCCGCCGCCGGTCATCACCTGAAAAATGACGAAGACCTGGAAGGACGAAATCATCGTCAGCGTGCAGACGAGGAGCAGCGTCGGACGCAACAAGGGGATCGTGATGTGAAAAAACTCCGACCAACCGGTGGCGCCGTCGATGTGCGCGGCGTCGCGCAGCTCGTGGGGGATGCCCTGCAACGCGGCGATGAAGATCACCAGATTGTAGCCGAAATCCATCCAGACGTAGGCGATGATGACTGCGATCATCGCCAGCGGCACGCCAAACACAAACGCGCTCGGGTCGGTGAGCCAGGCCTTGGGGGGCGTCAGCCCGATCAGCTTGATGAAGTTGTTGAGCAGCCCCTGTTGAGGGTGATAGACATAGCCCCACATGATCGCCACCGCCACCGCCGAGCTGACCGTCGGCAGAAAGTAGATGGCGCGAAACAGCCCCTTGACGCGGTGGTGCACGCTTTCGACCAACACCGCCAGCGGCAACGTGATCGCCAGGTTCACGACCAGCACCAAAAAGGCGAAGATCAGCGTGTTTTTCACGGAGATGCGAAAGATCTGCCCGGCCCGAGTGTCGGCGAACATGGCTGCAAAATTGTCCAGCCCGATGAATGGATTGCGTCCCCCCAGGCCAAGCGGTCCGTCGCCGACGCGCACCGGCGAATAATTGAAGAAACTCAGCACCACCACCCAAACCATGGGGAACAAAGCAAAAACGCCGAGATAAAGAAAAATCGGGATCAACGACCCCCAAACAAAAACGCGCTGCCCCGGCCGCAGTCCGGATCGCTCCTTACGCGGCTCGCCTGCGTGTCTTGCCATCACTGCTTGCGTCATGCTGCGCTTCCTTGCCGGATCAACCAAGCGGCCTTCGTTCAAAGACTCACCGCAGAGGCGCTGAGTGCGCAAGGCTTAGCGCCCCTGCGCCTCTGCGTGAAAGAACAAACAGGGTCGTTTACTGGGCTGCGTCGACCATCTCATTGGCCTGGGCGTGGATCGTCTGCGCCGCCTGCTCCGCCGTCATGCTCCCTTGCAGCGCCTGCAAGATCGCCGGGTAGATGATCTCGTAGAAAAGCTTGTCGCGATCGGTGAGATCGCCGATGTAGCGCCCATAGGGCAGCAGCTTGAAGGTCGGTTCGATCCAGGGCGCCTTTTCCAACACAGGCTGCGGATTCTCCACCAGCGCCTTCAAGGCCGGGATCGTGCCGGTCACGCCGTTGAAAGTGATGGCATTCTCTTGCTCGGCGGTCATGAAGCGGACCAACTTCCAGGCGGCTTCCTGGTGTTTGCTGTTGACGGAGACCACCTTGCCCCAACCGGAGTCGGCGGCGTATTTTCGCTCGGTTCCAAAGAGCACCGGCGTATTGACGTAATCGAATTTGAAGTCCGGATAGTTGACAAGCCCCTGTCCGGCCGCCCAGGAGCCGATGAAGCTGGCCGCGACGACGCCCGCAAAGAAGCCATCGTAAGGTGGATTGCTCTCTGCGTTGAACAGCACCGGATCGACCAGCTTATCCTTCTGCACCATGTCCATCATCAGTTGGATGGTGGCGATGGCCTCCGGCGTGTCGAAGGTGAAATGCTTGCCGTCTTCGGCGAAGTAACTGCCGCCCTGTTCGAGAATGCCTTCGAGCAACAGGAAGGGCAGTCCGTCGCCGCCGATGAAGTGAAAGCCGGCGCGCACCATGATGTCGCCGTCGAATTCGCTGAGGCGCGACGCCTGTTCACGCAGTTCGTCCATGGTGTTCCATACAGGCGGATAGGGGACGTCCTTTCCCTCGAAAAGCGCAGGGTTGACCAGCGCGCCGCCGACTTCGAGGTTGAACTCATTCGGAAGGCCGTAGAGCTTGCCGTCGCAGTAATAGCCGTTCAGCGGCGCCTCGAAGAAAAGCTCCTGCGCCTCCGCATAGCTCATCACGTCCAGCGGTGTTTCGGCCAGCCGTCCACCCCTGGCGTAAGAGCACACCCAGGTTCCGAACATTTCGATGACGTCCGCCTCTGTGCCCGCCTGCATCGAGGTCTGCAAGGCCTGGATGAACTGGTCATACTCGAATTGCTCGTATTTGACTTCAATGTCGGGGTTCGCCTCCATGAACTTTGCAATCACCGTCTCATTGGCCTGAATGAACGAGGGATTCTGATGGGACCAGAGGCGAAGCGTGATTTTGCCTTCGCCAGCTCCTCCAGGGGCAGCCGCAGGCGCGCCGCAAGCCGCCGCCAGCAAAGCGATCACGATGAGCAGAGCGAAAATCTTGCGTTGCATGTTGTCTTCCTCCTCCAGAAGAAAAATGGACGACTTACTCCAAAACAACAACGGCATCCAGATGCTCCGGCCGGTCTGGATTCAATCCCTTGGCCAGCGACCGCCCCAGCGCCAGAATCTGGCCAAAGGGCAGATAGAGCGGTGCGCTGGCAATTGCACTGAATGCACTGCCGAAAGCGACGTCCACCTGATGGGCGCCGATGCTCAGCGTGCGCCCGCCCAGCGCAGCCATCTCTGCAAGGACGGTGTGGTCATCGTCGCGGCGCTCCTCGGAAACCAGCCCCACCACCAGGGCGGTGGGCGTGATCATCGACTTGGGCCCATGGCGGAATTCCATAAAATAGAACGGCTCGCTGTGGCTGAGCGTCATCTCCTTCATTTTTAGGCTCAGCTCACAGGCCAGTCCATAGCGCAGGCCCGAGCCCAGGAAGTAGAAACGATCGAGGCTCAGGTCTGCGCCCAGTTGCTCTAGCGCAGGAGCGTGTTTCGCCAAGAGCGGCGCCAGCGCGTCCGGCAGGCGATGCAGCTCGTCCAAGAGCGCGGCGTCGTCCGCCCACAGCGCAGCCAGCGCCAACGTCGCCACATAGAGGCCGGTGAAGGCGCGCGTCTGCGCCACACTCTCTTCCTGAATCGATGGGAAGACCAGGTTGAGGTCGCCAAGGTTTGTCAGCGCGCGGCCTGGATAACAGCTCAAGGTCAGGATGGCTCCCTCGCCGTTGCGACGGAACGCTTCGCATGCGCGCAGCGTCTCTGTCGTCTCGCCGGAGCGGCTGACCGCCACGAGCAAGGTGCGCTCTGCAGGCGGCAGAGCGAACGGGTTGCGCCAAACTTCCGAGGCCGGCAGCCCGCAGGCGCGCACGCCGGCCACGCGCTGCAGCGCCGCCGCCGCCGCCAGCGAGAGATAATAGGTCGAACCGCAGCCGATGAAGACGACCTGGTCAAAGCGCCCGGAGGTGTAAAGCGTGCGCGCCGCCTGCTGTTCGGCGTTGAGCGCAGAGAGCACCCCGCGCCACGCTTCTGGCTGGGAAAAAATTTCCTGGCGAGTGTGAACCCCGAAAGAGGTGGAAAGGTCTGTCATGGAAAAAATCCTTCTCGTTTGTATGTTTGATGAGTGCGATTCACAAAATTCGTCATCGATGCATCACGCGATGCGCACGTCGATCCCGCGCTCGCGCAACGACTGCACGATCTCCTTCGGCGCAGCAGCGTCGGTCACGAGGATGTCCACCACATCAAGCGGCGCCACGAAGACGGTCGAGACCCGCCCAAGCTTGGTGTGGTCGGCCACCACGATCACCTCGTTGCCGATGCGCAGAATTTCGCGGTCGACCAGGCTCTCTTCGAGCGCGTTGTTGGTCAGCCCCTGTTCGAGATCGATGGCGCGCACGCCGAAGATGACCTTGAGCGCGCGGAGCTCGGCCAGCGCGCGCAGCGTCAATGCGCCCACCAGCGAACTTTCGCTGGCGCGCAGCACGCCGCCCAACACCACCACCTCCACGCCCGGCGCGCCCGCCAGCGCGTTGACCACCAGCAGCGAGTTGGTGAAGACGGTCAAATTGCGCCGCTCGCGCAGCTGATGCGCCACCTCCATCACCGTGGTGCCGCTGCTGAGAAAGAGGGTCTCCCCATCTTTGACCAGCGACGCAGCCAGCGCAGCGATGCGTTTTTTCTCATCGGCCTGCTCCAGCGCGCGCTGCATCACCGGCGGCTCCGGCGGCGCACGGCGCACGGCGATGGCGCCGCCGTGCACGCGGCGCACCTTGCCTTCACTGGCCAGCGCGTCCAGGTCGCGCCGCGCCGTGGCCGGGCTGACCGCAAAGCGCTCCGTGATCTCCGGCACGGTCACGCGCTGCCGCGCCTCGATCCACTCCAGCAGCAGCCGTTGACGCTCCAGTGCTGATTCTGCGATAGGCTCCTGCATCTTGACACCGTGGAACACCGATAAGATCGCAAGTAATCATTAAACAATCATGAACACTCATACTGTACTGCGAAAAGTTTGACTTGTCAATCGTTTTTTTACGCAATAAAAAAGGGGTTCGGTTGTAGTACACCGAACCCCTCGAAAAATAGGAGCCGTAAATAGAGGTTTACCGTGAATAGCGGTTTACATCGGTGCGGCGACGATTCCGGAGCGGACCAGTTGGTCGCGCAGCGCGGCGCGGGCGCGACTGAGGCGAGACTTGACCGTGCCCAGCGGCAGCCCCAAGATTTCAGCTGCTTCGGCGTAGTCGCACCCATGCACGTCGACCAACATCACGACGTCGCGATGGTAGGAAGGCAGCGCCTCGATCGCCGACAGCAGGAGCCGCATGCCCTCGTTCTGAAGCACAAGCGTCTCCGGGTCTTCATCCATATAATGCGAAATCGCCTCTTCCGCCGGCAGGTAGTCCAATCCGGCGCGCTCGGTCAGCTCGTCCAGGCTGACGGAGGCGCGCCGGCGCTGCTGGCGCAGATGATCGTAGCAGGTGTTGGTGACGATGCGCAGAAACCAGGAGCGAAAGTTGCCTTCTTGAAAGCGCGCCATCGCCCGATGCGCCTTGATCATCGCCTCCTGCACGGCGTCGGCGGCGGCTTCTTCGGTGTGCAAAATCTGCTGCGCCACGCGCTCCGCCGCCGCGCGATACAGGTCGATCAAGCTGCCGAAGGCGCGCTCATCTCCGCGGCGGGCAGCCTGGATGGCTCGATCATGGTCGGAAAGGTGTTGACTCGGCGCAGGCTCCCACGTCAATGTCGCCGCACCGGTGGGTTGGGGCGACAGCGCATAGAGCGCCGAGGTCGCCGTGGTGACACGGTAGGTCATGGTCTTTCCTTTCTGTGCAACTGCGCAAAATACGCAATTCAAAGACCATGATACCCAAGGAAGATTAGGGGAACTTGAAAATTTCAAGACCGAAATCGGACCGTTTTCGTACGCTCATCAGGCTTCCAGCATGTAGCCGTAGCCGCGCACGGTGTGGATAAAACGGGGATTCTCGTCGCCGTCCGGCTCGATGCGGCTGCGCACGCGGCTGACCATGCGATCGATGTTGGCGTCATAGACGTCGCCCTGCGCCTCGGGCCAAACGGCCTGGGCGATTTCATCCTTGCTGACCACGCGGCCGCGATTCTGATAGAGGAACCAGAGCAGATCGAATTGCTTGGCGCTGAGCGGCGGATCGAGCAGCACGCCGTCGATGTACACCTGGCGCGTGGCGATGTCCACGCGCAACCCCGGCTCGCCGACGGCGAACAGCGCCGGCGCCGTCACCGTGGCGGCGGGATCGTAGAAACGGAAGCGCGTCGAGGCGAACTGCACCTCTACGCCGTCCGTCAGCCAGGCAGAGCCGCCCGGCTCCAACCGTCTGCCGTCGACAAAAACGCCGTTTTTGCTGTGCAGGTCGCGCACCTGATAGCCTTGCTCCAGGCGCAGAATCTCGGCGTGCCGTCGCGACGCGTAAGGGTCCTCGAGCCGCACGCCCGCCTCCATCGCGCGGCCGACCGTCGTCACTTCCTCACAGAGCTCAATTTCCTGTCCGGCCATCGGGCCGTTCAGGCAGACCAGTCGTCCATGCCTGCTCACCCTGCGCTCCTTTAGCCGCCTCTTCGCTCAGTGTGCTATACTCGTTTGCAAGCTGTTGCATAACGCGGCGAACTTTCTGCGCGCCGCCGTTCGTTGAAACTATAGCAGCATGCAGGGGCGAGTTGCAAAGATTGCAGGGTCATTCCTAAGGTTGGTTGTAAGGGTATGCCGCCAGCAGGACGGTCATCGTTTGACTCCGGGCAGGGACCGTTGACGTCGCCGCGCGCGGCGATGGACGCCGCGCGCGGCCTGCTGACGGGCTATCAGCTGGGCCGTTATCGACTGGAAGCGCGCCTGGGCGGCGGCGTGATGGCCGCCGTCTATCGCGGGGTTCATGTAGAGACGCACCAAACGGTGGCGGTGAAGGTGCTGCTGCCGGACGCCGACGCCACGGTGCGCGAGCGCTTCCGCCAGGAGGCGCGCACACACCGCCGACTCGTTCATCCGCACATCGTGCCTGTCCTGGAGGAAGGGTATGAGGCGAGCGACGGCATCGCCTATCTCGTGATGGCGTTGGTCGAGGGGCCGGGGCTGAACGAAGTGCTCGAGACGCGCAACCGACTGGGCGTCCGCGACGCCGCCGCTGTCCTGGCGCCCATCGCCCGCGCGCTCGCCTACGCCCATGCCCAGGGCGTGGTTCACCGCGACGTCAAGCCGGGCAACATCCTGCTGCAACCGAGTGCAGCAGACGTTTCAGGCGCCGTCTTCATCGAGGCGTTGAGAGGCCATTTCATCCCTTTGCTCAGCGATTTTGGCATTGCACGCGCGCTCGATTCGCCTGAGCTGACCGGCGTGGGGCGCACCATCGGCACGCCGACCTATATGTCGCCTGAACAGTGCGCAGACAGCCACGAGATCGACGGGCGCTCTGACCTTTATTCGCTGGGTGCCGTCTTGTATCGTTGTCTGGTCGGACGTCCTCCCTTCACCGGTTCGACCACCCAAATTCTGCATGCGCACGTCTACGAAGCGCTGACGATCCCGGAGAGCGCGCTGGCGACGCTTCCATCGGCGGCGGTGGAAATCCTGCGTCGCTCTCTGGCCAAAGACCCCGCCGACCGCTATCCATCGGGGGACGCACTGGCGGAGGCGCTGGAAGAACTCATTCAAACGCCGACGCTTCATGAAGAGGCGCCGGTGGAGGCCACCGCCACTCTGCCTGCCTTGCAGGCCGTGCCTGCGACGTCTACGAACGTGCGGGTGCTTGTGCCGGGCGTGCAGGCGCGCCCGACGGAGCCAGAGCAACGTCGCCCGTCGCCGTCCGCAGTCGCTGCATCGACGAGAAAACGATGGTCGGCCGCCCTGCTCGGCGTCGCCCTGTCGGCGCTCTTGCTCTTCGGCGCGGGGTGGGCTGCCCTTCGCCTGTTGCCCGGGGCGCCGTTACATTCGCTTGAGAGCGTCGGCGCGAGGGACGCAGCGACGCCGGCCCCGGTCGACGCGCCCACTGCGTCCACCTTTGGGATCGGCGACGCCCCAGGCCCTGCGGCGTCGCCGACGGTTGCACCCACGGCTGTGACGCCGCTTGTTGCGGTCAACCCGCAGGAGGAAATCACTCCACAGGAGGAAGCCGCCCCCACTCCTCCGCCTGGGCCCACATTGCTTCCAGAGGGCGCTGTCACGCTCACGCCGCCGGAGGAATTGCAGCAGCGCTGGCAGGAAGCGGAGGAGGCGCTGGCCGCACAAAACTGGCAGGCGGCGGTCGACGCGTACACCTCAATCCAGCGCATCGACCCGGACTACGAGCGTGAGACGATCACCGACCGCCTCTTCGAGAGCCACATCGGATTGGCGACGGAGCATCTCATCGCCGGACGGCTCGAGCCCGCTGCGCAGGAGCTGGAGTTGGCGTTGTCCCTGCGCCCGAACGACGAGACGGCGGCGCCCATCCAGCGCGCGTTGGCGGCGTTGCTCAGCGTAGATCCCGCCGAGGCGCAGCCGGTGCGACAAAATCTCTGGGGCGCGCTGCTCAACTACGCCGGACGCCTGGAGGTAGAAGGTCGCATCTGCAGCGCAGCGAGCGCGCTTCAGGCGGCGGTCGCCGTCCTGCCGGAGGGGGCGGCCGATACGCCGCTGGCGCAGTTCGAGGCCGAATGTATGCGCGCACAGGCGCTCGCCAACATCGAGAAGACCCTGGCGGCGGGCGCCGGTCGCATTCTCTATTCCACCCAGGAGGGCGACCGCTACAACATCTACGCTGCCCCCGCTCAGGTCGGCGGCCTCTCGACGCTGTTGATTGCGGACGGCGCTCAGGTCAGTGCGCCGCACGCCGGCGCACTGCTCGCCTTTCACAGCGCCTCCTTCACCGAGCCGGGGATCGCGCTCTTTGACCTGGCGGCCTCTCTCAGCCCCAGCGAGCGCACGCAGCGCATCACCCAGGCGGCGGAGGACGCGCGCGATGCGCCGCCCTCGTGGTCTCCTGACGGCGCAAGGATCGTCTACAGCAGCACGCGCACCAGTCCCGGGCGCCCGCGCATGTATGTGCGCTCGCTGAACACCGGCGAGGAGATCGACCTCGGTTTCGGCAAGGATCCGGCTTGGGAGCCGGGGGGCGAACGGATTCTCTTCAACGGCTTCGATGACCGGGGCGAAAACCCAGGCCTCTACCTGATCAACGCCGATGGAAGCAACCGGCAACGGCTGACCGACAATGGCAACGACCTGCGACCGGTCTGGTCGCCGGACGGCGGCGCCATCGTCTTCATGAGCACGCGCGACGGCGACATGGATGTCTATCGGCTTTCGTTGCGCGACGGTTCGCTGGTGCAACTGACCAACGATCCCGCCCAAGATGGGCTGCCGGCGATCAGCCCGGATGGGAGACTGGTCGTCTTCGCCAGTGATCGGGGCGGCGTCTGGCGGCTGTATGTGACTCCAATCGACGGCGGACCCACGCTTCCCTTGCTGGAGATCCAGGGCGTTCTGGTGAATTGGTTGGAGCATTCGGTGCAGTGGACGCGTTGAACAACGATCGCGCACAATCGCGCAGCGAGCTGGAATCCGGCGCAGGCCTGGCCGATCTGACCGGCAAGCAGCTTGGCCGTTATCTGATCGGGCAGCGGCTGGGCAGCGGCGGCGCAGCCACCGTCTACCGCGCCTATGACCAGGTGCAGGGTCAGACGGTGGCGCTCAAACTCCTGTTGCCCGGCGCCGATGAAAAGACCTATCTGCGCTTTCGCAACGAGGCGATGACCGCCAGCGCGCTGCGCCATCCCCACATCGTGCGCGTTTTGCAGGTGGGCGCTGCGCCCGGCGGCGAGATCGCCTACATCGCCATGGAGCTGGTCGAAGGCGAAAGCCTGTCCGATCTGCTGCGCCAGCACGGCCGCCTGCGCCCCGAAGAATCCGCCAATTTGCTGGAGCCGATCGCCCGCGCGCTGGCGGCCGCCCACGCCCGCGGCGTCGTGCACCGCGACGTCAAGCCGGGCAACATCCTGTTGCGGCCCGCCAGCCCAGGCGCGCCCCATAGCGTTCAGATTGAGGCGCTCGAATATCCGATCATTCCATTGCTGACCGATTTCGGCATTGCGCGCGTGCTCGATGCGCCGGAGCTGACCAGCCTGGGGCGCACGGTGGGCACGCCGGCCTATATGGCGCCGGAGCAATGTGCAGGCAGCCGGGAAATCGACGGACGCGCCGACATCTACGCGCTCGGTGCAGTGCTCTACCGCTGCATCACGGGACGCCTGCCCTTCACCGGCACGACGACGCAAATTTTGCACGCGCACGTCTATGAGCCGCTCACCATCGACGAGGCCCTCTACCGGCAGCTTTCGCCCCGGATGATCGAAGTGCTTCAGCGCAGCCTGGCCAAACGGCCAGAGGATCGCTACGCCAGCGCCGATGAGATGGCCGACGCCTTGGCGTTGGCGGCGGGCCGCACCCCGCGCCGGGGCGATGAGCCGACGGAGGCGACCGCCACGTTGACGATGGCGGCGCTGCCCACCGTTGCGCCTGCGACGGAAGCCACGTCAACAACGGTGTTGGTGCCGGCGCCGGGCAGTCCGACGCGCGGCGCCCATCCGCTCTTGCGCACCGCCTCCCCATCCCATCAAACTGCGGGAATGGCGGCGACGCCGGTGGAAGCGCGGTTAGCGCCGCCTAAAGCTGTAGTCGCCGGGGCAGGCGGTCGCCGTTTCCCCCCCATGCATGAGATTTTGCTCACGATCGCGGGCGGCCTCATTGTGATGGCGATCGGCGTTGTCCTGGGCATACAGACTCCGCGACTGTTGCGCAACCCTCCGCCTTTGCCGGCCATCGTTGCGCCGCCCGGCACGGACACGCCGACGCCGCCTGCGGAGGAGCCCGAAGCCGACGCCGCCGCAACGCCCCTCGGGGCGGCGGCTTTCCCGACGGAAACGCCATCAGGAATCCCCTCCCCTGCGGCTGCTGCGACGACCGCCGAACCCACCGACGCAGCAGCGTCTCCGGCCCCTCCGCCGACGGAGACGGCCACGGCGACGCCCTCCGATACGCCTTCACCGACGGCGACGCCTACGGACGCGCCCACCGTGACGCCGACTTACACTCCCACCGCTACGGAGACGCCCACGCCGACGAGCACTCCCGCCGATACGCCGACGCCCGACGCCGAAGCGACGCTGGCCGCCTGCCTTAACCTGGCGGATGAGACGCTTTTGCGTTATGTCAACAGTCTTGAGGCGGAGCGACGCAGGGCATTGGGATGTCCTCTCTCGGCTGCACAGGTGGGTCCGGCGCAGATGACGCCGTTTGAGCGCGGGTATATGGTGGGCTTGAACGACGCCGGGGATCTCTACATCGTCTATCTACGCGAGGGCCGCTGGGAACGGCTGCCATTGCTGGAGGAGGGCGAGATTCCTCCAAACATTCCGCCTCCGCCCGAGGGCCTGTATCTGCCTGCGGGCCGTTTTGCACCTCTATGGGCAGCAGAGGGACGCTGGACGCGGCTGGGTTTTGCAGTGGAGCCGGCGCCGGTCGATTTTACAGCCGTGATTCAGGCGTTCGAGGGCGCCGTGCTGATCGGCAACCGGGACGCCACCGAGGTCGCCGTATTGCCCACAGGTGAGTGAGTGCGAAAGATCGATTTTTGAAAAGCTCGAATGTCCATTGAAATTGATCTTGCGCCCAATCATAAGGTCGGGTTGATAGTGGACAGCCCGCTGTTGCTTTCGCCGACGGCGGCCGGCTTCGGCGAGCTGCCGCTGCGCTCCGTCGATGTCGCCCGCCTGGGCGCTGTGGTCGTGGGGCCGGTCAGCGCGGGAGGACGCAGCTACGGAGGGCCGGTCCAGCTCGTTGAGGTGGACGGCGGCGTTCTGGTCACGAAATCTTCTTTCAGCCGCAGCGCGGCCCGGGCGGTCGCCCGCTTCGCCTCTGCATGGGAGCGGCTGCAACGCCCGGTGATCGTGCAGCTGGTGGATGCAGCGCCGGTGGATTTGGTCAGGGCGGCGCGGCGCGTCGCGCAGGCCCCGTCTGTGGTCGGCGTGGAATGGGCGCCGCCGACGATGCTATCCGGCAAGCAGGTGTGCGATGGAGTGCGCGCGCTGACACGGAACGTTGAATTGCCTGTCTGGATCAAGCCCCCGTTGGAGTGCGCAGCGGAATGGAGCCGCAACGCCGTGGAGGCGGGCGCCGTCGGCGTCGTGGTCGGTCAGCCTTTACCGGGAGCTGTGATGGAAAGCGATCCGGTCACAGGCAAGATGACGCCGCTGCTGGGCGATCTCTACGGCCCGCTCACCTTCGCACCGATGCTGCGCGCTTTGGTGGAGGTGGTGAAACTTGATTTGGGCTGCGCCGTGATCGCCTGCGGCGGCGTCTACAACGAACGGCATGTGCAGCAGGCGCTTGCCGCCGGCGCACGCGCCGTTCAGCTCGATGCGTTGTTGTGGACGGAGCCTAACGTCCTTTTTTCTGCGCCAGCTCCCGAGCCTGTTCAATGATCTGCGTGCGCACGACGCGCCCCACCGGCCATTGGATAATTTCTGCAATCTCTTCGGCCGGGCGCCGGGCCAGTTCTTCAAAGGTGAGAATGCCGGCTTCCTTGAGACGGCGATCGAAGACCGGTCCGACGCCGTTGATCTGCGTGAAGTCGTCAACCTCTGCGGAAGGAGACGTCGGCGCAGGCGCTTCCTCCCCGGCGCCGCTCGGCGCAGAGGACTCCACAAGTTCGTTTGCGACGGGTTGCGCCGCCGGCGTCTCACCGGGCTCCGCTGCGCTCGATGGTTCAGGTTCGGCCTGCGGGGTGCTCGGAGGCGGTGGAGGCGCCGCTTGCGCCGTCGCAGGCGTGAGGGCAGGCGCGGCCTGTCCGCCCAGCCTCAGCGCGTTGACCAGGATGGCGCCAACGCCAAGCGATCCGACAATGACGGCGATCAGATAGGCGAAGAAGCTGAGACAGCCGCCGAGAATCCAGAAAAAGGCGACCAGAGCGCCGGGAACGACAATGCCCACGGCGGTGCGCGCGGGCACGCTCCACCGGACGTTGACGGCTTTCTCGATTCTGCGTCCCAGCTCCTCGCCCAGAGCGGCCAGCCCGGCCAGGTTGACCGCCGCCAGAGCCAGGCCGAGCAGGACGGCCGGCGGTCGGAAACAGACGGTGATCCAGAGAAGACCGATCAGCGCCAGACCAAAGAGGTTGAAAATCAGGCCGGCCGCAAAGCTGAGCGGCGTGCGCTCAATCAGGGTTGCGCGGGTCTGCTCCACCCAGGCCGGGCGCAACGCCATCAGCAGCGCGCCGATTCCCACGGCCACGCCCAGAAGGAGCAGGGCGCGCAAAGTGCGCACAACCAAACCGAGAAAAATCTCTATTGCGCTTGGCGGCTGCAGCTTGGGTGCAAGCGGCATCTCCGCCAGCGTCCCCAGCCCGGGCAGCGGCGGCAGATTCATGCTGACGGAGGGTCCGCGCACCACGTTGCCCCGAACCACCGCACCGCGCGATTGGCTGATTTCTCCACTCACAACGCTGATGTCGCCGTCGACGACTGCATCGCCGCCCAGGCTGACGTTTCCGCTCCACGCCGTGACTGAGCCGCCGACGGCGCCGTCGACGATGACGTTGCCGCTGAGGGCCGTGACGTTGCCGCTGACGGCGCCGCCCCGCTCGATCTGGACGTTGCCGCTGTACACGACCAGGTCCCCGCGAATGGCGCCTTCTCGCTCCACCGTGACGTTGCCCTGGTAGACGACGACGTCGCCTTCTATGACCTGGCCGCTGCGCACGCGCAGGTTATCGTAAAAGACCTGACGCTGCGCAATCGCCGGCCGGTCGCCGGCTTGAGCCGCAGCAGCCTGCAACGACGTCGGCGAAATCGCGGCCGCCCCCAGCGCTAGGGCAATCAGAAGACAAAGCAATGAGAGCGATCGTCGCAAGATGGAAGGGTGGTTGAGTCGCATAAGGTCGTCCCTGATGTCCATAGGTTGCAGTGATTCACAAAATCAGCCTGACGGTTGGATGGAACGGTCGGATGAAGGCTGAGCGATCCCCAAGACGACCATCACGCCAACCTGTCATCTGAGTGGCTGCGTCGCAGCAGTTGCACCCAGGCGGCCGTCATCAGAACAACAAGCAGCGCGTAGGCGGCGCCCAAGAGCTGCGCCTGAGGCGTCCTGGCGAGCGCCGCCGCGGTTTCAAACGTGGAGGAGGCCCACAGTTTCAGCGATGAGTATGCAAACGCCAGCATGCGCAGTTGTTCGCCGACCCATTGCCCCTGCGTGAACAAGATCAGCGCGCCGACGCCGACGATCGCCAAAAAGACCATCGCCAGCGCAGTCACGGCCAGAGCAGCGGAAAGCAACAACACGCGCTGCTGTCGTTGCTGTTCCTGTTGCGCAAGCCGCGCCTCGAACCGTCGAACGAAGCCGGAGGAGGGTGCAATGGCCGGCGTTTCTGCGAACTGGCGGTCGATCCACTGCCAGGATCGCCACGCCTGCGCCAGCTCCTCATGCTCCGCCAGCAGCGTCTCAAAGCGGACGCGTTCGTCAGCGTCGAGCCGGTCGTCGAGCGCCAGCGACATCAGCCACGCAAATTCCTGTTCCGAGGGGCGCATCGTCTCCTGCAGATGGTCGTCCGTCCTGTTTGCCCCGTTCATTGCGTCACCTCCACCGCGTCTTGAATGCGTATTGTATTGCCGCCGCGTTTTGTACGGATCGTGTTTCGTATTCCGTGTTCCGTAGTGCGTGTTTCGTAGTGCGTGATTTCATAATGCAGCGCGCATTCTGCATCTCGTCACACGCCAAACGCCGCGCAACACGCAACACGCTCTACGCGCCAACTTTCACGCTCTGCTCCCGCCGCTTGCGCCTGGTTGCGCATAGGGCGAGACGCAAGCGATTGCGACGATGCGTGCTGTGCATCGGGCGGCGTTTCGTTCTCCTGTTGGCGGTACAGCGCCGCCAGCTGCTGCCGCGCGCGAAAAAGCCTGCTCTTCACCGTGGCGACCGTGACGTTCATCGTCTCGGCAATTTCTTCGTAGCTCATCTCCTCCCAATATCGCAGCACCAGGGGCAAGCGATACTCCGGCGCCAACCGTTCGAGCATCGTTTGGACTTCGATGCGCGTCTCCTCCTGGAGGGCGCTTCGCTCTGGCCGCAGATCCCCGCCTTCCAGATTCTGTAGCATCGGATTGTCGTCGATCGAAATCTGTGTGGCTTTACGCCGACGCAATCGGTCGATGCAGTGATGATTTGCGATTGAAAAGAGCCAGGTCGAGAACTTCATCGCCGGGTCGTACTGCCCCAGACGACTATAGGCGCGCAGAAAGGTCTCCTGCGCTGCGTCTTCAGCCTCCTCGATATTCCCCAACATGCGATACGTCAGATTAAACACCGGGCGCTGATAGGCTTCCACAAGTCGACTGAACGCCTTTGCGTCGCCCCGGCGGGCCTGCATGACCCAGGTCTGTTCCTGGTCGTTCATGACTACGATTCTCGCTTCTCTCTGCGAGGCCGGCGCCGCCGACCTCATGCGCTGTCATTCATGCGCCGTCATTCGACAATACGCAGCCGCAGGCATAAAGTTGCACTGTGCAATTTCTCTGGAAAGACGCCGGTGGTTTGTGAGGCGCTTTCGGCGTGAAGTATAATATATCCATTCAGTGGAAAAGTCACGAGGAAGTGATCTGAATTTGTGGTTGAACGGAATTCGACAGGTATTATCAATTTGATCGATTGAGGATCGCCGCGCGCTCCATCGAGGATCGAGCGCTCCGGCGCACCTTACGAAGGAAGATCGCATGCGACAGACATATCCATTTACAGCCATTGTAGGTCAGGAGCGCATGAAGCGCGCCCTGATCTTGAATGCAATCAATCCTCAGATCGGCGGCGTGTTGATCCGCGGGGAGCGCGGCACCGCCAAATCGACGGCGGCGCGCGCCCTGGCCGCACTGCTGCCCATGCTCGAGGTTGTGCAGGGGTGTCGCTTCAACTGCGACCCGCAGCGCCCCGACCTCTTCTGCGACGAGTGTCGCGAACGTCTGGAGCGGGAAGGAACGCTGCCGGTGACCTATGTTCCCACCCCTTTCGTCGACCTGCCGGTGAGCGCCACCGAAGACCGCGTCGTCGGCACGCTCGACATCGAAAAGGCGATTCAAAAGGGCGAGCGTCACTTCGAGCCGGGCATCCTGGCGGCGGCCAATCGCGGGGTGCTCTATGTGGACGAAGTCAATCTGCTGGACGACCATGTGGTCGATCTGCTGCTGGACAGCGCCGCCATGGGCGTCAACGTCGTCGAGCGCGAGGGCATCAGCTTCCAACATCCGGCGCGCTTCGTGCTGGTCGGCTCGATGAACCCGGAGGAAGGCGACCTGCGGCCGCAGCTGCTGGACCGTTTCGCCCACGCTGTGGACGTCGTTGGCATCAGCGATCCCGCGCAACGCGTCGAGGTGCTGCGCCGCCGCGTCTTTTTCGAGCAAGACCCGGAGGCGTTCATTGCGGCCTACGAAGAGTCCGAAAAGGAGATGTGCAACCGCATTTTGGAGGCGCGGCAACGCTATCCGCTGGTCAAGTACACGGAGAAGGACCTCTACACCATCGCTGCGCTGACGTCGAGCTTCAAGGTCGATGGTCACCGCGCCGACATTGTGATCCTCAAGACGGCGCGCGCACAGGCTGCCTTTGAGGGCCGCTTCCAGATCAATGACCGCGACATCCTGCTGGCCGCAGAGTTGGCGCTGCCTCACCGCATGAAAAAACAGCCCTTCCAGGACTCCGTCCTCAATCCTGACCAGCTTCAGGCCAATATGCGCCAGGCGCGCGCAGAGGCCGAACATGCCGTCGGCGACGAAGAGATGCAACAGGAAGGCGAAGGAAAGGCGGCGACCGACGAAAAAAAAGCCTGGAGGGCGATGAGTCGGAGCTGAACCCAAGCCCAGAGGCTGGCGAAGGCGGCGTCCCTCAGCCCGACGCGTCTCCTCAGCAAAGCTCATCGCCCGGCGACAACAAAGGCGCCCGTAAACCGGTGAAAATCGGAGAAACCTTTGAGGCCAGGCGGCTCGATACGCCGCTGGACAGAATCACGCGCGAGCGCGCCGGCAAGCGCTCCTACACGCGTACGGAACGCAAGCGCGGCCGTTACATCAAAGCCCGTCCGGCGGGCGATCGGCCCGAGGATATTGCGTTCGACGCCACCCTGCGCGCCGCTGCGCCCTATCAAAGTCAACGCCACGCGCAGGCGGACAACGACCTTGCGCTGCATCTGCGCAAGAGCGACCTGCAACGCAAGGTGCGCGTGCGACGCACCGGCAACCTCATCTTGTTCGTCGTGGACGCAAGCTGGAGCATGGCGGCCAGCGAACGCATGGAGGCCACCAAGGGCGCCATCTTCAGCCTGTTGGTCGACGCCTATCAGCGTCGCGACCAGGTGGGGCTGATCGTCTTTCAACGCGATAAGGCGCGGCTGGTGTTGCCGCCCACCAACAGCGTCGAACTGGCCCAGCGCGCGCTGCAAGACCTTCCTGTCGGCGGCAAGACGCCGCTGAGCAGCGGCCTCTTCCTGGCCTGGCAGGTGCTGGAAAACGCCCGCCGCCGCGATAGCGAAATTCGCCCCCTGATGATCTTGCTCACCGACGGGGCCGGCAACGTCAGCATGACCGGCATGCCCGCGCAGGAGGAGTCGCTGCGCATCGCCGAGTTGTTCGAGCAGGCGGGGCTGAAGTCGATCGTCATCAACATGGAGCACGCAGCCTTCGATCGCGGCCTGGCGCAGAAGCTGGCCGATGCGCTCGGCGGCGTCTGCTACAATGTGCCCGACCTGCGCGCCGATACGCTGCTTTCCACCGTCAAGAGAGAGATCGACGGATGAGCGGGAATGGAGGATCAGAGAGGTGGAGAGCGGGAGAGGTGGAGAGCGGGAGAGGTGGAGAGCGGGAGAGGTGGAGAGCGGGAGTTAAGAGAGTGATGAACAAAATGGAAGCGTCCTTCTCTCACTCTGGGCAGCGCATCATGACGCCGACCAAGGGGAGCTGGGAGGAAAAGTTGCTGCGAGGGCAGGAGCTGCTCGCAAAGCAGGACGAGTCCGGTCGCGTCCTGCTGCAACAGCTGATCGAGCGCCTGTTCCAAACGCCGGAATCGATGCGAATGGCCGGCAATCAACGGCTGAACAATCTCTTGATCATGGCTATCGATTCGCTGGCGCTTTATCTCACGTCTCGAGACCAATTCGCCGAAGCCGCCGCACTTCTCCAAAAAGGCGAGGATGTGCTTTCTGCCGAACAACGCAATGCGTGGCGTCTTCGTCGCGCAATGGTGCTGCTGCTCGGCGAGCTGCAAGACGAAGGCTTTGCGCTGCTCAAAACACTTATTTTGTCAGAGGAGGACTTGCAGAAACGTTTTCTGCTCTGGGACATTTATCTGGATAAGGCGCTGCACTGGCGCCGCTTTGATCTTGCAGAGCAGGCGCTCCTTGAGATCGAACGCAGCGTCAATCGCGCCTCGGCGACGCTGGACGACGCTGCGCAGGCGCGAGCATTCCAGTCGGATCTCGCCTATTTTAAGGCGCGGCTCAGCCTGGCGCAGAATCGGGTGGACGAAGCGCTGGCCTGGATGGAATACGCAGCCGCGCAGGCGCCGCTCACGTCCGGTCGCATTTATCGTTTTGTGCTCGAATTGATTGAACGCAATCGGTGCACAGAGGCGCTGAAGTGGGTGCAGCGCGACCAGGAGAATCCACTGCGCATCAAATTTTTGAGCGGCTATATCCACTTCCATCTTGGCGCGCGTGCAGAGGCGGAGCGACTGTGGCGGCAGGCTGTCCGAACATTCCCGGACGCCGCCGAGTCCGAGACGGTGGATATGATGCCGATCGTGCTGTCAGATTATTACCTGGGCGGCAAAGAAAGACTCGGCCTGGGCGTCGTGCTGGGCAGCATGCAGGCGCAGGATAGAATCACGGCGACTCAATTCTATTTGGCCGGCCTGGGGTGGGCGATGCGCGGCGAGAAATTCTCGGCGCACTCGAATTTCAAACTTGCGCTGATGCGCACGAAGATGTTGGCCATCGCACTGAAACTGCCGCGAGAGTGGTGGCTGTTCTGCAAGGATCTGATTCCTGCCGCAGACCTGCCCGAGTATGAAGTCTATTTTGAAACCTCATCCCCATTTTGAAGCTTCCGGTTATGACGCCATTCTTCAAATACAGCGGCGCGCTTGAAATCGATGAAGCGCAGGAATTTCTCCCGTTCGCGCAACGCCTTGCTGAGGTGAGCGCAGCCGTGATCCGCCCGTACTTTCGCAACGGTGCAGCGGTGGAGCTCAAGGCCGACGAATCGCCTGTCACCATCGCCGATCGCAACGCCGAGCTGGCCATGCGCGAGCTGATCGAACGCACCTATCCCGACCACGGCGTGCTCGGCGAAGAGTTCGGCAGCCATCGCCCTGACGCCCGCTATCGCTGGGTGCTTGACCCCATCGACGGCACTAAGGCGTTCATCTCCGGCGCATACCTCTTCGGCACGCTGATCGCACTCGTCAAGGATGGACGCCCGGTGATCGGGGTGATCAACCAGCCGATCGTCGGCGACTGCTTGATCGGCACAGGAGAAAGGGCCTGGCTCAACGGCCGGCCCGTGCGCGTCGCTCCCTGCAACCGGCTGGAGGACGCTGTCCTCCTCAGCACCGACCACTGGAATGTCTTCAACCATCAAAATGGCCCCGCCTACGAACGCCTCACGCGCCGCGTGAAACGCTATAACAACTGGGGCGATTGCTACGGCTATATGCTGGTGGCGACCGGCGGCGCCCACATCATGATGGATCCGATCATGAACGAATGGGATCTGATGGCGTTGATCCCCATTATCGAAGGCGCCGGCGGTCGCATCACGGACTGGCGAGGCGGCGACCCGATCCAGGGATTGAGTTGCGTCGCCACCAACGGCGAGCTGCACGACGCCGTTATCGCTGCGTTGAATCCGGTTGAGGCCTGAAAAGAGACGTCTCGGCGCCGTCAGCCTTCGGTTCGTTGCCCGGCGATGTGCACTCAGCCCCCCGTCTCGTCCGGCGCTCGACGCCTTTCGACTGCCGGAAACAGCTCTCTCAATTTGACGAGGAGGGCGAGTCAGGGTACAATGCCGAAGAATTTGAGCGAGGCCCCATCGTCTAGTGGACTAGGACTCAGCCCTTTCAAGGCTGCGACAGGGGTTCGAATCCCCTTGGGGCTACAGAAAAAAGACCCACAGCGACGGCTGTGGGTCTTGCTTTTTCTGCAGCGATTGTCCGGTTACGCAGGGGCGGCCGGCGCTTCCGGGTTCGGCCCGAAATGCTTGAGCATCACGAGCGGATCGCTGCGGCTGGGGTTGTGGATCGTCACCCCGCGCGCAGCGGCCTGCGCCGAGACGAAGTATTCATCGTAGGTGAGCTGGCCGAAGCGAATCAGCGCCGGCGTCTCGACCGGATGCTTATCGATCGTCCCGTGCCCCTGGATGGTGATGAAGCCGTAGGGGCCGGCGTCGCGGATCGTCACGGTGCGGCCGGGCAGCACCGTCAGCTCCTTGGCGGCGAAATATTCGTTGCCGTAGGTGATCCACTTTTCGATGTAGCCTTCCGCCTCCATCTCCTCGATCGGTTTGACCGGCAGCGGCGGCCGGAAGTACTTGGCCTTGAGATCGGGCAGGACGTTCGCCTCCCAGTCCACCATGCTGACCAGGAAATCGAGGTCGTGATGCTTGTCCGCCGGCACATTCTTGACCAGATTGCCCCAGTCGATCGGCACATCCGCCACCAGCGACTGGAACATGGCGAAGACGTCGCTCGCCCACTGCGGCTCGTAGGTGCACAGGCTGCCCGGCGCATGCAGCACCCCCGCCGGCACGTACCAGCCCGTTCCCAGTTCTAGCCGATAGGCCTTGGACAGGTTGGTGATCTTGTTGTCGCCTTCGTTCCAGATCTCCAGGCAGCGGCGCACCTGCTCCTTCGTCGTGCCCGGTTCGAGGCCAAAGAAGGTGTGCGGGAAGGTGCCGCCGTGGTTGTTCAATTGGGGTGGGAAGTAGTAGGCTTCCGGCTTGTGCTCCATGCCGACGAGCGAAGCGAACTCTTGCGTCTGATGCAGGTGATGGGGCAGCGGATCGCGGTTGTCGAAAAACTTGGAGTAGACCGGCCAGCGCCCGTACTTCGACCACATCTCCTCGCCCAACAGCGCTGCACCCAGCTCCGCCACTGTGTCGAGCAGCAACACTTTGTATGTCGTTCCGGCCTCTTCGTGGACAACGTAACTCAGCCCTTCGTCCGGCGTCGTCAGCGGGCCGTTGTCCGCTTTGGTGGTGGAGGCGAACCAGCGTTCGTCGATGCCGCCGCGGTGCGCGCCGAACGAATAATAGTCGCGCGGGTCGAGCTTGATGCGTCTCCCCGGGATGCAAAACGAACGCGGCACCCAGGTGGGGGCCAGTCGCAGAATTCCTTCGCCGGCTTCAAAGGCGGCGCGAATGATTTGTGTTTGGGACAGCATAGGTTGGTTCCTTTTTAAGTAAAAGAAAAAAGATAGGGGGATTGAGGCGGCGAGGAATAGGGTGATGGGAAAGGAGTGCGAGGGGCGCAGCGCACCTCCACACACTCCAAGTCCCTACACCCCTATCATCCTACTGTCTCAACATCCCCCCTCAATCCAATCCTCACGCCCGCTATTGCGGAATCTCGCCGATGCGCTCCGCTTCCTCGAAGTTGTCGAGCGTGATCAGCTTGGGCTGCAGCAGGATCACGTCGTTGGCCGGCTTCTCGCCCTTGACGATGAAGTTGACGATCGTCTGCAGCGCAGTGCGCGACTGCCCGCCGGGGAACTGCTCGACGGTGCCGTACATGGCGCCCTCGCGCACGGCCAGCAGCGCCTCCGGCAGTGCGTCGAAGCCGATGATGGGGATGTTGAGGCCTGCCGCGCGCACAGCTTCCACCGCGCCGAGGGCCATGTCGTCGTTGGCGGCGACGATCGCCTGCACGTCCGGGTTCGAGGAGAGACAGTTCTCCGTCACCGTCAAGCC
>FWPV01000417.1_pt1 | contig 135977 bp, 108 predicted proteins | sample 2228371 | NCBI WGS metagenome assembly FWPV01 (sample SAMEA103939776, study PRJEB20133) | metagenome | reverse complement strand
GTGCTGGAACAGGACTTCAGGAGGACGCTTCCCCGCAGGTCGCTCTTTGAGCTTTTTCCAGCCATTCCCGGGCATGAGCCCGCGTTTTTTCGGAAATGCTCACGCCTCCGAGCATTCGCGCCAGCTCCTCCACGCGCTCCCCTCCGTCCAAGCGCGTGATGAGGGTATGGGTTTCGTCGCCTGACGTGTGTTTGGCGACCTTGTAATGATGGGCGCCGTAGCAGGCGATCTGTGGGAGGTGGGTGATGCAGATCACCTGGTGGCGCCGGGCGAGCCGTTGCAGCTGGCGTCCCACAAGTTCCGCGGTCCGTCCTCCGATCCCCGTGTCCACTTCGTCGAAGATGAGGGTTTCGGCTTCCCCCTGCAGGCTGAGCAGGCTCTTGAGTGCAAGTAGAATCCGGGAGAGTTCGCCTCCGGATGCCACTCGCGCCAGGGGCTTCAGGTCTTCGCCCGGGTTGGCGGAAAGGAGGAATTCCACCCGGTCCACGCCCTTGCGGGTGAACGCCGCGTCTGTCACGGTTTCCAGGTTCTCGCGTTCCTCATCAAACCGGACGGCGAATCGCGCCCTGGGGAGATCCAGCGAAGCCAGGACGGACCGGACCGCCTCGCTCAGCGCCGATGCCGCCCGGCGGCGTTCCTCCGACAGAGCTCGAGCCCTAGAAAGGTAGGTGCTCCGAAGGGTTTCCATCTCCTTCTGCAGCGCCTCTTCGCGGAACTCCTGCTCCTCTTCGTCGGCGAGCGCCTCGCGGAGTTCCTCCGATTTTTCCAGCATGTGAGCTACGGTGGGTCCGTATTTCTTGGCGAGCCGCTGGATCAACGCCAGCCGATCCTGGATCTCCGCCAGGCGGTGAGGGTCGAAGGCGATGCTTCCGGCGTATTCCTGCAGGGCGTGGTGCAGTTCTTCCAGGTGGATGGTCGCCTGGTCCAGGTGTTCCGCAAGCGTTTTCTGCCTGGGGTCGATGGAGGTGAGCACGGCCAGGTCCTTTCCCACCTGGTCCAGGCGCTCCAGTACGGCGCCGTGGTCGGAATAGAGCAGCCGTTGAGCCCGCTTCGCCGCCTCGTAGAGGGTTTCCGCGTGCCGCAGCACCTTTTCTTCCGCCTGTAGTTTCTCGTCTTCGGCGGGCTTCAGGGACGCCGATTCCAGTTCGTTCAACTGAAAGCGCAGGAAGTCCCGCTGCCGTGCGAGTTCCTCCCTCTGGCGGCGAAGGCGCAACCATTGGTCGCGGGTACGGGTCCAGCGATCGAAGGCCTCGGCGACGTCGGTGACGTGGGGCCCCAGCTTTCCGAAGTCGTCCAGAAGATCCAGGTGGACTTCCGGGTTCAAGAGGAGCTGGTGTTCATGCTGGCCTGATATGGAAAGCAGTCCTTCGGCGAACGCCTGGAGTTGCTGCAGGGTGACCAGCTGACCGTCGATGAACACCCGGTTCCGTCCCGTTCGCGACACCATGCGGCGGATCACGCACTCTTCGCCCGGAGCAAGGCCCAGGGATCGGTAGCGTTCCCGGAGAACGGGGGCATCGTTGAACACGAAAAGCGCTTCCACCGTGGCCTCTTCGGCTCCCGAACGAATCATTTCCTGGGAAGCACGGCTTCCGAGGATCAGGTTCACTGCGCCCACGAGGATCGATTTTCCGGCGCCGGTTTCGCCCGTGAGCACGTTCAGGCCCGGTTCGAAGCCGACCTGCAGGTCTCGGATGATGGCAAAATTGTGAACGATCAACTCGGCGAGCACCGCGGGGTCTCCTTGTGCGGACCGTTTCAGGGCCAAGGCACTCCGCCAAAAAAGAATTTGGTTTTGCCCCGGCCATTTGCTACTTTAACGCCTTTCCCCAACTCTTGAACCTCGCATGAGATCCTGTTTGCAGGTAAGGGTTTCTTATGATGAAAAACTGGCTCCGGAGAGTCAAGGAGAGTCTGGCAGGAGCGCGCAAGGGCCGGGAGTTCTCGCTGGCGGAGGATCCTTACGGGCAGACGCTTCCCGAGCGGCCCCGGTTTCTTTTTCGCCGATTGTTCGAGCGGCTGATCAGCAAGACGTCCATGCCCGAAGACCAGCAGCGGCAGCTGGAGAACCTGGGGCAGCAGGGAACGGTGGTCTACGCCATCAAGTACCGGTCCCAGCTGGACATGGTCTACGCCGCCCTGCGGCTCTACCAGCTGGGACTGCCCACCCCCACCGTCACCTTCGACCTCAGGCCCTACTTCTGGCACGGCCGCTGGTACGGTCTGAAACTCATGGTGCACCATTTTCTGAAACATTTCACCCGGAAAGGGGTGCCCGATCCCTACGGGGACGGCTACTACCGGCGCAAGATCGTGGAAAACCATGCCGGGATCTTCTTCCTGCTGGGAGAGAAAGGCTACTACCAGCGAACGGTCCTGGTGCGGCACGACCCGCTGGAACACCTGCTGGACATCCAGAAGGATCTGGACCGCCCGATCTACGTCGTTCCCCTGGTCCTGCTCTATTCCCGGGATCCGGGGCGCCAGCGGCGCGGTTTCTGGGAAATCGTCCTGGGAAATCCCGAAAAGCCGGGCTTCTTCCGGAAGATCGTTTCCTTCGTCCGAAGCTACGCCAACGCCGTCATGGAAGTGGGCGAACCGTTCAATCTCCGGGAAGTGCTTCCCGAGCTTTCCGAGGACCGCTGGGAGAGAAGAAAGCAGATATTTCAGCTGCGCCGAAGCCTCATCGACGCCACCAGCGAAATCCGCCGGGCCATCGTGGGCCCCCAGATCAAGAGCAAGCTGGAACTCAAGGAGATCATCCTCAATCATCCGCGCCTGGAGACTTTCATGCAGCGGCGGGCGCGGGCCAGCGGGGAGGAACTCTGGAAGATCCGCAAGGAAGCGGACGGCTACCTGGACGAAATCGCCGCCGATTACAGCTACACCCTGATCCAGCTGGCCGAACGCGTGCTCACTTGGATGTGGAACAACCTGTTCGACGGAATCGAAGTGGACGTGGAAAGCCTTCACCGGGTGAAGCGAGCCGCCCGGCACAGCACGCTGGTCTACGTGCCGTGCCACAAGAGCCACATCGATTACCTTATCCTTTCCTACGTCCTTTTCCGGAACAACCTCTATTCGCCGTTTATCGCCGCTGGAAAAAACCTCGCCTTCTGGCCCATCGGGCCCATCTTCCGGCGGGGCGGAGCTTTTTTCATCCGCCGGACGTTCAAGGGCGCCCGTTTCTACTCGGAAGTCTTCTCCCTTTACGTCAAGACCATGGTGCAGCTGGGTCACAATATCGAGTTCTTCATCGAGGGCGGCAGAAGCCGCACCGGAAAGATGGTGCTTCCCAAGCTGGGACTGCTCGCCATCCTGATCCAGGCGGTGGAAGAAGGCTTCTGTGACGATCTGGTCTTCGTCCCGACCTCCGTCTGCTACGACCGGATTCCGGAAGAGGAAGTGTACGTCAAGGAGATCTCCGGGGGGAGCAAGAGAGCCGAAAGCATCGCCCAGCTGGTGAAAGCGCGCCGTTTCCTCAAACGGCGTTACGGGCGCGTCTATGTCCGGTTTGCAGAACCCATGTCCCTCCAGCGGTACCTGGAGCGGCACCGTTACGACCTGAAAAACCTCAGTTCCAAGATGCGCCATGCCATGTACCGGGACTTCGCCTACCGGATCATCAACAGCATCAACGAAGAGTCGCTGGTCACCCCGCACGCGCTGGTGGCCGCGGCGTTCCTTTCCACGACGCGCCGCGGTGTGTCCAAGGCCGAACTGCTCGGGATCTGCAAGGCCTTCATGGATTACCTGGAACAGCGGGGGATCGGCTTCTCCAGGACCTTCAAGAGCTACGAAGCGGTCATCGACGACACGCTTCGCGACCTGGAACGCAGCAAGACCGTGTCCAAACTGAAAGACGAAGACGACGATCTCGAGGAAGAAGTCTTCACCATGGAGGACGCCAAGCGTCTCACGCTCGAATACTACAAGAACAACATCATTCATTTCCTGCTGCCCGCCGCGTTCGTGTCCACTTCCATCCTGGCTCAGGAGACCTTCCGTTTCAGTCTGAGCCAGGTGCTGGAAGACCTGGCGTTCATGAAGGACTTCTTCAAGTACGAGTTCGTCTACGACATGGATGTGCGCGACCATCAGCTGGCCAAGGGCGTGCTCAACGTGTTCGAAGATTTGGGGTGGCTCCGCCACCTGGAACCTGCGGAGGACTATCCCTACCTGATGACGCACAGCGGGCTTCAGGCCGCCCAGGCCTTCAAGGGGCTGATCCGCGACTACTTCGAAGCCTACTGGGTGGTCTTACGGTCCACGCGTTACCTGCAGAAGCGTTCCTACACGGAAAAGGATTTTCTCAAGAAGATCCTGGACATGGGCCAGAAGGCACTGAAACTGGAACTGATTCAGAGCCCGGAATCCATTTCAAAGATCACCTACGCCAACGCGCTCAAGTACTACCTGGAAAAGGGAGTGATCGCCAAATCGGTGGACGAGGGAAAGAAAAAGGACAAGGTCCAGGAACGCTACCAAGATGCGGGAGATCGCCAGATCATCCAGATGTACAGCAAGCAGATCGCCCGGCTCCTGCGGGCTCCTCACCTGGCGCTGCAGTAGGCCCTTTGAACCCGTGGAAACACTCGGCCGGGGACGCGCCGCGGACCGCTACCGGCCGGCGGCGCCGCTCCGGCCGGAAGCCGAACCGGTCCGCACCACGACCAGTTCCTCGCCGCTCAGGTTCAGGGATTCCAGCCCCCGCGCCGTCACCCGGTAGGTGTTTTCAATCCCGGCGATCCCTTTTCCGGGAATGATGTACTTGGGTTCGAAGGCGAAGGTCATGCCTTCACGGAGCATCGTCTGCTGTCCCCGGGCGATGAAAGGAAACTCGTCCACCTCCAGGCCGAGCCCGTGGGCCAGGAAGGAGACCCGCGACGCGTCTTCGCTCCCCATGAAGTATTGCGAGAGCGGTCGGGACGCGGCCCATTCCAGTGCGTCCCGGTACAGTTCTCCTGTGACGGCGCCGGGCCGGGCCGCTTCCCGCAGCCATGCGTGGAGTTCCAGAGACAGGCGGTGGGCGTCCGCGAGTTCCGCGGGCGGGGCTTCCAAGGCGAAGTTGCGCGTCTGGTCATTCAGGTAGCCGTGGTGGTTCATCATGGTGTCCACGCTCACCAGGTCGCCCCGTCCGATCACCCGGGTTCCCGGACCTTGGCCGAACGCGGGACTGACGCCGGGGCCGCCGGTGGGGGAGTCGGCGTAGGACGCCGTTGCGGCTTCGGGGCCGGACAGAATGTGCCCGAAGTAAATTTCCAGATTGAAGGTCCGCACCCGTGAAAAGCCCAGGTGCCCCGCCTTTCGAGCGACAGCCTCCAGTTCGGCGCACAGTTCCAGTTCACTGACGCCTTCGCGCAGGAACTCCGGAACGGCTCGAGCCACCGCGTCGGAAATCTCGGCCGCCCGGCGCATCATTTCGATTTCCCAGTCCGATTTGATCATCCGCACCTGCCGCAGCAGCGTTCCCACGTCTACGATCCGATCCTTGGGGAAGACCTTTTCGTCGTAGAAGAAGAACGTGGAGGCCGGAAGCACGTCCAGTTCCATGCCGAGGGTTCGGGGCGGCCGGGTGCCGCAGGCCCGGTCCAGGTGATCCGGCAGCTCTTTGATGCTCGTCAGAGGCACCACGGGCCGGATGGGCGACTGCTCTTCGGCCCTCCGGAGGTCGCGTCGAACCAGGAAAAGCGGGGAACCCGATGCGGGAACGATCAGGTGGGCGTCCTGGACGGTGCCCGTCAGGTAGTAGAGATCCGTGTTTTGGCGTATCACGGCCGCATCGACCCGATGCCGCACCAGGGCCGCCTGAAAAGCCACCAGCCGGTTCGCGATTTCTTCCTTGGGCACCTGAAACATCTTTTGCCTCCTCAGTGAACGCCCGGGGGCATTCCCGCCGGCTCCCGGGTTCGCAACAGCAGGGTCAGGGGCACGAGAAACCCCGCTATCCACATCAGGGCCCAGAAGGCGTCGTTGAACGCCAGCATGTGGGCCTGCCTCAGCACTTCTTCATAGATGATCGCCAGCACGGTTCTCGAAAACGCGAGATCGGGATGATGGGTCTGGAGCCACTCGAGGATGCTTTCGTAGCGGATCTGAAAGGCGGGGTTGAACGGGGTCGTGTGTTCCACCAGGAAGTTCTGGTGAAACTGGGCGCGCTGAGAAAGGATCGTGGTAGTGAACGCCACCCCGAAACTTCCGCCCAAGTTCCGCAGCAGGTTGAAAATCCCCGAGGCGTTGCCCATCTCTTCTCTTCGGATGTTGGCAAAGGTGGCCGCCGCGAGGGGCACGAAGAAGAGGCCGATGCCGAATCCGAGGACAATCCGGGGCCAGGAGACTTCGGCGAACCCGGCCTGCAGGTTGAAGTGGGCCATGAGGTAGAGGGATGCGGTGATGACGGCGAGCCCAACGGCAAGAAGGTGCCGGGGATTCAGGCCCTTTCGCATGAGGTTTCCGGCCACCGGCATGATGAAAAAGCTCGCGAGGCCCCCCGGCCCCAGGACCAGCCCGGCCCAGAAGGCGTTGTAGCTCATGAGGTTTTGCAGGTAGAGGGGCAGCAGCACGATGCTGCCGAAAATGCAGAAGAAGCCCAGGAACATGATGGCGCAGCCGGTCGAGAAAACCCGGTCACGGAAAACCCTGAGGTTCACCACCGGGGTTTCCGTGCGGAGTTCCACGATGACGAAAAGTATGAGGGCCGCTGCGGCGACGAGGGTGAGCGCCACGATGAACTGAGATTCGAACCAATCTTCGCGTTCCCCCTTGTCCAGAACGATCTGCAGTGAACCGAGCCCGACGGCCAGCAGGAAGAGTCCCCACCGGTCGATGGAAAACTTCCGTTGCCTCAGGTAATCCGGATCGGTCACGAAAAGCGTTGCCAGCAGGAAGGCGATCATGCCGATGGGAAGGTTGATGTAGAAGATCCAGCGCCAGTTCCAATGGTCGGTGATCCAGCCGCCCACCACGGGCCCCAGGATCGGGGCCATCACCACACCCATGCCGAAGACCGCCATGGCCATGCCGTGTTCCCGTTGGGGGAAGGATTCCAGGAGAATCGCCTGGGAGAGGGGCTGGAGGCCTCCTCCGCCCAGCCCTTGGAGGACCCGGAAGAAGACCAGCATCTCGAGAGACGGTGCGGCGCCGCACAGAAGCGAACTCAGGGTGAACACCACCAGGGAAAAAAGGAGGTAGCGCTTCCGCCCGAAGACGCTCGCCAGCCAGCCCGTGATGGGAATGATGATGGCGTTGGAGACCAGGTAGCTGGTGAGCACCCAGGTGACTTCGTCCAGTCCCGCGTTGAGGCTCCCTTGAATGTGAGGGAGCGAAACGTTCACGACGCTCGTGTCCATGACCTCCAGGAACGTCGGAAGCATGACGGTGAGGGCGATGACCCATTTGTTGGTGATGCTTGAGGTGGGCGTCGGTTCGCTCATGGGGCGGACGGTTGCGGGGTTGACGGGGGGTGGATGCCGGAAGACTTCCCGGGGCGGCCGGGCCAAGTTCTCCTATGCGGCCGGGCGAAGGCCCCTACCCGCCGCGCTGTGCTGCTCTTTCCATTCCGGTGTTCCCGGCACCCACCAGCCGCGGTCCCGAACGGTCGTGGGTGTCGACGGTAACCACCAGCGAAAGCCCCAGCCTCAACGGATGCTCCGGCCGAGGGGGTTCATCCAGGTAGATCTTCACCGGCACCCGCTGGACCACCTTGATCCAGTTTCCCGTGGCGTTTTCCGGGGGGAGAAGCGAAAAGGCGGCGCCGGTTCCCGCGCGGATGCCCGCGATTCTCCCGCGGAAGGTGATCCCGGGGTAGGTGTCCGCTTCAATGGTCGCCGGCTGGCCCAGATGGAGGTGCTCCAACTGGGTTTCCTTGTAGTTGGCTTCCACGTACACCTCCTGAAGGGGGACGATGGCCATGAGCGGCTGGCCTTCTTCGATCTGTTCGCCGGCCTGGACGCTCTTTTGCGCCACGTAGCCCGAAACGGGGGCCGTCACGGTGCAATAGGAAAGCTTGAGGCGTGCCGCTTCGAGCCGGGCCGCCGCGGCGTCGCGCCTCGCCTTGAGGGCCTGCAGCCGGTGTTTTTCCAGGCGCACGCGTTCCCGGTCGCTTCGGGCCGCCGTCACCGCCGCCTGCGCCCTCTGGACCTCTTCGCGGGCCGCCGCCAGCATGGCGCCGGCGGCCTCGATGTCGGACTCAACGGCCGCAAAGGCCGCCTCGGCTTTCTTCAAAGCCGTGTGCATCCGATCACGGTCCCTGGCCGCCGCGGCACTGGAACGGTACAGCGCTTCGTAGCGCTGCGCATCCTTTCTGGCATGCTTGAGTTCGGCCAGCGCCGCCTCACGGCGGCTGCGGAGTGTCTCCACCCGGTAACGGGCTTCGTTCACCTTGTCCCGGGCCTGTTGCCATTCTCCTTGGGCGTCCTCCAGGTTTGAAGCGGTGCGCACGTCGGTCACGGCGATGGTGATTTCCGAGGCTCGAATCTCCGCTTCGATCTGCTCCAACGTGGCCCGGGCTTCATCCACCGCCACGCGGTAATCGTCGGGATCGAGTTCCAAGAGCACCTGCCCTCTTTGCACCGGCTGATCGTTCAAGACGTGGACGGCCCGGACCGTGCCGGGTATTCTGGCGCTGATGCGGACGCTGTCCGCAACCACGTAGGCGTTGTCGGTGGTGACGTAGTAGCGCTTATAAAACCACCAGTAGGCCCCTCCCGCCAGGACCAGGGCCGCCAGGAATCCGATGACCAGGGCCAGCCGGGAATTCATCCCGGACCGCTGGTTCCGGGGCTTCGCTTCAGCCCTTGCCTGGTGCTCCGGAGATCCTCCAGACGGCGTCATCCTGTCCTCCGTTCCAGAACCAGTTCCAGTGCCCGGAAATCGATGTCGGCGAGCGCCGGCACGGTCAGGTGCGCCTCACGAAGAGTGTCCACGGGATAAGAATGACCGACCGCGATCACCGAAAGGCCGGCGTCTCGGGCCGCCCGAACGCCCGCCGGCGTGTCTTCGATGACCGCGCAGGCTTCGGGCCTGAGGTCGGGTCGGCGGTTGTGGCTCTTGAGTCTGTGGACCGCCAGAAGATAAGACTGCGGATCGGGCTTGCTCCTTTCCACATCGTCGGCGGTGACGATGACGGGGAAGGCGTCGTGCAATCCCAGGGCGTTCAGCATCGAGGCGATTTCCTCCCGGGTCGAACCGGAAGCGATGGCGAGGGGGATCTTCTCGCGTAGAAGGCTTCGAATCAAGGGATGCACGCCGGGAAACGCTTTGACCCCGGCCGAGACGATGGTCTGGAAAGCCTTCTGCTTGCCCGCGATGAGGGCGCGAAGGGTGGGCAGGTCCAGGTCTCTTCCCGCATCGCGGAAGATCTCCCGGAAGGCGTCCCGATCGTCGTAGCCGATGTACCGGTCCACGTAGGTTGCGTAAGAATGACCCAGGCCGAGGGGCGCCAGCACCTCCTGGAAGGCCCGGTAGTGGTACGGTTCCGAATCGACCAGGACACCGTCGAAGTCGAAGATCACCGCATCGGGAAGTCTCGGGGCGCAAGCCAAGGGGGGCACATCCTCCAATGGATTCCTGTCGGCGTTGGGGGCGTTCACTCTTCCGGGTGCCGAAAAAAATAATAGCGAAATGGTTCGTTTTTGCAACGATGAGTTTGGGAGCCGGCGAAGCCGTTTCCATTTCCAGGCGGAGTCACGGGGTTGGCTTGAGGGGAAACGGAGCTGTTTTTGCTGGGGTTTTCATTTTTTGATGTTTATCCGGGCCTTGCAGGCCGATGTTGTTTCATGGAGGACGCCGACGGTGACGGTGCGGGTGATCGCGGTGGACGCCGGTTTCTTTTTGAGGTACAGGCGAAAAATGGAAAGTGGCCTGAAGGGGCCGGGCGACGGCCCCGGCAGCGGCGTGGACCCCAACAGCTTCTGACGAGGATCCTGCCTTTGCTTCGGACGACGAGGTCCAAGCTCATCGTCAGCTTTCTCGGCGTTTCGTTCCTGGTGGGAGCGGTTTCCCTGGTTGTCGGGGGCCATCTTCTTTATCGAACCTTCATGGGAGAAGCGATCAACCGGGTCCGTCAGGACTTGAACGCCGCCCGCCACATGTACGAAGACCGCTGCAGGCGCGTCGAGCTGGCTCTTGCCATCACGACATTGGGGCGTGGTTTCCGCGAGGCGCTGCGGCCCGAGCGGACCCGGGACTTGACGGAGCGACTGGTGCAGGTGGCCGAATGGGCGGGTCTGGATTTCGTGGGAGTCGCCGACACCAGGGGCCGGGCGATGGCCCATCTGCGCGGAGAAAGTGTTCCGGAGGATGCGGTGCGCTGTGCCCCGAATCCCCTGGCCGAGTTGAGCTTGAAAACGAACGGGGTGGTGTCCGGAACCCTGGTTCTCTCCGAGGCGTGGCTCCGTTGCGAGGATCCGGTTCTGGCGGAAAGAGCCCGCATCCGCCTGGTTCCGACGCCTCCTGCCGCCTCCGGAGAAGATGCGACCCTGACGTCGGGCATGGCGCTGGCCGGCGCCGTTCCGATCCGGGAAGAGGGTGCCGTCATCGGAGTCCTTTACGGGGGCGTGCTGCTCAACCGCAGCACCGAGATCGTGGATACCGTCCGGAACACCGTCTTTAAGAACGAACGCTATCGGGGCCGGGAGATCGGTACGGCCACGATCTTCTTCAAGGACATTCGGATTGCCACCAACGTGGTTGCAGAGAACGGAGCCCGCGCGCTGGGAACCCGAGTGTCCCGGGAAGTGGCGGAGCGGGTCCTGGGTGAGGGCCTGAATTGGGCCGACCGGGCGTTCGTGGTGAACGACTGGTACCTCACGGCTTATGAACCCATCGAAGACGTCTTTGGAGAGCGGGTCGGGATGCTGTACGTGGGCGTCCTGGAACAGCCTTACGCCGACGTCCGCCGGAAAGCCCTCACCGTTTTCACCGTGTTGAGCCTTCTCGGCATCACGTTGGCCATCGGGCTGGGCTGGTTCCTGGAGAAAAAGATCATGCGGCCCATTCACCTCCTCACCGATGCCGCCGATGAAGTCTCCCGCGGCAACCTCTCACCCGACCTCGGCTCCATTTCAGAAAGTGAAGTGGGAGTCCTGCAGAAGACGTTTGAAAGCATGCTGGCATCGATCAGGGAGCGTGAAAGCCGGCAGCGCGAAGAAAGCGCCTCCATGCTGGCCCTGGCTCAACGCCAGGCCAGCGTCGGCCGCCTTGCGGCCGGAGTGGCCCATGAAATCAACAACCCGCTTACGGGAGTTCTCGCCTTTTCGCACATGCTGCTGGACCGGCATGACCTGGATGAAGAGGCGCGCGAGAGTCTTCAGATGATCGCCGAAGCCACGGAACGGGTGCGCCGGATCGTCCGCGGCCTGCTGGATTTTTCTCGCCAGACGGATATCGATCCGGAGGAGACGGCCATCGAAGGGCTGGTGAGGTCGACGCTCACCTTGGTCGAAAACCAGGCCCTGGTAAAAGGGGTGGAGCTGCAGGCGGAGGCGGCGGCGGACCTGCCGCTGGTGACCGTGGACCCCGGCCAGATCCGCAGCGTTCTGGTGAACCTCGTCATCAATGCCCTGGACGCCACGGATCCCGGGGGACGGATCCGGGTGAGCGTGCGGAGCGCTCCGGCGCCGTCGGGAGGGGAAGGGCGCGGGAGCGGGGTCGAAATCGCCGTTTCGGATACGGGTGGGGGCATCGCCCCGGAAAATATCGACAAGATATTCGATCCCTTCTATACGACCAAGGAGATCGGGAAGGGCACCGGGTTGGGTCTTTCGGTCAGCTACGGCATCGTGGCCCGCCATGGCGGGACCATCACCGTGGAAAGCGAGGTGGGCCGCGGGAGCACCTTCAGGGTATGGCTTCCGGCCGACCGGCGGGAAGAGGCGTGACCGGCCGGCCCTGGAAGGGGCCCACCGCTTCATCAAGGCGAACCGCCCGTTGGTGATTCAAGGGGCTCTTGACCCGGCCACGCCGCCGGGAAAGCTTGTGTCCAAGCCGGTGGCCGGAAGGTTCGGCCGCCGGTGGCCTCGAGGAGGCAGGCCAATGGCGTCCTATCAGGTCATTGCAAATTTCACCCTTTCTGAAGGCAAGCTTCTGCGGGTGCTGGAACCTTCCAGCATCGATCGCATCGTGGTCGTCTTTCTGGCAAAAGCGGCCGGGGTCAAGCTGAAGGCGGGGAACATTCATTCGGGAAAGCTGTACACGACACCGTTTGGTACCATTTCGGTGGAGTCGGACGGGCTCGTCCTGGACGCCAATCCGTTTAAGGCCCGGGAAGGAAAGGCACTCATCGGGCGACTCGCCCGGTTCGCCCGGATTGCAGCCATGCCCGAATACGCCGAGCGGGTAAAACTCGTTCTTTCGGAGAAATTCGAAATCTTGAACGAAATCAGGGGCGAAAAGGCGCTTCTGATGCTTCTCGTGCTCCGCGGGAGCGACGGCGAAGTCTTTGGGGTGGCCGTGAGGACCGACGGTCTGAAGGCCCTCGCCATCAAGGGAAGAACCCCGGACAACGAATTCGTGGTCGGCCTTTACGACTGCTTGCGCAAGGCGGGCCTTGCCGATGGGCTGTCGTTTGCCAAACGTTCCGCACCCGCCTGAACCGAGCCCGCACACACCCGCGCAGCGGGCCGACCGGGCTCCGCCGGGACGCTCTGCGGGCTCGCCCGGCCGGCCGCCGCGAAATACCCATGCCCACGGGGTTGGCCAACTCGCCGCGGCCACCGACGCCCCGGGGTTCCCCGACCTCACCATGACGTTCCGTACCATGACGTTCCGTTGCTTCCCAATACCGCGATAGTGTCCTTCAGGACTCAATTTTCCCTTCGAATCTCCCGAATATTGTCCTCAGATGCTCCGCATTGTGGCAGATGAGCCGAATGGCGAGCTTCGCCGCTCGTGTGACCGGCTTCGAACGCCCAAGGTCCGCTGCGGGGCAAGAGGAGTCGATGACATGCGTGGCGCCATGAATCCCTACCAACTGGCGGCTTGGAAGCTGACCCGGCCGCCGTTCCAATGGTTCCTGAGGCCCGGTATAAGCGGCCTGGAAAACGTATACCGGTGCGCCGCAATCCGGGAAAGGAGCGGAGCCGCTGTCGTGATGGCTTCCAATCATGTGAGCGCCCTGGATCCCTTCTTCAACTTTGGCGTGGTCCCGCGGGACGTGTTGCCGGTGTTTCAGCCCCTGACGTTTCTCGCCAAACGGGAACTGTTCGACCGGCGGTGGAAGCGCAGGCTCATGGAGCTCCTGGGGTGCCTGGAGGTCGGCGCGCGGGTCAATGTGCGAAAGGTCATTTCGAAGATCCGGGATCGCGAGGTGATTTTCGTCTTTCCCGAAGGCTGCGTATCGAAAGACGGTGCCCTGAAGGAAGACAAGGGAGCGCTTCGTTTTTTCGCCAGGTACGCCGCCTTTGTCATGCTTCCCATCTACATTCGAGGCATTGAGGGCGGTTTTCACCGGGATTGGAAAAGCGTGGCGACACGCCGGCGGGTATTTCATGTGAGGTTCGGCGAGCCGCGATTCGTGGAGCGATCCGGCGGGAACTCCCTGGACGCCATGGAAGTGATCCGAAGGCTTCGGGACGCAGACGGTTCCCTGCCGGAAGGCCTGGAGATTCCTGGCCATGGGAAGTGGCGGAGGCTGGGCCGGCGGCGGGATGGGCGAAGCGGCGCGCTTTCCGTGGTGTGACGATCCGCCGGAACGTCGCTCGCGATCCCGTCCCGCTGCCTGCGGACTTGTTTCCTCGCGAAATGAGGGATATACAATAAAATCATCATATGGAAACTTTCTGTTCCGCCCTTGTCCCCTGGATCGTTGTCTGCGGTCTTTCACGCCGGCGCTTCCGGCCTTCGAGCTCGGGTGATTCCGAGGGCGTCTCCGGGGTTGATCATGCGAGGGAAGCGCCCCGCCCGTTTTTCAGGTTCCAGGTAGCCCCGTCATGCGTCGAAAACGCCGCCGCTCCCACCGGGGTGAGAGGGTGCGATTCCAGGGGTTGGTGAAGTCGCTTTTTGAATCCCTTCACGGTGACAGGTGGATCGACTGCAACGGACATCCGGGAAGTCGCAGCTTCCGTGGAGGATGCCCGCCGGAACCGTGATACCGGCAGAGGAGAGGGAGCGCTGGATCCGGATTTTGGTGCGAACGTTCGAGGAGCCGTGATGGAACAGAAACCGATCAGGCTGTTGCTCGTGGAGGAGGACGTTGAGGACCGGAGGGCTTTTCTGGAGCTTGCGTGGGAGTCCGGGTGTCGATGTGAATGCACCGTCGCGAAATCGCTGGCCGAGGCTCAGGCGGCCCTGTCGCAGGGAAAATATGACATCGTCATCAGCGACTATCTGTTGAAGGACGGAACGGTGTTCGACCTCCTGGCTCTGCGGGAGCGGCCGCCGGTGGTGGTGGCGACCGCTTTCGGCAACGAAGAGGTCGCCGTGCGGGCCATGCGCGAAGGCGCCTGCGACTACGTGGGCAAGGACCCGGAGAGAAGTTACCTCAAGGCCCTTCCGGCCATCGTCGAGAAGGTGCTCGAAAGGGTGAGGATCCGGGAGGAGGTCCAGGAGCATCGAAGGAATACGGAGCGAATGGTGGCGGAACGGACGGCGGCCTTGGGCGAGGAGGTCGAGCGGCGAAAGCTGGCCGAACGGGAACTCCGCCAGAGCCAGGCGCTTCTTCGAAGCCTGCTCGACAATATCCCGGACATGGCCTGGCTCAAGGACCGAAACGGGGTTTACCTGGCGGCGAACGAACCCTTTGCCCGGGCGGTCGGGGTGCGTCCGGAAGAGGTGCGGGGGCGAACGAGCTTCCCTCGATGGACGAAGCGATTGCTGGAACGCTACCGCCTGGAGGACGAGCAGGTCGTGCGTAGGGGAGAGCGGTTGTGGTTTGAGGACTGTGTGGTGGATCAAGAGGGGCAGACCCGGTGGTTCGAGACGGTCAAGTCCCCGGTTCTGGACCCGTCCGGGGCCGTCGTCGGGGTGTGCGGCGTCGCGCGTGATGTCTCCGAACGCAAGCGGGCCGAAGAGGAGCACGAGAGGCTCGAAGAGCAACTCCGGCAGGCCCAGAAGCTGGAAGCCATCGGAACCCTTGCCGGCGGCATCGCCCACGATTTCAACAACCTTCTTTCGATCATCCTGGGAAACGTCGACCTGGCGCTGGTGTTCCTCCCGGAAGGCCGGGGAGAGCGACGTTATATCGAGGAAATTCGCAAAGCGGCGCAACGGGCTTCGGATCTGACTCAGCAGATTCTGGCCTTCAGCCGAAAACAGATCCTGAAACCCACGGTGGTGAACCTGAACGAGATCGTGCGAGCCGTCGAAAAGATGCTGCAACGTCTGATCGGCGAAAACATCGCCCTGGAAACACGGCTCAAACCGGACATCGGCTCGGTCATGGTGGACGTGGGCCAGATGGAACAGGTGCTCATGAACCTCGCCGTCAACGCCCGGGACGCCATGCCCACCGGAGGGCGGCTGCTGATCGAAACGTACGAAAGCGATCTGGACGAAAGCTATTTCGATCAGCGCGGGACCACACCCAAGCCCGGCCGCTATGTGGTTCTGTGCGTGGCGGACACCGGGAAGGGTATGGACGCCGAGACCCTTTCGCAGATCTTCGAACCGTTCTTCACCACCAAGGAAAAGGGGAAAGGGACCGGCCTGGGACTCTCCACGGTCTACGGGATCGTGAAGCAGAGCGGGGGCTACGTCTGGGTCTACAGCGAACCCGGTGGGGGTGCCACGTTCAAGATCTACCTCCCGATCGTGGAGGAAATCGGAGCGGCTCATGGACCGACCCGCCAGGAGGTGTTCCGGCGGGAGGAAATGCGCGGATCCGAGACGGTGCTGGTGGTGGAAGACGACGCCATGCTTTTGGATCTCGTGGGACTGATTCTCGAACGCTGTGGATACCGGGTGCTGAAGGCCGGCTGCGGCGAAGATGCCCTGCGGACGGCCCGGGAGGATTCAGGGCCCGTTCATCTGCTCCTCACCGATGTGATCATGCCGGGTATGAGCGGGAGTGAACTGGCGGAGCGCATGAGGGCGTTGCGGCCGGAAGTCAAGGTGCTTTACATGTCCGGTTACACGGACGACAGCATCGCGCACTACGGGATGCTGGATCCCGGAATCGATTTGATCGCCAAGCCCTTCACTCCGGTCGGTCTGGCGGACAAAGTCCGCGAGGTGCTGGATTCCTGACCGGCCCAGTCGCCGGCCGGAGCCCCTGCTTCCCGTTCCCCGGATCTGGAAACTTGGCACGGCCCGACGTATGGATCTGAATATTTTGTGCAAACACGAAGGCATCTTGGCAAGGCTTCGACACCCGAACCTCAGGGAAACGCCATCCTGATGAGGCCGTCATCGGCGGGTCGGGCCCAGCGAGAACACCCGAGGGGGGTGTGAGTCGCTCCATGGCGGAAATTTTCATCATAGACGATGATGCGGCGGTCTGCCGCATGCTGGCTCAGATGGTGCAAACCCTGGGGCACCGTCCGTCTTACGCCTTGAGCCTGAAGGAAGGCGTGGAGGCGGTTTCGATCCATGACTTCGACGTGGTGCTGCTCGACGTGAACTTGCCGGACGGATCCGGCCTCGACGCGGTCCCACGGATTCGTGAGGCGACGTCGGAGCCGGAGGTGCTCATCATCACCGGGATGGGAGACCCGGACGGGGCGGAGCTGGCCGTGAGGAGCGGGGCCTGGGCGTATGTCGAGAAGCCCATCGCCCTGCAGCGGATGGCGCTTCAGCTGGCGCGAGTGCTGGAATTCCGGGAAATGAAAAAAGCGCGCCGCAATGTGGTGGTTCTGGACCGCGAGGGCATCGTCGGTGAGAGCCCCAAGCTCAAGGCGTGCCTTGAAGTCATGGCCCAGGCGGCCGGCGGCGATGCCGGCGTGCTCATCACGGGGGAAACGGGGACCGGAAAGGAGCTGTTCGCTCGGGCGATCCACCGGAACAGCCGTCGGGCCGAGGGGCCGTTCGTCGTGGTGGACTGTTCGACCATTCCCGAAACCCTCGTGGAAAGCCTGCTTTTCGGTCATGAGAGGGGAGCCTTCACGGGGGCTGACCGGATGAGGGAAGGCTTGATCCGGCAGGCGGATGGGGGGACTTTGTTTCTGGACGAAATCGGCGAACTTCCATTGCCGGTTCAAAGGGCTTTCCTGCGCGTGCTCCAGGAGCGCCGGTTCCGGCCCCTGGGAGCGGGGCGGGAAGTGGCAAGCGATTTCCGGCTGGTTTCCGCCACCAATCAGAAGCTGGAAGACCTGGTCAGCCAAGGTCGGTTCCGCCAGGATCTGTTCTTTCGCATCAAGTCCTTCGTGATCGAACTCCCGCCGCTCAGGGAACGCGCGGAAGATATCGAGGAGCTGGCCCGGAATCACACGGTCAGGTTGGCCCGGGAATACCGGACGGAAATCAAGGGCTTCTCCGGGGACTTCTTCGACGTGCTCGCCGCCTACGACTGGCCCGGAAACGTGAGAGAGCTTTTCCACGCCCTGGAACGGGCGTTTGCCGCGGCGCTGGAAGACCCGACGCTCTTCACCGTCCACCTGCCCGCCAACATCCGGGCCCGGGTGGCGCGAAACGCCGTGGCGTCGAGAGCGGCGGAGCGGATCGACAACATCCCGCTTGCGGACGGTGCTCCGGTCGGGTCGGTGGAGCACTATCCGACTCTGAAGGAGGTTCGAGCCGCCACTGAAAGCCGTTATCTCAGGGACCTGATGGAAGCGGTCGCCTGGGACGTTCCCCGAGCCTGCCGCTTGTCCGGCCTTTCCAGGTCCCGGCTGTACGATCTTCTGAAATGGCACGGAATCGAAAAATCCCGGTGACGCTGGCGCCCGCCTTCCCCGGGCCCGCCCATCCGATTTTCAGGACGCCCCCCTGCGGTCACCTCCCGTTCAGGGCCCGAACTGTCGAACGTCCCGCCTTCGGTGCTTTGATGATCACCGAACCGCCCGCTTGCACGGCCTCGTGGTCCGCGGCGTTTCGCGGGCTGCCTGCGCCTCACGAACGTTCGGCACGCAAATTGCAAAAACTCTGACAGGTCGCTTGGAGCTCCGCCCGCCTCCGGCCCCTTCATGGGAAAGGCCAGCGGCGTTTTTGCCGCACGGCACGTCAGGGGGCGGGTCCGTGGGGTGAGCGGCGACCGGGGGTTCGCCGGAGAAGAGACCGGCTTTCGGGAGTCATTCAGGTGCCGGAAGCGGCAAGGGAACGATATGGGACGTCTCATTCAGTGTTTTCCGCGGGACCAGAAGGAGTGGCTGGTCACCGCCGTGGAACAGGCGGGAGACAGCATCGTCATCACCGATAGGCGCTGGACGATCCTTTACGTGAACCCCGCCTTTGAAAGGCTCAGTGGCTTCTCGAGAGAGGAAGTGCTCGGTTCGACGATGGATATTCTGAGGAGCCCGCTTCACGGTGACGACTTTTACAGGGAAATCCATAGAAGGCTGGAAGGCGGCGGCCGGTGGTCGGGGCGGTTCACGAGCCGCAGGAAGGACGGGTCGCTCCGGGAAGTGGAAAGTACCATTTCTCCTGTCCGGGACGGGTCCGGCGCCGTCGTCAAGTTTGTTTCGGTGAGCCGGGACGTGACGCGGGAAATGGAAATGGAGAAGCGGCTCCGCCAGGCCGAAAAGTTCGAGGCCATCGGGACGCTCACCGGGGGAATCGCCCACGATTTCAACAACATTCTGGCCATCATCACGGGCTACGCCGAGCTCAGCCTGCATGACCTGCCTCAGGGCAGCGGGCTACGGGAGAATCTTCTGGAAGTGACCACGGCGGTGCGCCGTGCCCGAGACCTCATCCGGCAGCTCTTGTCGTTCACGCGTCCGGATGACACCAGCCCGGGGGTCATTTCGCCGGCTCCTGTGGCGAAGGAATGCCTGAAGCTCCTGCGGGGCGCCCTGCCTTCGACCATCACGTTCCGCACCGATATCGCTGCGGAAACGGAAAAGATCCTGGGAAACGCCACCCAGATTCACCAGATCCTCATGAACCTGTGCGCCAACGCGGCCCACGCCATGCGGGATCGAGGCGGCACCCTCGATGTGAGCCTCAAGTCGGCAGCCATGGAAACGAATCTGGAAACGGTCGGAGGTGAGCTGCCTGCGGGAACGTATGTCCTTCTCACCGTCGGTGACACCGGTCACGGGATGGACGACGGCACGCTCAGGAGGATCTTCGATCCCTACTTCACGACCAAACCCAAGGGGGAAGGCACCGGAATGGGGCTTTCGGTGGTTCACGGCATCGTGCGGAGTCTCGGAGGCGGCATGCAGGTGGAAAGCGAGCCCGCACGAGGATCGACCTTCAAGGTGTATCTGCCCTGCGTGAAAGGCGGTCGAGACGATTTTCTGCTGGCCCCGATGCAGGGGCTTCTTCCGGGGGAGGGGAGCATCCTCTTCGTGGATGATGAACCGGCTCTGGGCGCTTCCGCAAAAGCGCTCCTGGAAAGGCTCGGCTACCGCGTGACTTGCGCTGCAAGCCCCGTGGAAGCGTTACAGCGTTTTCGAGAAGCGCCGCGCGATTTCGATCTCGTCATCACGGATCAGACCATGCCGGAAATGACCGGTGCCGTGCTGGCTGGGAAAATCCTGGCGCTGCGCCCGGATGTGCCGGTCGTTCTGTGCACGGGCTACAGTGAGTTCATCGGTGAAGGTGAGGCGAAATCTCTTGGGATTCGGGAGTTTCTCGTAAAGCCGGTGGATCTGCAGCGACTCGCGGCGGTGGTGCGGCGGGCGCTTTCGTGCTGAACGCGACGGGCGGTCGGCGGTTGCTTGAAAGACGCGGCGAAAGGTGCCGGGGGGGTGCCATGAAAAAGGGTTTCGCTGAGGCAAGGCGCACGGAACAGATCCTTGTTGTGGACGACGAGGCGGGGATTCGCAACCTGCTCCGCGAGCTGCTCCAAAAGCGCGGCTACCGTTGCCGGACGGCTGCGGATGCAAGGGAAGCCCGGGCGATCCTGGAGGCCGAACCCTTCGAGTTGGTGATTTCGGACGTCAACATGCCGGGTGAATCCGGCTTGAGCCTTGTGCGTTACGTGTTTGAAAACTGTCCCGATACGGCGGCCGTGATGGTTTCGGTCATGGACGACCCCCAGGTGGCGCGGGAAGCTTTTGGGCTGGGGATTTACGGATACGTGGTGAAGCCGTTCGACCTGGAGGGCGTGCTCATTGTGGTGGAAAACGCCCTGCGCCGGCGGCGCCTCGAGATCGAAAACCGCCTGCACCGCGAGACGCTCGAAAACCTGGTGGCCGAACGGACGAAACAGCTTCAGGTGAGCTACGAGCGTTACCGGGAACTGGTGGAGACGCTGCCCGGGGTCGTCTACACGGGGGCCATCAGCTGGGCCATCGAATTCGTGGACGAAAAGGTTCGGGACCTTACCGGTTACAGCGCCTCGGAGTTCCTTTCCGGGAAAGTCCGGTGGCCGGACATCATCCTGCCGGAAGATCTTCCCGGGGCCAAGAAAGCGTTTCGGGATGCGCTGGCGGGTTGCCTTCAGTTCGTCCGGGAATATCGGATCCGAACCCGCTCCGGAGATGTGGCCTGGATCCAGGACCGGGGGAAAATCGTCTGCCGGGAGGAGGGCAAGGTCGACCATGTGAGCGGCTTCCTTTTCGACATCACCGAGAGAAAGAGGGCCGCGGACGCCATTGTTCAGGCCAAAGAAGAGTGGGAAAACACCTTCGACGCGGTGCCGGACCTCATCGCCATCCTGGACGCCGACCATCGCATTGTCCGGATGAACCGGAGCATGAGCGAACGACTGGGGGTGACGCTGGAGAAAGCCGTCGGAAGGCACTGCCACGAACTGGTTCACGGCCTTTCCGAACCCATCCTGGGCTGTCCCCACGGGCGGATGCTGAACTCGGGGGAAGAGCATTCGTCGGAAATCTACGACGAACGGCTGAAAGGCTGGTTCCACGTGAGCTGCTCGCCGCTCCACGCACCCGACGGACGCATGATCGGCGGGGTTCACGTGGCGCGGGAGGTGACCGACCTCAAGGAAACGGCGAGAGCGCTTCGCAGCGCCCACGCCGAGCTCTCCCAACTCATCGAGGCCATTTCGTCGGTCCTGATCACTCTGGATTCGAAAAACCGCATCGTCAGATGGAACTCGCACGCGGAACGCGTCTTTGGATTCACGGCGGACCAGGTCCGGGGAAGGCGCCTGGAAGATTGCGATCTGCGCTGGCAATGGGGAACGGTCTGCGACACCCTGGCTCGGTGCCGCGACAGCCGGGACCTGCAGCGGCTGGAAGAAGTGCGGTTCACCAGACCCAACGGCAAACAGGGGTTCCTCGGCATGGTGTTTACGCCCATTCCTCGGGAGGGAGAGGAAGGTTCCAACGTGCTGATCATGGCCGCCGATATCACTCACCGAAAAGTCATGGAAAGCCAACTGGCGCAGGCTCAAAAGCTGGAGGCCATCGGACAGCTGGCGGCCGGGATCGCCCACGAAATCAACACGCCGACTCAGTACGTGGGAGACAACACGCGATTTCTCAAAGACGCCTTTGACGAGATCCTGGGTATCGTCCGGCGCTACGGGGCTCTCCTGGAGCGGGTCAAGTCCGAAAAGCCGGACCACCCCGATGTCCGGGCCATCGAGGAACGCATCCAAGAGGTGGACCTGGATTACCTGATGGAGGAGATCCCGCGGGCCATCGAGCAGAGCCTGGACGGTGTCGGCCGGGTGGCGAAGATCGTGCTGGCCATGAAGGAGTTTTCTCATCCGGGGGTGGAAGAAAAGGTGGCGGTGGACATCAACAAGGCCATCGAAAACACGGTGACCGTGGCGCGCAACGAATGGAAATACGTGGCGGAACTGGTGACCGATTTCGATCGCGGGATGCCGAACGTTCCGTGCCTTCCCGGCGAACTCAACCAGGTTTTTCTCAACATCATCGTGAACGCCGCTCACGCCATCGCGGAAAAAACGGGAGACCGGCCGGAGGCCAAGGGAACCATCACCATCCGCACCCGGAAGAATGGGGGCAACTGTGAAATCGCCATCACGGACACCGGAGGCGGCATTCCGGAAAAAGTTCAATCCAGAGTCTTCGATCCGTTTTTCACGACCAAGGAAGTGGGCAAGGGAACCGGCCAGGGACTGGCCATTTCCCATGACGTCGTCGTCAACAAACATGGGGGTACCATCACCTTCGAATCGGAACCCGGCGTGGGGACCACGTTCCTGATCCAGCTTCCCTTGGACGACTCCAGCTCTGAGAAAGGATGATTCCATGGTCAAGACCGTGCTTTTCGTGGACGACGAACCCAGAGTCCTGGAAGGACTCCATCGCATGCTCCGGAGCATGCGGCGCGAGTGGCGCATGGGGTTCGTGACCGGCGCACCGGAAGCCCTCAAGGTCCTGGACAAGGAAGCCGTGGACGTGGTGGTCACCGACATGCGAATGCCCGGCATGAACGGGGTGGAGTTCCTCACTCAGGTCATGAAACGGCATCCGGACATCGTGCGGATCATCCTGTCCGGGCATTCGGACCGGGAAATGATCATGAAGTCGGTTCCGGTGGCCCACCAGTACCTGGCGAAACCCTGTGACGCCGAGGTGCTCAAGTCCTGCGTCGCCCGAGCCTGCGCGCTCCGGGAACTCCTCGCCGATCCGCTGCTCAAGAAAGTCGTCTCCAGGATGGGCTGCCTGCCCAGTCTTCCTTCTCTTTATGCGGAAATCACGGAAGAATTGCGTTCGCCGGACGCTTCCATCCAGCGCGTGGGGGAAATCATCTCCAGGGACGTGGCCATGACGGCCAAAATCCTTCAACTGGTGAATTCGGCGTTTTTCGGGCTTCGAAGGCGCGTGGCGAACCCGGCCCAGGCCGTGAACTTCCTCGGACTGGAAACCATCAAGAGCCTGGTGTTCGCGGTGCAGATCTTTTCCCAGTTCGAAGGGCGGAAATGGAACGGTTTTTCCCTGGAAGCGCTCTGGGACCACAGCATGACCGTGGCCGCCTTCGCCCGCATGATCGCCAAGGAAGAGGAGGCGGAGCCGATGATGATCGAGGCGGCGTTCATGGCCGGACTCCTTCACGATCTGGGAAAGCTGGTGTGGGTGGTCAATTTCGGGGAAACCTACGTGTCGGTTCTTGCCGAAGCCCGGCAGCGCAGGATCCCGGTGCAGGTGATCGAAAGGGAGCGCTTCGGAACAAGCCACGGGGAAGTGGGCGCCTATCTCATGGGGCTCTGGGGGCTTCCCGACAATATGGTGGAGGCGATCGCCTATCATCATTCGCCGGGTACTCTGCCGTCTCCAGGCTTTTCGGCCCTCACGGCGGTCCATGCCGCGGACATCCTGACCCACGATCTGCAGAAGAACTCCCCGGTCTTTATCCAGCAGGAAGTGGATTCCGATTATGTTGAAGCAGTGGGCGTCGCCGACCGATTGCCTCATTGGCGGAAGCTCTGCGAAGACTCCATGGCCGGGGAAGAGCGATGAAGGACAGGGTGCTTTTCGTCGATGACGAATCCAACGTACTCGAGGCGTTCAAGCGGCAGTTTCGGAAGCTGTTCGACATGGAGGTGGCCCCGAGCGGCAAGGAAGGGCTGCAGAAAATCGCGGGCGGGAAGCGGTTCGCCGTGATCGTCTCGGATTTCAAAATGCCGGTCATGGACGGGGTGCAGTTTCTTTCGCGGGCGAAGGAGATCGCTCCCGAGAGCGTCCGGATCATGCTGACGGGATACGCCGACGTGAAGACGGCCATCGAGGCGGTGAATTCCGGCCACATCTTCCGGTTCCTCACCAAGCCCTGCCCGCCCGAACTGCTGGCCCAGGCCATCGCTGCGGGTGTCAAGCAGTATCGGTTGATCCACGCGGAAAAGGAACTGCTGGAGCAGACCCTCAAGGGAGCCGTCAAAGTGCTCACCGAAGTGCTGGCCCTCACCAACCAGGAGGCCTTCGGGCGCTCCACGCGTGTCACCCGGTACGTCAAAAAGATCGCCGCCCGGCTCAAGAGTCCCAACACTTGGAAGCTGGAAACCGCTGCCATGCTTTCGCAGATCGGCTGCATCACCCTTCCGGAAGACATTTTGCAAAAACTTTGCCGAGGAGAAGCGCTGAGCGTGGACGAAGAGGCGGTCTATCGGATGCATCCGGCGGTGGCCGCCGACCTCCTGGAGAAAATTCCACGCATGAACGAAGTGGCCGAGATCGTCGCCTGCCAGGAAAACCGCTTCGACGGAGCGTCGAAGGCCCCGGTGCCCCGAAAAGGCGAAGAGATCCCTCTGGGAGCCCGCATCCTCAAGGTGGTCCTCGACTTCGACATCCTGGAGACCGCAGGGCGGTCCCAGAAGGACGCGCTGCAGGAAATCAAGGGACGCAACGGGGTGTACGACCCCGCCGTTGTGGCGGCGCTCGAAGACGTGATCCGCATGGACAGCGGCTATGCCCGGAAATCCTGCAAACTCACGGAGCTCAAGGAAAACATGATCTTCGCCGCCGATGTTCGGGCCAGGGACGGAAGACTGCTCATCACTTCGGGAAACGTGGCCACCCGGCCGCTGCTGCAGCGCCTCAAGAACTTTTCCCAGACCATGGAAATACGGGAACCCGTCGAGGTGCTCGTGCCCGTGGGGGACTGGGTGTACTGATGGATCGGGCCTTCCGTTCCGGTCCGGCTCAAGGGGAGGAGAACATGTCGGCGACGGTCCTGTTCGTGGACGACGAACCCAAGGTAACCGATGCCCTGAAACGGATTCTTCGAAGGGAACCGTACCGAGTCCTGTGCGCCAACTCGGCGAAGGAAGCGCTCAACATCCTGGGCGGCCGGGAAGTGGACGTGGTGGTTTCCGACGAAAAGATGCCCGGAATGTCCGGTTCGGACTTCCTGGCCCTTGTGGCGGAAGCTTATCCGGAAACCATCCGCATCGTGCTCACGGGGCAGGCCAGCCTGGAGGCGGCCATTCGCGCCATCAACGAAGGCGGTATCTACCGGTTCCTGACCAAACCCATCAGTGAATCCAACCTGACGGCCACCATTCGTCAGGCCCTGGAACATCGGAGCCTGGTGAAGAAGGTCGCAGAAATCCGCAAAAAAGAACACCGCCGGGCGGCCGCGCTGAAAGCCCTGGAGCGATCCTATCCCGGGATCACCGAGCTCAGGGAAGACGCCTCGGGAATCATCATCATCGACGACGTGTTTTAGGCCGCTGTCCGCTCACGGGCCGCTTTCTTCTCCCGCCCAAACGGTTCCGGTTCATCGCCCTCCACGCAACCGGTTTAAGATCCCGGCCGCTCTGTCCGATGATTGTCTTCGAACGTCCGGACGCGGCAAGAGCCCCGGATGGGGCCACTCGCCCAATCGCGCGGAATCAACGCCAAACATCACAGGGGGACGACATGGCCTTTTTTGACTGGAAAGACGACTACAGCGTGGGCATCCAGAAACTGGACGACCAGCACCGGAACCTGGTGCGGCTGCTGAACGATCTCTACGATGCCATGCACGGCGGCAAGGGAAAGGAGGCCCTCGGCAAAGTCCTGAGCGAACTGGTGGCCTACACCAAGACGCACTTTGCTTCGGAAGAGGCCCTCATGAAGATGTACGACTATCCCGGTTACGCGGATCACAGGCAAAAGCACGAAAAGATGACCCAGCATGTCTACGCGCTGGTCGAGAAGTTCGAATCCGGCGAGATCACAAGCCCCATCCAGATCAGCAATTTCCTCAAAGACTGGCTGGGCAAACACATCCTTCAGACGGACAAGGCCTACGGTCCGTACCTCACCGGCAAGGGAGCGGTGTGAAGGCCCGGTGGGCCGGGGCGCAAAGGCTTTTGGCGGGGTCGCTCACGCGCCACCCCGCCGTTGGCCGGGCCGCTGGCCAAGTGTGTTCGGGCAGGCGCCGCTGCGCGTGCCAAAATGTATTGCCCGACGGCGCATCCCGGGCAGCATGGGGATTGAGGTGGCTGGTATCATGGGTGCCCCCGGCAGGACTCGAACCTGCGGCACCAGGATTAGGAATCCTGTGCTCTATCCTCCTGAGCTACGGGGGCGTTAAGGCTTGGGACAATGGCCGTCCATAGCACAGGGGGGGATCCGTGTCAATCGCTTGAACAAAGCGGGAAAAACGGGCTAATAAGAGGCGGCACGGCGAGAGGCCCGATCTTCGGGGTCACCGACGAGGGGGGAACGTGATGCGCGGAAACACTTCACGCCTGGGCGCGTTCCTTCGGGACGTGTTGAACAGCCATCCGGCCTTCAGCGCCAATCCGCTGGGGGACTGGAAGGAGCTGGCGGGGGACCAAGTGGCCCGCCATTGCCGCCCCAAATCGCTGAAGGAAGGGCTTCTCGTTCTCGTCGCCTCGGACGCCGTCTGGAAACACCACATGGAACTCCACAAGGAAATCCTTCGCGAAAAGATCAACGCAGGCCGGGAAAAGCCGCTGGTGGAAAAGATCGCGATTCGAATCGGCGAAGTCCCGGAGGTAGAGGCGGCCATCAATCCCGGCCACCAGCTCCTGGACCGTCTGAAAGCGAAAAAGCAGCGGACTCGCAGACAGCGGGCCAAGCTCCGCCCCCTCACCCCTGAAGAGGAAGCGCTGCTGGCGGCGATCCCCGACAAGGAACTCCGAAAGATCGGATCCAGGCTGCTTCGCCGCACCACTCCCCCGGAAATCCCCCTGGAGCTTGACCGAGGATAGGTTCCCCTTGTTCCCAAGCTCCAGCTTGGGAACAAAACGGTGCAGAAGCTTTAGCTTCGGTTCCCATGAGGCCGCGACCCATGCGAACCCGCCACAAAATCCATGACAAGGAACCCAAACACCTCCTACTCGGTCACATCAACTGCCGTAGCGTGGATCCCGGTCTTCACCCACAAAGACTACTTCGAGATCCTGGCAAGCTCCCTGGAAAGACAGCGCGTCTCAGCTGTAGCAGGAGGGAAGCTGGAGCTTCCCGAGCAGGTCGTTCCCAAGCCAGAGCTTGGGAACGAGGGGAAAAATCGTGGCTTATGCTCACCCACTGAAGGCTCCTGCATAGTGCCCACTTGATTATGTGGAGCTGTACTTAGTGCGCCCGTGAGGCCACGATGTCAGAAAGGTGCAAGTAGGAGCGGCGCCCCCGACGCGATGAGCAAACGTTCATGAGCTTGTTTTTGGTGAAGCCTTTTCGGTCCGTTCTTCCAGCCGTGAGAGGTGTTCGTGGATTCTTGCGGCCAGCGGGCGGGGGATGCCGGGCACGGCGGCCAGCGCGTCCACGTCCGCCTGCTGAATCGCTTCCACGCTGCCGAAGTGAAGGAGAAGCTGCCGGCGGCGCTTGGGGCCGATGCCCGGGACGGCGTCCAGGGTGGAGGCCACCAGGTCGCGGCGGTGGCGTTTCTGGTAGAAGGTGACGGCGTGGCGGTGGGCTTCGTCCCGCAGGCGCTGCAGCAGGTGGAGGACTTCCGGCCTGGCGGTCAAAAAGATGGGGTTCCGGCGACCCGGCAGGTAGACCTTCTCATAGAAGCCGCGACCTTCTCCGCCCAGATCTTTTTCCCGTTCCTTGGCGAAAGCGATGAGCGGCAGGCCGGTTTCCAGCCCGCGTTCCACGAACAGTCGCCGAATGCGGTTGAGCTGGCTTTTCCCGCCGTCCACCACGAAAAGATCCAGCCGGCTGACCTGATCCCTTTCCTCTTCGAGAAAACGTTCCACGATTTCGGCCATCATGTTCGGGTCGTCCGGTGTGGTCTTTCCCTTCACCGTGTAGCGCCGATAGTCCAGGGGTTGGGGCCGGCCGTCCGCGAAGACGACCACCGATCCCACGGCGTGGCGTCCCTGGATGTTGGAGACATCGACGCAGGCCATGCGATGCGGTTTTCGCGGAAGCCCGAAGAGATCGCGGCACTGGGACAGAATCCGCTCGCTCTTTTCCGAATCATTCCTTTCGCTCCTCAAGAATTCCCTGGCGTTTCGATGAGCGAATTCCAGGAGCGATTTGCCGGCTCCTCTTCGAACCGGCCGCACGGGCACTCGGCGGCCGCGCTGATCGCGCAGCCAGTCTTCCAGGACGTCGCGGTGCGCCACCGGTTGGGGAACCAGGATTTCATCGGGAATGAGGCGTTCCTTCGAATAGAACTGTTGGATGAACCCGGAGAGGATCTCGGGGGTATCCCCCGGCAGGTCTCCCAGCCGGTAGCGCCGCTGGCCGACCAGGGCGCCGTGCCGTACGAAGAGCACCACCACGGCGGTTTCCCCCGCCTCGCGAAAGATGCCGATGGCGTCCTGATCGTTGAAACGGTCGGAGATGATGTGCTGCCGTTCGAGCACCTCTTCGATGGCTCGGAGCCGGTCGCGGCAGCGGGCCGCTTCTTCGAAGCGAAGGGACGCGGCGGCGGCTTCCATCCGTTCTTTGAGCTGTGCTTGGAGTCGGTCGGCTTTGCCTTGAAGGAAAAGGATCACCTCATCGACCATCCGGCGGTAGTCTTCCTTCCCAGCCATCCCGGCGCAGACCCCCAGGCACCGGCCCATGGCATAGTTGAGGCATGGGCGTTGGCGCGGCGCAAGTTTCTTCCCTTTGCACTGTCTCAGGGGGAAGGCGCGGTTCAAGATTTTGAGTGTTTCGCGGAGGGAGTGGGCGCTGTGGTAAGGACCGAAGTAGAGGGCACCGTCCCGTTCGAAGCGGCGAACCACCGTGAGGCGCGGGTATTCTTCCCGGGGGTCGATCCTGAGGGCGGGGTAATTCTTGTCGTCTCGAAGCACCACGTTGTAGCGGGGACGGTGGCGCTTGATGAGGCTCGATTCCAGAAGGAGTGCTTCCTTCTCGGTGGCTGTGACCATGTATTCCAGGTGAGCGGCGCGGGCCACCAGGGCGCGGGTTTTCACGGTGGCGCCCTGCCCGGATCGGAAGTAGCTGTTCACCCGGCTTTTGAGATCGACCGCCTTCCCCACGTAAAGCACTTCGCCATCCGTCGCTTTGAAGATGTACACGCCGGGCTGATGGGGAAGCCTGGCGGCTTCCTCGAGCAGACCGGGATCCACCGCCTTGTCTGGGATGACGGGTTTCGGAGGCATCGGTTCGTTCACCGTCCTGTTGGAGTATCCGGCGCATGATAACCGAGGGGGGCGCCGGGGGCAAACGGCCGGGGCCGGGGGCGCCGTGAAGTGGCTCCTTTGGAGCGAGCCGACGCGGGGGGGGTGGAGGCGGCCGGGCGGGGCGATGCCATTATTCATGAGACAGGTTGGTCCGGGATGGATTAGAGTGTGGATTAAAGTGGTGGCGACCTTGAGACGGGGGAGGATTTTCCCGATGTTTGAGATCGAGGCGAAGACCGGGGAGGCTTCCGGATCTTCGGCGGTTCAAGGGCGTGGAAAAGCCGCCGTAAGCGGCGGGGCGGGACGGATCGAAGCCTTTGCCGGCCGCTGGTCCGTTCCCGCGGAACCGCTCCGGCGGGTGGCGGAAGTCTATCCCTTTCGAACGAGCGCTCACTTCGAGCGCCTGATGCAGCGGCCGGGCGATCCCATCTGGAGGCAGGTGGTTCCGGATCCCCGGGAACTGCAGGACCCGGGCGGCTTTCGAGATCCCCTCGGTGAAGAAGAACGTTCGCCCGTTCCCAACCTGGTTCACCGCTATCCGGACCGCGTGCTGTGGATCGTATCCAACCGATGCGCCGTTCATTGCCGCTTCTGCACCCGAAAGCGGCGTTGGACCGATTCGGTGCCTGCCGACGCATCACTTCAGGCGGCCGGGCTGGATTATATCAGGAAGCACCCGGAAATCCGGGACGTGCTGCTTTCCGGGGGCGATCCACTCATGCTTCATCCTTCGACTCTGGAGGAGTATCTGCGCGCACTGCGTGCCATCCGTCACGTGGCGATCGTGAGGATCGGCACCCGGGTGCCCTCGGCGGATCCCGATCGAATCACCCCGGAACTCGCCCGCATGCTGGCCTCGTACCATCCCCTCTACGTGAACATCCACTTCAATCATCCCCGGGAAGTCAATCCCCGTTCGGCCCTGGCCTGTTCACGCCTGGCGGACGCGGGCATCCCACTCGGAAGCCAGACGGTGCTGCTTCGGTCCGTAAACGATTCGGAGGAGGTGCTCCGCGAGCTTTTCCTGGACCTGCTGCGCCTGCGCGTCCGCCCGTACTACCTGCTCCAGATGGACCTGATGGAAAGCACGGCCCACTTTCGAACACCGCTCCACCGAGGCCTCGCCGTCGTCCAGTCTCTCAGAAACCGCGTCTCCGGGTTGGCGATCCCTCAGTTTGTGGTGGACCTTCCCGGGGGGCACGGCAAAGTTCCGCTGGTTCCCAACGCCATTCACCGTGTGAAGCAGGATCGGGTGGTGTTCCGGGATTTCACGGGACAGAACCGGGAATACCCGCTCATGCCCGGTGAAGAAGACGAACTGAAGCGATTCCTTTCGGCCGAATGGAAACAGTGACGTTCGTCGGCCAAAAGAACCGGACCGACGGCATCCGCATGCCGGAGAACCCGTCGGGATTCATGGAACGCTTTCTTCTCCGGCGGACTCCGGGACGTCTTGCCCGCGGGGCGAAGCTCGGGGCTGTTAGAGCTTCTTCACTTTTTCAAGCATTTACGGAGGCTCCGGAAATGGCTAGTCAACATGGAATTCAGGCAGTTGATACGAGATCGAGCTTCGCAGCGGATACGCTTTTTGCCGCATGCGGTGCGCCAGATGTCAAGGCCGGATCGAATGATTTCTACGGCGGACGTGCGGAACGTGCTTGAGGACGGCGAAATCATGGAGGATTATCCTGAGGATACCAGAGGTCACAGTTGTCTTATCCTTGGCAGAGGAAAAGAGGGGCGGCCGATACATATCGTATGTGCGCCGAAGGACTAATACTTGGCGGTAATAACGGCGTATATTCCGGACGAAGATCAATGGTCTAGAGACTTCAGAGCGAGGCTTGAGTCATGAAATGCATGTATTGTCAGGGCAAAATGGTGCGCGGACATGCGCCATTTCATATTGATCGTGAAAATGTACACGTCAGCTTCGACAACGTTCCCGCTTGGGTGTGCACGCCATGCGGAGAAGTCTATTTCGAAGAAACCGAGGTAAACGCAGCCCAGGACGCCATCAAGGCTGTAGACGAGCAAGCACACAAGCTTGCACGCACGGCGTGAAGTCTGCGCCATGGCAGTGAACGTCGAACAAGCCCATCAAGCCCATCCAGCCTACGTTAGCCCTCGTGCCCAAGCTCTGGCTTGGGAACGGCCTCAATCGAAGCTCCAGCTTCGATTCCCATGGGGCCGTGCAGGGTCTCAGCGGAGGCGTTCCCAGCGGGGACCGTGAGGAGTGTCCACGACGCCGATGCCCCGGCGCCTCAACGCTTCGCGCAACCGGTCCGCTTCGTCCCAGCGCTTTTCCCTGCGGGCGGATTCCCGGGCCGAAAGCAGTCGTTCTTCCTCTTCGGAAAGCGGCTGGAGTTCCAGGTCGAAAAGGCCGAGCACGCTGTTGATCTTGTGAAAGGCTTCCAGGACCAGGTGCCGTTGGGTTCGGCTGATGGCTTCGCTTTCGAGGATCGGGTTGAGGCGGCGGACAAAACGAAAAAGAGCGGCGAAGGCTTGCGGGGTGTTGAGATCGTCGGCCAGGGCGTCGAAGAAGTTCTGTTCCAGGGTGAAAAGCATTTCGGCCAGGGTGGGGTGGTCTTCGCGGTTTTCCCTGGCGTGCTGCAACCGGCTGATGCATTCGCGCAGGCGGCGGTAGCCTCGGGCGGCGTTGTTGAGAGCCGCATCGGAAAGGTGGAGGGGCTTCCGGTAGTGGCTGCTCAGGAGCCAGAAGCGGATTTCCATGGGTTCAAAGTCTCTGGAAAGCGCGTCTTCCAGAAAAACGTCTTCGCGCGGGCCGCCGCCCTCCGGTTCCTTGGCCGTCGTCACTCTTTCGACGAGCATCCAGGTGTTGGCATACGGCTTTGCGGTGATCGCTTCCGCGATGGCCCGAACGTTTTCCAGATGCGGGAAAAGAAAATCGGTGCTGCTCACGCACAGATCGAGCGGGCTTCCCAATTGGCTGATGGCGATGGAAGCGGCGGCGATGTGCCAGGTGGGAAGGACGTTTCCCCATTCGGTCTTGACGTAGAACCCGCGCTTCAGTTCCGCCAGCGTGGCGCGCTTGAGCAGGGTGAAATCCCGGGGGTTGAGTTTCTCGTAGGCCTCCAGGTCCACGGTGGAGCCCGCTCGGGTCTTGCGGGGATCGATCCGTGCGAGTTCTCCGTAGCGTGGAAACTGGGACAGGCCGTAGTAGACGGAGCGGAGCTTTTCGTAGGCGTAGCCCTTTTTCAGGAGTTCCCGGGTATAGTCGACCATGGCCGACACATGGTCGGATATCCGGGCGCAGGCGGAGGGGCGGCGAATCCCCAGGCTGTCCATTTCCTTCAGCAGCTTGGCTTCACGGGCGGCGGCATAGTCGTCCAGTTTGCTTCCCGCCTTGATGGCTCCATGAATGGTCCGGCTGTCCAGGTCGGGAATGAGCACGGCGGATTCGGTGTGGAACCCTTTGGTCAGGAGGAAACGCACCAGGAGGTCCGCCAGCACGAAGCGCCGCGACGCCTGGAGGGTGAGGCTCTGATCCAGGGGAGAACCCGTGATGAAAATCCGAACCTTCCCCTCCTGGACCGGCTTGAAGTCCTTCTTCGCTCTCGAAAGATGGTCGAAGAAGCGGAAGTCGGGTTCCAGCATGGTGGTGAAGAGGTTGGTGCTGAGATAGCGGTCGCCACCGTCGGGGAGTACGGTCACCACGATACCGTCCGTTCTATCCTGAGCGATCTTCAGGGCCACCGCCATGGCGGCGCCGGAGCTCATGCCGACGAAGATTCCCTCTTCGCGGGCGAGCCGCCGGGCCGTCTCGAAGGCTTCTTCGTCCTTCACGTGCATCACGCGATCCAAGGCATGGCGATCGAAAATGCCCGGGACGTAGGATTCCTTCATGTTTTTGAGCCCTTGGATCTTGTGGCTGGGATAGGGCTCCACGCCCACTACCTGGATGGTGGGATCGCGTTCCTTGAGGGAGCGCAGGAGCCCCATGGCGGTGCCGCTGGTTCCCAGCGTGGCCACCACCACGCTCACCTTGCCGTCCGTCTGTTCGAAGATTTCCGGGCCGGTTCCGTGATAGTGGGCGCCGGGGTTGGCGGGATTGTTGAACTGGTCGGGCATGTAGTAACGGTCCGGATTTTCCCGTACCAGCCGGTAGACCTCTTCGATGGCCCCGTCGGTTCCCAGGTTGCCCGGCGTGAGAAGCAGTTCGGCGCCTAGGGCCTTGAGGATCTTCTGTCGTTCCATGCTGGCGGTTTCCGGCATGGCGAGGACGATCCGGTAGCCCTTGACGGCGGCCACCATGGCGAGCCCTATTCCCGTGTTGCCGCTGGTGGCTTCGATGATGGTCTTTCGGGCCGTGAGTTCTCCGCTCTTTTCCGCCGCTTCGATCATGGAAAGCGCCGCCCGGTCCTTGATGGACCCGCCCGGATTCCTCATTTCCAGCTTGGCGTAGACCGTGACATGGGGATTGGGATTGAGCCGGTTGATCCGAACCAGCGGCGTGTTGCCGATGCACCCGAGAATATTGCCGAATACGTTCTTCATGGCGGATGAGAGACTCCAACTGAAATGCCATAAGGGCCAGAGGCGGCTGCCCGAGCCGAAGCCTTTGGAATATAGGCGGATATCGGAAATGTTGTCAAAACGTTTCCTGGGCCGACACCGCGGGGCGCTCCGCGGAGGTTCTCTTGCGGCTTTTTTCCCCGGCCGAAAAGAGGTAAAAGAAACCCTGCGGTTTTCATGGATTCCGCATCCCTCGAACACGAAGCCTTCACCGAGCGCAGACCATGACGAACCAGGCTCTCCAGGAACGCCTTGCCGCTCTTCTGGAAAAGGGCGTGACGGTCATCACGGAAAGTGAGCGGCTGGCTCACCAGCTGCTCTACGCTTTGCGACTCGCCCGCGCCGCAACGCAATCCGGCGGCTGGGAAAGGCCTCAAGTCTTTTCACTGAACGGTTTTCTCAGGCGGACCTGGGAATCGGCGTGGCCGGAGGAGATGCCGGCGCCCGCGCTGTACCGTTGGCGCGTGCTCAGCGACTGCCTGCGGAATCGGCCGCCGCCGGGGCCTCTGGCCGCAGACGCCGGGCTGGTCCTTGAACTGGACGACACCTTCAGGTGGTGCCTTCGCTACGGGCTGAATCCCGGCGAAGGAGGACCGTCCAACGAACTGGTGCAATGGCGGCGCGAGGTCTGGCGGCGATTTCGGGAAAGGATGGAGACCGCCGGATTCTTCCACGAAGCCGAACTCCCCCGGCGGCTGCTCGAAGCACGGGAACGCGGACGAAGGCTTGCCTCCGGGCCCGTGGCGGCCGTGGGTTTCGAGTTCGCCGGGACCTGGGAGACGCGGCTCCTGGAGATGCTGGTGAGGAAAGAAGGGGCCCGGGTCTTCCCGCTGCCACAAGGGAACGCGGAAAACGCTTCGTTTCTCGCCTTTGCGGATCGAGAACAGGAAAGGCACGCCATTGTTGAGCGGCTGGACGAAGATGCGCGCCGAGGGGCGCTTCATGAAACCGCGGTGGTGTTGCTGGATCCGGAGCGCTATCGGGATGGATTCCGAAAACTTCTAACCGATGTCTACGGGGCCCCGCTCCAGGGGCCTCTGGCCGCCTACAACGTTCCAGGCGGCGATTCACTGGAGCGATCGCCCATCTTTGCCGCCGGGCTGCTTCCGCTGGAATTTGCCGTTCAGGGGGAGCGGCGTGTGGACCTGTTGAGCCTCTTTCGTTCGCCCTATTTCGGCAGGTTTGCCCCCCGAACGAGGGCCCTGTGCCGGTGGGATCGGCTGTGGCGGGAAAAGGCGGTGGAAAGAGGCCTCGCGCTCCTGCTGTCGGTGGTGCCTTCCGAGGTGCGCGCGGTGCTTCCGGAGGGAGGCGAGGAGCTTGCGCGAGCGGTTTCCGGCCTTCGATCGACGGGCCTCCGTTCGGGGTCCGACTGGGTGCGCGCCCTTTGCGCCGCCTGGGAAGAACTGGAATTTCCCGTGCTTTCCGGGGAAGAGGACCGCAACGGGTGGAAGCATCTGAAACAGGTCCTGCCGGCTTTCGAACAGGCCTTCGGGGACGAGGTGATGACGGGCGGAGACTTCCTTGGGTGGATTCGGGAGGCGGCCAGGCAGGTGGTGGTTCAGCGGAAGGGGATGGAAGAGGCCGGCTTCCAGGTGATCGGCGCACTGGAAGCCCGCGGCCTGATCTTCAAGAGGCTTTATGCGCCCGGCCTGGTCTCGGGTGTCCTTCCCCAGCCGGCGCGGTCTTTTCCGTTCCTGTCGCGGGAGGAAAGGAGCGCGGTTCAAGGCGGTACGGTGGAAAGCCAGCTGCGATTCGGGGAGCACCTCTTCCGTCAGCTTCTGGCCGTGGCGCCGGAAGTGGTGTTCACCCGGCCGGAAGCCAACGAGAAGGGAGAACCGCTCCCGGCGTCTCCTTTCTGGTTGCAGGAAAGGGAGCGCTCCTCGGGGACCTCGAGCGTCTGGTTGGACCCTGGACCGGCGCTTCAGCGGGCTTCCTGGGTGGCGGAAGGCCTGGCGGGCTTGGCCGGCCGCCCTGCTGAATCGGGGTCCGCGGCGAAATGGTTTGAAGGGCCGGGGACCCTGGAGCCTGCGACTTCAGCCGCCGCAGCCGTGACCCCGCCGGCCGTTTCGACGGCAACGAACCTGCCAGCGGCCCTGGCGGAACGACTCGTCCCCCGGGAAATCCGGGCGACGGAGCTGGAGACGCTCCTCAAGTGTCCCTGCCTCTACCTGTTCCGGCAGGTGCTGGGTCTCGAGCCGCTTCCCGATGCGATCCGGGGGCTGGACCCCAGGGAGCGGGGTCGCGCGGTGCATGGGATACTGGCCGCGTTCAGCGCCCGGGCGGAGGCGATCAAGCGCCGGGAGCCGGCCCGCTGGAATTTCCAGACCCTCGAAGCGCTCCTGCGCGATCAGCTGGCGAAGGCCTGGCGCGACGTGGATTCCATAGCCTACTGGCAGGTCGAAAAAAAGCGGCTGCTCGGCGTGGGGGAGGCGGTCAGAGGTCTTTTGGTGGTGTGGCTGGAAAAGGAATGGGAGCGGCTGGAGTCGGGCTGGTCCTGGGTCTTTGCCGAAAGAGCGTTCCAGGGGCTCGCAATCCGCGGCGTTCCGGTGACTCTCAAGGGTCGCCTGGATCGGCTGGATCATCATCCTGAAGAAGGATGGATCTGCTGGGATTACAAGACGGGTCGGCCGCCTTCAACGAAAGAAATCTTCACTGAAATGTCCCGGCCCCAGCTGCCCGCGTACCTGCTGGCGGTGAAGCGGGGCGCCGTGCCCGGGTTGAGCCTGGAATCGGACCGCCTGGAAGCCGGATTCATCGAACTCACGTCCGCCGGGAACGTCCGGCACATCGTGGTACTCAAGGATTCGGGACAGCTGGACTCGTTCCTCGCCGACTGGGAGACGCGGGTCGGCGAGGCGCTCGCGGCCCTATTGCGCGGCGAACTGGTACCGCGATGGAGCGGCGAGGATCGGGCTTGTGTTTCGGAGTGTCCCTATGCGCTGCTTTGCAGTGCTTTGGTGCAAGAGGTCATTCATTGCGCGCAGGAGCGTTAAGAGGCTGTCTGAGTATACCCTAACGGAAAACCGGGCCGATCGTCTGTAGGAGCCGGCTTGCCGTGCCCCTACTTCCACCTTGTTCCCAAGCTCCAGCTTGGGAACACAACTGTGCAGAAGCTTCAGCTTCGATCCATGAGGCCGTTCCCAAGCCAGAGCTTGGGAACGAGGGGAACGAGGGTAAGGCGTCTGGAACCAATGGTTTTTCTTTGATTTGACGGCGATTATCCGTGGCGGTATAAGTACGTTCGTTTGGCTTCCACCCACAGAAATCTGGGTTCCTGGTTTTGGGTTCCTGGTTCTGGGTTAACAGAAATCCTTGTGCGGGGGGATTAAAGGCAGACGGAGGGGCGGTCCATGAAGATCGGGGTTGTGGGAACCGGCGGTGTCGGGGGCTACTTTGGAGGACTTCTCGCGCGTTCCGGAAGCGATATACACTTCATCGCACGCGGAAAGCACTTGAGGGCGCTCCAGGACGAGGGGCTGGAGGTGGTGTCCAACCAGGGGAATTTCAGGGTGAGGATTCACGCCACCGCCGAAGCGGACGAAATCGGGCCCGTGGATCTGCTCCTTTTCTGCGTCAAGTCCCACGATACCGATGAAGCGGCCCAGCTCGCCGAGCCCATGGTGGTGGAAGAGACGGTGGTGCTTTCGCTCCAGAACGGGATCGACAACGTGGAGAAGCTGAGCGTCCATTTCGGCCGCGAAAGGGTGATGGGCGGGACCGCCTACATCGAGTCCACCATCGCGTCCCCCGGAGTGATCGCACATACGGGCAAGCCGGGGCGGCTGGTGTTCGGTGAACTCAACGGCGAACGGACGGCTCGTGCCGAAGCCGTGCTGGACGTCTTCTTGAAAGCCGGGATCGACGCGGAGTTGACCACCCGTATCCACGAGGTGTTGTGGTCCAAGTTCCTTTTCATCTGCGGCGTGCACGGGGTGAGCACCCTGTCCCGTTCAGCGCTGGGCCTGGTTCTGGCCAGCCCCGAAACCCGCGACCTGCTGGAAGGCGTCATGCGGGAAGTGGAAACGCTGGCCCGAAAGCGCGGCATCGCCCTTGCGGACGACGTGCTCCGGCAGTCGATGGAGCTTGCCCAGTCCTACAACAAGCGCTTCAAATGCTCCATGCTCCGGGACCTGGAATGGCACCGGCCCATGGAGATCGAAGCCTTGAACGGCATGGTGGTGCGACTCGGCAAGGAAGCGGGAATGCAGACGCCGCTGAACCAGGTCATCTACGCCTGCCTCAAGCTCGAAAACAAAAAAATCATGAATCCCGTCTGGGCCAGCCAGTTGACGGACTGAACGCCTTTCCTGCGTCAAACGATCCCAGGAGGGTCCCGCCGTTACGCTCGGCCGGGGGTTCCGCTTCAGTGAAGGAACGCCTCGATCCCCAGCTCTTTCGCCCGGCGGCGGACGCGTTCCACCACCTCCGGGTCCATCACGATATCGTCGGGCCACGGACGGTCGTGGCCGTCTTCCGGCCCCTTCCTGGTGGCGTCCACCACGACTCGTCGACCCCGTTTCAAGATGTCCCGCTTCGGGTCCACGTTGTTGAAAATCTTCCATAAAACCAGCGAAGCGTCGTTCAGGTCGATCCACGGGTCGCACAGGCACGCGATGGAAAACGCCGTCAAGCCGGGGTGTTCCAGGAGCCGCGTTGCCAGCCGGCGGCTTGAAATGGAACCGTCCTTGGCGACGTTCAGCAGGAGCACCGGGTTACGAACCGCGAGGGGCGGAACCAAGAACCCGGTGAAGGCTCCCGATAGGTCTTCCAACGCCTTGTGGACGGTCGATGTGTCGGGAAGGCTTGGAGCCTCCGGAAGCTCGCGGCCTCTTTCGCCCGCCAGCCGGCGGGTGGCGTCCAAGCCCACCTTGCCGCCGAAAAGGGGTTCCGGGGCGCTGTGGTCCAGGACGTCCAGGACGCCTTCCGTCACGTAAAGATCCGATTCCAGGTCCGATTCATTGAGGATCGTCTCCAGGAGCCGCCTCGGGTCCTTCAAATCGACGTCCGCGTCCACCACTACCAGCGCCTTGCAGAAGCTCATCTGCCCCTGCCCCCAGAGGGCGCTCATGACGCGGCGTGCATGCCCGGGATACTCCTTGTCGATGGCCACCACCGTGATGTTGTGAAAGACGCCTTCCCAGGGAAGCCAGTAATCGCGGATTTCGGGAAGCACGGCGTTCAGCAGGGGCAGGAAGAGGCGCTCGGTGGCCTTGGCCAGGTAGCAGTCTTCCATGGGCGGCCGGCCCACGACGGTCGCCGGGTAGACGGCTCCCCGCCGGTGGGTGACGGCCGTCACATGAAAGACCGGGTACTCGTCGGTGAGGGAATAGTAGCCCGTATGGTCACCGAAGGGGCCCTCCAGGCGGCGTTCTTCGGGATCCACGTAGCCTTCCAGAACGAAGTCGGCTTCCGCGGGGACTTCCAGGTCCACGGTCAGGCATCGAGCCATGGGGACCGGCTTTCGGCGGATGAATCCGGAAAGGAGCATTTCGTCCACGCCCCGGGGAAGAGGGGCCGTGGCCGCGTAAGTGGTTGCGGGGTCGGTGCCGATGGCGACGGCCACCGGCATGCGCCGGCCGGCCTTTCGGTATTCCTGATAGTAGTGGGACCCGTCCTTGTGGATGTGCCAGTGCATGCCCGTGGTCTTCGCGTCGAAGACCTGGAGCCGGTACATGCCGGCGTTCCTTCTTCCCGTCTTCAGGCTTCGCGTGACCACCACGGGAAGCGTGATGAAGGGGCCGCCGTCCAGGGGCCAGCACTTGAGGACCGGAAGGATGCCCAGGTCCACGGCCCGGTCCCGATAAACCACTTCCTGGCAGGGTGCCTTGTTGACCCGGCGAGGGAAGAATCGGAGGAGATCCCAGCCCAGGGGAAGCAGGCGGACGGCCTCGCCAAAGGACTTGGGCGGTTCCATTTCGATGAATCGTCGGACGCGGTGAGCCAGCACATCCAGGTCCGCCACGCCCAGCGCCATGCAGATCCTGCGTTCGCTTCCGAAGGCGTTGGTGAGCACCGGAAAGCGACTGCCGGTGACGTTTTCGAAAAGCAGCGCCTTGCCGCCTCCGGGGCTTTTGCTGGCAAGATCCGTGATCTGGGTGATCTCCAGGTCTCTGGATACGGGCGCCTGGATGCGCAAAAGTTCTCCGGCCTTCTCCAGGGCGGCCGCAAAGGCTCCAAGGTTTCGGTATGCCCTCTGGGTCATGGTTTCACTTTCGTTCGGTTTCAGGTTGCCCGCGGTCCGAATCGGCTCGCTTCCAAAAAAGAACCCCTGCGCCGCTCGGTTTCCGGGTGTTCAAGGCTTCAGCGCGGTGAGGACGTAGGTGACCCCGCCCAGGAGCGGGGTCACCGATTCCTGTTGGAACCCCGACCGGCGGACGATACCTTCCATGGCGTCGGGGCTCACGAACGCCCCTACCGAAGCGGGAAGATAGTCGTAGGCCTCCCGGTCCTGGGATATCCAGCGTCCCACCGCCGGGAGCACGGTTTCGAAGTAGAAGAGGTAGAACCATCGAAGGAGGTGGTGGGTGGGTAGGCTGAATTCGAGGATCAACAGGCGGCCGCCGCTTTTGAGGACCCGGTGGAATTCTTGCAAGGCCGCCCCCATGTCGGGGACGTTTCGAATGCCGTAGGCGATGGTTACCGCGTCGAAAGATCCGTCGCGGCAGGGAAGGTGAAGGGCGTCGCCGGCCAGGGCCCGGTAGCGGCCGTCAACGATCCGCCTGGCTTCTGCCTTGGCCAGGGCCCGTTTCATCATTTCCGGGGCCAGGTCGACTCCGATGATGTGCAGCGAGGGTTCGCGGGCCAGGGCGGCGAAAGCGAGATCTCCCGTTCCCGTGGCCACGTCCAGCAGGCGGGATCGAGGAGCGGGATCCAGGATACGGGCGGCGCACCGCCGCCACCACAAGTCGAGCCCGGCGGACAGGAAATGGTTCAGGAAATCGTAGGTGGCCGCGATGCGATCGAACATCCGGCCGATGCGCCGCTGGTTCTTGTCCATGGAGACGGGTTTCACGGTGGGGGAAGCCTCTCAGACGAAGGCGCGGTCCAGGAAGATCCCAAGAAGAAGCAGGACGGAGACCGCACTGTTGACGTGAAAAAAAGCGACGGGGATCGTGTCCAGTCGGCTGGGCCGGACCAGGAGATGTTCCAGGAGGAGCAGGGCGCCGATCACGGCGAGCAGGGCCGTGTAGATGCGCCCCAGCCGGAAAAGCGGCTGAAGTGCCAGGAGCAGCAGAAAGGTGGCGCCGTGGAGGGTCGACGAGACCAGCAGGGCGGCGGGGATGCCCCAGCGTGAGGGGATGGAATGCAGCCCGGCCCTGCGGTCGAAGTCGACGTCCTGGCAGGCGTACAAGATATCGAAGCCGGCGATGTAAGTCATGAGCGCCAGCGAAAGGGGAAGGATCCGGGGGTCCAGGCCGCCGGTCCAGGCGATCCAGGCTCCCACGGGAGCCAGGCCGATGGCGAATCCAAGGAAAAGATGGGAAAAGGCCGTGAAGCGCTTGGTGTAGGAATAGAAAAAGAGGATCGCCAGGCAGGGGACGGCCAGCCACAGGCACAGACGGTTCAGCATGGCGGCGCTTCCCACGAAAACCGCGGAAGAGACGCCGATGAAAAGAAGCAGTGACCGTGAGCCGATTTCCCCCGTAACGGAAGGACGGCTGATGGTCCGGGGGTTCTGCCGGTCGTACCGCCTGTCCGCGTAACGGTTGAAGCCCATGGCGGCCGACCGGGCTCCGGCCATGGCGATGACGATCCAGAGAAGCTTGCCCCGCGAAAAAGGATGGGTCTGCGCCGCCAGGACCACCGCAGCCAGCGCGAAAGGAAGGGCGAAGATGGTGTGGCTGAATTTGATCAACCTGCCGTAAGTGGAAAGCGAACGAAACCGCATGACGGCCGCCGGGATCGAGAAAATCGGGTACGTTTGGGATAAACCGCTAGCCAGGGACGAGCACATTTATTAGCATAAGTGGCTTGGGATGCAACCGGCTTTTGCTTCACGGCCGCCGAGCGTCCGGGCACCGTAGCCTGTTGCCGACCTCAGCGCGCCGGCTGCTGGAGCCTTGAGGCGTCGGATGTGAAGCCGGCCGCTTCAGACGGAGGCAACCTGAGGCGATATTGGGACGCTTGATCGTGTGGATGTCTGGTGAGCAAACAAGGAGACCATGACGACGTTCAAGAAAGGCCAGGAACTGGACGTTGAAATCGAAAAGCTCGCCTACGGGGGCCAGGCCCTCAGCCGGGTGGACGGTTTCGTCGTCTTTGTGGACGGGGCCCTTCCCGGTCAAAGGGCCAGGGTCCGCATCTCGAGGAAAAAACGAAACCACGCGGAAGCTCAGCTGCTGGAAGTTCTCCGGCAGACTCCGGACTACCGGGAGCCGTTCTGCGAGCATTTCGGCGTCTGCGGCGGTTGCCGCTGGCAGGATCTGGCGTATGAAAGACAACTCCAATGGAAGCGGCGCCACGTGCTGGAATGCCTCCAGCATCTCGAAGGTGTGGCTGAGGGGGCGGTTTCCGATGCGGTGCCTTCCCCTCAAGTGACCGGCTACCGCAACAAGATGGAGTACACGTTTTCCGCCCAGCGTTGGCTTGCGCCCGAAGAGATCGCCGCCCAGGACGTGGTCTACGACCGTTCCTTCGCCCTGGGGTTGCATGTCCGCGGTTGTTTCGATCGCGTCTTCAACGTGAACCGCTGCCATCTTCCGGTTCCGGAATCCATGGACATTCTGGGGTTTGTCCGTGACTGGTGCCGTGAAAGCGGGCTGCCGGCCTACAGCATCCGAAACCACCGGGGGTTCTGGAGGTTTTTGGTGCTTCGCGACGGCAAGCGCACGGGGCAGATGCTGGTTCACCTCATCACCGGCGACGTTCCGGGGGGCGCCTCCGCCGTGGACGCACTGGCGGAAACGCTCCGGGCACGTTTTCCCGCGCTGTCCACGGTCGTGCATTCGGTGAACACCTCCCGCGCCCAGGTGGCCGTGGGGCCGGTATCCCGAACCTGCTTCGGTCCGGGCTTCATCGAAGAGAGGCTCGAAGACCTCACCTTCCGCATTTCCGCCCATTCCTTCTTCCAGACCAATCCACTGGGAGCGGAAACGCTCTACCGCACGGTGCGCGAGTTCGCCGGGCTGACGGGGGTGGAAACGGTCTGGGATCTTTACTGTGGAACGGGAAGCATCGCGCTCTTTCTGGCTCGTCGGGCGCGGGCCGTCGCCGGTTTTGAGGTGGTGGCGGAAGCCGTGGAGGACGCTTACAGGAACTGCGCGCTCAACGGCATCGAAAACTGCCGGTTCCGCGTCGGGGACCTGAAGGACGTCATCCGTGAGGCTTCCGGTGTTCCGGCGGGCCTGGGCCGTCCCGACGTGGTGGTGACCGATCCTCCAAGGGCCGGCATGCACCCCAAGGTGACGGCCGCGCTGCTGCAACTGGCGCCTCGGCGTATTGTCGCGGTCTCCTGCAATCCTTCAACCCTGGCCCGGGATCTTTCGCTCCTCCAGGAAAGGTATCGAATCCAGGAGGTTCGACCCTTCGACCTGTTTCCGCACACGCCGCACGTGGAGTGCGTGGTGCGGCTGGAAAGAAAGGGTTGATGCTTGTGGGGACGCCGGAAAGGAAGAGACGGGGCGGTGGGTGCGGCCCAAAGGCGGGCCCGGTGGCGGAGCCCCGAAGCGGGATTCGATGAGGGCCAAGAAAAAGAAAGACAGGAGCGGAAAGCCCCCCAAGACGGGTGGAAGGCGGGCCCGGTGGCTCAAAGCGCTGCTGGTTCTCGGGACGGTTTCCGTGTTTCTGGGCGGCGGCGTCTTCGTCTACCTGGCCGTCCAAGTGGACAAGCGGTTCGGGGCGCAGAAATGGAGTGTCCCCGCCATGGTTCTTTCCGATACGGTGATCCTCTACCCCGGCCGCTTGCTTTCGCTTACCGACGTCACGCAGATGCTCGAAAGGCGGCTTTATCGGCCTTCGAAGACCCGTGAGTTGAAGCCCGGGGAGTTTCATGCGGGCCGGGATCGGCTGGAGGTCTACTTCCGGGATTCTCAGCTTCCTGGGAAAAGGCTCCCCTCCCGTCTGGTGACGCTCCGGTTTCAAAACGGACGGCTGAAGGCCATGGCGTCGCCGGAGGCGCCGCTTCCCTACCTGGAAATCGAGCCGGTGGTGCTGGACCGGCTGTTCGGGCCGGAGCGGGAAAGTCGGCATCTGGTGAACATCCGCCAGGCGCCCCAGCACCTGCTGGACGCGGTGACCGCCATTGAGGATCACCGGTTCTTCGAACATCCCGGCGTGGATTGGTGGGCCATCCTGAGGGCCCTCTGGACGGACCTCAGGGCCGGCCGGGTGGTTCAGGGCGGTTCCACCATCACGCAGCAGTTGGTGAAGAACTATTTTCTCTCCCCCGAACGGACGCTGCGGCGCAAAGTCATGGAAGCCGCTCTCGCCCTGGTGATCGAAGTCCGCTACAGCAAGGAAGAAATCCTCGAGATGTACCTGAACGAAATCTACCTCGGGCAGCGCGGCAGCGTGGCCGTTCACGGGGTGGGAGAAGCGGCCCGGTACTACTTCGGGCGGAACGTGGAAGACCTCACCCTGGCTGAATCCGCGGTGCTGGCCGGCATGATCCGTGCCCCGAACCGATATTCCCCGTACCGTAACCCGGATGCCTGCAAGGAACGCCGCACGGTGGTGTTGCGCCGCATGCGGGAACTCGGGAAAATCTCACCAAGGGAACTCGAGGCCGCGCTTTCGGAGCCGATCACGGTGGCCCCCTCTCATCTGCCGGTCAAGGCGGCGCCTTATTTCACCGATTACGTCCGGTATCAGCTCGAGGAACTCTACGAGCCGGAAGTCCTCGCTTCCGAAGGGCTCCTGGTCCACACGAGCCTTCACCCCGAACTGGCCTTCGCCGCCGAGCGGGCCGTGGCGGAAGGACTCCGGGAGTTGGAAAAGGAGCGGCCGAAACTCAAGGCTTCCGAGCCGGACAAGGCCCTTCAGGCGGTCCTGCTGGCGGTTCAGCCCAGGACGGGGGAGGTCCTGGCGTTGGTCGGCGGTCGGGACTACGCCGTGAGCAGCTACAACCGGGCGCTGCTCGCCCGGCGGCAGCCGGGGTCGGCCTTCAAGCCTTTTGTCTATCTCGCGGCGCTGGACCAGTTCACCGCCGTGAGCTGGCTCTTGGACGAACCGATCACCTACCGGACCGACGGAGACCTCTGGTCCCCCCGAAACTACGATGGCCGTTATCGGGGGCGGGTGCTGTTTCGAGATGCCCTCGCCCATTCACTGAACGCTGCAACGGTCAACCTGGCCATGCAGGTGGGACTGGAACGGATCATCGCCACGGCGCGCGCCCTTGGGATTCAGTCCGAAATGCGTCCGTTTCCCTCGCTGGCCCTGGGGGCTTTCGAAGTCACGCCGTTGGAACTGGCCACCGCCTACGCCACACTCGCCAACGACGGGCAGCGTCCCTTCCTGTTGAGTCTTCGGCGCGTGGTGACCGCCGAAGGGACGGTGGAGCAACGCCGGTACATGGACCTGGAATCCGTGACGTCTCCAGCCAAGGCGTTCCTGATCACTCACCTGCTGCAGGCGGTGGTGCAACGGGGAACCGCGCGGCGCGCCCTTTCCATGGGAATCGATTTTCCCTGTGCCGGGAAGACCGGTACCACCAGCGACTATCGGGACGCGTGGTTCGTGGGCTACACCAGCGACCTGCTGGTGTTGATCTGGGTGGGATTCGACGACAATCGTTCCACCGGGCTGTCGGGTTCCAGCGGCGCGCTTCCCATCTGGACACGGTTCATGAAAATGGCGGAACCCTGGATGAATCCGAGAGAATTCCAGATTCCCCCGGGGGTTGTGGAACGTCCCGTGTGCCCGGTTTCAGGGGAGCTGGCCACGAAGCACTGTCCGGAAAGGATCATCGAATATTTTCTGCCTGAAAACACGCCAAGGAGGGCCTGCGGTTACCACGCACCGAGGCAGGATGGAAAATTCATTCGCTTGCCGTTTCAGCGGATGGATCCCAACCCCGTTCAAGGGCCTTGAGGATGTGCCCGTTTCGCCTTCGGGCGTTCGGACGGCGGCCCGCCCGCGGCGGCTTGCGGTGACGGTTGGAAGATCTTCCCGCCCGTGATCGGACGTCCGATGTGTGACCGATGAGGGGGACACGTGATGCAAGACAACACCCAATCGCATTCCCGTTGGCTTAGAGGCTGTCTGAGAATACCCTTCGCCCTTCTGGGGATGGAGTGTCCGTTTTTTCGCGTGGGGGCGGTTCGCGAACGGCACTTAAGGAGTGACTCATGCCCTGTAGGAGCCGGCTTGCCGGCGACCCCGATCGCGGCCAAGGCCGCTCCTCCAGGAACAAGGAACCGCAGGCCCGACTTTCATGAGCTGGTTTTCGGACAAGCCCTTATGGTCGTTGCTTGGGCGCTGCTGGTGGGGGGTTGCGCGCCGCGAGCGGCCGTTCACGTCCCCGTGGAATGGCGGTACCCGCCTGACAAGCCCCGGCAGGCGTCGACTCCGTCCGAACCGCAGCGGCCGATCTTGGCGCCCGATTCCCCCATCCGGGAACGCGACGTGACCGGGGCCGAAGGCGCCGCACCCGGTGCGAGCCCGGAACCGGCGACCCCCCAGCGCCTGGCCTCCACGGGCTTCGTGGAACAGGGCGACGCTCACTTGGCTCGAGGAAACGCGGACGACGCCATCGCCTTTTACGAGCAGGCCGTCCAGGTGGACGCCTACAACGGCGACGCCTTTTTCGGGCTGGCCAAGGCGTGGCGCCTGAAAGGGCGGCTCGCCCGGTCCCTGGAATTCGCCAGGAAGGCCGAGATCCTCTTTCAGAACAGAACGTCCAAACTGAAGGACGTGTACCTCTTTCAAGCCGATCTCCACCAGGCACTGAACGACCCTCAAAAGGCCCGGTGGTATCGCGATCGGGCCGCAAGGCTGTGATGCTCGTTCAGAGGAGCGGACGGCATGGAGTCCAAATCGAAATCGGGGGCGGGAGCACCGGCGGGAAAGGGGCATCGCCCGTTCCTTCTGGTGATGCTCTTTTTCGCCCTGTACCTCGCCTACGTCATCCTGAAGCCGTTTCTTCACACGCTGATTCTGGCCGTGGTCCTGGCGTCGCTGTCCCAGCCGCTTCAGGACCGGCTGGTGCGAGCCTACCGGGGGCGAAGGAACGCGGCCGCCTTCACGGTGATCCTGGCCGTCGTCTTTCTGATCGCGCTGCCCTTTTTCTTTTTCGTGACCCAGCTGGTGAATCAGGGCGTGGATTCCATCAACCGGGTCACCGAATGGATCCGGGCCGGCAACCTGGAAAAGATGGCCGAACACCCGTTTCTGCTCAAGGTGACGGCTTGGGCGAACCATCAGCTGGATTTCCTTGACCTTTCGACGGTGAGCTTCAAGGAACCGCTGCTCCAGTTCAGCAAGAACTTCGGCCAGTTTCTGATCAGCCGCGGCGCGGGTCTCCTCGGAGACATGGCGACTCTCATCACGCATTTTTTCATCATGCTGTTCGTCACCTTCTACATGGTCCGGGACGGCCGGGAGATGGTCCATGCCGTGAAATACCTCTCGCCGCTCCGAGAAGAACAGGAAGACCGCATCCTGCTGAAGGTCAAAATGGTCACCCGTTCGGTCTTTCTGGGGAGTTTCGCCACGGCCCTCTGCCAGGGCATCGTGGGCGGGGTGGGGCTGGCCATCGTGGGCATCCCCGGACTCTTCTGGGGATCGACCATGGCCTTCGCGTCGCTCATTCCCTTGGTAGGGACGGCGCTGGTGTGGATGCCCGCCGTGGGCTACCTGTTGTTTCTGGGAAAATGGAAATCCGCCCTGTTCCTTGCGGCCTGGTCCGTGGTGTTCGTGGGAAGCATCGACAACTTCCTGAGGCCCTTTTTCATGCGGGGGCAGTCGGAGATGTCCCCCTTCTACATCTTCCTCGCCATCATCGGCGGCGTCCAATACTTCGGGCTGGTGGGCATCCTCTACGGTCCCCTGATTCTCGCCTTCGCCATGGTGATGCTCTACATCTACCAGATCGAATACCGCGATCTGCTCGAACAGGAACACCCGCCGATTCCGTCCGTGTTGGCTCCCGCGGAACCCGAAAAATAAAGGGGCGGTTCGCAAGTCCCGAACCGCCCCGCCCCGGCGCCCGGCGGTGTCAGTGGGAGTTGGCGAAAAAGCGGTTGAAGGCGTTCACGTAGGCCCGGGCACTGGCTTCGATCACGTCGGGGCTGGTTCCGATGCCCGAATAGATGGTCCCGTCGATCTCCACGCGGACCATGGCTTCCCCCAGAGCGTCCTTACCCATGGTGACCGCTTTCAGGTCATAGTCCCTGAGGGTGCCCTGCTGTCCCATGATGCGTTCAATGCAGTTGAAAACCGCGTTCACGGGACCGTTTCCCGTGGCGGCGTCCGTGAAGGCGGTGCCCTCCTTCATCAAGGTGACCGACGCCAAGGGTGTCATGGTGTTTCCGCTCATGATCTGGAGGCTCTTGAAGTTGAAGGTTTCAGGGACCTTGGTCAGTTCGATTTCGACGATGCTGTTGAGATCCTGGCTGCTGATTTCCTTTTTGCGGTCGGCGACGTTCAGGAACCGCTGGTGGACCCGTTCGAACTGTTCCGGGGTCAGGTCGTAGCCGAGTTCCTTGAGTCGGTGCCTCAGGGCCGCGCGGCCGGATCGGGCGGTCAGAACCAGCGTGTGCGCCTTGATGCCCACGTCTTCAGGCCGGATGATTTCGTAGGTGCTGCGATCCTTGAGGATGCCGTCCTGGTGGATCCCGGAGGAATGGGCGAAGGCATTGGCTCCGACGATGGCCTTGTTGGGCTGCACCGGGATATTCATGAGTCGGCTCACCATGCGGCTGGTGCGGTAGATTTCCGTGGTTCGGATGTCCGTGTGAGCGTCGAAGAAGGCCTCCCGGGTCCGGATCGCCATGACGATTTCTTCCAGCGATGCGTTGCCGGCGCGCTCCCCCACGCCGTTGATGGTGCATTCCGCCTGTTCGGCCCCGCTTCGAACGGCCGCGAGCGTGTTGGCCACCGCCAGGCCCAGGTCGTTGTGGCAATGGACGCTCAATCGGACCCGGTCCAAGGCCGGCACCGTTTCCTTCAGTTTGCGGATCAGCTCTCCGAACTGGTCGGGAATGGCGTAACCCACCGTGTCGGGGATGTTGATCACCGTCGCCCCCGCCTGGATGCAGGCGTCTACCACCCGGCACAGGTAGTCGAAGTCGCTCCGGGACGCATCTTCGGTGGAATATTCCACGTCCTCGCAGTATTGCTTGGCGTACCGCACCGCGTCTACGGCCCGTTGCAAGGCGCTTTCGCGGTCCTGGCGGAGCTTTTTCTGCAGGTGAATGTCGGAAGCTCCGAGAAACACGTGAATGCGAGGCCTTTCAGCCTTCTGCACCGCTTCCCAGGCGATGTCGATGTCCTGAGGCACCGCGCGGGCCAGCCCGGCGATGACGGGCCCCTTGACCTGTTCGGCGACGGAACGCACCGCCTGGAGATCTTCCGGGGAGGAGCAGGGGAACCCCGCCTCGATCACGTCCACGCCCAGCTTGGCCAGCTGCTCGGCGATTTCCAGCTTCTGGCGCCGGTTGAGTTTCGCTCCGGGAACCTGTTCGCCGTCCCGCAGCGTGGTATCGAAAATGTGAATCTTTCGGCTCATGGTGCTTTCCTTTCGTTTCGTGTTGGAGTCCTCGGCACGATGGTCGCGTTTCGCCAGAGGCGGTTCGGGCGGGTCAGATGAATCCACTGGGCCAGCAAGTCCCATGTCCATCACCTCCTTCCAGGCCGAAGATTTCGTCTCGGGGTCCAGGCAAAAGAAAAGGCCATGGGGGGGAACCCATGGCCTTTTCTTTTGCTTTCCGTCGCGATGGCTTATGGCGACCGCAAAAGGAAGACGCCGGGTTCCCAAACCTGGGCCCGAAGGCACAGCAAAAGAAGGAGCAGAGCCAGGTTGGTCAGGGTTCCCGTCATCATCGGCTTCCTTGGGCGTTCAACCACGAAGGTCCAGGCGGTTTTCTCTCAGATGGCCAGGCCGATCCAGAACACGGCCACGACTTCCATCAGAAACAGGATGATATAGATCGCGTACTTGTGCGGCGAGAAATCCTCGATGATCCTGTTGGCTTCTTCCATGGTCCGGACGGCGTCCATTGCGGCCTCCGCTGAGTGTTGGACAAGTCCCGCAACTTGAGCGAACTGGACATTGAGGCGTATTATAAAAGGGGTCATGGAAAGATCAAGGAAAAAACAGGAAGCCGTCGGGATATTTCTTCATGAAGACACCTGTGGGTTCAAGGATGGGCGAACTCGAGATCCCCGCTGACGTGGGCCGTGTGCTGGACCTGCTGTTGGTGGCCGGTAGCAGATCCTGGCTCGTCGGCGGCGTGCTGCGCGATCACCTGCTGGGAGGCGCCCCCAGGGACTGGGACCTGGCGACGGAAGCGGCGCCGGAGGAGGTCCTCCGCATTCTCCGCCCTCACTTCACGGTGGTTCCCGTGGCCCTGAAGCACGGGACCGTCCAGGCGATCACCCCGAAACGGGTGGTGGAAATCACCAGTCTTCCCGAGCCCGGCGTGAAGGGATTGCTGAGGGACCTGGGCCGCCGGGATTTCACCATCAATGCCATGGCGTGGGCGTATCCCGACGGAGGGCTCCTGGATCCCAACGCGGGGAAAAGGGACTTGGAGACCGGCTGCCTTCGGGCCGTGAGAGATCCGCAAGCGCGGTTCAGGGAAGATCCGCTGAGAGCCCTGAGGGCGGCCCGGTTCGTGAGCTGCCTGGGTTTTCGAGTGGACGCGGCCACTTACCGGGCGCTCAGATCCGAAGCGGGAGGACTCCGGAGGGTGGCCGTGGAACGGGTCCGCGACGAAATGTGCCGTTTGCTTCTCGGAAGTCACATCGAGCCCGCCTTTTCCCTGCTTCGAAACGGCCGGCTGCTCCCGTGGATCCTTCCGGAACTCTTGGAAGGCTTCGGTGTGCGTCAGAACCGGTATCACCGCCACGACGTGTATCGGCATACGATCCAGGTCGTACGAAACGCCCCGGCGCGGCTCCCGGTACGCCTCGCCGCGCTGCTTCACGACATCGCCAAGCCTCGCGTTCGGAAAAGCGTCGGCGGAGCCTTCCGGTTCCACGGACACGCCGCGGCCGGTGCCGAAGTGGCCGAGGCCGTCCTCACCCGGTGGCGGCTTCCCGGGCGACTGGTCGAGGACGTGGCCGTTTTGGTTCGGAACCACATGCTCCTGGGAAGCGACCGCTGGAGCGGCGCCGCAGTCCGGCGTTTCATCCGCCGCGTGGGCAAGGAACGCCTTCCCGACCTTTTCGATCTGGCGCGTGCGGACCGGTTGGACCACGTGGCTCCCGAAGCGTCCCTGGCTGCCCTGGATCGGCTGAAGGTTCGGGTTCGGGATGAGCTGGAGAAAAGTCCTCCCCTGGAGCGGCGGGAACTGGCCATCGACGGGGCCGACGTGATGGACCGGCTGGACATCGGGCCGGGACCCAGGGTGGGCGAAATCTTGAGACGGGTCCAGGAGCTGGTGCTCGACGATCCCGAAAACAACGACAGGCAGAGACTCCTGGATTGGATCCAGTCCAGGTACGGATCCTTGGGATCGAACTGAGGAGGCCTCATGAATGAAGAATCGAAAAAGTCCCGGCACCGGCCGGCGGGGCTGGAACATCCGGCCCCGGCGTCCCCGGTGCTCCAATCCGTCGTCCCGGTGGTTCGCGAATCCCGGTGGGTGTCTCTGGACCAGGAAGCCATTTCCCCGGCGGTGGATCGCTGGGGCCATGGGATTCCATCCGCCCCTCGCTGGGATCATCCCTGTCATTACGCCGACGGCACGGAAGAAACGGTCCGGTGGATCTTCCTGCTCGATGTGCTGAATTATTCGTTCTGGCCGGATCCCGGGCGGCCCGCTTGGACCGTCCGATACCAGGGGGAGGCTTTCTCCGGCTATTGGGCTCTGGCGGCAAGCCTCAAACGGGCGATGGACTCGGGGGTCCCCATCACCCGCGCCGACTACCTGGCTCAGATGCCGGAAGCCGATCTGCGTGACGTTTTCGCCGGTGAAGGAACGATCCCGCTCTTCGAAGCGCGGCTGAAGCATGTCCGGGAAGCGGGCAGAAGGCTCCTGGAACGCTGGGCGGGGGATGCGGCGAACCTGGTTCGCGCCGCGGGGGGGACCGCGTCCCGATTGCTGCGGTTGGTGATCCGGGACTTCCCTGGTTTTCGGGACGAAGCCGACTACAACGGGCATCGCGTCTTGTTCTGGAAACGGGCCCAGATCTTCGTCTCCGATCTGTACCAGGCCTTCCAAGGCAAACACTGGGGCCGTTTTCGTGACGTGGCCCAACTGACGGCCTTCGCCGACTACAAGCTCCCGCAGGTGCTGCGCGAACTGGGGATCCTCCGCTACCATCCCGGACTGGCGGAACGGATCGACCGACGTGAAAGGTTGAGCCCCGGGTCGCCGGAAGAGGTGGAAATCCGCGCCATGACCATCTGGGCCGTTGAAAGCATCAGGAACCATTGTCTCCGCCTGGGGCGGCCGGTCAAGAGCGCCGACGTCGATCACTGGCTGTGGCACCTGGGGCAGTTGTAACCGTTCCGAAAACGCCCCTACCACCTGTGCCGCACCATCTATTACTGACGGTCCCTGGAATCGGGCTCAGAGACTCCTTTGCAGCGATCCTCCGTGGGTGCGTCCGGGCACCGAAGATGGGGCCGCCTTCGGATCCCGCAAAGCAAGAGGCCCCGAACGCCGCAGCGCGGGGCCTCTCGAGCCGTACCGTGGGCGGTCGTCGAGATCAGGTGCCCGCGGCTTCCGCCGCCAGCTCCTTTTCTTCCCGCTTGTTCTTGAAGCGCTGCCACAGGTAGACGACGGTGATCAGGGATATCCCCGTCAGGTCCGTGAGCAGATGCGGGTGGAAGCACAGGAACGTCCCGACGGCGAAAACGACCCATTCCAAAAGCGTGGTCCTCCGGATCAGATAGCCCATGCTCATGGCCCCGAAGGCGATGGTACCCAGCGTCGACGAAAAGTAGGCCATGATGATGTCGTGCCAGCTTCCCATGAGGAGAACCCCCGGGACGTAGGCGAAAAGGAAGGGTCCGACATACAGAAACTTGGCGAACTTGAACGAGGTCCAGCCGGTTTTCCAGGGGTCGCTTCCAGCGATGGCCGCCCCGGCGTAGGCGGCGACGCACACCGGCGGCGTGATGTTGGAATCCTGGCTGAACCAGTAGACGATCATGTGCGCCGCCAGCGGATGGACGCCCATCTTGTCCAAGGCCGGTACGGCGAGCACGGCGGTGATGAGATACGCCGCCGTCACCGGAACGCCCATCCCGAGGATGAGCGAGGCCATGCCGATGAGCAGAATGGCGATGGCGAGGTTGCCGCCGGAAAGCGAGATGATGATGTCCGAAAACTTGAGGCCGATTCCGGTGAGGGCGATGGACCCCACGATCATGCCGATGACCCCGACGGTGGCCCCGATCACCAGCGTGCTCCGGGCTCCTTCCAATATCGCTTCGTAGATTTCGGGGATCTTCATGCGCGTATCCGGGCGCACCCAGCTCACGGCGATGCAGGTGAGGGTCGCCCAGAAGGCCGCCAAGCCCGGAGAAAATCCCATGAGCATGAGCACGATGATCACGATCAGGGGAAGCGACATGTACCATTCTTTTTTAAGGATTTCCAAGGGCTTCGGCAGCTGACCTTCCTCGATGCCCTTGATTCCGTGCTTTTTCGCTTCGAAATGCACCATGATGAAAACGGAGAGGAAATAGAGGAGCGCCGGGCCGATGGCGATTTTCATGATCTGGACGTAAGGGGTTCCGGTGAGTTCCGCCATGAGGAAACCGCCGGCTCCCATGATGGGCGGCATGAACATGCCGACGATGGAGGCGGACGGCTCGATGGCCCCGGCGACATGCGGGCGGAATCCGGCTTTTTTCATCAAAGGGATCGTGAAGGCTCCCGTGGAAACCGTGTTGGCGATGGCGCTTCCGGAAATGGACCCGAAAAAGGTGGAAGCCATGCAGGCCACCTTGGCGGGGCCTCCCACCGTCCGGCCGGCCAGGGCCATGGGGAAGTCCATGAAGAACTGGCCGGCCCCCGATTTCTTGAGAAAGGCTCCGAAAAAGATGAATAGAATCACGTAGGTCACCAGCACGCTCGCCATGACCCCGAAGACGCCGTCTTGAGTGAGAAACAGGTGGTTGGCGATGCGGTCCAGCCGGAAGCCGCGGTGGGCGAAGGGGCCCGGCATGTAGGGTCCGAAGTAGCAGAAGAGGGCGGCGCCGAGGCCGACCAGGGTCATGGACCAGCCCAGCACCCTGCGGCTGATTTCGAGCGACAGCAGGAGCCCGAGGACGCTCACGGCGAAATCGAGCTGGGTTTCACTTCCCATGCGGTAATTCAAGGCTTCGAACTGGTGTACCCAGTAGCCAACCACGAAGACGGAGACCCCGGCCAGGATGACGTCGGGGACCGAAGGGCGGTCCTTGGGGGATTTCCTCCGGAACGGATAGAGGAGGAAGATGTAGACGTAGGTGACCAGCACGTAAAGGCCGCGGTTGTACTGAACGCTCACCGGCTTGATGCCCGCGGTGTAGAAGTAAAAGAGGACCATGAAGACGCTGATGCCGGAAGCGATGTACAACCAGGCTCCGCTGAGCTTCCGTCCCTTCTTTTCTTCTTTTTCGAGAATCTTCTGAAGCTCTTCCCTTTCTGCGATCTCTTGCGTTTCGTTGGGTGCCTGCTGGCTCATTTCAGTCCCTCTGATTGTCAAACGGGTTGGTCGATGCCGGGATTCCCCACCCTCTCGATCGATGGTGGAAATCCAGGGGCGAACGGGCTGGAGGCTCGCCGCCGGGTTTCTGCCATCGATCGACCGCGCTCTGCGCGCTCATCACCGGGGCAACGGCCGTTCGAAGAATCGCGGACACGCGATACGGGCCGGGAGCGGGGGAATGGGCGCCGGGCCCCGGCGGTCCTCCGGGGCCCGAGGCCCGTGGTCATCTATCGGATCCGAAGATCCGCGACTAATCGATCGGCTGGTACTTTTCGGGAATCTGGAGCCCCATTTCCGTCCAGAACTTGGCGGCGCCCTTGTGCACGGGAGCGGAAACGCCCATGAGGGCCGATTCGACGGCCATCTCGCCGGCCGCCTTGTGAGCCTTCTTCATGTGGGCGAGGCCGTCTTCCGAGTAGATGGCCTTGAGCGCATGATAAACCAAGTCTTCGTCCACGTCCTTGTTGGCGATCCAGAAGGTGCTGTCCTGGAAGGTGACCGTGTCTTCGTCCTGGCCGCGGTAGGTCCCCTTGGGAATGACCGTCTTGCTGTAGAAGGGGTATTCGTCATAGAAGCCGGCTTCTTCCGCGTCTTTGTGCACGTTCACCAGGGAAATCTCGTTCTGCGTGCTGGCTTCGATGATGGACGCGTTGGGGTAGCCCACCAGGACCCAGAAGGCATCGATCTTGCCGTCCTGGAACGCGGAAGCGGCGGCGGAGTATCCCAGGAACTGAGGTTGAATCTTGTCCCAGAGGCCCAACTTGCGGAAGAAGCGCTCCGCCGAAAGCGCGGCGCCGGACCCGGCATTCCCCACGGCGACCTTCTTTCCGGCCAACTGCTTGGCGGAGGTGATGCCGCTGTCCTTCATGACCACGAGCTGTGCGGGGGCACCGTAGAGGTAAGCCAGCGGGCGGACGTTCTCGTACTTGGTGTCGTCCTTGGGGAGCTGTCCGATCCGTCCGAGGTAGATGTCTCCGGAATAGGCGATGCCGAAGTCCACGTCGTGACGATGCACCCGCTTGACGTTTTCGGCCGAACCGCCGGAACCTTCGCTGGAGACTTCCACGTCGGGCACGTTCTTGGTCAGGTAGATGGCGATGGCGTTGGCGAAGTAGTTGAAGGTTCCACCCACCGGGCCTCCCCCGATGGCCAGGAAGGCCTTGGCGGCCGCGTCGTGGACCGGGCTGAACGAAGCCAGAAAGGCCAGGGCGATGGCAAGAACAAACGCTTTCTTCATCTCGGTTCCTCCGTGGTTCGTTTGTGATGTTCCAATGATCTCAAGGTCCTCTTTTTCGAGTCGCCACGTCCAACGAACGTACCACCTCCTTTCGCTGGGGATTCTCCTAGAGGAGGAAAGACCAGAGGACACCCGCCGCGATGGCGGAACCGATCACGCCGGAAATGTTGGGTGCCATGGCGTGCATGAGGAGGTAGTTGGTGGGGTCCTCTCGGTTGCCGACCAGTTGCACCACCCGTGCCGAATCCGGAACCGCCGAAACACCGGCGGCGCCCAGCAGCGGGTTGATCTTGTCTTTGCTCCAAAGGTTCATGAGCTTCGCGAAAAGGATGCCGCCGGCCGTCGCCACCATGAAGGAAGCGGCTCCAAGGCAGAAAATGCCCACGGATTTGGCGGTGAGGAAGACATCCGCCTGGGTGGAGGCGCCCACCGTGACTCCGAGAAGGATCGTGACGGTATCGATCACGGCCGTCCGTGCCGTTTGGGCCAACCGGTCGGCGACCAGGCATTCCTTGAGGAGGTTTCCGAAAAAGAGCATGCCGAGAAGCGGGAGGGCGGCGGGGGCGATGAAACAGCAGAGCAGGAAGCCCACGATGGGAAAGATGATCTTTTCGCGCTTGCTCACGTCGCGGGGCTCGGTCATGCGGATGAGGCGTTCTTCCTTGGTGGTCAGAAGGTACATGATGGGCGGTTGAATCACCGGAACCAGGGCCATGTAGGAATAGGCCGCGATGGCGATGGGTCCGACCAGGTCCGGGGCCAGCTTGGCCGTGAGGAAAATGGCCGTGGGGCCGTCCGCGCCGCCGATGATCCCGATGGATCCGGCCTCATGGGCGGGAAAGCCGATGGCCAGGGCGCCCAAGAAGGTGACGAAGATTCCCACCTGAGCCGCGGCCCCCAACAGCATCAGCTTGGGACGGGCCAGCATGGTGGAAAAGTCCGTCATGGCGCCGATGCCCAAAAAGATGAGCGGTGGATAAATCCCCTGGCGAACGCCGTAATACAGGTAATGGAGCACGCTTCCCTGTTCGTAGATCCCCAGGCCCAGCCCTTTGAATACGGGGATGTTTCCCATGAGGATCCCGAAGCCGATGGGGACCAGAAGAAGGGGTTCGTAATGCTTGGCGATGCCGAGATAGATGAAAACGATGCCCACCGCGATCATGACGACGTGGCGGTAATCCGCCAGCCCGAAACCCGTATTTCTCAGAAACTCCAGGATCAGTTCCATAGGCCTCTTTCTTCGTGTCTTGCGTGGTTCCGTTTTCGTGAGGTGGTTGCCTCAACCAAGGGCTTCGCCGGGGATCAGTCCGATTCGGCTTCGAAGACCGGCGGCAGGGCGATGCCTTCGTTCCACCGGTAGAACCCCCGCCCCTCTCCCCGGTCTTCGATGATGATCTCCCTTCGAAGGAACAGGTCGAGCCGTGAAAAGGGCCTGGCGATGCCTCGCTTTTCGGCCTGTTCCAAAAGGGCCGGCAGGGAGAACGGTTCGCCCAGGCGATCCGTGATCCAGCGGAAGTAGCGAACGGCTTCCAGTTGCTCCGGCGTCAGCTGGAACGGCGCCTTTTCGGCCGGAATCGCCGCAGGCTCACGCGTGATGCGCTCGGCGGGGCCGGGTGCCGGCGCCGGTTTCCGGGCCAGGATCTCCCGCCGGTTGTCCCAGGCCTGGAGGAGTTTCGGCATGTGGGTGAGGGCGGTGGCCAGAAGCACCAGCCCGGCGAAGACGATGCCGGCGCCCACCACGGTGATCATCCAGCCGTTGGCGGCGGCGATGGCTTCCAATCCGTACATGAAGACCTCTCCGACAGCAGGGGGTGGCTGTTTACGGGGCTCACGGTTTCCTTCGAGCCGCCCTGAAATAAGGCTTCCGCTGTTCCATGATTTCGGTGATCTTGTTCATCAGTCGATAACCCAGGTTGGAATCCATGCGGAGCAGGTTATAGAGTTCCACGCTGGGAAACTGATACAGGGTCGTGTCCGTGAGGCACAACGCGGAGGCTGTGTAATGGAAAGGACTCACCAGGCTCGACCAGCCGATGGCCCATCCGGATTGACGGACCGCGTACGCGCGGCCGTTGGGGAAACAGAGGAGGACACTTCCGGTCTTGAGAATGTACAGGTGGGTAGCCGGCGATCGGGCCTGAAAGATGGTTTCGCCTTCCCTCCAGTACGTGGGCGTTCCGATGGATGCCAGTGCGGCCAGTTCCGACTCCGTGAAATCTTCCAGAAACCGGCATTCCTTCAGTTCCGAAGTCTCGATCATGGCTTCTCCGTGGTATCGTGTTTGCTACATGTCGGGTGACGAGTCGCCCCTTGGCAGGGGCCGCCGTACCCTGAGCGTCACACGGAGCCGTTTAAGCAAATATGGTGCCGGACGCCGGGTCCCTCGAATCTCCGCGCCGGGGGCGGCGGCGCATCGGCCGGGTTCCAGGGCGTTGCTGCGCCGGGACGTGCGAAGATGCCGCCTCGGGAACCGGCGCTTCCGGGCGGATGCCTCGCCTCGGGCCGAAGGCCGGGGACCTGGGGGCCGGTGTCGCCTGGTGCGCGGCCTTCCGGAATAGGTTAAGAATCTCCTACCGGCGAAAATTGGTCAATGGGCTGGCGAAAATCAGCCATCCCGGCCTGGCGACAAGAACCTTCTGGGTGGACCATGCGACTGCCCTTCAGCATCCTCAAAAAATTCATCATGGCGTTCCTGCTCCTTTCCATCGTTCCCATCGTGGTATTGGGGGTCTATACGACGCACCACATCTGGAAGGTGGGAGCGCGGGCCATCGACAGCAGTACCGCCGAACTGGAGCGCCGCGCCCGGGAGGCCATCGAACTGCGGGCCATCGAATTGGCGGACCGCGTGGCGCATTTCCTGCGCGGCTGCGAGGCGGACCTCTACACGCTCCAGATGCTGCCTCCGGATCCGCAGGTCTATCAGAGGTTTTCTCTGACCCACCGGGGGCGGATCTGGACCCGGGAAGGGACGAACGAAGCACCGGTCGAAGTTCGAAGGGACATCCCCCTCTACCGCGAGATCGCTTTTATCGGGCCGGCGGGGCGGGAACTGGTGCGGATTGTGGACGATCAGATCGCGGAACCGCACGAACTCCGGGACGTGAGTCGCCCCGAAAACACGACGTACCGCTGTGAACGCTACTTCGAGGAAACGCGGTCGCTTCCGGCCGGCGAGATCTACGTTTCCCACGTGACGGGCTGGTACGTGACCCGCGAAGAGCAGCTCCAGGGAGCCCCCAGCGTGGAAGCCGCCGTGGAAGGCAGGAAGTACGAGGGGGTGGTCCGTTTCGCCGTGCCCAGCCGTGCCGACGACGGCAGTTTCCAGGGCATGGTCATGCTTTCCCTCGATCACCGCCACCTCATGGAAATGACCCAGCATGTGCTGCCCACGGAAGAGCGGTTCGTGCTTTTCCCCAGTTACTCCAGCGGCAATTACGCGTTCATGTTCGACGACGAAGGCTGGATGATCACTCACCCCAAGTTCTGGGACATCCGAGGCGTCCTTCCGGACGGATCCATGGTGGACCCCGGGGCTCCCGGCTACAACCGCGAGCGGATGGTCGCCGGAGTGCTGCCCTTCAACCTGGATCACGTGGATTTCATTCATCCCAACTATCCGTTCATCGCGCAGCAGGTTCGGGAAGGACGATCGGGGGTGACCAACACCTTCAGTGTCGGAGGCGTGCCGCGGGTGATGGCCTATGCGCCCATTTTCTACGAAAGCGGTCCCTACCGGAAGCACGGGATCTTCGGAGGGATCACCATCGGCGTCCAGACGGCGAAATTCCAGGAACCTGCGCTGCTCACCCGGACGCGCATCGATGAAATGGTGGCGGCCACCAAGCGGAACGCCCTGCTGGTGGTGGCGCTTTCGGCACTGGCGGCCGTGGTGCTGGCCGTGGTGCTGGCCCGCACCTTCACCCGCCCGATCCTTTGCCTCACCCGGAGGGCCCAGGAAATCGCACAGGGCCGCCCGGCCCGTGAACTGGACGTTCATACGGGCGATGAGCTGGAAATCCTGGCGCGGGAGTTCGCGCGCATGGACGAAGAAATTCGACTGAACCGGGAAAGCCTGGAACGGTCGTTGGCCCAGCTGGAGGAATCCAAGCGCGCCGTGGAAAGCCATTCGGAGGAACTGGAAAAGCGGATCCGCATCCTCAAAAACATCCACTACCTCAGCCATTACCTGGGCGTGGTCTTCGACGGCGAACTGGTACTGCGGACCGTGCTCAAAACGTGCGTGGAAGGCCTGGGCTTCGATCGCGCCCTCCTGTATCTCTACGATGCGGATTCGGGAAGGCTGGTCTGCCGCGACACCTTCGGCTTTTCCCCCGAACAGGACCGCCTCGCCCGCTCCGCCTCCTATGACCTTTGCCAGCACGACTGCATCCCCACCAAGGTCTACCGGTTCGGTGAAACCATCTTCGTGAAGGACATCCATTCCGAGAAGCTGGCCACGCCGCTGGACCTCAAGATTTCGCAAGTGGGCGGAAGCTTCGTCTTCGTCTTCACGCCCGTCAAGGTGCGGGATCAGGTGATCGGGGTGCTGGGGGCCGACAACGCCGTCAGCCGGCGGCCCATCGAAGAGGTGCAGGTGGAGTCGCTCCAGATCCTGGCCAACGACGCCGCCCGGGCCGTGGAACGATCGCAGCTCTACGAACAGATCACCACCGAACGAAACTTCATCCAGTCCATCTTTCGGCACATGACGAGCGGCATCATCACGCTCAACGATTCCGGAACCATCACATCCATGAACCCTTACGTGGAAAGGGTGTTCGAAGTCTCGCGGGCCGCGGCGGTCCAGAAGCCTTTCGTGGCGGCCTTCGCCGATCATCCCGAATGGACCGGGGCCGTTCAGGCGTTCCTCGGGGATTCCACGAGAAACGAACACCAGATGGAGCAAGTGGTCCGCCGTGGCGGCGGGAGAGAAGCGGTGCTGGAAGTCCACCTGTCGCGCATCCGCCAGGAGAAGAACATCCCGCCGACGGTGCTCATCTTGCTGCGGGACGTGACCAACCGCAAGCGGCTTGAAAAGTACTTGAGGCGCTCCGACCGGCTGATCAGCCTGGGAACCCTCGCCGCCGGGATCGCCCACGAGATCCGAAACCCCCTCACCGGGGTTTCCCTCATGCTGGACGACCTGCACGATCACCTTGTGGAACACCCGGGCCAGCGGGACATCATCGAACGGGCGCTCCAGGAAATCGAAAGACTGGAAAAACTCATCAGCGGCCTGCTGGATTTTGCGTCTCCCTCGAGGGACGCCCCTCGGTCACCCCGGGCCGTCGACGCCGAGATCCAGCAGACCCTCTTTCTCGTGAAAAAGCAGTGTCGCAGCCGCGGGGTGCGGGTATCGGTCGGCCTGGAACCCGGCCTGCCACCCCTCAGGATGGACCCGGAGCGGTTCCGCCAGGCGCTTCTGAATCTTTTTCTGAACGCCGTCCAGGCCATGCCCGACGGCGGAGAACTTTCGCTGACGGTGCAGCGGGTGGGCGGTGAACGATCGCTGCTGGAGAGCGACGCCGTGAGCTTTCGGATCGCGGACACCGGGTGCGGCATCGATCCGGCGGACATGGACTACATCTTCGATCCCTTCTTCACCCGGAACCCTTCGGGCGTGGGGCTGGGACTCTCCATCGTGCACAGCATCGTGGAAGAACACGGCGGTCGGATCACCGTTTCCAGCACGCCCGGGAAAGGAACGGTGTTCCGGCTGGACTTCCCGGTGGACGGCGAAATGCCGGCGGCGGGTGCCGCCTGACGGGAAAGGAACGCGATCGACGTATGGAAAAGATCCTGATCGTGGACGACGAGGCGTTCATCTGCGAGAACCTGGAGCGGATCCTGGGAGAAGAAGGCTATGAAACGGCCGTGGCCGACGGGGGGGCGAGGGCGCTCGCCATCACGGAACGGGAAGCCGTGGACCTGGTTCTGCTGGATCTCAACCTCCCCGACATGTCGGGACTGGACGTCCTCGAGCGGCTGAAGGAAAGAGACCCGGAGCTGCTGGTCATCGTCATCACGGGATACGCGTCCGTCGAATCGGCCGTTCGAGCCCTCAAGATGGGGGCTTACGACTACATCAAGAAGCCCTTCAAGGCGGACGTGATCAAGCTCATCACGAAGCTGGCGCTGGAAACCCAGCGGCTGAAGCGGGAAGTGTCCTATCTCAAGAAGCAGCACGAGGGGCTCGCCGGAGAAAATCCCGTCATCGGCGAAAGTGCGGCCTTCAGGAATGTGCTCAACCAGGCCCGTGAGGTGGCCAAGCACCCGGACACCACCGTCTTGGTGACGGGGGAAAGCGGGACCGGCAAGGAATTGATCGCGCGGATGATTCACAACCTGAGCCCGCGGGCGCCGAGGCCTTTCCTGGAACTGAACTGCGCGGCGCTTCCGGAAAATCTGCTGGAAAGCGAACTGTTCGGCTACGAGGGCGGGGCCTTCACGGATGCCAAGGGCCGGAAGGCGGGGCTCTTCGAAGCGGCCAAGGGCGGCACCATTTTCCTGGACGAGATCGGGGAAATGGAACTGAACCTTCAGGCGAAACTGCTGCGGGTCCTCGAGGACAAGAAGGTCCGAAGGCTCGGCGGTACCGCCGTTTTTGAGGTGAACCTCCGGATCATCGCCGCCACCAACCAGGATTTGAAACGGGCCGTCGACGAAAAGCGCTTCCGCGAGGATCTCTATTATCGCCTGAACATCTTTCCCATTCATCTGCCCCCACTTCGGGAACGCCCGGAAGACATCCTGGCGCTCACCAAGTACTTCCTGGCCGACTTCAACCGGAAGTTCGGCCGGAAGTTCGAAAGGGTCTCCGCCGGGGCCGAGGCGGCGCTTCTGGCCTATCCGTGGCCGGGAAACGCCCGGGAACTGCGGAACGTGATCGAACGGATCTGCATCATGCATCGGGGCGGCGTCCTGGAACCCGAGTATCTGCCGAAGGAACTGAACGCCAGGGAGATGTCGGCGTCCGGCGGCTTCATGACCGGAACCGTTCCCTTTCCGCCCGCCGGAGTCGACCTCGAAAAGGAAGTGGATCGATTCACCCGGGAACTGGTTTTGAGGGCCATGGAAAGCGCCGGGGGAAACATTTCCCAGGCGGCGAAACTCCTCGGCATTCCCCGCGGCACCCTTCGTTACAAGTTGGAAAAGTACGGTGCGGGCGGCGGCTCGTAGCGTTTGGGTGCCGGCGAAGCGGCTAAGGAGCGGCTTCATCACCGGGAAGGGGCACGTCGAAGCGCTGAAGGTCCCGGCCCACCGCGGCCCCGGGGTGCTCCTTCCGGGCTTCCTGTTCCAGCCGCTCGAGCTCCTCGTCCTGGTACCGGGGACTCAGGTGCACCAGGACGCACCGGCCCGCACCGGCCTTCCGGGCGGCGCGGGCGGCCTCCGCTACGGTCATGTGGCCTTTTTCCAGGGCGTGTTCGGCCTCGGCGGAATGGAACATGCCGTCGAGAAAGGCGAGATCGACGCCCCGGCACAGTTCGACCAGGGCTTCCACGGGCCGAGTGTCGACCGCGTAAGCGACGCGCCGTCCCCGCCGCTGCGGGCCCAGGATATCGCCCGGAGTGATTTCCGTGCCGTCCGGCAGCATGACGGCTTCGCCTCGCTGGAGCCGCCCCCGGAGAGGACCGGCGGGGATGCCCAGGGCTTCCGCCTTTGCCGCATGGAAGCGCCCCGGGCGGTCAGGTTCTTCCAGCCGGTATCCCAGGCAGAACCGGGTGTGCTCCAGGGGCAGCCAACGGATGCGGACCGCTTCGTCTTCCCAGGCCAGGGGGTTTCGATTCCCGGCCCATTCCACGAACCGGACCGGCGGGGCGAGGTGAAACCCGAGAAGTCGCTGGTTCGACAGGACGAATTCCCGAATGCCGGGAGGCCCGAGGACCGCGAGCGGGCAGGGATTCGGGATCTGGGAGCGAAGCATGAGGAGGCCGGGAAGTCCCAGGCAGTGGTCCGCGTGGAGATGGGTGACGGCGAGCGCCGCGAGCCTGCCCAGGCCCATCCGGGCCGCCTTCAGGCCGATCTGGGTTCCTTCGCCCGCATCGAAAAGATAAAGCTTGCCTCCCGTCCTCACCGCGACGGACGTGAGCAGCCGGTGGGGCATGGGCATCATGCCGCCGCTTCCAAGCAGAACGCATTCCATCGGGACGCCTCTCTCCGCTGCTTTGACGCGTTTCGATCGCCTTGAGTTTCCTTCCGGATTCGATTATCTTACCGCCCTTTCCTATGCCTGCTGGATGCTACGGGGAACCGGGAGATTCATGGAACCGGCCGCGCACACCGACACCAAGGCCCTCGTGGCCGACGGCGCCCAGGCCGCCTGGCCCATTTGCCTGGGCTACACGCCCATCGGCCTCGCTTTCGGCGTCTTGGCCCAAAAGGCCGGGTTGTCGCCGCTGGAAATCGGGCTCATGTCCCTGTTTGTCTTTGCCGGAAGCTCCCAATTCATCGCCATTTCCATGATGGGGCACGGAGCCGCTTTCGCCGCCATCGTCGCCACGACGTTCATCGTGAACCTGCGGCATTTCCTCATGAGCTCGTCCCTCTCGCTGTACCTGAAGGGCCGAAGCCGAAAGTTCCTTTCGTTTTTCGCCTACGGAATCACCGACGAATCCTTTGCGGTCAACCTGGGCCGGTTTCAGTCCGGAGGCTGGGATCCACGCCGGGCGTTGGTGGTGAACCAGATGGCCAACGGCGCCTGGGTGGTGAGCACGGTGGCCGGTGGCTGTTTCGGCGAACTGGTGCCGGAAGGAGCCTTCGGCATCGATTACGCCTTGGCCGCCATGTTTCTGTGCCTCCTCGTGTTTCAGCTCCGCGGCCTCTGGTACGCCTGGACCGCGGCGATCACGGGCCTGCTGGCGGTGGTGCTGTCGCTTGCGATCCCGGGAAACTCCTACGTGGTCCTCGCCTCCCTTGCCGGAGCGACCATCGGGTTTCGGTTGAGGCGGAAGTTCGGGCGGGGAGGAGCGCCGTGACGGATCTCGATTACCTTCTTCTGGTGGCGGCCATGGGGGCGGTGACGTACGGCCCCCGGTGGCTTCCGCTCTTCTTCCTGGCTCAGCGCAGCCTTCCAGAGTGGCTGGTGGAATGGCTCGATCTCATCCCGGCGGCGATCCTCAGTGCCCTCATCTTCCCGGAACTCTTCACCGCGGGAACCCCCCGGCACCTGGTCCTTTTCGACATGAAAACGCTGGTGGCCCTTCCCACCTTTCTCTTCGCACTGAAGACCCGATCCCTGGGAGGAACCGTCTTCGTCGGCATGGGCCTCTACTGGGCGGCCGAGCGCTTCCTGTCCTGAACCGTGGCGTCGCGGGGCGACGGCCGCCGCCTCACGGGTTCTTCCCCAGCTGCCGGGATCTCAAGGCGGCCGCCTGCACCGCCGTCATGAGGCCGCCGCGGATGCCGGATTCTTCCAGCACCTGCAGGCCGTGGATGGTGGTGCCGCCCGGGGAGGTGACCAGGTCTTTCAGTTCCGCAGGATGTTTTCCGGTTTCACGGAGCATGGCCGCCGTCCCCAGGGCGGTCTGCACCACCAGGTCCCGGGCGATGGCGCGGGGAATGCCCATGAGCACCCCGCCGTCCACGAGGCTTTCGAGGACCAGGAGGAAGTAGGCCGGGCCGCTGCCGCTCAGGCCCGTCACCGCGTCCATCCATTTTTCCTCCACCTCGAGCGCGATCCCCACGGCCTTGAACAACGCCAGGGCCTGGGCCATCTGCCGGTCCGCCACACGGGGGCCGCGGGCGAGGGCGGAGGCGCCCTGGAGGACAAGGGCCGGGGTGTTGGGCATCACCCGGACCACCGGGGTTTCGGCGGGAAGGGCTTCGACCAGGGACGAAAGGGACACGCCGGCCGCGATGGAGACGATCCTCATTTCCTGGGCCAGGTGGTCCCGGATGCGTTCCAGAACCTGGAAAACGTTTTGGGGTTTCACGGCGACGACGACGATCCCGCAGGAACTCGCGATCCGGGCTTCGTCTTCAAGGATGGAAACCCCGTAAGCGGCCGCCAAATGCGCGGTGCGCGACTTGCTCACATCGCAGACATGAACGCGCTCCGGGGGAACGAGTCTCGCCTCCAGAAGCCCCCTGATGAGCGCTTCGCCCATGTTGCCGCCGCCGATGAAGCCGATGTGAACCTGCTCGAACACGTGGTCCTCCTTTCCGTCCGTTTCGTGAACCGTTGTCGGATGCTTGAAAGGCTTGTGCCTTCCGAATCCTTTCGCTAAGATCGTCGACGCGGCGGGCCACGCCCCGAAGACGTTGCCGCCGCCGGCCGTCGTCCCTCTCCTGAGTCCTTTCCTGAAGTCACTCTTGGAGCGAGGTTCGGTAGATGAACGCGATCGCGGCCCACGAACTGCCCTCTCCGAAAGAAAGCGTGCTCAACAACGGAGAAGTCGTCGTCCTGAAGCTCCTGGAAACCGTGGACGGAGACCCGCTGCGGAAATTCTTCGAGGGCATTCCCGACCGGGAACTGGAAGCGCTCCGGGACGACGTGCGCGACCCCCGGACCATCTCGCGTTGGATCGAGAGTCTCGACTACCGCCACGTCATGCCTCTGGTGGCCTGGGACGCCGCCGTGAAGGGAATCGTCGCCGTCTGTACGCTCCACCGGATGAAGGGTGTGTACCGCCACGTGGCCGAAGTCCGGATCGTCGTCGGCACATCCCACCGGAAGTTGGGCCTTGGATCCACCCTCATCAAAGAACTGGTCGAAATCGGCACGCGCCAGGGCCTCTTTTTCCTCAAAGCCGAGATTCTGGCGGAAAACCAGCTGGCGGTGAAGGCTTTCCGGCAGCTGGGCTTCGAGGTCAAGTGCACCCTGGAAGACTACTTCATGACCGCCGCGGGCAAGACCCGGGATGTGGTCCTGATGATGAAACGATTGCGGTTTGACCTTGAAGAAGACTTCTTTTACGTGTTCTGAAAACGTCCGGGGCGCCGGTCGCGGCTGCAGGGGGCCGGCAGCTTGGTCGTTCGGGCGATCTTCGGTGGTGGAAGGTACCGGATTCGCTGTTGACAGGCAAGCCCCATTCCACTATGCTGATGAATCATTTCACAATAAAGGCCGCAATCCCGCTCCACGCCCAACCCCTCTTCTAGACTCCGGAGGAACACCCATGGCAGCAAAGGGCAGGATTCTCATCGTGGATGACGATCCGGATTTCGTGAAATCCACCAAGATGATGCTACTTGCGGACGGATACGAAGTGGTTGCCGCCGGAGATGGGAAGGAGGGACTGAAGACGGTTCAGGAGGTCCAGCCCGACCTGATCATCCTCGACATCATGATGGAAAGCATGTTCGAAGGTTTCAGTCTGCTCGCTTCTTTGAGGTCGGATCCCGCCTTTGCGTCGTTCAGAAACATCCCCATCCTGATGGTTTCGAGTGTCCGGGCCGATACCGGGTCCCGGTTCAGTTTCGAAGATCCGGAGGACATGGGGGGGCTCCCCGACCCCGACGACTACCTGGACAAGCCGTTCAAACCGAAGGAACTCCTGGAACGGGTGGCCGACCTGCTGCGGCGTTACCGTTCGCAGGTCTGAGCGGTCCCGGCCGGGCGGCGGCGGGCCCATGGCCGCGGCTTCAAGATGCGTCGCGACCGGGGGCGGCTTTGTGGTGTGGACGCGCCGCCGGCGGGTGGCCGCGAACCGAGGGCGATGGCGGTGAATCCCCCGAAAGTGCTGGTCATCGACGACGAAGAAATCGCCCGGGTGGCCTGCCGCCGGGTGCTGAGCCGTGAAGGGATCGAGGTGACGCTTGCCCCGAGCGGCCGTGAGGGGCTGGAGATGCTGGCGCGCGACCCCCACGACCTGGTGCTGGTGGACCTCAAAATGCCGGAAATGGACGGCGTTGAGGTGGCGCGGCGCATTCACGAGTTGGATCCATCCATCGTGACCGTCATCATCACCGGGTACGCAACCGTGGAAAGCGCCGTGGCCGCCATGAAACAAGGCGCCTACGACTACCTTCCCAAGCCCTTCACCCCGGACGAACTGCTGATCGTCGTCCGGCGCGGCCTCGAAAAGCGGCGCCTCGACTTGGAATCCCGGGCGCTGCGTGAAGAAAAGGCGGCCATCGAACGGAACTTCGTGACCATGGTGACTCACCAGCTCCGGTCGCCGCTGTCGGCGATCCTTCAATACTTCGATGTGCTGCTGGAGGGCATCGGGGGGGAGCTGACGGAGGTCCAGCGGGAGATGCTGGAGCGCGCCCGCGAAAGGCTCCAGGGGCTCCTGGAACTCATCAACGATTGGCTCGACATGAGCCGCATCCAGGAAGGGGACATCGTCCGGCGCCTCTGCCCGGTGGATCTGGGGGCCTGCGTGGACGAAGCGTTGAAGGGGCTGGAGTGGGCCGCGCGGGAAAAGGACGTGGCCATCCAGGTGCAACTGCCGGAAAAGCTGCCGAAGATCCTGGCGGACCCCGGATCTTTTCGGGAGGTGTTGAGCAACCTCATTTCCAATGCGGTGAAATACAACCGGGAGAAGGGCGTGGTGGTGCTGAGGGCCGAAGCGTGCGCCGGGGGTGTTTCCATCCAGGTGACGGACACCGGCCTCGGCATCGCCGAAACCGAACTTCCCTTCATCTTCGACCAGTTCTACCGCGGAAAGGACCGCCGGGTCCGGTCGCTCGAAGGGACGGGCCTGGGCCTCGCCATCGCTCAGAAGATCGTCCGGGCTCACGGGGGTTGCCTTCGGGTCCGGAGCGAACTGGGGCGGGGGTCGACCTTCGAGGTGATCGTCTCCGCGGCGGGCGGGGAGCATGTGACGAATGGCACAACGTGATCGGCGCGGCGGCGCGAGCGACGCGGAGAGGGTGACGCGGGACAAGGGCGGACGCGGGCGGCCCGGTCCGGGTTCACGTGAAAATGCACAATTTTTCACTTGACCTGTCGCGGCCGTTCTGCAAAGAATCAGGAACGACGCTCGATCGCCCTTCATTCCTCCTTCACCGCTGAGGACCGGTACGAACCTGCTGGAGGCACCACATGGAATCCAATCTTCAGGCCGTGGATGCGATCATCGATCAATGGGGGGCGAAGCCTGAATCCCTCCTCCAGATCATGCTCGACGTGAACCACCACTTCAATTACCTGCCCCAGGAAAGCATCGATCACATTTCCAGGCGCCTGAAGATGCCCATCAGCCAGGTGTTCAGCGTGGCGACCTTCTTCAAGGTGTTCAGCCTGAAGCCTCGCGGTCGGACCATTGTTCACGTGTGTACCGGAACGGCGTGTCACGTGAAGGGGACACCGAAAATCCTGGACCGGATGAAGCAGGACCTGGGGCTGAATCCCGGGGAAACCACCGAGGATCTGGCCTTGACCCTGGAAACGGTCAACTGCGTGGGCGCGTGTGCTTCGGCGCCGGTGGTGGTGGTGGGCGGAGAAACCTACAGCGAGATGACGCCGAACAAGATGGCGGAGGTCGTCAAAGCGATCAAAGCGCGGAAGGCGTAACGGGGCGGTCATGGAGCGGCTCAAAAGCATTCAGGATCTGGACGGACTGAGACAGCGGATCATCGAAAAGCGCAAAGAACTCCGAAAACGCATCCGGGTCTGCACGGGGACGGGGTGTCATTCCCAAGGAAGCCAGCGCCTTGTGGATGCGTTTCAGCAGGAACTGGAGTCCCGCGGGCTCACCCGGGAGTACATGGTCGTTCCCACGGGCTGCAACGGGTTCTGCGCCTGCGGACCCATCGTGGTGATCGAACCGGAAGAGGTGTTCTACCAGCGGGTGAAGCCCGAGCAGGTGGGGACCATCGTGGAGCGGTCGGTGGTGGGCGACGAGATCATCGAGGAACTGCTTTACGTGGATCCCACCACCGGCGAGCGGATCGTTCACGAATTCGAGATCCCCTTTTTCGCCAAGCAGGAGCGGCTGGTTTTCAAGGACACCGGGTCCAACTACGTCACCGACATCGAAGATTATATCGCCCGCGGCGGCTATTCCGCGCTGGCCAAGGCCCTTTCCGGCATGAAGCCGGAAGAGGTGATCGACGAGGTGAAGCGTTCGGGGCTCCGAGGGCGGGGCGGAGGGGGATTCCCCGCCGGTGTGAAGTGGGAGTCGTGCCGGAGGGCCCACGGGGACGTCAAGTACGTGATGTGCAACGCCGACGAAGGCGATCCCGGGGCTTACATGGACCGGTCGCTTCTCGAAGGAAACCCGCACCAGGTGCTGGAGGGGATGATCATCGGTGCGTACGCCATCGGGGCCGTGGAAGGCTACATCTACGTGCGTTTCGAATACCCCATGGCTGTGAAGAACGCCGAATGGGCCATCAAGCAGGCCAAGGACTACGGGTTGCTGGGCGAAAACATCATGGGGACCCCCTTCGGCCTCGACATCCACGTGAACCGGGGTGGCGGTGCCTTCATCTGCGGGGAGTCGACGGCGCTCATGGCGTCGCTCGAAGGCAAGGTGGGCGAGCCGCGCGGCAAGCATATCCACACCGTGGAAAAGGGCCTCTGGGGCCGCCCCAGCAACCTGAACAACGTGGAAACCTGGGCCAACGTGCCGCTCATCATCAACAACGGCGGCGACTGGTATGCGTCCATCGGGACGGAACGGAGCAAGGGCACGAAGATCTTCTCGCTGGTCGGAAAGATCAACAACACCGGCCTGGTGGAAGTGGCCATGGGGACTCCGCTTCGGACCATCATCTACGATATCGGGGGAGGCATTCCCGAGGGGAAGCGTTTCAAGGCGGTGCAGACCGGAGGGCCTTCCGGCGGCTGTGTTCCCGAACGGCTCGTCGATCTGCCGGTTGACTTCGAGAAACTCAAGGAAGCCGGGTCCATGATGGGCTCAGGCGGCATGATCGTCATGGACGAGGCGACCTGCATGGTGGACGTGGCCCGGTACTTCCTGAACTTCCTGGTGGAAGAATCGTGCGGTAAGTGCATTCCCTGCCGGGTGGGCGTCAAGCGCATGCACGAACTGGTGACCGACATGTGTGAAGGAAGGGCCCGGCCGGGGGATCTGGAGCGTCTCGAGGAGCTGTGCCACGCCATCGAAGAGACGGCCCTGTGCGGGCTGGGAAAGAGCGCTCCCAACCCCGTTCTCAGTACGATCCAGTACTTCCGTGACGAATACGAGGCGCACATCCACGATAAGCGCTGCCCCGCCAGGATCTGCAAGCCGCTCATCACCTACGTCATCGACACCGACAAGTGCACCGGCTGCGGGCTGTGCCGGATCAAGTGCCCCGAAAGCGCGGTGATCGGCGCCAAGAAAGAATGCCACTGCATCGACGAGGAGCTGTGTGTTCGGTGCGGGATTTGCATCGAAAATTGTAAGTTCGGGGCCATATTTATCGAATAGAGGGAAACCTTATGCTTTCGACGGCGCTTCTTACCGATTTCCTTTCGATTGCTTTTTATCTCCTAGTTGGGGTCGTGTTTGCGGTCATCCCCCTCATCATTTCGCGGCTCATCGTCCGCCGGGGGAAGGGGGTGTTCCGGGACGCCACTTATGAAAGCGGCATGGAAACCATCGGAAGCGCCTGGATCCAGTTCACGGCGGCGTACTACATCTACGCGCTGATCTTTCTCGCCTTCGACGTGGACGTGCTGTACCTCTTTCCGGTGGCGCTGGCCTACGGGGAATACGCGATCCGGGATTTTGTCGAAGTGGTGATCTTTGTGGGGATCCTCTCTTTGGCCATTGTCTATGCGTGGCGAAAAGGAGTCTTTGAGTGGCAGAGCAAAGAGTAGAACCGGTCATTCAGTTCGCCTTGCTGGAGGATCTGCTGAATCTGGCCCGGGCCAATTCACTGTGGCCCATGACCTTCGGCCTGGCCTGCTGTGCCATCGAAATGATGGCGGCCGGTGCGGCGAGGTTCGACCTGGACCGGTTCGGGGCCGGTGTGTTCCGGCCGTCGCCCCGACAGTCGGACGTGATGATCGTGGCCGGAACCATCGCCCGCAAGATGGCTCCGGCCATCCAGAGGCTCTGGGATCAGATGCCGGACCCCAAGTGGTGCATCGCCATGGGCAACTGCGCCATCTCCGGCGGACCTTTCCAGTACGAAGGCCAGTACGCCATCGTGCCGGGCGCCGACCTCATCGTGCCCGTGGACATTTACGTTCCGGGCTGCCCGCCGCGCCCCGAGGGGCTGGTCCAGGGCATTCTGGCGCTGGAAGACAAGATCACCAAGGGAGAGAAACGAAATATCATCCGAAGGTTCACTCGAAAGGAAGGTAGGGTCTGAGGCATGGCCGCCAGGGAGCGAATGGCCGAAGTACTGAAGCGGTGGGTGGGGGAGGAACGCCTCCGGCTGGAACCGGATTTTGAAAAGGGGGTGGTGCTTTCCGCCGAGGTTCCAAGGGACGTGCTGCGCGAGGTGATGCGAACCTTCGAAACGGAAGGCTACTATCTGGAATCGCTCACCGGACTCGACTTCAAGGATACGTTGGAGCTGGTCTATCACATGAACCGCTACGAACCGTCGGCGAGGATCGCGCTTCGGGTGCCGGTGCCCCGGGGTGAAAGTGTGCCGACAATGAGCGATGTTTACCGTTCAGCCCTGTGGCTGGAGCGGGAGGCGTGGGAATTTTTCGGCATTGCTTTCACGGGCCATCCGGACCTGAGGCCGCTTCTTCTGCCGGAAGATGCGGATTTCCACCCCCATCGGAAGGATTTCGGCCGGGTTCACGCCCACCGGAGACGGGAAGAGATCTATGGCTGAACAGTTAGCGCCGCCGGTCCAACAGACGTACAGCCTCAATCTGGGCCCGCAGCATCCCAGCACCCACGGGGTGCTCCGGGTGCTCCTCACCCTGGACGGTGAGTTCATCGTGGAGGCCGATCCCATCATCGGCTACGGGCACCGGGGCCACGAAAAGATGGCCGAAAGCCGGACCTACCTGCAGTTCATGCCCAACTCCAGCCGCATGGATTACCTGTCGGGCATGATCTACAATCACGGATTTTGCCTGGCGGTGGAAAAGCTGGCCGGTATCGTGCCGCCCGAGCGAGCCCGGTACATTCGGGTGATCTGCTCGGAATTGAACCGCATCTCCAGCCACCTCTTGTGGTTCGGAACCTTCGTGATGGACCTGGGGGGCTTCACGCCGTTTCTCTATTGCTTCGACGATCGGGAGCGGATCCTGGACATCCTGGACCGAGTGAGCGGGTCGCGCCTGACGTACAGCTACTGCCGTTTCGGGGGGGTGACGCGGGACATCGACGAGGCTTTCATCGAAGCGACGCGGGACTTCATCCAGCGGCTCCGAAGCCGCTGGCCGGATTACCACAACCTGGTGACCAAGAACGTGATCTTCATCCACCGGACCCGCGGCGTGGGGGTGATCGACCGGGAAACGGCCAGGCAGTTCGGCGTGACGGGGCCCAACCTGAGGGCCTGCGGGGTGCCCTTCGACATGCGGAAAGTGGAGCCGTACGAAGTTTACGACCGGTTCGATTTCGAAGTCCCCACGGGGACACGGGGCGACGCCCTGGACCGGTACCGCGTCCGGCTGGAGGAAATGGAGCAGAGCTGCCGGATCATCGAGCAGGCCCTGGACCAGCTGCCCGAAGGGCCGCATCGGCTGGAGGGCTTGCGACTGAAGATCAAGCCCCGGCGCGGGGAAGTCTATTTCGCCTTCGAAAGCGCCCGGGGACTGACCGCCTACTACCTGGTGAGCGACGGCAGTCCCTACCCGTACCGCTGCCATGTCCGGGTGCCCAGCTACGGGAACCTGCACTGCCTCACCCAGGTCTTGAAGGAAACACTGGTCGCGGACGCCATCTCGATTCTGGGAAGCATCGACATCGTGGTTCCCGAAATCGATCGCTGAGGCGGTGAACGGGCGCCGGCCGGTGAGGAACGGACGGCGCCCCCTTGGCCGCATCCGTCCGGTGGAAGCGCTTGGAAGCGGCGCGGGTCGCGGGCGGGAGCGCCGCCGCCGGGGTGACGGACCGCAACCCATGGAATCCCGAGGAGTGGATCACGCATGACGGAAACAGTCGCCACGAGCGCAGGATCGGATTGGCTCCGGCTCATCATCGGCCTGGTGGTCGTGCTCATCTTTTCGCAGCTCAACGCGCTTTTCCTGGTGTGGCTGGAGCGGAAGGTGGCCGGTCACATCCAGTTGAGGCTGGGGCCCATGGAAGTGGGCCCCCACGGATTGCTCCAGACCATCGTGGACGGCATCAAGCTGGTGGGGAAGGAACTGATCACGCCCAGCCGGGCGGACCGGATTCTCTTTCCGCTGGCGCCGGTGCTCGTGTTCATGCCGGTGCTGGTGGCCTTCCTGGTGCTTCCCTTCAGCCCCGAACTGGTGATCCGGGAAATGAACGTGGGGCTGCTCCTGATATTCGCCTTTTCAACCTTCAGCGTGCTGGCCATCCTGACCGGCGGGTGGGCTTCCAACAACAAGTATGCCCTGTTGGGAGCGATCCGGTCGGTGGCCCAGAACGTGGCCTACGAGATTCCTCTGCTGCTGGCGGCCATGGCCGTGGTGCTCATGGTGCGTTCCTTCAACCTCTCCGAAATCGTGATGGCGCAGCACCGGGTCTGGTTCATCTTCTTGCAGCCCGTGGCCGGGCTCATCTTCTTCATCTGCGCCACGGCGGAAACCAACCGGGCGCCCTTCGACATTCCGGAGGCCGAATCGGAACTGGTGGCCGGATTTCACACGGAATACAGCGGCATGCGTTTCGGGCTGTTTTTCCTGGCCGAATACACGAACATGTTCATCGTGTGCGCCGTGGCCACCACGCTGTTTTTCGGCGGCTGGCACGGACCCTTCGGTTTCGGCCTGGGGATCCCGGGGGTGGTGTGGTTTCTTCTGAAGACCTACGTGCTGCTGTTCGTGCTCATGTGGTTTCGCTGGACCTTTCCCCGGGTGCGTTTCGACCAGCTGATGAACTTTTCGTGGAAAGTGATGATACCGTTGAGTCTCGTCAACCTGGTGGTCACGGCCGCCGTGCTCAAGCTGTTCTGAGAGTTTCGTTTCCGGGTGGTGCGTTTCCAACCCAAAGCGGAAGGTGGACATGGGGTACTGGAAAGAAATCGTTGAAGGTGGCTGGAGCCTGGTGGAGGGGATGCGGGTGACGGTGCGGCGGCTGGTGAGCCCCGTGGTGACCGTTCAGTATCCGCGTCAAAGGCTCGAGATGTCACCGGCCTACCGCGGACACATCGAGTTCATCCGTTTCCCGGACACGGGCACCCATCGCTGTATCGCCTGCGGGACCTGCCAGCGCACCTGCCCCACAGGGGTCATCAAGGTCCAGGGGATCAAGGAACACGCCCGCAGCGGCAAGGTGGCGACCCATTACGTCATCGACTTCACCCGGTGCAGCCTGTGCGGGCTCTGCGTGGAATCGTGCCCGACCCAGACGCTCAAGTTTTCCCGCGAATACGAACTGGAAGGCGACTCGCGGTGGGACGGGGTGATCGACCTGATGGAGAGATTGGAGGACGGGCGGTGATGACGGCAGACTTCTTCACCCTGAGTTTCGCTCACACGGCGTTCTGGATCCTGGTGGGGATCGTCTTCGCGGGCGCGGGGATCGCGGTGTTTCCACGAAACATCATCTACAACGTCCTGGGGTTGATCCTTTGCCTGGCGGGAGTGGCGGGCCTTTACGTGTACCTGGGAAGCCTTTTCATGGGACTCATGCAGCTGCTCATCTACGTGGGTGCCATCTGCGTGGCCATCGTGTTCGCCATCATGCTGTCCCGCCCCCTGCACCTGGACATGCCGAAACGAAAGAGGCCGAAAATCGTCCTGGGCGGCTTTTCAGTGGGGATCTTCCTGGTTTCGATGGTGGCCGTTCTCTGGAAGACCGCGTGGAAGGCCGCACCGGAAAGAAGTGCGGACTGGAGCGTCACCACCATCGGCCACATGCTCCTCACCCGATACAGCCTGGTCTTTGAATTGATCTCGCTGGTGCTGCTGGTGGCCATCATCGGCGCCATCCTGACAGCGGGTTTCAGCCGGAGGTTGACTTCGTGAATGCGCTGACCGTCTATCTCGTCATCGCCGCCGTCCTCTTCAGCCTGGGGCTCTTCGGCGTGCTCATGCGCCGAAACCTCATCGCCATGCTCATTTCACTGGAGCTGATGCTCAACGGCGCCAGCATCAACTTCATGGCGTTCAATCGGTTTCTGGCCCCGGAACCCGCGGTCGGCCAGATCGTCACGCTGTTCATCATGGGGTTGGCGGCGGCGGAAGCGGCCATCGGCCTGAGTATCATCCTGACGCTGTTTCGGCGGCTGCGTTCCATCAACGTCGAACGGGCCCAGCGGCTGGGCGGCTAGTGGACGGAAGCGAAAGATCCATCTTTTAACCCATAGAATCGCTGAAGGATCGACTCCATGACCTGGCTTTTCAAGGATCCCGTGCTCCTGGCGGCTTCTTCGTGTGCCTCGCTGCCGTTCATCGCCATGGCGGTCATCTTGATCGGTACGCGAAGGAACCCGAAGCTCTCCGCGGCCATTTCCATCGGAGCCGTGACGACGGCGCTTACCGCGTCTTTGTATTTGCTGGCGACCCTGCGGCATGCCCCCGGTCCCGTGGAATACGAGGTGGCCTGGATGATTTCCAGCGACATTCATATTCCGTTCGGTTTTCTGCTGGACCGCTTGAGTCTGCTGATGCTTGCCATCGTGGCCGCCATCAGCTTCCTGGTGCAGGTGTACTCATTGGGCTACATGGCCGGCGATCCCGGCTTCAGCCGCTACTATGCGTTCCAGTCGCTGTTCGCATGGGCCATGATGACCATGGTGATCGCACCGGGGATGCTGCAGCTCTACATCTTTTGGGAACTGGTGGGACTGGCGTCCTATCTGCTCATCGGCTTCTACTATGAAAAGTGGAGTGCGTCCCAGGCTGGAAAGAAGGCCTTCGTCATGACCCGCCTGGGCGATATCGGCTTTTTCCTGGGGCTCATCACGGTGCTTCTGGGATTCGGAAACCTGGGGATCCTGGACATGAACGAGGCGGCGCAGGCGAACCGGATTCCTCAGGGGATCGTGACCCTGGGGGCGCTGCTGATCTTCTGCGGCGTCATGGGCAAGAGCGCCCAGTTTCCGCTGCTCACCTGGTTGCCCGATGCCATGGAAGGCCCGACGCCGGTGAGCGCTCTGCTGCATTCGGCCACCATGGTGGCGGCGGGCGTGTACCTCATGAGCCGCATCTTTCCGTTCTTTGCGGCCTCACCCGACGCCATGGCCGTGGCCTTGGTCATCGGGACGATCACCATGCTGTTGAGTTCGACCATGGCCATGGCGACCTATGACATCAAGCAGGTTTGGGCTTATTCCACGGTGAGTCAGCTGGGGTTCATGGTGATGAGTCTTGCCGCGGGGGGCTATTTCGCTGGCGTGTTCCACCTCACGACCCATGCCGGGTTCAAGGCGCTGCTCTTTCTCTGTTCGGGGATCTTCATCCATGAATATCACACCAACGACATGCGGGTCATCGGGCGCCAGGGTGGGCGCAGGATGAAGATTCCGATGATCTGCATGACCATCGGGGCGCTGGCCCTGGCCGGGGTTTTCCCGTTTTCCGGCTTTTTCAGCAAGGAAGCTGTCATGGCCGTCCTGGCGGGTTCTTCCAACAAGCTCTGGCTGGCGGCGGGACTCTTCGGCGCGTTGCTCACCGCCTACTACAGCTTCCGGTTGATCTTCTTCATCCTGTTTCCGAAAAAGGACGCCGCCCACGCCGGCGCCCACCACGGCGACGGCCACGGCCACGGCGAACACCACGGATACACCTTCTGGGCCATGGCCTGGCCGGTCATGATCCTCGCCGGCGTCACCCTGGTGTTGGGGTTCAGCCAGCATTGGCTGGAGCGTTTCCTGACCGAGTGGACGGCGGCGGGCCACGGCGCCGAGGCCTCGCATGCCGGGGCGCACGGTATCGGCCATTACGTGCTGCTGGCGACGGCGGTTTCCATGGGGCTTGCGGGAATCTTCTGGGCGTACGTGGAGTTCGGCTGGAAGCGGGCGAAACAGGAAGGCTTCCTCCGGCGTTATCCCCGGGTGGAAGCCCTCTTCGCCCGGCGATGGTACCTGGACGACCTCTACCGGCTGCTCCTGGATGCCCTGGTCTACTGCGGCCTGACGAACGTGTTCACCCGGAACGACCGCCGTGTGATCGACGGGGGTATCGATGGGATCTGTCGGTTCACCGTCGGAACCGGGCGCTCCATGAGTTTCCTCCAGTCGGGATGGTTGCAGTACAACCTGGCGATCATGGTCGCCGGCGTGGGACTGATCGTTCTCTTCTTCGTCCTGTGACCGGCCGGAACGTTGCAGCCGGAACGGCTTCAGGCCGGCCGCCGATGCCGTACGGAACGGGTGCCGGGATGCCGGGGTATCCGGATCAGGGCCTCCCATGATGCAAACCTCATGAAAGAAGAATGAGCGGGCTTGCTTATGACTCCCATGGAACCAGCACAATTTCCGATCCTGAGCACGATCCTTCTTTCCACCCTGGTGGCCCTCTTGGTGATCCTGTTCATCCCGGAACACCGGACCCGGCTGATCAAGCAGGTGAGCCTCGGGTTTTCGGCGGTGGGACTGATTCTGTGCATCGCGCTCTACTTCGCCTACGATACGGAAAAGGGAGGCTTGCAGTTCGTGGAGCGTGTGCTGTGGGTGAAGAGCCTGGGGATCTATTACTTCCACGCCGTGGACGGGATCAACCTTCCCATGCTGGTACTCACGGCCGTGGTGCTTTTTACGGGCGTTCTCACCATGTGGGAGCTCGAAAGAAGGGTCAAGGAGTACTTTGCACTCACTTTCCTCCTGGTTGCGGGCGTGTACGGCGTCTTCATGAGTATGGACCTGTTTTTCATCTTCGTCTGGTACGACGTATCGCTCTTCCCCATGTACCCGCTGATCGCCATCTGGGGCGGCACCCGGAAGGAATACGGCGCCATGAAACTCACGCTGTACCTTCTGGCCGGCAGCGCGCTCATTCTTCCCGGGATCCTCTACCTGTGGGTGCTGGGTGGAGCCGGGAGCTTCGATCTTTTCGAGTTGCAGCGGATCGGATTCACGGTGGAAGCCCAACGGATCGCTTTCGTGCTGCTCTACCTGGGCTTCGGGATCCTCGCGGGCGTCTGGCCGTTCCACACCTGGTCGCCGGTGGGTCACGTGGCGGCGCCGACGGCGGTGAGCATGATTCACGCGGGCGTGCTGATGAAGCTGGGGGCCTACGGGATCCTGCGGGTGGGCATGACGCTGTGCCCGGAAGGCCTGGTCTATTGGGCGGACCTCATGGCGCTGCTGGCGACCATCGGGATCGTCTACGGCGCCTTCGTGGGACTGGCGCAGACGGACCTCAAGTACGTCATCGGCTATTCCAGCGTCTCGCACATGGGGATCGTCGGGCTGGGGCTGGCCACCATGACGGTGGACGGGATCAACGGCGCTGTCTTTCAGATGTTTTCGCACGGCATCATGACGGCGCTCTTCTTTTCCGCTGTGGGTTACATCTACGACCGGACGCACACCAAGATGATCCCCGATTTGGGGGGGCTGTCCAAGACCATGCCGGTGGCGTCGGCGTTTTTCATCATCGCGGCCTTCTGCGGGATCGGGGTGCCGTGCATGGCCAGTTTCTGGGCGGAACTGTTGGTGTTCATCTCGGCGGTGAAGACGTACCCGGTTCGCGGCATCCTTGCGGTCATGGGGCTGGTGGTGAGCGCCCTGTTCATGCTGCGAGTGGTTCAGAAGACTTTTTACGGGGAAAAGAACGAACGCTGGGAGCACATTCCGGACGTTCCGCTGTTTCTCGCTTCACCGCGCATCATTCTGGTGGGGATCCTGGTGTTCTTCGGCCTGTTTCCCCGGCTGATCCTGGACGTTATCCAAAGTGCGGTGGTTCCCTTTGTGAACAGCCTGTAGCGATGCGAGGGAAAGAATCGTCATGATGAAATGGGTCTTATTCACCCCCGAACTGTATTACTTGCTGATGGCGGGAGTCTTTTTCTGGTGCTCGATCCAGCGGCGCCTGGACGTGAGGCGGCTGTACGTGTGGGCCGTGGTGCTTTCGGGGGTGGGGCTGGTGGTCGCCGTGGCGGCCGCCCGGCTCGAAGGAACCCTTTTCTTCGATTCGTACCGGGTGGATTTGTTCAGCCAGGTGTTCAAGATCTTTCTGGCCATCGGAATGTTCTGGGTGGTGGTGGTCTGCAGTGAACTGAAAGGGATCGACGCCCGCCGGCACGCGGAGTTTTTCTTCCTGCTCGCCGTCTGCACGGTGGCCATGATGATGCTGGTGAGCGCGGTGGAACTGCTCACCATCTACATCGCGCTGGAGTTGTCTTCGTATTCGCTTTACCTGCTGGTTCCCATGCGACGCCGGGCGGACGATTTCGTGGAGACGGGCGTCAAGTATTTCATGATCGGGGCCACGGCGTCGGCCTTCATGATCTTCGGTTTCAGTTACCTGTTCGGGATCACCGGAACCACCTACGTGGCGGAAATCATGGCCGGACTGCCGGAGCTGTTTCACGAGCCTGCGGCGGTTATCGGCCTGGTGCTGGCCCTGGGCGGGTTTTTCTTCAAACAGGCCCTGTTTCCCTTCCACATGTGGGCTCCCGATGTCTACCAGGGCGCGGCCAACCAGGTGACCACCTACATCGCCACGACCTCCAAGATGGCCGCTGCGGCCATGGTGATCCGTTTTGTCGGGTTCGCCGGGGAGGGGACGGAAGGCTTCGTCATGCTCCTCATGGTGCTTTCCGTCGTTTCCATGACCTTCGGAAACCTGGTGGCCATCATCCAGAAGGACGTGAAGCGGCTGCTGGCTTATTCCAGCATCGCCCATGCCGGGTACATGCTGGTGGGGATTCTTTCCATGACCCCGCGCGGGTACGCGAGCGCCGTCTATTACGCGCTGGCTTACCTCATCATGAACTTCGCCTGCTTCATGGTGATCCTGAAGGTGGCCGACGACGGACACAACCTGCAGATCAAGGAACTGGCGGGGCTGCACAAGCGCTCGCCCCTCCTTGCCATGACGCTCATGCTGGGTCTTTTCGGGCTGGCGGGCATCCCGCCCACGGTGGGGTTCACCGGAAAGTTCTTCGTGTTCGCCGCCGCCTTGGAAAAGGGTTACCTGCTGCTGGTCATCATCGGGATGATCAACGCGACGATTTCGCTGTATTACTACCTGATCGTGATCAAGGCGGCCTATCTGCTGGAACCCGTGAGGGAATACGGGCCGGTGAGGGTGGACCGCTGGACGCGGTCGCTCAGCATCGTCCTGGTGATCCTCATGATCTACGTGGGCATCTTCCCCGACAAGTTCGTGCTGCTGGCGGAAGCGGCGGCTGCGGCGTTGCGGTAGCCGCCGGGGGCATCGGCGCGAGCCTCCGGGACCTGGCCCGGACGAAGCTCAAAGAAAGACGGATGACGACATGCTGGAACGTCTGAGAGACCTGACGCGGGAAATCAAGGGAAAGGGGCTGACGCCGTTCGGAAGGAAGGAGGAGCCTGGGCCGGTGGCGGCGCCTCCGGAGAGGAAGGAGCGGAAAGCCGGGCCCTTTTGCGATCCGGACGCGAAACGGCCGTGCCTGACGGTGTGCCGGCCCACGGAAGGATGCGCCTGCGACGCGGGAGCGTTGCGGGAGGCGCTGATGGCGTCCATAGGCCGGGCCGGGTTGCCCGTGGAGGTTGGACATGCCAAGACCGGCTGCGGCGGGCGCTGCCTCTCGGGTCCCTTCATCGGGTTCCCTCAGAAAGGGTTCTTCTATCTTCGGGTGCCGCCGGAGGCGGCCGATGAGGTGGTCCGGGAGACCTTGGTTCGGGGACGGCTTTTGTTTCCTTTTCTATCCATCGGTCCGAACCGATCCTATCGATCGGATATCCTCTTTGAGCGAGAAACCGGGCTCTTGGCCGCCATCGACGACCACGTGTGCATGGTGGATGTGGCCAGGTATTTTCTGGATTTCGAGGAAGGTTTGTCCTGCGGCAAGTGCGTTCCCTGCCGGCTGGGTATGAAGCGCATGTGGGAAAGCGTACATCGGATGGTCGCCGGCAACGGCAGCCTCGAGGACCTCGAGCAGATCCGGGTTCTGTGTGAGGCCATGATGCATGCGGCGCACTGTGAATTCGCCATGGCGAGCACGCGGCCGGTCATGAGTGCCGTCACGTATTTCGAGGACGAGTTCCTGGCCCACGTTGAAGACCAGCGTTGTCCCGCGGGTGTGTGCGAGGAACTGGTGGCCATCCAGAGAAAAAAGGCGTTGAGGGAGCGGATGGCGCCCAAGGCGAAGAAGAAAAAGAAGTGACGAAGGTTCCAGGCGGTGCTCGGTCCGGACTGAAGCGTGCGCCGGGTCATGCGCCGGCCATTGGTTCGAGCGGCACCACGAACCCATGTGAATGTTTTTGGAGAGGGAAGAGGGGTCATGGCGAAGATCACGTTGAAGATCAATGGCCAGGAAGTGCAGGTAGAAGAAGGATCCACCATCCTGGAGGCGGCTCGCCGGGCGGGTGTCTACGTTCCCACGCTCTGTTACCATCCTTACCTGCCGCTGGAAGAGGCGTGCCGCATCTGCGTGGTGGAAGACGTGCGCCGGGGGTGGTCCACGTTGGTGGCGGCCTGTGTCTTTCCTGCCCGCCAGGGCATGGTGATCGAGACCGATTCGGAAAAGGTCCAGGAATCGCGAAAGACGATCCTGGAGCTCCTGCTGTCCGACCATCCCAACGCGTGCATGACCTGCCAGGCCACGGGGGAATGTGAACTGCAGGATCTGGCCTACCGGTACCGGGTCAAGCCGGAGGTGTATGAAGGCGAACGGCACAAGTATCCCGTGGATTCCGACCCCAATCCTTTCCTGCACATCGACATGAACAAGTGTGTGCTTTGCAGGCGCTGTATTCGGGCGTGCCACGACATCCAGGGCGCCGACATCTGGACCAAGGTGGGCCGCGGATTCAACCAGAGGGTTTCCACGGCGTTCGATCTGCCGCTGGAGGAAGCCGGGTGCGAATGGTGCGGTCATTGCGTGGATTTCTGCCCCGTGGACGCCATCGGTTGGCGGGCCGGTCGCGACCAGGTGCGTGCCTGGCAGCTGGAGAGCGCCAGCACGATCTGTCTCCAGTGCCCCATGGGCTGCCTGGCGCGCTACGACACCCATGAAGGAAAGATCGTCCGGGTTCGCGGCGATTTTCGTTCACCCGCCAGTGGCGGCGCTCTGTGCAAGCGAGGGCGGTTCAATTTCGATTTCATCAATTCGCCTGACCGGTTGACGGAGGCAAAGATCCTCGGCGGCGACGGAAAGCTCAAGCCGGTGCCGGTGGGCGAGGCGTTGCAGGACGCCGCGCGAAGACTCAGGGCCGTCTGCGAGGAAAGCGGCGGATCCGCGGCCGCCGTACTCACCGGCGGGATGCTCACCAACGAAGAATACTACCTCGCGCAGAAGCTCGCCCGGGCGGCGCTGGGAACGAACAGTGTGGACAACGTAGCCGGCCCCTGGCAGCTTCCGCTCTATGAAGGCCTTTCGTCGAGCCTGGGTCTGGGAGCCATGACCCATCCCTTGGACGATATCGCGCAGGCGAAATCGATTCTGGTTCTTGGGTCCAACACTCTGGAAAGGCATGCGATCGCGGCGATCCGAGCGCGTAAGGCGGCGCGGGAAGGAGCGAGCCTGATCGTCGCCCATCCCCACCAAGTAGGACTCGTCAAGACCGCCGACCTCCATCTGGCCGTTTCCGAAGGGTCCGAAGCGGCGCTCGTTTGCGGCCTCATCAAGGTGGTTCTGGACGAGAAACTCTACGACGAAGCCTTTGTTACCGAAAGAACGCAGGACTTCGAGAAGCTCGTGCGAAGCGTGGAAAAGGTGGAACTGGAAGATGTGGCGGGGAAGGCGGGACTTTCCACGGAAGCCCTCCAGGACGCGGCCCGCCTCTACGCTTCGAAAAAGCCCGCCTGCCTTGTGTACGGCGGGGACATGTCCCGGGAACCGGCCAACGAGACGTTTTTCCGGATGTGCGCGGGGTTGCAACTCCTTCTGGGCGCGGTGGGCACGCCGGGCGCGGGGTTCGCGGCCATGGGCGTTACGGGAAACGCTCAGGGAGCGGCGGACTTCGGCGCATGGCCCAAGTATCTGCCGGGCTATCGGCCGGCGACCCAGGCGGCGGCCAGGAAGGTGGCTTCCAATCTTTGGGGCGTGGAGGTTCCCGGGGACGCCGGCTTGAGCTGGCCCGAGATGTTCGAGGCCGCCGAAAAGGGCAGCCTCAAGGCCCTGTTCCTGGTGGGGGTGGATCCTTTTGACCTGGGGCTTCCGGCGCGAAGCGTTGAAAACGCCCTCTCCAAGCTCCAGTGCCTGGTCGTCCAGGACTGTGTCGCGACGAAGGCGCTGGACTACGCCCACGTGGTTCTGCCGGGCGCCGCCTTCGTGGAAAAGGACGGTACGGCGGTCAACTGTGAGCGGCGGGTGCAGAAGCTTTCGAAGGTCATGGATCCTCCGGGTGATGCACGGAGCGATTTCGAATTGCTCAACGGTCTTTTGGAGGCATTCGACGGGTCGCTGGCCGTGGCCGGGCCGGCGGCGGCCTTTGGCGAAGGTGTTCAGCTGCACAAGGATTTCGGCGCCCTGTCCTGGGAAGCGATTCCTGTGGAAGGCGTGCAATGGCCCGTTTCGAGCGAGGGGGAAGGGCTCGTACGCCTGGCGGTCCCCCATGAAGAGAAACCGGTTTTCAAGTTCTTTGCCGCACGCTGTTAGGCGGCCGGCGCCCGCAAGGCGCCTGCCGAGACGTCGGGCCAGGGACCTCCGGGAAGGGGGTCCCTTTTTTCGTTGGCGCGCCGGGCGCGCTGCTTTCCGCCGAGAGCCCGGGGGATCCGCGCCCCGTGTGAAGGCCGCGCGGTGCGAAGGGGCGGCCTGGGCCGGCCTTCTCGCCGCCTCGGCTGGATCCGCGTCGGAGGAACCGCCGGTTTGACAAAAGATCGAGCCGCTTGTAGTTATCATCCCAGCCGTGAAATCCAAGTGAACCGCCCGGTGGAAAAGCGCATCGGTCGGTCCGGCCTTCCGCCGTGTCGATGACATTCGGCTTGACGCCTTCGGGAGAATAGTGTTGGGGAACACCAGTCACGAGGATCGTCTGGCCTGGCTTCGGTTGAAGCTCACTCCGGGACTGGGCAACCGTTCCATCCTCCGGCTGATCCGGGGGTTCGGTTCGCCGGTGGCCGCCGTGAAGGCTTCCCGGGTGGAGCTGGACGGGATCGCCGGTATTCAAGAGCGAGCCAAGCGGGCTCTGGCCCGGGGTGAGGTCAGCCGACCTCCCGAAAGAGAATGGGAGGATCTGCAGGCCATGGGGGCCGAGCTGGTCTGCCTCGGCGATGAAGGTTATCCTGCCAATCTCAAGGAGATAGCCGATCCGCCAGCGGTGCTCTTCGTCAGAGGCGGGTTGGAACCGCGAGACCTGGTGGCGGTGGCGGTGGTGGGTTCCCGGGCCGCGTCGGCGGTGGGGATGGCGTTCACAGAGCGGCTTTGCCGGGAACTGGCCTGGTACGGGGTGACGGTGGTGAGCGGTCTGGCGGTGGGCATTGACGCCGCTGCTCACCGGGGGGCCCTCAAAGCGCGGGGAAGGACGCTGGGGGTTCTGGGATGCGGGCTGGACGTGGGTTACCCGCAGGCCAACCGGACGCTGAAGGAGAACATCGTGGCGTCCGGAGCCGTCATGACCGAGTTCCCCCTGGGAACGCCTCCCCTGGCCGGTCATTTCCCGCAACGGAACCGGATCATCAGCGGCCTGGCGCTGGGGGTGGTCGTGGTGGAAGCCGCCCAACGAAGCGGATCCCTCATCACGGCACGAACGGCCCTGGAGCAGGGGCGGGAAGTCTTCGCCGTTCCCGGGACGGCGAGAAACCGGCGAAGCGCCGGACCTCACCGGTTGCTCCGGGAAGGTGCGAAACTGGTGGAATGCGCGGAAGACATCCTCGAAGAGCTCCGCCCGCATCTGGCTCGACGGGGCGCTCCGAACCTCCCGGCGGCGGCGCGGACGCCGGCCGATGCACCGTCCGGCGGGCCGTGTGATGCGAGCTCCGAGGAGACGACACTGCTTGGCTGTCTGCACGAGCAGCCGCTTCAGATCGACCAGATCTGTCGCATGCTGCAGTGGCCGGCGGCCAGGGTGACCGCTCTTTTGCTGTCGCTCGAACTGAAGGGGCTCGTGCGACAGCTTCCCGGCAAGTACTTTGTCCGCCCCTGAATGCCGGCAACGGTGGATCCTGGGGACCCGGCTTCAAGTGTTCCGGGGCAAGTGCCGACTGATTACGCTGAAAAAACGTTTTGCGAGGGTTGGATGAGCAAGTCGCTGCTGATCGTTGAAAGTCCTACGAAAGCTCGAACACTCAACCGGTATCTGGGCAAGCACTTCGTGGTCAAGGCCTCCGTGGGTCATGTGAAGGATTTGCCGGAAACCAAGCTGGGCATCGACATCGAAAACCAGTTTCGGCCGGAATACCAGGTCATCCGCGGTAAGAAGAAGGTGCTCAAGGAACTGAAAGACGCCGCTGAGAAGGCCGATTCCATCTACCTGGGCCCGGACCCGGACCGCGAAGGTGAAGCCATCGCTTGGCACATCGCCGAAGAATTGGGCACAGGCCACAAGCCGGTCCACCGGGTGCTCTTCTACGAACTGACCCACAAGGCGATCCAGGAGGCGCTGAAGAAGCCGGAGCCTCTCAACCGATCCTTGTACGACGCGCAGCAGGCCAGGCGCATTCTCGACCGCCTGGTGGGATACCTGATTTCCCCGCTCCTGTGGGAAAAGGTGAAGCGGGGGCTGAGCGCAGGCCGGGTGCAATCGGTGGCCCTGCGACTGGTCTGTGAACGCGAAAGAGAAATCCAGCGCTTCGTCCCCGAAGAATACTGGACCGTTACGGCGCGCATGGCGGCGCGGGAAGAGGAAACGGTCGGGGGGGAGGGGGAGCCGAAACCCTTCGAAGCGCGCCTGTGGAGGTGCCGCAAGAAGAAGTGCGAACTGGGAAACGAAGAGGAGACACGCGCTCTCGTCGAGATCCTCAAGGGGCTCTCGTACAAGGTTGCGTCGGTCGAGCGGAAGAAGCGTTTTCGAAAGCCGGCGCCTCCTTTCATCACGAGCACCCTGCAGCAGGAGGCGGCCCGGAAGCTCCGTTTCACCGCGAAACGCACCATGAGTGTCGCGCAGCGGCTGTATGAAGGCGTGGAACTGGGCGACGAGGGCGCGGTGGGACTCATCACCTACATGAGGACCGATTCCACGCGGCTTTCGGAGGAAGCGGTGAACGCGGCCCGGGAATACATCGGCGAACGGTGGGGGAGCCGCTACCTGCCCGGGAATCCCGTGATCTACAAGACCAAGGGCAGCGCCCAGGACGCGCACGAGGCCATCCGGCCCACGGATGTGCGGCGCACTCCGGAAACCGTGGCCCCGTTCCTCCCCAAGGAGCAGCTGGCCCTCTATTCGCTGATCTGGAGCCGCTTTGTGGCCTGCCAAATGGCTTCCGCGCAGCTGGCCCAGACCACCATCGACATCTCGGGAGGCGACTTCATCTTCCGGGTGACCGGGTCCATCATCGAGTTTCCGGGATTCATGGTGCTTTACGTGGAAGGCCGGGACGACAACGGAGAAGAGAAGGAAGGGGAGGCGATCCTTCCCGAGGTCCGGGTGGCCCAGGCCGTGGACCTGCTGGAGTTGCTGCCGAAGCAGCATTTCACCCAGCCGCCGCCCCGCTTTACGGAAGCGAGCCTGATCAAGGAACTGGAGGAGCGCGGGGTGGGGCGGCCGAGCACCTATGCGGCCATCCTTTCCACCATCATCGACCGGCAGTACGTTTCGCTGGCGCGGCAGAGGCTCCATCCCACGGAACTGGGACTCATCATCAACGATCTTTTGGTGAAGCATTTTCCCGAAGTGGTCGATGTGGATTTTACGGCCAGGATGGAAAAGAGCCTGGACGAGGTGGAACAGGGACGGCACCCTTCGCAGCAGCTGCTCGTGGACTTCTACGACAGGTTCAGCAAGACGCTGGCGGCCGCGGCCTCCAAGATGCAGAACCTGAGGACCGAAGGGTTGGTCACCGGCTTGGATTGCCCGCGATGCGGGCGCCCGCTGCTCATCAAATTCAGTCGCAACGGGCCGTTCATCGCCTGCAGCGGATACCCCGAGTGCACGTTCAGTTCCAATTACGAGCGGGACGAAAAGGGCCGGGTGAGACTCCTGGAAGACGCGGTATCCGGGGAGGTGTGCGACAAGTGTGGTCGGCCCATGGTCGTGCGGCGCGGCCGCTACGGTGAATTCCTGGCCTGCAGCGGCTATCCCGAGTGCAAGAACACGCGGCCGGTGAGTACGGGGATGCCGTGTCCGCGGGAAGGCTGCGAAGGCGAGCTCGTCGAACGGATGAGCAAGAAGGGGCGAAAGTTTTTCGGGTGCAGCAAGTACCCGGACTGCAAGATGGTGTTCTGGGATCTTCCGGTGCGGAGGACCTGTCCTCAATGCGGGTCGCCCGTCATGATTGAAAAGAACACCAGGAAAGAAGGGAAAAAGTGGATCTGCCCGCGTCCCGGTTGTGGTTACCAGGCGAAAGAATGAAGGTGATGGGAAGAAGAGATCGATGAACGATCCCGGGGTCTTGATGAATGTGGCGGTCTTCCTCTTCGGTTGCTGCATGGGGAGCTTTTTCAATGTGGCGATCCATCGCCTGCCGCGTGAGGAGTCCCTGGTGAGGCCGGGGTCGCGGTGTCCTTCCTGCGGCCATGCCATCGCCTTTTACGACAATGTTCCGATTCTCAGCTGGCTTTGGCTGCGGGGACGCTGCCGCCATTGCAAGGCACCCATCTCCGTGCGGTATCCGGTGGTGGAAGGGCTGACCGGCCTGGTTACGCTGGCACTCTTCCTGTCGCAGGGATGGGGCGCCCCGTTCGTGGTTCTTCTGATGTTCGTGTACGTCCTGATCGTGATTGCGTTCATCGACCTGGACACCTACCTGATTCCGGACGTGCTGTCGCTCACCGGGATCGCCGTGGGGTTCCTGGGTTCTCTGGTCAGCCCTCATCTGAGCTGGTCGGATTCCCTGATCGGCATCCTTTTCGGGGGGGGAATCCTCTACCTGGTGGCCTGGGCCTACCGGGTGATCCGTCACCAGGACGGCATGGGAGGAGGGGATATCAAGCTTCTCGCCATGATCGGGGCCTTCATCGGCTGGACGGGGGTGGTTTTCACCCTTTTTGCGGCGTCCGTCGTGGGGGCGCTGGCGGGTGTGGCGGTGATGCTCAAGACCCGCCAGGGCATGGAGGCCAGGGTTCCGTTCGGTCCGTTCCTGGCCCTGGGGGCCCTCGGCTACGTGCTCGGCGGGGAAGCCTTGGTGGGTTGGTACTGGGGGGCGTTCATGAGCGGGTCGTTCCCGAACCCCGGGTGAAGCCGCGGTTCATCGGAGGCCTCATGACCGGGAAAAGGTTTTTCGTTGAGCCGCTGCCGTCCGGGGAACCGGGTTCCGAAACCGTCGTTCGAGGTCCGGCGGCCCATCACATGGCCCGGGTGATGCGGATGCGGGCCGGGGATGCGGTGATCCTGCAGGACGGCCGCGGCGGCGCCCGCGAGGCGACCCTCGCGTGGGTGGGAGGTTCCGAGGTGGGCCTGATCCTGGGCCGGGCCGTTTTCGAAAGGCGGGAACGCTTCGTTCCCATCACCCTGGCACTGGCTTATGCCAAGTCCGACCGGCTCGACCTCGCCGTGCGGCAGGCTGTGGAACTCGGCGCGGCCCGCCTGGACTTCTTTCGAGCGGCCCGCAGCCAGTACGCGCTGGATGCCTCGCGAGGCCGCAGGCGGCTGGATCGGTGGAAACGGATCGCGGAAGAAGCTCTGTGCCAGTGCGGCTGGAACTGGCTGCCCGAACTGCAGCTTCACGACCGCTTGGAGACCTGGTTGGAAGCTCTGGGAGACGCCACCGAAACGCTCAAGCTCGTGGCCCTGGAAAAGCGCGCCGCCCGGGATCTTCTGGAAACCTGGAACCGGTTTCGGTCGATTTCGGCGCTGGTTCTGGCGGTGGGGCCGGAAGGCGGCTGGAGCGATGAAGAAGCCGAATGGTTTCGAGCGGCCGGGTTCCACGAGGTGGGACTGGGGCCACGGATCCTCAGAGTGGAAACGGCGGCGGCCGTCTTTTTGGCCGCGGCGCAGATGCTTTGGGGGGACCTGGTCCATGGCGGCCGACGGGACGTGGAACGCTTCAGGCGGTCGTAGGCGGATCGAGGAGGACTATCACCGGGTCGGCAAGGGCTGCGAAGACGTCACCCAATCGAGGGGTATGCCATCATGAAGTGCATCAAGTGCGGTTACACGAGTTTCGATTATCTTTCCGAGTGCAAGAAGTGCGGGATCAGCCTTTCCGACGCCCGCGAGAGCCTCAACCTGCCGGCCATGGAGCCGTCGGTCCCGTTTCTGCTCGGTGCCCTGTTGAATGGGCGCGAGTCCATCGGGTCCGGAGAACAGGAACCGGTTGCCGGCGAAGCACGGGCCGACGTGATCGAAGGCATCGAGATGCTCACCCTGGATTCGCCGGAGACGGAAGAGCTGACCCTGGAGTTGATCGACGAGGAAGACGAGGGGCCCTCTGGTGAGAGTGTCGGAGACGGAACCGTACCGGGGGATGTTGCCCTTTCCCGGCAAGAAGACGAGCCGCCGGAAGGGATCTTGAATCTCGCCATGGAAGAGACGCCGCCGTCGGCCGAGTCAGCCGGACCGCCGATGGAAGAAAAGGCGGACGAGGCGGAACCACTCACCCTGGAACTGGACGAAACGGCACTGGATTCACTCCGTGAGGAACTGGAAACCGTGGACCAGTTGATGGTCCAGATCGATGAACCGAGCGGTGAAACGGACACGCAGGCGGGGCCCGCGGAAGAGGCCGGGGAGGCCATCGAGTTCGACCTGGACGGGGATTCCCTGGTGCTCACCGAAGAAGACGAGCTGGAATGGCTGGAGGTCAAGGAAGTCTTGGAGGTGGGTCCGGAAGAGGGGGCGGAAGAGGTTTCGGCCGGTGCGCCCGAGGCCATCGAGCTGGAACTGAGTGAAGAGGACCTGGAGGACCTGGTTCTGGAACTGGGCGGCGATCTGGACGAAGAGGAACCCGACCCCAAAGAATGACCGGTCTGGAGGCGGTGCGCCACGTCCGCGTTTCGGGGGAGCCCCGGACGGGCGGGCTTGAAGATGCGCCCGCTTCGGCGCCCAAGGGCCGGGGAGAAAACCCTTGACAACGACCGGGCGATTGGATAACGTTCGCTTCGTTTTTCGGCGAGGTAGCTCAGTCGGTAGAGCAGTGGACTGAAAATCCTCGTGTCCCCAGTTCGATTCTGGGCCTCGCCACCATCTTGTTATTCTTCAATGCGTCTTCGGGGCCAAAAGCCCCGAACTCCGAGCGAAGCCCGCTACCCGCGGGCTTTGCTTTTATGGAGTGCAGCCCGCATGATGGAACCGCGCATCCAAAAGGTCGAGCATTTCCCGCCGGAGGAATTGTGTGCGCGGATGCGGCGCGTCACATTGCTCAAGCGCCCCGAAATCCTGGTCTACCGCCAGGCGGATGTCTCGCTGAAGGAAATACCTACGAGCGATCTCCATCCGGCCCAACGCTACGTGCTCGTCCAGGAACTCCAGAAGGTGCGGTGGTTGAAGTGGGAATTGACACACTTCGGCCACGACCTCTTCCGCCTGAACGGGTACCTGAAGGTGTGGCTGCGGGGAGCGGACGGGCCCATCGATGTCCTGCCGCCGGTGGTGGAGGAATCCCGCGAGGCCAACGGGCGAAACGTGAACCTCATCAACGACGGCATGCACCGCCTTTACCTGGCTTATCTCGAATGGGTGACCCCTCAGGTGGTTTTCGTGAAGGGCGTCCCCGAAAACCTGCCTTACTACGCCTTCCCGAACCCGCGCCAGTGGGACGATATCGCAATCGTGGACGAACTGCCCGAAGGCTACATCAAGAAGTGGCACCGCATACCCGATTACCACAGCCTATACCGGAACTTCAATTCGGCCTTCGACAACGTGGGAGCTCCCCGCGGCCGGTTCACCAGGGCCGGGGCCTAATGATGCCAAGGGGCTGAATCGACCCCACCGCCCCATGAGGCTGTCTGAGAACACCCTTCACCCTTCTGGAGATGGAGTGTCCGTTTTTTCGCATAGGGGCGGTTCGCGAACGGCACTCGAGGAGCGACGCATGCCCTGTAGGAGCCGGCTTGCCGGTGATCGCGGCCAAGGCCGCTCCTTCAGGAACAGGGAACCTCGGGGCCCGACTTTCATGAGCTTGTTTTTGGACAAGCTCTAGGGTCTTCGGCCCCAGTGCTCCAGGGCCAGCTCGATGAGGCGGTCGAGAAGGGCCGAGAAGGTCAGCCCCGCGGCGGCCGCGGCCTGCGGAAAGAGGCTCGTGCGGGTCATGCCGGGGATGGTGTTGGTCTCCAGGACGTAAACGGTGCCGCTTTCGGTCGCGATCATGTCGGTCCGGCTGTAGCCCCGGCAGCAAAGGGCCTGATGCGCGCGCCGCGCGTAGTCCTGGGCGACTTGCGTGACTTCGGCGGACAGCCGTGCCGGGCAGATCTCCCGAGTCGCCCCCGGCGTATACTTTGCCTCATAGTCGAAGAATTCGAAGGCTTCCCCCGGGATGATTTCGACCAGGGGGAGGGCTTCCAGTCGGTCGTTACCCAACACGCCGCCGGTGATTTCCGTTCCCTTGATGTATCGCTCGACCAGGCAGCGGCGATCGTAACGCCAGGCCGCGGCCAGAGCGCCTTCCAGGGCGTCTTCCGAACGGGCAATGCTGAGGCCGATGCTGGATCCTTCGTGCTCCGGCTTGACCACCACCGGATATCCCATCTTTCGGGCGAACTCGTAGGCGGCGTCCCGGCCCGACGTCTCGTCGGCGATCACGTAATCCGCAACGGGAAGCCCCGCTCGCTGGTACAGCGCTTTGCTCATGATCTTGTTCATGGCCAGGGCGCTGCCCAGCACGCCGCTCCCATGGTAGGGAATGCCCAGGGATTCCAGAAAACCCTGAATGGTGCCGTCTTCCCCCAGCCGGCCGTGGAGGATGACAAGGGCCACGTCGATGTCCGAAGCTTCCCGGGCCAGTCGTACCAGGTCGTCCCGGGGATCGTACCGGCGGATCTCGTAACGGGCCTTGTCGAGGGCGGAGAACACCTGTTCGCCGCTGCTGAGCGATACCTCCCGTTCCGCCGATTTGCCGCCCGCCAGGAGCGCCACGCACAGCTTTCCATTCCTTTTCATGTTGCACCGTTCCTTGTTGCGGGAATCCCTTTTCCGCTCAGGCCCGCCCCTTTGGACTTCCGTTTCCATGGTCCAAGGACGGCGGGCCGCATGCCGCCTCGAAGGCTTCCGGGAGCGTTGCAAAGAGGGAGTCGGGTTCCGCGGGGAGGTCCCGAAAGAGGGTGCGCTCCAACTTGCGGTAAAGGCGAAGCCGTTGACGCAGCAGGTCCTTTTGCGCTGAGGTCCGCCCGTAGCGATCGATCAAGTCTTCAAAGCGTTCCTCGAGCGTCACGTACTGCTCGTGTCTCACCCGCTTGTCCGCATAGTTCACGATGAGCGATTCCGTCACGGGGCCGCGGATATCTTCTTCCGTCAGCGAAATGTGCTGTTCCACGATGGGGGCGACGGCGTGGAGCCCCCATTGCCTCAGCAATGCAGCGCCGACGCTGGCGTGGTTGCACTTTTGGGCGAGGCAGATCCCCTTGGCGATGTCGTGGAGGAGTCCCCCGGCTTCGACCAGCGGCAGGTTCAGCGGCGGGCCGCTCCGGGACGCGAGCCGGGCCAGCCGGCAGGCGGCGGCGGCCACCACAATGCTGTGCCTTCGAATGTGCTGCGGAAGCTCGACCGCCTCCATCAGTTCCAGGCATTCGCTTCGAGACGGAATACGCATGATGTTTCCCCGCGAGTCCGGGCGTGATGTGCCCGATTCGGCTGATAGTCGCAGAAACGGGCGATGAGTTCAAGGGGGCGTTCGAAGTCCCGGCGTCGAGACCTCCAAGCCCTCAACAGCTAACGTTGTGAAAGTCATGTGGAAAGTGTCCTGCCGCGGAGCGTCCGGGGCGCCCGTACGCCTGCCCGACGAATTCCTGCGAAAAGAAGAGAAATGAGGAGTTCCCGCCGGCACGAATCGGCGGCGCGTTCCCGCAGCATCCTCTAAGGGGTTGAACTTTGCGCGAAAAGGCCGCCATCCAAAAATCTGTCGGGGTCAAGTAGTTAGGTGAACAGGGTCCATAACATCCTTGCATTGCACGCAAAATCGAAGCCTCCCTTGCGTCGCGGCACCGTAAAGAAACTGCCGAAATCGCCTTTGACGGCGGGGCGGCCCGACGGTATTCAGGGATCAACTTCAAGGGTATTGTGCGACTGGGGGCTTCCTTCTGGAAAGTGGCACAAGCCGAACCACAGCCTCGTTCTGATCCTTACATCGACCTTTGGAAGCATGGGTAACGTTGCGACGGCGGCCCGGAGCGCGCTCGCAAACGATCGGGATTCCCCTTCCCCTGAGCACCCGAGGATCCGTTGCGCTCTACGGGTTCGACAGGGGGATCAACCACGTTCTTGTTCCGAGAGGTGAGAGTTCGGTATGGTCCAGGAATGGCAGGAAATCAAAGAGGAACTGAAATCGGGCCTTTCCAGAGGCCAGTACGATCTTTGGGTTTCCACGCTCGACTGTTTGGGCTGCGACGACAACCATCTCGTTTTGGGCTGTAAGAACTGGCTGCACGTGGAATGGGTTCGTGGGAAAATTCACGACCGGCTGCTCCAGGCCGCCGCCGCTCGGTTTCCCGAGGTTCGCGGAATCCGCTACAAGATCATCGCCTCGGACCCCTTGCAGGTGGAAGAGGCGGAGCCGGAGACGGATCTGGGGCCCCGGCAGATTTCTTTCGCGGATCTGGCGCCGGAGCCGAGGCCGCTGTTCAACCCGCGCTTCACCTTCGACCAGTTCGTGGTGGGCCAGAGCAACCAGTTCGCCTATGCCACGTGCCGTGCCATCGCCGGCGATCAGCCCTTTTTCAACCAGTCCATCTACCTGGTGGCGAATCCGGGGCTGGGAAAGAGTCACCTGGCCCATGCGGTGGGAAACCTGCTCTTTTCGGAACGGTCCGGGACCCGGGTCCATTACGTGACCTCCGAGCAGTTCGCCAACGAAATGATCGGGGCCCTCAAGCAGGATCGAATCGAACGTTTCAAGAGCAAGTACCGGGAAAACTGCGACGTTCTCCTTCTTGAAAAAATCGAATTCTTCAGCGGGAAGCGCAAGATCCAGGACGAACTGGTCTACACCCTGGATGAACTCCTGGACCGCGGAAAGAAGATTGTCTGCACCGGAAACGCATCCCCGAAGGACATCCCCAAGCTCAATTCGGAATTGAGATCCCGTTTGAGCGGCGTTCTGGTGGCTCCCATCGAGCCGCCGGACTTTCACACGCGGGTGGCGATCGTCAGAAAAAAGGCGGCTTACGAAAATGTGAAACTGCCGGGTGAAGTGGCGGAGTTCCTCGCCGACCAGGTGACCTCCGACGTGAGGCAGCTGGAGAGCTGCCTCATCGGCGTGATGGCCAAGAGCAATATCCTTGGAGTCCCCATATCCATGGCGCTGGCTCAGGAAGTGAGCCAGGCGCTCCTGGACAGCCTCCCCAAGCTCGGCATGGAAAATATTCTGCAAACGGTGTGTTCCACCTTCGGCGTGACGCCCAACGACCTGCGTTCACGGGGGCGCGGCAAGCAACTGTCCCAAGCGCGGCACGTGGCCATGTACCTTTGCCGGCAGTACACGTCCGAGTCGTTGGCGAGTATTGCCCGGGCTTTCGGCCGAAGCCACAGCACGGTGCTGTACGCGGTCAGGCGGATGCAGCAGGAACTGGACGGAAAGAACGGTTCCCTGAAGCGGCAGGTGGACTACATCAGCAGAAGGCTGGAAACGGGCTGCCTGTTCCCATAGAAGCGCAAAGGGCAGTTGGGAGCCGGCCGACGCCCGCCGCGGAGGACCCGGGTTCAGTCGCCGGCGTTGATCTTGTCCCGCAAGACGCCGGAACACTTGAACGTCACCACCCGGCGGGGCGCCAACAGGATGGGCTCTCCCGTCTGCGGGTTCCTGCCCCTCCGCTGGTTCTTTTCTTTCACGCTGAACTTGCCGAAACCACTGATCAGGACATCTTCTCCGTCTTCCAGGGTCTGCTTGACGATTTCAAAGAGGGTTTCCACGATCTGCGCTGACTCGGCCTTGGTGAACAGGTTTTCCGCAAAGAGCTTTTCGACGATGTGAGCCTTGGTCAGGGTCATGACCGCGTCCTTTCCTTTTCCTTGGTTGGCCTCGAAGCTTACCGGGAAGAGCCTGAAGCATGGGCGGCCGCTTTCTGGGTCCGGCGGCAATCGAAGGCCTTTGTCGACCCCGCCGCCACAGCCGCTCTCATCCCCGCCTCCGGCACAGATAATCGATAATGCTCTGTTTTTCAACAAAAAAATGGGATTTCCCCGGGCGTGGAAATCCCATCTCGGTTTCGGATTTGGTGGCGGTGCAGGGCTTCGAACCCCGGACTCTGCGGATATGAGCCGCATGCTCTGACCAACTGAGCTACACCGCCGGTGAGTGCGAAAAGCTAAAGGATTCGGCGGCCGGTGTCAATCGAAAAATCCCTTCGGCGCTGCCGGCAAGGCGATTGACAAGGGACCGCGCTTTCAGTTAAATGGCCTTAACCCACGGATGCAAAGGATTCTTCTCCAAACGATTCCCGCCTCCCGTCCCCGGAACAACAACCGCCGGGGCGGGGTTCTTCGAAACAGCTGACAGGAGTTGCCGGTTGCCCCCATGTACGAGGTGAAAATCATCAGCGAGTTCTCAGCGGCGCACCATTTGAGGCATTTCCGCGGAAAATGCGAGAACCTTCACGGTCACAACTGGAAAGTCGAAGTGGTGGTCAGGGGGAGTCGCTTGGATGAGAGCGGGATGCTCATCGACTTCGGCGTGGTCAAGCAAATCACCCGGGAGATCCTCGGCGGCCTGGATCACCGGTACCTGAACGATCTGCCGGCGTTCAAGGATAGAAATCCATCCTCGGAAAACATCGCCGAACATCTCTTCGAGGGACTCTCCGAAAGGATCAACAATGACCATCGGTGGGTGTACCGTGTTTCGGCATGGGAATCGAAAGATGCGTGTGCCACCTACTGGAATGATCGCCGATAGGCGGGAACGGAAGGAGCGGGGTATGGGCGTTCGAAGGGCACCGGCCGGCACTCTCGTTGCGGGATGGTTCCGCGCATCGAAATCGATCCGTGGAAGACTCTTCCTGGGGTTCGTGCTCGCCGTCATGCTGGGAACCGCGGCCGGACCCTGCTGGGCGCTGCAGCGCCATAGCCTCCAACCCGGACAGACGGCGCCGGATTCCTCCTCCGGGCAGGGGCCTTCCGCTCCAACCGACCACGGGGCGGGAGCTCCGGCGGCACACGGTGCGGCCGCGCCGGAACATGATGGGGTGAGGCCCCAGTCAGCTGTTCCTTCTTCGGAAGGCCCGGTGGTTCCGCGCGGCGGTGTTCCCGCCGAGGAGGGCCGGGAGCCGGGTGCGACGGCACCGCCGACTCACGGAATGCCCGGTGAAACCGAGCCTATCCCCACGGCGCCTCCGGGAGAACCTTCGCCCCTGGAAGGTCCGGGAATCCATGTGGACGAGCACGAGGCGCACGGCGTGGTGCTGCCGCAGATTTCCGACATTGCGGGTGTGACCTTCGTGGAGACCATGATCGAACTCATGAGCCATGAACTGGACGGGCGCTTTCTCGGCTGGCGCCCCAACGATCTGATCCTGGGCCGCTTCACGGACAACATCAACAATTACCAATTGGGAGTGCTCGAAGCCATGCGTTTCACCACGCTGCGCCTCAAGGACAGCCTGACGCGCATGGGCGAAGCGGACAGCTACGACAAGGATCTCGAGAACGCGCTGAACCTTTTCATGAACAAGGCGACGCTCTTCTGGTTCCCGTCCGCGGAGAGCTCCTACAGTGAAGCGGTGAAGCACCTGGAAAATTTCCTGGCCAAGCTGCAGAACGGCCGGCGGTTTTTCTATTACCGTGTCGACAATCTGCTTTCACTCATCCGAACCTACAACGACCTGCTGGGCAACGTGAACAAGACGCTGATCATCGGCACCCACGCGGACGGCTCCAAGGTGAGCTTTTTCGAGGTGGACGACTACTTCTACTATGCCAAGGGCGTGGCCCACGTGCTTTACGAAATCATGAAGGTCGTCCGCGTGGGTTACAAGGAACAGCTCATGACTCTGGACGCCATCGACATCATGGATGAAATCCTCCACGAGCTCCATCGTGCCGAAGAAATGGATCCGTGGATCATCTTGGACAGCGATCTGGATGGATTTATGGCCAATCACCGGGCCAACCTCAACGCTCCGCTTTCGGAAGTGGCGCACCTGTTCGGCATCTTGAGCCGGTTCTGATCGATCCTTCGGGACCCGCCGCTGATCCGCCCTTGTGGCTGCCGGGCGCCCGTTTCCCTCGTTCCCAAGCTCTGGCTTGGGAACGGCCTGCCCGGGAAGCTCCAGCTTCGCCTCGCTGAAAAGGATTTAAACGATTGCATGGCCTTTGATTGATCTCGGCTGCTCGCGATGAGGTGAATGGGGTTCTCCGTGATCACACAGGCATCCAGTCGTATGCCCTTTTCCCCTGCAGTACTGAAGGGAGCCGGCCAGGATCTCGAAGCGGTCTTTGTGGGTGAAGACCGGGATCCACGCTACGATGGTGGATGTGGCGAGCTAGGGGTGTTCGGGTCCTTTGTCGTGGATTTGGGTGCGGGTTCGCATGGGTCACGGCCTCATGGGAATCGAAGCTGGAGCTTTGGCACCGTTGTGTTCCCAAGCTGGAGCTTGGGAACAATGTGGAACGGGGCGGCCAAGCAGCGCGGGCTCAGCCCCGGCTTCGTTCCCGCCTGGAATCTTCCAAGGCTTCCCTGAATTTCTTTTCCTGTTTCAGGTAATAGTCCATCTTTTCGGGTTTCTGGCTGATGGCGTGGCGAATGGCCAGAAGGGCTTCCCGGTAGAGGCCGTTCACGTAATAGGATTCGGCCAAAGTGTCCAGGATGTAGGGTTCCGGCTTCAGGGTGGCCGCCTTGAGGGCCAGCTGGAGGGCTCTTTGGGGGTCGAATAGGGGTGGTGGAGCGGTTGCGTAAAGCCAGGCGAGGTTGTTCAAGACTCCGGGATGCTCGGGTTCCTTTTCCAGGGCCCGTTCGAGAATGATACGGGCTTGGCCGAACCGCTTCTTTTCCATGAGCACCCCGCTGTAGGCCATGTACAGTTCCGGACTGCCGGGCTGCAGGTTCAGTTCGTGTTCGAGGACTCGAAGCTGCACTTCGTGACGCCAGCTCTGAACCCTCCCGGACTCCCGAATAGCGCTTCCCAGTGAGGCGACGAGGGTCACTGCGGTGATGAAAACCGCCGCCGTGCCAAAAAGCTTCCGGTTGTGGCGTCGAACGAGTTCCGGGTTTTCGTAGGCTGCGGACAGAAATTCGATCCGTTCGCGGATGCTGAAATGATGCCAGCTGGGCAGGTCTTCGATGTGGCCGCTCTGGATCGCGATCTTTTGAAGGGACGTGATGAGGGTGAAGGGGTGGCCGATGAGCCCCATGGCGTGGAGATCCGCCTGGCGTTCGCTGTTTCGAAGGAAAAAACCGAAGAAATACCGGAAATAAACCACCATCATGGCGATGACGGGAACGCTGTAGATGAGGGAAAAAAGGCTCTGTCCGGAAGATTCCGACGAAAGGACCCATTGGAGAACGGGTTCCTGTTTCAGGAGCAGCAGCAGGATGATGTCGTGGTACGAGGAGGAAAGGTACGCGTAGCAGAGGAAGAGGACCAGGTAGAAGAAGGCATGGTAGCGCCGGACGTGGCCCATTTCGTGGGCCACCACCGCCTTCAGTTCGTCCACGGAAAGGAGCCGGAGGAGTCCCCGGGTCACCAGGATGTAGCGCAGGCGGGGGAGCACCCCCATGACCGCGGCCGTCAGGTGGTCGCCTCCATACAGGGGCCACAGGAGGAAGTCCCCGATGTTGAACCGGTGGGATGCACAGAACCGCTTCAGTTCGTCCAGCACCGGGGACGCGGGGAGCGGCTCGCAGCCCCAGAACCGGACCACCAGCCAGGGCGCGAAGCAAAGGAACAGGCTGAAGGCCAGTCCGAAAAAGAGGATCTGGCCGATTTCCGAAAGCAGGAGGTCGGGCAGGCGGATGAACTGAAGCGCGTCGGAAAGAAGGGCGATGAGGAGCCAAGGGATGAGGAGGGCGCTGTGAAAGGACAGATGGTCCTTGATGAAGGTGGCCCGCCGCGTCGTGGCGCCGTGGATCTTTTCATGGGCGGGGTGGGCCCAGAACCAGACCACGGCGAGGTGCAGCAGATACAGTCCCAGGCCGATCAGGCCGGTCAGCGTGAAAGACTTCCCGAAGCCTGGAATGAATTCGAAATACGCCTTGATGTTGAAAACGTAGACGTCCAGGGCCAGGGCTCCCAGGGCAGTGACCGATAGCCTCGTTTGCACGCGATGGTAAAGCACGGACGCCGAGGCGAGGGAGACGCCCCGTTCCAGCGCCCGGTTGAGAGGTTTGAAGGCCAGGTGGCAGACCAGGACGAAGAGCGCGAACACGGCCAGAACGAACGAGAGCGTCTGGATCGGAGGGCGGATGGCCTCCGGTCCGGGCTCCTGAATGGTGAACAGGAGCAGCGCCACGATGAAGGTGAGCAGTTGCCCGTACATCAGTCCTTGAGGTGCGCGGCCAGGAGAGCGTCGAGTCGCTCCGCCCGGTTCCCGTGGGTTGGTTCGGGCCCTTCGAGGAAGCCCCTTCGCTGCAGCAGGTGGGAAAGGTTCGCCGATGGGTTCTCGAGGACGACTTCGAGGGCGTGTTTCATCTGATAGACGATTTCCAGGATGTCCGCCTGGTTGAGGGGCGTGTCTCCCGACAGGCGGTTTTTCACCAGAACCGACCATTGCCTGGGGAAAACGTTGGCGGCCACGGAAACGAGTCCGGAAGTGCTGGGATACTCGAGAAACTGCCGCTCATCGCCGTCCATCAGGCTGAAGTCGCGCCTCCGGACGGCGGCCCGGGCGTAATTCAGGGCCCTGTCGATGGTTCCGTGGTGGATGAGGCCCGCGATGCCCGGCATCAGGGACAGGGTTTTGAGCACCGACGTTCGAAGGTTCACGTGCCGTCCCACGGACTTGACCGGTCGGACGCGTCCCGGGTCGTTTTCGAGCATGAAGGGAACCGGGGAAAGTCGCCCGTAGTCGCGGTAAACATCGGGCAGGCCGCGATTGCTGTGGTAGTAGAGGGGAAGGTCGAGCCAGAAAAGACCGGTTCGAATCGGCCGGTCACGGGTGAGTTTTTCCAGGGCCTCGAGAAGGGACCGTGTCGAGGGTCGGTCGCGCCCGGTGACACGGCAAAGCACGATCTTTTCGGGGGGCAGCCGATCGACAAGGGCGGCGACGGCGGCCAGATCGGAAGGTTCCATGCCGCAGCGGCCGGGCCGGTCACGCCAGAAAGGGGGATCCAGGAGGAATCCGTCCACGTGGGGGGAGATCCATGAAAGGAAACCGTTCCAGTCCATCCTCTCCGGCGGGTCGGGAATGAACAGGCGGCAGATGAGCCCGTTCACGCGCTTCTGGTTCACGGCGCCCCCTATGCAGTGAAACGGATCTGTCCCTTTCCGAGAAGGTCGTGAAGGTGAAGGATCCCCAGCACGCGCCCCCTGCCGTCCACCACGGGAAGCACGGTGATGAGGTGCCGCTCCATCACTTCCAGGGCTTCGGCCACGGATCCGTCCGGTCCCATGGATCGCGGGTCCCGCGACATGACTTCCTCAACCGTTCGGTCGCGCAGGTCGGCAAGGCTCTGAAAGGCCCGGCGCAGGTCTCCGTCCGTGAAAATACCTTCCAGGGTTCCGTCCGGGCTCAGGACCAGAGTGGCCCCCATCCGTTTGCGGTGGATTTCTTCCACGGCCTGGGGAAGGGGCGTTTCGCGGTGCACCGCGGGGACCTCGGGTCCCGTGCGCATCACTTCCCGGACATTGACCTGAAGGCGCTTGCCCAGCTGGCCTCCCGGATGAAAACGGCGAAAATCCTTGGGCTGAAAGTCGCGTTTTTTGATGAGAGCCACGGCCAGAGCGTCGCCCATGGCCAGCATGGCCGTGGAACTGGCCGTTGGAGCCAGCCCCAGCGGGCAGGCCTCACGGGGCACACCCGTGTAGATGGCGATGTCGCTCGTTCGGGCCAGGGTGGAATCGAGGTTTCCCGTGAAAGCGATGATTCTCGCTCCTATCCCCCGGAGGCTCGGAAGGATGAAGTTCACTTCATCGGTTTCCCCGCTGTTCGACAAGGCCAGCACGATGTCTTCCCGCCGGACCATTCCCAGGTCTCCGTGCATGGCCTCCACCGGATGCAAAAAGAGCGACGGCGTGCCGGTGCTGCTCAACGTGGCCACGATCTTGCGCCCCACGATACCTGATTTTCCCACGCCGGAGACGATGACCCTTCCCGGAGTGCCGTAAATCCAGTCGACGGCTTCGGCGAAGCGCTCGTCCAGGTGTTCCGCCAGGTGCAGAAGTCCTTCCGCCTCGATCTGGAGGACGTTTCGGGCGATGCGCAGGGCTTCCTGGTGCGAGGGGTCTTCCTTCCTTTCCCCCGGTGAAAACATCGGCGCGCTGTCCATCTTTATGGTTCCCGTTGCCACCCGAGGCCGGCGCCGGGGCGCCGGCCGCTTCCCAACGCCCCGAAACTGTCCCGGGGCGCCGTCCATTGGAGCCGTTTGCCTCAGAGGCTGTCCCTCGTTCCCAAGCTCTGGCTTGGGAACGGCCTGCCCAGGAAGCTCCAGCTTCCCTCCTGCCACACCTGAAACGCACTGTCTTTCTTGTGCCTGGCCTTATGATAGGCCAGTTGATGCAGCAGCCACTCCATCTTCTTCTGGGTCATGCTTTCGATCAGTCGCCACGCTGTAAAGGATTTAAACGATCTCATGGGAATCGAAGCTGGAGCTTCTGCACCGTTGTGTTCCCAAGCTGGAGCTTGGGAACAAGGGGGATTCATCCCCTGTAGGAGCCGGCTTGCCGGCGATCCGGGCCAACGCGGCATGGCCGCTTTTACGGGTCGCGGGCAAGCCCGCTCCCACAGGAACAAGAAACCTCAGGGCCCGACTTTCGTGAGCTTGTTTCTGGACAAGCTCTTAGAATGTTTCGAAGCAGTCTTTGCGCACCACTTCTTCCAGAGGTACGGGGTAGTCTCCCGTAAAACAGGCCAAGCAGAAATCGTGGTTGCGGGTGGTCGTCCGGGCCGCCTTCAAGAGTCCTTCGAGGCTCAGGTAATGGAGTGAATCCAGTCCGATGAAGTCCCGGATCTGTTCCACCGAGTGATTCGCGGCGATCAATTCGCCCTTGGTGGAAAAATCGATGCCGTACGGGCAGGGATGCCGGTGCGGCGGGCAGCTCACCACCATGTGCACTTCTTTTGCGCCGGCGTCCCGGATCGTCTTGATGCGGGTCCGGGTGGTGGTTCCCCGTATGATGGAGTCTTCCACGATGATGACCCGCTTTCCGTTGAGCAATTCTCTTACGGGGTTCAGCTTGATCCGCACCCCGAAGTCCCGCATGGCCTGGCTGGGTTGGATGAAGGTGCGCCCCACGTAATGATTCCGGATAACGCCCATTTCCAGAGGGATGTTCGAAGCTTCGGCGAATCCGAGTGCCGCGTAGTTTCCCGAATCGGGAAACGGCATGGTGAAGTCGGCGGTGAGGGCGTTTTCGCCGGCCATGAGCCGCCCGAGCCGTTTGCGGAAGAGATACACGTTCTGGCCGAAGATGCTGCTGTCCGGGCGCGCGAAGTAAATGAACTCGAAAATGCAGTAGGCGGGCCGCGAGACTGGAAACGGCTTCATGGAACGAAGACCGTGTTCGTCGATGACGACGATTTCTCCGGGCTCCACGTCGCGCACGTAGGCGGCTTCGATCAGGTCCAGGGCGCAGGTTTCCGACGCCAACACATAGGAATCGTTGAGGCGCCCGATGCATAGCGGCCGGAAACCCTTCGGGTCCCGGGCCCCGATCAGCTTGTTCCTGGAACACATGACGATGGAGTAGGCGCCGCGCACCCGCCCCAAGGCCTTTACCAGAGCCTCTTCAAAGCCGTAGCCCAGGTTCATGGCCATGAGGTGCACGATCACCTCGGTGTCCATGGTGGACTGAAAGATGCTGCCGCGCCTTTCCAGTTCCCTTCGCAGGTTCCAGGCGTTCACCAGGTTTCCGTTGTGAGCGATGGCGTAGTATTCGCCGCCGTGCATGACCACGAAGGGTTGAGCGTTGGCGATGAGCGAGGAGCCCGTGGTGGAATAGCGGACGTGCCCGATGGCCAGGTGGCCCGTGAGCTGCTTCAGCGTTTCTTCCTTGAAGACTTCCGAAACCAGCCCCATGTGCTTGTAATCGCGGACTTGGCAGCCGTCGGACACACTGATTCCGGCGCTTTCCTGGCCCCGATGCTGCAAGGCGTACAGGCCGAAATAGGTGAGTTTGGCCGCCTCCGGATGCCCGTGGATGCCGAAGACGCCGCATTCTTCACGCCGGCGTGGAACGAAAGGACCGATGTCTGGATAGGTCATGGAGGGTTCTGACGCGTTGGAGTTGGCAATGGAGCCCGAAGGCCCTGCATTCGAATCCGCCCGTTACCGCCGGGCCGTCGTGTTGCGGCCGGAGGCCGCGTGATATTCCTGCAATGTCTTCACGTCCCAGTCGCCCTGCTGGAGCGTCGCCACCGCCTGGGCCATGGCCTTGGCGCCGGCGATGGTGGTGGCGTACGGGATGTTGTAAATGAGCGTGGTCCGCCGGATCTGGTAAGCGTCCGAATAGGTCCGTCTTCCGAGGCTCGTATTGATCACCAGCTGAATGTCGTTGTTCTTGATGCGGTCCACCACGTGAGGCCGGCCTTCGCTGAGTTTGAACACCTGTTCCGTTTCGATCCCGTGATCCCGGAGGAACCTGCGGGTTCCGGCGGTCGCCATGAGCCGAAATCCCAGGTCCCGGAATTGTTCGGCCACCGAAACCACGGCGGCCTTGTCCCGATCGTGCACGCTGATGAAAACGGCGCCGCCGAGGGGAAGGTCGAAACCCGCCGCCGACTGAGCCTTGGCATAGGCGATCCCGAAGTCTTCTCCGATCCCCATGACTTCGCCCGTGGATTTCATTTCCGGCCCCAGAAGGATATCCACGTTGGGAAAGCGCGAAAAAGGGAAGACGGCTTCCTTCACCGAGACGTGCCGGGGTTCCACTTCGCTCGCGAACCCGAGTTCCTGCAGCGTGTGCCCCAACATAACCTTGGTCGCCAGTTTCGCCAAGGGGACGCCGATGGCTTTGCTCACAAAGGGCACCGTTCGGGACGCGCGGGGATTCACTTCCAGGATGTAGACATCGTCCTTTTGAATGGCGAACTGGACGTTCATGAGCCCGACCACGTTCAGTTCCCGGGCCAGGAGCCGGGTCTGGCGCTTGATCTCTTCCTGCAGTTCCTTCTTCACACTGTAGGGCGGCAGCACGCACGCGCTGTCTCCCGAATGAATGCCGGCGGCTTCGATGTGCTCCATGATGCCGCCGATGACCGTGAGGTTCCCGTCGCTCACGGCGTCCACGTCCAGTTCGACGGCGTCTTCCAGAAAATCGTCGATGAGGATGGGGTGGCCCGGCGAAACGTCAACGGCGGTCTTCATGAATTCCCGCAGGCTCGTCTCGTCGTAGACGATTTCCATGGCCCTGCCGCCCAGCACGTAGGAAGGCCGCACCACCACCGGGTACCCGATGATGCGGGCCGCTTCCAGGGCTTCGTCCACGGTGAAGGCGATGGCGTTTTGCGGCTGCCTCAATCCCAGCCGCTGGACCAGCTGCTGAAAGCGCTTGCGGTCCTCCGCGAGATCGATGGCGTCCGGCGAGGTTCCGAGGATGCGGGCTCCGGCCTTTTCCAGCGGAACGGCCAGGTTGAGCGGAGTCTGGCCCCCGAACTGGACGATGAGCCCCTTCGGCTGCTCCGAGTCCAGGATGTGCAGGACGTCTTCACGGGTGAGGGGTTCGAAGTAGAGCTTGTCCGACGTGTCGTAGTCGGTGGAAACGGTTTCCGGGTTGGAATTGACCATGACGGATTCCATGCCCAGTTCCCGCAGCGCGAATGAGGCGTGGACGCAACAGTAGTCGAATTCGATTCCCTGGCCGATGCGGTTGGGGCCGCCCCCCAGGATGACCACCTTGGCACGGTCCGTGGGCCGGGCCTCGTCTTCTTCTTCGTAACTGGAATAAAAGTACGGGGTGTACGCTTCGAACTCGGCCGCACATGTGTCCACCAGCTTGTAGACAGGCCGAATTCCCGAAGCCAGGCGCTTGCGCCGGACGGCCTCTTCGCCGCCGCCGGTGAGTTCCCCCAGCCGGATGTCGGAAAACCCCCAGCTCTTGGCCAGCCGCAACCGGTCCGTGTCGTCCAGGAACCCCGGGTCTCTGCGGATGGCTTCTTCCAGCCGCACGATTTCTTCCATGTGGTGCAGAAACCACGGGTCGATCCAGGTGAGCCTGTGGATCTCTTCGACGGAAACACCGAGCTTCATGGCTTCGGCGATTTGGAAAAGGCGCCTGGAGTTGGGCTTTCGCAGGCGTTGTTTCAATTCTTCCAGGCGATCGGGCGGAACCACCGGATCCGGGTCGGTAAAGCCGTACCGGCCGATTTCAAGCGATCGAACGGCCTTCAGGAGCGATTCCTTGAAGGTCCGCCCGATGGCCATGGTTTCGCCCACCGACTTCATGGACGTGGTGAGCAGGTCTTCGGTGTTGGGGAACTTTTCGAAGGTGAACCGCGGGATCTTCACCACCACGTAATCGATGGTGGGTTCGAAAGACGCCCGCGTTTCCCGCGTGATGTCGTTGGCGATTTCATCCAGGGAAAACCCTACGGCCAGCTTGGCGGCGATCTTGGCGATGGGAAAGCCGGTGGCCTTGGAAGCCAGCGCCGAAGACCGCGAAACCCGCGGGTTCATTTCGATCACCACCATTTCGCCGTTTGCCGGGTTGATGGCGAACTGCACGTTGGAGCCGCCCGTTTCCACCCCGATTTCCCTCAGGATGGCGATGGCCGCATCCCGCATTTGCTGGTATTCGCGGTCGGTCAGGGTCTGCGCCGGAGCCACCGTGATGGAATCCCCGGTGTGAACCCCCATGGGATCCATGTTCTCGATGGAACAGATGATCACCACGTTGTCCATGCAGTCGCGCATGACCTCCAGTTCGAATTCCTTCCAGCCGAGGACCGACTGTTCCAGCATGATGGTGTGGATGAAGCTTGCGTCCAGCCCCGAACGGGCGAGCTCCAGGAGTTCCTCGCGGTTGTAGGCCACGCCGCCTCCAGTTCCGCCCAGCGTAAACGACGGTCGAACGATGATGGGAAATCCGATGGCTTCGGCGATGGCTTCCGCGTCCGCAAGGCTCTGGGCGATGCCGCTTTCCGGCACCCTGAGTCCGATCCGCTTCATGGCTTCACGGAACAGCTCCCGGTCTTCCGCCTTTTGGATCACGTCCACCTGGGCGCCGATCATCTGGACGCCGTAGCGGTCCAGGACGCCCGTTTCGGCCACCCGGACCGCCACGTTGAGAGCCGTCTGGCCGCCGAGGGTGGGCAGGAGCGCATCCGGGCGTTCCCGCCGAATGACCTTTTCCACCGCTTCCGGCGTGATGGGTTCCACATAGGTCCGGTCGGCCATTTCCGGGTCGGTCATGATGGTGGCGGGATTGCTGTTGACGAGGACGATGTCGTAGCCTTCCTCACGCAGCGCCTTGCACGCCTGGGTGCCCGAATAGTCGAATTCGCACGCCTGGCTGATGATGATGGGGCCCGAGCCGATGATGAGGATCTTTCGGATGTCTTGTCGTTTGGGCATTCAGGAGGCCTCAGCGATGTTTTTCCATCAGTTGGACGAACCGTTCGAAGAGGTAGACGGCGTCATGGGGGCCCGGAGACGCCTCCGGATGGTACTGGACGCTGAAAGCGGGGATTTCCAGATGTTCCATGCCCTCCAGCGTGTTGTCGTTCAGATTGATGTGGGTGAGGCGTACCGGCATGCCTTTCATGGATTCCAGGTCGACGCAGAACCCGTGGTTCTGCGACGTCACTTCCACGCGGCCGGTGGTGAGGTCCTTGACCGGCTGGTTGGCGCCCCGGTGGCCGAATTTCAGCTTGAAAGTCCGTCCTCCCAGGGCCAGGCCCATGAGTTGGTGGCCCAGGCAGATCCCGAAAACCGGTTTCGTTCCGAGAAGGTTGCGCACCGTGTCGACGGCATAGTGAACCGCCGCCGGATCCCCCGGCCCGTTGGAAAGGAAGATGCCGTCGGGGTCGGAGGCCAGGATCTTATCGGCCGGGGTCCGGGCGGGGTAGACCATCACCTGGCAGCCGGACCGTTCCAGGTTCCTCAGGATATTGTACTTGATGCCGCAGTCGAGGGCTGCCACGCGAAGCCCGGGATGGCGAGGATTCCAGGCGGCGTCCGGCTGCGGTCCGTTTTCCCACCGGTACGGAGCCGGACAGGTCACGCGGCGCACCATGTCCACCCCGGAAAGTCCCGGAAACGCCCGGACGCGGTCCAAAAGGTCCTCGACGTTTGCCGTTTCGGTGGCAATGATCCCGCGCATGGCGCCGGCCAGTCGAAGGCGGCGGGTGAGGCGCCGGGTGTCGATCCCTTCGATCCCGATCTTCCCGCTTTCTTCCAGGAACCGGGCGAGGGTCTTGCGGCTCCTCCAGTTGCTGGCGAAATCCTGGTATTCCTTGACCACGAAGGCTTCGACCTGAATCCTTTCGGATTCCATGTCCTCGTCGTTCACGCCGTAGGTTCCCGTGAGCGGGTAGGTCATGGCCACGATCTGGCCCTTGTAGGACGGATCGGTGAGCACTTCCTGGTAGCCGGTCATGGCCGTGTTGAAGACCACTTCCCCCAGGGCTTCTCCACGCCCCGCGAAGGCGTACCCTTGAAATACCGTGCCGTCTTCCAGAACGAGCAGCGCCCGGGGGCGTTTCCATGGTTCGGTCATGGGGATTCCTTCCATCGGCGGTCCGAAGGCGCGAGCCGCCGGCGTGATTTTTCCTTTCATCGGCGGGGCTTTCCACTGGGCCGTGAGCGAGAGCCGCCGAAAAATCGATCAATTGTAACGATAATTCGCTGGAGTGCAACCCCTTCGCCGAAACCGCCGGCAGGCCTCATGGGCGCTCCAAGAACCGTTCCAGCCGCTCCAGGTCTTCGGGCGTGTCCACGCCGTGTGTTTCCACCGGGGAAATGGCCACCCGGATCGGGTAACCGTATTCCAGGGCGCGGAGTTGTTCGAGCTTTTCCGTCCGCTCCAGGATCCCGGGTGGGAGCTGAGTGAATTCAAGAAGGAATCGTTTGCGGTAGGCGTAGAACCCCAGGTGCTTGAAGAATCGCGCGGGTCGGCGGTCCGCGTCCCGGCGATGCGGAATGGGCGACCGCGAAAAATAGAGCGCCCGGCCCGAGCGGTCCATGACGACCTTCACCGCGTTGGGGTTGAAAAAATCCTGGTGGACTTCCGATTCCACGGCGAGCGTCGCCATGGGGAAGGCGTCCGTTTCGGTGAGCGCCGTGACGAGGGCCCGGATCATGCTCGGTTCGACCAGTGGTTCATCGCCCTGGACGTTCACCACCAGGTCGTCGTCTTGGAACCCGGCCCTCTGAACGGCTTCCGCCAGCCGATCGGTCCCGCTCGCGTGGTCGCTGCGCGTGAGCATCGCCCGGCCACCGAAGGACCGAATGCACCCGGCGATCCGTTCGTCGTCCGTCGCGACCAGGACATCGTCCAGTTCCGGGGTTTCGCGGGTTCTTTCCACCACCCACTGGATCATCGGTTTTCCCGCAAGGGGTGCGAGTGGTTTGCCGGGAAACCGCGTGGAATCGTAGCGGGCGGGGATGACGGCGTAAATCTTCATCGAGGGCCGCTCCGTGGCATGCAACATTTGCATTGAGTCTCGGAAAAACTCTGTTATGTTCAGCGGCACCGCCGCGCGCGCGGCCATGGCGGCGGAGGGTTCCGGGACTTCCGGTTCCGCGTGCGCCGTGCCGCCACACCATAAGAGGCGCCTTGAAAAGAAGCAAGCTTTCACTGGAGGCGGAAGGTGACGAGGGGATCTGACTGGTTGCTGGTCCGGATTCCATGCGAACCGGAAGTGGTCGAATTTCTGGCTTACGAAATCGCTGAAAGCTTGGGTGTCGGCGTGGAAACGGAGAATGCCGAAGTCCGGTTCTACGTGCGTCGCAAAGGCGCCGAGCCGCTGGATCCCGGGATCGAAGGCCGGCTCGGGAGCATCCTGGAAGAAGCGCGTCTCTTCCTGGGATCCCGGGCCCCGGAGGCCTATCACGTTTCGGCCTTTTCCGGTTCCGACTGGGCCGGGGAATGGAAGCGCCATTTCAAGCCCTTGAGGGTCGGCCGCCGTCTCGTGATCGCACCCACCTGGGAACCGGTGGCGGCGCAGCCCCAGGACCTGGTGATTCGGATCGACCCGGGCCAAGCCTTCGGAACGGGCCACCACGAAACCACCCGGCTCTGCCTCCGTTGGCTGGAAGAACAGGCCGTTTCCAAGGAAGGGCTCCACGGCGGGTCGCTCCTCGACGTGGGAACCGGCACGGGCATCCTCGCTTTCGCCGGAGCCCTTCTTGGATTTGGGCGCGTGCTCGGCATCGACCCCGACCCGGAAGCCGTGGAATCGGCGCTGGCGAACCGCCGTGAAAATCCGGCTTGCGCCGGTGTGGAACTGCGCTGTGGGACGGTGCCCGAGGTGAAGGAACGATTCGACGTCGTGGTGGCCAACATCCAGGCGAAACCGCTGGCGGCCATGGCCGGGGATCTGGCGGAGCGGGTCGCATCCCCGGGGCGGCTGGCGTTGAGCGGGATCCTCCTGGAACAGGCGGACGCGGTCCGGTCGGCCTACCAACGGCAGGGTTTGGATTTCCTCGAAGATGAGAGGGACGGGCAATGGTGCCTGTTGGCTTTCAAACGGGAATGAGGGGAAGAATCGCATGAGCAGTCACGGCAATGGCGCGGCATGGATCACCGTGAACGCATCCGGGCAACTGTCGGTCCCGCCCGAACCCAGGATCGGCGTCATCGAAGGCGACGGAACCGGGCCCGACATCTGGCGGGCCACGCGGATCGTTCTGGAAGGAGCCGTTGAGAGAGCCTATGGAACGGACCGAAAGATCCACTGGAAAGAACTGCTTGCGGGGGAAAAAGCCCTGAAGGAAACGGGCGAATGGCTTCCCGAGGAGACCTTGCGCGGGATCGAGCAGTGCGTGGTGGCCATCAAGGGGCCGCTCACCACGCCGGTCGGTGGAGGCATCCGGAGCCTCAACGTGACGCTCCGCCAGGTGCTCGATCTCTACGCCTGTGTGCGGCCGGTCCGCTACTACGCGGGGGTGCCTTCTCCCATGAAGCATCCCGAACGGGTGAACATGGTGGTCTTTCGGGAAAACACCGAAGACGTCTATGCGGGGATCGAATGGCCGGCCGGTTCAGACGAGGCGATCCGGATCGCCCGGTTTCTCAAGGAGAGCTTCGGAGTGGATCTTCCGGAAGAAAGCGCGGTGGGGATCAAGCCCATGAGCCGCCGGCGCACGGAACGGCTGGTCCGCCGGGCCGTCCGGTACGCCCTGGAACGGGGTCTTCCTTCGGTCACTCTGGTTCACAAGGGAAACATCATGAAGTTCACCGAAGGCGCCTTCCGCGAATGGGGCTACGCGCTGGCCTCCCGGGAATTTGCGGACCGCACGGTTTCCGAATCGGAAGTCTATGAAACGCACGGGGGAAAACCGCCCGCCGGGCGCATCGTCGTCAAGGATCGGATCGCGGACGCCATGTTCCAGCAGGCGCTCCTCCGTCCCGAAGAGTACCACGTACTCGCCACGCCGAACCTCAACGGCGACTACCTTTCGGACGCCCTTGCCGCCCAGGTGGGTGGGCTGGGAATGGCCCCCGGCGCCAACATCGGTGACCGGTGCGCCCTTTTCGAAGCCACCCACGGAACCGCCCCCAAGTATGCCGGCCTGGACAAGGTCAACCCGGGTTCGCTCATCCTTTCCGGCGTGATGCTGCTCCAGCATATCGGGTGGAACGAGGCGGCCGAGTGCGTGGAGCGAGCCCTGCAACGGACCGTTCGCGACAAGGTGGTGACCTACGACCTGGCCCGCCAGATGGAAGGGGCCCGCGAGGTGAAGTGTTCGGAATTCGCCCATGCCGTGGTGGAGCGGATGGACTGAAAGACGTGCGGCGGGACGCTCGGGCTGGCGGCGGATGCTGAAGGAAGTAGCCGCCGGAATCGGCGACCTTTTGCTCCCCAGGCAATGCGCCGGCTGCGGGGACATGGGGCGGCTCCGCCCGGGCGCCTTCTGGTGCGGCCCGTGCCGGGACGAACTCCCCTGGATCCAACCTCCGTGGTGCCCGATCTGCGGGATCCCTTACCTTTCGGTGCCGACAGATCGGGAAAACGCCTGGTGCGCGGACTGCATCGAAGGAAATCATGCTTTCGACGCCGCCCGGTCGGCTGTGTTCTACGAAGGCAAGGTCCGGGAAGGCATCCTGCAGCTCAAATTCGGCGGGAGACTGTCCTGGGTTCCCGCCCTTTCGGAACTCCTGTTCGAGGCCATCGCGCGGGATCCGTGGAACGACCGGGTGGACCTCGTCACCGCGGTACCGCTTCACCGGCGGCGCCTGCGTCACCGCGGGTTCAACCAGTCGAGCCTCCTCGCCCGGGGTCTCGTCAGGCGCTGGCCCAGACCCTGCCGCCTCACCGCCCTTGAAAGAAGCCGCTGGACCGAACCCCAAACCCGGCTCCAAAGGGCCGATCGACTGAAAAACGTGAGCGGCGCCTTCACCGTGAACCATCCCGGAGAGGTCGAAGGGAGAACGGTCCTTCTGGTGGACGATGTCTTCACCACGGGAACCACCCTGAACGAATGCGCCCGCACCTTGAAAAAGGCCGGGGCCTCGGCGGTGATCGCCCTCACGGTGGCCCGATCCATCCCGGAGCGTAGATCCGAGAAGGAATCGGCTTCCTCCGTCCCGTGTGCGGGAACGTTGCCGACACCAACCCCGCGTGCTGCGAAAAGCTGATCCCCCCGAAGGGTTGCCAGGTGCGGCACGAGTCGCGGCCCACCGTTTTCAGGGACCGGCAATTCTGGGCCGTCCACGTCTTCCAGAACCCGTCCTATCCGGAAGGGTCGGTGTGTGAGGAATGACGTGGAAGGCGTGCCGCCCGGGCAAGGATGCCGGTCGCTTCCAGCCACTGCAGGCTTGGGGCCGCGAGGAACGGGCCGTTCAGCAGGTCCGGTTTGTTGTATGTGAGCGGGTTTCCGTGGAAATCGACCACCACGCCGCCCGCGGCCGTAACCAGGGCTTGACCGGCCGCCGTATCCCATTCCCAGGTCGGGCCCGTGCGCGGATAGAAATCGGCTTCTCCCGCGGCCAGGGCGCAGAACTTGAGGGCGCTTCCCTTGCTCACCACCCGGTGGCCGGGAAGTGTTTCCAGCAGTCGCTCGAGATCGGGCGATGCGTGGGAACGACTCCGGACCACGCGCACCCCCTCCCCGGGCGGATCCTTGGTCATCGCCAGGGGGCGGGAGCCATCGGGGCCTTTGATCTCGCCGCCTCGGCGCACGTCCCCCACGGCGAAGAGATCCGCGACGGGCACGTGGATGATTCCCAGAATCGGCAGGCGGCCTTCGACAAGGGCCACGTTGATGGTGAATTCGCCGTTTCGTCTGATGAATTCCTTGGTGCCGTCCAGCGGGTCCACCAGCCAGAAGCGTTCCCAGTGCTTTCGGTGCGCATAGGCCACGTGTTTTCCTTCTTCGGATAGGACGGGGATGCCGGGAGTCAGCGCTTTCAGCCCGTCGGCCAGGATCCGGTGGGACCGGGTGTCGGCGACCGTCAGCGGCGACCGGTCTTCCTTGCGTTCCACGTCGAAGGTCCCGCGGTAGACTTCCAAGATGGCATCACCCGCTCTTCGTACCAGCGTTTCCAGCGCTTCCAGATCCACAAGCTCGCTCATTTGAAGGCGCCTCGTTTCTTTTCAGGTTGCATGGCCTGGGGCCGTGTGATAAATAAACTCGGTTCACAACCAAATCGCACACCCCGCGTGATCCTTTGGTGCCCGGTGAACGGCGACCCCGGGTCTTCGGGGTGGAGGATGCAACCAGAAGGAGGAGGCTATGGCAGTCATCACCATGAAGCAGCTGTTGGAAGCCGGGGTTCATTTCGGCCACCAGACCCGCCGGTGGAACCCTAAAATGAAACCGTTCATTTTCGGAGCCCGCAACGGGATCTATATCATCGATCTTCAGCGGACCGTCAAACTTTTCCGCAACGCCTATCAGTTCGTGGTCGACGCGACGGCCGCTGGAGAGTCCGTGCTGTTTGTGGGCACCAAGCGGCAGGCTCAGGACACCATCGCCCAGGAAGCCGAGCGTTGCGGCATGTACTACGTGAACCATCGCTGGCTGGGCGGTATGCTCACCAACTTCAAGACCATCAAGCTGCGCATCGACCGCCTGAAGGAACTGGACGCCATGTTTGAAGACGGCAGCGTCAACCGGTTCACCAAGAAGGAAGTCCTGGGACTGCAGCGCGAACGGGAGAAATTGGAACGGAACCTGGGCGGCATCAAGCACATGACGCGGCCTCCCGGGGTGGTGTACGTGGTGGACACCCAGCGGGAAAAGATCGCCGTCGCGGAGGCGAACCGGCTCGGCATCCCGGTGGTGGCCGTGGTGGATACCAACTGCGACCCGGACCTGATCGACTATCCCATTCCCGGAAACGACGACGCCATTCGTTCCATCAAGCTGGTGACTTCGAGGATCGCGGACGCCTGCGTCGAGGGCCGCCAGCGGTACGAAGAAGAGCGGCAGGCGGTTCAAGACAAGGAAGCGGAGGCGATGGAGGAGGTGCCGGCGGGGCAGCTCCTGCGAGAGGAAAAGGGCGGTCCGGAGGTGGAAATCGTCAACCCGGTGAGCGGGGACAGGGAGGCTGAAGCCTAGGAGGCTGTCCGGGAATAGGTTTCAGGGCCCTTTTGTAGGAGCCGGCTTGCCGGCGACCCCGATCGCGGCCAAGGTCGTTCCACCAAGGGATCCGGATCGCTGCCTTTTCACGGTCGGAAGCGGTCGAGCGTTTCGGCCTTGGATGTACGAGGATGCGCGATGACGGCGGCGGATGATCCATCCGCCGTTACTGTGCCGAGGGCAGGCGAAGGCGGCATCGGACGGATCGTTTCGGACAACGTGGCCGGTTCCAGTGCTTAATCGAATAGCTGTTGGAAGGAGGAGTTCCTTGGAAATCACGGCAGCCATGGTACGCGACTTGAGGGAAAAGACGAACGCCGGCATGATGGACTGCAAGAAGGCGTTGCAGGAAACGGGCGGCGACATGGAAAAGGCGGTGGATCTTCTGCGCAAGAAAGGGCTGGCCACGGCCATGAAGCGGGCCGGGAAAGCCGCCAGCGAGGGCCTGATCCACGCTTACATCCATGCGGGCGGCCGGATCGGCGTGCTCGTTGAAGTGAACTGCGAAACCGACTTTGCGGCTCGAAGCGAGGCCTTTCAGGAGTTCGTGAAGGACGTGGCCATGCAGATTGCGGCCACCAGCCCCCTGGGGGTTGAACGGGAAGACGTCCCGCAGGAGATCGTCGAGAGGGAACGGGCGATTTACGTGGAGCAGGCGAGGGAATCCGGAAAGCCGGAAAACATCGTCGAAAAGATGGTGGAAGGCCGGCTGCGGAAGTTCTATGAAGAAAACGTGTTGCTGGAGCAGTCCTTCGTCAAGGATCCGGACAAGACCATCCAGGATTACCTGAACGAACTCATCGCCAAGACCGGTGAACGCGTGGTCATACGCCGGTTCACCCGCTACGCGCTGGGTGCCGAATGATGACCGGCGGACGCACGCCCCGATACCGCCGAATCCTGCTGAAACTGAGCGGGGAAGCGCTCATGGGCGACAGCGCCTACGGCATCGAACCGCGGGTCATCGACCGGATTGCGGAAGAGATCGCGGAAGTGCACCGGATGGGGGTGGAAACGGCTCTGGTCATCGGGGGTGGAAACATCTTCCGCGGGGTTTCCGCCGCATCGCGGGGCATGGACCGGGCTACGGCCGACACCATGGGGATGCTGGCCACGGTCATGAACGCCTTGGCGCTGCAGCAAGCCCTGGAAAAGCACGGCGCGGTCACCCGTGTGCAGTCGGCCATCGACATGAAGGAAGTGGCCGAACCCTACATCCGGCGGCGCGCCATCCGGCACCTGGAAAAGGGGCGGATCGTCATTTTCGCGGCCGGGACAGGCCTTCCCTTTTTCACGACGGACACGGCGGCGGCGCTTCGAGCCGCCGAGATCGGGGCGGAAGTCCTCATGAAGGCCACCAAGGTGGACGGGGTTTATGATTCGGACCCTCGAACGGACCCCAACGCGGTGAAATACGACCGCGTGGGTTACGACGAAGTTCTTGCGAAACACCTCAAGGTCATGGACGCCACGGCGATTTCGATGGCTCGGGAACACAACATGTCCATCGTGGTCTTCAACCTGCGGGAGCGGGGAAACATCCAAAAGGCGATTTTCGGCGATACCGTGGGCACGGTGGTGGAAGGGAGCGGCCATGCTGAATGACGTGTATGAGGATTGCAAGGACCGGATGAACAAGGTGATCGCCAACCTTGAAAAAGACTTCAGGCGGCTGCGGACGGGTCGGGCTTCGGTTTCCCTGGTGGACGGCATCCGGGTGGACTATTACGGGGCGTCCACCCCGCTGAATCAGCTGGCTACGCTGTCGGTTCCGGAACCGCGGCTGATCCTGATCCAGCCTTGGGACCAGTCGGCCATCGGCGAAGTGGAAAAGGCGATCCTCAAGTCGGAACTGGGGCTCACTCCCATGAACGACGGCAAGATGATCCGGATCAACATCCCGCCGCTCACCGAGGAAAGGCGGCGCGACCTGGTGAAGCTGGTCAAGAAGATGGCCGAGGAAGCCAAGGTGGCGGTTCGAAACGTACGCCGCGACGCCAACGAAATGATCAAGGATCTCAAAAAGGAAAAAGAGATTTCCGAAGACGACGCCTTCAAAGGCCAGGAAGAAGTCCAGAAGATCACCGACGACTTCATCAAGAAGGTGGACGAACTGAGCGCCGTCAAGGAAAAGGAAATCCTGGAAGTCTGAGGGCCCCCTGGATGCACCGCCTTGACCCGCAGAAGCTCCCCCGCCACGTGGCCGTCATCATGGATGGAAACGGCCGATGGGCTCAGAAACGGCTCCTGAACCGAGTCGCCGGCCACGAGGCGGGAGCCGAGTCGGTGCGGGCGGTGGTGCGCTGCTGCCGCGAAATCGGCATCCCCTACCTCACCCTCTACGCCTTTTCCAAGGAAAACTGGCAGCGCCCCCGGACGGAAGTGGAGGCGCTCTGGCGGCTGCTCAAGCGCTTCATCCGTTCGGAACTTCCCGAACTGGTGGAAAAGGAAATCCGGGTGCGTCATCTGGGCGATGCCGAAGGCATCCCGGAAGATGTGCTGAGGGAAGTTCAGAACGCGGTGGCGCAGACCGCATCGTTTCGAGCGCTCACGGTGAACCTGGCCCTCAACTACGGCGGCCGCCACGAAATCGTCAGGGCCGCGCGGCTGCTGATGGAAGCCGTTCACCATGGAACCCGGCGCCCTGAAGACCTGACGCCGGAACTTTTCGCGACCTATCTCTTCACGGCCGACATCCCGGACCCGGACCTCCTCATCCGAACCAGCGGCGAATGCCGCATCAGCAATTTCCTGCTCTGGCAGCTGGCTTACACGGAACTGTACATCACCGAGACACTCTGGCCCGATTTCCGGGAGGAGCAGTTCATCGAGGCCGTCCGCGACTACCAGAGGCGGGAGCGGCGATTCGGGAAAACCGGGGAGCAGATCCGCCGTGAAGCATGAAAGGACGGCATGACGGATTCAGGTGGGTGGAGTTCGCACGCGCTGCGCTGGATGACCGGGCTCGTCCTCGCCGTGCCGTTTCTCGCGGTGCTGGTTGTCGGGCCTCTGTGGACCTGGTCGGTCCTGGTGCCGGTGATCGCCGCTTGGGGTCTTTGGGAATACCGGGCCCTGGTGATGCCGGAAGGCCTGCCGCGGGATTGGCAGGCTTTTTTCTTTCTGGGGGCTCCGCTTCTGCCCGCCGGAGCCTTTTTCATGGGGGCGGCGGGCCTTCACGGCGCCTTGGCGCTCGCCGTCTTTTCGACCTTTCTTTGGCTGCTCTTTCGGCCGCCGCTGACCGCCGCCGACCTGGTGAAGGCGGCTCTGTGCGTCTTCGGCTGGCTTTACGTGCCCTATTGCCTCTCTTTTGTTATTCTTCTGAGCCGGGTCGATAACCCGAGGGTATGGGTGGTGTTTGTGCTGGCGGTCATGGTGGCGGGGGACGTGGGAGCCTACTATTGCGGCCGGCGTTTCGGGAAACGGCCCCTCTACGCGGCCGTGAGTCCCAAGAAGACGGTGGAAGGTTCGGCGGGAGGGCTGGCGGCGAGCGTCGCCGCGGGAACCCTTTTCGGGCTGAGTTTTACCGAGGCCGCCGTTCTTCCGCTGGTCGTTCTTTCGCTCGCCTTGGAGGCGGTGGGCCAGTTGGGGGACCTGGTGGAATCGATGATCAAGCGAATGGCCGGCGTGAAGGATTCCGGGACGTTGCTTCCAGGCCACGGCGGAATCCTGGACCGCCTCGACAGCCTGCTTTTCGCCTTTCCCCTGGCCTGGGTGTTCCTGGAAGCGCTATGAACCGGACTGTGACGAAACTTTCCGTACTCGGAAGCACCGGAAGCATCGGCCGGAACACGCTGGAAGTGGCGCGCCAGTTTCCGGAACGCTTCCGGGTGGTGGGTCTTGCCGCGGGAAGCAACGTGGATCTTCTGAAGGAGCAGATCGACCGGTTCCACCCCGCTGTGGCTGCGGTCCGGGACGGGGCCGCGGCCGACATGCTGGCGCGGCTCTTAGGCGGGAGCAATCACCGGCCGGAGATCGTCTGGGGTTCCGAGGGGTACCGGCAGGTGGCGGCTCTGGATGCGGCGGACACCGTCGTATCGGCCATCGTCGGAGCGGCCGGTCTCGAACCGACTCTGGCCGCCGTGGAAGCGGGAAAGCGGCTGGCATTGGCCAACAAAGAGGCGCTGGTGGCGGCCGGGAGGCTGGTCACTCAGCGGGCGAAGGCGCGGGGAGTGGACATTATCCCCGTGGACAGTGAGCACAGCGCCATCTTCCAGTCGCTCCAGGGAAATCCGAGAAGCGCGCTCAAGCGGATTCTCCTCACGGCGTCCGGCGGGCCGTTTCTTCAGGCGACACCCGAAGAGCTGGAGCGGGTGACACCCGAAGCCGCCTTGAAGCACCCCAACTGGTCCATGGGCCGGAAAATCACCATCGATTCGGCTTCCCTCATGAACAAGGGACTGGAAGTCATCGAAGCCCGCTGGCTGTTCGACGTGTCTCCGGACCGGATCGCGGTCCACGTCCACCCCGAGAGCATCGTGCATTCCATGGTGGAATACGTGGATGGAAGCGTGATCGCGCAGTTGGGCGTCCCCGACATGAAGATCCCCATCGCCTATGCGCTGACGTGGCCGGACCGGCTGCCCGTGGAAGCGCCGGTGCTCGATCTCTTCGACCTCCGCCGGTTGACCTTTTTCCCGCCGGACATGGAAAAGTTTCCGTGTCTTCGCCTGGCCTACGAAGCCTGCCGCGAAGGCGGAACAGCTCCCGCGGTCCTCAACGCGGCCAACGAAGTGGCGGTCCACGCCTTCTTGGAGCAGCGGTTGGGCTTCACGGACATTCCGCGCTTGATCGCGTCTCTGCTGGATCGCCACCAGGGGGGAGCGGCGACCACACTGGAGGCGGTGCTGGATGCGGACCGATGGGCGCGGGAGGAGGCGTTGAAGCTTGCGGCCGCCTGGTGTAGATAGGTTTTAAGGCTGAAAAGGAGGCTTGACCCCTTGTTGACCACGATTCTATCGACCGCCGTGGTTCTGGGCGTTTTGATCTTCGTCCACGAACTGGGGCATTTTCTGGTGGCCCGCCGGATGGGGGTCACGGTGCTTCGGTTTTCGTTGGGCTTCGGACCCCGGGTGTTCGGGATCCAGCGCGGGCCCACCGATTACTGCCTGTCGCTCATCCCTTTGGGCGGCTACGTGAAGATGCTGGGAGAAGACGCCGAGGACGAAATTTCCGAGGAGGAAAAGGCGGGGAGTTTTTCCCATCAGCCCGTGGGGCGGAGGCTGGCCATCGTGCTGGCCGGGCCCCTTTCCAACCTGGTGCTGGCCGTGGCGCTTTTCACGGGGATCTTCGCCGTTTCCGGCATCCCCACCCTGATCCCCGAAGTGGGGACCGTGTCTCCGGGGTCTCCGGCCGAACAGGCGGGCCTGCAGGAAGGCGACCGGATCCTGAGCATCAACGGCAGGCCCGTGGAGGACTGGGATACGCTTTCGCGGACCATCGAGGAACTGGGAAACGAAGTGCTGACGCTCCAGGTCCGCCGGGAGGATGACGTCCTTTCGCTCCAGGTGGAGCCCGAAATCCGGGAAGTGAAAAACATTTTCGGCGAGGCCGTCCAGCGGCCCATCATCGGGATCACGGCCTCCGGGAACTTCGAGGTCCGCCGGGTCAATCCGCTGCTTGCCGGATACCACAGCCTGGTGCAGACCTGGAACCTCAGCAAGCTCTTCCTCCTCACCGTGGTGAAGCTGATCCAGCGGGTGCTCCCCATGGAAACCTTGGGCGGGCCCATCATGATCGCGCAGATGGCGGGGCAGCAGGCCCAGGAAGGGCTGCTTCACCTGATCCATTTCACGGCGCTCATCAGCGTCAACCTGGCGATTCTCAACCTGCTGCCCATCCCCGTCCTGGACGGCGGTCATATCTTCTTTTTCCTGCTGGAAGCGGTGCTCCGGCGTCCCATCAGCGTGCGAAAGATGGAAATGGCGCAGAAGGTGGGCATGTTCGTGCTCATCCTGCTCATGGTCTTCGTGTTTTACAACGACATCATGCGCCTGATTCCCGGGTCCGGGAAGGCGCCGGTCCCATGAAGCTGCTGGCCTTGGACACCTCGACGGCCGGCGGGGGCGTGGCGGTCCTCGACGGCGACGCCGTGCTCGCCGAATGGACCCTCCAGTCGGCGCTGACCCACAACCGGCGCCTTCTCAAAACCGTGGACTTTGTTCTGCGGGAACTGGGGCTTACGGTCCGGGACTTGGACGCCGTTTCGTCCACCGTCGGGCCCGGGAGCTTCACGGGGGTCCGGATCGGGCTGACCACCGCCAAGACGTTGGCCTGGGCGCTGGGAAAGCCTTTCGTCGGCGTGGTGACGCTGGATGCCCTGGCGGAACCTTTCGGTTTTACCCGTTGGTCCGTGTGCCCGCTCATCGACGCGCGAAAGGGCGAAGTCTACGCGGCCCGCTACGTCGCCGACGGTAAGGGGGCGGTGGTGCGGACGAGCGATTGGGAAGTGCTGCCGCCCCGGGTGCTTGTGGAAAAGTTCGAGGGACCGACGCTTTGCTGCGGGGACGGCTGGACGGCGTACCGGGAATTCCTGAGAGAACGGCTCAAAGAGAAGGTGGTGGAAGCTCCGCCGCCCTACCACGTGATTCGGCCGGCCATCGTGGGGGCCTGCGCCGTGAAGAGGCTGCAACGTGGCGAAGCCGATGATCCGGCGGCGGCGGTGCCGCTCTACGTGCGCCCTTCGGAAGCGGAAATCCACTTTGGAAGGGCGGGCCGACCGTTTGCACAGGATTGAGGTTGGAACCGTGGCGGAGGCGGTGTGTCGGTGCGCAGCGATGTGAAGCATCGGCCGGCCGCGACGTCCCGTGGACGGTTGTCCCGGATTTTCCGGCACCCCTTCTTCCCGGTGACGTATGTTCTCAGGAACTTCGAGGCGCTTCGGGGGGAACCGTCGTGGCGGTGTCTTTCGCTCCGTTCTCGAAAGGCTCTGTTGCGGCGGGTGGCGGTGGAGCGGGCCGTGTTTTTCGCGCGTCTGGTGGCGGGGGAACCATGGGGCCCATGGACGCGGGGGCCGGCCCGGCCCGGCCGGCGGGCGCGTTTGGAGGCGTCGCCCGAAAGTTCCGGCTACTGCACCCATTGCGGCGGATGTTGCGAAATCGCCAGCGGCCTCGCGGTGTTCCCGGAAGACGCTTCCTGCCCCGGTGAGTGGCGATCGGTTTTTGCTTCCGGGCTGGGTCCGGGGCACCGTTTCTGCCCATTTCTCCTGGAACGACGGCGATCGGGCGGGAGTCTTTGCGCCATCCATCCGCGGCGGCCCGAAGCCTGCCGGGTTTTCGGCCGGGAAGAATGCGACTTTCTACGAAACGATCCGTCCTACCAAGAAAGGGAAGCTCGCCGTGACCGGTGGGGCTCGCGGGTTCGGATCGCGCGGCTTTTCAGAGGATGCTGACCATGACCATGGTGGCTGTCGTTGGACGCCCCAACGTGGGGAAATCGACGCTTTTCAATCGAATCTGCCGCAGGCGGCACGCCTTGGTGGACGATCTCCCCGGGGTGACGCGGGATCGCATCACCGCTCAGGTTTCCTACGAGGGGAAGACCTTCACCCTGGTGGATACGGGCGGGTTCGTGAGCGGCGACCCTGAACGGATCGCGGGCGAGACCCGCGAACAGGTGCTGCTCGCCCTGGAAGAAGCCGATGCGATCCTTTTCGTTTCGGACGCAAAGACCGGTGTTCACCCGGAAGACGTGACCATGGCGGATCTTCTCCGCCGTTCGGAAAAGCCGGTCTTCTACGTGGTCAACAAGGTGGATGGACCGGAACAGGAGGTTCTCGCGGCGGAGTTCTACGCTCTGGGGGTGGACCGGGTCTACGCGGTGAGCGCCGCACACGGGCGCGGGGTCCACGATCTGCTGGAGGATCTCACGGCGGTCATGCCGGAGGACGAATCGCCGGAAGAGGAAACCGAAGAGGACGCGGTCATCCGCGTGGCGGTGGTCGGTCGGCCCAACGTGGGGAAATCCACCCTGGTGAATCAGATCCTGGGCGAACGGCGGGTGATCGTGAGCCCGATCCCCGGAACCACCCGCGATGCTGTGGACACGCTTTTCGAAAAGGACGGGCGGCGCTACCTCTTGATCGATACGGCCGGTATCCGGCGGAAGGGGCGAACCTACCAGAAGCTGGAAAAACTCAGCATCATCAAGGCCCTGGGGAGCATCGACCGTTGCCACGTGGCAGTGGTGCTTCTCGACGCCTTGGAAGGGGTCACGGACCAGGACCTCCACATCGGCGGCTACGTGCAGGAACGGAACCGGGGCTGCGTGATCGGGTTGAACAAGTGGGACGCCCTGGAAAAGGATCCCAAGGCGGTCCGGCGGCTGCTTGACGAAGTGAAGGGCCGGTTTCGGTTCCTGCCCCACGCGCCGATCCTCACCTTCAGCGCCATCAGCGGAAAGCGAGTCGCGAAGCTTCTCCCGGCGGTGAGGGAAGTCTACGAACAGTATGCCCTTCGCATCGGCACGGGGCTCGTGAACCGTGTTCTCGCCAAGGCCTTGGAACGGCACGAACCGCCGCTCGTGAGCGGCAGGCGTCTGAAGTTCTATTACGCCACCCAGGCTTCGACCCGTCCTCCCACCTTCGTGCTTTTCTGCAACGATCCCGAACGCGTCCATTTTTCTTACGCGCGGTTTCTCACCAACCATTTCCGGGAATCGTTCGGGATGGACAAAACCCCGGTGAGACTGCTCTTTCGACCACGAACCGGCCGGGAGGCGAACCGATGAAGGGATGGCGTCGCACCAGACCTCCGAGGACGCGGGTGAGGGGGATGCGGACCGTGGTGTTGATCGCGGCGCTGGCCGGCGTCGCCTGGTGGGCGGTGGGACGGACGATTTCGAAAACGACGTTTCCTCCACCCGCCCCGGAACCCGCGGCGACCGCAAGCGATCCCCTGGCGGTGTCTCACCCGAAAGTGGCGGTGTTCCTTCCCCTTTCCGGCACGTTCCGGGACGACGGCAACTCGCTTCGGATGGGCATGGAACTGGCCTGGGAAGAATTGGGGATGGAGGCGTTGGGAGCCACAATGGCCGTCTTCGACAGCCACGCGGAGGGGACCCGGCTTGAAGACGCCGTGGAGACGCTGCTGGAAGACCCCGAAGTGGTCCTCCTGGTTTTGCATGTATCCTCCAAGGAGCTCTCGGAAGTGCTCCCGCTCATCGAAACCCACGGTGTTCCCACCGTGATTCCCGCCAACTCCCACGAGAACCTGGCCCATCATCCATGGCTTTTCCCGCTGATTCCGTCGGACCGGCGCGAAGGAGCGGCGGCGGCCCGGTATGCCGCAAAATGGCGCCGGAACGGACCGGTAACGGTGCTGTGGGATTCCGGGGCGTACGGAAGGATTCTCCTGGAAGGATTCCAGGAGGAAGCCGGGGTCCTGGGGCTTGCGCACGAGATCCTGGAATGTCCGCCGGACGATTCGACGGTGGAATCAGTCGTTCAGACCGTTGTGGAAAGCGGCGCTTCGGTGATCTGGCTTGCGGGGGAACCGGTCTGGGGTGCCGCGGTTTTGGACGCCTTGGTGGCCGCTTCGTTCTCCGGCCGGGTGTTGGCGCCTCACATCTACGCCCTGGATTTCCAGGAAGACCTTTTCGGCACAAACCGACGAGAGCTCCATGTTTTGAGACCCTTCTGGGCGGAAAACCCTGAAGGCGAGACCTTGAAGGGTTTCAGGGAAGCCTTTCGCGGCCGCTTCTGGAAAGAACCGGACGGGTTGGCCATGCTGGGCCACGACGCGATCCGATGGATCGGCTTGAACCTCGCGGAGACTCCCGTGAGCCGCGGGGAGCTGCGGGATCGTCTGATGAGCTGGGTGGGACCGGAAAAGGGTTATCGAGGGCTTTGCGGGTCCTTCTGCTTCGGGCCGAACGGAGAAGTGGACCGGGAATTCCGGGTGACCGTCTTTCGAAGCGGGCGCTGGGTTTCCGCGGACGATGCCCAAACGGTGCGCCCTTGACACCCCGGGAAGGAGTGTGGTACGAAACCCCGGTCTTTCGCACACCAACAGAGGGGCCGTTAACTCAGTAGGTAGAGTATCTGCCTTTTAAGCAGAGAGTCGCTGGTTCGAGTCCAGCACGGCCCACCAACCCACTCCATTTTGGCTCAGCTGGAAACCTCCCGATCCAGGGCAGGGCTTCCGGACCATATCCAAGGATCCGCGCTCGATTTCAGAGCTTCGCTTATCCCAGAGGGCCCGAGGCGGACATGCGGAAAATCCCTGACCCCCCTGGTTTCCAAGCTCTACTTTCCAACCCGTGATAAGTTCGACAAATGGAGAAGGCCAAGGCGATCGGAGACCTTTGCATAAATCCCGTCTGTCGTAGCGGGCTCGATCGGCAACGCCAAAAGAAGGAAAGGCGCCTTTCCTATGGGTGCGTTGCGTACGGCTTCGGCTCACTCCACGCACTACGTAAGCAACCTACATGCTTCGTGCCCAACGATTGCAGGCCCTTCCCCCGAAACCGTCTGTCATGGACCGAGCAAGTGTGCAATCGTGCCACGGTGACCCAGAATTCTCTCGCCAAGTACAGGATGGAAAGGTGACGATCGTAGAGAATCCGGTTTAACTCACCCAAAGTTCTTGAGATGAATAGGCGGAAGGTGTGTGGTTGATGGATTATTCTGCGAAATGGACGTTTTTCAAACGCAACATTTGTCCCATTCAAAGTCTTGTTGGTCGGGGATCCCAAGGCGTCAAGCACGAAAACTTCCAGCGGGGCGGGTTGAGGCACACGTCGCTTCAAGGGGCTGAACCTTCTTTGGGGAATCGACAATGATGGGTAATGAGGCTTTCCTGCCTTCAGCGATCATCGTTTCATGAGGATTGCGATGACAGTGCTCAAAAACCGTTTGACAGGGCGGCGGTTCCTTGGTATGAACGCCGCTGATTTCGGGTCCCCATCGTCTAGCCCGGTCCAGGACACCGGCCTTTCACGCCGGCAACGCCGGTTCAAATCCGGCTGGGGACGCCAGACCATGGAAAAGGCCCACGGCGGACCGCCGTGGGCCTTTTGTGTTATCAGGCCGTGGCGCGTTGTGCTCCAAGGATTCTTCTTGAATCACGGGCTCCGGCTTGCCATAATCGGGTCCGTTGCGGAACCCGTGGCGTGCGCCTCATCCCTCCCAGCGAACCAACCCGTGAGCGTGAAGATCCGTTTCGAAGGACCCGTCCGCGTGCCACCATCGAGGTTTTCCGGAAGATATGCCGGCTCGGCGGTTCATGAGCCGCACCTGGTTCTGGAAGGGGGACGGCCGGCGTTCCCCATCGGTGAAACACAAAAGGTCAAGGAGGGTCGAATGAGGGTTTCCAGGGTTATCAAGGTGACTCTTGCGATGGCACTGTTGCTTGGGGTCCCCGCGGCGGTGATGGCCGGTGAGACGCTCGATGCGGTCAAGGCCCGGGGCTACATCAAGGTCGGTGTGAACGGCGCCCTCTACGGTTTCGGCATGCCGGACGAAAAGGGCGTCTGGCGGGGGCTTGACGTGGACACGGCCCGGGCGGTTTCGGCCGCCGTTTTCGGCGACCCGGACAAGGTGGAATTCATCACGCTCACCACTCAGACCCGGTTTACGGCGCTTCAGTCCAAGGAGATCGACCTCTTGTGCCGGAACGCCACGCGTACCCTCACCCGGGATACGGATCTGGGCCTGAATTTCGTTTCCGTCAATTACTATGACGGCCAGGGATTCCTGGTTCCCAAAAAACTGGGGGTCAAGAGCGCCACGGAACTGGACGGCGCGAGCGTGTGCGTGCTTCCCGGAACCACCACGGAACAGAACGTGGCCGATTTCTTCCGCACCCACGGCATGACCATGAAGCCGGTGGTGATCGAACAGAACACGGAACTCAACAAGGCCTTCTTTTCCGGCCGGTGCGACGTTCTGACTTCCGATGCCTCGCAGCTTGCGGGCATCCGGGCGGTGGCGCCCAATCCGGCCGATTACGTGATCCTTCCGGAAATCATTTCCAAAGAACCCCTTTCGCCCGCCGTGCGCCACGGGGACGACCAGTGGCGGGACATCGTCGACTACAGCGTGCTGGCCATGATCGCGGCGGAAGAGATGGGCATCACCTCGAAAAACGTGGACGAAATGCTCAAGAGCGAAAACCCCAACGTGCAGCGCTTCCTCGGCGTCACCCCGGGAAACGGCAAGGCGTTGGGACTCGACGAGAAGTGGGCGTACAACATCGTGAAGCACGTTGGAAACTACGGTGAGGTGTTTGAGCGGAACGTCGGCAAGGACACCAAGCTGGGGCTGGAACGGGGGCTGAACGCCCAGTGGACGGACGGCGGCCTCATGTACGCGCCGCCTTTCAAGTGACGGGAGGGGAGGGGCGGACCGGAAATCCGCCCCTCCCGCATGACCGGCCGGTTTTTGAACCTTTCGGGAGGCGGACGGGAACGTGAATCACGCCTTCAGGCGGTGTCCCCTCATTGACGTGATGAAGGACTGATGGAGAAAGCCCGAACACGCCGGATTCCCTTCTGGTACGACCCGGCGAAACGAGCCATCTTCTTTCAGGCGGCGGCCCTGGGCCTGGTTTTCCTTTTCGGTGCCATCCTTTTCCGGAACACCCAAGCGAACCTGGAACGGCAGGCCATCGCCACCGGTTTCGATTTCCTGGGCCGGGAAGCGGGCTTCGAAATCGGCGAATCCCTGATTCCCTATTCGGCGGCGCATACCTATGCCCGGGCGCTCCTGGTCGGCGTTTTGAACACGCTTCGAGTGGCCGTGGTGGGGATCGCGCTCACGGTGATCCTCGGCACCTTTGTCGGCGTGGCGCGCCTTTCGAAGAACTGGCTCGTCGCCCGACTGGCCGGCGCCTACATCGAAGTGCTTCAGAACGTTCCCGTGCTGCTGCAGCTGTTTTTCTGGTACGCGGTCTTCAACGAATCGCTCCCGTCGCCCCGGCTTTCACTCAACCCGTTCCCCGGAGTTTTCGTGAACAACCGGGGTTTCTACCTTCCGGTTCCGGAGCATCACCCGGCTTACGGCTGGGCTCTGGCGGCTCTGGCGGCGGCGTTGGCCGCCACGGTATTCCTCCGGCGCTGGGCCAGGGCACGCCAGGATCGCACGGGCCGGCGCTTTCCGGTGTGGCCCGTGTCCTTCGGGCTCTGGCTGGGGCTTCCCGCCGCGGCCTGGGCACTCGCCGGGGCGCCCACCGCCCTGAGCGTCCCCGAGCTCAGAGGGTTCAACTTCGTGGGCGGGATTTCGGTGAGTCCCGAGTTCGGAGCGTTGCTTCTGGGGCTGGTGCTTTATACGTCGGCTTTCGTCGCGGAAATCGTGCGGGCGGGAATCCAGGCCATCTCCAGGGGTCAGACGGAAGCCGCCATGAGCCTGGGCCTCAAGCCCGGGCTGGTCCTCACGCTCATCATCCTTCCCCAGGCGCTTCGAGTCATCATCCCGCCGCTCACAAGCCAGATGCTGAACCTCACCAAGAACAGTTCGTTGGCGGTGGCCATCGGCTATCCGGATTTCGTTTCGGTCACCAACACCACCATCAACCAGACGGGCCAGGCCATTGAAGGCGTGGCCCTCATCATGGTGGTCTATCTCTTTTTCAGCCTGATCACGTCCGCCTTCATGAACTGGTACAATAAAAGAACCGCTCTGGTGGAACGGTAGGCGCCATGGAAACGCGATCGGGAACCACCGCGCCCTCCGCCGTCCGGCCGCCCGTGGCATCGGGGGGGGTCTGGAACTGGATGAAGGCCAATCTTTTCAGCAGCCCCTTCAACACCCTGCTCACCCTTGTGGTGCTGGCCGGGGCCGCCCAGGTGCTGCCGCCCTTTTTCCGGTGGGCGTTCCTGGACAGCCTCTGGTTTTCCGACGGCGCGGCGTGCAAGGAAGCGGCGGGGGCGTGCTGGTCGGTGGTGTCGCGAAACGTCCGGTTCATCCTGTTCGGCTTCTACCCCTACGATCAGCAGTGGCGGCCCGCGGTGGCCGTCACGGTCCTGGCGGGGCTTGTGGTTTTGAGCCGCGATCGGCGGCGCTGGAAGCGAAGCCTGGCCTATTACTGGCTGGCAGGACTCGCCGTCATGGGGGGGCTCCTTCGGGGCGGCCTGCCGGGGCTTCCGCCCGTGGAAAGCACCAAGTGGAGCGGGATCACGCTCACGCTCCTTCTTTCCATTTTCGGACTCACGGCGGCCTATCCCCTGGGCGTGGTCCTCGCCCTGGGGCGCCAGTCGCGGCTTCCAGCCATCAAGGCGCTTTGTGTGGTCTATATCGAAATGATTCGAGGCGTTCCGCTCATCAGCCTTCTTTTCATGGCGTCCGTGATGTTCCCCCTCTTTCTTCCCGAAGGTATCACGGTGAACAAGATTCTCCGGGCCCAGGCCGCCATCATCCTCTTCACGGCGGCCTACATCGCGGAAGTGGTCCGCGGCGGCCTTCAGGCCATCCCCCGGGGCCAGTACGAAGCCGCCGAATCCCTGGGGCTCGATTACGCCCTCAAGATGCGGCTCGTGATCCTTCCCCAGGCGCTCAAGATCGTCATCCCGCCCACGGTGAGCGTCTTGATTTCGGCGTTCAAGGACACCTCGCTGGTGGTCATCATCGGCCTTTTCGATCTCTTGAAGACCACGCAGGTCACCCTTTCGAACCCCGAATGGATGGGCTTCAGTGCGGAAGCGTATCTTTTTGTTGCCTTGCTTTACTTCTTGGGCTGTTTTTCCATGTCGAACTTCAGCCGCCGGCTGGAAAAGGAACTGTCGGTGGCTTGAGGAACCGGTGGAATGATGCGGAAGGTATCTTGCCTGGTTGACGGGAGGGCGGCGTCGTGACGGCGATGGATGCGGAACGGGGGACCGGTGGGGCGACGGCGGCCGAACCCATGGTGCAGATGATCGGAGTGAACAAGTGGTTCGGCGATTTTCATGTGCTCAAGGACATCGACCTCACCGTGAGGCGGGGAGAGCGGGTGGTGATCTGCGGCCCTTCCGGTTCCGGAAAGTCGACGCTGATCCGCTGCATCAATCGCCTGGAAGAGCACCAGCAGGGACGGATCATCGTGGACGGAATCGAACTCACCAACAACATCAAGAACATAGAAAAGGTGCGGGCCGAAGTGGGCATGGTTTTCCAGCATTTCAACCTCTTCCCGCACCTCACCATCCTGGAAAACCTCACCCTGGGGCCCATCTGGGTCCGGAAGGTCCCCCGCGCGGAAGCCGAAGAGACCGCCATGGCTTTCCTGGAGAAGGTCCACATCGCCGAACAGGCTCACAAGTACCCGGGGCAGCTTTCCGGGGGACAGCAGCAGCGGGTGGCCATCGCCCGCAGTCTGTGCATGAAGCCCAAGGTGATGCTGTTCGACGAACCCACCAGCGCCCTGGATCCGGAAATGGTCAAGGAGGTGCTCGACGTGATGATCGAACTGGCCCAGGAAGGGATGACCATGCTGGTGGTTTCCCACGAAATGGGTTTTGCCCGAAGCGTCGCGCACCGGGTGCTTTTCATGGATTTCGGAAGAATCGTCGAGGAAAATACGCCGGACGCCTTCTTTTCCAGCCCCCGCCACGAACGCACCAAGCTGTTTCTCAGCCAGATTCTGCATTGAGTCTTCAGTCGCGAGTTGTGAGCCGCGGATCGCGGGCAAGCGCGCTCTTGCAAATGGCGGAAAACCGGGCCGCCCCCCTGCAGGAGCCGGCTTGCCGGCGACCCAGGCGATGCGCCGGCGAGGTTCGGGCTACGCGAGAAGCACGGCGAGGATGCCGGTGAGGAAGATGCCGTCGAAGGTGCCGGCCCCTCCGATGGAGGCGACCGGGGCGCGCAGGGTCTTGATGCGATTCAGGTTGAGGAGGTCCGCTCCGATGAGGGTCCCCAGGGTTCCGGCCACGTAGGCGGTGGGGGGAGCCCAGGCGGGGTTGATGACGAGGGCGGCGAGGGCCGCCACGAGCGGTGGGATGAACATGGGCGTGGCGATCCCCATCCCGGGGACGGGGCGGGCCATGCGGTGCACGGCCCAGGTCACGACGGCGGTGGCGATCAGCATGCGGATGGGGTGTTGAGCGTTGGCAAGAAGGTAGAGCGAAATGCAAGCGGGGATGATGGCGCCTCCGACGTTTACGGCGATGACCATTTCCCGGGGCTTCCGCCACCGGGGCGGCCGGTAGCGGATCCCGAAAAACGCCACCGTATCCAGTTCTTCGGGTTCTTCTTCCAAGGGAATGCGTTTTACGGGGATGTTGATCATGCTCCCCACGATGCACAGGAAGAGGAGCGAGAACAGTCGTTCCGGGGGGATACCGAGTCGGGCGAAGGCGAGTGTGAAGAGGCCGAATTTGACCAGCGCGAAAACGAGAAAGAGCAAAAAGAGAAACAAGAAGGCGAACAGGATGAGAAACGGCGGAAAAAACATGGCGTTTTCCTTTTGTCCGAGCCACCTTCAACGACGGATGGGGCTTTGCACGACTCACGACGGGCGACTCACGCGCCGCCCGCCGACATCACGCGCCTTACGGCGTCTTCCACCTGGCTTTCGAAGGCCTTGAAGTTATTGCGGAAGCGGTTCTTCAGGTCTTCCGCTTGCCGCCGGTACGCGTCTCGGTCCGCCCAGGTGTCGGCGGGACGAAGCACCTGGTCCGGCACTCCGGGGCAGCCGGTCGGTACCGACAGGCCGAAGAAGGGTTCTTCTTCGAACGGCACCGATTCCAGTCCCCCCCCCAGGGCGGCGCTCACCATCTTCCTCGTGTACTCGATCCTGATGCGTTTCCCCACACCGTAGCCGCCGCCGGACCAGCCCGTGTTGATGAGCCAGCACACGGACCGGTGTTTTTTTATCCGTTCGCCCAGGAGTCCGGCGTAGACCGTGGGCGGCAGGGCCATGAAGGGGGCGCCGAAGCAGGTGCTGAAGGTCGCCTGCGGTTCCACGATCCCGGCTTCCGTCCCGGCCACCTTGGCGGTGTAACCCGAAAGAAAATGGTACATGGCCTGTTCGGGGGTGAGCCGCGCGATGGGCGGCAGCACGCCGAAGGCGTCGCAGGTCAACATGATGATGTTTCGGGGGTGCGGAGCGATCCCGTTGGGCGATGCATTGTCGATAAAGTCAATGGGGTAGGCGGCCCGGGTGTTTTCCGTGAGGCCGTCGTCGTCCAGGTCGATCCGGCGCGTCCCGACGTCGATGGCCACGTTTTCCAGGACGGTTCCAAACCGCCGGGTACATTGGTAGATTTGGGGTTCGGCTTCGGGTGACAGCCGGATCACCTTGGCGTAGCAGCCGCCTTCGAAGTTGAAGATGCCGTTGTCGCTCCAGCCGTGTTCGTCGTCGCCCACCAGGGTGCGTTCCGGGTCGGCGGAAAGGCTGGTCTTGCCCGTCCCGGAGAGTCCGAAGAAGATGGCCGTATCGCCGTCCTTTCCCACGTTGGCCGAACAGTGCATGGGAAAGACCCCCTTCTGGGGCAGGACGAAGTTCATCACGGTGAAGATGGATTTCTTGATCTCGCCGCCGTAGCCGGTGCCGCCGATGAGGATGAGCTTCTTCCCGAAGTGGACCAGGATGAACGCTTCGGACCGGGTGTGGTCCACCTCGGGGTTGGCGCGGAAGTTGGGAGCTGCGATCAGGATGAATTCGGGGCGGAAGGAGTTCAGTTCATCGGAGTCTTCGATCCGCAGGAACATGTTTCGGGCGAAGAGGTTCTGCCAGGCCATTTCCGTGATCACCCGGATGGGCACCCGGTAGTCGGGGTCGGCTCCGGCGTAACAGTCCTGAACGTAGATTTCCCGTCCCTGGAGGTAGGCCAGCAGCCGGTGGTGGACCCGGTCGAAGTCTTGTGCGGTGAAAGGGCGGTTCACTTCGCCCCACCAGATCTTGTCTTCGCTTCCCGGTTCCCGAACCAGGAACTTATCGTTGGGGGCACGCCCCGTGTAGGCGCCGGTACGGACGACCAGAGGACCGCATTGAGCGAGCAGCCCCTCCTGGCGCCGGATGGCCTGCTCGTAGAGCTGGGGTTCCGACGGGTTGTAGAAGACTCGAGTGTAATTGACGATTCCCTGGGCTTCGACGGGCACTGTCGGTTGGCATGCGGCCGGGATGTTCCGTGTCACGGGTTACCTCCGAAGATCGGTTTACAGGGTAAGGGTGGAAAGGGCCTCCACGGCCTCGGCAAGCGAGCCGTACACGGCGAGGTTCGCCGCGCCTTCGGGAGGCGGTTCGGCGGCGGCTTCCGTTCCGGGTCGCCGGATCCAGACCGGGCGGCATCCGGCGGCCCGGGCGGCTTCCAGGTCGGTGAGCTTGTCACCCATCATGGCGACGGCATGGAGCGGCACTCCGTAAAGGTCCGCCGCCGCCCGAAGCATTCCGGGCCGGGGTTTCCGGCAGCCGCAGGCTTCGTCCGGGCGGTGCGGGCAGTAGAAGGCGGCGAGAACGTCGCCGCCTTCGGCGCGGATGCGTTGGAGCATGTTGCGGTGGATGTCCAGGAAATCGTTCCACTGAGTCAGGCCGCGGTTCAGCGCCGACTGGTTGCTCACCAGGATCACTTCGATCTTTCGCCGGCGAAGCCTCCTCAGAGCTTCCAGCGCATCGGGATAGAATTGGAATTCGCTCCAGTGCTTCACATAATCGGAGCGGTCGACGTTCAGGATCCCGTCTCTGTCGAGGAAAACAAACGAGGTGAAAGCGGCGGCAGGGCGGCCGGAGCAGATGATCATCGAAGAGTTGTCCTCTCCCGATCCCGCGGCTTGACAATCCTCACTGTGGAAGAAAGAATGGCTTGTTTCGTCGCGTGGTTTGTTGATGGCTCAACCGATGCTACAGGTAGCAGAAACCCATGGATCACGCAAGAGATCTTCAGGCGGTTCAAAAGGCGGTCGGCTACAGGTTTCGCGATCCGGCGCTGCTCCGGCAGGCGCTCACTCACCGGAGCTTCGTCCACGAACATCAGGACAGGCGGCCTTCCGACAACGAGACGCTGGAATTCCTCGGCGACGCGGTGCTGGGGCTGGCCGTGAGCCACTTGCTGATCGAGCGGTTTCCTGAAAGACTGGAAGGGGACCTTTCGCGCATGCGTTCGGCCATCGTGAACGAACGGCAGCTGGCGCAAACCGCTTCGGAACTGGGCCTGGGCAGGCGCTTGCTCCTGGGAAAGGGGGAAGAACTCACCGGTGGCCGGGAAAAGGCGTCACTGCTCGCCGACAGCCTGGAAGCGCTTCTGGGCGCCGTCTACCTGGACGGCGGCTTCGACGCGGTCTTTCAACTGGTTTCGCGCCTTTTTTCACGGTACCTCGATGCGGAGCACCTGGATGATCCTCTGAGCCGGCTGGACAAGGATTACAAGACCCAGCTCCAGGAATGGACTCAGGCCCGTTTCAAGACGGTGCCCACCTATGAAGTGGAGTCCGAAGAAGGGCCAGACCACGAAAAGACCTTCACCATGCGGGTGTCGCTCGGGGAGGCGCTCCTGGGCCGCGGGGTGGGAAGGAGCAAAAAGGACGCCCAGCAGGAAGCGGCTCGAAAGGCCCTGGAAGTGTTGAAGGAAGGGGTTGGGGAAGGGACATCGTAGGCCGCGGGGCGCCTCCGGGCGCCGGAGTCTTTCGATCCCCGGACACCTCCTGCAGGAACGGCCGCGACCCGTCAACGGCGGAGACCATGTGGGACCGACAGGGTCGCCCTCGAATCTATCCCGTCTTTCTGCCGCACGCCGGCTGCCCGTACCGCTGCGTCTACTGCAACCAGCAGGCGGTGACCGGTTCGGGCGAAAGGGAGGGGTCGGATCCCTTGCGCTCAGGCGCCGCAGTCGAAGACCGGGCCGAACGGTCCCGGCGATCCGGGGTTCCCGGCGAAATCGCCTTCTACGGCGGAACGTTTACGGCGCTACCGGAAGCTGTCCTGGACGGTCTGCTGGAAGCCGCCGCGGCCGGTGTACGCGACGGGGTGTTCACGGGCATTCGTTTTTCCACGCGCCCGGATGCCCTCTCTGAGGACACGGTCCGGCGGCTGCGGGCCTTCCCGATTCGAACGGTGGAACTGGGTGCCCAGAGTCTTTCCGACGCCGTGCTCTTCGCATCGCGAAGAGGCTACCGGGCGGCGGCGGTGGAAGCGGCGGCCCGGCGCGTCCGTGCGGCCGGCTGGGCGCTCGGCATTCAGCTCATGGTGGGCCTTCCGGGCGAAACCCCGAGCCGCTTCCAAGGAACGATTTCGAAGGCCGTCGCGCTTCGGCCGGATTTCGTTCGCCTCTACCCCGCACTGGTCTTGAGGGATACCGGGCTCGCCCGCTGGTTCGAAAGCGGCCGGTACCGGCCGCTTTCGCTGGATCAGGCCATCGAACGCTGTGCCTTCGCTTTCGATCGCTTCCTGAAAAACGGCATCAGGGTCGCCCGCATGGGTTTGCACGCGGACCCCGAACTGGATCGACCGGGGACGATCCTTGCCGGCCCCCGCCACCCGGCCTTCGGCTACCTGGTTCGGGTCCGGTGGTGGCGGAACCGGGTGGACGCGGTCCTGGAGGGGCGTGCGGAGACTTCCGGTCCCCTTGAAGGGGAAGAGGCCGTCGCACGGCCGGACGGACCCGCGCCGATCCGGTCACGCAATCAGCGATCCGCCGTGCTCCACGTTCCATCGAATCTCTTGAGTGAAGCCCTTGGCCCTCGGCGTGAAAATGTGACATACTGGACGCGAAAGTGGGGATGGGACGGGTTGGACGTGCGCCCGGAAGCCTCCGCGGCCCTTGAAGGGCGCAACGGTCGGCTCCGCGTGGGAGGCGAGGAGTTCCACCTCTGATCCATCAAGGGCTGCTCTTCTACCGGATGCACGGGCGGTTCGCGAACGGCACTTGAGGAGCGACTCATGCCCTGTAGGAGCCGGCTTGCCGGCGATGAGGGTCAATGGAACATTGTCGGCTTCCACCTTCCACCTTCCCAAGCTCCAGCATCCAGTCTTGTTCCCAAGCTCCAGCATCCAGTCTTGTTCCCAAGCTCCAGCATCCAGTCTTGTTCCCAAGCTCCAGCATCCAGTCTTGTTTGGTCTCGACGCGCAGGGCGGCCTCGGTGGCCGCGGAGGTCTCGTGCACCTTGATCCATTCCTTGGCCCGCTCCATGGTCCAGCCGTCCGGGTTGCGCTCGGTCTTGCGCACGAAGGCGGAGTAACTCCATCAAGCGCAAACCACTTCCGCAAAGCAACTTCACCATCAACTTGTAATCGGGCTCAACAGCTTCGAGCAACGCCTGAACCTCGCTGACCGACAATACCCTCGGAAGCCTTCGCCCTCGCCTGGCTCGAACCGTCTGAGCCATTTCTTCCATGTCTTTGCGCAAAACCTCCCTGAACAGAAGC